>Ga0102594_1000211_pt1 | contig 78769 bp, 93 predicted proteins | sample AraplaCol_mLB_r2_2_FD_76863 | JGI IMG/M metagenome (GOLD analysis project Ga0102594, IMG submission 76863) | Arabidopsis root microbial communities from North Carolina, USA - plate scrape MF_Col_mLB_r2 (SPADES assembly) (version 2) | ecosystem: Host-associated > Plants > Roots > Endosphere...
CGCGCCGCCGCTTTATCCAGGGCGTGCTGGCCTCTGGCGCGCTGGGTTCCGCGAGTACCGCATTGCTTGCCGCCGGCGCTGACAAGCCCGTCAAGGGCGGCTCGGCGGAAATATTGACGGGCTCGCACTGGGGTGCGTTCTACGCCAAGGTCGAGAACGGCCGGGTGACCGGCGTGCGGCCATGGGAGAAGGACCCGCGTCCGTCGCATCAGTTGCCGGGTGTGATCGATTCAATCTACTCGCCCACCCGTATCCGCTATCCGATGGTGCGGCGCGCATGGCTGGAGCACGGGCCGGGCGCCGATAAGGCCGGGCGCGGCAAGGGTGATTTCGTGCGCGTGAGCTGGGATACGGCTCTCGACCTCGTGGCCAAGGAACTGGAGCGCGTGCGCGGCAAGCACGGCCCCACATCGATCTTTGGCGGCTCGTACGGCTGGAAAAGCCCGGGCAAGCTGCACAACTGCCAGACGCTGCTGGCGCGGGCGCTGACCGTCAATGGCGGGTTTGTCAGCCGCAGCGGCGACTATTCCACGGGCGCCGCCCAGGTCATACTGCCCTATGTGGTGGGTTCGATCGATGTGTATGAACAACCGACGGTCTGGCCGGTGCTGGAAGCTCATACCGAGCTGATGGTGTTCTGGGCGGCCGATCCGATGGTGACCAACCAGATCGGATGGCAGGTGCCCGACCATGGCGCGTACCCGGGCATGGAGGCGCTGAAGAAAAAGGGCGTCAAGGTTATCTGCATCGACCCGGTGCGGACCGAAACCTGCGAGTACTTTGGCGCCGAATGGATTGCACCGCGCCCGCATACGGATGTGGCGATGATGCTCGGCATCGCCCACACGCTCTATACGGAGAACCTGCACGACGCCAAGTTCCTGTCGCGCTACACCGCCGGCTTCGACCGCTTCGTGCCGTACCTGACCGGCAAGTCGGACGGCGTGCCCAAGGATGCCAAGTGGGCGTCAGAGATCTGCGAAATCCCGGCCGACACGATCCGCGACCTGGCGCGGCGCTTTGCCAAGCACCGCACGATGCTCGCCGCAGGCTGGTCGATCCAGCGCCAGCAGCATGGCGAACAGTCGCACTGGATGCTGGTGACGCTGGCCGCCATGCTCGGTCAGATCGGGCTGCCCGGCGGCGGCTATGGCTTCACCTATCACTACGCGAACGGCGGCAGCCCGACGGCCACCGGCCCGGTGTTGCCCGGCATCGTGGGCGGCGCCAAGCCGCCCGCCGGTTCGGAGTGGCTGGAAGCGGGCGGTACGGAAACCATTCCAGTGTCGCGCATCGTCGAGATGCTCGAGAACCCGGGCAAACCGTACGACTTCAACGGCAGGCGGTCGAAGTACCCGGACATCAAGCTGGCTTACTGGGTGGGCGGCAACCCGTTCATGCACCATCAGGACCGCAACCGGATGCTCAAGGCCTGGCAGAAGCTGGATACATTCATCGTCCACGACTTCCAATGGACCGCCACGGCCCGCCAGGCCGATATCGTGCTGCCGTGTACGACTTCTTACGAACGCAATGACATCGAAGGCATTGGCGATTATGCGATGAGCCATATCCTGGCCATGCGCAAGGTGGTGGAGCCGGTATTCGAGGCGCGCAACGACTACGACATCTTTGCCGACATCTGCGCACGCATGGGGACGGGCAAGGCGTTCACCGAAGGGCGTGACGAAATGGCCTGGATCCGCTCGTTCTACGAAGCGGGGCGCGTGCAGGCACGCGGCAAGCGCATGGAGATGCCGGTGTTCGACGTGTTCTGGAACAGCAACAAGCCGCTGGCGTTCCCGATCAGCGAGGATGCCAAGGGATTTATCCGCCACAAGTCCTTCCGTGACGATCCGCTGCTCAACGCGCTGGGCACCGCGTCAGGGCGGATTGAAATCTATTCGTCGAACATCGCGCGGATGAAGTACGACGATTGCCCGCCGCACCCGACGTGGATGGAGCCCATCGAGCGGCTTGGCGGGCCCGGGACGAAGTATCCGTTGCACATTGTCAGCAGCCATCCGAAGTCTCGTCTGCATTCCCAGCTCTGCGGGACCGTGCTGCGCAAGGACTACGCGATCAAGGACCGTGAGCCATGCCTGATGCATCCCGAGGACGCCAAGGCGCGCGGCATTGCCGATGGCGACATCATTCGCGTGTTCAACGATCGGGGCCAGATACTGGTGGGTGTGAAGCTGACCGCCGATATCCGGCGCGGTGCAATCCGCATCTGCGAGGGCGGGTGGTATGACCCGGTGGAACCCGGCAAGCCGGGCACGCCATGTCGTTACGGCGACGTGAACAACCTGACCCCGGGCATCGGCACATCGAAGCTCGCGCAGGGCAACTGCGGCCACACCGCCATGGCGGAGGCCGAACCGTTCAAGGGCACGCCGCCCGAAGTGACGGTGTTCAAGGCGCCGCGCGGGGCGGACGCCTGACGCGCGGAACCGCAGTCATCGCCGTACGGTACGTCACGTACGGTCGTCATAGCCGGCCCCGGGGGCCGGCTTTCTTCTGGTTCTTCGCAGTACTACGGCGACTGAGTGGCCACGATTCACGTCAGGGCCAGACGCGAGGCTTAATCGGGAACGACCCCGGCGGCCTGAATGATCTTGCCCCACTTCGCTACTTCCGATCGCTGGAACGCCGTGAAGGCGGCCGATGTCTTGCCCTCCGGCTCCACGCCGAGTGTACGCAAACGCTGCTGTACGGCGGGGGTGGCCACCACCGCGGCAATCTCGCTGGCAAGCCGGTCAACGATTGCCTTCGGCGTGCCAGCTGGCGCGAATATGCCTTGCCAGGACTGCATCTCGAAGCCCTTCAAGCCTTGGTCCGCCAGTGGGGGCACGCCGGGCAGGCTCGGGAGTGCGTGGGTGGATGTCACCCCGATGGCCCGTACGCGCTTGCCATCGAGCATCGGCTTGGCGGCGGCCACCGTCTCGAATACGAGGTCGATCTGGCCGCCGATCAAGTCGGTCATCGCGGCCGCTCCGCCCTTGTAGGAAATTTGTTGTAGTTGCGTACCGGTGATGCTCTGGAATAGCTGACCCGAGAGCTGCTGCGAACTCCCCGGACCCGCCGTGCCAAACGTCAGCGCGCCCGGCTTGGCCTTCAGCGCTGCAATGATCTGGTCGACTGACTTGTACCGACTTTCATTGGCCACCACGAGCACGTTGCTGACCGTGCCTACCAGGTTCACCGCCACGAAATCCTTGACGGGGTCGTAGCCGAGCTTCTTGTAGAAGAATGGGTTGACCGCATGCGTGGTGATGGTGCCACCCATGATGGTGTAGCCATCCGGATCGGCGCGCGCCACGAATTGCGTGCCGAGAATACCCGACACGCCTGGCTTGTTATCGATCACCACCGGTTGTCCCAGTCGTTGCGACAGCCCCTCCGCCACGATGCGAGCGGTGGCATCGGACACCCCGCCTGGCGAAAACGGCACCACGTATTTGATCGGCTTGGTCGGCCAGGTATCCGCTCTTGCGCCAGGCGCGGCCAAGGCGAGCGACAGGCCCGCAACGGCCAGAGCCGTGGACAAGGCGCGATAGATCGCGATCTTCATGATGTGTCTCCAATTTCTAGTTGTAGGGGGTAAGCCGTCAAAACGGGGGACGACCTCCAGGCGGCATCCGCGTGATCCCGCGTGAGGCCCGGCGCGTCAGTAGCGCAATGTGGCCGCCGGTGTGTCTTGCCCGCCTTGAGCCGCCTGGCGAAAGGCCTGGGTAATCACGCTGGTGGCAACCGTCGCGAAGTAGCGTGCCCCGAACTCGCCGTAGCATCGCTCGTCCTCCGGACTCAGCGCGATAATGCCGCCGCATTTGCCTTGGGCGTGGATGGCGCGCAGGGTCTGCTCGATGGCCGCGGCCACGGCGGGCGCCTTCCAGTCGTTGCCATAGCCCATCGCGTGCGCAAGATCGTTCGGACCCACGAACACGGCGTCGATGCCGTCCACGGCCGCGATGGCCGCTGCGTTGGAGACGCCCTCTGGCGTCTCGATCATCGCGATCAGTGCCACGCCCTCGTTGCTGCGCGTGGTGTGCGCGGCGCCCGGGAACGCACCGTAGCCGGCGGCGCGGCCACTGAACGCGCTGCCGCGCCGTCCCACGGCGGGGTATCTCACACGCGCCACCAGGTCTCGTGCATCTTCGACCGTTTCGATCATCGGCACCTGGACGCCACTGGCACCCATGTCCAGCACACGCGGAATATCCTCGAGGAAGCAGCGGACAACGGGGATGATGCCACTGGCCCGCGCGGCACGGAGCATATGCTCCGTCGTTTCGAAATCGGCCGCGCCATGTTCATTGTCGATGATGACGAAGGTAAAGCCGGCATAGGCACACATCTCCACGATGGCCGGGCTGGGCAACGCGGTAAAGATGCCACGCAAGGCGCGGCCGCTGCGAAGCAGCGCGGGCAAACGGTCGTCAAGCGGGTGCTGGATGGTCATGTCTCGCGTCTTGTAGTGATGCCGCGGCGCATGGCGGCCGGGGTGAAGACATTCTGGGTCTGCGCGAGTTATATTTCCAATATTACTTCTGTATCTGATTTATACATTCCCTGTATATGTATAACCCGCTCGAACTCCGTGTGCTGACGTCGTTCCTCGTGCTTGCCGACGAACTCAATTTCACGCGAGCCGCCCGCCGGCTCAACATGACCCAGCCACCCCTGAGCCTGCAAATCAAGCAACTTGAAGCGCAGATCGGCGCCCAGTTATTCGAGCGAAACAAGCGCAGCGTACGTCTTACGCCGGCCGGCCAGGTCTTGCGGGCGGAAGCGGAGAAGTTATTCGACATCGAGCATCGCGCGCGGCAAATGGTGGCGCAGGCGGATCGAGGCGAGGATGTCGGCCATCTCGGGATTGGCTTGACCGCGATATCCGCGATCGAACTCGTTCCCCACATCCTGCGCCGCTTCTCCGCACGTGTGCCGGGCGTGCTCTACTCGCTGCGCGAAATCAGTTCCGAGGCGATGCTGCAGGCCCTGTTGCGCAATGAGCTGGATGTGGCCATCTTGCGCCCGCCTGTTACCGATCCGCGCTTGCAGGCCCGACGGCTCTTGTCCGACCCTTATGTGCTGGCCGTGCCGGTGGATCATCCGCTTGCCACGAAGCCGAAGGTTTATGCACGCGATCTGGACGGTCAAAGCCTGGCCACGCTGGAGCGGCGCTACGGCCAATATGCGCACGATCTGACGATGACCTGGTTGGCGGAACACAACGTCGTGCCCTCGCGCATGCACGATGCTGCGCGCCATCACGCGATGATGTCGATGGTGTCGGCCGGCATTGCCGTGTCGCTGGTGCCCGCATCGGCCGCCGCGCAGCCTACCCATGGTGTCGTCTATCGACGGTTGGCGGACCGCGATGTGCCGGCCCTGGAGCTATGGGTGGCATTCCATAAGGAAATCGGTAATCCGATGACGCTTCCGTTCGTGGCACAAGCGGTAGAAAGCGCAGCCGCCTACAAGGTGAGCGAGCAATACTTTCGCCCGCCAAACCAGTAAGCCGCGCCCCCGCGTTTTGCGTGCAACGGACGCGACAGCTGATCGGCAGAAATCCAGGCCCGGCTACGCCGTCAGAGGCTGACTGCCTGGCACGGGAAGCGTCCGTGCCGGCCTGCGCCCACGGCTTCTGCGGCGTCCTTTTCCGCCTCCGCACTATCTCCCCCTGAATCGTCATTTCTCCACGACACTCCGAACCGTGCGGCGCTTCGTAACGCCTGCACGCCTTGCGACGCCGCAACGTCGGCAGGAGGGAAACCATGAGAAAGCTGATGGCCTGGCGCTACGTGCTGGCGCTCATTGTGGCAGCGGGGCTGGCCTTCCTCGCGCTGACGGCACCCACCACCTGGCGGCTGCTGCGGCCGGCGCGGGATCTGCCCGATGCTGCGGCGCCCGATCTCAGGAACGGCCGCACCTTGTTTCTCGCCGGCGACTGCGCCACGTGTCATGCCTCGGTGGGCAAGGGCAACGACACGCTGCTTGGCGGCGGACGGGCCCTCGATACCGCGTTCGGCGTTTTCCACATGCCGAATATTTCCCCGCATCCGCAGGATGGCATTGGCGGCTGGACGCTCGCACAGTTCATCATGGCCATGCGTGAAGGCGTGCTGCCGGACAAGGGCAATGCCTATCCCGCCTTCCCCTATACGTCCTACCAGCGCATGACGGCCAACGATCTGCGCGATCTGTTCGCCTATCTGCAGTCGCTGCCGCCCGTTGACGGCAAGGCGCCCGACCATGCGCTGAAGTTTCCGTTTTCGATCCGGCGCGGCGTGGGCCTGTGGCGGCTGGCGTTCCTCGATGGCAAGCCGCTGCCCGACGCTGACAGCGACAAGAGCGCGGCCTGGCATCGCGGGCGATATCTGGTGGAAGGGGCCGGCCATTGCGTGGAATGCCATTCGCCGCGCAACGTGGCGGGGGCGGTGCCGCTGGCGCGCCGTTTCTCGGGCGGGCCGAACCCCGAGGGCACCGGATACATCCCCAATATCACGCCCGACGAGACAGGCATCGTGTTCTGGTCGGCCCACGACATTGCGCGCTATCTCCAGGACGGTGTCAGCCCGATCGGCATGAAGGCCGGGGGCGACATGAAGGAGGTCATCGCCAACACGTCGCAGCTCTCGGCCGAAGACCGGCTGGCGATGGCGGAATACCTGAAGTCGGTGCCCGGTGTCGAGGCGCCCAATGCGGGGGCGCCCAAGCCGAACCGTACCGAGGAAGTGGTGATGCTGCCGGCCGCGCATGCGGCGGGAGGGCCGTCGAAACTGGCGGCGCTGGCCGCACCGCCCGACGTGATCGGCAGGCAAGACACGCTCTACGCCGTTGCGCCCACGCCGTTCACGCTTGCGCAGCCGGCGGGCGGCGCCGAAGACGGCAAGCTGCTGGGGGCGGCCAAGCTGGCGGTGCTGGCGCGCGAGGGCGGCCGGATGCAGGTACGTATCGAAGGCTGGCAGCTCGAAGGCTCGGAAAGCGCGTTCTACGCGTTGCAGGGTCAGCGCATCCTGGTGGCAGTGCTGTCGCGGGACGCCATTGGCAAGGTGAAGCGGCTCAAGACGGTACAGGATGAGCAAACCGGGCAGCCATGGCACCAGGGCACGCTCGATGTCTGGATCACGCCAAAAACCTTGTCCGGCGATTTGCAGTCGCTATGGCGCCATGGCGAGGAAACGTTTCACGCTTCGTGTGCCACCTGTCATGCGCTGCCGCATCCCGAGGATTTTCTGGCCAATCAGTGGATCGGCACGCTCGGGGCCATGAAGCGCTTCACGTCGCTGGACGACGCCGAGTACCGCTTGCTGCTGACCTGGCTGCAGAATCATTCGAAGGATGTGAATCCGTCGAAGGGTGGCCAGCCATGAGCGCCGCGGGCCCACGCGCCAACAGCGATAGCGCGCTCGCCGCGCTGCTCGACTGGGCAGCCATCCTGCTGGCCGCGCCGCCGGACGAGGCCGACATCGCACGGCTGCAATCGGCCGAGGCGCGCCGGACGCTGCTGGCGATTGCCGAGGAATGGCGGTGTCACGCCGCCGTGCGGGCCATGGTGGCGGTGCTGGCCGCCGACGTGCCGCCCCGTACGCTGGCGCTCGATCTTTCCGTGTCGTACACGCGGCTGTTCGAAGGCGTGGCCGGGCACCCGCCCGTTTCACTGTTCGAGAGCACCAGCCCGGTGCCCGGCAACGATGCCGCGCCGGGCGGTGGCGCGCGCCTGTATGGGCCGGCGGCGGGCGCCATGGACCAATTGCTGCGTCGCTTCAACCTGCGTCTGGCGGGGATGTCGAGCCCGGCCGACCATATCGCGGTGGAACTGGCGTTGTACGCAACGCTGTTGCGGGCCGGCGATGCGGCAGATATCGCGTCGATGCGCGCGCATCTTGCGCGCTGGATACCCACCTGGGCCGAGCGCTGCCAGATCCATGACCCGGGCGGCTTCTATGGTGCCGTGGGAGCGCTGGTGTGCACGCTGCTGCGCGCCGGCGATGCGTCACCGCAGCCTATCGCTTGCCAACACGACGGGAGTCACCATGCCACACCGCAATGAAACAGCGGAAAGCGACGAGGCGCGCCTGTCGCGCCGTCGCTTCATCCAGGCCGCGCTCGCCTCGGGCGCACTGGGATCCACCGGCCTGCCGCTGCTGGCACGCGGCGCGCAGCCGGCGGCGCCCGGCGCGCGCGAAATCTTGACCGGCTCGCATTGGGGCGCGTTCTATGGGCGCGTGGAACAGGGCCGGGTCACCGGCGTGCGGCCATGGGAGAAGGACCCGCGGCCTTCGCACCAGTTGCCGGGCGTGATCGACTCGATCTACTCGCCCACGCGTATCCGCTATCCGATGGTGCGGCGCGCGTGGCTGGAACATGGGCCGGGCGCCGATCCGGCCGGGCGAGGCAAGGGCGATTTCGTGCGCGTGAGCTGGGATACGGCGCTAGACCTGGTGGCGAAGGAGGTGGACCGGGTACGCCGTGCGCACGGCCCGACGGGCATCTTCGGCGGCTCCTATGGCTGGAAGAGTCCGGGCAAGCTGCACAACTGCCAGACGCTGCTGGCCCGGGCGCTGACCGTCAATGGCGGGTTTGTCAGCCGCAGCGGCGATTATTCGACCGGGGCCGCCCAGGTCATCCTGCCCTATGTGGTGGGCTCGATCGACGTGTACGAACAACCCACGGTCTGGCCGGTGCTGGTGGAGCACACGCAATTGATGGTGTTCTGGGCCGCCAATCCGATGGTGACCAACCAGATCGGCTGGCAGGTGCCCGACCATGGCGCGTATCCGGGCATGGAGGCGCTCAAGAAGAAGGGCGTCAAGGTCATCTGTATCGATCCGGTACGTACGGATACGTGCCAGTACTTCGGCGCCGAATGGATCGCGCCACGGCCGCATACCGACGTGGCGATGATGCTCGGCATCGCCCACACGCTCTATACGGAAAACCTGCACGACGCCAAGTTCCTGTCCCGCTACACCACCGGCTTCGACCGGTTTGTGCCGTACCTGACCGGCAAGTCGGATGGCGTGCCCAAGGATGCCAAGTGGGCCTCAGACATCTGCGAAATCCCGGCCGACACGATCCGCGACCTGGCGCGGCGCTTCGCCAAGCATCGCACGATGCTGGCGGCAGGCTGGTCGATCCAGCGCCAGCAGCATGGCGAACAGTCGCACTGGATGCTGGTGACGCTGGCTGCCATGCTCGGCCAGATCGGGCTGCCCGGCGGCGGGTATGGCTTCACCTATCACTACGCGAACGGCGGCAGCCCGACGGCCACCGGCCCGGTGTTGCCCGGCATCGTCGGCGGGGCCAAGCCGCCGCCCGGGTCGGAGTGGCTGGAAGCGGGCGGGACGGAGACGATTCCGGTGTCGCGCATCGTTGAGATGCTCGAGAACCCGGGCAAACCGTATGACTTCAACGGCAAACGCTCGAAGTATCCGGACATCCGTCTGGCCTACTGGGTCGGCGGCAACCCGTTCATGCACCATCAGGACCGCAACCGGATGCTGAAAGCCTGGCACAAGCTGGACACGTTCATCGTGCATGACTTCCAGTGGACTGCCACGGCGCGCCATGCCGACATCGTGCTGCCGTGTACCAGCTCCTACGAGCGTAACGACATCGAAGGCATTGGCGACTATGCGATGAGCCATATCCTGGCCATGCGCAAGGTGGTGGAGCCGGTGTTCGAGGCGCGCAACGACTACGACATCTTTGCCGACATCTGCGGCCGCCTGGGCACCCGCGAGGCGTTCACCGAGGGACGCGACGAGATGGCGTGGATTCGCACATTCTACGAGTCCGCCCGCGTGCAGGCGCGCGGCAAGCGCATGGAGATGCCGGTGTTCGACGTGTTCTGGAACAGCAACAAGCCGCTGGCATTTCCGATCGGAGATGAGGCCAGGGCCTACGTGCGCCACAAGGACTTCCGGGACGATCCGCTGCTCAACGCGCTGGGCACGGCGTCCGGCCGTATCGAGATTTATTGCGCCAATATTGCGCGCATGAAGTACGACGATTGCCCGCCGCACCCGACGTGGATGGAGCCGGTTGAGCGGCTGGGCGGGCCGAACACCCGCTATCCGCTGCACGTGGTGTCGGGGCATCCGAAGGATCGGCTGCATTCCCAGCTTTGCGGCACGGTGCTGCGCAAGAGCTACGCCATCGGCGGGCGGGAGCCTTGCCTGATGCACCCCGACGACGCCAAGGCGCGCGGCATTGCCGATGGCGACATCATCGAGGTCTTCAACGATCGTGGCCGGATACTGGTGGGCGTCAAGGTGACCAGCGATATCCGCCGTGGCGCGATCAAGATATGCGAGGGCGGGTGGTACGACCCGACCGAGCCGGGCAAGCCGGGGTCGCTGTGCCGCTACGGCGACGTGAACAACCTGACCACGGGCATCGGCACGTCGAAACTGGCGCAGGGCAACTGCGGCCACACCGCCATGGCCGAGGCCGAGAAGTTCAAGGGCACGCCGCCGGAAGTGATGGTGTTCCTGCCGCCGCGTGGGGCGGTGGCTTGACCGGTTCGTGCGGGCCCGTGTTGCGCGCGACAACGCCTCATGGCGCGCGCGCCAATGCAAAACGCCGGCCCACTGTGAAGTGGCCGGCGTTTTTGCCCGTACGCGCGCAAGGTGCGGCGCGTCGTCGGTGGGCGTTACATGCCCACGTAGTTCGGGCCGCCGCCGCCTTCCGGCGTCACCCACACGATGTTCTGCGTCGGGTCCTTGATGTCGCAGGTCTTGCAGTGCACGCAGTTCTGCGCGTTGATCTGCAGGCGCTCCTTGCCATCGTCGTTCTGCACGAACTCGTACACGCCGGCCGGGCAGTAGCGCGACTCGGGGCCGGCAAACTTTTCCCAGTTGACGTTCACCGGCACGCTGGCGTCCTTGAGCGTCAGGTGGGCCGGCTGGTTTTCCTCGTGGTTCGTGTTGCTAATGAACACCGACGAGAGGCGGTCGAACGTCAGCTTGCCGTCCGGCTTCGGGTACTCGATCTTCTGGCACTCGGCGGCCGGCTTCAGGTACACGTGGTCCGGCTTGGTGCGGTGGATGGTCCAGGGCGGGTTGCGGATGCCAAGCTTCGGCAGCAGCCACTGCTCGATGCCGGTCATCAGCGTGGCCGTGGTGCGGCCTTTCTTGAACCATTGCTTGAAGTTCTTGGCCTGCAGCAGTTCCTTGTGCAGCCAGCTCTGTTCGAACGCGGCCGGGTAGGCGGTCAGTTCGTCGTGCTGGCGGCCCGCCTGCAGCGCGTCGAAGGCGGCTTCGGCAGCCATCATGCCGGTCTTGATCGCGGCGTGGCTGCCCTTGATGCGCGAGGCGTTCAGGTAGCCGGCGTCGCACCCGACCAGGGCGCCGCCCGGGAACACCGTCTTCGGCAGAGACAGCAGGCCGCCGGCCGTGATGGCGCGCGCGCCGTAGCCGATGCGCTTGCCGCCTTCGAAGTACTGGCGGATTTCCGGGTGCGTCTTGAAGCGCTGGAATTCCTCGAACGGCGACAGCCACGGGTTGGTGTAGTCCAGGCCCACCACGAAGCCCACGGCAACCTTGTTGTCCTCCATGTGGTAGAGGAACGAGCCGCCGTAGGTGGCCGGGTCCAGCGGCCAGCCGGCCGTGTGCACCACCAGGCCGGGCTTGTGCTTGGCCGGGTCGATTTCCCACAGTTCCTTCAGGCCGATGCCGTAGCTCTGCGGATCCTTGCCCGCGTCCAGCTTGTACCGGGCGATGATCTGCTTGCCCAGGTGGCCGCGCGCGCCTTCGGCGAAGATCGTGTACTTGGCGTGCAGCTCCATGCCCAGCTGGAAGTTCTCGGTGGGCTCGCCTTCCTTGTTGATGCCCATGTTGCCGGTGGCCACGCCCTTGACCGAGCCGTCGTCGTTGTAGAGCACCTCGGCGGCCGGGAACCCCGGGAAGATTTCCACGCCCAGCGCCTCGGCCTGCTGGCCCAGCCAGCGCACGAAGTTCGACAGGCTGACGATGTAGTTGCCTTCGTTGTGGAAGCACTCGGGCAGCAGCGGAGCGCCCTTGGAGCCGGACTCGTCCAGGAAGAGGAACTTGTCTTCGGTGACGGGCTGGTTCAGCGGCGCGCCCAGTTCCTTCCAGTTCGGGATCAGCTCGTTCAGCGCAATCGGGTCCATGATGGCGCCCGACAGGATGTGCGCGCCCGGCTCGGAGCCCTTTTCAAGCACGCAGACGTTGACGTCGCCGCCTTTTTCGGCAGCCAGCTGCTTCAGGCGGATGGCGGTGGCCAGGCCGGCGGGGCCGCCACCGACGATGACGACGTCATACTCCATGGCTTCGCGCGGGCCGAACTGCTCGACGAGCTGTTGCTGATCCATTGTCTCTTACCCTCTGTTTCTTCTGGGCGGCAATACTGCCGCATGGTGTGCAGCCCGTGATCCGGACCTGCGGTTTGTGGGATGCGGTGAAACGTGGCTCTGCGGAACAGGGTGCCCGGCGGGGAGGAAAGGCAGGGCCCGGATGGGGCGGCGGCGGGCCGGCTGGCCCGGGTCGGGCGCACGCGTGGCCGCGCGGCGAAACGGCGTACCGGGGAATTACCGGGCCGGATCTAGGCGTTTTTCCTCTTTCCCTTTGGGGACCAAGTTCTTAGAATCTTCGGCATTGTCCGGGACTCGACACCCTCAGGCAAGACATTTTTTTGAACGACCGTTCTTTTTTTTGCCAGGCTGCGGCCGCATTGCGGCAGGCGTCGTGAAAGGCGCCCGCGATGCGGAACAGCGGGCCGTGCCAGCCCGGCGCGGCGGCATTTCCACACCGAGGTAACTATGGGTTTGTCGATCAATCTGGAAGGCAAGGTTGCGCTGGTGACCGGCGCATCGAGCGGGCTCGGCACGCGTTTCGCCAATGTGCTGGCGGCCGCCGGCGCCAAGGTGATATTGGCCTCGCGGCGCGTGGAGCGGCTCAAGGAGCTGCGCGCCTCGATCGAGGCCGATGGCGGCAGCGCGCACGTGGTGCGCCTGGACGTGACCGACCCGGACAGCATCCGGGCCGCCGTGGCCCATGCCGAGACCGAGGCCGGCTCCATCGATATCCTGGTGAACAACTCCGGCGTGTCCACCACGCAGAAGCTCACCGACGTGACGGCCGACGACTTCGATTTCGTCTTCGATACCAACACGCGTGGCGCGTTCTTCGTGGCCCAGGAAGTGGCCAAGCGCATGATCGCGCGGGCCAAGGGGGCCGAGAAGCTGGGCAACCCGCTGCCACAGGCACGTATTGTCAATATTGCGTCGGTGGCCGGTCTCAAGGTACTGTCGCAGATTGGTGTCTACTGCATGAGCAAGGCCGCCGTCGTACACATGACGAAGGCCATGGCCCTGGAGTGGGCGCGTCACGGCATCAACGTGAACGCGATCTGCCCGGGCTATATCGACACGGACATCAACCACCACCACTGGGATACCGACGCGGGGCAGAAGCTGATCCAGATGCTGCCGCGCAAGCGCCTGGGCCAACCCGAAGACCTCGATGGCCTCTTGCTGCTGCTGGCGTCCGACGCATCGCGCTTTATCAATGGCGCGGTGGTCACGGCCGACGATGGCATGGTCTGACCGCTGACCCTTCGGGGGAGGGGACGGGCCGAAAAGAACAAGCAACAGGAGAAACGCTCCCGGCCGGCATGGCCCGGAGCGGCCCGGACCGGAGGCCGGGGCAGAACCATGGCTCAAGAAGAACAGGCACGGCGCGACGCCGGGCCGCAGCACGTCGTCGACTCGGTGATCGTTCCCGAGGCCGCCGACGAGGCGCGCGACAGCGAATTCCGCATTTCACCGCGTATCGAAGACTGGATTGGCGTCATCGTCATGGTGCTGCTGGTGGCCATCACGTTCGCCAATGTGGTGGTGCGCTACTTCACGGACGAATCGTTCGCCTGGACCGAGGAATTCTCGGTCTTCCTGATGATCGTGCTGGCGCTCGTGGCCGGCAGCGCCGCCGTGGCGCGCGATCGCAACATCCGAATCGAATATTTCTTCGAGCGTGGCAGCGTCACGCGCCAGAAGCGGCTGGCCGTGCTGTCGGCCGTGGCGGTGGCCGTGATGTTCCTGGCGCTGGCGGTGCTGGGCGCGCGCATTACCTGGGATGAGTACGCGTTCGGCGAGACCTCGCCGGGCATTGGTGTGCCGAGTTGGTGGTATTCGGTGTGGCTGCCGGTGCTGTCCGTGGCCATCTCGCTGCGCGCCCTGGCGCTGGCGCTGCGCAACCTGCGCGCGCTGAAGGCCCTGCAGCAGGGCGGGGAGGGCACGGCATGACGCTGGTTGCCATCATCCTCTTCGTGGTGTTCATCGGCCTGATGCTGCTGGGCGTGCCGATCGGCGTGTCGCTGGGCCTGGGCGGGCTGGTGGCCATCGGGCTGTCCAACCTCGACACCCAGATGTTCGGCCTGCTGGCCGTGCCCCAGAATTTCTATGCCGGCCTGGCCAAGTATCCGCTGCTGGCGATTCCGATGTTCGTGCTGGTGGGGTCGATCTTCGACCGCTCGGGCGTGGCGCAGCGGCTGGTCACGTTTGCGATTGCCGTGGTGGGGCGCGGGCCGGGGATGCTGCCGCTGGTGGCCATCCTGGTGGCGATGTTCCTGGGCGGCATCTCGGGCTCGGGCCCGGCCAACGCGGCGGCCGTGGGCGGCGTGATGATCGCGGCGATGTCGCGTGCCGGCTATCCCGGTTCGTACAGCGCGGCCGTGGTGGGCGCCGCGGCGGCCACCGATATCCTGATTCCGCCGTCGGTGGCCTTCATCATCTACAGCGTGCTGGTGCCGGGCGCATCGGTGCCGGCGCTGTTCGCGGCGGGCATGATCCCGGGCATTCTGGCCGGCGTGGCGCTGATCGTGCCGGCCGTGTGGCTGGCCCGCAAGCACAACATGGGGCATATCGAGGCCGCGCTGCCGCGCCCGCCGTTCTGGAAGAGCCTGCGTGAAGCGGCCTGGGGCCTGGTGGCGCCGTTCCTGATCCTGGGCGGCATGCGCGCGGGCTGGTTCACGCCGACCGAGGCGGCCGTGGTGGCCGTGGTCTACGGGCTGTTCGTCGGCATGGTGATCTACCGCAGCATCGGCATGCGGGACCTGTTCACGATCTTCCAGGAAGCGGCCGAGACTTCGGCCGTGATCCTGCTGGTGGTGGCGCTGGCCGGCATCTTCGCCTACGCGCTGTCCACGCTGGGCGTGATCGATCCGCTGGCCCACGCCATCGCCAATTCGGGCCTGGGCGAGTATGGCGTGCTGGCGCTGATCGTGCTGCTGCTGATGACGGTGGGCATGTTCCTGGACGGCATCTCGATCTTCCTGATCTTCGTGCCGCTGCTGCTGCCGATTTCGAACGCATTCCACTGGAACCCGGTGTGGTTCGGCGTGGTGCTGACGCTGAAGGTGGCGCTGGGCCAGTTCACCCCGCCGCTGGCCGTGAACCTGATGGTGTCGTGCCGGATTGCACGGGTGCGCATGGAAGAGACCGTGCCCTGGGTGATCTGGATGCTGCTGGCCATGTTCATCGCCATGCTGATGGTGCTGGCGTATCCGCCGCTGGCCACCTGGCTGCCCGACTACCTGGGTTACTGATTTGCCCCGATTTGCCTGAACGAGAAGATGAAACGAGGAGATTCCCGAATGAAACGCCGTGCCCTGATGTTGTCCGTTGCCGCCTCGATTGCCGCCGCCGCCCTGGCCGCGCCGGCCGCGATGGCGCAGACCTACAAATCCGAGTACAAGATGTCGCTGGTGCTGGGCCCCGCCTTCCCGTGGGGCAAGGGCGGCGAGATCTGGGCAGACCTGGTGCGCCAGCGTACCAATGGCCGCATCAACATCAAGCTGTATCCGGGCACCTCGCTGGTGGCCGGCGACCAGACGCGCGAGTTCTCGGCGATCCGCCAGGGCGTGATCGACATGGCCGTGGGCTCCACCATCAACTGGTCGCCGCAGGTCAAGGAACTGAACCTGTTCTCGCTGCCGTTCCTGATGCCCGACTACAAGGCGCTGGATTCGCTGACGCAGGGCGAAGTGGGCAAGCAGCTGTTTGCCACGCTGGAAAAGGCCGGCGTGGTGCCGCTGGCCTGGGGCGAGAACGGTTTCCGCGAGGTGTCGAACTCCAAGCACGAGATCCGCAAGCCGGAAGACCTCAAGGGCCTGAAGCTGCGCGTGGTGGGTTCGCCGCTCTATATCGAGACGTTCAACGCGCTGGGCGCCAACCCCACGCAGATGAGCTGGGCCGATGCGCAGCCGGCCATGGCTTCGGGCGCCGTGGATGGCCAGGAGAACCCGCAGAGCGTGTTCGCCGCCGCCAAGCTGTACACGGTGGGCCAGAAGTACGTCACCACCTGGGGCTACGTGGCTGATCCGTTGATCTTCGTCGTCAACAAGCAGATCTGGGAAAGCTGGACGCCAGCTGACCGCGAGATCGTCAAGCAGGCCGCCATCGACGCCGGCAAGCAGGAAACCGCGCTGGCTCGCAAGGGCCTGGTGGAGGCCGGCGCCCCGGCGTGGAAGGACATGGAGCAGCACGGCGTGAAGGTAACGGCGCTGACCCCGGCCGAGCACGACGCGTTCAAGAAGGCTACGGTCAAGGTCTACGACAAGTGGAAGAAGCAGATCGGCGCCGACCTGGTGAGCAAGGCCGAAGCGTCGATCTCCAAGCGCTGATGAAGCACGTTTCTGACCGCCATCGCCGCGAGCCAAGCCCAAGCGGAAACAGAACGTAGTGTCTTGGCTCTCTCTCCCCTCATGGGGAGAGAGTGGGAGAGAGGGGTGGTACAGCAAGGCGCCACATCGAGCAAAGCCGTCGGTTTGGCCCAGCAAGAGAGCATTGGACCGAAGCCGTCGGTTATATCCAGCATGGCGGCATCCGATTTCGCCGCGCCCTCTCCCCCGGCCCCTCTCCCGCCTTGCGGGAGAGGGGAGCAAAGCACTCCCCTCAGTGATTGACCAGGCGTTGCACCAGGTCCACGACCGTGTGCGCGCCGTATTTCTTCATCAGCCGTGCCCGGTAGATGTCTACCGTGCGCGGGCTGATCGCCAGCAGCTTGCCGATTTGCTTGCTGGTCTTGCCTTCCACGAGTTGCGCGGCGATGTCGCGCTCGCGGGCGGTGAGTTCGGCCGTGACCGGGCGCTTTTGCGACAGGTCCTCGAACGTCCAGATACCGGCCCCCAGCGGGTCCTTGCGGTCCAGTGACCGGCCCGTGACGTGGCACCAGAACAGCTCGCCGCCGGCGCGCTTCATGATGCGTTCGTCCGAATACAGCCCCCTGGTGTTCATGACCGGCACGATCCGGGCGCCGGTGCGCTCGAATTCGTCGGCCGTGGGGTAGAGCACCTGGAACGACTGGCCCACCAGCGCGTCGCGCGTGGTGCCAAAGATGCGGCAGACCTCGTCATTGCAATCCTCGATCACGCGGGCGCGTGAGAGCACCAGGCCGACTGGAGCCAGCTGGAAAGCGGTCTGGTAGTCGATGGACGGCATTATCCCTTATGTACTTTTACGTAATGGCATTTGCGCCATGCGTTGACGTATGCTTTGGGGCGTCAACGGCGGCGCCTGACCGCCGATTGTACCGTTACAATTTCCGCGCGTGGCCAACCGGCTACGCAAGAGCGGGACTACCGAGGAAGGAGCGAACATGAACAAGGTCTACGCCAGCGCCGCCGAGGCGCTCGCGGGCGTCGTAAGCGACGGCCAGACGATCGCCGTGGGCGGTTTCGGTCTGTGCGGCATCCCGGAAGCGCTGATCGCGGCACTGCGCGACAGCGGCGTCAAGCAGCTCACCTGCATCTCCAACAACGCCGGCGTGGATGGCTTCGGCCTGGGCCAGCTGCTGGCCACCCGGCAGATCAAGAAGATGATCTCGTCGTACGTGGGCGAGAACAAGGAGTTCGAGCGCCAGTACCTGGCGGGCGAACTCGAGCTCGAATTCACGCCGCAGGGCACGCTGGCCGAGAAGCTGCGCGCCGGCGGCTCGGGCATCCCGGCCTTCTTCACCAAGACCGGTGTCGGCACGATCGTCGCCGATGGCAAGGAAACCCGCGAGTTCAACGGCGAAACGTATGTGATGGAGCGTTCGCTGGTGTCCGACGTGGCCATCGTCAAGGCCCAGAAGGCTGACAAGGCCGGCAACCTGGTGTTCCGCCGCACCGCGCGCAACTTCAACCCGGTGTGCGCCATGTCCGGCAAGATCACCGTGGCCGAAGTGGAAGAAATCGTCGAGACCGGCGAGATCGATCCGGACGACGTGCACCTGCCCGGCATTTTCGTGCACCGCATCGTGCTGAACACGAGCCCCGAAAAACGCATCGAACAGCGCACCGTGCGTGCCAAGTAAGGAGACAGATCATGGCATGGACACGTGATGAAATGGCCGCGCGCGCGGCCGCCGAGCTGCAGGACGGCTTCTATGTCAACCTGGGCATCGGCCTGCCGACGCTGGTAGCCAACCACGTGCCGCAAGGCATGGAGGTGTGGCTGCAGTCCGAAAACGGCCTGCTGGGCATCGGTCCGTTCCCGACCGAGGACGAGGTGGACGCCGACATGATCAACGCGGGCAAGCAGACCGTCACGACGCTGCCGGGCTCGTCGATCTTCTCGTCGGCCGACTCGTTCGCCATGATTCGTGGCGGCAAGATCAATCTGGCCATCCTGGGCGCAATGCAGGTCAACCAGCGCGGCGACCTGGCCAACTGGATGATCCCGGGCAAGATGGTCAAGGGCATGGGCGGCGCGATGGACCTGGTGGCCGGCGTGGGCCGCGTGGTGGTGCTGATGGAGCATACCGCCAAGAAGAAGGACGGCACCGAGGACCTGAAGATCCTGAAGGAATGCAACCTGCCGCTGACTGGCGTGGGCGTGGTGAACCGCATCATCACCGACCTGGCCGTGATCGATATCACCCCGCAGGGCCTGAAGCTGGTGGAAACGGCGCCGGGCGTGACCCGCGAGGAAGTTCAGTCGAAGACGGGCGCCGAACTGATCTGAGCGTCGGCCTGATGGCGGACCCAGTCTAGCCCGGGCGGCATGCCCGGCAAAAAACCCCCGCCGGTTTCGCACCGGGCGGGGGTTTTTCATTGTCAGGGCCTGGACGAAACCGGTTTGGGCCGGCTTGCGTTCAGCACATCCGCGGATCAGGCGCCGATCAGGTTTTCGGCTTGTTGTAGCTGGCAAACACCGAAGCTGCGCCGTCAGATTTCACCAGCATCACGTCGAACGGATCCTTGCGCGGCCCGTATTCCATGCCCGGCGAGCCCACCGGCATGCCCGGCACGGCCAGTCCGGCGGCCTTGGGCTTTTCGGCAAGCAGCTTCTTGATGTCGGCAGCCGGCACGTGGCCCTCGATGCCATAGCCGTTGATGACGCCGGTGTGGCAGGAACCGAAGCGCTCCGGAATGCCGTACTTCTTGCGGTACACGCCGGTGTCTTCCACATCGTGCGTGGCCACCGTGAAGCCGTTGTCGCGCAGATGCTTGACCCAGTCCTCGCAGCAGCCGCAGGTCGGGCTCTTGTAGACGTCGATCTTCAGGGCCTTGGGCGACTGCGCCCGCGCTGTCAGGGACGCCAGCGGCGACAGCAGCAGCGCGCCGGCACCCAGCGTGCGCAGTGCGTGGCGTCGTGAAGGTTGAAACATGTCGATCCTCCCGGTTTCCACTACTGCGCCACCCAGCCGCCGTCCATGTTCCAGATCGCGCCGCGCACCTGGCGCGCCGCCTCGCTGGACAGGAACACGGCCAGCGCGCCCAGTTCCTCGGGCGTGACGAACTGCCCGGACGGCTGCTTCTCCAGCACGAGTTCGCGCTTGGCCTGTTCCACGGGAATGCCTTCCTTCTGCGCGCGGGCTTCCACCTGCTTCTGCACCAGCGGGGTCAGCACCCAGCCCGGGCAGATGGCATTGGCCGTGACGCCGGTCTGCGCGGTTTCCAGCGCCGTGACCTTGGTGAAGCCGACGATGCCATGCTTGGCGGCCACATAGGCGGACTTGTTGGCGGAGGCGACCAGGCCATGAGTCGAAGCCACGTTGATGACGCGGCCCCAGTTCTTGGCCTTCATCGACGGCAGGGCAAGGCGGGTGGTATGGAAGGCGGAGGTCAGGTTGATGGCGATGATGGCATCCCAGCGCTCGGTCGGGAATTCGTCGATCGGCGCCACGAACTGGATGCCGGCGTTGTTGACGAGGATGTCGGCGCCGCCGAAATCCTTCTCCGCATAGCGCATCATGTCCTCGATCTCGGCCGCCTTGCTCATGTCGGCGCCGTGGTAGCCCACCTGGATGCCGCTGCCGGCGCGGGCAATCTCCGCCTTTGCGCCGTCGGCATCACCGAATCCGTTGACGATGATGTTCGCACCCTGCGCGGCCAGTGCCTGCGCGATGCCGAGTCCGATACCGCTGGTCGAGCCCGTGACCAGTGCCGTCTTGCCTTTGAGCATGTAAGCCTCCGTCGGGAGTGTCAGGATGTGCTGTGGCATTGTACTCGCAGGGCGTACAATCCGGCTTTGGCCCGACGCCACCTTTTTGTTTGCTGTCAGCGCAGGTATTTCCGAAAACCTACACGCCGCAGGGGATGCGGCGGCATCCAGCAGGGAGCCACAGATGTCTTCCAGTCCGCGCCTCGGCTTCGTCCAGTGCATCAGCACGGCAGGCCTGCATCGCATGGCCTATCACGAGTGGGGCGACCCCGCCAATCCGCGCGTGCTGATGTGCGTGCATGGTCTGACGCGAACGGGTCGCGATTTCGACGTGCTGGCGCGCGCGATGTCCGACGAGTACCGCGTGGTGTGTCCCGACGTGGCCGGCCGCGGCCGCTCCGAATGGCTGGCCGATCCGCGCCAGTACGTGCTGCCGCAGTACGTGTCGGACATGGTCACGCTGGTGGCGCGGCTCAACGTGGAGCAGGTGGACTGGTTCGGCACGTCGATGGGCGGGCTGATCGGCATGGGCCTGGCCGGGCTGCCGAAATCGCCGGTGCGCAAGCTGCTGCTCAACGACGTGGGCCCGCGCATCACGGCGCAGGCCATCGAACGGATCGGCGCCTACCTGGGCCTGCCGGTGCGCTTCAAGACGTTCGAGGAGGGGCTGGCATACCTGCAGACCATCAGCGCGTCGTTCGGGCGCCATACGCCCGAGCAATGGCGCGAGCTGAACGGCGCCATTCTCAAGCCCGTGCAGGGCGCCGAGGGGCTCGAGTGGGGGCTGCATTACGATCCCGCGCTGGCCGTGCCGTTCAGGGAAACCCCGATCGAGGCGGTGCAGGCCGGCGAACTTGCGCTGTGGCGCATGCTGGAGGCCGCGCCCGGCCCCACGCTGGTGGTGCGCGGCGCCCAGTCAGACCTGCTGCTGCGCGAGACCGTGGCCGAGATGGTGGCGCGCGGCAAACAGGTGTCGAGCGTGGAGATTGCCGACGTGGGCCACGCGCCGACGTTCGTCGATCCGGCCCAGATTGCAATTGCCCGGGAATTCTTCCTGGGTACGTGAACCGACTTTTTGCAGAGAAGAACTGACATGAGCACCAACACCCTGAAGCGCGCCCACGTGGGCAAGCGTCTGTCCGAATACGCGGTCTACAACGGCGTGGTCTATCTGGCGGGCCAGGTGCCCGAGGTCGATCCCAAGGCCGACCTGCGTGGCCAGACCCGCGAGGTGCTTGGTCACATCGACCGGCTGCTGGCCGAGGCCGGCAGCGACAAGACGCGCATCCTGATGTGCCAGATCTTTCTGACCGATGTCACGCGCATCGGCGAGATGAACGAGGTCTGGGACGCCTGGGTTCCCCAGGGCAACACGCCGCCCCGCGCCACCGTGGAGGCCAGGCTGGCCAACCCCGACTACCTGATCGAAGTGGTGGTGACCGCCGCGCTGAGCTGATGGCGGAAGATGTGACATGGTGACGTCGACGGAGCTGACTGGCCAGACCGCGGGCATTCCGGATGCCGGACTCGTGGAGCGCGCGCTGGACTACGTGCGCGAGGTGGCCGATGGCGACACGCCGGTAATGCTGCCGACGGGCGAGAGCGTGCTCTCGCATGCCGAGGGCATGCTGCGCATTCTCGATGGCCTGCGCGTGGACGATGCCGCGCGCGCGGCCGCGTGCCTGTTCGCCGCGGCGGCCTTCGTGCCCGGCGCCGAGGCGCAGATGGAGGACCGTTTCGGCGAAGAGGTGGTGCGCCTGGTGAAGGGCGTGCGCCAGTTGTTGCGGATCGGCGCCATCGCGGTGACGCAGACCGATGTGTCCGAGTCCTCGAAATCGCAGGCCGCCGCGCGCCAGGAGCAGGTGGAGGCGCTGCGCAAGATGCTGCTGGCGTTTGCCCAGGACATCCGCGTGGTGCTGGTGCGGCTGGCGTCGCGGCTGCAGACACTGCGCTGGCTGGCGCAGACCAAGACCCCGCCGCTGGCCGGCGTGGCGCGCGAAACGCTGGACATCTACGCGCCGCTGGCCAACCGGCTCGGCATCTGGCAGATGAAGTGGGAGCTGGAGGACCTGGCGTTCCGCTTCGAGCAGCCCGATACCTACAAGCGCATTGCGAAGCTGCTCGACGAGAAACGCATCGAGCGCGAGAGCTTCATCGAGCAGGCCATTGGCCGGCTGCAGTCGGAGCTGGCCAATGCGGGCATCCGGGCCGAGGTGACCGGCCGGCCCAAGCACATCTACAGCATCTGGAAGAAGATGCGCGGCAAGGAGCTCGACTTCGCCGATCTCTACGATGTGCGGGCGTTCCGCGTGATCGTGGATGACATCAAGGACTGCTACACGGTGCTTGGCATCGTGCATCACATCTGGCAGCCAATTCCGCGCGAGTTCGACGACTACATCTCGCGGCCGAAGGCCAACGGCTACATGTCCCTTCACACGGTGGTGATCGGTGACGACGGCCGCGCGTTCGAGGTGCAGATCCGCACGCAGGAGATGCACCATTTCGCCGAGTACGGCGTGGCTGCGCACTGGCGCTACAAGGAGGCTGGCGGCAAGGGCTACAGCGGTCAATTTGCCGCTGACAACGCCTACGACGAGAAGATCGCCTGGCTGCGCCAGTTGCTGGCGTGGAAGGACGAGGCCGACCACACCGTGGCGCACGAGGATTCGCCGTGGGAGCAACTCAAGCACGCGGCGATCGACGACCATATCTACGTGCTGACGCCCCAGGCGCGCGTGGTGGCGCTGCCGCAAGGCGCCACGCCGGTGGACTTTGCCTATTACCTGCACAGCGACCTTGGCCACCGTTGCCGCGGCGCGCGCGTGGATGGCGCCATGGTGCCATTGAACACGCCGCTCAAGAACGGCCAGACCGTGGAGATCGTGGCGGTCAAGCAGGGCGGCCCGTCGCGCGACTGGCTCAATGCCGAGCTGGGCTACCTGGCCAGCAACCGGGCGCGCGCCAAGGTGCGGGCCTGGTTCAACGCGCTCGATTCGCAGGAGACGCTGGCGCAGGGCCGGGCCCTGATTGAAAAGACGCTGCAGCGCGAGGGCAAGACAGCGGTCAACCTCGACGACCTGGCCACCCGGCTCAATTTCAAGACCACCGACGACCTGTATTCGGCAGTCGCCAAGGAAGAGTTCAGCCTGCGTCATGTGGAGCATGCGCTGCGTCATCCGGAAGGCGAGCCGCAGCCGGCGTTCAACGAGGAAGACGCGGTCACCAAGAAGAGCCGAGCCACCAGCGTGGCGCGGGGCGCCAAGAGCGGCGTGCTGGTGGTGGGCGTGGATTCGCTGATGACGCAGATGTCGCGCTGCTGCAAGCCGGCGCCGCCAGACGAGATCGTGGGCTTCGTCACGCGCGGGCGCGGCGTGTCGATCCACCGGCGCAACTGCCACACGTTCCAGCAACTGTCGGGGCGCGACCCCGAGCGTGTGATCCAGACCGAGTGGGGCAAGCGCAGCGACGCGGTGTACCCCGTGGATATCCAGGTGGAGGCGATTGACCGCCAGGGCCTGCTGCGGGACATCTCCGAAGTGCTGTCGCGCGAGAAGATCAATGTGACGGGCGTGAAGACGCTCTCTAGCAAGGGCGTGGCGCGCATGCAATTTACGGCCGAGGTGGCGGAAGCCACGCAGCTCCAGCGCGCGTTGCTGCTGATCGAGGAAGTGCAGGGGGTGTTGCACGCCAAGCGAAAATAAGGTTATACTTCGCGCTTCGCTAGGCTCGTAGCTCAGCTGGTTAGAGCACCACCTTGACATGGTGGGGGTCGTTGGTTCGAGTCCAATCGAGCCTACCAACGAACATGCAGTACAACGCCGGAAGCGCACCATGAACATGACAACTCGAACTACTACCGCTGGTTAGCGACAGTAGTCGAGGTGCGCCTTCGACCCGCAGCGGATGCGGGAAAAACGAGAAAAACGCGGCCTTGGCCGCGTTTTTTTTCGTCTGTCGCCCGCCAGCATCCTGATAAGCTGCCGCGTCGCTCCGCATGGCGGGGCAGGTCAGAAGATTCGTTGCCGGTGTTGTCCGATGCGCGTTGCGCGGCATCTGACGGGCCGGTGCCACAAAAGTTGCTATGCTCCGCTCGCCATGGCGCCCAGAAGCCGGCGCGGCGGAATCCACAAGAGGTGCAATGATGATCGCAATCACGCTGCCGGACGGTTCCCGTCGCGAATATCCCGGCCCCGTCACGGTGGCCGAAGTGGCGCAGAGCATTGGCTCGGGCCTGGCCAAGGCCGCGCTTGCCGGCAAGGTCGACGGTCGCCTGGTCGACACGAGCTTCACGATCGGCCAGGACGCGTCGCTGGCCATCGTCACGGACAAGGATGCCGACGGCGTCGACGTGATCCGTCACTCGACGGCCCACTTGCTGGCCTACGCGGTCAAGGAGCTGTATCCCGACGCGCAAGTGACGATCGGCCCGGTCATCGACAACGGCTTCTACTACGACTTTTCCTACAAGCGTCCTTTCACGCCCGAGGATCTGGCCGCCATCGAGAAGAAGATGACGGAACTCGCCCGCAAGGACGAGAAGGTGACGCGCGAGGTGTGGAAGCGCGATGAGGCGGTGGCGCTGTTCCAGTCGATGGGCGAGAAGTACAAGGCCGAGATCATTGCGTCGATTCCGGCCGACCAGGAAATCGGCCTCTATCGCGAAGGCGGCTTCGTCGACCTGTGCCGCGGCCCGCACGTGCCGTCGACGGGCAAGCTCAAGGTGTTCAAGCTGATGAAGGTGGCCGGCGCCTATTGGCGTGGCGACTCGAACAACGAGATGCTCCAGCGCATCTACGGCACGGCCTGGGCCAGGAAGGAAGACCAGGACGCGTACCTGACGATGCTCGAGGAAGCCGAAAAGCGCGACCATCGCCGCCTGGGCAAGCTGCTGGACCTGTTCCATCTGCAGGAAGAGGCGCCGGGCATGGTGTTTTGGCACCCGAAGGGCTGGAGCGTGTGGCAGGCCGTTGAGCAGTACATGCGCGGCCGCCTCACGGAGGCTGGCTACCAGGAAGTGCGCACGCCGCAGGTGATGGATCGTTCTCTCTGGGAAAAATCTGGCCACTGGGAGAACTACAAGGAAAACATGTTCGTCACGGAGTCGGAGAAGCGCGACTACGCGATCAAGCCGATGAACTGCCCGGGCCATGTCCAGATCTTCAACCACGGTCTGCGTTCGTACCGCGACTTGCCGCTGCGCCTGGCCGAGTTTGGCTCGTGCCACCGCAACGAGCCGTCGGGCGCGCTGCATGGCCTGATGCGTGTGCGCGGCTTTGTGCAGGACGATGCGCACATCTTCTGTACGGAAGGGCAGATCGTTGCCGAGGCCAAGGCGTTCAATGAGCTGGCGTTCTCGGTGTACGAGGATTTCGGCTTCAACGACGTCAAGGTCAAGCTGTCGCTGCGCCCTGAAAAGCGCGCCGGCTCCGACGCCACGTGGGACCACGCCGAAGACGGCCTGCGCACGGCGCTGCGCGCCTGCGGCGTGGAGTGGGAGGAACTGCCGGGCGAGGGCGCCTTCTACGGTCCGAAGGTGGAGTACCACATCAAGGACGCCATCGGCCGCTCGTGGCAATGCGGCACGTTGCAGCTTGATCTGGTGCTGCCGGAGCGCCTGGGTGCCGAATACGTCTCCGACGACAACGATCGCAAGCGGCCGGTGATGCTGCACCGCGCCATCCTGGGTTCGTTCGAGCGCTTCCTGGGCATCCTGCTCGAAAACCACGCAGGTGCGCTGCCCGCCTGGCTGGCGCCGGAGCAGGTCGTGGTGATGAATATCGCCGATTCCCAGGCGGAATATGCCGAAAGCGTCGTGCAACTCTTGCAAAAACAAGGGTTTAGGGCTAAGGCCGATTTGCGTAACGAGAAAATTACGTATAAAATCCGCGAGCACTCGCTCCAGAAGATCCCTTACCTGCTAGTGGTAGGCGACAAGGAGCGGGACGCCAATCAAGTGGCCGTGCGTGCCCGTGGCAATGTGGATTTGGGTGTCATGCCCGTTTCCGCGTTTGTGGAGCGTCTGCAGAACGACGTGTCCAGCAAAGCCTGAGGGTGTGAAGCACGGCTTGTTTTTTTGTCTTCTTGAGGTAACGGAACATCGCTACAGACAAAGGTCACCGTATCAACCGGGAAATCAGTGCGCCCGAACTGCGCCTGGTAGGGGTTGATAACGAGCAGCTCGGCATCGTCAAGTTCATGGACGCACTGCGCATGGCCGAGGAAAAGGACTTGGATCTCGTGGAGATCGCGCCCAACGCGGCTCCGCCCGTGGCCCGCATCATGGACTACGGCAAGTTCAAGTACGAGGAAGCCAAGCGCGCCCACGAGGCCAAGCTCAAGCAGAAAATCATCCAGGTCAAGGAAGTGAAATTCCGTCCTGGCACGGATGATGGCGACTACAACGTCAAGCTGCGCAACCTGAGGCGCTTCCTGGAAGATGGGGACAAGACCAAGATCACGCTGCGGTTCCGTGGTCGCGAGATGGCCCACCAGGAAATCGGTGCGCGCATGCTGGAGCGTCTGAAGGCCGACCTGGAGGAACTGGGTCAGGTCGAGCAGATGCCGAAGATGGAAGGTCGCCAGATGGTGATGGTGCTGGCACCCAAGAAGAAGAAGTAATTCTTGCGCGGGCGCGACGGCCGGGATGCCGCAGGTATCCCGGCGTTGCCCTGTGCGGAACCGTGCGCGGTATTAGCTGTGCCGCGTACAAAAACAAGTGGATGCGGGTCTTGCAAGCGGTGACGTGAGTCATCCACCTGCATGCATGTCATAGAGCTGGAGTTTTTCATGCCTAAGATGAAGACCAAGAAAAGCGCCTCCAAGCGCTTTACGGCGCGCCCGAACGGTTCGTTCAAGCGCGGCCAGGCCTTCAAGCGTCACATCCTGACGAAGAAGACCACCAAGAACAAGCGTCAGCTGCGCGGTACCCAGGACGTCCATGAGACGAACCTGAAGTCCGTGCGCGCGATGATGCCTTACGCATAACCCCAAACGATAACGAAAGGAGTATTACATGCCTCGAGTCAAGCGTGGGGTCACTGCACGGGCCCGTCACAAGAAGGTTATCGACGCTGCCAAGGGTTACCGCGGCCGTCGCAATAATGTCTACCGTATCGCCAAGCAGGCGGTCATGCGTGCTGGCCAGTACGCGTACCGCGATCGTCGCAACAAGAAGCGCGTGTTCCGCGCGCTCTGGATTGCACGTATCAATGCCGCGACGCGTGAGCATGGCATGACCTACAGCGTGTTCATGAACGGCCTGAAGAAGGCTTCGATTGAACTGGACCGCAAGGTGCTGTCGGACATGGCCATCCATGACAAGCCTGCCTTTGCCGCCATCGTCAACCAGGTGAAAGCCACCGTTGCCTGATGCCGGCTCTGGAAGCGCGTAATGCGCTTCCGGGCAAGCACCGACCGCAAGGTCTGCTGAAACGGGGCTCCTTACCGAGCCCCGTTTTCATTTCGAATGCCGTGTCGACGATGCTGGCCTGACACGGCACCCGAAATGCCAATCCACTGCCGCACGCGGCCCGCCGCATCGGGCGAGCAGAGGAATTCCACGTACCGTCCAGGTACATCCACGTACCATCCACGCATAGCTGTCATGTCCCAGGATCTGGATCAAATCGTCGCCGACGCACAGGCCGCCTTCGCGGCTGCCAACGACAACGCCACGCTGGAAAACGAAAAGGCCCGCTTCCTGGGCAAGACTGGCGCACTGACCGAACTGCTCAAGGGCCTGGGCAAGCTCGACCCGGAAGCCCGCAAGACCGAGGGCGCGCGTATCAACCAGGTGAAGCAGCAGGTGGAAGCCGCGCTGCAGGCGCGCCGCCAGGCGCTGGCCGATGCGCTGATGAACGCGCGCCTGGCCGCCGAAGCCATCGACGTGACGCTGCCCGGGCGCGCCGTGTCGCGCGGCAGCCTGCATCCGGTGATGCGCACCTGGGAGCGTGTGGAACAGATCTTCGGTTCGATCGGTTTCGATGTGGCCGACGGCCCCGAGATCGAGACCGACTGGATGAACTTTACCGCGCTGAACAACCCGGACAACCACCCGGCGCGTTCGATGCAGGACACCTTCTATGTGGACGGCCGCGACAGCGACGACAAGCTCCTGCTGCTGCGCACGCATACCAGCCCGATGCAGGTGCGCTATGCGCGCATGCACGTGCAGAAGTACACCGGCCGCGCCATGCCGCCAATCAAGGTTATCTGCCCGGGCCGCACCTATCGCGTGGACAGCGACGCCACGCACTCGCCGATGTTCAACCAGGTGGAAGGCCTGTGGATTGGCGAAGATGTGAGCTTTGCCGACCTCAAGGGCGTCTATACCGATTTCCTGCGCAAGTTCTTCGAGCGCGACGACATCCAGGTGCGCTTCCGCCCGTCGTACTTCCCGTTCACCGAGCCGTCGGCGGAAATCGACATGGCGTTCGGCAACGGCAAGTGGCTGGAGATCTCCGGCTCGGGCCAGGTGCACCCCAACGTGCTGCGCAACATGGGCCTGGACCCCGAGCGCTACATCGGTTTCGCATTTGGCTCCGGCCTCGAGCGGCTGACGATGCTGCGCTATGGCATCAACGACCTGCGCCTGTTCTTCGAAGGCGACGTGCGCTTCCTGCGCCAGTTCGCCTGACCCGCGCGGATTGCCGCACGGACATCGTCCCAGACATCACAGAATACCTACCGGATCAGTAGCGCCATGCAATTCTCGGAATCCTGGCTTCGCACGTTCGCCAACCCTGAAAAGATCTCCACCGACGCGCTGTCGCACAGCCTGACCATGGCCGGGCTCGAAGTGGAAGAGGTGGGCCCGGTTGCGCCGCCGTTCAACAAGATCGTGGTGGCAAGCGTGCTGGCCACCGAACGCCATCCCAATGCCGACCGCCTGAACGTCTGCCAGGTGGACGCCGGCACCGGCGAGACGCTGCAGATCGTCTGCGGCGCACCGAATGTAAAGCCCGGCATCAAGGTGCCGTGCGCGCTGGTAGGCGCCGTGCTGCCGCCGGCCGAAGAGGGTGGCAAGCCGTTCGAGATCAAGGTGGGCAAGCTGCGTGGCGTGGACAGCTACGGCATGCTGTGCTCGGCCCGCGAACTGAAGCTGTCGGAAGACCACGGCGGCCTGATGGTGCTGCCGGACGACGCGCCGGTGGGCCAGGACATCCGCCAGTACCTGGATCTGGACGACCAGATCTTCACGATCAAGCTGACGCCGAACAAGGCCGATTGCCTGTCGATCCACGGCGTGGCACGCGAAGTATCGGCGCTGACCGGCGCCGCGCTGACGTTGCCCGACATGTCGCCGGTGGCGGTGACGATCCAGGACAAGCTGCCGGTCCGCATCTCGGCGCCTGACCTGTGCGGCCGGTTCTCGGGCCGTGTCATCCGCGGCGTGAACGCCCACGCGGCCACGCCCGCATGGATGGTGCAGCGCCTGGAGCGCTCGGGCCAGCGCAGCATCTCGGCGCTCGTCGACATCTCCAACTTCGTGATGCTCGAACTGGGCCGTCCGTCGCATGTGTTCGATCTGGACAAGATCCACGGCGGCCTGGACGTGCGCTGGGGCCGCAAGGGCGAACAGCTCAAGCTGCTGAATGGCAACACCGTCGAGGTGGACGAGCAGGTGGGCGTGATCGCCGACGACAAGGAGATCGAGAGCCTGGCCGGCATCATGGGCGGCGACAGCACCGCCGTGACGCTCGATACCACAAACATCTATCTGGAAGCTGCGTTCTGGTGGCCCAATGCCATCCAGGGCCGCGCGCGCCGCTACAACTTCTCCACCGATGCCGCGCACCGCTTCGAGCGTGGCGTGGACTACGCCACCACGGTCGAGCACATCGAGCGCATTACGGCGCTGATCCTGCAGATCTGCGGTGGCCAGGCCGGCCCCGTGGACGACCAGATCGTGAACCTGCCGCAGCGCACCCCGGTGCAGCTGCGCGTGGCGCGCGCCGAGCGCGTGCTCGGTATCGAACTGTCGTCGGCGGAAATTGCCGATGTGTTCCAGCGCCTGAACCTGCCGTTCACGCGTGCGCAGGGCGCCGAGGGCGAGGTGTTCGAAGTCACGCCGCCGAGCTACCGCTTCGACATCGAGATCGAGGAAGACCTGATCGAGGAAGTGGCGCGCATCTACGGCTTCGAGCGCATCGTCGCCCGTCCGCCGATTGCCGAAAGCGAGATGCGCCCGACCAACGAGGGTCGGCGCTCGCAGCATGTGGTGCGCCATGCGCTGGCCGCGCGCGACTTCAACGAAGTGATCAACTTCGCGTTCGTGGAAGCACAGTGGGAGCGCGATTTCGCCGCCAACGACAACCCGATTCGCCTGCTGAACCCGATCGCAAGCCAGCTGGCCGTGATGCGTTCCACGCTGATCGGCGGGCTGGTGGACAAGGTGCGGTACAACCTCAACCGCAAGGTCTCGCGCGTGCGGCTGTTCGAAGTGGGCCGGGTGTTCCACCGCGACGCCAACGTGCCCGATGGCGGCCTGACCGTGGCGGGCTATCGTCAGCCGATGATGGCTGCCGGCATCGCCTACGGCCCGGCGTTTGAGGAGCAGTGGGGCGTGGCCACGCGTCCGGTCGATTTCTTCGACATCAAGGGCGATGTGGAGGCATTGTTCCACCCGCGCACGCCGCGCTTCGAGCCGGTGGCACATCCCGCGCTGCACCCGGGCCGCGCCGCGCGCGTGATCGTCGATGGCAAGCCGGTGGGCGTGGTGGGCGAACTCCACCCGCGCTGGCTGCAGGAATACGAGCTGGTCAACGCGCCGGTGGTGTTCGAGCTGGAACTCGACGCGCTGCGCGACGTGGGTCTGCCGGTCTACACCGAGATCTCGAAATTCCCGGCGGCCGTGCGCGATCTGGCCGTGGTGGTGAAGCAGCAGGTGCGTGTGCAGGACATGGCCGACGCCATGCGCGCGGCGCTGGACAAGGCCGGCTTTGGCCACTTTGTGCAGAGTCTGGTGCTGTTCGACGAGTTCCGTCCGAAGGCGGCTTCGGCGTCGATTGGCGCCGATGAGAAAAGTCTTGCCTTCCGGGTGACCTTGCAAGATACTGGGTCGACCCTCCAGGACGAGACAGTCGACAGTGCGGTGCGTTGCATGATCGATGCGCTGACGGCAGGCTTCGACGCCCGCCTGCGCGGTTAAGCAACCGTCGCGACACGAGCGCCCGGGCACAGCTCCCGGGCGGATCGCCAGACAGTTTCAAGAGAGCGATCAAGGATGAACGATCGAGACGCGATTTCCATGAATGCTGCAGACCTGGGTGAGGCAAGCGACCGGCATGCTGCCTCCTTCGATGACGCATCGCCGGAAGCCCGCGCAACCGAGGTGCCCACGCTGACCAAGGCCGAACTCGCAGAGATGCTGTTCGACCAGGTTGGCCTGAACAAGCGCGAATCGAAGGACATGGTGGAAGCGTTCTTCGACGTGATTCGCGAAGCCCTGGAGCAGGGCGACAGCGTGAAGCTGTCCGGCTTCGGCAACTTCCAGTTGCGCGACAAGGCGCAACGCCCCGGACGCAATCCCAAGACCGGCGAGATCATTCCCATTACCGCGCGCCGCGTGGTGACCTTCCACGCCAGCCAGAAGCTCAAGAGCCTGGTGGAGGAACGCGCAGACGTGGCGCTGCCGGGCTGACGGCACGCCGGGCCAGACGCGCCGCCGCTGCGTGCGCGTCGACGGAACTTCACCGGACGCATGGCGCCGGGCGTCTCCGTCCTCCAACCCCAGATGTGTATCAAATTGCCACATCGGTTGGATTGCCCGAGGCCATGGCAATCTGTATCCTGCAATGCCGCGCGCGCGTCGCGCCAACCGAGTCGGCCCGTCTGACGCGCCGACATCAGCCTCCTCCATTGCATGACGGAAAAATCCAGCGAGCGCATTGCGCTGCCGCCGATTCCCGCGAAACGCTACTTCACGATTGGTGAGGTCAGCGAGCTTTGCGCCGTCAAGCCGCACGTGCTGCGCTACTGGGAGCAGGAGTTCACGCAACTCAAGCCCGTGAAGCGCCGCGGCAATCGCCGCTACTACCAGCATCACGAAGTCCTGCTGATCCGCCGCATCCGCGAACTGCTCTACGAGCAGGGGTTCACGATCAATGGCGCGCGCAACCGTCTGGACGAAGGGCGTCACCAAGGCGTGGGAGTGTCCGCGCCGGTGGAAGCCGCCGAATCATCGGCCCAGGCCGCGCACGACGCGCCGGTGCTGTCGGTCGACCTCAATGCGCTGCGCGGCGAACTGGTCGAAGTGCAACATCTGCTGGCGCAGCTCAAGGAAATCGCGAAGCATGAATAAATTGCCAGCAAACCACTAGCCAATACTGTTGGCTCTGATATAATCTCGTTCTTCTTCGGGGCGTAGCGCAGCCTGGTAGCGTACCTGCATGGGGTGCAGGTGGTCGGAGGTTCAAATCCTCTCGCCCCGACCAGAATAAAGCCCGCACAATCAATCGGTTGTGCGGGCTTTTGCCCGTCTGCGGGTGGCGCAGATAGCGTGGATATTAGAAGTTTTCTAATATCGCGAAGAGGAGAGGGTACCGTGCACGTGATTGAGAAGCTCGGCCAAGGCGGGTTCGGGCACGTCTACAAGGTTCGGAACGAGCATGGGCATTTGCTCGCAATGAAGACGCTTCAGCCCGAAAAGCCGATCGTCGATGAGCTTGGGATGGATCAACTCAAGGCGCGATTTGCTCGAGAAGTAAGGTATCAGTCAGCCGTTAAGCATCCCAATGTGGTTCCAATCATTGGTGCCAATCTCGAAGGTGAGCCGCCCTGCTTTTACATGCCTCTCGCAGAATGCACTCTGGCTGATGAGTTAAGCATCGATAGGGCTTTGGGCGGCCGCGTAAAGAGTATGTTGTTCGATGTTTTGAACGGCATCGAGGCTATCCATATGGCTGGCTACGTGCACCGAGATCTAAAACCGTCGAACGTGCTGCGATTTCCGACGGGGGACGGCTCCCCTATTTACGCAGTTTCAGATTTTGGTCTCATGTCTTCGCCCAATGGCATGACTACCACTCTCACCGCGACAGATGCGGCAGGTGGGACCCCGTTTTACGCCGCGCCGGAGTTGGTTACAAACCTCAAACGCGCAACATCGGCCGCCGACATTTATTCGGTCGGCGCCATCTTGCACGATATCTTCGTGGCAGGGAATCGCCTTCCATATAGCCATCTAAACAACGGCAGTGGCTTGATTGGGGAGGTGATCGAGAAATGCACTCGCACGTCCGCAAAGCTACGTTACCGGTCGGTTCAGGAGTTGCGGGAAGCGTTGTTCCACGCGTTAGACCATTTTGTGCCGACCTTCTCTTCGGACGAGGAAAGCGTCGTCGTCGGAATGCTCTCAGCGAATTCGAACCTTAGCTTGGACGAGTGGGAAAGGGTGATCCTGCTCCTCGAAAAACATGAGGCTGAGGGTAAGTCAATTAGTAATGTGATCAAAGCGCTTAATGTGGCGCATCTGGAGTCTGTGGCTCTCGTCTCAGCGGACGTCTTCGCAGCGATTGCACTCGACTTCTGTACCTACGTGATTCGCGGGCGGGGGCGGTTCGATTTCGACTACTGTGATGTCCTAGCGGGGCAACTGGCCAAGCTTTTCGAGCTTGGCAACACCGAACACAAAGCTATTTCGCTGCTAGCGCTTCTCGTCTTGGGAACATCGCACAATCGATGGTTTGTGGAGCGCAAGTTTGTGGAACTTGCATCCGGCGCTTTGGACGAGCAAGTGGCCCGCCGTTTCCTCGTCGAGGCTTCTGTGCTCGCTGTATCATTGGAGCAAGCGATAAGCCATCTTGAATGGTCGATTAGTGTATCTCGAACTCAATTGTCCCCCGTCATCCTGGCGGGGTTGGTAGCGCCTTGATCCATTCATACGCAACGTTTTCTCTTACCGGCAGTCGCCGGTCTGGCAACGAGGATGCTGTCCTGACTCCCGTGACGGACGCAGGCCGTATGCTGCTTGGCGTTGCGGACGGAGTGGGAGGGACGGATCGGGGAGAGACCGCGTCGCAATGCGTACGGGACCGAGTCAGCGACACGTTTCTAGCTTCGCCATTCGCAAGCATAGAAAGCTACTTCGAGGCGGCCAAAGAAGGGGTGGAACAGCTGTTTGCTGAAGAACCAGAGGGAGGGTCAATGGCAACAACCTTGACCCTCTGTGTAGTGGAACTCCAAACCGGATTTGCCTACTGCGGACATGTTGGAGACACTCGCCTATATCACTTGTCCGGCGCCGGGCTAGTGACGCGCACGACGGATCAAACAGAAGCTCAGCGTCTGGTGGACCAGGGCATCCTACGTCGAGATCAAGTCCGGAGATACCACCGTCGCAATGTTCTCGTGTCTGCGATTGGGCCGGGTAGAACTTACGAGCTGTGGAAAACTCACTTTACTTTGACGGAAGGTGACAGGTTATTGCTGTGCACCGATGGGTTCTACGAGACCGTCTCCAAGAAGGAAATTGTTGGCTTATCTGCGAGAGCTTCTGAAGTGAAAGATCTTGCCGCCGATTTGGAGCGGCTTGCTGTCGAGCGATCGCCTTCGGATGACTGTTCGGTTGTTCTGTTGCAGTACGGTATCAGGCGTTAGGTTTTGGTTTAATGCGGCAGTTGTAGGTGTACCGTGGAGATCGGCACCTCGCGCTGCTTGATATACCCCTCTGTCGTCGATCGATCGGTGTGCGCGCCAGCGACCTGCAACGCCTCGATGTCGTACCCCGCCTTCTTCGCATCGGTCAGCGCCTTCGCGCGAATATCCTTGACCGTGTAGTCCTTTCCCGGCAGCTCTGCACGCTTGATCGCATCCCTCCACGCGTCGCGGCAAGCCGCTGCCGTCTTTGCCTGGCCATGCCGATCCACGACCACGAAGTCGTCCGCCAAGGCCTGCACTTTCATGTCTCGGCGAAGCTCCTTTGCGCGGCGCAGCACATCCTCGATCTCGGGGGTGATCGGCCAGTCCACAGACTCGCCGCTGCTGTCGGCCGTCTTGCTGGGCACGAAGTGAATCACGCCTGCCTGGCGGTCCACCTGCGACCACCGCAACTCGCGGATGTCCGTCGAGCGCTGGCAGGTCAGGTAGCAGAGATCGACGAACACCTGCATCTCCGCGCCCGTGGGCACCTTGGCCTCCAGCTTCATCTCTTGGCCGTCCTTCGTCCGCGTGTAGGTGTAGGTGGCCAGAGCGGCGCGGATGGCGAGAAAGTGATCGTGCGGTATGTACACCTTTCGGACCTTTGGCTTCTTTGTCGTGACCTCGCGACAGGGGTTTACCCCGATGTGGCGGCGCAGGACTGCCCAGCTGAAGAATTTGGACAGCCAGCCTTTCATGGCGCGCTGGGTGGGCAACTTGTCGGGCCAGTTCCCCTCGAGGAAGTCGAGCACCGCGCCGGCGTCGACCTGCTGTATATCGAATGCCTTGAAGGCGGCCCGAACGTCCTCGCCGCGGCGCTCCCACTCGTCCCGGAAGGATTCCGCGTACTTCCTCGCCTCGCCCTTCATGTAGATGGCTACCAGGCGCGACATGCTGCCCTCGGCGCCGTCCACCTCGATCTTCCGCTTTTCCTCCACCAGCCGCTCGAGCATGCGGGTTTCCCCTTCATCGACCCGGCACAGCTTGATCCAGATGTTCTTGCCGTCGGCGGTATGCACCCAGTAGAAGCTGCCGCTCTTCCTGTAGACGCGGCTGGGCAGGCCGTCGGGCCTGGTACGGCGACGTGCGTTCATGCGGCTTTCCGGAGAGGTACCAGGGCAGGGCGTTCGGCGGCGCCGGACGTCGGCAGCACGCCTGCGCGCTTGGCCTGGAGGCCTTCGAAGGCGGACCAGCTCATGATGATGCGGCCGTCCGCGCGCTGGACCGGCGTCACGCCGAAATTACGCCTGAACCACTCCACCTGCAGGCTTTTACGCTTCAGGCCCGTCACGTCCCGCAGGTCCTGCTCGCTCATCAGTCGGTTGTCCATCTGCTGCTCCCAGAGTTGCCGGGTCGTTTCGATAATACGGGCTGCTGCTCCGGTCATGCGTTGAATCGCTGCGGCCTGGTGCTGGCCGCGATGTAGAGCGGGTGTTTCGGACTGCCATCCTTGTTCAGGCCCAGGCTGTAGAGCAGGGCCCCACGACCACACATGCGGATGATGGCGAGCACATCCGCCGCGCGGGCGGGCGCCGCCTTGTGCGCACCCCATGCGCAAATGACCATCGAGCAGCGATCGAGCGCGTCCATGATGGCACCGTCGTTTCGGTCGGCTCGATCGCCGAGAGGGGCTGAGTGCGCCAGCAGGCCGTCGGGATCCGTTGAGCGCAGCGGGAAGAGATTCACCACCTCCAGGCCGCCGAACTTGCGGCCGGCCAGCGCGCGCTGTAGGCATCTCGTGATGGTCGGGTCGTTCACCTGGTGGTCGGCCGTCGACGGATTTAGCATGATGAAGCCCAAAGACGGCCGGTCGCGGTCCCACTGACGCCAAAGGCGGTACCGGTACTGCTCGCAATCGGACAGCACGCAGCCCGCTTCGCCACCAAGGTTGTTTTCGATCAAATGTTTCATGGAAATTATTGGTTCTGAATAATTCGGGATAAAACGTCGGACGGCACGTCGAAGAAGCCGAGGCGGCCGGCCAGCGGCGTGAAGGGCTGGTGTCCATCGGTCTCGAGGGCCAAGAGATTGGCAACGCGTAGCATCAGCAGCGCTCCAGCATGAGCCCGGACTGCCGCGTGCGGGGCGGCCACCCTCAAGTTCTTCGTCCGAATGCCGATAGGCCGGTGATGAACACCTTCAAAAAACTCCAAGATGAGTTCGGCACTGCGACGGCGCTCGAGCTCAATGTCTTGACGAAGAGTCTCAAAAGCAAGATAGAGACCTTCAACGCAGTTCGCAGGGCGCAGGGAAAGATGACTCTTCAGGAGGAGTTGGACGACGCAATCGCTCTTGCCCGACAAATGGTCACGGAGGGCGAGATGTCGCGTGAGGAGTATCTCGACCTCACTGGCGAGGAGCCGCCCGAGACCACGTAAAGCCGTGTCGCGGCAGTCGCCTTGGTAGCAGTGGTCGAGCTTCATGCGGCCTCGCCTTGCTGACCCACTGTCAGCGCAATAGCAACCGGCCGCACCCACACTGGCGTGGACGACAGCAGGAACGTCTCGCCCGTCTCGGCCAGCATCAGCGTGGTGCCCATCACCTCCGCAATGGCCACGGCCGCGTCCGGCGGCACGGCATTGCCGATGCGCTCGCGCCAGGCCTGATCGCTCAGGCCGTCCAGTTCCAAATATTCCTCCGGCTCGATCAATGACTGCAGCGCGGCCAGTTCCAGCGTGGTGAACGGACGGTGCCACGTGCCGTCCAGCGCGCGGATGATCGCCACCACCTTCTCGCTGGCGGCCGGCAGGCGCGGGTCGGCCACCGACCACCGGCCGTTGTCGTGCCCAGCAGCTGCCGACACGGCGCCGCTGGGCTGATCCCAGCCCACCACGCCATAGTGGCCGCCCGTCAGGTAGTTGTCGCCGCGCTCGCGTCGCATGCCCGGGCGAGGATCGGCCACCGCGAACGCACCCTGGCCGGTGGTGCTGCCGGCGATCACCGTGCCGGTGGCCTCGTTCCAGGGCGTCACAGCGTACTTGCCGAACGTCGGGCCGTCGCGGCGCGGATCAGCAACGTTTCCGCCGCCGCTGCTCGGGCCATGCCCAGACGTGACGGTGCCGGCGGCTTCGTCCCATGGCGTCACCCTGAAGACGTTCTTGTGCGTGCTGGCGCCACCAGTGCGCGGGTCCTGCACGCATTGGCCGGTGCCGTGCGCGCTGGTAACCGCGCCGGCGGCGCCAGCCCATGGAACGATCCGGAACTCGTTGTTGTGCTTCGGCGTGCCGGCGTGGCGCGGGTCGGCGACGCTGAACGTGCCCTGGCCGGGCGACTTCACACCGATGATGGCGCCCGACGGCTCGCCCCAGCGCAGCACGCCGTACTGCTGGTATTGGGCGGCGTCGGCCGGGCCGCGCGGGTCAGCCACCGAGAACGCCCCGTTCGTCGGCAGGGACTCGCCGGCCACCGTACCGGCCGGCTCGTGCCAGTCCACCACGCCCAGATGGCCACCACGGCGCTCGGGCAGGATCAGGTAGTCGCTCAGGTAGCCATCCTGCACGGCAAGCTTGTTCAGGCTGCGCCAGTCGCTGCCGGCCTCGACGAAGGCTAGGCGCACCCACGTCTTCCACTGCAGCGCCGGCACACGGTGCATCGGGCCACCGGCCGTGGCGCCTGGCAGCGGCATGCGGCCCAGCACGGTACCGACGCCTTGCAGACGCCGTACGGGCGGCTCGTACAGGAAGGCCGGCACCTTGGCGGTGTGCCGCGCGACCAGAAGGAAGCGCTTGCGGCTCTGGGCCAGCCCGCCGATCACGCCGCAGTCGTGCGTCGTCTCGTTCACCGCGTAGCCGTAGTGCCGCAGGATCTGGCCTATCTGGTCGAGCAAGTGCCGGCCGCGAGTGGCCAGCCGTGGCACGTTCTCGAACACGATCAGCTCGACGGGGTCATCCTTCCACGCCTCGCACATCAGCCAGACGCAGCGCAGCGTCAGCTCGTTCAGCGCCTGGTACTTGGGCGTGCGGCTCAGGGTCTCGGACAGCAGGCCGGATGCGCCCTTGCACGGGCTGGAGATGAACACGCAGTGCGGGTGCTGGTGGCCTGCAGCTCGAACGATGTCATTCGGCGTGGCCTCGCGCCAGCCATCCAGCGGTTCGGTGCCGTGGAAGGCGGTGTACTGCTCGCGGGTGAAGAGGTCCATCACCGTGCACCGCACGCCCACCAGCGTTTCGAAGTCGCGCGCGGCGGCCGGGTCGTTGTCGATGCCGCCGATGCAGCGCCAGGTGCCGATCATGTTGCCGACCCGGGAAACCGCCTTCTTGAAGCCCTTGGCGCCGCCGCCCAAGCCGCAGCAGAAGCCGAAGCTGTTGTATTCGCGCTTAATGATGGAAGTGCTCATGCTAGGATGCCTCCCAAAAAAGGGGGCGGGTTATGTTGGACCGTTTGAAAGTTCTCGCTGAATGCTTCTTCTACTGCGCAATGGGGCTTCTGGGACTGACCGCAGTGGGCGCGTTCACTTGGTCGATCTGGCCGGAGGCCATGCGCGGTGAGAAGGCCGCGGATTGGTTTTCCGCTATCGGTACGATTGCAGCTGCTGTAGTGGCGGTTGCGATCGCGCTTTCCGATGGATTGCGCAGAAAACGAGCCGCTTGGCTCCAGGCAAAGCTGGCTGCTTCCACCTTCAGAATTACTGTCAGGCGAATGACCAGCGATGTGGAAGTCGTCATGGAAAGCTTGGAGTTTGCCGCGAAGGCTGGATGCTCGAAGGAGACCTTCACAGAGCTCGAAAAGTTGCTCGTGAGTTTGGGTCGGATTGATAGGGCCGATATCGAGATGTTGATACCGCTTCCAGGGGACTGTGCGTATAAGTTGGCGAGTGGCCAAGGTAGTTTGGAACTCGCGATTCACGTCTTGTCCGTGTTTGCCGGCAGTCAGGACATCCACATTGAGGACGAGCGAAAGAAAGCCGCGCACCACGCCGCCTCCGCAGCCCGTCGTGCGCGTGACATGCTCGTCGCCGCTTCCGAACAGTTGGAAAAGGTGGCCTTCCGGGGTGTCTGAGCGGTCAGGGGCAGCGGCTGCGATGCGTTTGGTGATGTGAGTGGGCAATCTGATCTCGCTATGTAGGGTGGGCAGACCGGCGACTGGCCTGAAAAGGAGAAGGTGTCGCACGCTGTTTTTCGGGACTCGGCGTTGTCCCGCCGCCGTCCGCCCGTTGAAAAGGTGGGGTACTCGCTGCGCCGCCGTGCAGGTCGACGGCCTTGGCCGAGGTATCCGCTTTCCCCCGTTGATCAGTCGTCGATCGCTTCCTGCGCGTCCTCGTCGACGCCCAGGCACATGTGTACTTCCTGACCGAGCAGCGCGATCACGCGCGCGGCGGTCTTCTCGTCGGGGTGCGCCTGCGCCGTGAAGTCGGCGAACACGGTGCCGCCTTCCTTCATGTCGAACACCAGCTTCTTGATGCGCACGTCGGTCAGGACAATGTCGTCCTCCTTCCTGACCTTGTTCATCACGGTCAGCAGTTGGTGTTCCCACGTGCCGTCCCACTTGATCGGGCCGATCTTCGGGTTCTTCAGGTTCGGCAAGTAGTGCTTGTCCGTCACCAGGTCGCCCTGCACGCTGTCGTCCTTGTGGTAGAAACTGGACTTCAGCGTGGGCGAGAACATAGCCAAGTCGTCGTTGGAGAGCATGGCGCGGCAGCGCAGGTCCATGCCGAGCACCGGCTCGTCGCCGTGCTTCTCGTTGCGCACGTTCACGTGCATGACCTTGACCAGTTGGGTTTCGAGTTCGAGCATTCGATTGGCTCCGGTGGTGGAAGGGGATCAGGCCGCGCGGGCCGACATCACGGCGTCGGGATACGCCTCGACGCCCGGCAGGTTCATGGCGTTCTTCTGGGCCTTGGCCAGCTGGTTGATTGCCGACTGGTTGACGTCCAGCAGGTGCTGGTGCTCTGGGTGCGCGGCAATGAACTTGATCAGAGCCATCTTGTCGGTCAGGCGCGCCTTCCAGTTCTGGCGGGTCGACAGGCCGGACACCTTCGGAGCGGCGGTCGGGATCGGCGTCGGCGCGGCAGTGACCAGCTCGGCGGACAAGGCCAGCGAACGCGCTTCGTTGGCGCCAGCCTCGGCGGTGGCCATGGCCTGTTGTTCCAGTTCGGCGGCCTTCTCCGTATTGCCCTGGGCGGCAGCCTCCGCTGCTTCGGCGGCGATGGCGTCTGCTTCTTCCTTTGCACGCCGGGCAGCTTCACGGGCGTTGGCCTCGATTTGCTCGCGTTCTTCGCGCGCCCGGCGCTCGGCTTCACGGCGAGCCTCGTCCGCCTTGCGCTGCTGCTCGCGGTCGTAGTTCAGCATCGCGCCCTTGAGGGTCGACTCGGCCTGTTCCAGGTACGTCTTCGGTGCGCGGAACAGGTCGTTGACCGCCTTCACCGCCTGGTTGAGCGGGCCGGTGATGGCTGTGCGCTTTTCCTCCACGTCCTTAGCGAGCAGCTTCACTGCGCGCAGGTCTTCGGCGGCCAGCTCGTACATGGTCGGGCTGTCGATGGCGTAGCCCTGAGCGGTAGTCAGCATGCGCTGGGCCTTTGTGCCCAGCACAACGGCGTCGCTGGCGTCGTAGGCAACGGAGCCTTGGGTGTTCGTGGTATCAGACATAGTCTCGTTCTCCGGTGCCGCGCTCAGGCGGCATGCTTGTTGCGGAAGTTGTGGAGGGTCAGGCAGGAGAGAAAGACCGCCCAGTCGTCGGGGTCCTTCATCTCGTGGATGCGGTAGGTGCCGTCGTCGCGCAGCTCGATCGTGTGGCGGCCCTCGATGCGCTTGCCGCTCTCCTTTTCCTCGGCGTTTTTGTAGGCGGCGGTCTGCGGGCCGTAGCTCGGGTACATGGCGCCCGTCTTGAGGTCCCACATGCAGCGGCGACCGTCGAACTTCACCAGGCGGTCATACGTGCCGCAGTAACGGTGCGCCGGGTGGTAGACGCGCTTCTCCATGCCGAGGATTTCCAGCTTCGTCTCGCGGCGCAGGCGGATCCATGCGTCCAGGTACGGGCGCACCACGTCGGCGACGCTGTCCTCGTCGAGTTCGCCAAGGTCATGCAGTTCGGTCGCCTTGTGGACGGCGGTGCCGAGGTCGCGCTTGTACTGCAGCACGTCCGGCTTGATGAACGACAGGTCGTTCAGCGGCGCGAGGATCTGCGTCACGCTCGGCACGACCACTCCGCCAACGGTGTACGTGTGCGTGGCCTCGTCGAAGTGCAGGTCCGACATCAGCAGTTCTCCTTGATGTAGTCCTGCAGCGCCACGAAGGCGTCGCGGGTCAGGCCATCGAGCGTGTCGGCGGTGGACAGGCCCAGCGCGTCGAGCGCTTCCTGCACCGGGATGCCGGCAGCCGACAGCTTTGTGCGCACGTATTGCTTCTCGCCGTCGGTAGCCAGATCGGCCTCGGCTGGCGCAGTGTCCGTCGATACGACGTCCCGGGCGTCTTCCGTGGCCTGCTGACGCTGGGCGACGGGCTGGCGCGTGCGCTGCACCGGCTGCTCGATCACGTCGGCTGGCTGATTGGCGACCTGCTTCGGTCTAGCCTGCGGCATGGCCACGCGGGAAGTAGGTTGGGCCACCGGTTCGGCAGCGCCCATGTTGCGCTCCACGATTCGCTCGGCCTCGTCTTCGTCGAAGATGCCGGCGAAGCCGAATGCAATACGCGCACCCTGGATCAGCACCTTGTGACGCAGCAAGCGTTTGGTGTGGCTCTGCCACGGTCCCGGGATCTTCTTTTCGCCGCGCGGCTCCTGGTACGTCTCGTCCAGAAACTCGCGCACGATCGTGGGCTTCTCGCGGTCCTTGCGGTAGATCACTACCTCGCACCATTCCGGGCAGGGCTTGCCGCCGGGCATCGTGATGAATTCGTCGGAGTATCGGAACTCCAGTCCGTTGAACGCCGGGTGCTCGTTGATGATCCGCGCCCAGCCGTCCACCGACACCACCGGAACAATCGCGCCCTTGTCGTTGTAGGCGTAGATCTCCTTCGTGAACGGGTTCAGCTTGTACTGGTCGGCGACGATCAGCAGCGCTGCCATCTGCTCGTCGGTGATCACCTGGTCGCCGCGCTGGCGGAAAGCCGTGGCCTTCAGCGTCTGCAGCAGCTTGTTGGCATCGATGCTGTAGCGATCGGCGAACTTCGCGACGAGGCTGCGGTTGGTGGTCGGTCGCTCGGCGACTTCGGCGGACATATCGTGGTTCTCCTAGTGATGGGCGAGGTTCAGGCGGCCGGCGCGGCGTCGACCTTCACGTACGGGTACTTCTTGTCGTACGGCTTGATGTGCTTGCCGAAGTACGAGCCCTTCGACTCGGCGTCGCGGAAGGCCTCGAAGTCGGCAACCGGGACGTTGCTGTAGTGGTAGAGCCACGTGGGTAGGTTGGTGCGGCGGTCGCGGAAGCGGATGGCCAGCGTGCCGGTGTCGGCGTTGTGGCCGATGCTGTGAATCTGCGACGATTCGACTTCCTGCATGTCGATCTTCGGGGTGGCGTTTTCCATGGTGGTCTCCAGGTGCGAAAAGGTCAGAACAAGGCGCCGGCGCGGAGGGCGACGGCAACAAACCAGACGATGGGCGCGGCCACGCAGAAGCCGGCAGCGCATGCGTATTCGATCGAGCGCTTGCGCTTCGCCAGCGCAAGCAGCTGGTTGGTGTCGGGGTCGTATGTCATGCCAGCAGCTCCACGGCGATTTCCACCAGGGCGAAGCCGAAGGCGACCAGCGCGGCGACGGCGAGCCAGTGGTTGTTGCGGTTGATGGCGGGGTCGTTGCGCGGCTTCACGGCGTCACCCAGGCGTTAATCAGCACCACGCTCAGAGCGACCAGCGGCGCAGCGATGTAGATGGCCAAGCCAACCAGGAAGGCATAGAGGTTCATGCCGCCCTCGCTACACGAGTGGAGGTCTTCGCCGCGGCTTGGGCGTTGCCCAGCATCAGGCTGGCGTATTCGATGACGTGCTCGCGGTTGATCGCGCCCCAGCTGACGCGTTTCTGCGCGGCGGCAACGTAGTTCGAGAGCAGCATGGCTGCCTGCGGCTTGCGGGCCAGATCGTCGATGAAGGCGATCTCGGCGGAGGTGCCATAGGCGTTGATGGTTTCGGCCGCCGTGTTCACGCTGCCTCCCTGTTCTCGAGGGAGTAGGTGGCCAGCAATTCCAGGTGAGCAATGAAGTCGGCGGACAGGTTGTCGACCATCGACGAAGACACGCTGCCGTCTTCGAAGACGATGGCGATGTCAGCTGCCTGAAATGCCGGCGTGTGGCCGTAGCCCGGGGTGGTGAACTCACCGACGACGGACCAGAACAGGCCTTCGGCCATCACCACGGCCGTACGCTGGTCAGCGCGGACGGTTTGCTTGCGGAAGATGCGCGCGTAGCGCTTGAGGTGTTTCACGATCACTCCATCGGTGAGTTGATGGAGTCATTAAACAACGCGTTTAACATGTTGTCAAACAAATTGTTTAATCGAGGGCCAAAAAAAACCTGCGCGTGGCAGGTTGGAGACTGATGGCCGTGCGGTCTGGCTACAGTCGGTTCTTGATCTTCCGGGCCGGCACCGGGTGGGCGATGTAGTACATCCACGTTATCTCTTGTGGGTCGAAGGTGAATACCTCGGATTCGTTGTAGCTGCCGAGCCTGATGCCCTGGCGCCGCGAGAGCAGACGCTTGATCATGGTTTCGCCAGTGTTCAGGCGGACGAGCACGTCGTCTTCAAGCTCCGGCTCGGTGCCCGGCTCCACGAGCGCGAACTCGCCCGGGTTATAGCGCGGAATCATGGACAAGCCCACGACAGGCGTAAGGAATGCTTGCGGATCGGCGCTGGCCACCTCCGCGAACTGCTGCGTTGCTCCCACCGGATAGTCTCCATCGGTCCAGATCCGGTCTGGCAGGCCGCCTTGCGCGCGTCCTACTACCGGAATCGGCCGGTACTTCGCTGTGTTTGCCAGATAGGTGAGCGGCGTCGGGTCGGACGGCTCGTCTTCCGCCTTCTTCTTGGGCTTGGCCACCTTTGGCGGCAAGGCCTTGGGCCGGGGATCATCGAACACGGCAGCGCGGGGCTGTCCCTTCCCCATGACCAGCCAGACTGCGTTGTAACCAAAGGCGTCCTGAATGCCCACGGCCTGGTCGAGCCGGATCGTCTTGACCACACCAGACTCCCACTGAGCCAGTGTGTCCTGGGTAACGCCAGCGGCCTTTGCCAAAGCATATGGCTTGACCTCGGGATCCGCCAGGATCGTTCTGATCCGCTCACTTAGGCCGTTGTCCACATCAGTCGCCGGCTCCAGGCTGGCGTCGTAGACCATCGACCCTTTGCCAGTCTGCAGCCAGGTGGCGCTGCAGCCGATCAGTTTCTGCGCCTCGATCATTCCTGGTCGAGACATGCCGCGGCGCTCCCAGTTGTTGATCGTCTGCTGGGATTGGTTGAGCGCCTTCGCTATGTCGGTCGGCGTGGGCGTCTCGGAGAGCCCTCTCAGGGTGCGTACTGCCTCATAGAGGCGAACCATCGTTGCGTGCATGCGCGCGATGGTCTCACAAGTAAACATATCGTTGATAAACAAGGCGTTTGCCTTTTTGTTAAACGTAGTGTTTAATATGGCCATGGAACCCGTTGCCTCTACCGATATGGACCGTGAACTGATTGATCGCCTTGGCGGCCCCGCCAAGGTTGCGGAGCTGCTTGGCTTCGACAAGACGAAGGGCGGTGTGCAACGCGTCCACAACTGGAAAGAGCGGGGCATTCCGCCAGCTATCAAGCTGGCGCACCCCGACATCTTTCTGAACCCTCCGAAGTCCGAAGTGCCAGCCGTCCAGGCTTGAACAAAAGGCGTCGTAATCGACGCCTTTATTTGGCCCTCCGGCCAACTGTGGAAGCAACTGTGGAATTGATTGATTTTCCCAATCAGGAGAAGAAGAAATGCGGGTAGCCGAACAGCCGGGAACCGGCGCCGGTATTGGGTCTCAGGGATTTTTTGATAGCGGCAAAGGGCGTTTTCTGTCGGATGCCGAGATTGCTGGCTGCGGAACCTTCCGCGACGCCTGCGCGCTGGCTTGGGACCGCCGCGCACAGCCTGGGCTGACGCTCCAGGCACTGGCCGCTCAGGCCGACCTGTATCCCTCCCACGTCAGCGACTACTTCCAACGCGAGCCCCTGAATGCCAAGGGCAACCCTCGCCGCTCTCTGCCGGCCGAGAAGATCGCTGACGTCGAGCGCGTCCTGGGCAACCGGATTCTGAGCCAGTACCTCATGCACCGAGGGGCCCTGACCATCATGGAAGCAGTGCTGGCCGCGAGGGGTGCATGAGCTATTCGGAAGCAAACAAGCTGGCCCTGCAGGTCATGCAGCAAGCGGTAGAGCAGAGCGGTGGAGACGACATTCAGCTGACCAAGGCGCTGGCCAAGGCCATGCAGGATCCGCGCGTCGCCGCAGCGTTCAAGGCGGTCGGTTACGACGACCTGCTCGAAGAGCAGAACAGCACCAAGCACTGAGGACAACCATGGACGCACAGCAAGCGCAGCGCGCGCATATCGCGTGGATTAATGAGCTGCTGCACCGCATGACCCTGGCCAACTCCCGGGACGTGCGCATGCAGCTGTGCGTCGAGACCAAACAGGCGGTCGCCGAGCTGCTGGCCAGCCAGGCGCCGCGCAGGGATTGAGGTAGCAGAATGCGTGACTACGGAAAGGTGCACACGTCCTTCTGGACCAGCGCCGACACGGCAGAACTGGGCGACGACGGCCGCATGCTCGCGCTCTATCTGCTGACCGGTCCTCACACCAACCAGATCGGCTGCTTCCGCCTGCCCGATGGGTATGTCATGGAAGATCTTTGCTGGTCGCTGGAAAGGGTTTCGGAAGGGTTCCAGAAACTGTTCGACAAGGGTTTCGCAACCCGTGATGAAGGCTCGAAATGGGTTGTCATCCACAAGTTCCTGCGCTGGAACGAGATTGAGAACCCGAATCAGGCCAAGGCGGCGGTCCGACTGTTCGAAGCGGTGCCCGACTCATCCTTGGTAAAGTCAATACTGGCGCGGGCTCTGAGGGATTTTGCCCCCCGTTTTCCTGTCGATGTTTGGAAGCCTTTCGAAACCCTTGGAGAAGGGTTACACCAACCCTTTCGAAACCAAGAACAAGAACAGGAACAAGAACAAGAACATATAACCACCACTAACGTGGTGGTCGTCGACAGCCAACCGGCTGCCGACCTCAGCATCCCGGCGCAGGGGAAGCAACCCAAACCTGCAAAGCCGGATTGCCCGCATCAGGCCATCGTGGCGCTGTACCACGAGCTGCTGCCGATGTGCCCTGGCATCCGCGAGTGGACGCCCGCTCGTGCCCAGGCTCTGCGAGCCCGATGGAACGAAGACCCGAAGCGTCAGGACCTGGGCTACTGGCGCAAGTTTTTCGGCTACGTTGCCGAGTCCGATTTCCTCACCGGGCGTAGCGCTAGCGCCGGTCGGAAGCCTTTCCTTGCCAGCCTCGACTGGATCGTGAAGTCGGAGAACTTCGCCAAGATCCGCGAAGGCCGGTACCACGAGCAGGTGGCCGCATGAACGGACCCGACGATTTCCCGCAGGCCCGCGTGCTGCACAGCGTCGAAGCCGAGCAGGCCGTGCTGGGTGGCCTGCTGCTCGACAACGATGCGATCGACCGCATCAGCGGCCTGGACGCCGCGCACTTTTACCGCGACGACCACCGCGTGATCTACGGCGCCATCGTGCGCCTGGTGTCGGCGAACAAGCCAGCCGACGTGCTGACCGTGTTCGAGCAGCTGCAGGTCGAGGGCCGCGCCGAGCGGGTGGGTGGGCTGTCGTACCTGAACGCCGTGGCGCAGAACACGCCCAGCGCGGCCAACATCGCCCGCTATGCCGAGATCGTGCGTGACCGGGCGCTGCTGCGTGACACCGCCGCTACCGCGCGCAAGGTGCTGGAGCTCGTCGAGACGCCGGGGCCGATGAAGGGCGCCGAGATCGTCGACAAGGCACAAGGCCTGTTGGGGCAACTGGCCCAGGTCGGTGTGCAGCGCGGGCCGAAGATGCTGTACGACCTGATGACCGACTTCGTGGAGCGCGTCGACGAGCGGTACCACAGCCGCGTCGAGCCGGGCGTTCCCACCGGCATTGGCTCGCTCGATCGCGCGCTGAATGGCGGCTTCCACGATGGCAACCTGATCATCGTTGCCGGCCGCCCATCGATGGGCAAGACGGCACTGACCACGGACATCGGCCTAAACATGGCTGATGCCGGCCGCAGCGTGCTGCTCGATTCGATGGAGATGTCCGACCAGGAGCTGGTCGCCCGCGCGGCGGCGAACCGCGGCGGCATCCACCTGTCGGCGCTGCTGAGCGGCCGGCTGGGCGACGGTGACTGGCCGCGCCTGACGCACGCCATCCAGCTGATGGGCGACATGCGGTTCGCAATCGATGACACGCCGGCCATGACGCTGCTGGAGGTCCGGACCAAGGCCAAGGCGCACAAACGCAAATTCGGCCTGGACGCCTTGATCGTCGACTACTTGGGCCTGATGTCTGGCGGCGAGGAAAAGATGCGCACCCAGCAGATCGGCGCCTACTCGCGCGGCCTGAAGTCGCTGGCCAAGGAACTGAACATCCCGGTGATCGCGCTGGCGCAGCTGAGCCGCAAGAACGAAGAGCGCCCGGACAAGAAACCGATCCTCTCTGACCTGCGCGACTCGGGCGACATCGAACAGGACGCCGATGTCGTGATCTTCGTGCACCGCCCGGAGATGTACGACCCGAACAACGACGAACTGAAGGGCTACGCCGAGCTGCTGATCCGGAAGAACCGGAACGGTGCGCTCTGCGACGTGCCGCTACTGTACCGCGGCGCGGTGACGAAGTTCGACGAATGGACCGGTCCGCTGCCGATGCTCAGCCATGGCCCGGCCGTCCGTAAGCGCGGCATCGCCGCAGATCTCTGATCCGCAACGGAAAACATACGCAGCAACGGGTACGCCATGACCAAAATCGTTCTGACCCTCCCATATCCCGTGAGCGCAAACCGCTACTGGCGCACGTACATGCCGAAGGGCTTCAAGGCGCCGGTGACGACGCTGAGTGCCGAGGCCAAGGCCTACAAGTCCGAAGTGGGCTGGCTGGCCAAGGCGGCCGGGATCCGCTCGCCGCTGGTCGGGCGTGTGGCCGTCTCCTACACGCTCTACCCGAACCGTCCGCAGGACTGGCAGAAGCGCATGCGCCGCGACGGCGCCGCGTGGGACGACACCGTGCAGTGCATCGACCTGGACAACGCACAGAAGGTGTTGATGGACGCGCTGAAGGGCGTCGTGTTCGAGGATGACCGCTGGGTGCGCCGGATCACGGCGGAGCGGGCAGAGCCGGACGGGGAAGGGCGCCTGGTTGTCACGGTGACGGCTATCGAGGCCGATCTGGTGCAGGCCGGACTTTTTGCATAGGAGGCAAGTCATGAACAAGAACTGGAACGGCTACTGCACCTACTGCGGCGGCTTCGGCCATCGCGCGTCGAGCTGCCCGCGCTGGAAAGGAGTCCGGCTGGCGCGCCCGGAGGCCTGACCATGGCTGCGCTCTACAAGGAGTTCGTGCTGAAGTCGCCGGGCATCTGGCCTTTCGTGACGGCCTTCATCAAGGCCAATGCCCGCGCCTGCGTGGAGAAGGGCACGCCGATACGCCTGATCGTCACGTCCGAAGAGCGGCGCCGCACCGCTGAGCAAAACGCCTACTACTTCGGCGTCGTCCTGCGGGATATTGCGGAACAGGCTTGGGTAGATGGTGAGCAGTACGGAACCGCCGCCTGGCACGAGCACTTCGCCGAGGAGTTCGCTCCGCGCGAGGAAATCCGCCTGCCCAGCGGGCGCCTCGTGACGCGCCGGAAGTCCACGAAGGATTTCACTGTCGGCGAGTTTGGCGAATACCTTACCAAGGTGCAGGCCAGCGCCGCCAACGACTTCGGGGTCTCGTTCGATGGGGTGCCAGCATGCTGACGCACCGCAGGGGGACCCAGGGCGCGGTGTTCGGCCAGCGGCTCAAGCGGGCGCGACTGGAGCGCGGCCTGTCCGTGCGCGATTTCGCCGAAAGGGCGGGGGTGGACTTCCGCTCGATCTACTTTTACGAAGACAGCTCGCGCCTGCCTACCGTCGACGCTGCAATCGCAATGGCCCAGGTGCTGGACTGCTCGCTGGACTGGCTGTGCGGACTGGACGCGCATGCGGTGACACAACCGATAAGTTGTAAATCCGAAATACAACCGATAGGTTGTGAGGTGCCCGCATGACCTTGCCGGCCTACATGTACCGCGATCCGGCCGAGGTCTATGAACAGAACGAGGCGCGCAGCTGCAAGGGCTGCGTCTACGAGAAGACCGCCCGCCTGATGGGCACCACGCACACGGTATGCAAGAAGCTGCTGCCGGGCGGCAAAAGAAGGAATCACGGCAAGCGTTGCCAGTCTTACGGGGAAAAGAAATGACCGATAAACCGCTGTTCGCAGACGTCTCGCACGCGCTGCACGTCTCCTACCTGGTGCTGTCCTTGCCGCCGCGCCAGAAGGCTCCGTTCCGCAACATGCTGGTCCAGCTGCTTGAGGCGATCGACGAGCCAACCGCCGCTCAGGAGAAGTGGCTGGCCGAATTGCGCGGCCCTGGCGGCGGGGCATACGAAGAGGACCGGCTTAGCATGGACGAGGTACGGGCTCAGTACGCCATGATCACCGACGCAGCGAAGACCCGCCTGCCGTCGCCCGAGTACGCCGTGGTGCTGGCGCGCTATGCGCACGGCCCCGAGAAGCTGGCTGGCTGCAAGCGCCTGGCCCTGTACGCGCGCCGGTCCTGCGGCATCACGGCGCTGGGCCTGCTGACCGACCTGGCCATCCGACACTACCTGCCACGCAAGCAGCGTGACGGCTACAGCCTGCGGGATCTGGGGGAGAAGGCGAAGATCGGCACGGACAAGGTCTTCCGCGCGGCGCGCTGGATGGAGAAGAACTTCCGCGCGCTAGAGGCGCTGGCGATCGAGCGGCTGGAGCCGTCGTTCATTGCGCACGGCATCGTGCCAGACCGTACAGCGTGTGAGTCGGCGGAAAGTGTTGCTGCGTAAGGGATAGCGGCAATAATCCCCTTGCGTTTTTCAAACAAGCGATGTAGATTTCACCCAGACTCAGCCAAGCCCCGCCCGGATCACAGCCGGCGGGGCTTTTTCGTTGAGTGTTCGTATCCCTGCTGCCCGCATCGGTCTCCGCCGACACGGGCTTTTTTCATTGAATCAAGAACTGAGCTGCTTGAAGCCCCAGGATATGGCTTCGGTCACCATCTTGCGAGCGACCTCTTTTGAGCCCGTCTTCACGGCTTCGCTAATCCTCTGACCGATCGAGGTCGTTCCTTGCAGCGATGCTGGCACCGATTGGAGGGTTGCCAACCCTTTCCCGGTGAGTTGTACAAGATAGAAGCCTCCGTCGATGCTCGATGTCTCGCATCTGATGTAACCCTCTTGGATCAGCCATCCGACTGCGTGCATCGCAGGCTCGTACATGCTCTCTGGGACGGTTCCCATCTCGCGGTTTTCTTCCGGCAGATCCTCGTAAGTGAATGACTGAAAGTCTATGTCTCGCGGGGTTGGAAAGCTTTCGTAAAGCAGTGCAAAGACCTGGGATACGTGATCGTTGAAGACGTCGATATTGGACCGCTCAGTCATTTTCCTTATCTCCTAGGACGATCGGGAAGTTTGGCACAAGAATTTGGAATCGCCCCCCGGCCGGAGGTGGGGTAAAACACCGGCAGCAACCTGACGCGGTGACAAGCCGGTCTCCTACCTGCGGGCGGCTGTGGGGCTGCAGGGCATTTTCGGCGGTGGGCAGGTTGCCCCTTTCCTTGGGATTTATCATGGGTCGTCCATCCAAACTGACCGACGCTCAGTGGGAGACGATCGGCAAGCGCCTGCTGTCTGGCGAGTCCACGTCTGCACTGGCCAGGGAATACGGCATAAGCAAAACGGCCATATCGATACGGTTTTCAAAACGAACCGAAACGATAAAAACTGTTGCGAATCAGATAGTTGAGACTGAACGCGCACTTTCCAAACTTAATGTTTCGGAACAGATGGCTGCACGGTCGCTGGCTGATTCGCTGAAAGACATCTCGGAGCACTTGGCCGGCGCCGCTCGCTATGGCGCCATGACCGCGCACCGGCTCGCTGGCATTGCCGCGCAGCAGGTCGAGAAGGTCGACGATGCTGAGCCTCTAACGAAGAGCATGCAGCAGCTGCTGGGCGTCCAGGCGCTGACCAAGATGGCGAACGGCGCCAGCGAGATCGGGCTGAACCTGCTGCGCGCCAACAAGGAAGCGCTGGAGGATGCCAGCCGCGGCAAGAAGCCGGCGCCTGCTGGCCTGAACCACTTCTATGGCGAGTCCAACGACACCGACGCGGCCGACGCTTAATCCGGCCCTGCGGCCGTTCTGGATGAAGCCAGCGCGCAACCGCGTGCTGTACGGTGGCCGGGCCTCGACGAAGTCATGGGATGCAGCCGGCTTCGCCACGTTCTTGACGTCGAACTACAAGCTGCGCGTGCTGTGCGTGCGGCAGTTCCAGAACAAGATCGAGGAATCGGTCTACACGCTGCTGAAGGCGCAGATCAGCCGGTTCGGGCTGTCCAGCCAATTCCGCATCCTGGACAACAAGATCATCGGGCGGGAGACCGAGAGCGAGTTCCTGTTCTATGGCTTGTGGCGCTCCATCGACGAAATCAAGTCGCTGGAAGGCATCGACATCCTCTGGATCGAGGAAGCACACAATCTGACCGAAGAGCAGTGGAAGGTGCTGGAGCCTACGATCCGGAAGGCCGGGTCGCAGATCTGGATCATCTTCAACCCGAAGCTGGCCACGGACTTCGTCTACCGGCGCTTCGTGCTGAACCCGCCGCCGAATACCGTCAAGCGGCTGATCAACTACGACGAGAACCCGTTCCTGTCGGACACGATGCTGGCCGTGATTAACGCGGCGCGGGCGGAGGACGAGGAAGAATTCGCCCATATCTACCTGGGCGTGCCGAAGGACGACGACGAGGGCGCGGTGATCAAGCGTTCCTGGCTGCTGGCTGCCATCGATGCGCACAAGGCGCTGGGCTTCGGTCCTGCCGGCGCGCGGCGCCTGGGCTTCGACGTGGCCGACGGCGGCGCGGACAAGTGCGCCAACGTCTTCGCCCATGGCTCTGTCGTGCTGTGGGCTGATGAATGGAAGGCCGGAGAGGACGAGCTACTGCAGAGCTGCAGCCGCACCTATACCGAGGCCCGGGACCGTGGCGCCTCGATCCGGTACGACTCCATCGGCGTCGGTGCCACCGCGGGCGCCAAGTTCGGCGAACTGAACGAGGCCCGGCGAGCGGACAGCGACAACACGCCGGTGTTCTACGAGAAGTTCAACGCGGGCGCGGTCGTTTGGGAACCGGACGAGATCTACCAACAGCCGAACATCACGAACAAGGACATGTTCTCCAACATCAAGGCGCAGGCCTGGTGGATGGTGGCTGACCGGTTCCGCAACACCTACAACGCGGTCAAGCGCGGCATGCAGTTCCCCTCGGACCAGCTGATCAGCCTCGACAGCGCCTGCCCGTACCTGGACAAGCTGATCGACGAGCTGGCCACGCCGCGCCGGCAGTTTGACGATAACGGCCGTGTGAAGGTCGAAAGCAAGAAAGACTTGGCAAAGCCGAACCGGCCAGGCGGCCCGAGGCCGTCGCCGAACATCGCCGACGCGCTGATCATGTGCTACGCGCCGGGCGACCACTCCATCGAAACCTGGGCAAAGCTCGCACAATGAACCGAAACCAACGCAAAGCGCTGCAGCGGGACCACCGCGAGAAGGTGGCCGCCTCTGCCAACGCCAAGCGCTGGTCCAGCAACGACAGCTTCCAGAACTTCGAGGCGCGCGTCGGTCTGGGCACGAACAACCAGGCGGCGCAGTACGGTTACGGCTTCGATTTCACAAGCCGCAACCGGGTCCAGATCGAGGCCATGTACCGGTCCTCATGGATCGTTGGCCAGGCCGTGGACGTCGTTGCGGACGACATGACGCGCGCCGGAACGGAGCTGAACGCCGATCTGGACCCGGCCGACCGCGACAAGCTCAATGCCGCCTTCGAGCGCATGGGCCTGTGGGACAGGATCAACGACACGATCAAGTGGGGCCGGTTGTATGGCGGCGCGCTGGGCGTGATGCTGATCGACGGCCAGGACATGTCCACGCCGCTGAAACTGGATTCCATCGCGAAGGACCAATTCAAGGGCATCTATGTGCTGGACCGGTGGTTGGTGCAGCCATCCCTGAACGACCTGGTCAAGGAATTCGGCCCGGATATGGGCATGCCGCGCTACTACGACGTGGTGGCCGACAGCATGGCGCTTTCGCGCATGCGCATCCACTACACCCGGGTGATCCGGATCGATGGCGTTGAACTGCCGTATTGGCAGCGCATTACGGAAAACCTTTGGGGTCAGTCGGTGGTCGAGCGGCTTGTCGACCGGCTGACTGCCTTCGACAGCACCACGCTGGGCGTGTCCCAGTTGGTCTACAAGGCGCATCTGCGTACGCTGACCATCGACAAGCTGCGCGACATCATCGCAGCGGGCGGCCCGGCGCTCGAAGGTCTGCTGAAGAACGTCGAGATGATTCGGCGCTTCCAGACCAACGAGGGCATGACGCTGGTCGACTCGCGCGACAAGTTCGAGACGCACCAGTACACGTTCTCGGGCTTGGACAACGTGCTGTTGCAGTTCGGTCAGCAGTTGTCCGGAGCGTTGGGCATCCCGCTCGTGCGCCTGTTCGGCCAGTCCCCAGCTGGCCTGAACAGCACTGGTGAGTCGGACCTGCGCACCTACTACGACAACGTGAAGCAGCAGCAGGAGCGCCGCCTGCGGCTGCCGCTGACCCGCCTGTACGAGGTGCTGGTGCGCTCTGAGCTGGGCAAGCCGCCGCCCGAGGGCTTCGCCTTCACCTTCACGTCGCTCTGGCAGCTCTCCGACACCGAGAAAGCCAACAACGCGAAGACGACAACGGACGCCGTGGTGGCGGCCTATGACGCCGACCTGGTGGACAAGCCGACCGCCATGAAGGAATTGCGGCAGTCGAGCCACACGACCGGCGTTTTTACCAGCATCACGGACGAGGCGATCGAGGAAGCGGAGAACGAGCCGCCGCCCTCGCCGGAGATGGAACTACCTGATGGCGACGACCCGAACATTCGACCGGAAACGCCACCGGAACCCGGTGAAGACCAGCGGACCCGAAAGGGTGTATCGGACGCAGCTCCGGCAGGTCGCTCAGCAGGTGGGCGCGTTGGTAAATGGCTTTCCGCCTGGCGATCCCGGCGTACTGCCGACGATTGAGCAGCTTCTGCGGCGATACGCTGAGGCGTTGACGCCGTGGGCCGAGCGCGCAGCCGCCGAAATGCTGTCCGAGGTGAACCGGCGTGACGAGGCGGCCTGGATGCAGTACTCGGCCGACCTGTCCCGCGCGCTGCGGCAGGAAATTCGGACGGCACCGACAGGCACCACGATGCAGGTCCTGATGGCCGAGCAGGTGACATTGATCAAGTCGATTCCGCTCGGCGCTGCTCAGCGCGTGCACAGGCTGACCATCGAGGGGATCGAGGACAGCACCAGGGCGTCGGAAATCTCGAAGGCCATCCAGGCGTCGGGCGACGTGGCCAAGAGCCGCGCCGACCTGATTGCCCGTACTGAGGTGGCACGCACCGCATCGACGCTGACCGAGGCGCGTGCGCTGCATGTGGGCTCGCCTGGCTATTTCTGGCGCACCTCCCATGACGGCGACGTGCGCGAGTCGCACAAGAAGATGGAGGGCAAGTTCGTGGCCTGGTCCGATCCACCTACGATCGACGGGATGACAGGCCACGCCGGGCAGTTCCCGAACTGCCGCTGTTACCCCGAACCGGTGATTCCGGAGGAATGACATGGCCGTAACCGTCTCGACTGCTCTGGTCGTCTGCGCGCTGATAATTTTTCCGACCGTCGCTGCTGGCCGAGTCATGGCCGCCTGCGAGATTCTGCTCGATCGCTGAACCGAAGGAATGGAATGAAGACCACAGACCGCATGGCCAGCGGCTTCTACACCGTTGAGCGCCTGGGCGCGCGTCAGTCGGTCACGAACGAGGGCTTTCTGCTCTGCGAGGGTGTGCCCATCGCCCGCATCGGCGAGTTGCTGTACGTCGATGGCGAGGTGCCCGTCGCCGTAGGGCGCGACGGCATCGTGCATGTGGCGCGCACGCCGGAAGAGGTGTTCCGCCCTGAGACCATCGCCAGCTTTGAAGGCAAGCCAGTCACGATCGACCATCCGGACGATTTCGTTACGCCGGAGACATGGAAGCAGCTCAGCGTCGGTATCACGCAGAACGTGCGGCGCGGCGACGGCTTGGACAGCGACTTCCTGCTGGCCGACCTGCTGATCACTGACCGTGCCGCGATCGATGCCGTGCGTGCCGGACTGCGGGAGGTGTCCTGCGGCTACGACGCGGACTACGAAGAGTTGGAACCCGGGCGCGGGGTACAGCGCAACATCATTGGCAACCATGTGGCGCTGGTAGAGCGGGGCCGTTGCGGCCCTCGCTGCGCAATCGGAGATAAGGAACCCGAAATGGCAAAGAAGACCTGGATGGACAAGCTGCGCGAAGCCTTTAAGACGAAGGACGAGGCCGCGATGGAAGAAGCCCTCAAGGAGGCCCCGACCACCGACGAGGACGGGGACGACGACGAGGACGACAAGAAGAAGGCGAAGACCGGCGACCGCGCCACCCTCGACGCCATCCTCGGCGAAGTCAAGAAGCTCTCCAAGCGCGTGGGCGACATGGAAGCTGCCGCCAAGGAAAAGGCGACTACGGACGACGACGAGGACGATGAAGACAAGAAGAAGACCAAGGACACCATCCTCGAGGCCGAGGAAGCCCGCAAGAACGCCGAAGCCGCTGGCCAGACCTATACGGGCGACATGGCCACGGTCCGCTCGAATGCCGAAGTCCTGGTCCCGGGCTTCAAGATGCCGACATTCGATGCCAAGGCCAAGACCGTCGACGTCTGCGCCTGCCAGCGCAAGGTGCTGGAAGCCGCGTATGGGACCGAAGCCGGCCGGGCAGTGATTGACCCGCTGCTGGCTGGTCGCACCGCAGATTTTGCCTCTTTGGACGCCGCCGCTGTTGGCGTGATCTTCAATGGCGCGGCCGCCATGCGCAAGCAGCAGAACAACGCGGCAGGCACGCGAGACGGCGTGTCGACCCGTGATTTCGGCCGGGCCACCACCGCGGCCTCCATCAACACCCAGAATCGCAAGTTCTGGGAAGACCGGGCCGGCAAGTAACCGACCGACAACACACGAGGAATCAACACCATGGTCGCATTTGTCTATCGCATGCCGTCCGGTATCCCGGGCGACGTCAGCCGCAAGGAAAACTCGGTCGTCGAGACTCAGGTCCTCGACTCGACGAAGCCATTCTCGGCATATGGCCTGGCAGGCAAGATGTCCGGCGGCAAGTTCGTGCCATTCGCCGGCGGCGAGGTCGCAACCGATTTCTACGGCGCGCTGGTACGTCCCTTCCCGACGAACTCGGGGCAGGATCCGCTCGGCAGCGCAACGCCGCCCACGTCTGGTCTCGGTAATGTGCTGCGCCGGGGCTACATGACCGTCAAGCTCAACGGCGGCGCCGCTGTGGTCGCTGGTGGCCAGGTCTACGTACGCGTAGCCGCCGCGGCTGCCGGTAAGCCGATCGGTGGCTTCGAGGGCGCCGCCGACGCCACGAATACGGTAGCCGTGGACGCTGTGTTCATGTCTGCCGCCGATGCCGACGGCAACGTGGAAATCTCGGCACGCAACTGACCAACCATCACGGGAATGACGAGCCGCCTCCGGGCGGCTTTTCTTTTGCCCGAACCGGAGCCTTTACATGAACTTCAGCAAGAAAGAACTCGCGGCCGTGATGGAAGCGATGACCAACCCGGCGGTGGCGCAAGCGACGCGCCGTATCGTTCGTGCTCGCACCAAAGACGCGCTGCACACCTTTGATCGGCAGACGATCGACTCAGCCGGCGCCTTCCTCGTTGGCGAGCTGGAACGTCTGGATCAGGAGCTTCACGCACCCCTGGCGTCGGTGACCTGGTCGCGCGACATTGACCTGCGTGAAGACGTCTCCATTGCGGATGAAACGTCGTCCTTCACGAATTCGTCGTTCGCCGCGGCCGGCGGCCCTTCCCCGGGCGGCAAGAGCTGGATCGGCAAGGACGCCAACTCCATCCAAGGCATCGCGCTCGACATCGGCAAGACGGCGCAGCCGCTGCACTTGTGGGGCATGGAACTGGGCTGGACCATTCCGGAGCTCGAATCCGCCCAGAAGCTGGGCCGACCGGTCGATAGCCAGAAGTACGAGGGCATGCAGCTCAAGTACAACATGGACATTGACGAACAGGTGTACATCGGCGACTCGCTGCTGGGCGTGTATGGCCTAGTGAACAGCCCCGTGGTGACGAACAACACCAACGCCCAGACCGGCAACTGGGCCACCGCCACGCCTCAGCAGATGCTGGACGACGTGAACGAGCTGCTGACCAGTTCCTGGACTGCGTCTGGCTTCGCGGTGTGTCCCTCGAAGTTGCTGCTGCCGCCGCTGAAGTACTCGAAGCTGGTGTCGACGCTCGTGTCGAGCGCCGGCAACATCTCGGTGCTGGAATTCCTGCGCCAGAACAGTATCGCGAACAGCATCAATGGCCGTCCGCTGGACATCCAGCCGCTGAAGTGGCTGTTCCAGCGCGGAGCAACCAACAAGGACCGCATGGTCGCGTACACGCAGGATCGCAAGCGCGTACGCTTCCCGCTGGTGCCGCTGCAGCGCACGCCGCTCGAATATCGCAGCATCTACCAGATGACCACGTACTTCGGTCGCCTGGGGTCGCTGGAATTCGTGTATCCCGAAACGGTCGCCTACCGCGACGGCATCTGATCGGAGAGCAACATGCCGAAGAAGATCTACGTCGAGAAGGCGTTCACGCTGCAGCACGAGGGCCAGAAGCACGAATTCACGGTGGGCAACCACACCGTGGAGGCGGACATTGCCGAGCACTGGTACACCCGGGCGCACATCGGCAAAGAGCCGGCAGCTGACCCGGATACCAGCGCGGCGGCCGACGAGCTGCTGGCCGAGTTGGAAGGCAAGGCCAAGGAACTGGACGAGCGCGAGAAGGCGCTCAAAGAGAGCCATGGCATTCTGCAGAGCGTCCGAGAAGAGCAGGAAGCGAAGGCCCAGTCGCTGGTCGATCGCGAAGCCGCTGTTGCCAAGCGCGTCGTAGAGCTGGACCAGCGCGAAGCCGCTTTGGCCGCGCGTGAGCAGGCGCTGGCCACGGCCGAGAAGGCAGCGGCCGAAGCTGCGGCCAAGACCGCCAAGAAGTGACGGGGTATGATGCCTCGCGAGGGGCATCAGCCAACCACTTATGACACCAGAACAGTTCAGAGCCGATTTTCCTGAATTCGCCGACCCGACGAAGTACTCCGACGCGTCTGTCGAATTCTGGCTGACCGTCTCGGTGTCCCTAGTGAACCCCGACCGATGGGGTGTGCTGACCGACCAGGGCATTGAACTCTGCACGGCGCACCACCTCGTGCTGGCTGCCCGCGATCAGGCTTCGGCGAGCGTGGGCGGCATCCCGGGCCAGGTCAATGGCCCGCAATCTTCAAAGGCGGTCGACAAGGTCAGCGCCAGCTACGACACGGGCGCGGCGACCATTGACGACGCAGGTATGTGGAACCTGACGACCTACGGCGTCCGGTTCCTCACTCTCGCCAGACTGATGGGCGCAGGCGGCATGCAGCTGTAGCCGCGCCAGCCCATCGGAGATATCCCATGGGCATCATGAAGGTGGACAGGCTGAAGCAGGTGCTTCAGTCCATCAACGGCTTGGTCGACGAGCAAGTCCTTGTCGGCGTGCCCGACAGCACCGCCGGCCGCAAGGACGAGGGCGCGCCGCTCAGCAACGCCGAAATCGGATACATCCAGGAGAACGGGGCGCCGGAGATCAACCTGCCGGCGCGTCCCCACCTGGTTCCAGGCGTCGCCGCCGCTCAGCCGAAGACCTTGCCGCAGTTGCAGAAGGGTGTCGAGGCGGCACTGGACGGCGATCTTGACGGCGCCAAGCGGCGCATGAGCATGGCTGGCCTGGCTGCCCAGTCCTCGGTTCGAGCGTTGATCAACAGCGGTATCGGCCCGGCTCTGAGCGAGGCCACGCTGCGCAACCGAGCCCGGCGCGGAAGGAAGGGCGCGAAGGAAGAGCTGGCGTCCCGCGCAGCCGGTCAGCAGCCCAGCACCGAGCTGGCCAAGCCGCTGGTAGACACTGCGCAATACCGCAACTCGATCACCTACGTGCTTCGAAAAAGGAAGTGACCCATGGCACTACTCGACGTCGTCGACGTGCTGCTCGATCCGGATTTCATGGACACCGGCCTGGTGTGCAACCGGATGGCGCAGACAGTCGACGGGCACGGCCGCGCGCAGAACACGCCGACGGCTACGACCTTCGCCGCGGTGGTTACCAGCGACAAGGGCGACATCCTGCAGCGCGGTTCCGACGGTAGCCTGATCACCGGCTCGATCACGCTGCACACGCCGTTCCGGCTGATTGATGGGAGCCCCGGCCAGGACGCCGACGAGGTGATCTGGCAGGGCCGGACCTACACCGTGATCAGCGTCAACGACTACAGCCACTTCGGGCACGGCTTCGTGGCCGCTGTCTGCGATCTGAAACCGCTTTCGGGGTAATTCATGGCAAACACCAGCGCCACCGGCGGCTACCTTGCGCCGACGGCGCCGGTGCCGCTCGAAGACGACGCGCTCGATGATCTGCTGCAGGAACTGGTTGCCGGCGTCACTGGCCTGCCTGGCGCCATGGTTCGCCCGCGCTGGCAGACGACGGTGCCGAAGCAGCCAGAGCCGTCCGAGAACTGGTGTGCCATAGGGGTCAACAGGCAGGCGAACGATGCCAGCCCGGCCATCCAGCATGAAGGGGACGGAGACGGCAGCGACGATTACATCCGGCACCAGGAGATTGACCTGCTGTGCTCGTTCTACGGCCCGGCCGCGAAGGGATATGCCCAGCGCCTGGCCGACGGCATGTCCATTCCCCAGAACAGCGAGCAGCTGGCGCTCAGCGGCATGAAGTTCGTGAGAGCGAGCGACATTCAAGCCGCGCCGGCGCTCATCAACCAGCAGTGGAATCGGCGATACGACCTGACGCTGACCCTGCGCCGCAAGATCACCCGGACTTATCCGGTCCGCAACCTGTTGTCGGCGCAATCATCCATTACCCACGATTCTGCAATCGATCTAGAAGACATGGCCGGAGAATAGAGCAGATTTCCTCCCCAATTCGCGGGCATGAGGTTGTCGGGCGTGTTGCATAATGCGCACATCTGAAAAGCTGATAAGGGAGTCGAAACATGTCTTTGGTGGCGCCAGTAAAGGACGATGGGTTCACCGATGTTTGGAAAGCAAAGGCGCCGTGGTGGGTGCTCGTTTGCCTGGTTATCGTCGCGGTACCTCTCCCGTTCTTGGCGGCAGATGGTTGGCATGCTGGGGCGGGAGCGACGCCACCACAGCCGCATCAAAAATTGGCTGAGTATGCGCTTGGCTACATGCCTGCCATGTTTGCGGCTTTTGCGACGTTAATTGGTGGCTTTGGCATCTACGCGAGGGGAACTGAGCAGCAAGCTCAAACATTCATGAAGCGCTGCTTCATGGTCGCGTCGGTTGAGGTGGCTGCTGCTGCCCTTTGCCAAGCCGCATATGCATGGCACCTCCTCGGCAAGAACAAGCCTGTATCGGTCATTTTTCTCGCGTTGGTCATCTCTCACGCCATCTTTGTCACCGTGGCATTCGCGAAAAATGTTGGGGAGGGCGCAGAAGCATTCTTCAAGATTATTTTCGTAGTTCTCGCCGTCTGCCTTGCTGTGGTTGACGTCGTGCTGTTCTGCATTTCGCAATGGAGTTTCTGATCTCAGAACCTCCACCGTTTTCAAATAGGAGAGCCCGCTTATGCGGGCTTTTTTCATTCTGGGGGTAGCTATGTCCAACGGACTGCCCGTTTCGCGGCTGATCAACGTCACCATCAACATGTCGCCCCTGGCGGCGCAGGGCGCAAACCTGAACACGGAGCTCATCCTGGGCGCGTCGGCGGTGATCGACACTAACGAACGCATGCGCTCGTACGGCACTATCGATGCCGTGGGCAGCGAATTCGGAAACACTGCGCCCGAGTATCTGGCCGCGTTGCTTTACTTTCAGCAGACGCCCCAGCCGTCGCAACTGTATATCGGCCGCTGGGCAAAGACGGCCTCGTCTGGCTCGCTCCGCGGCGCGGCGCTGTCCACCGCCCAGAAGGACATCACGGTGTGGAAGGCGGTCACGGCCGGCTCGTTCAAGATCACGGTGGACGCAACGGTCAAGACTTTGTCTGCCTTGGATTTTTCGGGCGTGACCAACCTGAACGGTGTGGCCACGATTATCCAAACCGCGCTGGCGGGTGCCGGCTTCGTCTGGAACGGGTCGCAGTTCGTGGCCACCTCGCCGACCACGGGCACCAGCTCGAAGATCGGCTACGCCACGCCGACCGGCTCTGGCACCGACATTTCGACCATGCTCGGCATGACAAGCGCGCTGGCTTCGGCGCCGGTGGATGGCATCGTCGCGGAATCGCCCGACACGTGCGTGAACATCTTCCTGGACCGATTCGCCAACAAGTTCCTGGGCATCCAGTTCGCCGACACGTCGCTGACCAACGACCAGCACGTGGCCGTGGCCGACCTGATCGAGGCGGATCAGCGCCACATCTACGGGGCGACAACGCAGGAACCGCAGGCGCTGGACGGCACGGCCACCACCGATCTGCTGTCTCGCTTCAAGGCCAAGGGCTACAAGTACTCGTTCGCGCAGTATTCGAGCACCAGCGCGTACGCCGCGGCGTCGCTGTTCGGCCGGCTGCTGACGACGAATTTCAACGCCAACAACACGACGATCACCCTGATGTACAAGCAGGAGCCCGGCATCGTGCCGGAGACCTTGTCGAGCACGCAGGCCAATGTGCTGCAGGACAAGCGCGGCAATGTATTCGTCGAGTACGACAACGACACGGCCATCGTGCAGTACGGCGTGACGCCGAGCGGCATCTTCATCGACTCGATCTACAACTCGATCTGGTTCCGCAATCGCATCCAGACGGATGTCTACAACCTGCTGTACCAGAGCAAGACGAAGGTCCCGCAGACCGACGCGGGTAATGCGCTGATCGCCACCAAGATCGAGGAAGCGTGCGCGGCCGCTGTGAACAACGGCTATCTGGCCCCGGGCATCTGGAATTCGGACGGTTTCGGCGCGCTGCAGCAAGGCGACACGCTGGCCAAGGGCTACTACGTCTATGCGCCGCCGATCGCGCTTCAGTCGCAGGCCGACCGCGAAGCGCGCAAGTCCGTCGCGTTCCAGGTTGCGGCGAAGGAAGCCGGCGCCATCCACACCGTTGACATCCTGGTCAACGTGAACCGCTGATAGGGGAAAGAGACCATGCAAGGCGGCACCTATTCGTTTATCGATGTCCAGGCGTCCATCACCGGGCCGGGCGGTTCGTTCTCGCTTGGCTATGGCGAGGCAACGGCGGAAGAGGGCATCACTGTTGCCATGGCCAACGACAAGAACGCCATGACAGTCGGTTCGGACGGCAGCGTTCAGCACAGCCTGCGCGCGGACAATTCGGGCCAGATCACCCTGCGGTATCTGAAGACCGCGCCGATCAACCGGACGCTGATGGCGCTGTACAACGCCCAGAAGCTCGACAGTCGACTGTGGGGCAAGAACGTCATCACTGTGACCCAGTCCGTCGCGAACGATGCAATCGTTGGCATCTTCTGCGCCTTCAAGAAGGTGCCGGATCTGACCTACGCCACCGAGGGCGGCACCGTCGAATGGGTATTCGACGCTGGCCGAATCGAAGGCATGCTGGGGACCTACTGACCATGGCGCGTGAAATTGAACTGAACGGCGCCCAGTACTCTATCGGGCGGCTGACCGCTAAGCAGCAACTGCACGTATCGCGCCGTATCGCGCCGGTGATCCCGGCCATGATCCCGGCGTTCCTGAAGCTGGCCGCCAAACTGAAGGCGGCCGGCGGCGCCGAGGCCGGCACCTCGAGCGCGGACAAGGCGAAGCTATTGCTGGCAGCTGATCTGTCAGACCTGGGCGAAGCACTGCAGCCATTCGCAGACGCGCTGGCCGCGTTGAATGATGCGGATGCGGATTATGTGTTCGACAACTGCCTTTCGGCGGTTCAGCGCCGTCAGGAGACGGGCTGGGCGCGCGTGGTGTCGCTCGAGCAGAAAACCATGATGTTTCAGGACATGGACCTGGGCGTCATATTGCCTCTGGTGGTGCAGGTCATCGTGGCCAATCTTGGCCCTTTTATTCAAGGGTTGCTTACCAGCCTGCCGGGCAACCCGGATCAGTCGGGACAGGCTGGCTAAGGCACTTGCCGGGGGGCGAGGACTGGCTGATGGCGCCGGTCCTCGAGGGTCTGTGCAAGTACGAGTCCCTTGTCGACGGCACGCTCGGGCTGGAAGACATCGCGCTGATGAATGACGCGCTGGCCGTCCGGGCCGATAACCAGGCGGCAGCGCGCCGCATCATGGAACAGCAGAGCAATGGCGCAAAGCACCGTCATCCGTGAGTTCCTCGTCGCCTTGGGCTTCAAGGTCGACGAGAAGGGCCTGAAGAAATTCTCTGACGGCGTCGAGCAGGCCACCAAGGGCGTCAAGCAACTGGTGACGACCATTTCCGCGTCGGCCCTGGCAGTCAGCGTGGGCGTGTCCGCGCTGGCGTCGAAGCTGGAGAACCTGTATTTCGTCTCGAAGCGCACGGGCGCGGCGGCCACGAGCCTGAAGGCGTTCGACTTCGCCGCCCGCAATATGGGCATCTCGACCGAGACTGCCTTTGGTGCGGTCGAGAGCCTGGCCAAGTTCCTGCGCAACAACCCGGCTGGCGAGGGCTACCTGGCCACGTTGGGCGTGCAGACGCGCAACGCCAACGGGGAGCTGCGCGACACGGTCGACATCCTGTCCGACCTCGGCGCCGAGCTGGCCAAGCGCCCGACCTGGCTGTCCAGCCAGTACGGCAACATTCTCGGCATTGACGAGAACCTGCTACTGGCCATGCGTGACGGCGATTTCGCCAAGTTCATGCAGCAGTATCGGGAGATGTCACGGCGCAACGGGCTGGACAAGGCGGCCGAAGACGCCCACGCGTTCATGGTGGCCCTGCGCGGCCTGGGCACCACGTTCGAGAACTTTGCCATCAAGGTGGAGGGCGCGCTGCTGCGTAAGGTCGGGCCGCAGCTCGCACGGTTCCAGAAGTGGTTCGAGGACCATTCTGGAGAAATCGCCAATCGCGTCGCGGACATCGCGAGCGCGATTCTGGCAGCCGTCGCGGCGCTGGGGCCTCCGCTGACATGGCTTGCAGACAAATTCATCGAGCTGGACAAGGCCACCGACGGCTGGTCCACGAAGATCATGCTGCTGGTTGGCGCATTCGGTGCGCTGGGCGGGTTCAAGATCGTCAGCGGCATCTGGAAGATGGTTGCGGCGGTGCGCGCGCTGGGCGCTGCCAATGCTGCCGCAGTGGCGGCCGGTGGAGCTGCTGGTGCTGGCGGGGCGGCCGGCGCCGGGGCCGCCGCAGGGGCGGGCGCTGGGTGGCTGGCTCGCTTCCTGCCTTGGGCAGCCCGGGTCGGCGGCGCGGCGGCGCTCATGTTCCGAAGCGGAGATCTGAACACTGGCGAGGACGCGGAGCTGGCGCGCCGGCGTGCGGCGGCCGGCCAGCCCGCAGGTACGGGCGGGGCTGCGTTCGACGCTGTGTCGTTCTTCCAGCGCATGGGCTGGTCGCACGACCAAGCCGTGGGGATCGTGGCAAACCTGCAGCGCGAGAGCGGTAGCGGCTTGAATCACCAAGCCCTCGGCGATAGCGGCCGCGCCTATGGCGTTGCGCAGTGGCACCCTGACCGGCAGGCGAACTTCAAGGCGTGGGCAGGCAAGGACATCCGGGATTCGTCCCTGATGGAGCAATTGCAGTTCGTGAACTACGAGCTGACACAGGGCGCCGAGCAGCGTGCGGGCCAGTTGCTGCGAGCCGCGCAGAACGCCCAGCAGGCAGGCGAGATCGTGTCGCGGTACTACGAGCGGCCGGCACAGGCCGATCTGGAAGCCGCCCGCCGGGGGTCCGCCGCGGTCGACCTGAAGCAGGAGACGACCATCAACCTGTATGGCGTGTCTGATCCGGGTGCGGCCGGGCGCGCGGTGAACGATAGCCAGCGCCAGGTGAACGACGAAATGGTGCGCAACATGCAGGGGGCAATCTCGTGAGTTTTCTCGACATCATCACCTTCGTGCCGAAGACCATCGGCCCGGTGACAGTCGGCTGCACGATCGAGGAGGCGCACCAGGACGAGTTGCAGATCACCGAGCACCCGGTCGAGAAGGGCGCGCAGATCAACGACCATGCCTTCAAGCTGCAACCGGAGGTAACGATCCAGTGCGGCTGGTCGAATTCGGACCTGGCCGCGCTGGTCGGCACACTGGAATCGATCTTCGAAGGCGGCAGCCTGCCGTCGGCCGACTACATCAGCACGGTGTACTCGCAGCTGCTGTCGCTGCAGGAGACCCGGCAGCCGTTCGACGTCGTCACGTCGCTGCGCATGTACCGCGACATGCTGTTCAAGTCGCTGCGTGTGGTTAAGGACCAGAAGACGGGGGCTGCGCTCAGCGTAACCGCCACCCTGAAGCAGATCCGGATCGTACAGACGCAGGCGACCAAGCTGCCGGCGAAGGAAAATCAGGCAGATCCGCAGGCCACTGCCGAGACCCAGAACACTGGCACCAAGGCCGCGATGCCCGCCACGCCAGCGCCAGGCGGCTCGGTGCCACCAACGAGCATGTGATGCCGACCTTCTACGAAATCCCTTTGTCGCCGGATCCGCAGCGGTTCACGGTGACGCTGAGCGGTGTGGATTACCGGATGACGGTGCAATACCGGGATGCGGGCGGCGCGGGCTGGGTGCTGGACATCGCGGACGCTAATAACCAGGCGCTCGTGAGTGGCCTGCCGCTGGTGACTGGTGTGGATCTGCTGGGGCAGTACCGGCACCTCGATTTCGGCGGCCGGCTGTGGGTGCAGGGATCAGCGAATCCCGACGACGTGCCCACTTTCGAAGACCTGGGCATCGGGTCGCACGTCTTCTGGGTGACTGACTGATGGGCACGAAACAGTACGGCAGGAAGGTATCCATCTTGGTCGGCCAGTCCGGCGGTGCCGCGACCGAGCTGTCGGAGCTGCGGTGCGTGTTCAAGATCAGTCGCGGCGACCTGCAGACGCCCAACTCGGCCCGCGTGCGGGTGTACAACGTCTCGGAGACCACCCGGCAGCGGATCGAGAAGGAATTCACGCGGCTGGTGGTGCAGGGCGGTTACGAAGGCAATTTCGGCATCATTTTCGACGGCACCATCAAACAGGTGCGGCGGGGTCGGGAAAGCCAGACGGACACGTACCTAGACATTACGGCAGCGGACGGCGATTCGGCGTACAACTTCGCAGTGGTGAACACAACGCTCGCAGCCGGCTCTACCGTCGCCGACCAGGTCGACGTCTGCACGCGGGAAATGGTCAAGTATGGCGTGACGCTGGGCTACACCCCGTGGGGACAAAGCGTCCCGCGCCCGACTGCCGAGGATATTGCCCGCCAACAGGCTGAGGTGGATCGCACCAAGAAGGTATTGGACGACGACACAAAGGAGGCCAAGGGCACCTTGGCTGAAGGTCTTGATCTGGAGTCGCAAGGCTACGCCGCCGCGGCCGCCGGCGACCAGGCGGGCGCCCTGGCTCTCTACCGGCAGGCGAAGGCAAAGATCGATGCGGCGGGTGTGATGCTGCGGAACATCCAGTTCAACGACAAGCCCGCGTACGACAGTGCGCTTGCCATGCTGCGCGACATGAAAGCAGCAGAGGCCGCCCCGGACCGTTCCGTCGAAGCAATGAAGTCATTGCCACGGGGAAAGGTTATGTTCGGCATGTCGCGCGACTACATGCGTTCCGTTGCGAAGACGACTCAGACGGTATGGAGCATCCAGGACGGCAAGGTCATCATGGTGCCTGAAACGTCGTACATGCCCGGGGACATCCCAGTCATTACGGCCGAAACGGGGATGGTCGGGCTGCCAGAGCAGACGCAGAACGGCATCACGCTAAAGATGCTGCTAAACCCCAGCGTGAAGATCGGGACGCTGATCAAGATCGACAACGCCAGCGTGCAGCGGTACGAGTACAGCTTGGATATCAAGCAGCAAGAGCAGAACCTGCGAATCCAGGAACAGGCCAAGCTACAGGACGACGGCTATTACTACGTGATGATCGCCGACCATACCGGCGACACACGGGGGAATGAGTACTACACGGAAGTAATTTGCCTCGCGGCAGATGCAACTGTTTTGCCGAAGCATTTTGACAACAAGGCCACGGTGCCGCCAGACAGCGTTATCAAGCGGTTCGGCTAATGCAGCGCCTTGTGATATGCGTCTACATTCTTCATGAACTCATCGCGCGACATGGCTGGCCTGATGAACCGAGCGGAACCATCGGGCAGAATCTTCGCTTCTGCGTAGTTGATCAGCGACTCATTTCGCGAATCACCGAACTTCGTCAAGATGACGACTTTGTCTTTGGTGGGGGTGATGAGGTGACCCCAGCACGCTGGCACCAGAGCGCGCCCATACAGAGACTCGGCCGCTCGCATGTCCTTGGCCTGGCTGAATGGCAACTCACACGGTGCATCGCGATAAAGGATCGCGACCATAGCCGCGCGAGGGGTGATTTCGTCGATGGGTGTTGCAAAAACGTAGGCAGTTCGTCCCACCGTGGCCCTATCGAAGGACCGCATCTTGATCTCTGCGGACTCGACGTTTTCCTGCCTTTGGCGCGCTTCATATGAAACGGCTGGGGTGGTCTTCGCAGCTTCATATGCGCGCAACTCGCAGATCGGACGCTGTGGCGATCTCCTAGGTCTAATCACGCAGTCGGCGGCGACTTCTATCTGCGGCAACTCTCGGAATTCGGTTAGGCCCGTCGCAGGCGCTGGCTTGACGGTCAATCCCTGCGGAAACCGTTGATCGATTTGGTTTGGCACCAGAAAAAAGGTATCAATCTCCGCGACTCTTCCGTTTGCTGTGCCGTATTCCCTGGTCGACTTGAAGACGCCGACAATAGTCACGGCCTCTCCATCTACCAGTTGCTCTGCAAAGGCGGCTGCAGGAATGGCCATCGCAGCAATCAGTACCAGCTTCTTCATAGCGACATCCATGGACAGACGAGAGCGAGCAGGCGATCCCGAGATTGCACTTCGGGAGGCGTTGGACGGGATGCGTGCGGGCCTTTGGACCGCGCTTCCCGGGATCATCCAGTCGTTCTCAGGCGGCGGTGATTTTCCCCTGACCTGCGCCGTACAGCCTGCGATCAAGGTGCTGGTACGCCAGCAGGATGGGTCGATTGTCAGTACGGCGCTGCCGCTGTTGGTCGATTGTCCGGTGCAATTCCCGTCTGGGGGCAATTGTACGCTGACATTTCCCGTTGCCCCGGGCGACGAATGTCTGGTGGTTTTCGCCAGCCGATGCATCGATGGGTGGTGGCAGTCGGGCGGCGTGCAGGAACAGGCTGAGGTGCGCATGCACGATCTCTCGGACGGATTCGTGCTGTTGGGCTTTCGCTCGAAGCCGCGGGCGCTGCCGAACGTCAGTACCACGGCCACCCAACTGCGGTCCGAAAGTGGCACCACCTACATCGAGATGAACCCGGCTCTGCAGAAGGTCAAGATCGTGGCGCCGGGCGGGTTCGATGTGGTTGCCCCCCTGTCCACGTTCTCGGCGGCCGTGACGATCACGGGTCTGCTCACCTTCGTTGGCGGAATGGTCGGCAGTGCAGCCAGCGGCGCGGCGGCAGTATTCAACGGCGTGCTGAACGTCATTGGCCAGATGCTGGCGAACGGCAAGCGAGTGGATGACACGCACACCCACTCCGATCCGCAGGGCGGCAACACCGGCCCGGTCAACTGAGGATTCCCATGCGGTACCGAAAGCTATCTCAGGATGGTGACTATACATTCGGAAATCAAGCAGCCGACTTCTACAAGGACGTGCCCGAGGCCGTTGGCCAGGCCGTGCTCACGCGGCTGCGCCTGCTGCGCGGGGAATGGTTCCTCGACAAGACCGCCGGCACGCCATGGAGCTCCGAGGTGCTGGGCAAATACACGAACGGCACGTACGACGCGGCGATCCGCCGGCGCATCTTGGGCACGCAGGGCGTGCTGCAGATCACCGAGTACTCCAGCTCGGTAGACACCGAGAAACGGAAGCTGACCGTGACCGCAACGATCAACACCATCTACGGCACCACCACAGTTGAGGCGACTCTGTAATGGCGATCACCACCACCGCACCGACGATCGATGCCAGCGGCATCACCGCGCCCACATACGCCGAAGTTCTTGAGTACCTGCAGGACCAGTACCGCGCCATCTACGGACCGGACACCTATCTGGAAGAGGACAGCCAGGACGGCCAGCTGCTCGCGGTCTTTGCTTCGGCGATCAATGATGCCAACGCTGTGGCGGTGGCCATCTACCGGTCCTTCAGCCCGGCGACCGCACAGGCCGATGCACTGTCCAGCAACGTCAAGATCAATGGCATTCGGAGAAAGGCAGCATCGTTCTCGACGGCCGACCTCCTGATCATCGGCCAGGCCGGCACCACGATCACGAACGGCGTTGCAACGGACGCGAACAAGAACAAATGGACGCTGCCGCCGACGGTGACGATACCGCCTTCTGGCCAAGTCACTGTCACCGCGACATGCATCTCGATAGGTGCTATTGCCGCTGCTTCTGGAACGATCAATCAGATCGGCACGCCGACCCTTGGGTGGCAGACCGTGACGAACCCTGCGGCGGCTGCGACCGGCGCGCCGGTAGAGAAAGACGCAGCGCTACGGCAGCGGCAGACCGTATCCACGGCGCTGCCATCACTGACTGTTCTGGATGGCATCATCGGCGCGGTGTCGAATGTGCCGGGCGTGACCCGCGTGCGTGCATACGAGAACGACTCGGCCGCGACAGACGCGAATGGTTTGCCGCCGCACTCGATTTCGCTGGTAGTGGAGGGCGGCGACTCCACCGACATCGCCAATGCGATCGCGGGCAAGAAGACGCCCGGCTCGCCGACTTACGGGACAACCGCCATCGTTGTGCAGGACGTCTATGGACGCCCGATCACGATCCGGTTCTTCCGTCCGTCGACAGCCAACCTGACAGCTGCACTGACGATCAAGGCGCTTGCTGGCTATACCACGGCAGTGGGTGACGCGATCAAGCAGGCCGTGGCCGACTACATCAACGCGGCGGACATCGGTGGCGGCGTGTCGGGCAGCGTCGAGTGGGCTGACGCCATCACGGCCGCCAACGGGGTGGGCGGCGGTACCGCCTTCAAGCTGACGGGGCTGACTCTGACGGGCCCCGGCGGCGCCGGCGCACCTGACGTGGCGTTGGCATTCAACCAGGTTGCGTCCTGTACGCCGGCGTCCGTAACCCTGACGGTGACGTGATATGGCCGACATCTCCAAATACACGGGACGCGTCACCAGCGAGCACAACCAGCAGCCCGACTTCATGGCGGTGGTCGAGGCGCTGGCCCAGCCCATGGTTGATCTGCAGAACCTGCTCGGCAGCATGCCGGGGAAGTTCGACCTGGACAGTGCCGTGGACGCGCAGCTCGACGATGTCGGTGCGTGGGTAGGGATCTCCCGAAATATCAACACCCCGCTGACCGGGGTGTATTTCTCGTTTGACACATCAGGGCTGGGGTTCGATCAAGGCAGCTGGAAAGGCCCATTTGATCCAGACACCGGTCTGACCAGGCTGGATAACGACACCTACCGGCTGGCGATCAGGGCGAAGATCGGCGCCAACCATTGGGACGGAACGCTCGAATCGTCGAAGGCGATTCTCGATTCGATATTCGGCGGCGGCACCTTCGTCTTCATCCAGGACAACCAGGACATGTCGATGACCATCGGCGTGGCTGGTGAGGTGCCGTCTGCCGTGTTCCTCGCGCTGCTGAAAGGCGGCTACATCCCGCTCAAGCCCGAGGGAGTGCGCGTGGACTACACCATCGTCACCTCCGTGGACGGTGCGCCGATATTCGGCTTTGACATCAGCAACAACCTCGTGGCCGGCTTCGATGTCGGTGCCTGGGGCACACCTTTGTAAGGACCATCAATGGCAACGAATGATTTTCTGGTTTTTGGCGGGGGCGCCGGGGCCAACGTCCTGGCCCAGGCCGCGTGGGCAGCTCTGGCCGCGCGCACGGCGGGTTTTTCATCGGGGGTGGCTCAATCAGCGCAACTCAACAAAGCATGGCGGCAGTCGAGCATCATGGCAGCGCTGCTAGGTCAGCTTATCGCGGACAAGAGTGGGCAGAATGCAGTTGACGATGGCACGGTGGCCACGCTGGAGACGAACCTGATCGCCTCTATTAAAGCGTGCGCGACTGAGCAAGTGATTGCGGCACTGGCAAATCCCGGCGAATTCAAGATCCCTTGTACGGTTGCCGGCGCGACGCGAACGTTGATTGTGAAGTGGGGGCAGGCGAGCGGGCAGAGCACTTACACAATCACGTTTCCAAGTGCATTCCCCAATGCGTGTCTTTGGACTTCAGCATCAACCAATGGACTTGGTGGGAGCGGCGCGGCCTACTGCGAGGTCGGTACGCCAACTGCGACACAGGTTCAAATCTACACGCTGCAGTCAGGTGGTGCTGGGGTTAGCCAACCCCAACCACGTGCCATTTTCTGGATCGCTATTGGTTGGTAAGGAGACTTGAATGACAACATATCACTACTCCCCGGAGACTTTGGGACTTTACAAATCCGATGACCACCAATCTATTCCTGAAGATTCGGTTGAGATTTCGGCGGACTATTGGCAACGGCTGGTTGATGGCAACGCAAAGGGGATGGTGATTGTCTCAGGGGCTGACGGACTGCCAGTCTGCGTGCCGCCCGAAACCAGGATGTCTGATGACGAACTGGCTGAAAGAGCGCGCCAGCGACGTGATGCGCTCTTGAGTGCGACGGATTGGGTTACTTTGCGGTCGTTCGAATTGGGTGAGCCAGTGCCTGCGGATTGGCACAATTACAGGCAAGCATTGCGTGACTTACCAGAGCAATCGGGTTGGCCATCTGTCATAGACTGGCCGCCGTTGCCTTCACCGTAGATGTGGCGGGCTCGTCAGGCCAACACTTCTTCTTTCACGAAGAATCTTCTCAGCACAATTACGATCGCGTAGGCGCCCAGAATAATAGCCGGTGCTTTTAGCCATACGGGTGCGTTCCAATGAGACGCTGGTGCCAACAAAAAAGGGTGGACGCAATACAGGCCCAGAGAGTTCTTTGACATGAACTGTATGACAGGCCCGGGCGGGCTGGACACCTTCAGGAACAGCACCAACGCCGCACAGACAAAAAGCATTGAGGAGAGCCGTGTATAAGCGGGTAGGTTGTACGCTTGACCCGCGTAGAAATCCGGATCTACGAGGAATCGCCATTCGAATGCAGCGGTGACGACGAACATCACTGCACACGCCCAAGTTAGTTTCGTCAATTTTGATGGCGTAGCTCGGAGCCTGTAGATGAGGGCCGCTGCCGCCGGATACGCTACGTAATTAAGTGGGTTCCAAAAAGCTCCTGTCCATGTCGTTCCATGCGTAACCGTTTGCCATTGGAAATAGCAAACAGCGATTGAACCCAAGGCGACCCATAGTGCGAGGATTCTCACGCTGCAATATGTCGCGAGAGCAGCGAGCGCAATGGAGAACAGCAGGCCGACAAAGAAGGAGTAGGTTTCGAGGGCCGTTACCGCCTGGTAGACGGGACGATCCCGAAGTTTGGATAAGGCATGAACCAAACCATCCGCTCCGCCGTAAAAGAGGTGGTACGCAATGGCCCAGAAGACAAGCAAGGTGCCAATTCTCAGGACGCGACGGCCGAGATAGTGGATCGAGTCAGCCTTGGCAGCGTACAAATAGCACGAGGCAAGAATGAAGAAGGGGACAGCCTGAAGAAGGATGTTGAAGTTGAGGATGTCAGATAGGGTCGGAATATATGGTGATTTGGTCTCTGGGTTGAAAATAGCCGACGTGCCGGCTATATGAAGGTGCCAAAGCACCACGAATACCGAGAATACAGCCCGCGCGTAATCCAACCCGTAGATCTTCTGCTCTTTCGTCATCGTTAATCCCGTTTTCTGATCCACCTTCCCGCCTTCCTAGCCGGGGTAGCGGATGGGAGTCTAACAGCACGCCAATCACCATTCCGGTCCCGCCTTTGCGCGGGCTTTTTCATTTCTGGAGTTTGTTCATGGACCTTCGGACCTTCAAGGCCGCTGCTGGCCTGTCGCCGGCGCTCGCCGCGCGCTGGTGGCCACACGTCGAGCCGGCGCTGTTCGAGCGCGGCATCCTGCTGCCCGCCCGCGCAGCCGCGTGGATCGCTCAGGTGGGCCACGAATCGCTGGGTTTCACCTGCACGCGAGAGATATGGGGACCGACGGCCGCGCAGCTGCGGTACGAAGGCCGGGCTGATCTGGGCAACAACCAGACGGGCGACGGCAAGCGGTTCATGGGTCGCGGCCTGATCCAGATCACCGGCCGGGCTAACTACCGCGCATGCGGGCTGGCGCTGGGTGTCGATCTGGAAGCCATGCCGACCATGCTGGAAGCTGATGCCCTGGCCGCCCGCTCGGCGGCGTGGTTCTGGGAAGGCCGCAACCTCAACGTGTTGGCCGACTCGGGGGACTTCGTGACGCTGACCCGGCGCATCAACGGGGGCATCAATGGTCTCGACGACAGGAAGGAACGCTGGGACCGTGCCCGCCGGGCACTGGGCCTCCAATGACAGCCGCACACACGGCGACCGGGGAAACGATGGACCTGAATGATTTGAACGTGCCGGGGGGCACTGGTGGCGCGCTGGGATTCCTCGTCGCCGCAGTGAGCGGGGCAGTCTGGTTCATCCGCAAGGCGTGGCGTAACGACAAGGTGGACGGGGCCGAGACACAGGCTCAGATCGACATCATCGCCAGGCTGTCCGAGCAGGTCGACAAGGCCAATGCGCGAGCCGACCTGGCCGAGCAGCGGGCCGACACTGCCTACAAGGAACGCAATGACGCTTACCGCGAGATCGGTGAGCTGAAGGGCACGATCGCAGCCCTGACGGCGGAAGTGCGGCTGTTGAAGGAGAGGCTTGATGGCAAGGATTCGTGAATGGATGGCGCGCCACCGTGCCACGTTTGTCCGTACCGCGCACATGCTGGAGGCGATCACGCTGATGGCTTTGATGGTCGGAGGTGGGATGGGTGCCGGCTATGCGCTGTGTCAATGGCAGTCGCGCGAGATTCTGGCGCAGCAACGGGACGATCACCAGGCAGAGATTGCCCGGCTGCAGGCTGCATACAGCCAGACGCTGGAAGCTCTGACGCCGAAGGTGGCGGCAGCTGCCAATGCATCGGCACAGGCGGCCGAGGCGTCGGTGGAGGCGGCGAAGTCGGTGAAGCGTGCTGCGCGCCCCGTCCCGCCGCCGGCAGTTGCGCCTCGCACCCTCACCGAGGCCGAGCGCCAGGACGTGAACCGCGACATTGAGGCGGCAAACCGGAAGGTGAGGGCGGCCCGAAAGTGAGATCGATCCTGATTTGCCTGGTGCTGGCCGGCTGCGCGGTGACACCACCACCTCCGGCGCCAATGCCCGCCCATCCGCGCCGCGACTGTCCGCCGCTACCGACCCTGAAGCAGGGCGACGACACGCGGCAGCACATTCGCACCATTGCCGACATCTACGCGCGCTGCGCGGCAACGCCATGAACCGCCTATCCCAAGTCCTGCGCGAGATCGCGCCGGGCATGCTTTCTTTCTGGTGCCCTGGCTGTAAGGACACCCATTCCATCCGCCACGGTGAGGGCGCCGGCCCGCGCTGGGGCTGGAACGGCAACGCGGACCGTCCGACGTTCACGCCCAGCGTGCTGGTGCGCAGCGGTCACTACGTGCCGGGCCACGAGAACGGTGCGTGCTGGTGCACCTATTACCAGGAGAACCCGGACGAGCCGCGCGAATTTGCCTGTGGCATCTGCCACACCTTTGTGACCGATGGCCACATCCAGTTCCTGTCCGACTGCACGCATGAACTGGCCGGCCAGACGGTTCCGATGGTCGCTTTTCCGGAGGGCAGAGCGTGCTGATGCTGCTCAAGACGTTGCCATGGCGCGCGATCGGCGCCGCGCTGCTGTCCGCCGCGATCTTCGCCGCCGGCTGGACGGCCAACGGCTGGCGCAAGGATGCCGAGATCGACAGGATGAAGACCGCCAGCGCGCAGGCGGACCTGGCCAGCGCCAACGCCGCGCTGGGGAACCTACGGCAGGCCGGCGAGACCATCCGCGCGAAGGCCGACGAATTCGCCGGCATCCAGACCACCCTCGGCGCCAAGCTCGACGCCATCCGGAAGGACCTGAAGAATGCTCCGAAGCTGCCTGCTGATTGCCGCCCTGATGCTGGCCGGGTGCGCCTCATGTCCGACGCCGTCGACGCGGCCAAGCAAGCCGCCGCCGCTCGATAGCGCGCTGGCGGCACCATGCCGGATCCCGGAAGCGCCGGCCGCCGCCGACTATGACGCCTGGCAGGAATGGGTGATGGGGGACGTGCTGAAGGCGCTGGGGGAGTGTGCGGCGAAGCACCGGAAGACGGTGGAGGCGTGGCCTTAGACTTTCACTGTGAGGAACCGTAGCTCGAAGCGATCGGCCATTTTTTCCGCCTGATAGAACGGAATACGCAAACCGTGCTTAGTGGCTGATTCGATTACCTTACGCACCGTATCAGGCGGGCACGTGCAGCCGAACGTTATGCTTGCGATCAGCGAGCTGCTGATTTGATGAATGCCATGTGTCTGCGTGCGTCCAGCGAAGGACATCAGATCGTGATCGGATTCATACCCTCTCAAGGCATCGACCCTATTTTCCGAACCTACGTTCATTGCAATGAGCCGGTACTCGCTCTCATAGTCCCAAAAATCCGCTTTGGTTAAATACATCCTTGCGTACTCTTCCCGGGATTCCCCGCGGAGGTTGTAGACTGGAAGGGCTTTGCGATATAGGACTTTGTTGGCGAGCTGAAATAATCCGATGTCCGTTTTGAACTCGACGCAGACACCAGAGTGCTTATCACCATAGTGGGACCACATGAGAGGATGATCCCGCTTATCGGTCATGCAGAAGATGCCAACGTTCTGCACATGTTTGAGTCCGATCGATTTGTATTTTTGGATCTTTTCGGCTCTAGGTAACGCATTGAACGATCCGGCGCGGCGTCTCCGCTCGCTTCGAGAGTGGCCGTGTTTTTTGCCGGCGCTGTTGTGAAGCGCCAAGACGCTCTTCCTATCAAGGATCGGGGCAGGGTCGAAGTCCGGTGCGCAGTCGAACGGGTCGTTAAAGTCAGATGGCTTCGACAGATAGATTTCCCCAAGCCTCAAAAGCCTTTCAAATCGGGGCCATTGATCGATTCCAGCCAGACCATAAAACTTGTAAAGCGGTGCACCTGGGGTGATGAATTCCATGGCCGGAGCGCTTAGTTGCCGTTGAGGGCTCCATAGTACCGTCGTTGTGCCGATCGGCTCTTAATCTGATGGAGATCCCGTGCCTGGCGTCCCCCTGTGCCGGTATCGTGCGAGCCCTACAACCCGTCCTGTCTTGGCAGGGTGCCCCGTATCTTCTCGACCACCCGCCGGTGCTTGTCCTGGCCTGTTCCCACGATGGTAGTTGGGATCGATCGGTTTTGGCGGAAGCCGCAGGCTGGGGAGGGAAGACGTGGCTTTGGGGTAGAGGCGGGGCATGCTCGCGGTGAGTACGGACATACAGCCCATTTTCCGGCTCGATCCAACTCAAGATTCGAAAATTTGTGCCGATAGGACTACTTTAGTTCCCTGTCGCGTGTTCTGATGAGTGACCCGTTCGAGTACATAGCCAAGAACCTTCACACGAAGGACGAGCAGTTTCCAACCTGTTTACGCTTAAAGGGCGAACTGCTGGGGTTGAATGCAAAGCTGAGGGCGATGCGACTGTACCTATGGGTGGCAATCATCTGCGGAGGGCTCCTGACTTGGCAGTCTGCATCCATGGCTTGGCTAGCAGTTTCTCTAGGAATCACTGACCAGCTTGGTTGGAAGTTCTTCTTGGTTTGTACTGGCCTCGCAACGGGGTTGATGTTCTTGGCGGTCCCAATATTTCAGCGCACCGCTCGCGTGCGCATTGCGAAGGAAATCGCAAGTAAAGAGGCGCAGTACAGCGCGTGTGACTGCCAGCGCTTCGACTAACTTGGCCGGGCTCGCGCGCTTCTAATACACCCAGCATGCTGCGGCTAGCAGCCGCATCCTGCCGTGCCTCCCATATAGGCATCGAGTTAGAAGGGTTCGGACGAATTCGTTACTGGGCGGTCTTTTCAGCCGGATTTTAGCCCTGCATGGGGTGCAGGTGGTCGGAGGTTCAAATCCTCTCGCCCCGACCAGAAACAAGAAAACCCGCTTGGTGTGAGCCAAGCGGGTTTTTGCTTTCTGGCGCAGGCGTGTCCATGCCCGTTTCATCGATG
>Ga0102594_1000218_pt1 | contig 75344 bp, 65 predicted proteins | sample AraplaCol_mLB_r2_2_FD_76863 | JGI IMG/M metagenome (GOLD analysis project Ga0102594, IMG submission 76863) | Arabidopsis root microbial communities from North Carolina, USA - plate scrape MF_Col_mLB_r2 (SPADES assembly) (version 2) | ecosystem: Host-associated > Plants > Roots > Endosphere...
CCCAACCGGCAGTTGGATCTGGTGAAGGCCCTTTTGGCCTGAGCGACCCACGGGACGAAGGATCGCAGCCTCCACTCCCCCACTACGGACCCGTTTGGGCGCGGGGAATATCTGTCCTCAGACGACAGTGCGGAAGATGTGCTGCATCAAGTTGTCGAACGGCTCAAACCGCACGGGACGTTCCTCCGACTTCTTCGCGAGCAAGGCGGCCGTTTGCATCTGCAAGTGAGCAGCTACGGAGCCAGAAACTATGCGATTGAGTTGCCCCCGGCCTTGATTCGCGAGTGCGCCGACATGGGCCTCAGCTTCATCCACGATGTCTACCCTGTCCGGCAGAATGCCTGAGTCGCCACAACGGCAGGCTCCAGCCACAAGCAGACGCCGCCTGCTTGCATTCGCCGCAATCGTCAGTGCGGACTAACGGCCGCAAGCGACACAATTCATTTTCCTATTGAAACGGGCTGCTCCAGCAGCAGCGAGTACCGCTTGCCTCAATGGATTTACTCGCCGCTGCGCTGATAAAGGTCGTCTTAGTTCTAACGGCAAGGTCCTCATCGCCCTCGTCTCGTTGGGCCAATGGAGAGGCGAGCGGCTGATGAAGGATGAGGCGCGCATCTACGGCCCGGCCGGCGCGCTTTCATTTGTTCGTGACGGCCAACGCGTGGTCACTGCCCTGGGCCTCTCAGTAGTGGGAGGCGCGTTTTACTTTTTTGCCTTCGTGGTCTGGTGCGCGTTTTAAGTGTCAGTGCTCGGCCACGATAAGACGTTCGATGAAACATCGCGCCCTCATTGTGCTGGTGACAATGCTCTTCGCAGGCTCTGCCGGAGCCTCCTACTGCGGCATAGATTCATCCGTCTTCTTCACTCAAGGCAGCACCACTCTCGACGATCCGGTTGGTTTGGAGAAGATGCTCGAACCGACCAGGAGGCTTCTTGCGAACGGTCGCAAAGTAGCCGCATTCGAGGTGTCGGGGCATGCAGATCAGTCCGAGGGTACTGAAGCACAGGTGAAATTGTTGTCTTCAGCAAGAGCTGCAAGAGTTGCTGCATACGTTGGGACGGCGTACCCAGACATCGCCGCATTGATCGAGACCAAGAGCTATGGTTCGAAACACTCCTTCGGTCCAGGAAGGGAGGATGTCAATCGGCGCGTTGAGGTCGAAGTCGTGTCGCCGTGCAGCATGCCGCCTCCTGGCCGCCCTTAGCGTGACCCCTGGCGCAGGTCAACCTACCATTGGCCTAAGGTCCGCAACGGGCACGAAGCCGTAGTCCTCTTGAAGGTCTACTTCGGCGCAACCGCTGCTTCAGCTTTGGCCACTTCGTCGGCGCATGACGCCAGCGGTGCCCATGCCGCCTATCTGGCAGAGCCTGTGAGGACATTGGCATCCGCGGTTGCAGCAAATGCCAAACCGCCTAGACTCCCCCGCATGACCACCGCCCTGCTTTGCACACACGTCGCCCCGGCTGCGCTGCTTCTCGCGGCCACCCGCGCGCGTGCGCTCGCAAGGAAGGCTTGTCGTCAGCCGACGGCAGCACATTCCTGAGCCCGGCGGTCCGCTCTTCTCCCCTTTCAGCGCAACCATCCACCGCCGGGCACAAAGCTCGCGCGGTCGCGAATGTCCGATTCAGGGGCCTTCGCATTCGATGGAGTGCTGCATGCATGCAATCGGTCACGGCGAGCGCACGCTCACCGATCTTGATTTCTCCCGTCTCTCGAAGCTCCCGATCCAGCAGCTTCCGCCCACGTTCGCGGACCTGCTCGCCTGCGCGGAGGTCACCAGCGCGCGCATCGTCAACGCGGACGTCGTCACGATGTATTCGCGCGCCGAAGTCGTGGACGTGCATACGCGGCGGCGACACGTACTGACGATCTGCTATCCGGGAGACGCCGAGCCTGCAGCGGGCTTCATCTCGGTGCTCTCACCAGTGGGCACCAGCCTTTTGGGGCTGAGGACCGGTGACGTCGCCCGATGGCTCACTCCAACCGGCGAGGAATGCGCCGCCGAGATCGCGGCCGTCCAGTACCAGCCAGAAGCCTGCGGCGACTACTCCAGGTAGTCACGCGACCGCCCGGCCGCACCCCGGCTCGCAACAGAGCCACGTCTACCCTGCCCCGCGTTCCCGTGGTTGCGATGTCACGCACTGGAAGGCGGCGCCAGCCATGTCGAAAGGACTTGCCATGACCCCCCACTCCATCCTTGCCGTCACCGACTTTTCCCCCAGCGGAAACAACGCGCTGTCGCGCGCCGCCCTGCTCGGCGCGCAGCACGGCGCAACACTCAGGCTCGGCTACCTTGTCTACCCTGGCGACGCTCCTCCTGCAGACGCCGCCGACAGGCTGGCGCAGCACGCGTTGCAGCTCAGCCGGCGCCATGGGATTCGAGCGTATGCGCTGAGCCGTCTCGCCCTCACCGTCGAGGACGTTCTCGCCGAAGTCCGTAGCGCTGACCTGGTCGTATGGGGCACTGCTCCCGTGAGGAGTCTGCGGTCCTTCTTCTCGGGCAAGCCGATCGAACAGTTCCTTCGAAGCGCCAGGCGGCCCGTTCTCGTCGTCCGACGCGAGGCCCAGCATGACTATCGCAGCCTGATCGTTGCCGTCGACTTCACGCCAGCATCACGCGCGCTCGTGGAGGTCAGCTTTGCCCTGAACAGCTCGGCCCAGGTCGAGCTCTTCCACGCAGTGAGCACAGCCAACGAGGGGAAGCTTCGGTACGCCGAGGTCTCGGATCACGCCATCCAGGCATACCGAAGCGCTTGCCGGCGCTACGCGCAGGACCGGTTGTTCTGGCTGACGGATTCCTATGACTCCAGGCGCAACCGCGTGCTGTCCGCTGTCGGGCACGGCGATGCGGCCAGGCAAACCGTGGTGCAGCAGCAAAACAGCGGCGCAGAACTCACCGTGGTTGGCAGGCACCCTTCATCGCGCTTGAGTGAGCTGTTCTTCGAGAGCACTGCGAACCGGATCCTCCGCTTCTCGAGCACGGACGTGCTGGTGGTCCCGCACGACTACGAGCCCGCCTCCGGCGCAACCGCCGTCAAGAGGCTTGCAATCGACTCACCGGCAGTGTGCAGGGTCAGGGCCGGTGCGCCCGAGCCTCCGGCTCTGCCCAATCCGGCGGCTGTGTTGGCCCGCCGCTGTCAAGCCGGCCCTTGTGGACAGTCCTCGTCCTGAAGCGTCGCGGCATAGCTTCGCGTCGTCTCCAACAGGCGATAGGGTGCGGCCGACTCGCTCGTGTCGAAGGCGACCAGGGACTTGTTCGCCAGCGAAATCAGTGCATTGAAGGTCGCCTCTGCCCCCGCGTCGGCATTCACACGCAGCGCCGCTTCGATGTCGAAGCGCCCGCGGAAAACCGAAAGGCGCCGCAGCAGTTGCAGCTCCTCCTTGGGAAGCAAGTCGATGTTCCACTCCAGCGCGGCTGCCAGCGTCCTGTGACGCGGGTTTGCGCTTCTGCTTCCGGCGGTGTGCAGGCGCGTGTGGTCGTCCAGCCTCGCCGCGAGATCGCCTATCGGCTGCACGCCCAGGCGCGCGGCGACCAACTCGATGGCCAGCGGAATTCCGTCGAGTTGCCGTGCCATCCTTGCGAGAAGACTTCCATGGGCTTCGTGGAATGGTCCCGCCCCCGCCGACGTGGCACGCTCGACAAGCAGCTGGACGGCAGGCCATCGCATGGCTTGCGTGAGGTCCATTGCTTCCGCATCCGGAATGGCGAGCGGCGACAGCCGCAGGACATACTCGCCCGCCACCCGAAGGGGCTCGCGGCTGGTCGCGAGGATCTGCAGCCTGGGCAGCCCTGTCAGCATGCAAAGAAGTGCCGGCACCAGCACTTCCACAACGTGCTCGCAGTTGTCGACGAGCAGGAGCACGCTGCGGCCCTGGAGCTTCTTCAGGATGGCTTCGACCGGTCTGGGCGCGCCAACCGAGAGGCCCAGCGCTGATGCAATGGTGCCGAGGACGTCGTCCTGCGAGGCGATCGACGACAGGTCGGCGAACGCGACCGCGGTGTCCGGACCCTGCTCCTGGTGACACTCGACGGCACGGATCGCCGCGCTGGTCTTTCCGATACCGCCCGTGCCTACGACCGTCACCAGCCTGTGCGATCCGAGCGCGGAGAGAATCCGGGAGATGTCGGCCTCGCGTCCTACCAGGTCCGTCAGCCGCCCAGGAAGCTTGGCGAACGTTTGCGTGGGATCATCCGGGACGCGCTCGGCGACTTCCGTCGGCAACCGACGTACTCGCCCGTTGAACCGGTAACCGCGATGAGGGGCGCTGGAAATCCACTCTTCACAGGCCTCGCCCTCGCCCAATGCCTTGCGTAGCGCAGACATATGGACGCGCACACTTCCTTCCTCCACCACCAGGCCGGCCCAGACGGCCCCCAGAAGCTCGTCCTTGCTCACGAACTCGCCGGCGCGCATCAGGAGTTGAAGCAAGAGATCAAAGGAGCGCGAGCCTATCCGAACGGGGCATCCCGACCTCTCGATCCGGCGCTGGCCTTCCCATACGACAAAGCTGCCGAACGACCAGCGGACATCGCTTTGCAACGGGCCCGCGTTCTCGGTGTGTGCGTTCATGAGGCCGCACCATCGGTCGCCGGGGAGGTTCTGACCGCGCCACGTTGCAGAGCCGATCGGTGTGCCACGGTTGCCAGAAGAAGTTGATTGTCGACCACCGCGCGCCGCATCAAGAGCCCGCGAAAGTGGTAACTGCCGCGTACGCGACTGCACACTGGAGATGAGCGGAAAGCGTATCCATCGTTCTTCCTTCTGGCACGAAAGGTAGTTCAAGCGGCGCCGCATGGAAATAACGTGTTTCTATTAAGCGGCCAGGCGGACTGCGCCGAGCCCGGCGGCGCATACCAGTTGACGCGCGCATCCATACCACTCACCATCGCTGCTCGCTGATTCGGAACGGCGGGCAACCAGGTTGATTCGAGAACATGGGATCGGGAGGCAGGATGATGACGGCGCAAACGGGCACGGTTCTTATCGCGGCGATGACTCAGGATCAACTTGCGAAGTCGGCATGAACACATCGGCGCGCCCCACCGTTGCAGTGCTGGACGACGACCTGGCGGTGCTGGAGTCTGTTTCGGACTTGCTCGAGTCCGCCGGCTTCGTTGCCCTCACCTTCTCGTCAGGAAGCGCCCTTTTCGAAGGCGACACCCTGCACCGGGTGGACTGTGTCATCTCCGACATTTGCATGGCCGACATGGACGGATGGCAAGTCGCGACCTTGGCTCGTCAGTTGCGACCACAGCTGCCTGTCATCCTGCTCACGGCCCACGATCGAGCCGAACAGATGACGCGCGAGATGGCGCTGTTCAACGAACTGCACGCCCTCTTTCGAAAGCCCTTCGACGCGCAGGACCTGCTCGCCGCGATCACCAAGGCCGTGGCGCGCCAGCCATGAACTTCCGCTAGGCAGTCAACGGCAACGTGAAGGTCACGGTAGCGCCGCCGGCCTCGTTGTTGCTTGCCCAGAGGCGGCCGCCATGCGCTTCGATGATGGAACGACAGATTGCGAGCCCCATTCCCATGCCATTCGGCTTGGTGGTGACGAATGGAGAGAACGCACTTTCCAGATCCCTGAAGCCCGATCCGAAGTCGCGAACCTCGACGCGCAGCGAGTCGGTACCGGCCCTGCAAGAGCGAACGTGAATCGAGCGCGAGTCAGCTCCGGAAGACTCCATCGCTTCGATGCCATTGCGGATGAGGTTCACGAGCAGCTGTTGGACCTGCACACGATCGACCGACGTGGAAGGCAGCGCCGCTTCCAGCTGCGTCTCGATGCGGATTCCCTGCGATGCGGTCTTGTCGGCCAGGAGCCTGCAGACTTCAATGATCAGGCTGTTGATGCTCTCGTATGACCGAGCCTGCGGTGCACGACGGAAAAGCGCTCGAACACGAACGACGACGTCGGCCGCGGAGTTTGCATCCCGGGTGATGCGCTCCACGGTGGTCATGGCCCGCTCGATATTGGGCGCTCCGGCACTCAGCCAGCGCCGACAGGCGTGGGAGTTGGCAATGATGGCCGCCAGGGGCTGATTGACCTCATGTGCGATCGATGCCGAGAGTTCGGCCAGGCTGGCGAGCTGGGCAGCGTGCGACAACTTGTCGGAAGCTCCGCGCAGCGAGTCTTCTGCCCGGACCTGCTCGTCGATGTCGAAACAGACACCATTCCATTGAACGATGGCGCGGTCGCTGTTGCGCATGGCAGTCGCGCGCGTTTCGAACCACCGGTACTGCCCGTCGTGGCGCCGTTGGCGGTGCTTCAAGGCAAAAGGCTCGCCCGTTCTGAAGGAGTTGGCGAGACCCGCGCTGACTGCGTCAAGGTCGTCGGGATGAACGATCGCGGTCAACACGCTGGAAAGTCGCGGCGTTCCGGTTGCGTCCTTGTCCCCGACATCGAAGCCCAGGAATTCCTGCAGTTGCTGGCTGAAATAGATGGGCTTGCCCTCCGGGTTCGTGCACCAGATCTGGATCGGCAGGGTTCGCAGGAGATCTCGCAGGGATCCCTCGCTCTGGCGTAGCGTGATCAAGGCCAACTGGTGTTGCCTCGATATCGCGGCCACTACAAGTGCGGAGAAGGCCGAGATCGCCAGGAACAGCTGCAGCATGATCTGCTTGTGCCGCTGCGACTCGGAATCTCCGGCGAACTGGCTGGCGCCCGAAACCGTGAACACGGCCGTGACCAAGGCAAGAAGCGCCAGCATGACCGCGGCGCCCTTGAACTCGAACCTCACGGCGGCCCAAAGCAGCGGCGGCATGATGATGAACGCGAACGGGAGCGAGCCGCCCAGGGAAAGCGCGGCGATGCCCAGGAAGATCAGGGCCAGGACAATGGCCTCGATCCAACGCGCACGCGAGAGGTGCGCGTCCCTGCCCCAGTTCTGGATGATGGCCACCGCCAATGGCGCGACGATCAGGACCCCCGTGGCGTCTCCGATCCAGAAGAGTGGCCAGGCCCCACGGAAGCCTTGCGACTGGATCACCAGGGAAACCGTGGCGGCCCCTATCGTGGCCGAAATCAGGGGCGCCACGCATGCACCGAGCACGACGAAGGCCAGCACCTCCTGCAAGGTGTCTTGCCGAACTGGCCGCCCGCAAGCGCGGTTCACCAGCCAGGCCCCGACCAGGGCTTCGAGCGCATTGCCGCCGAAGATCAGGACTGCCGCCGCAAGTGGATTGTTGAACCACACCACGTTCCCGACCAGCTCGGCGAGAAAGCCGGCCAGGATCCACCACGGCCAACTGGTCCTGGGGGACAGGACCAGCGTGGCCATGAAGAGACCACTGGGCAGCCAGACGGAAATTCCCGTTCCAGGGACGATTGCGAGCAGCTGAGCAAACCCGCAACCGAGGACATAGGCTCCGAAGAAGCCCGCGAGGTGCCGAAACTGCGGGCGGTGCGTCCAGAGAGACTTGAAGGTCCGCATCAGCACGAGCGTTGGCTTGAGGAGCTGCGAAGAATACACAGAATCCTTCGACGCCGCCGGCTGCGCCTTTTTGGAATCAGTGTTTGTCCACGCAGGGCGCTACTGGGCATGGATCCTTGGACCTAGATTCAGGACTCAACTCAATCGCAGGAAAGAACCAGCCATGACATCAACCTTCAACCCCGAGATCGTCGAATTCATTCACCGATTGGCCGAAACCGGCAGTCACTACCAGATGGAAGACATGGAATCCCTCTACACGGAGGACTTGGGGTTCCTGGTCCTCACGCCGAAGGGGGAGATCGCCCGATTCTCGAAGGCCGAGATGATGGCGGAGTTTCGAAGCCGCCGAGACGCCGGGGAGCAAGCACTGTCGACCGAGAAGCGCATCCTGCACGTCGAGGAGCAGGGCAACGACGCCACTGCGATCCTGTTCCGAAGGATGAGCGACCGGGCAGATCCTGCACTGTACGAATTGCGCCTTCGCAAGGTCGACGGACGCTGGCTGGTGTGTGGAGAGACCGTGATGCCCTGGCCCGACCTGGCACAGGCCAAGGGCTTCCTGCCGCCCCGCACGGCGACGGCGTAACCCGCTTCACCGGGCAACTTCCATGGCTCGAGGAAGTTCGAAGTAGAAGTCCGATCCCCGCTCCGCGTTGGCGGCGACACCGAGGCTCCCGTCGAAGGATTCGATGACCGCCTTGCAGATCCGAAGTCCCATGCCAAGACCTTCGGGCTTCGTCGTGTAGAAGGCCTCGAAGAGCTGCTGGCTCGCCTCGGCGGACAGGCCGGGCCCGGTGTCGAAGACGTCAACGCGAACGGATCCGTCCCCATGGGAGGAACTGACCAGCAGTTCCCGAGGATGCGATTCGTTGGACTCCATGGCCTCGATCGCGTTGACCAGGAAGTTCAGGATCACTTGCTGGATCTGCGTTCGATCGGCGGCAACCACGGCTCCGGCGTCGACAAGCTGCGTCCGGATCTCTATGCCCTTGCGGTCTGCCTGCGGCCTGACCAGGGCCAGTGTCTCGACGATGATCGGATTGACGTCGATGCTTTCGGCCCTGGGCGGCAGCTTCTTGAAGAGCGCCCTCGTGCGATCGAGCACTTCGCCCGCATACATCCCGTCGCGCACGATTCGCTCCAACGAGCGAACGGCGGCGGAAAGGTTGGGCGGCTCGCTGGCAAGCCAGCGCAACCCTGCGTTGGCACCGGACACCACCCCGACAAGCGGCTGCCTGACGTCGTGCGAGATCCAGGCCGCAAGCTCGCCCATCGTCGTGACCCGGTTCGCGTGGGCGAGGTCTGACTGGAGAAGACGATTGCGCCGCTCGACTTCGACTGCCCTCGCCTCGGCCGCCTTCTGCTTCCTCAGGTCCACGATGATGGCGACGCCCTGGGTCTGCGTTTCCTCGAAGGTCGCGGCGCCCAGCAGGCAAGGGATGCGGGTTCCGTCCTTGTGGAAGTACTCCTTCTCCACGGGCCGCAGGGCACCCGTTTCGTTGAGTTCCTGGACTTCCCGGTTCACCTGTTCATGCCATTCGGGCGGCGTCATGTCGTACCACCGCATCGAGCCGCTCTCGAGTTCCTCGCGGGTGTATCCAAGCATCCGCAGGAATGCGTCGTTGGCATCCAGCAGTTGTCCGCTGACATCCCAGAAGACAATTCCGATGACATCGGACTCGACGAGCCGCCGGATTCGTGACTCCCTGGCGGCGAGTTCGCGGTAGAGCCGGGCATTCTCGAGCGAGACGGCGGCGTGCGAAGCGAGCAGCTTGAGCACTTCCAGGTGCGTTGCCGTGAAGACGCCGGGAGCGAAGTTGTTCTCGAGATAGAGGACGCCCTGGAGCTTTCCGGAGCCCAGAAGGGGGAGGCAAAGGACCGACCTCACGCGCCGCAGGCGGACATCGGGATCGGAGGCAAGACGGGGGTCGGACAATGCGTCGTCGACCACGACACTCTCGCGCGATCGAATCGCGAAGCGGACGATGTCCTCGGCAATGGGCCGATTCGAAGAGCGATCAACTCGCAACTCGACTTCGACCGTGTCGCCCGTCGTCGAAGCCTCGGCTTCGATCTCGAACTCGTCTCCCTTGGGCAATAGCAAGAGGCCGCGTTCCGCCCCGGCATGCTCGACCACGGTGCGCATCAGGGTCGTGACCAATTCATCGCCGACCACTTCACTGGCTGCCGTTCTTGAATTCCTGAGGGCACGCTCGAGGTTGATCCGCTCCAGCGGCGCGACCGTGGTGGCAACCGAAAGCATGTGCGGACTTGGGCGCAGGAATTCCGGATACGCCGCTTCCAGCTGGGCTAACTTGCCCTTTGCTCCCCAATGCTCATACGCTTCGATCGCTTCCCTCAGCAAGGCATGGGCAACACGGGTGATGCCCCGGTCGCGATAGAAGCGACTTGCAAGCTCGCACGCCAAGGCCTCGCCGTGCCTGAACCCGCTCTGTCGCGCCGCGTTCGCACTCTGCTCATACAAGACCTCGGCATCATGCAAGCGCCCTTCGAGACGGGCGATCTCAGCCTCGACGAGCAGCAGCTTGTCGGTAAACGTAGCCGACTTCGTGTCACGAGCCCATTGGCTGATGATGCGGTGGTGGCCGCCAAGCCGGGCCCGCAGGTTGTGGCTCTGTTGCTCGGGCACGCGCGAGATCACGGCGCAGATCGTCAGTGCGCTGAAATAGTGGTACTCGAGGTACTCGATCTGAACGATGCGCGTCAACGGATCGGTGTCCACTCGCTTGGATGCCGCCAGCGCCTCGTCGAACTCGCCGGCCATGTAGTGCAGCAGGGTCTTTCGCTGCCAGTACCACTGAACGAGGTTGTTCATTCGCGAGGTGACGAGACTCGCCTCAAAGGCCACGCCGTCGAAGCTATCGTCCGTGAAGTCAGTCAGGCCCCTGGTCTGCCCGAGCAGGCACGCGATGGTTCTCTCCACCGTTGCCGTGACTGCTGCCGCTTCGGCGAATCCGACATCATTGGCGAACTTGAGATACCCACGGCACTCCTCCTGCGCTTCGGCCAGGCCCTTCCCGCGCACGAGGAGATGCGAAGCTGCAAGGTAGCCGCAGTAGCACGCGAAGTAGAGATCGCCCGCTTCCCTGGCAAGCCGAACGGCGTCCCGGAACTGACCCAGCGAAACGTCTAGGGGTCGCGTCCATGAGGACGTCAACGCCATCGTCAGCGAGGTCCTTCCGTGGTCAAGCACGGAGTCGCGGCTGGCTGCCAGCCGATGGGCGAGCTGGCACAGGCGAAAGCCTTCATCGAACCGGCCGAACACCGGCCCCATGAGCCAACCCAGGAGCGCGAAGCCCTGATTCGAGAGATGGGTCGCCCCGTGCACCAGGCTCAGGTTCACCATCTTGCAGACAACGACGACGACCAGGTTGAAGTCCGTGAAGTACGACGGCGGCCAAAGCTCTGCCAGCAGGCGCATGGACGCCTGCCTCGTCGGGTCGACCATCGGGGGAAGGTCGGCGATCAGATCGGCAGGCCGGCCGTCCAGGGTGGCCCAGACCTTGGAGTACTCCGCATTGACGTCGTCCGCCGTCGGATGCGGCGGGATGTCGATACCCAGTTGACGCAGTGCGATCAGCCCACTTTGAACAGCCTCCTTGTACTCCGTGCCAACGGCATGGATCTCGACTTTCAGGCGATAGGCCGCTGCGACGTCGAGCGGTCGCCTTGCACGCGCCAGCAGGCCTTGCACCAGGTCTCGGGATTCAGCAAGCCTGCCGCCCAGGAACGCGCATTCCGCATATTCGAGGGCCAGATCGAACGCCAACTCGGCGTTCTCGTGCTCGCCCGACTCGCCGATCTGCGTGCGCCCGAGATCCAGGTAGCGGCATGCTTCCGTGTAGGCCGAAGAGGCCCTGGCCCTTCTGCCTGCACGAAGGTTCAACTTCGCCGTGGCGACCCGCTGCTGCAGGTCGAGCGCCGCGCTCCCGGCCTTGTTGAAGTGGCTGACGATCTCGAAGATGTGGGCATCCACGTCATCGTCGTGCGTCGCGCCCAAGAGGCGCGTGCCCACGCGAAGGTGCAGCGCCGGGCGGTCATCGTCCGGCACCGTGCCGTAGGCCGCCTCGTGAACCCGGTCGTGGGCAAAGCAATAGGCATTCTGCCGATCCACCACGAGCCCCAGCCTCAGCGCCTCCTGAAGCCGCTCGTGGATGGCAGGCAAGGACTCCTCGAGCACGAGGCCAAGGGACTCCTTCTCGACATGCCCCCCCATGCATGCAAGCACGTGCATCGCCGCCAGCGCGTCGTAGGGCAGGCGCCGCACGCGCTCGATCATGAGCTCCGCGATGTTGTCGGTGGCCCGTTGCGCACGAATGCGCTGCAGGTCCCACCGCCACCGGAACTGCGATGCGTCGTAGTGCAGCGACCCGTCGTCGGCCAGGGTCGCCACGAACTGCTGGGCGAACAGCGGATTGCCGCCCGTCTTCTCGTGCACGCACGCTGCGAGCGTGGAGACCTCGGCGTCGCCGTGGCGAATCAACGCTTGCGCCAGCATCTGCGCCACGTCCTGGGGCTGCATCCCCCCGAGCGTCACTTCATGCAGGGGAGCCGACGAATGGCGGATCGCGTCGATGCTGCGTTGGAGCGTGTGAGCCGCATCGACCTCGTTGGCCCGGTAGGCGCCTATCAACAGCAGGTTGCGGACATCCGGATGCGTCGCGAGCGACTCGAAGACGTCGAGCGTCGCAGCATCGAGCCATTGCAGATCGTCAAGGAACAGGACCAGCGCTTGCCCTGGACTTGCGAAGACGCTCAGGAACTGCCGCACGACGAGCAGGAAGCGCGTTCGCGCCTCGCCGCCCGACAGTTCCGGAACCTGGGCTTGCGCTCCGATCACCAACTCGAGTTCGGGAACCAGGTTGACGATCAACTGGCCATGCGGAGCCAGGGCGTGGCGCAGGCGGATTCGCCATTCCTCGAGGTCTTCTTCGCGCTTGGCCAGCAGTTCTCGAACCAGGCTCTTGAAGGCCTGTGCGATGGTTGCGTACGGTATGCCCTGCTTGTACTGATCGAACTTCCCCCCCGCAAACCGGCCGTTGGCGCCTGCCACCGTCGCCTGCAGCTTGTTCACGAGAGACGACTTGCCAACGCCGGAATACCCCGAAACCAGCACCAGCTCGCGCATCCCGGAGGCGACGACCCGCTGGCATGCAGCTTCCAGCGCGCCCACGTCCGCATCGCGCCCGTAGAGCTTGTCGCCGAAGCGCAGCACGTTGGTGTGGTCCTGCAATCCAGGCGGGAAGCTTTCGATTCGCTTCTCAGCCTCCCACTGGCTCAGGCATTGCACGAGGTCGCGATGAAGGCCTGCAGCCGTCTGGTACCGGTCTTCGGCTGCCTTGTTCAGCAGCTTCAGGATGATCGCGCTCAGCTGGGGCGGCACCCCGGCTCGCCTGGCATCTGGCGGGGAGGGATTGCGAGCCAGGTGGCAATGAATCCATTCAGCCGGATCGACAGCCCGGAACGGCAGGACGCCCGTCAGTAGTTCGTAGAGGCTGATGCCCAGCGAATAGAGGTCACTGCGCGCATCGAGGCTGCGGCCGCCGCGTCCTGTCTGCTCCGGTGACATGTAGGCGAAGGTGCCGGCGATGACCTCGTTCGATACGAGCACCACACCTTCCCTGGGGACCCTGGCAGCGATACCGAACCCTGTCAGCCGCACACCACCGCCTGGCGGCAGCACGAAGATGTTGCTGGGCTTGATGTCCTTGTGAATCAGGCCGCTGTCATGCATCTGCGCAACGGCACGGGACAAGTCGACGCCGATGCGCAGGACTTCGGCAATCGACAGTTCGGTGCCCGTCCGGCGAGCCAACAAGTCCCCTCCAGGGTCCCGGAGAAGGAGCGTGGAGTCCGAATGCACGTACTCGAGCGGCAACACGGCCCAGTCGGCCTGGAGAGCATCCGCCAGATTGAACTCGTGCAGGAGTCTTTCGGCGCTCGTCCGGTGCACGGGCCCGGCCCCCGCCGCCACGGCAAGGATGGGCGGCCCGGCGGCGTCCGATTGCCGACGGGTACCGCGAAAGACGGTGCGCTCCGCATCGCGCCACAACAAGCCAGTGTCAGGGCGCTGCTCCGGCGCCGTCATCCTCCGGACTCCAGGGCATCGGCAATCGCAGACAGAAGCTCTTGCGCGTCGAAAGGCTTGCGAAACAGCGAATGCACGTCGCGAGCCAATGGCATGCCGAGGGTCGTGCGGGCTGCCTGATCGTCCGCAGTGAAAAGGATGATGGGCAATTGCGGCCTCTGCCGATGGGCAAGTGCCATCACCGCCCACCCGTCGAGGCCCGGCATGCAGATGTCCGAGATCAGGCAGTCGATGGCGTGCAGGGTTTCGCCGCGGAGCAAGGCGTCCGCCGAGGAGAAGGTGAGGGCCGCATAGCCCGCGGATTCAAGCAGGTCCGAAAGGGACTCGAGCACCACCAGGTCGTCGTCGATGACCGCAACGGTAGGGCGCGATCTGGTGTTCACGGCACGCGCGGCTCGTCTTCCACGGAATGCGCAATGCCCAGCTTGATGGACATACGCACCAGATCGGCGAAGGACTCCGCCTGCATCTTGCGCATGACGTTGCCACGATGGATTTGCAGCGTGACTTCGCTGATGCCGAGGCTCGCCGCAACCTGCTTGTTGAGCAGGCCTCGCACAACGAGCGGCAAGACCTCGCGCTCGCGCGGGGTGAGCGTTTCGTGGCGCCGCTCGAGTTCCGCGACTTCGGCCTGCGCCGATTGCTCCAGCCGGTGACGCGTCATGGCCGACTCGATGGCGGCCAGCAACTGCTGCTCGTCAAATGGCTTTGAAAGAAAATCCACGGCCCCGGCTTTCATCGCGCGTACGGTCGACGGAATGTCGCCATAGCCCGTGATGAAGATGATAGGCGGATGGTCGCGACCGGCAAGCTGGCGCTGCAGCTCGAGGCCATTCATGTCGGGAAGCTTCACGTCCAGCACGAGGCAGGCCGGCACGGCATACGGTCCGCTGGCAACATACTCGGCCGCCGAGGCAAAGGTCACGATCCCGAAGCCCAGTGAACCGATGAGATCCTCCATCGCCGACCGCACGCTCTGGTCGTCGTCGACGACGATCACTGTGCCCTCTCGCGCCTTCATCCTGTCTCCTGCGTTCCGGACTCATAGAAAGTTGTTATTTTCCCGAAGCGATCGGCGCTCTACCTTTCGCCCGGCCATTAACTTCCTTTTCGTTCCGAATCGTAGCGTATTTGTCTCCGACCCGTTGATTCGCCAATTCGAACGTATGCCCAGCTCATCCCCCACATCAAGCCCACCCGAGAAGACCGCGGGCCGGCCCCGCAGCGATAGCGCAACGCATGCCGTACGTGATGCGGCACTGAAACTGGCCTACGAAGGAGGCGTCCAGTTTGCAACCGTCGAACGCATCGCTGCTCGCAGCGGCGTGGCAAAGACCTCGATCTATCGCCGCTGGCCCAATGCGGCGAGCGTCGTGATGGATGCCTTTCTCGCCGAGCTCGGTCCGAAGATCCGCTACCGCAGCAAGTCCAGCGTGCAAGAGACTTTCATCGATTCCGTCCGTCAGTTGGTCCTGGTGCTCAAGGAACCGCAAGGCGAGTTGCTGCGCAACCTCCTTGGCGCTGCCCAGTCGGATCAGAAGCTGCAAAAGGCGTTCCACGAAAACTGGGTAACACCGCGGCGTTCGCAGGCCATGGCCGTCATCGCTCAGGCGCAGGCCGACGGCGAACTCTCTGGCGACATCGATTCCGATGCGCTGCTGGACGCCATCTACGGCTCGGTCTACTTCCGCTTGATGATTCCCTACCAGGACCTCTCGGCAGCGTATGTCGAGAAGATGGTGCGCCAGGTGTTCGAAGGCGTCGTTGGCCGCGGCCCCTGACTCGGCGACGAGATCGGTGACATCCGAGTCGGCGATCGTGGCTGCCCCCAAGCCAACGAGGAGGCGCTCTACCGTGGCGAGCCGACTGGCGGCTCTGGCATGCCCTCAGCGGACTTTCAGTTGGTGCGCACGCACATCGCCACGAGCGGACGTCCCGATGCGCATCAGCTGCGGAGTGGGCAGCACGAGCCTGAAGATTGCGCTGGGAGTTGGCGTCGAGGGCAACCGTTCCTTCGAAGGGTGGTTGGCGTGGGCCGGGTGGCCCTTGATCAAGCAGCCCGAATCGTGTCAGCATCCGACCGCCGGCGAGGGCCGCGTGTCTCCGACCTGATGCCCTCGTGCTTGGCCTCACTAACGTGAAAGGAGACTACTGTGGAACGTCGCAAGATTCTCGTCATCAGTGCAGCCTTGACCACGTTGCTGGCCAGCGGCGCATACGCGCAGGACAAGTCTGCGCAGCAGGCCGAGGTGAAGGCCAAGGCCATGCAGGCCCTGGAGGATTTCTACAAGGCCGATCCGTCCATCAAGGCCGCGGTCAGCAAAGCGCCAGGCTTTGCCGTGTTCACGACCTACGGCTTGAGCTTCGGCATCGGTGGCGCCGGCGGCAAGGGCATCGCCCACGACAACAAGTCCAAGAAGGACACGTACATGTCCATCGCGCAGGCCAGCGCCGGCCTGCAGATCGGGGCCTCCGATACCCGCTATCTCTTCGTCTTCGACGATGCCAAGTCGATGGCCGAATTCATCGAGAAGGGGTGGGATGCCTCCGCCGGCGCGGGCGCGGGCGCGGGCACCAGGAAGGACGATGCGAATGTGAAGGCAGGCGCCGTCGCCTTCACGGGCGGCCATGCGTACGTCCTGACCAAGACGGGCTTGCAGGCCGGCGTGGCGCTCGGCGGCTCGAAGGCCTGGAAGGACAAGGACCTGAACTAGGGTGTGTTGTGTCTCGCATCTGAGGCACTTTTCACGCGCTTCCTGCCCGGAGGCGTGGGGCCGTCGGCCAGTGCCGATCAGGCTGAAGGGCTATCAGTGATTTCGATGAGCACTGCCCATCCTAGTCACTGACCTGCCTGCAGCTGGCGCCCTGCTGCTTGAGCATGTCCGAGCCAGAGCACTGGTAGGTCTTGTCGCGGCACTTGGCCGTCCACGTGTGAGGATGGGAGTTCGACCTGTAGTCCGAGATCGAGATTTCGCTCGCGTTGCAGCCAGACTCGCCAGAAGAATTCGACTGCAGGGCTGCCGTGCAGCCGGACAGGAACAACAACGTTGCGAGGTGCATACCCTGAAGTCGGTGTGTCTTCATGGCAAGTCCCGACGGCGAAGGAAGGACACGAGGACTGTGCCTCGGATTCAAGTGACCGGCAAGTGGCTATCGCGCCAGAAGGCTCTCTTCGACAAAACGCAAGATGGCCTCCACCAGTGCTTCGCGCGGATAAGCGTTCTGCGTTGCCAGCGTCTGGGAGAGGATGGGTTTGCTGCGATTGAGCGGCACGGCAATGGCCCAGTGGTCCGCGTTGAGGTAGCCCATCAGGTTGCTGCCCGGTATCACCTGGTCGTAGAAAAGGACCTGGCTGTCGTTGCGCTCGTCGATCTTCGCCAGCTTGTTCCAGCTGGGCTTGAGGATGAGCGAGATGCGCTCGGGCTTCGGTAGCGTGACCAGCGAGTAGTAGCGCAGCCCCGGCGGCAACTTGTTCTGGGCGAGCCAGGCCTTGCGCACTTGCGGCCGCAAGGCTTCAACCGCCCCGCCATCGCCTGCATCGCAGTCGGACTGGGGGAAGTGCCGCAGCAGGTTGGCCTGGTCCTGCGTGGCATCGTTGGCCAGGGCGGAGCCCCCCACCGCGCCGGCCACGCTGACCATGGCCGCCACGCGTTCCTGGATCTCCGGGAAGCTGGCCAGGGCGTCGAGCACGTCGGGCGTTCCCTTGGAGTAGCCGACGAGCACCACACGCGGTGCAGCCCCAGGTGCCTGCGGCATGGACATGACCGCATCACGGATCATGCGTGCGTTCTTTCCCGTACCCGACAGCGGATCCACCTTCACCAGGTCCAGGTCGTAGCCGAACTGCGCCAGGTGGCCCTTGCTCGTGCCGGGCGGCTGCAGCCAGGGCTCGATGCAGCCGTAGCCGATGCCCGGCACCGTCAGCGCGACCAGCCGCCGGCTGGATGGGCCGAGATCCACCGCACGCCCGGCGCCCGCCGGTTCGCCCTCCAGGCGGGTCAAGGCGTCGTCGCAGGGGCGATAGTCTTGCACCTGCTCCTTGCGCGCTTCCAGCACCGCGCAATAGATCTCGCGAAAGCGCGCTCGTCCGTCCGAGACTCCCGCCTGGTTGACCGGCACGAGCACGAGCGCAGGCCCCTGGGTGCTGAAGGGCATCGCCGGGGGCGAGGTGCAGGCCCAGAGCAGCCAGAGGCAGGCGGCCATGCTGCCCCAGCGGCAGCAGTCAGCGAGTGTCCGGCGGCTGTCATCCATGCGCATGCCCTTCATCGTTCAGCTCAGTAGTAGTAGCGCCAGTCGAAGATCAGCCGCAGCCCCAGCGACCAGACCGTCTGCAACTGCGCCGGCGGTGCCCCGGGCGGGTAGCGCACCGAGCCGCCCCGAGGCACGTCCGCGGCGGCGTAGAACTGGAAAAGGACCGACGAGCTCTGGTTGGTCGAGAAGGCCCGATAGGGCCGGTACTCGAAGATGGGCAGCTCGTAGGACGTGGACTTGAAGTTGACGATGCGCCCAAGTTCGCCCGGCTGCATGCCGGGCGCCAGCAGCTGATCCTCGCCCGTGAGGCCGTAGAAGGTGACGCCCAGTTCCCGCCCGAGAACGAACTGGAAGCGCCCCACCGACGTGGCCCACCCCGACTGCAGGCCCAGCAGGCCGCCGTTGCCCGCCGTGACGGCCATGTCGGCATAGGTCTTGGGCTGGGCCAGGTACAGGGGCGCCGCCAGCAGAAGATCGCCGGGCACGAGGTAGTAGGGCATGCGCAACCGCAGCGAGATGCCGGTGCGCGCCGGCACCGCCGCGCTCAGGTTGCCGCCCAGGGTGTTGTTCATGCCGTCGCGGAACTGGTTGGTCGAGGGCGAATCGGCCCGAAACCCCAGCGAGGCGTAGACGAGCCCGTCGCCTGCCTCTCCCATCACGCCATCGAGGCCGAAGCCGGCGCGCACGGAAAGGTCCAGCCCGAGAATGCCGCCCGCATCGGATTGCCCACGAACGAAACCGCTGTCAACGACGCGGCCGTCGATCGAGCCGGCCAGGCCGATAAAGGGGCCCACCTCGCTGCGGAATCGCGGCATCGCGCCGAGTCCGGGGCCGAGGCCGGGCACCGCGGTCGCGATCAGCGTCGACTCCAGCAGCGGCAGGTCGGCCTGGCGCACCCGCTGACCCGGCTCGCGCGACGGGAAGTTGATCGTCCGGCACACGTCGAAGGCATCGGGCTGCAAGGGTGCGCCGGCGAGGGTCGCGAAGCCGGACTCCGGAATGCGGCCGGAGGCCACGTCCAGCACCTGCTGCAGGCTGGCCTTGACCGATTCGGAGGCGACCCGAGCATCCTCGGGCCGCATGTGGGCATCGCCCATCAGCACGACCGACCGCCCGCCGCCCTGCCAGGTGAACACCTCCAGGCCGCTCTGGTTGTAGAAGTCGTGCGTACCCTGGCGCTGCGAGGCGTCGCCCCAGGAGCCCGCGATGTGGCCGGCAGCGAAGGTGTCCTGCAGGAAGTGCAGCGCAAAGGCCTCGTCGGCGAGGGCGGCCCGCGTGAGTTCGGTGCGCTGGGCCGCGTCGAGCTGTTCGCTGCGCAGACGGCTCGCCTTCTGCAGTGCGCTGAGGTGGAACCAGGCATAGACGCCGATCGCATTGAGTTCTGACCCCGGCCGAAGGGTCAGCGAGGCATAGTCAATCGGTCTCACGTCCGGGCTCGGCCGAGCGAGGAGGAAGTGTGCATTGTTGGAGCCGGCGCGAGTGGCGTACTGCGGATCAGCACGCTGCAGCCGGATGTCGGCGGTGCGCAGCGCGTTGATGCGTTGCGCCCGGACGGCTTGACTCGCCAGGCGGCGCTGCGCGTCAGAGAGCACGTCTTGCGCGCGGCCGCTCATCTCCGGGGCCGCGGTCACCGGCAGGCGCGCAAGGTCGACCTGCAGTTGAGCGGCGACGTCGGCCACCGAGAGGATCCACGGGGAGGAGGTTGCCGTCTCCAGCATCTCCTGGCTCGAACAGGCGTGGTCGCCGGCAATCGCGGACAGGGCGGCCCAGTCGATGCACGCGGGCGTCAGCTCCTGCGACAGGTCGGCGCCCTGCTCGCACAGGCGCTGCTCGCTGCCGCTGCGTGCGGTGTGCCAGAGCTGGTCGAAGACAGCCTTGCGGTCGGGGTCCAGCTGCTGCAGCGCCATCACGGCCAGCTGGCGATGTTCCGGATAGACCCAGGCCCAGGCAGGGAACCCCGCCAGCAGGCCGATGCAGCAAGCCAGCCACAGGCGGACGGCACTTGCTCGCACGTGCATCCCCGTTGCGGCGCCGGCCAGGGCAGCGGCGCAACGGGATGGATGCCGGCGCTTCGACGGGCCGGGCATCGCCCGGTCAGTACTTGATGTCCCGCTTCTGCTGCCGGCCTTCCTGCTTGGTATCGCGCTTGTCCTGCCGGCACGCCGCGTTGCTCGTCTGGTTGGCGGCTCGGCAATCCTGCTTGGTCGAGCGTGCCTCTTGCTTGGCGGCCTGGTTCGTGGCCCGCCCCTGCTGGCGCTGCTGGGACTGCTCGGTCGCGAAGGCAGCGCCCGTCAGAAGGAAGAGGGATGCGAGAGCCACGGGTGCCATGGCCCGGAAGCGGTAGCCAGTTCCAGAGATCTTCATTGTGTCCTCCTCGAATTAGGCATGAACCACGAAGCAAGGCGGATTTTGCCGAGGAACACGCGACCTCACAATCCGGCCCGTCAAGGCTGCGCGTCCACCCGCGTGCCGCTTTTGAAAATGGGACGACGCCAGCTAAACTGATATGGGCCGGGTCCAGCAGGGGCCGGGCCGCCATGGAGTGAGGTGCCTGCGCTTGCGCAGGCGGGAAGTTCGAAGGTTTCTGCCAATGAACTGAGGGGCTCCACATGAGAACTCACAAGCTGGCCGCTCTTCTGGCGGTGCTGGCGCTGACCCAGGCACCGGCTTTCTCCGAGGACAAGTCCAGCAGCGACGTCGCCATCTCTTCCCAACCCGGCTCTGCGAGCATGACCGATGTCATGAGGGCCACCGGTGTCGTCGAATCGATCGACCTGGCGAAGCGCCACGTCACCCTCCGTACGTCGCAGGGCAAGCTGGTCTCCATGGAGATCGGACCGGAGGCCCGCAATCTCGACCAGGTCAAGGCAGGCGACCGGGTGTCGGTGAGCTACGCGCAGGCACTGACGCTCACCCTGCTGAAAGACGGCAAGGAGATCCGCAGCAAGAACGAGTCCGAGAGCGGTACCCGGAGCGCGGCAGGCGAACGTCCGGGCGGCACGCTCGGCAGGAAGGTCGAAGTCACCGCCGACGTGATCAAGGTCGACAGGAAGGCCAGGACGATCACCCTTCGCGGGACGAAGTACGAAATCGACCTGAAGGTGCGCGATCCGGCACAGCTGGAGCTGATCAAGGTGGGCGACCAGGTCCATGCGGTTTACACCGAAGCGGTGGCGCTCTCGGTAGACCGCTGAATCGACACGAGAAGAAGTGTCCGGCGCGCAGAGGTGGGGCGCGTCCGGGCAAGTGCCCTGCCCACCCGATGGAGGAGTCCACATGAAATCCGGAACATGGGTGGCATCCGTGCTGGCCTCGACATTGCTGGCATCGGCTGCCGGTGCACAACAGCCCGCACCAGCCGCCAATCCCGTGGACCCGGCCTCGATCCAGGCCGTGAAGGACATGGGGACGTACCTGCTGACGCTGAGCCGCTTCCGCGCTTCGACTTCGCTGACGGGCGAACGGGTACTCACGGACGGCCAGAAGCTCATGCACATGGCCCAGGCCACCCTGGACGTGCAGCGCCCCAACAAGCTGCGCGCCCGGATGTGGAGCGCCCGCTCGGAGCGTGAGCTCTTCTATGACGGGAAGACCGTCACCCTCTATGCCCCGGCGCAGAAGTACTACTCGTCGGTCGCGTTCTCGGAGCCCAACAGCGTGCTGGTCGAGGAGCTCGAGGAGCGCTACGGCGTGCAGGTACCGATGGCGGATCTCTTCGCCTGGGGAACGCCGGCGGCGCCCGTCGACAAGATCGAGTCGGCGATGAACGCCGGCCAGGACCTCGTCGAGGGGACGCTGTGCGACCACTACGCCTTCAGGCAGGGCCAGGTCGACTGGCAGATCTGGATCGCCACCGGCGCGCAGCCCCTGCCGCGCAAGGTCGTGATCACGAATCTTGCCGACGATGCCCGTCCGCAATCCGTGTCCCTCATCGATTGGAATCTGAAGCCCGGCTTCGCCGACTCGACGTTCGCATTCGTGCCACCCAAGGGCTCGACGCGGATAGAGATCGTCCCCGTGAAGCCCCGATAGAGGAGAGTCGCCATGTCACCACTAGGCAAGACCCTGGCGGCTTCGCTGTCCGCCCTGCTCCTGGGCAGCATCGTCTTCACGCCCATGGCCGAGGCTGCAGGGGAGCGCGGCGATCGCGGTGGAGGCGCTCGTGCCCAGGCCGGGGGCGGGGGCGGGGGCGGCGCTCGCGCAAATGCAGCCGGGAGCGGCGGCGCCCGGGCCAACGCAGCGGGTGGCGGTGCTGCTGCCGGCGGTGGCAGGCAGGCAGCGCAAGCCAACAATGCCCGCGCAGACGCGCGTACCAATGACGTGCGCAGTTCCAGCGTGAACAACGTGAACAACCGAAGCTCCAACGTCAACGCGAACCGGAACACCAACGTCAGCAGCAACACCAACGTCAACGCCAACCGCAACGTCAATGTCAACGTCAGCGGCAACAGCGGCTGTTGCGGCGGCGGATGGGACAACGACTACCACCCGGTCGCGGGTGCCATGGCGGTGGCGGGCGCGGTCGCGGTGACTTCGGCCGTGGTCGGCTCGATGGTGAATTCCGTGCCGCCCAACTGCGTTCCGGTGAACTACGGCGGCATGGTCTATCAGCAGTGCGGCAGCCAGTGGTACCAGCCACAGGGGTCGCAGTACGTGGTGGTCAACCCGCCCTATTGAGCACGGCCATGAAGACCACGCGAAAGGTCGACGAGCCTGCGGATCGTCCCGCGGCGGACACCCCGGTGGCACCCGGCACGGCCGACGACACGCGCGCCCGTTCGGCAGCCGGGCGCAAGACCCTGTCGAACGCCGCGTACGAAAAGGCGCTGAACAGGCTGCACGTCGAACTCGTGACGCTGCAGCAATGGGTGGTCCACAAGGGACTGAGGGTCTGCATCGTCTTCGAGGGGCGCGACGGCGCCGGCAAGGGAGGCACCATCAAGGCCCTGACCGAGCGCGTGAGCCCGCGCGTCTTCCGGGTCGTCGCACTGCCCGCGCCGACCGAACGGGAGAGGTCCCAGATGTATGTGCAGCGCTACCTCCCGCACCTGCCGGCCGCGGGCGAGGTCGTGATTTTCGACCGCAGCTGGTACAACCGCGCGGGTGTCGAAAGGGTCATGGGCTTCTGCACGGACGAACAGGCCAGGAAGTTCCTCGAGGACGTGCCGCTGGTGGAGAGGGCGATGGTCGACTCGGGAATCATCCTCCTGAAGTACTGGCTCGAGGTGAGTCCACAGGAGCAGACGCGCCGCCTGAAGGCGCGCGTCAAGGATGGCCGCAAGATCTGGAAGCTGTCACCGATGGACCTGAAGTCCTACAGCCGCTGGCACGACTACACGCGAGCGCGCGACGAGATGTTCACCGCCACCGATACGGACTTCGCGCCCTGGTATGTGGCCCCGTCCGACCAGAAGCGGTGCGTCCGCCTCAACCTCATCTCCCACATCCTCGATCAGGTGCCCTACAAGGAGCTTCCCCGCGAGAAGATCGTGCTGCCCAAGCGGCAGAAGCGCGGCGGCTTCCGCGAGGCGAACTACCCGTTCAAGTTGATTCCCGAGAAGTACTAGGCACCCCGGCTCGATTTGCATCCCCGAGCCCGCCACACCCCTCACTCCCGGTGCAACGCCGCCCGCCGGATCATGTCGCAGAAGTACTCCCCCGCCGGCGTCAGCGGCAGCGCCGATCGCCGCACGATGGAGATGGGCGGCGCCAGCAGCCGCTCGCCCACGTCGATGCGCGTGAGCAGCCCCGCAAACGGCGGCGTGCGCTCCCACTGGATGGGCAGCATCATCAGCAGGTCCGAGTAGGCGATCATGAAGAAGAAGGTCAGCGCCGAATGGCCCTGCACCACGATCTTTGGCGCCGGCAGGCCGCGCTGGGTGAAGATGGGCACGATCTCGTCCTCGGCGCGGTGCGTCACCGAGGTCGTCACCCATTCCGCATCCACCAGCTCGGCCAGCGACTTCGCGCCCGTCAGCGGATGGCCCTTGCGCGCCAGCACCACGCGCTCGTTGTCGAACAGCCGCTCGGAGACCAGCTCGCCCGCCACTTCGTCGTAGGACGGGCCGATGTAGACGTCCAGCGTGCCGTCGACCAGGTCGCGCTCCACGCGCGGCAGCACGGTGTCGATGATCTCCAGCGCCACGTTGGGGAAGCGCTGACGGAAGGGCCGCAGCGCGTTGGGCAGCAGCGCCATGTGCGCGCCGCTCGATAGGCAGATGCGCAGGTTTCCGTGGCGCTCGCCCTTGAGCTGGTCCATCTCCTCCTGCGCCCTCCGCATCTCCGCGCGCAGCGCCTGGGCACGGCGCAGGAAGACCTCGCCCATGGGCGTGAGCGCCACGCCCCGGGCCCGGCGCTCGAACAGCTCCACGCCCAGTTCCTTTTCCAGCTCCTGGATGCTGCGCGTCATGGCCGGCTGCGCCAGGCTCAGCTGGCGCGCCGCCGCCCGCATGCTGCCGCGCTCGGCCACCGCCAGGAAGTCGCGCACTGTGTTGAGTTTCATCTCGTCCGATTCACCATTAGCACCTAATTGCGCAAATTGTTCGAGTTTTGAATCGCTCCCGTGCTCGGTGCAAACCCGCGCCGGGTACAACTGATGCAGTTCGATGCGTTTTGGGCATCACTGCTGCATTTCCGGCATCTTTGGCGATCGCCCGGCCGTTCCTACGATCCGCCCCATCTGCTTGCTGTTGTGAAGCCGAGGGACAACGAATGAATGAGACAACGCGGCCGCTGCCCGTGCTGATCGTCGGCGCAGGCCCGGTCGGACTGGCACTGGCCATCGAGCTGGGCCAGCGCGGCGTGCGCTGCCTGCTGATCGAGCGCAACGACCGCGTGGGCTATGCGCCGCGCGCCAAGACCACCAACGTGCGCACCCGCGAGCACATGCGCCGCTGGGGCATCGCCGAGCGCCTGCGCGACGCCTCGCCGCTGGGCGTGCAGTACCCGTCCAACGTGGTGTTCTGCACCCGCCTGGGAGGGCACGAGCTGGCCCGCTTCGAGAACGCGATGTACTGCGCCCCGGGCCGCAACCCGCTGTACTCCGAGCACGCGCAGTGGATCCCGCAATACACGGTGGAGGAAGTGATGCGCGAGCACGCCCAGTCGCTGCCCTGCGTGGAGATCCGCTTCAACTGCGAGCTGCGCGGCCTCGTGCAGGACGAGGACGGCGTCGTGGCCCGGCTGCACGACAAGGTGCAGGGCGAGGACAGCACGGTGCGCGTGGCCTACCTGGTCGGCGCCGATGGCGCCCGCAGCAAGGTGCGCGAGCTGATCGGTGCGCGCATGGACGGCCGCTACGGGCTCTCGCGCAACTACAACATCGTGTTCCGCGCGCCGGGGCTGGCGCAGGCGCATGCGCACGGCCCGGCCATCATGTACTGGCAGATCAACGGCGACGTGCCCAGCCTGGTCGGCCCCATGGACCGCGGCGACACCTGGTTCTTCATGCCGACCCACGTGCCCGAGGGTGTGCGCCTCGCCGACCTGGACGCGCCGGCGCTCATCCGCCGCGCCACCGGCATCGACTTGCCCTACGAGGTGCTGAGCACCGACGAATGGGTGGCCAGCAAGCTCATCGCCAACACCTATCGCCAGCAGCGCGTGTTCCTGGCCGGCGACGCCTGCCACCTGCATCCGCCCTTCGGCGGCTACGGCATGAACATGGGCGTGGCCGATGGCGTGGACCTGGGCTGGAAGCTGGCCGCCGTGCTGCAGGGCTGGGGCGGCGCGGCGCTGCTGGACAGCTACGAGGCCGAACGCCGCCCGGTGCACGAATGGGTCATGGCCGAGGCCGAGGCCAACCACGCCATCCTCGGCAACCAGCTGGCCGCGGCCGGCCTGGAGGACGCTGGCGCGGCCGGCGACGCGGTGCGCCGCGAGATCGGCGAGCGCATCGGCGCGAGCAAGATGCGCGAGTTCATGACGCTCGGCGTGGTGCTGGGCTACCGCTACGACAGCTCGCCGGTGGTCGTGCCGGACGGCACGCCGGCGCCGCCCGCGGACTTCATCAACTACGTGCCCAGCTCGCGCCCCGGCAGCCTCGCGCCTCACGCGTGGCGGCACGACGGCAGCTCGCTGTACGACCACTTCGGCCAAGGCTTCACGCTGCTGGCCGGCGGCGGCAGCCTCGATGCCGACCTGGACGCCGCGCGCGCCGCGGCCGCCGCCTGCGGCCTGCCGCTGAAGGTGCTTCGCCCCGTCGAGGGCGGCATCGCCAGCCTCTACCCCACCCGCTACACCCTCGTGCGCCCCGACCAGCACGTGGCCTGGCGCGGCGACGCATGGCCGGCCGACGGACAGGCGCTGCTTGAGCGCGTGTCGGGCCGCGGCGCATGAGACCCCACCGGAGACCCACCCGATGAGCAGCTCCAGCGAATCCCCCCGCCGCGCCGGCGCGATCGGCGTGCATTCGGTCCACCGCTTCGCCTTCTCCGTGCCCGACCTGCAGGAGGCCCGGCGCTTCTACACCGCCTTCGGCCTGGAGGTGCGGCAGGTGGGCGAGCGCCTGGACCTGTACACCGCCGGCCATCCGCACTGCTGGGGCTCGGTGCATGCGGGCTTCATGCCCAAGCGCCTGGAGTACCTGAGCTACGGCATCCATGCGGAAGATCAGCCGGCGTTCCGCGACCGCATCGACCGCCATGGCCTGGGGTGTGCGCCGCATCCCCTGTCCGACGGCTCGGGCCTGTGGCTGCGCAATCCCGACGGCACGCCGCTGCAGCTGGTGGTGGCGCCCAAGGTTTCGCCCGGCGGCAAGAGCCGCCCCGCCGCGCGGCAGGCCGTGGCACCCGGCCAGGGCGCGGCGCCGGCACGCAGCCGCGTGCAGCCGGTGCGGCCGCGCGAGCTGTCCCACCTGCTGTTCTTCAGCGCCGACGTGCCGCGCATGCTGCGCTTTTGCACCGAGATCCTCGGGCTGCGCCTGTCGGACCGCTCGCAGGACATCATCGCCTTCCTGCACGGCGCGCACGGCAGCGACCACCACCTGGTGGCCTTCGCCAAGTCGCATGCGCCGGGGCTTCACCATTCCAGCTGGACGGTGGGCAGCATCGACGAGGTGGGCAGCGGCGCCGAGCAGATGCGTGCCGCAGGCTTCGACAGAGGCTGGGGCCTGGGCCGCCATGTGCTGGGCTCCAACTACTTCCACTACGTGCGCGACCCGTGGGGCAGCTACGCGGAGTTCTCCTTCGACATCGACTTCATCCCGCACGACCTCGACTGGCCGGCCGCGGACCACCCGCCGGAAGACTCGCTCTACGTCTGGGGCCCCGCGCTTCCCGACGACTTCATCACCAACCACGAGCAGCCCGCCCCCGCGCATCGCGGCAAGGAGACAGCATGACCACCCCCGACAACAAGCCCGCGGGCAGCCCCCAGCTCACGCAGGTGTACGTGCCGCCGCCGGTGCGCCTGATCGCGCTGGAGGAGCACTTCGTCTACGACGGCCTGATGAGCACCTACGACGAGACCGACCGCGCGCTGCTCGCGCCGTCGCGCGTGCCCGGCCTGGACGAGGTCGGCGACATGCGCATCGCGGAGATGGACCGCGCGGGCATCGACCTGCAGGTGCTCTCGCACACCAAGCCCGGCGCGCAGGAGATCGAGGACGGTGCGCAGGCCGCCGCGCTGGCCCGCGCCGCCAACGACTACCTCGCGCAGGCGGTGGCCCGCCACCCCACGCGGCTTGCCGCCTTCGCGACGCTGTCCACCGGCGCGCCGCAGGCCGCCGCGGCCGAGCTGGAGCGCAGCGTGCAGCGCCTGGGCTTCAAGGGCGCGATGATCAACGGCCACACGCGCGGCGCCTACCTTGACGACCAGCGCTTCTGGCCCATCTTCGAGGCCGCGCAGGCGCTGGACGTGCCGATCTACCTGCACCCCTCCAACCCGCATCCGCAGGTCTTCGAGGCCTACTACAAGGACTATCCGCAGCTGGGCTTCGCCTCCTGGGGCTATGCGGTGGAGACGGCCACGCACGTGCTGCGCCTGATCCTGTCGGGCGTGTTCGACCGCTTTCCGGGGCTGCGCATGGTGATCGGCCACATGGGCGAGCTGCTGCCTTTCGCGCTGTGGCGCGCCGACGGGCGGCTCACACCCAAGTCGCCGCACCTGAAGAAGTCGGTGCGCAACACCTTCATCGACCACTTCCGCGTGACCACCTCGGGCGTGTTCTCCACGCCCGAGCTGATGTGCACCGCCAGCGTGGTGGGCTGGGACAACATCCTGTTCTCGGTCGACTATCCCTTCGAGTCGAACATGGACGCGGTGCGCTGGTTCTCGAATCTGCCCATTGCGGAAAGCGATCGCAGGAAGGTGGCGCATGGCAATGCCGAGCGGCTGCTGAAGCTCGCACCGGCACCGGCCAGGAGCGCGGCATGAAGCGCCGCGACTTGCTCGCCCTGGCATTGGCCGGCACGTTCGGCGTTTCGTCGATGCAGGCATGGGCCGAAGGCGCGCCCTTCCCTTCCCGCCCGGTCACCCTGGTGGTGCCCTTCACGCCCAGCAGCGGCAGCGACACCATCGCACGCATCATCGGCCCGCGGCTGGCCGCGCGCTGGGGCCAGCCGGTGGTGGTGGACAACCGGCCCGGTGCCAGCGGCAACCTGGGCACGGCCTACGTCGCCAAGGCAGTCGGCGACGGCCACACGCTGCTGATGGCCATCAACACGCACACCATCACCCCGGCCATCTACAAGAGCCTGCCCTACGACGCGCTGCGCGACTTCGCGCCCGTCGCCAAGCTGGCCGAGGCCAACATGGCGCTGGCGGTGAACCCCGCCCTGCCGGTGACCGACATGAAGTCGCTCGTCGCCTACGGCAAGGCCCACCCAGGCAAGCTGAACTACGCCACGCCCGGCAACGGCACGCCGCACCACCTGGCGATGGAGCTGTTCAAGAGCGCCTACGGCGTGTCCTTCTCGCACGTCCCGTACAAGGGCATCTCGGGCGCGCTCACCGACCTGATGGGCGGGCACGTGGACCTGATGTTCGCCTCGGTGCCCTCGGTGCGCACGCATGCGCAGGCCGGCAAGCTGCGCCTCCTGGCCGTCACGGGCGAGCAGCGCACGAGCCAGTTGCCCAACGTGCCCACCTTCCGCGAGCAGGGCTTCGCGGACATGGACGTGGTCAACGCCTGGTATGCGGTGCTCGCGCCCTCGCGCACCGCGCCCGAGCTGGTGGCGCGGCTGAACGCGGACTTCGTGGCCGTGATGAACAGCGACGAGGTCAAGGCCGAACTCGCGCAACAGGGCCTGCAGGTCAGCACCGGCACGCCGGCGCAGCTGGGCACCCAGATCCAGGGCGACGTGGCGCGGTGGAAGAAGCTGGTGAACGCGACGGGCATCACCGCGGACTGATCGACAAGAACACAAGAGGAGACTGGCCATGAACAAGAGCAACTGCCGTCCGGAGGCGGCCGAATGAGGCGCGACGATTCGGCGCTGTCCATGCATCTCACCCGCTGGGGCGACGCCGGCCCGAGGGTGGTCCTGGTCCACGGCAGCGCGCAAGGCAGCGCGCTGGGCGGCGACGCGCACTTCTCCACGCAGGAGCGACTGGCCGGGCGCGGCTGGCAACTCGTCGTGCCCGACCGGCCCGGCCATGGCCGCAGCCCCGATCCGGGGCGCCCGGACGACGCGGCGCTCGACGGCGCACTGGTGGCATCGCTGCTGGGAGACGGCGCCCACCTGGTGGGCCATTCCTTCGGCGGCTGCGTCGCGCTGGATGCGGCGGCGCGCGATCCTTCCAAGGTCCGCTCGCTGACGCTCATCGAACCGGCCATGGCGGCGCTGGCGGTGAACCGGCCGCCGGTGCTGCGCTTCGTGCTGCGCATGGTGGGCACGCTGCTGTTCAGCCGCACGCCCGAGGCGCGCATCGGCAAGTTCATCAAGCTGGTCAACATCCCCCAAGAAGTGCGCGGGGGGACCGATGCGGCCGAGCTGCATCGCATGGGCGTGGCCATCAAGCGGCTGCGGCTGCCTTCCAAGGGCACGCTGCGGCAGCAGCTGGAGGTGGTCCGCCAGGCCGGCGTTCCGCTGCTGGTGGTGTCGGCCGGCTGGAGCCCTGCCTTCGACATCGTCTGCGACACCGTGGCCGGGATCGGCGGCGGGCGCCGGCTGGACATCGCCGCACCGCACCACTTCCCCCAGCTGGTGTCGGACCAGTTCAACCGCGAGCTCGACGCCTTCATGCGCCAGAGCGATGCCAAGCGCCAAGCTGCCTGAATGCACCGATCGATGAACAAGAAGAAGTTCCACCTCCTGCCTCGCCTGATTCCCGCCCTCTGCTTCGGCCTCGCTTTCGCGGCGCCGTCCTGGGCAGCCTCGCCGCCCGCGCTCGTGCTCGACGGCGTGACGGTGGTCGACGTGAAGGACGGGCGGCTCGCGCCCGGCATGAGCGTCCTCATCCAGGACGGACGCATCGCACGCATCGCGCCGGCGAACGCGGTCAAGGCGGGCGACGTGCAGCGCGTCGATGCCACCGGCAAGTTCGTGGTGCCCGGCTACCTCGACATGCACGCCCATCCGCTGAACGCGCCGGACCCGCGCCCCACGCTCAAGCTGATGCTCTCCAACGGCATCACCGGCTACCGCCAGATGTCCGGCTCGCCCGAGTTGCTGCGCGCACGGCGCGACGGCAGGCTGGCCTACGCGGACGCGCCCGCGCTGCTCGCGCTGCCCGGCACCATCCTCACCGACGCGCTGGCGCCCACGCCGGACGCAGCGCGTGCCGAGGTGCGACGGCAGAAGGCCGACGGCGCCGACTTCATCAAGACGGTGGGCCTGACCAGCAGGAACTTCTATGCGGCCGGCGAGGAAGCGAAGGCCCAGGGCCTGCCCTACGCCGGCCACATGAACATGGACGTGAACGTGCGCGAGGCCGCCAAGGTCATGAGCGCCATCGAGCACCTGGGCCCGCTGGAAGTGATGCTGCTGGGCTGCTCGCGCGACGAGGCGCCGATCCGCGAGGCCTTCTCGCACGTGCACATCGAGCCGCCGCAGATCGGCAGCCCCGCGTCGCCGGCGGCGCAGGCCATGATCGCGCGCATCATCGCCAACCCGGCCATGATGCCGCGGCCCCGGCAGTTCCAGAGCCTGCAGCGGGTGATGGACAGCTACGACGAAGGCAAGTGCAGGGAACTGGCGGGCGAGCTGATCCGCGACGGCGCCTGGCAGGCGCCCACACTGATCCGCCTGCGCACCATGGAGGTCGCGGACGACCCGGCCTACACGAAGGACTCCAACCTGCGCTTCATGCCAGCGCCGGTGCGCCAGATGTGGAGCGAGCTGGGCGCGCAGTTCCCGCAGCGCATCTCCGCCGCCGACCGCGAGGTCTACAAGCGCTTCTTCACCCTGCAGCAGCGCTTCACGAAGCTGCTGCAGGACGGGGGCGTGCCGCTGATGGCGGGCTCGGACATGGGCGGCTCGATCTGGGTGGTGCCCGGCTTCTCGCTGCACCAGGAGTTCGACCTGATGGCGCAGGCCGGCCTGACGCCGCTGCAGGTGCTGCAGGCCGCCACGCTCAATGGCGCCAGGTTCCTCCAGCGCGAAGCCACCATGGGCACGGTGGAGGTTGGCAAGAATGCCGACCTGGTGCTGCTCGATGCGAACCCGCTGCAGGACGTGGCCAACCTGCACAGGCTGGCCGGCGTGGTGCGCGCCGGCAGCTACTACCCGCCAGCGGCCCTGCACAAGCTGCAGGCCGAGGCCCTGCCCTGACACCGCCTTCGCTTCCCGGTTTTCCAACAACAACGACGAGGAGACAAGAGATGAGTTCAAGCACGACACAACAGGCCAGCGATCTGTTCGGCGGCCTCTCGGGGCGGCACCGCCTGCCTGCGGGCGCGGTGGCACCGGACACGCCGCTGGTGGTCGCCATCCACGGCGGCACCTACACCTCGGCCTACTTCGACGTGCCGGGCGCCTCGCTGATGGAGAAGGCGGCCGCCTGCGGCATCCCCGTCGTGGCACCGGACCGGCCGGGCTACGTGGGCAGCCCCATCCTGCCGCCTGGCGAAGGCACGGTGCGCGGGCAGGCGAAGGCGCTGACGAAGGCATTGCATGACGCGTGGCAGCGCTATGGCGCAGGCACTTCCGGCATGGTGCTCATCGGCCACTCCATCGGCGGCGCGATCGCCGCGACCATCGCCAGCGAGCCCGACGGCCTGCCGCTCATCGGCCTGGCCGTCTCGGGCGTGTGCATGAACACGCCGCCCGAGCACAAGCCCATGTGGGAGCAGCTGCCCGAGGTGCCCATCGTCGAGATCCCGCCGGAAGCCAAGGCCCAGTTCATGTTCGGGCCCGAGGGCAGCTACGAGCCGGACATGCCCGCGCACTCCACGCGCATCGCGGGCGCCGGCGCCCCCAAGGCGGAGCTGGTGGACATCGTCAGCACCTGGAGCGCGAACGCGCCCTCGACACTGGCCAAGATCAAGGTGCCGGTGCACTACCGCCAGGCGGAGCTCGACCACCTGTGGATCTGCGGCCAGGCGGAAGTCGACAGCTTCGCCCGCGCGCTTGGCAACGCGCCCCGGGTGGACGCCGCCATGATGCGCGGCACCGGCCACTGCATCGACTTCCACCGCGTGGGCCGCCCGCTGCAGCTGCAGCAGCTGGCCTTCGCGCTGCAGTGCGCGGCCGAGCTGCCGCTGCGCTGATACCGCAAGCTGATCGATCGCAGCATTTCTCCATCTCGCCAGTTCATCGGCCGGCACCTACATTGCGATGAACGATGCCCCGGGGCGCAGCGCGCACCGGGGCACGAGCAGCACAACGACATGGAGACAGCCTTGACCCTCGCCAAGAAGAGCCAGGCGCCCCCCGCCTGAAGCGCAGCCGCCACGGCTGAGCGTGCCGGCCCGCTGGCGGCCCCACCCACTACCAGACACATCGCTCTCGCCGCGCATCCGCATGCGGCGCGGGCGGGGCTGCGCGCACGCCAGCCCGAAGCGGTTCCTCAACAACGATTCAAAAGAGACAAACGAAGATGAAGAAGACCTCCGTATCGCTGGCACTGCTGGCCCTGGGCACCTGCGCGTGCGCACAGTCCTCGGTGACGCTGTTCGGCATCGCCGACGTGGGCGTGAGCTACTACAGCCTCAAGAGCGCCAACGTCGGCGCCGTGACACCGGCGCGGCCGCAGAGCCTCACGCTCAGCCAGACGGCGATGAGCAGCGGCAACTGGGTGCCCAGCCGCTGGGGCTTTCGCGGCACGGAGGACCTGGGCGGCGGGCTGTCCGCCGGCTTCTGGATCGAGCAGTCGCTGAACGTGGACGACGGCACGCAGCCGCTGTACTCGCGTCGCTCCACCGTCAGCCTCACGGGGCGCCTGGGCGAGATCCGGCTGGGCCGCGACCTGTCGCCCACCTTCTGGTCCGACACGGTCACCGACCCTTTCCTCAACAGCGGCGTGGGCGCCAACCTGATCGGCATGGTGAACGCGCGCCTGGCAGTCTTCACCGCCCTGCCCGGCGGCGGCCTGCTGGCCGGCCCGGCCGGCGGCCCGGCGAACTATATCTATGTCAACAACGCGATCAACTACTTCACGCCGAACTCGCTGGGCGGGTTCTTCGCCCAGCTGTCGATGAACTTCTCCGAGAACCCCAAGGTGTCGAGCCAGCCCGACAGCCCGTCCAAGCGGGGGCAGTACTACGGAGGCCGCGCGGGATGGGCCAACGACAAGATCGACCTGGCCGCCAGCTACGTCGTGAGCACCGCGCTGGACGCGCAGCCGCCGCTGACCACGCCACTCACCGACACGCAGATCAGCACCACGAACCTGACGGCGACCTACGACTTCGGCTTCATGAAGCTGTACGGCGAACTCTCGCGCGCCACCAACGATTCGCGCTTCGCACTGCCCGGCGCGGCCGCGAAGAGCTCCGCCGACTACGACGGCGCCATGATCGGCGTGACCGTGCCGGTGGGCCCCACGCGCATACGCAGCAGCTACGGGTACGTGAAGTACAGCACCGACGCACCGGCCCTGTCGGTGGTCAACCAGGACGCGTCGATCTCCAAGTTCTCTCTGGGGTTGACCTACAACCTGTCCAAGCGCACCGTGCTGTACGCCACCGGCGCGTGGACCCGCATCAGGGACGGCCAGAACAACCCGACCGTGATGGGCGTGCCGCCGCAGACCAGCGGCGCCTACGCAGCGGTGGCGGGCTATGCGCCCCGCTCGGCCACCGGCTACGACCTCGGCGTCGCGCACTCGTTCTGACATTGCAAGTGGCATGGCGTGTGGGGCGTCGGCCTTGGAGGGCCGGGTCTTGCGGGACCCGGCCTCTTTTTTCCGAGGTCGAGGGTCATTGTGGTGGTGGGCCTCCCGATCCGCGACAATTGCGGTTCTGCCCCGAACGCCCATGCAATCCAAGACTTTCTCCATTCTCCCGGTCGCCGCCGCCATCGCCGCCAGCGCCCTGGTCTTCACCCCCGCATCCTTCGCGGCCACCCACGCAGCCAAGCCAAGCAAGAAGCAGCCCGCCGCCGAGGCGCCCGCCCCGGCAGCAACGCCTGCACAGACCGCCGTGGCCGGCGGTGCCCCGGCGCTGGCCGCCAAGGCCTGGCTGCTGATGGACTTCGACTCCGGCGAGATCCTCGCCTCCGCCAACCCCGACGAGCCGCTGCCGCCCGCATCGCTCACCAAGATGATGACCAGCTTCCTGGTCGAGCAGGCCCTGCGCTCGGGCAAGCTCAAGAAGGACGACCTGGTCTCGGTCAGCCAGAACGCCTGGTGCCGCGGCTCGAGCACCGAGTCGTGCATGTACCTGCCGCTGAACAGCCAGGCCACGGTGATCGACATCCTGCGCGGCATCATCATCCAGTCGGGCAACGACGCCTCCAAGGCCATCGCCGAGCACATGGCCGGCTCCGAGGAAGGCTTCGCCAAGCTGATGAACGCCGAGGCCCAGCGCCTGGGCATGACGCACACGAACTTCGTCAACGCCACCGGCCTGCCCGACCCGCAGCACAAGTCGTCGGCGCGCGACCTCGCCATCCTGGCGCGCGCGATCATCCGCGAAAGCTCCGACTACTACCCCATCTACGCCGAGCGCGAGTTCAAGTACAACGGCATCAAGCAGGGCAACCGCAACGCGCTGCTCTACACCGACCCCACCGTCGACGGCCTCAAGACCGGCCACACCCAGGACGCCGGCTACTGCCTGGTCACCTCGTCCAAGCGCAACAACATGCGCCTGATCACGGTGATCCTGAACACCAACAGCGCACAGGCGCGCGCCGACCAGACGCGCACGCTGCTGGGCTGGGGCTTCAGCAACTTCGAGAAGGCCACGCCGCTGCAGCCGAACACGGCCGTGACGGCGGCCAAGGTCATCTTCGGCAAGGCCGACACCGTCGCCGCCGGCCTGGGCTCGCCCTGGTCGGTGACGGTGCCGCGCGGCCAGCAGGTGCAGACCTCGGTGCAGGTCAAGCCCGACCTGGAAGCGCCGGTGGCCAAGGGCGCGGTGATCGGCAAGGTCGTCGCGACCTCCAACGGCAAGCCGGTGGGCGAAGCCCCCCTGGTCGCGCAGGCCGACGTGGAGCGCGCCGGCTTCATGCTGCGCGCCTGGCAGCGCGTGGCGCGCCTCTTCGGCAAGTAAGGCGCGGGCCGCCGATGCGGCCCTGCGCTAGTCCACCCAGGTCAGCACTTCATCGAGCCGCGCGCGGCTGGTGCGGAAGGCATTGGCCGGATGCGCCGCATCCTCGCGCCCGAAGGAGATGCCGCACATCACCCGGCGGTCCGCACCGAGCTGCAGCCGCTCGCGCCAGAAGGGCGAGTACGCCGCCAGCGCCGCCTGTGCGATGGATGCCACGCCCAGCGACTGCGCGGCCAGCATGAAGTTGCCGACGAAGGCACCGCAGTCGACCGCGCCGTAGCTGCCCAGGTCCGCGTCGGTGCTGACGATGGCCAGGTGCGGCGCGCCGAAGAAGCGGAAGTTCTCCTGCGTCTGCCGGGCCGAGCCCTCGCGGTCGCCGCGCCCCACGCCCACCGCGGCGTACAGCGACCAGCCGCATTCGCGCCGGCGTTCGCTGTACACGCCGGTGTAGGCCTGCGGGAAGGCGATGTCGGGCTGCGCCGCGTGCGCCTGCACGTGGCGCTGCAGGTCCTGCCGGGCCCGCTCGGTGGCCGCGGGAGAAAGCACGTGCACCTGCCACGGCTGCGCGTTGCACCACGACGCGCTCCTCTGCGCCAGCGCCAGGATGCGCTCGATGGTGCTCCGCGCCAGCGGCTCGGGCAGGAAGCCGCGGCAGCTGTGGCGCTCGGCCAGGAGGCGCTCGAGAAGCTCGGCGCTTGAGGTGTCGTCGGGCATGGTGGTCGTGCCCTGTGCGGGCGTTGTTGCGGCGGCACAGGATAAGCGGATCAGCGGCCGGGCGGGCCGGCTTCCTGCTGCGGCTTGGGCGGCTGCGCCGGCTTGCCCACGGTGGCCACGCTCAGCTTGCCGTCGCTCTCCAGCCGGGCGACGCGCACCTCGCCGAGGGACTCGACGCCTTCCTCGCGCAGCTTGGCCTTCAGTTCATCCAGCGTGATCATCTCGCGCTTCAAGGCCTTGCGATTGACGCGCCCGTGGCGCACCAGCACCTCGGGCAGCGGCTCCAGGAAGCGCGCCATGACGGCCGAGTGGTAGCCGAGCCAGTCCAGCGCGAAGTTCCAGAACACCAGCGTGCCCACCAGCACCAGGCCATCGCCGATGCTGCGGTACTCGCCCTGCATGGCGTTGCTGGAGGCATCGGCGACCAGCACCACGAAGAGCAGGTCGGCCACGCCCATGGAGCCGATGTCCCGCCGCAGCAGGAAGCGGAAGACCAGCAGCAGCGCCCAGTACACGACGCTGCCGCGCAGCACCATGTGCCAGAACGGGTACTCCCGCGCGAAGAGGTCCGCCAGCTCGCTCATCCCCGATTCTTCAGGCGCTTCGCCCGCGCGGCGCGTAGGAAGCGCGCGTGGCGCGGTGTCGGACGCCTCGGCTTTCAAGGGCAGCGGCGGCCGCCCATAATGAGCCGCACAAGCTCCGGCGCCACGCAATGGAGATCACGACATGAAGACAGTCGCCATCGCCGCATTCCTCCTGCTGCTTGTCTTCGCGCTGCTCGTCATGTACGACCTGCGCTTCTGAATCAGCCCCGGTGGCCCGGCAGCACGCGGGCGATCATCTGCCGCGCGGTGTTCATCAGCACGCTGCCCAGTTCCGGCTCGCTGGTTGCCATTCGCATGAAGTTGCGCGCCTCCTTGGCGGTGATGTGCGGCGGCAGCGGCGGCACGTTGGGGTCGGTGATGCATTCCAGCAGCACCGGCCGGTCGGCGGCCAGCGCCTCGGTCCAGGCGGCGCCCAGGCGCTCGGGCTTGTCCACGCGGATGCCCTTGAGGCCCAGCAGTTCGGCGTAGTGGTGGTAGGGGAAGTCGGGCAGGTCCTGCGTCGACTTGGTCTTGCCGGCGCCCATCTGCACGCGCTCCTCCCAGGTCACCTGCGACAGGTCGCGGTTGTTGAGCACCATCACCACCAGGCGCGGGTCGGCCCACTGCCGCCAGTACTTGGCGATGGTGATCATCACGTTCAGGCCGTTCATCTGCATCGCACCGTCGCCGATGAAGGCGATGACCGGCCGGTCGGGGTACGCCATCTTGGCGGCCAGCGCATAGGGCGTGGCCGATCCCAGCGAGGCCAGTCCGCCCGAGAGCGAGCCCATCATGCCGCGGCGCATGCGGATGTCGCGCGCATACCAGTTGGCCACGGTGCCGGCGTCGCCGGTGAAGATGCAGCGCTCGGGCAGGCGCTTCGAGAGTTCCCAGAACACGCGCTGCGGGTTGATCGGCTCGGCTGGCTGCATGGCCCGCTCTTCCAGGAGCTTCCACCACTTCTGCACGTGGTCCTGGACGTCCTCGCGCCAGGCACCCTGCTTCTGCGCCAGCAGCGGCAGCAGCGCGCGCAAGGTCGCGGCGCTGTCGCCCACCAGGTTCACTTCCATCGGGTAGCGCAGGCTCATCCGCGCCGGGTCGATGTCGATCTGCACGCCGCGCGCCTGCCCGGGCTTGGGCAGGAACTCGCTGTACGGGAAGGCCGAGCCCACCATCAGCAGCGTGTCGCACTCCTGCATCAGGTGCCAGCTCGGCTCGGTGCCCAGCAGGCCGATGCAGCCCGTGACCCAGGGCAGGTCGTCGGGCAGCGCGGCCTTGCCCAGCAGGGCCTTGGCGGCCCCGGCCTGCAGGCGGTCGGCGACCTCGATCACCTCGTCGGTGGCAAGCAGCGTGCCCGCCCCCACCAGCATGGCGACCTTGCGGCCCGCGTTGAGCACCTCTGCTGCCTGGCGCAGCAACTCGTCCGGCGGTTGCAAAGCCGGCCCAGCGTAGCCCGTGCCGGTGTGCGTGGCGCCGTGGGCCACGGGCGGGTCCTCGTAGTCCAGCTGCTGCAGGTCGCTGGGCAGGATGATGCAGGTCACGGTGCGGCGGCTGGCGGCGATGCGCACCGCGCGGTCCACCAGGTGCCGCACCTGCGTCGGCACGCTGGCCGTGGCCACGAACTCGCTGGCCACGTCCTTGAAGAGCGACTGCAGGTCCACCTCCTGCTGGTAGCTCGAGCCCAGCGCGCTGCGCGCCTGCTGGCCCACGATGGCCACCACCGGCACATGGTCCATGCGCGCGTCGTACAGGCCGTTGAGCAGGTGGATGGCCCCGGGGCCGGAGGTGGCATAGCAAAGACCCACCTCGCCGGTGAACTTGGCATGCCCGCAAGCCATGAAGGCAGCCATCTCCTCGTGGCGCACCTGCACGTACTGCATCTCCTTGTTCTTCTCCAGCGCCACGTCGAGCCCGCCGACGCCGTCGCCCGGGTAGCCGTAGACGCGGCGAAGCCCCCACTGCTGCAGCCGCTGCCAAACGAATTCGCTGACGTTCATGCCCATGGTCGCCCCCTGATCAAGCACAACCTCTCCATGCTCCGCCCGCGCCGCGCAGGCACTTGTGGGACAAGCGAGCGCCTTGCTGCGCGCGCAGGGCTCGCGCCTACACGCTGACTACATGCGGACCGCGCGCCGTCCGACTCGCGCGCGGCCGCCGCCTTGCTACTTTTTCCGCTCTCCTCTCGCCATCCAACCCAGGGACGCCCCACGCCATGACCACCAGGAAACCCAAGACCCCGAAGACGGCGGCCGCCGCCGCATCCAAGGCATCCTCGCCCGATGCCGTCATGCAGCACGCGGCAGACACCCAGGCGCTGGCCGCCGCCATGCCGGCCAACACCAACAAGGCCCTCGAGCACGGCCGCGACAACGCGGTGAATCCGCCGCGCGGGCTGACGGCGAAGCCGGTCTCGCCCACGGTCACCGCCAGCACGCTGTCGGAGGAAAGCAGCAGCGACAAGACCGGGCACACGGCGCCGCCGGGCGTCAATGCGAGCATCGACTCGCTGGACCGCGTGCGCGTCAATTCCGCCGACCAGCCGCTGACCACCAACCAGGGCGTGCAGATCGCGGACAACCAGAACTCGCTCAAGGCAGGCCTGCGCGGCCCGGCGCTGCTGGAAGACTTCATCCTGCGCGAGAAGATCACGCACTTCGACCACGAGCGCATTCCCGAGCGCATCGTGCATGCGCGCGGCTCGGGCGCGCACGGCTACTTCGAGTGCTACGAGGCGCAGACCGATCTCACGGCCGCGGCGCCCTTCCAGCAGGCCGGCAAGGTCACGCCCGTGTTCGTGCGCTTCTCCACCGTGGCGGGCGAGCGCGGCTCCAAGGACACGGCGCGCGACGTACGCGGCTTCGCGGTCAAGTTCTACACCGACCAGGGCAACTGGGACCTGGTTGGCAACAACATGCCGGTCTTCTTCATCCAGGACGCGATGAAGTTCCCGGACCTCGTGCACGCGGTGAAGCCCGAGCCGCACCACGCGATGCCGCAGGCGGCCAGCGCGCACGACACCTTCTGGGACTTCGTCTCGCTCATGCCCGAGTCCACCCACATGCTGATGTGGGTGATGAGCGACCGCGCCATTCCGCGCAGCCTGCGCATGATGCAGGGCTTCGGCGTGCACACCTTCCGCCTGGTCAACGCGCAGGGCGAGTCGGTGTTCTGCAAGTTCCACTGGAACCCGGTGCTGGGCACGCACTCGCAGGTGTGGGACGAGGCGGTGAAGGTCTCGGGCGCCGACCCCGACTTCCACCGCCGCGACCTGTGGGAAGCCATCGAGGCCGGCGACTTCCCCGAGTGGGAGCTGTGCCTGCAGACCTTCACCGAGGAGCAGGCCGAGAAGTTCAGCTTCGACATCCTCGACGCCACCAAGATCGTGCCGGAGGAACTGGTGCCGCTCAAGCCGGTGGGCCGGCTGGTGCTCAACCGAAACCCCGACAACTTCTTCGCCGAGACCGAGCAGGTGGCCTTCTGCGCGGCGCACATCATCCCGGGCATCGACTTCACCAACGACCCGCTGCTGGCCGGGCGCATCCACTCCTACGTGGACACGCAGATCAGCCGCCTGGGAGGACCGAACTTCCACGAGATCCCGATCAACGCGCCGATCGCGCAGGTGCACAACAACCAGCGCGACGGCATGCATCGCCAGGCGGTGCATCGCGGCCGCGTGGCCTACGAACCCAACTCGCTGGGCGGCGGCTGCCCCTTCCAGGCGGGCACGGCCACCGGCTTCGTCTCCTTCCCGCAGCCCGTGCAGGAGGACAAGCTGCGCGGCAAGCCCGAGAAGTTCGCCGACCACTACTCGCAGGCCACCCTCTTCTACGACAGCCAGTCGCCGGTGGAGCAGGCGCACATCGCCGCGGCCTTCCGCTTCGAGTTGTCCAAGGTCACGGTGCCGGCGGTGCGCGAGCGCATGGTGGCGGGCCTGGTGAACGTGTCGCCGGCGCTGGCGAAGAAGGTGGCCGACGGCCTGGGCATGCCGGTGCCCAAGGCCCTGCCCAGGGCCCTGAAGACGGAGGTCAAGCCCGAGGTGACCAAGTCGCCGGCGCTGTCGCTGATGGCGCGCCCGGGCGAAGCGGGCATCCGCACGCTGAAGGTCGCGATCCTGGCGGCCGAGGGCGTCGATGCCGCCTCGGTCACCGCGCTGCAGGCCGCACTGAAGGCCGAGGGCGCGATGGGCAAGGTGGTGGGGCAGCACGTCGGCGACGTGATGGCCAACGGCGGCAAGACGCTGCAGGCCGAGGCCTCGCTGGAGAACGAGCCCGGCTTCCTGTTCGACGGCCTGGTGCTGCCCGACGGGGAAGCTGCGGTGCAGCGGCTGGCCTCGGACGGCCACACCATGGAATTCATCAAGGACCAGTACCGCCACGCCAAGCCCATCCTGGCCCTGGGCGCCTCGAAGGCCCTGCTGCAGAAGGCGGGCATCGATGCCGCGCTGCCGGATGGCCAGCAGGACCCCGGCGTGCTGGTGGCGGACGCGGGCGGTGATGCGGCCTCGCGTTTCGTGCAGGCACTGGTCACGCGCCGCCACTGGCAGCGCGAGTCGGACCCGCCGCGCATCTGATGGCCTAGCGGATGCCTTCGCGCTGCGCGACCGATCGCGGATCGCCGCGCCACACGGCCAGCGCGAAGTCGGCGTCCTCGTAGCGCGCGATGCGCGGCAGTCCGAGCGCGTCGAGCATCGCGTGCACCTCGGTGGTCGGCAGCCGGCGCTCTTCGAAGGCGGGGAGCCAATGGCAGGCCAGCAGCGTGCCGTCGCGCGACAGCGTCTCGCGGCAGCAGCGCGCGACCGCCTGCATCCGGCGAGCATCCAGGAAGTAGCCCAGCTCGCTCAGCACGATGAGGTCGAAGCCGCCCGGGGGGTGGGGCCAGTCCTCGGGCAGGGACTGCACCTCGATCCGCACGCCGGCGAGCCCGCGGGTGCGCTCGCGGGCCGCGGCCGCGGCCCGCGGCGAGAAGTCGCTCGCCAGCAGTTGGGCGCAACGCGGCGCGAGCTCCCGCGTCAGCTCTCCGATGCCGCACGCGGGTTCGAAAGCGCGGCCGTAGCGCGCCTCGGGCAAGGCGGCCAGGACCAGCGCGCGCTTGCGCGCCTCGTACCACCGGCTGCGCAGGCCATAAGGGTCGGCAGCGCTGCGGTACAGACGCTCGAAGCCCGCCTGGTCCAACTCAGCGCCTCACACGAAGAAAATCTCGAAGGGCCGCATCGCGCGCGCCACCATGCTGTGGCGCAGCACCGGGCCGGCACCGGTCGAGGGGTCGGCCTCCAGCTGGCTCGCGAAGGCGCGCACGGCGTGCCGCTTGCCGGCACAGGCGCGCGCATCGAGCACCAGCCTTCGCGCGCGCCCCCAGGGAAGGCGCGCGTCGTCCACATGCGCCCAGTGCCACGCCCACACCGGTGCCTCCAGCAGGCGTGCATCGCGGCGCTCGCAGGCGCGGGCGCAGGCCCGGCCCGTGGCCTCGTGGTCGGGGTGGCCGTCATGGCGCCAGGTGGTGACCACCGTGTCGCCTTCGCGGATGTAGTCCACCAGCCTGCGGGTCAGCAGTTCCTCCGCGGCCTCGAGGCCGCCGTCGGGCAGTTGCATGCGCAGGTTCGCGCCCGGCAGGCCCAGGCGCGCCAGGGCCTCCAGGCTTTCGCGCGGACGCTCGCGCCGCAGGCGCTCGGCCGGCCACAGCGCAGAACCGGGATGGCTGGCGGTGCCGTCCGTCACCGTGATCACGAGCGGGTCGTGACGGTGCGCCGCGAGCATGGCCAGCAGCCCGCCCGCCGCGAGCACCTCGTCGTCGGGATGCGGGGCCACCAGCAGCACGCGGCGGCTGCCTTGCACGAGGTCGTCCACGCGTGCGTCCGGCATGCAGCCACCAGCGTCGAGCCAGCCGAGCCATTGCGACTCGGAAGTCCCTTCGCCCGGGCCGATGAAGCGCTCGGCCGCGCTCACGGCATCCACCCTTCCTCCTCGTCGAGGCGCAGCCGCCCGAGCGTTTCGAGATCACGCTCGGCGTGGCTTTGCCGCAGGTAGATCGGCAGATCCGCGACCGCACTGGCCAACTGCGCGTCCCGGCACAGGGGGCCGGCGCCCAGGGCACGCCCCGCGTGCGCGAGCACCTGCTGCGCCGCCTGCTCCACGGCCAGGCGCAGGATCATCGCCCGGGCCTGGGCGTTCTCTCGCGGATGCGCGTCGATCCAGTCCGCCGTCTCGCGCAGCAGCGCGCGCGCGGCGCGCAGCGCCGCATCCACCGCGCCCAGGTGGGCCAGGCGATGCGCGTCCGAGCGCTCGCCGCAGCGCGATCGCAGCGCGCGTGCGATGCCCACCGCGCCGCCGAACCAGCAAGCCGCGATGCCCGCGCCGCCCTGCCAGAAGCCAGGCCGCGAAAGATAGTCCCCGGGCGCGCCGACCGGCAGCGCCTGCGCGCCGTCGAACAGCACGTCGACGCTGCCGCTGCGCGCCATGCCGACGGCCGGCCAGCCCTCGCGCGTCACCTGCACGCCCGCCTGCTGCAGCGCGACCGCGGCCAGCCACGGCTGGCCATCGGCAGTCCAGCCGCTGACCACCGCATGGTCGAGCTCGCTCGCACCCGAGCACCAGGCCTTGCGGCCGCTCAGGCGCACGCGGGCGCCGCCGGTGCTGCGCATCTCCAGGCGCGCATCGGGCGGCTCGGCGCACCAGGTGCCCCACAGGCTGCCGGCCTCGGCTGGGGGGCCTGCCAGTTCCGCGAGGATGGCCAAGGCATCGGTGTGGCCCTCGAAGAGCTTGGCGAGCGCGAGGTCCAGGGCCGCCACCTCGCCCAGCATGCGCCAGCGAGCCAGCGTCTGCCCGCCGCCGGGCAGCGGCAGCCGGTCCAGGCCGGACGCCACCAGTTGGCGCAGGGGTGGCGACGTGCTGCCGTGGGCCTGCGCCAGTTCGTGCAGTTGCGCGACGGGCGAGGAGAGCGCGCTCACGCCGGGTTCTCCGTCTTGTGCAGGCCCCTCAGGTTGAGCAGCGCCAGCCCCACCTGCAGCGCGATCAGGGCCCAGGCCTGCGCATGCCAGCCCCAGCCGATCCACAGCAGGTTGCTCAGGAGGAAGATCCAGAAGCCCGCGTTGCGGCGGCGGGTCGAGCGCGACGCCACCAACCACGCGGCGGCAAGCGAGGCTGCAAAGGCGGGCCATTGCAGCAGGTCCAGCATGTCAGGCCCAGGCGCCCGCGTGGGTGGCGGCGATCTGCTCCAGGTGGCTGCCGAAGCCGCCGTGCGCACGCATGTCGCGGCGCGCGCTGGTGACCACGCGCGGGCGTGCGCTCCAGGCGATGCGCGCGCCGCTGGCCGCCAGCGCATCGACCAGGTGCCGGTCCTCGCAGCAGCGCAGGTGCTTGAAGCCGCCGGCGCGGCGATAGGCGCTGGCCGACACGCCGAGGTTGGCGCCGTGCACGTGCGAGTGCCCGTCGACGTCGCGGTAGTTCTTGCCGAAGTGTTCCCGCAGCCAAGGCGCCGAGTCGCCGTGGCAGGACCAGTCGTCCACGCTGACGGTGCCGCAGACGGCGTCGGCACCCAGCGAGATCTGTTCGGCCAGCCAGGCCTCGGAGACCCGCGTGTCGGCATCGCTGAACGCCAGCCAGCGCGCACCCATGGCCAGGAGTGCCGCGGCACCCGCCGCACGCGCAAAGCCCACGTTGCGTCCGCGCAGGCTCAAGGTGTGGGCGCCGTGCTGGCACGCCCGCACGCCGGTCAGGTCGTCGCAGCTGTCCAGCACCACCAGGATCTCGACCGGCTCGCCCTGCAGCTTCGGGTGCCTTGCCGCCGCCGATGCGGCGCCCACGGCCGCCGCGATGCGCTCTTCCTCGTTGTGCGCCGGGATCACGATGCCTAGCATGGGTCTGGCCTTTCCTTGTATCGAGGCCAATGGTGGGCGCAGCGCTTGCGCGGGCTTGTCGGCGCCCTCCCAACCCTGTCGTAGGACCAGCTACTTCAGCTCGAAGACCGCCTCCTTGACGGCCTGCGAGTCCAGGCCCACCTGCACGTTGAACTCGCCGGCCTCGGCGCCGTACTCGAGCTTCGCGTTGTAGAACTTGAGCTTGTCCTCGCCGATGTCGAAGCGCAGGGTCTTCTTCTCGCCGGGCTGCAGCAGCACCTTCTGGAAGTCCTTGAGCTCCTTCACCGGGCGCACCACCGAAGCGGCGAGGTCCTGGATGTAGAGCTGCACCACCGTCTCGCCGGCGCGGTCGCCGGTGTTGGCGACGGTGATGCTGGCCTCCACCTTGCCGCCGCGCGACATGCTGCGGTTGGACAGCGCGAGTTCGCCCAGCTGGAACTCGGTATAGCTCAGGCCATAGCCGAAGGGATACAGCGCGCCCTGCGGCTCGTCGAAGTACTGCGAGGTGTAGTTGCCCGGCTTGCCCGGCGTGAAGGGCCGGCCCAGGCGCGGATGGTTGTAGTAGGTGGGCACCTGGCCCACCGAGCGCGGCAGCGAGATCGGCAGCTTGCCCGAAGGGTTCGAATCGCCGAAGAGCACGTCGGCGATGGCATTGCCGCCCTCGGTGCCCGCGAACCAGGTCTCCAGCATCGCGTCGGCATTCTCGCGCTCCCAGCCGAGCGTGAGCGGACGGCCGTTGAGCAGCACCAGCACCAGCGGCTTGCCGGTGGCCTTCAGCGCCTTGAGCAGCGCCTGCTGGCTTTCGGGCAGGTCCAGGCGCGTGCGGCTGGAGGATTCGTGCGACATGCCGCGCGCCTCGCCCACCGCGGCCACGATCACGTCGGCCTGCTTCGCGGTGGCGACGGCCTCGTCGATCATGGCCTGGGGCGTGCGGCGGTCCTGCACCACCTCGGGCGCGTCCCAGTTGAGGAAGTTGAGGTACTCGACCAGCGCCGGGTCGTTGGTCACGTTGGCGCCGCGCGCATAGAGCAGCTTGCCGCTCTGGCCGGCCAGCAGGTTGGTCATGCCCTGGCGCAGCGTGATGGTCTGCGCGGTGACGGCCTGGCCGGACCACACGCCCATCATGTCCACCTGCGCGTCGGCCAGCGGGCCGACCAGGGCCACGGTGGCGCTCTTCTTCAGGGGCAGCGTCTTGTTGCGATTCTCCAGCAGCACGAGCGAGTTGCGCGCCATCTCGCGCGCCGGGGCGCGGTGCAGGCGGCTGTCGGCCTTGGGATCGGCCGGATCGTCCTCGGCCTTGCCGATGCGCAGGAAGGGGTTGTGGAACAGGCCCATGTCGTACTTGGCGCCCAGCACCTCGCGCACCGCGTTGTCCACGTCGCTCTGCTTGACCTTGCCGGTGCGGACCAGCTCGGGCAGCTCCATGGTGTAGACCTTGTCGGCCATGCTCATGTCCACGCCGGCCTCGATGGCGAGCCTGGCCGCTTCCTTCTCGTCGCGCGCCACGCCGTGGCGCATGAGTTCGGTGATGGCGCCGTGGTCGCTCACCGTGAGGCCCTTGAAGCCCCACTGCTTGCGCAGCAGGTCCTGCAGCAGCCACTTGTTGGCCGAGGCCGGCACGCCGTTGACGGTGTTGAGGGCGATCATCACGCCGCCCGCGCCGGCGTCGATGGCCGCCTTGTAGGGCGGGAGGTAGTCGTTGTACATGCGCATGGGGCTCATGTCGACGACGTTGTAGTCGCGCCCGCCCTCGACCGCGCCGTACAGGGCGAAGTGCTTGACCGAGGACATGATGCTGTCGGCCTTGGCCGGCGAGCCGTTCTGGAAGCCCTGCACCATGGCGCGCGCCAGCTGCGAGACCAGGTACGGGTCTTCACCGAAGCCTTCGGAGGTGCGCCCCCAGCGCGGATCGCGCGCGATGTCCACCGTGGGCGACCAGGTGATGTCGATGCCGTCGGCCGCCGCCTCGATGGCCGAGACGCGCGCCGCCTTGCGCACTGCCTCCATGTCCCAGCTCGACGCCAAACCCAGGCCGATGGGGAAGGACGTGCGGTGGCCGTGCACCACGTCGTAGGCGAAGAACATCGGGATCTTCATGCGGCTCTGGTTCACCGCGGCCTCTTGCAGCGGACGCTGCTCCTTGCGGTTGACCGAGTTGAAGGTGCCGCCCACCTTGCCCGCGGCCACCTCGCGCGCCAGCTGAGGCGCCGGCATTTCGGGGCCGATGCTGATGAGGCGAAGCTGTCCTACTTTTTCTTCCAGCGTCATCTGACGCAGGATGTCGGCGATGAACGCCTGCTTGTTGTTCAGCAGGGAGGGATTGGGCTGGGCGAAGGCCGGTGCGGCCAGCGCGCCGGCCAGGACGGCCGCCATCACGGACGACAACTTGAAGGACGACGACAAGTAGGAACTCCTAGGGGGAAAGGGGCGCCCGCGGCAGGCGCGGGGCGGGTCATCTTAACGTTGGCCCCGCGTCGCACCGGGCAATGGCCGGGGGCCGCGCCGGGCAATGCTAAGCTTTGCCGCTCCATGCTCTTTCGCCTCGCACGACCTGGCCAGGACGCATCGCGCGCCGGCCGCTTCATCGCCCCCCTGCTCGGCTTGCTGTTGGCTCTGCCCCTCAGCGCCCAGGCCCAGTGGTTCTCTTCCTCACGCAGCTTCTCGCTCGACGACGTGACCGAGCGCGCCCGCGCGCTCGCGGCCAAGCCCTACGAGGCGCCGGTGAGCAACCTGCCGCCGGTGTTCTCGAACATGCAGTTCGCCGACTACATGAAGATCCAGCCGCGCCAGGACAAGTTCGAGTGGCGCGACCAGGGCACGCCCTTCCGCCTGAACTTCTACCACCAGGGCATGCAGTTCAACGCCCCGGTGCGCATCAGCGAGATCGTGAACGGCGAGGCCCGCGAGATCCCCTACGAGCCCGAGCGCTTCGACTTCGGCAACCTCGGCTTCGACAAGAGCGCCACCAGCAAGCTGGGCTACGCGGGCTTTCGCGTGCTCTACCCGATCAACCAGGACGGCAAGTACGACGAGGTCATGAGCCTGCTGGGTGCCAGCTACTTCCGCGTGATCGGCAAGGGCCAGGTCTACGGCCTCTCGGGCCGCGGCCTGGCGCTGGACACCGCACCGCCCGGTGCCGAGGAATTCCCGCGCTTCAGGGAATACTGGATCCGCCGCCCTGCCCCGCAGGACAAGGAACTGGTGATCTACGCGCTGCTCGACTCGCCGCGCGCCACCGGCGCCTACCAGTTCATCCTCACGCCCGGCAAGGACACCACGGTGGACGTGCAGGCCAACATCGTGTTCCGCGACAACGTGGCGATGGCGGGCATCGCGCCGCTCACCAGCATGTTCCTGTACGGGCCCAACCAGCGCTGGCCCGAGCACCTGCGCAATTTCCGGCCGGCCATCCACGATTCGAACGGCCTGGCGATCCTGGCGGGCAACGGCGAATGGATCTGGCGGCCGCTGAACAACCCGCGTGCCGTCGCCATCAGCAGCTTCCAGGTGGAGAACCCGCGCGGCTTCGGCCTGCTGCAGCGCGGGCGCAACTTCCATGCGTACGAGGACCTGAAGGACCGCTACGACCTGCGGCCCAGCGCCTGGATCGAGCCGCAGGGCAACTGGGGCAAGGGCAAGGTCACGCTGATGGAGATCCCGACGGCGGACGAGACCAACGACAACATCGTCGCCTTCTGGACGCCCGACGAGCCCGCCACCAAGGGCAAGACCATGGGCTTCGCCTACCGCATGCACTGGACCACCGACGAGCGCGCACTGCACGCCGCCGACAACGCCTGGGTGCGCCAGACCTTCCAGACCGAGAGCGAGCAGTACCAGCCCAACCTGATCCGCCAGACCGACGGCAGCACCGCGCTGATGGTCGACTTCGAGGGCCCCGGCCTCGCCAAGGCCACGCCGGAGACGCAAGTCAGCGTGAGCCCCAACGCCGACCTGCTGGAGACCTCCCTGCAGCCCAACCCGGTGACCCAGGGCTGGCGCCTGACGCTGCGCGTGAAGGTGAAGGACCCGGCCCAGCCGACCGAGCTGCGCGCCGCGCTGGCGCAAGGCGGCAAGGCGATCAGCGAGACGTGGAGCTTCCAGATTCCGCCGCATCCGCAGGCGCAGCAAGCCAGTGCGCCGGCGGCCGCGCCACCTGCGACTGCCGGGCAGCGCTGAAAGCGAAACGGGCCGGTATGAACCGGCCCGCTTCGCTTGTGCGGTGGTGAACGCGGCCGCGAGGCCACGTTCAATGCGCGATCACTGGATCAGCGCCACACCCGTCTTGGCCTGCAGTTCGTCGAAGCTCACCCCGTCGGCCAGCTCGACCACCTTGAGCCCCTTCGGCGTCACGTCCATCACGGCCAGGTCGGTGATGATGCGGTCGACCACGCCCACGCCGGTCAACGGCAAGGTGCACTCGGGCAGGATCTTCATGTCGGTGGTGCCGTCCTTCTTGCGCGCCACGTGCTCCATCAGCACGATCACGCGCGGCACACCGGCCACCAGGTCCATGGCGCCGCCCATGCCCTTGACCATCTTGCCGGGGATCATCCAGTTGGCCAGGTCGCCCTTCTCGCTGACCTGCATGGCGCCCAGGATCGACAGGTTGATCTTGCCGCCGCGGATCATCGCGAAGCTGTCGTGGCTGCCGAAGATGGCGCTGCCCGGCAGCGTGGTCACGGTCTGCTTGCCGGCGTTGATGAGGTCGGCGTCGACCTCGTCTTCCGTCGGGAAGGGGCCGATGCCCAGCATGCCGTTCTCGCTCTGCAGCCAGACTTCCTTGTTGGAAGGCACGAAGTTGGCCACCAGCGTGGGAATGCCGATGCCGAGGTTCACATAGAAGCCGTCTTCCAGCTCCTGCGCCGCGCGCGCGGCCATCTGGTCTTGGGTCCAGGCCATCTCAGGCTCCTTTGGTGTTCTTGACGGGGGCGGGCACTTCGCTGCCGGCGGCGGCCTGCGCGATGGCAGCCTGCGCCTCGACCTTGGCGGATGCAGTGGCGGCGGCGCTCACGGTGCGCTTCTCGATGCGCTTCTCGGGCTGGCTGTTGAGCACGATGCGGTGCACGTAGATGCCCGGCAGGTGGATGTCGTCGGGAGCCAGTTCGCCCACCTCGACGATCTTCTCGACCTCGACGATGCAGATCTTGCCGGCCATCGCGGCGGCCGGGTTGAAGTTGCGCGCCGTCAGGCGGAAGCGCAGGTTGCCCGACTTGTCGGCCACGTCGGCCTTGACCAGCGCCACGTCGGGCACCAGCGAACGCTCCATGACGTAGGTCTCGCCGTCGAACTCGCGCAACTCCTTGCCCTCGGCCACCTGCGTGCCCACGCCGGTCTTGGTGAAGAAGGCGGGGATGCCGGCGCCGCCGGCGCGCAGCTTCTCGGCCAGCGTGCCCTGGGGCGTGAATTCGAGCTCGAGCTCGCCGGCCAGGTACTGGCGCTCGAACTCCTTGTTCTCGCCCACGTAGCTGGCGATCATCTTCTTGATCTGGCGCGTCTCCAGCAGCTTGCCGAGGCCGAAGCCGTCGACGCCGGCGTTGTTGGAGATGCAGGTCAGGTTCTTGACGCCGCTGTCCTTGAGGGCCTCGATCAGCGCCTCGGGAATGCCGCACAGGCCGAAGCCGCCGACGGCGAGCGTCTGGCCGTCGGCCACCACGCCCTTGAGCGCCGCGTCGGCGGAGGGATAAAGCTTGTTCACGCGTGCTCCTCTCTTTGGATGAAGGAATCTGGGAAGGCTTGAACGATACTACGTATCGACATACGTAGTAATTCGTAATGGTGAGCCCCGATGCTGCAGGAGATCGATTACAGGTTGGCGTTCGAACATGCACCGGTGGGCATGGTCGTTTCGCGCAACCGCACCATCGTCGCATGCAATGCGGCGTTGTGCGAGATGTTCGGCGCGCCGGCCGACGCGCTCGTCGGGCAATCCTTCAGCGTGCTGTATCCGAGCGTGGCCGAGTTCGAGCGCATCGGCAAGCGCATGGAGCCCATCCTCAACGCCAGCGGCCACTACGCCGACAACCGGATGATGAAGCGCGTGGGCGGCGGCAACGCGGGTGAATCCTTCTGGTGCCACGTCACCGGCCGCGCCCTGAACCGCGCGGCGCCGCACGAAGCGGGCATCTGGACCTTCGAGGACCTGGGCAGCCGGCGCCTGACCGGCAAGGATCAGCTGACGCCGCGCGAGCGCGAGGTGGCGGCGCAGGTGATGCGCGGCCTCACCTCCAAGGAGATCGGCAAGGCCCTGACCATCAGTCATCGCACGGTGGAGATCCACCGGGCGCGGCTGATGCGCAAGTACGCGGCGGCGACGACGGCGGAGCTGGTGCAGAAGCTGATCGCGGGCTAGGCCGCCCTCGCCCGCTCCAGCACGTACTCGATGAAGGTCGCCGTCGCCCGCGTGTGGTGGCGGTTGGGCATGTAGAGCATGAACATGCGGTCGCCGAAGATGCTCAGGCGCCAGTCGTCCAGCACGGTGAGCGCCTCGCCGCGGGCCACGTCCCCGGCCATGACGTAGTCGGGCACGATGCCCAGGCCGATGCCCGCCAGCACCGCCTGGCGCAGGAAGTTGAAGTTCTCCGAGGTCAGCGTGGGCTCGAGCATCAGCACCTGCCGCTGCTCGTCGCGGTAGGCCGACAGGCGCAGTTGCCGGCTGACCACGCCGGAGGTCACCAGCGGCAGCTTGCGCAGGTCCTCCACCTGGAGCGGCATCGCGTGCTTCTCCGCGAAGGCGCGCGAGGCGCAGGCCGCGTAGCGCACCGGCCCCATCTCGCGCGCCACCAGGTGCTGCGGCGGCTCGGACATGATGCGGATGGCGATGTCCACCTCGTCGCTCAGCAGGTCCTCGACCCGGTTCTCGAACATCACATCCAGCACGATGCCCGGATAGCGCAGCTTGAACTCGATGAGCCAGGGCGCCAGCACCACCTGCCCGTAGCCGCTGGGTGCGTTCAGGCGCACGCGGCCCTGCAGGCTCTGGCCCAGGGCGGTAACCGACTCGCGCGCGGCGGCCAGCTCGTTCTGGATGCCCAGGCCATGCTGGTACAGGCGCAGGCCGGCTTCGGTGGGCTCCAGGCGGCGGGTGGTGCGGCGCACCAGCTGCAGGCCCACGGCGCGCTCCAGCTGGCCCAGGTGGTAGCTCACGTTGGCCCGCGTCATCTTCAGGCGGCGCGCGGCTTCGCTGAGGTTGCCGGCGTCGATGATGTCGACCAGGAGGGTGAGTGCGCCGGGGTCCACGGGAGGGATGTCAAAGGTGATTTGACAGTCTGTCAACCAGCATTCTGATTGTCAAGACAGCTCGGCAGTCCAAGAATCCGGGATCCCGCTTCCCGACAACAAATTTCCTGGAGACTCGCTTGCCAGCTGCCACCCTTCGCCGCCGCGAACTCATCGGCTTCGCCCTCGCCTCGACCGCCGTTGCCGCCGCCACGCGGCCCGCGCATGCCCAGGGCGCGAGCGCCGCGGGCTATCCGAGCAAGCCCATCCAGCTGGTGGTGCCCTTCCCGGCCGGCGGTGCCACCGACGGCGCGGCGCGCCTCATCGCCGACAAGCTGCGCGTACAGCTGGGCCAGCCGGTGCTGGTGGACAACAAGCCCGGCGCCTCGGGCATCCTGGGCACGGACTTCGTGGCCAAGGCCCCGGCCGACGGGCACACGCTGGTGTTCTCGCTGAGCACGTCCCTGCTGATCAACCAGTTCCTCTACAAGAAGCTGCCCTACCAGCCCAAGGACCTGGTGCTGGTGAGCCACGTGGTGAACGCGCCCATTGCGCTGCTGGTGCATCCCAGCGTGCCGGCGTCGAACGCGGCCGAGATGGCCGCCTACCTCCGCGCCAACAAGGGCAAGCTGTCGTACGGCTCCTGGGGGGTGGGCTCGGCCGGGCACCTGTCGCTGGCCGAGATGAGCCAGAAGTTCGGCGCCGACATGACGCACGTGGCCTACAAGGGCGAGGCCCCCATGCTGCAGGACCTGGTGGGCGGCCAGATCCAGATGGCCTTTGCCAGCATGCTGCAGGCCAAGACCTTCGCCGACGCCGGCAAGCTGCGCATCATCGGCGTGACCGGCGAAAAGCGCAGCGGCGCCCTGCCCGCCTCGCCCACCCTGGTGGAACAGGGCTGGACGGACGACATCTTCCGCATCACCGGCTGGGCCGGCGTCGCCGCGCCCGCCGCCACGCCCAGGCCCATCGTCGACAAGGTGGCGGACGAGATCCGCAAGGCCTGCGAGCAGCCCGAGGTGCGCGCGCGCATCCTCGCGCTGCTCGGCAGCGAGCCCACGGCCGCCGGGCCCGAGCAGTTCGCCGCCCTCTATGCGCGCGAGCTGCCGGTGTGGCAGCGCGCGGTGAAGGACACCGGCGCCAGCCTGGATTGAATGCCACCGCGATCTGCGTGACAGTACCCGCCATGCCGACCGACATACCCGCCCTCCACGCGCCCTTCGCGCCCGCCCGGCCCATCCGCAGCATCGAGGACGTGCGGCAACTTGAGCGCACGCCCCTGGCGCATGCGCTGCCCGTGCGCAGCACCTACGAAATCTTCCGCAACTCGGCAAATGCCTTCGGTGACAAGACGGCGTTGACCTTCCTGCGAAGCGCCCGGCCGGAAGACGCGCCCATCCGCTGGAGCTACGCGCAGTTGCTGCAGGGCATCCACCAGACCGCCAACCTGATGCATCGCCTGGGCGTGCAACCCACCGACGCGGTGGCGGTGCTGCTGCCCGGCTGCCTGGAGTACCACCTGGCCCTCTGGGGCGGCGAGGCGGCGGCCATCGTTCAGCCGCTCAATCCGCTGCTGACCGACGAGAAGCTGGTGTCCCTGATGCGCACCGCCGGCGCCCGGGTGCTGATCGCCTACGGCTCGGACGATGAATCCGGCATGTGGTCCAAGGCCCTGCGCATCCGCGGCGAGGTGCCCAGCCTCACGCACGTGCTGCGCGTCGCCCCGCATGACGAGGCCGCGCCGCCCGCCGACCTGCCGGCCGGCGTGCTGGACTTCGGCGCACAGCGCCAGCGCGAGGCCGCCGACCGGCTGGTGAGCGGCCGCCGCATCGAACCCGGCGACATCGCCGCCTACTTCCACACCGGCGGCACCACCGGTGCGCCCAAGCTCGCGCGCCACAGCCATGGCGCGCAGGTCTTCACCGCCTGGGCCTGCACGCAGCTGCAGGGCATCGGTCCGGGCGACGTGGGCATCAACGGCTACCCGCTCTTCCACGTGGCGGGCGTGCTTCCGGCCGCGCTCACCTCGCTCTCGGCGGGCGCCGAGACGGTGATCCCCACGCCCTCGCTGATGCGCAACCGCGAAGTGCTGTCCAACTACTGGCGGCTGGTGCAGGCGTATCGCGCCACCTCGCTTTCGGCCGTACCCACGGTGCTGGCGGCGCTCAGCACGGTGCCGCTGGACGGCGCCGACATCTCCTCGGTGCGCTACTGCCGCACGGGCGCGGCGGTGCTCTCGCCCGAGCTGGCGGCGCGCTTCGAGCGCCTCTTCGGCCTGCACGTGCACGAGAGCCTGGGCATGACCGAGATGGCCGGCATCAGCACCGTGACGCCACCCGGCGTGGTCGGCCCGGCCGGCTGCGTGGGCTTCCGCCTGCCCTACGCCCAGCTGCGCATCGTGGCGCTGGACGCGGACGGCAAGCCCACCGCGCGCGAGCTGCCGCAGGGCGAGGCGGGCATGGTGCTCTTCAAGTCGCCCAACCTGTTCTCCGGCTACCTCGACCCCAAGGACAACCAGGGCGCGTTCACCGATGACGGCTGGCTGGTCACCGGCGACCTGGGCTTCATCGATGCCGACGAGCGCCTGAACCTCAGCGGTCGCGCGAAGGACCTGATCATCCGCAGCGGCCACAACATCGACCCCAAGACCATCGAGGACGCACTCTCGGCCCACCACGCGGTGCAACTGTGCGCCGCGGTGGGCGCGCCCGACGCCTATGCCGGCGAACTGCCGGTGGCCTACGTGAGCCTGCTGCCCGGCGCCACGGCCAGCGAGGCCGAACTGCTGGACTTCGCCGCGCGCGGCGTGGACGAGGCGCCGGCGCGCCCGAAGTCGGTGGTGATCCTCGACAAGATCCCCATGACCAACGTTGGCAAGGTCTACAAGCCCGAGCTGCGACTGATGGCCGCGCAGGCCGTGGTGCAGGGCCTCGTCCGGCAGGTGCTCGCCGGACTGAAGCTCGACGAGTCGCTGGCGCCGCAGGTGAAGACCAGCGAGGCCGAGGGCGTGGTGGTGCTGCTCGATGCGGCGGCGATGGGCAGCGGTGAACGCGCCGATGCGCTGCAGGAGGCGCTGCGGGCCGCGATCGAGCCGCTGCCGGTCAAGGTGAAGCTGCAGCGCGTCTAGATCAGCGGCGTATCGGACTTCTTCAGCGTGCGCAGCACGAAGCTCGACTTGCTGTGCCGGATGCCCGGGATCTTGTAGAGCTTCTCGCGCAGCAGGCGCTCGTAGTCGCGCGTGTCCTTCACCGCGATGCGGATCAGGTAGTCGTAGTCGCCGGAGACGAGGTGCGCCTCCAGCACCTCCGGGATGGTCTGCAGCACACGGCCGAACTCGTACAGCGTCTCGTCGCTGTGGCTTTCCAGGTTGACCTGAACCAGCACGCTGTTCTGGAAGCCCAGCCGCTCCAGGTCGACCTTGACGGTGTAACCCTGGATCACGCCGGCGGTTTCCAGCTGCCGGATGCGGTTCCAGCAGGCGGTGGAGGACAGGCCGACCTGCTGGCCGATCTCCTGCAGGCTGCGGCGGGAGTCGCGCAGCAGCTCGCGCAGGAGCGCCAAGTCCACCGAATCGAAATCTCCTTCCCTCGTTTTTGCCATTTGCAGAAAATCCTTCCAGTCTTGATCCATCAACCTTGAAAATTATGAAGCACTTTCCGTGATCGCTTGAATACGATCCCAGCCATGACGACTCCCGCCCTGGCCGCCGCGCACGCTTCGCATCCCCTCCCTTCCCCACGCACCGGCGCCAGCGCCCTTCTCGAAGCGCTCATCGAACAGGGCGTGGACACGGTCTTCGGCTACCCCGGCGGCGCCGTGCTGCCGCTCTACGACGCGCTTCATGCGCAGCCGCGCATCCGGCACGTGCTGGTTCGCCACGAGCAGGCCGCCGTCCATGCCGCCGAAGGCTATGCGCGAAGCACGGGCCGCGTGGGCGTGGTTTTCGTGACTTCGGGGCCGGGCGTGGCCAACACCATCTCGGGCCTGCTCGACGCGATGAGCGACTCGATTCCCGTGCTGTGCATCAGCGGCCAGGTGGCGCGCGCCGCCATCGGCACCGACGCCTTCCAGGAATGCGACGCGCTGGGCATCTCGCGGCCGGTGACCAAGTGGAACGTGCAGGTGCGCCATGCAGGCGAGGTCGCGGACGTCACGCGGCGTGCGCTGCAGGTCGCGGCAGAGGGCCGGCCAGGGCCGGTGCTCCTCGACCTGCCCAAGGACGTGCAGAAGGAAGAGGTGCCGGCGCATGCCGCGGCGTCGTCGAAGGCGCGCACTGCAGTCGCGGCCGCCTCGCTTCCGCCGCCCAAGCGCATCCGCGAAGCCGTGGCACTGATGCGCGAGGCGCGCCGGCCGGTGCTCTATGGCGGCGGGGGTCTGATCAATGCAGGCGAACGGGCCTGCGAACTCTTCACCGATCTCGCGCAGCGGCTGCACAGCCCCTGCACGCTGACGCTGATGGGCCTGGGCGCCTTCCCCGCATCACACCCGAAGTACCTGGGCATGCTGGGCATGCACGGCACGCTGGAGGCGAACCTGGCCATGCACCACAGCGACCTGGTGGTCTGCGTGGGCGCGCGCTTCGACGACCGCGTGACGGCCAGGCTGAAGGACTTCTGCCCCGGGGCCAAGGTGATCCACCTGGACATCGATCCGGCCTCGATCAACAAGGTGGTGAAGGCAGACCTGCCCTTCACCGGCCATGCCACCGGGCTGCTGCAGGCGCTGGTGGATGCGCTGCCCGTCGAGGATGCCGAGGCGGCGCAGCGCACGCGGGACTGGTGGCAGCGCATCGAGGGCTGGCGCGCGCAGCGGTCGCTGGCCTTCGAGCCGCGCGAGGACGTGATCCTGCCGCAGCAGCTCATGCGTTCGATCGCCAGCCAGATCGAGGGCGCCGATGCCATCGTCGCCACCGACGTCGGCCAGCACCAGATGTGGGCCGCGCAGCACCTGAAGTTCGAACGGCCGCGCCGCTGGCTTACCTCGGGCGGCGCGGGCACCATGGGCTACGGATTGCCGGCGGCGATCGGCGCGCAGGTCGCGCATCCGGACAAGCTGGTGGTCTGCGTGAGCGGCGACGCCTCGGTGCTGATGAACATCCAGGAGCTCTCGACCGCCGCGCAGCACCGCTGCCCGGTCAAGCTCGTCATCAGCAACAACGGCTGCATGGGGATGGTGCGGCAGTGGCAGCAGCTGCACCACGGCGCGCGCTACAGCCACAGTTACACCGAGGCGCTGCCGGACTTCGTGGCGCTCGCGCGGGCCTTCGGCTGGTCGGCCCAGCGGGTGGACGACCCGGCACAGCTCGACGGCGCGCTCGACGCCTGCCTCTCCTCGCCCGGCCCCTTCCTGCTGGACGTGGGCGTGCTGGCGCAGGAGAACTGCTTTCCGATGATCCCCGCCGGCTGCGGCCATCACCAGATCATGTTGTCGGAAAGCCGCTGGGCCGCGGCCTCGTGAAGCGAAGGACGGCTCAGCGGCCCTTGACGGCCAGCAGCTCCACCTCGAACACCAGCGTGGCGTTCGGCGGCACCGCCGGCGGCGCGCCGGCCGCGCCGTAGGCGATGGACGGCGGGCAGGTCAGCTTGGCCTTGCCGCCCACCTTCATCTTCTGCACGCCCTCGGTCCAGCAGGGGATCACGCGGCGCAGCGGAAACTCGGCGGGCTCGCCGCGCGAGTAGGAACTGTCGAACTCCTTGCCGCTGTCGGGCAAGGTGCCGCGGTAGTGCACGCGCACCGTGTCGTTGGCGGTGGGCGAGGGACCCGTGCCTTCCTTGGTGGTCTGGTAGATCAGGCCGCTGGCGGTCTTCTCCGGCGCGCTGCCCTGGGCCCAGGCGGCCAGGGGCAATGCGGCGGCAATGGCAGTGGCAATCAGTAGGGATCTCACAACAGGTCCTTTTGCATTGGTGGGAAGCAGTTCATTATTGTCCGATGCGCTACCGCACCCGCATCGCCAGCGAGAGCTTCGAGTTCGAGGATCTGCGGCAGGTCATGGCCATGGCCAGCCCGCCGCGCTCGGGCGACGAGCTGGCCGGCGTGGCTGCCGGCAGCGCGCAGCAGCGCATGGCCGCGCGCCACGTGCTGGCCGAGGTGCCGCTCACGCAGTTCCTGCAGGAGGCGCTGGTGCCCTACGAGCGCGACGACATCACGCGCCTCATCATCGACGGCCACGACGCGGCCGCCTTCGCGCCGGTGGCCCACCTCAGCGTGGGCGGCCTGCGCGACTGGCTCCTGTCGCAGGCCGCCAGCACCGAGGTGCTCGGCGCCCTGGCACCCGGCCTCACGCCCGAGATGGCGGCCGCCGTCTCCAAGCTCATGCGCAACCAGGACCTGATCGCGGTGGCGCGCAAGTGCCGCGTGGTCACGCGCTTTCGCAACACGTTGGGCCTGCCCGGGCGCATCGCCGTGCGCCTGCAGCCCAACCATCCCACCGACGACCTGCGCGGCATCGCCGCCTCCATGCTCGACGGCCTGCTGATGGGCGCGGGCGACGCGGTGATCGGCGTGAACCCGGTGAGCGACAGCCTGCCCGCGCTCGGGCGCCTGACGCGCATGCTGGACGAGGTGATCCAGCGCTTCGGCATCCCCACCCAGTCCTGCGTGCTCACGCATGTGACCAACCAGTTGCGGCTCATCGAGCAGGGCGCGCCGGTGGACCTGGTGTTCCAGTCCATCGGCGGCACCGAGGCCACCAACCGCTCCTTCGGCATCACGCCCGACCTGCTGCAGGAGGCGCACGATGCCGCGCAGTCGCTCGCGCGCGGCACGGTGGGCCGCAATGTCATGTACTTCGAGACCGGCCAGGGCAGCGCCCTGTCGGCCAATGCCAACCACGGCGTCGACCAGCAGACCTGCGAGGCGCGCGCCTACGGCCTGGCACGCCGCTACCAGCCGCTGCTGGTGAACACGGTGGTCGGCTTCATCGGACCCGAGTACCTCTTCGACGGCAAGCAGATCATCCGCGCGGGCCTCGAAGACCACTTCTGCGGCAAGCTGCTGGGCCTGCCCATGGGCTGCGACATCTGCTACACCAACCATGCCGAGGCCGACCAGGACGACATGGACAACCTGCTGGTGCTGCTGGGCAGCGCGGGCCTGAATTTCCTGATGGGCGTGCCGGGCGCGGACGACGTGATGCTCAACTACCAGAGCACCTCCTTCCACGACGCCCTCTTCCTGCGCCGCACCCTGGGCCTGCAGCGCGCGCCCGAGTTCGAGCAATGGCTGGAGCGCATGCGCATCACCGACGGCGCCGGCCACCTGCTCGACGCCGATGCCATGCCGCGCCTGGCGGGCATGGAAGCGCTCGCCGCCCTCGCCCCATGAGCACGCAAGACGACACGCCCTCGCTCGACCCCTGGGAACCTTGGCGCCGCAGCACGCCAGCGCGCATCGCCCTGGGCCGCGCCGGCGACGCCGCGCCCACGGCGGAACTGCTGCGCTTCGGCTGGGCACATGCCAGCGCGCGGGATGCCATCCACGTGCAGCCGGACCTGGACGCGGTGGAGGGCAGCCTGAAATCCCAGGGCTGGCAGACGCTTCGCGTGAAGAGCCGCGCGGGCGATCGCGCCACCTACCTGCGCCGCCCCGACCTCGGGCGCCTGCTGGACGAGGAAGACGCGCACCAGTTCGCGCCCACGCCCGGCGGCTGCGACGTGTGCGTGGTGGTTGGCGACGGCCTCTCGGCCCTGGCCATCGAGCGCCATGCGGCGCCGCTGCTCGCGGCGCTGCGCTCGCACGCGCCGCCCGACTGGCGCTTCGGCCCCGTCGCCATCGCCAGCCAGGCGCGCGTGGCGCTGGCCGACGACATCGGCGAGCGGCTGGGCGCGCGGCTCGCGGTGATGCTCATCGGCGAAAGGCCCGGCCTGAGTTCGCCCGACAGCCTGGGCATCTACCTCACCTTCGCGCCCCGGCGCGGTCGAACGGATGCAGAGCGCAACTGCATCTCCAACGTGCGCGCCGAGGGCCTGGTGCCGCAGGCCGCGGCGGCCCGGCTCGCCTGGCTCATGCGCGAATCGCTGCGGCGCTCGCTGAGCGGCGTGGCCCTCAAGGACGAGAGCGAGCACGCCGTGCTGGAGGCCGGGGCGAGCCTGCACTACACGACAACTGCAAATCAGGAGACCCGACCATGACCCCCGTCAGCCCCCGCTACCCGATGGCCGAGCTGTCCAGCCTGCCCGCCGACATCCGGGACAAGATCCTCGAGGTGCAGGAGAAGGCCGGCTTCGTGCCCAACGTATTCCTCGCGCTCGCGCGGCGGCCGGCCGAGTGGCGCGCCTTCTTCGCCTACCACGACGCCCTGATGCTCAAGGAGGAAGGCTCGCTCACCAAGGGCGAGCGCGAGATGATCGTCACGGTCACCAGCGCCGCCAACCAGTGCCTGTACTGCGTGGTGGCGCACGGCGCGCTGCTGCGCATCTACGAGAAGAAGCCGATGGTGGCCGACCAGGTGGCGGTGAACTGGCGCAAGGCCGACATCAGCATGCGCCAGAAGGCGATGCTGGAATTCGCGATGAAGGTGTGCGAGCGTTCGCACGAGATCGACCAGGCCGACTTCCCGCCGCTGCACGCCAACGGTTTTTCCGACGAGGACATCTGGGACATCGCCGCCATCACCGCCTTCTTCGGCCTGTCCAACCGCATGGCCAGCTTCAGCGGCATGCAGCCGAACGACGAGTTCTACCTGATGGGGCGGCTGCCGCGCGAGAAGAAGAACTAGGGGACAGCCCGCCGCGCAGCGCGCACGTCGCGCCGGCGCCGCCAGGCCAGCCGCTGCGCCAGCAGCGCCACCAGGCTGCCCAGCGCGGCTCCGGCCAGCACATCCGTCGGAAAGTGAAGCCCCAGGTACACGCGGCTCCACGCGATCGCCACGGCTGCCAGCACGAACAGCGCCGCCCACCGGTCGCGCCGCTCGAAGAGCAGCACCATCGCCACCGCGAAGGCCCCGCTCGAATGCAGGCTCGGGAAGCCGCCGCGCAGGGCATGCGACACCCACTGGATGCCCACGTCCAGCGCACCGGGCCGCGGCATCGGCCACAGCTCGCGGGCGAAGCGCACCACAAGCCACGTGACCAGCAGGCTGCCCAGCGCCGTCCATAGCGTGCGCCGCCGCTGCGGATGCAGCAGCGCCAGCACGGCCAGCGCCAGCAGCATGCAAGCGGGCAGGATGTCGGACGCGAAGACGGCCAGCTCGATGCGCCACGCCGGCGTGCTGGCGCCTGCGTTGACCCATGGGAAGAGCGTGAAGTCCAGCGCGTTCATGCGGCGCCTGCGCTCCTGGCCCCCGTGCGAGCGGGAGCCTGCACCGGCGACTTGTCCGCCAGCGCGCCGCCGCGGCACTGGATCACCGCGTCCAGCGGCAGCTTGTAGGTGGGCGATTCAACGTCCATCACGCCGAGCACGGTGTGGTAGAGGTTGTCGTGGGTCAGCGGCTGGTCCAGGCTCTTCGCGAGGCAGTCGCGCGCGATCTGGTCGCGCGAGCGCATGCCGTTGCTGAACCACATGACCCACGGCACGTGCTTCTGCGCCTCGGGTGCCACGCCGTAGGGCATGCCGTGCAGGAAGAGGCCGAACTCGCCCAGCGACTCGCCGTGGTCGCTCAGGTAGAGCATGCCGGTGTCGTAGCGGTCGGAGCGGGCCTTGAGCCAGTCGATGGTCTTGCCGAGGAACTCGTCGGTGTAGGCGATGGAGTTGTCGAAGGCATTGATGAGCGCGTCGTGGCTGCAGTCCGAGAGAACGTTCACGCGGCACTCGGGCATGAAGCGCTTGCTGCTGCGCGAAGAGCGCTGGTAGTAGGCCGGGCCGTGGCTGCCCATCTGGTGCATGAACAGCACCACGCCGCGCTGCCGGCGCTCTTCGGGCAGGGCCTGAAGGCGTGCGTCGAGGCCACGCAGCATGACCTCGTCGAAGCACTCGTCGCCGCCGGGGCACAGGGCGTCGCGCGTCGCCGGGTCCAGGTCCGCGAAGGCCGAGGCATGGGGGACGCGGTCGCACACGCCCTTGCAGCCGCCGGGCTGGTTGTCCAGCCAGAACACGGCCAGGCCCGCGGCCTGCAGCACGTCGGCGAGGTTCTCGTAGTCGTCGCGCGCGGACTCGTAGCCCTGCTTGCCCAGCGGGGAGAACATGCAGGGCACCGAGGCCAGCGTGCTGGTCCCGCAGGAATGCACGTCGCGCCAGCTGAGCACCTGGCGCGCCGCCAGCTGCGGCGTGGTGTCGCGCTCGTAGCCGTTGAGGCCGAAGTGGTCGGCGCGCGCCGTCTCGCCCACCACCACCACGAACAACGGCGGGCGGGCCTGCGCGGCGTAGCTCGCGCCCAGCGCCGCACCGCCCGACACCGGGATGAGCTTGCGCTGGTAGTGGAAGAGCGAGCGCTTGCCGGCCATCAGCGAGGAATACACCGGCGCCAGCGGATTGGTCATGTAGCGCAACTTGGTGTGATTGCGCATGAGCGGCGCGAGCTCGCGATTCATTGACACCACGGCGCCGGCCGCGACCGCCGCCACGGCCAGCAGCAGCAGCGCGTTGCGCCACAGCTGCGACAGCCAGGGTTCAGGCCGCAGGCGCGCATGCCAGATCACCAGCGCCGCGGGCGCGACGACGACCAGCAGGCTGAGGAAGAGGCGCCCGTTCAGCAGGTCGCGCACCTCGCTGAGGTCGGTCTGCGTGGCGTTGGCCAGCATGGTCGGGTCCATCACCACGCCGTAGGTCGACATGTAGTGCTGCGACACGGCGGCGATCAGCACCAGCGCCAGCCACAGCGGCTTCATCCAGCGCGACCAGGCGGTGAGCGACAGCAGCGCGATGCTGCCGCAGGCCACCAGCAGGCCCATCACCACCATGCTGGGCAGCACGTCGGCGAGCCGGCCGTGGCTGATGCGCCCGAGCTCCCACCACAGCGGCCAGTTGCAGGCCAGCGTGAGATACAGGCCCAGCCACACGACCAGCGTGCGCGCCGAGCGGGGCTGCCGCAGCCACTCGCGCACGGCCCGCCAGCGGCCGCCGGCCAGCTGCGTCGCGGCCCGCGCGATGGAGGAAGGACCTGCGCCGGCAGGATCGGAGATGGCCAGCGGCCAGGAAGGATTGCGCGCCATGGGCGTGTGGACGAAAGACTAGGAGGAAGATGAGGTGGTGGCGTCGGCCGAAGGAGCCGAGCCGCTCGCCGATCGCCACCACTGGCAGCCGAGGTCGAGGAGTAGGCCCGTGGTCCAGCACAGCCAGCCGGTCCACAGGGTGTGGCTCATGTAGTGGGCACCGCGCAGCTGCTGCACCAGGCCGAGCACGAGTCCTGCCGCGACGGTGGCGAGCAGCCAGCGGCGCGCCAGCAGGGGCAGCCGCCGCGCCAGCACGAAGTAGCCGCCGAGGAAGGCGAAGGCCGCCGATGCGTGCCCCGCCGGAAAGCAGTGGCCGGGCCCGCCGTCGCGCTGCCCCCAGGCCCAGTGCGACACGTAGTGCGCCGCGCCGCCGAAGGCATCCAGGTCCCAGGGACAACTGGTGCGGCTGCCGTGCTTGATGAGGGTGACCACCAGCACGCCGGCCAGCATGGACAGCACGAGCTGCGTGCGCTCGAAGCGGTCGAGCGCGCGCAGGAAGCCCACGGGCCGCACGATGCCGAAGGCCAGGGCGATGATCAGCAGCCAGCTCAGCGACTTGGCGCCCTCGTGCATCACCTGCACCAGGAAGCCGTTGTCGCGCAGCACGAAGCCCGCGGGGGTTGCGAAGAGGTGGGCGAAAGGTAGATCGAGGCCGCTCGCGTCCCATGCGAGCAAAAGGGCGAAGGCAAAGGCAGTCCAGCCCAGCCCGCGGGCCAGAGAATTTCGGAGCATGGGACTGGAGGTTAGGCAGGCAAGCTGAACGTGCCCTGAAGCTGCGCTCTTCCATAATCCGCGTGCCCACTCAAGGAGTCACACTTGCGCATCCTGCTGGTCGAGGACGACAGCGCACTGGCCAGCGCCGTCTGCAGCTACCTGGAATCGAAGGCCTTCGTGGTCGACGTCGCCCCCAGCCTGGCGCAGGCGCGCGCCGCGCTGCTGGGCCCGCAATACGCCGCCGTGCTGCTGGACCTGCACCTGGGCGATGGCGAGGGCCTGTCGCTGCTGCCCAGCATCCGCGCGCTGGCCGACCGCCCCATCGTGATCGTGGTCACCGCGCGCGACCAGGTGACCGATCGCATCCGCGGCCTCGATGCCGGCGCCGACGACTACATCATCAAGCCCTACGACCCCGGCGAACTGCTGGCCCGCCTGCGCGCGGTGGAGCGCCGGCGCAGCGCCAGCAACACGCCGGTCCTGCAACTGGGCAGCCTGGAGATCGACCTGGCGCGCGACGCGGTGCGCAAGGACGGCAGGCCGGTGACGCTCACGCAGAAGGAATGGGCCCTGCTGCGCGTGATGGCCTCGCGGCCTGATCGCATCCACACCCGCGACCTGCTGCAGGACGCGCTCTACGGCTGGGACGAGGAGGCCGACAGCAACACGCTGGAGGTGTTCATCAGCCGCCTGCGCCGCAAGCTGGGCCGCGGCCACATCGTCACGCTGCGCGGCCTGGGCTACCGGCTCTCGCCCTCCGAAGATGAAGACTGAAAGCATGGCCGGCAGCCCGGCGCAGGCAGCGCGCGAGCGCAACGGCGCACGCCCGCGCGAATCGCTGGCCGGCCATCTCACGCGCACGCTGATCATCTGGGTGGGCGGCGTGTGGCTGCTCAGCGTGATGGGCGTGGTGTGGTACGTGGGCCGCGAGATCAACCACAACTTCGACAACGAGCTGGCCGAGATCTCGCACCGCCTGTTCGACTTCGCCGCGCGCGACCTCGACCGCGAAAGCCAGTCCCGCCCCGAACTGGGGCCCCTGGTGGCCAGCGACCCGCTCTTCAGCGAGGACGTGGTGATGTTCGTCGTGAAGAACGGCGACGGCCGCGTGCTGATGCACACCGCCGCCATCGACGGCAAGGCTTTCGACGTGCCGCTGCGCCCGGGCTTCAAGAACTCCGGGCCCTGGCGCATCTACACGGTGCAGCACCCCACGCGCCCGCTGTACCTGCAGGTGGCCGATCCGCTGGAGGAGCGGCGCGACGCGGTCAACAGCACGCTGCTGGGGCTGATCCTTCCGCTGGCCGCGGGCCTGCCGCTGCTGGCTCTGGTGCTGCGCAACATCGCGCGCAAGGAGTTGCGCGCGCTGCAGTGGCTGGCGGGCCAGATCGCCGAGCGCGGCGGCTCCGACCTGCGGCCCGTGCCGCTGCCCGCGCTGCCGCTGGAGCTGCAGTCGGTGGGCGACGACGTGAACCGCCTGCTGGAGCGCCTGTCGCAGGCCCTGGACGTGGAGCGCGCGCTGGCCGCCAATGCGGCGCACGAGATGCGCACGCCGCTGGCCTCGGCCCGCCTGCGCCTGCAGACCGCGCTCGACCACGGCCTGCGCCGCGAGGACGTGGAGGCCGCGCTGGTCGCGCTGCGCACGCTGAGCCATCGCACCGAGAAGCTGCTGCAGCTCTCGCGCGCCGAATCGGGCGCATCGCTCTCGCGCCAGCCGGTGGACCTGGTGAAGCTGGCCGCCCTGGTGGCGCAGGAGTTCTGGCGCGAGGACGAGGCCCGCGCGCGCCTGGACCTGCGCGTGCCCAACGTCGAGATCCAGCCGGCGCTGGGCGACGTGGACGCGCTGGCCATCGCGCTGCGCAACCTGGTGGAGAACGCGCTGCACTACGGCAGCGGCAAGCCGGTGGTGCTGGAGGTGATGCAGCCCTGCACCCTGGCCGTGCGCGACTTCGGCCCTGGCGTGGGCGCCGAGCAGCTGCAGACGCTGCACCAGCGCCACGTGCGCCACAGCGCAGAGCGCGCGGGCTACGGGCTGGGCCTGTCGATCGTGCACACCATCGTCGACAAGCACGATGCGCAGCTGGAGCTCTACTCGCCTCCGCCCGGCGCGTCCAGCGGCCTGGAAGCGCGCATCGTGCTGCAGCCCGCGGACTAGGCGCCCGGCCTGCCGCCGCTCAATGCAGCGGCCCTATCACGCCGCGCATGCGGCGCGCGCGCGCCGCGCGATGGCGGCGCAGGGTCCGCGCCCGGCCCAGCAGCGCGGTGCGGCGCGCGATGCCCACCACGCCGACGGCGACCAGGCTGCCCAGCAGCGCGCCCACCACGATGTCCAGCGGGAAGTGCAGGCCCAGCACCACGCGGCTGATCGAGATCGACAGCGCCGCGCCCAGGTAGAACCAGGCCAGCGGTCCGCCGCGGTGCAGCAGCATCACCATCGCCACGCCGAAGCTGCCGGCCGCATGCATGCTGGGAAAGCCCGGCCGCGTGCCCTGCGGCAGCCACTGCATGCCCAGTTCCAGCGCCGCCGGGCGCGGCATGGGCAGCCAGGTGCGGAAGACCCGCACCATGATCCAGGTGATCGCCAGGCAGCACACGGCCAGCCACAGCGTGCGCCGCCACGCCGGCCTCACCAGGGCCAGCAGCGCAGGCAGCACCATCAGCGCCTTGGGCAGCCAGTCGCCGATCCAGGTGAAGAGCCGGATGGACCACTGCGGCCATGCCGCGTCCGCGTTGAAGAGAAGAAAGAGGTAGACGTCCGCCGATTGCACCAGTGATCTTTCTTTCTGTTTGCCAGGAACGCGACTATCGCATTTGCGACAGCCCCCTCCGCCCGGCCGAGGGCCTGCCCCTCGTGCCCCCCTTTCCGGGTAGGGCCCGCAGGCCTGGGCGCCGAATAGAATTGTCCGCTGCGCCCCGGCGCACGTCCGTGATAACCATACCGAGCCAGACCCCATGACCCAAGAAGAGATCCTTGCCCAATTCGGCCCGCGCGAAGCGATGGAATACGACGTGGTGATCGTCGGCGGCGGCCCCGCCGGCCTGTCGACCGCCATCCGCCTCAAGCAGCTCGCTGCGCACCACGGCAAGGAAGTCTCGGTGGTCGTGCTCGAGAAGGGCTCGGAGCCCGGCGCGCACATCCTGTCGGGCGCCATCATGGACCCGATCGCGCTGAACGAGCTGCTGCCCGACTGGCGCGAGCTGGGCGCACCACTGAACCAGCCGGTCACGGAAGACGCCTTCCTGATGCTGTCGGAAACGGGCGGCACCCGCGTTCCCAACTTCATGCTGCCCCACAACTTCCACAACGAGGGCAACTACATCGTCAGCCTGGGCAACGTGGTCAAGTGGCTGGCCCAGCAGGCCGAGGGCCTGGGCGTGGAGATCTTCCCGGGCTTCGCCGCGGCCGAGGTGCTCTATGACGACAAGGGCGCCGTCAAGGGCGTGGCCACCGGCAACATGGGCATCGGCAAGGACGGCGAGCCCACCGAGAACTTCCAGCTCGGCATGGAGCTGCACGGCAAGTACACCATCTTCGCCGAGGGCGCGCGCGGCCACCTGGGCCGCCAGCTCATCGACAAGTTCAAGCTGGCGGACGGCAAGGACCCGCAGAGCTACGGCATCGGCATCAAGGAGCTGTGGGAGATCGACCCGGCCCGCCACCAGCCGGGCCTGGCGGTGCACACCTCGGGCTGGCCCCTGCCCTCGGACACCTACGGCGGCTCCTTCCTCTATCACGCGGAAGACAACAAGGTCGTGGTCGGCTTCGTGGTCGGCCTGGACTACCAGAACCCGCACCTGAGCCCCTTCGAGGAATTCCAGCGCTTCAAGACGCACCCCAACATCCGCTGGTACTTCGAGGGCCAGGACCAGGGCCTCAAGCCCGCCAAGCGCCTGAGCTACGGCGCCCGCGCCATCACCGCCGGCGGCCTGCTGTCGCTGCCCAAGACGGTGTTCCCGGGCGGCGCCCTGGTGGGCTGCGACGCCGGCTACCTCAACGCCAGCCGCATCAAGGGCAGCCACGCCGCCATCAAGACCGGCATGCTGGCCGCCGAGGCCGCCTACGACGCCATCATGGCCGGCCGCTCGCACGACGAGCTGGCCGCCTATCCCCAGGCCTTCGAGAAGAGCTGGCTGCGCAAGGAGCTGCACAAGGCGCGCAACTTCAAGCAGTGGTTCAAGAAGGGCCTGACCGTGGGCACGCTGATGACGGGCATCGAGCAGTTCCTGCTGCGCGGCCACGTGCCGTGGACCATCCACCGCGCCGAGCCTGACAACGTGCGCCTGAAGCCCGCGGCGCAGTCCAAGAAGATCGCCTACCCCAAGCCGGACGGCAAGCTCACCTTCGACCGCCTCTCCTCGGTGTTCATCAGCAACACCAACCACGAGGAGAACCAGCCGGCGCACCTGACGCTGAAGGACCCCACGGTCCCCACGCGCATCAACCTGCCGCAGTACGCCGGCCCCGAGCAGCGCTACTGCCCGGCCGGCGTGTACGAGTTCGTGCCCGACGAGGCCAATGCCGGCAAGGAGCGCCTGCAGATCAATGCGCAGAACTGCGTTCACTGCAAGACCTGCGACATCAAGGACCCGACGCAGAACATCGTGTGGGTCACGCCCGAGGGCGGCGGCGGACCCAACTACGTCGGGATGTAGATCTGGCGTGCTTGGGTCACTACGCCCCAGATGTTGAAGGAAAGCGCCTCAGTCAGGGCGGCAGCGTCGACGGTACCGCCAACGTACAGTCGTCCTTGAACAATCTTCAACGCGTCCCCTCGCCGACGTCCACACGCGTCGCGTCGCCCAACTGGTAGCCTCCGTCGCAGTCCAGCACCGTGCCGGTGATGTACGCAGCGGCGGCGGACGCGAGGAACACGGCGCAGTCGGCGACCTCTTCGACATTCCCATAGCGGCGCAACGCGATGCGCTCGATGCGGCCGTTGCGCGCCGCCTCGGTCGGCGCCATGCGCTGCGCGCCCTCGGTGCCATCGATCGGTCCCGGTGAGATGGCATTCACACGCACGCCCTCCGGTCCCCACTCCATCGCCAGTACCCTTACAAGCTGGTTGACCCCCGCCTTTGCGGCGCAGGCATGCGCCTGCATCGGCTTCGGGCGATGGGCGAGTCCGGCGGTGATGGCAATCAACGACGCACCCGGTGTTCGAACCAGATCGCGCGAGGCACGGAAGACATTGAAGGTGCCCATCAGGTCGATGTCGACTACTGTGCGAAAGGCCTTGGCGGACATGCCCATGGCGGGCGCCACGAAGTTGCCCGCAGCGCCGGCGACAACGACATCCAGCGGGCCGTGCGCGTCGACCGCCCGCAGCAGGCTGCTGCGCACCTGGTCGTAATCGCGCACATCCGTCGGCAGTCCGAGGGCGCGGTCTGGCGGTCCGAGCCGGCGTGCGGCCTCCTCAGCCCGGTGTCCGTCGCGGCCGATGACCGTCACGCGCGCCCCCAGTTCCGAGAAGCGCTGGGCGATGCCGAAGTTGATGCCGCGGGTTCCGCCGCTGATATAGGCGTGGCGCCCGGCGAGAAGCTGCGGACGGAAGATGCCGGTGCGCGTCGTCGTCGATTCCATGGTCAGCGCCCCTCAAAGCTCGGCGGTCGCTTTTCGAGGAATGCTCGCCGGCCTTCGTCGAAATCATCACTTCCGTAGAGAACGCCCTGCGCATCGGTCTCGGCCGACAGCAGATCTTCCAGCGGCATGGGACCGCGCGCCAGCACGGACTTGACCAGTCCGTTCGTCAGCGGCGCGGTGGCTGCGATCTCCTGGCCGAGCGCCACCGCGGTGGCCAGCGCATCGCCCGCCGGGCATACCTGCTCGACCAGGCCTTGCTCCGCCGCCTGCTCCGCGTTCAGGGCCCGCCCGGTTAAGAGCAGCAGGCGTGCGCGGCCCAGACCCATGCGCTGGGGAATCGACCACATGCCCCCCAAGTCCGGGAACAGCCCGATGCGGTTGAAGGTGCACGAGAAGCGCGCGCTTTCCGATGCGACCACCAAGTCGCATGCGGCCGCGAGGCACAGGCCCGCACCCGCGGCATGCCCTTCGACGGCTGCGATGACCGGCTTCTCGCCGCGCACGACGAGCCGCACCATGCGGTGTGCGCGCTGCATTCTCGTGCGCCCGCTCGGGGCCTTCATGCCTTCGAAGCTGACGATATCACCGCCCGAGCAGAAGTGTCCTCCCGCCCCGGTGATCACCACCACGCGGCACTCCTTGTCGTCCATCGCTGCAGCAAGGACTTCGCTCAGCATGTCGCGGAAAGCTGGCGACAAGGCATTGCGACGCTTGGGGCGGTCCAGCGTGACGATGCCGACGTGGCCCTCGCGCGCAAAGCGAACCTGACCATCGCTCTGCCCAGTATCGGTGGGTGCGCTCATGAGATCTCCTGCTGCGGCTCCGATGTATGGAGCCAGGGTTAATGACTACGAACGGGCGTTGACACCCGAGCCTCCGTCTCGATAGTATGCCCCGGTATACCGTCGAGTACATAGAGAAATGACCGGCTCCTTGTTGATTGCCAACCGCGGCGAGATCGCCATCCGGATATGCCGAGCCGCTGCCGAGCTGGGGCTTCGCAGCATTGCCGTGCACGCAAAGGACGACGCGGGTGCGCCGCATGTCAGCAAGGCCGATGCAGCAATTGACCTCGGCGCCACCGGCGTAGCGGCCTATCTCGACATCGATCGCGTCATCGACGCCGCCCGACGCAGCGGCTGCTCCCTGGTCCATCCGGGCTACGGCTTCCTGAGCGAGCGCGCCGACTTCGCGCAGCGCTGCGCGGATGCCGGTCTGGTCTTCGTCGGCCCCAGTCCTGAGACGCTGGCGGCCCTGGGCGACAAGGCTGCGGCCCGCGCGCTGGCGGTCCGCTGCGACGTACCGTTGCTTGAAGGGACGGGTGTGCTGGAGGGGCCCGGCGCCGCTCGAGCGCTGATGCAGCAGCTGGCCGGCCCGATCATGCTGAAGGCAGTCGCAGGCGGCGGTGGTCGTGGCATCCGCGTCGTGCGCAGCGAGGCCGAACTCGACGACGCCTATGCCCGCTGTGCGTCCGAGGCTCTGCATGCGTTCGGCGACGGGCGTCTCTACGCGGAAGCATTTCTCGATGGCGCGCGGCACATCGAGGTGCAGGTGGTCGGCGACGGTCAAGGTGACGTGCGAAGCCTCGGCGAGCGGGAGTGCACGCTCCAGCGGCGCCACCAAAAGCTGATTGAGATCGCCCCGAGCCCGTCCATTGGAGAAGCACTGCGCCGCAGGCTGGTCGACGCCGCGCTGCGCATGGCGCGGGAACTCGACTACGCAAGCCTCGGGACCTTCGAGTTTCTCGTCGTGCCCGGCGACGGCGCACACAGTGATCAATTGGTGTTCCTGGAAGCGAACCCTCGGCTGCAGGTGGAGCACACGGTCACCGAGGCCGTCACCGGCATCGACCTCGTCCAGCTGCAGTTGAGGCTGGCGCTCGGCGACACGCTTGCGTCGCTGGCGGAGCGCTGGCCCGCCCAGCTCCAAGGCCAGGCGATGCAGTTGCGCATCAACATGGAGCGCCTGAACGACGACGGCCAGGTGGTACCCACCGGCGGTTTGCTGACTGCGTTCGACCCGCCGGCCGGCCCCGGCGTACGCGTCGACACGCAAGCCCACGCGGGGTTTCGCAGCAACCCCGGCTACGACGCACTCCTGGCGAAGTTGGTCGTACACACGCCGTCCAGCGAGTACGGGGTGCTCCTGCGCAAGGCCTATCGCGCTCTCTGCGAAACGCGCATCGATGGCATCGAGACCAACATCGCCTTCCTGCAGGGGCTGTTGCAGTCTCCCGAGGTGCGCGACAACCGGATCGACACGCGCTACGTCGAGACCCACCTCGATGCCCTGCGCACGGCGAGCCGCGCCGCCCATCCGGCGCTGCACGCCGTGGCGGACGCATCCGGCGTCGTGGAGGCAAGTGCGTTCATAGCGCCGGAGGGTAGCCAACCGGTCCTGGCACCGGCCTCGGGGCGGCTGGTCAAGGTCGACGTGCAACTCGGAGACACGGTGGCACGGGGCCAGACACTGGCAGTGCTGGAGTCGATGAAGAACGAGTTCATCATCAGCGCCGAGGCCCCGGGCACGGTCGCCGCCGTGCGCGTGAACTGCGGCGAAACCGTGCTGGTCGACGCCCCGCTGTTCGACCTGCTGGCCGACGAACTTGAAGGGGGCGCGGGCCCCGCGTCGGAGGACGTCATTGACCTGGACGCCCTTCGCGCCGACCTGGTGCGCGTGCGAGAAGCGCATGAAAGCCGCATGGATGCGGCCCGGCCGGAAGCCGTGCGCCGCCGCCACAACGCCGGCCAGCGCACAGTGCGGGAGAACGTCGCGCAATTGTGCGATGACGGCAGCTTCGTGGAGTACGGCGGCCTGGCACTTGCCGCACAGCGTTCACGGCGAAGCGTCGAGGACCTGCGCCAGCTCAGCCCGGCAGACGGACTTGTCGCCGGCATCGGATCGGTGAACGGTGCATTGTTCGACGCAGACCGCACGCGCTGCGTGGTGATGGCCTACGATTACACGGTCTTCGCCGGCACGCAGGGCTACATGGCCCACGAGAAGAAGCGCCGCATGCTGCGCCTCGCGCTCAAGTGGCGACTACCGGTCGTGCTCTTCGCCGAAGGCGGTGGCGGACGACCCGGAGACACCGATCATCTCGGTGGGCTGCGCTTGTACAACCCGACGTTCTGGGGTTTCGCTCGCCTCTCGTCACGGGTACCGGTGGTGGGCGTGGTCTCCGGCTATTGCTTTGCCGGGAACGCCGCATTGCTGTCGGTCTGCGACGTGGTGATCGCCACCGAGAACGCATCCATCGGTATGGGTGGCCCGGCGATGATCGAGGGTGGCGGACTGGGTGCCATTGCTGCCGAGGCAGTGGGGCCGGTCGGCACCCAATCACGCAACGGGGTGGTCGACATCGTCGTGCCCGACGAAGTGGCCGCGGTGGACGTCGCCAAGCGCTATCTGGCCTACTTCCAGGGCCCTGTCAAAGACTGGTCGTGCGCGGACTCCCGCCGTCTGCGCCATGTGATTCCCGAGGACCCGCGCCGCGCCTACGACATGCGCCGGCTGATCGAGACCCTGGCCGACACCGGCAGCGTGCTCGAGCTGCGCCGGGCCTACGGAGTCGGAGTGATCACCTGCCTGGCCCGCATCGAGGGCCACACGTTCGCGATCGTCGCCAACAACCCCGCCCACCTCTCCGGCGCCATCGATGCCGAAGGCTCCGAGAAGTCGGCCCACTTCATCGAACAAGCGCAGTCCGCAGGACTGCCGGTGGTGGCGCTGTGCGACACGCCCGGCTTCATGGTCGGCGCCGAGGCCGAGGCGACCGGACTGGTGCGGCGCGCCGGCCGCCTCTTCATCGCCGGCTCCCGGGTGACGGTGCCGTACTTCACGGTCGTGGTGCGCAAGGCCTACGGGCTCGGCGCCGTCGCCATGGTGGGTGGCAATGCGCATGAGCAGATGTTCGCGGTGGCCTGGCCGACAGGCCACTTCGGAAAGATGGGGCTGGAGGGCTACGTGACCCTAGCCTACCGCAAGGAGCTGGCGGCCATCGCCGATCCGGCGGCGCGCAAGCGCCGCATCGAGGAGATGGTCGCGACGATGCACGAAAAGGGCACGGCACTGAACACCGCGCCTTTCCTTTCGATCGACGACGTGATCGATCCTGCCGAGACACGGCGGTGGTTGATTGCCGGACTGACAACCGCGCGCCAGCAGCGCGGCGACTCGAACCTGCGGCCCGAGCCGCAGGACATCTGGTGACTGGACGAGCACTGACGCGAACGTCCCATGAACAGCAAAGGAAAGCAATGAGCCAAGGTACTTCGATGCAGGACAAGGTGGTGGTGGTGACCGGCGCAGGTCGGGGCATTGGCCGCGAGATCGCATTGCTAGCGGCGGCCGAAGGAGCAAGGGTGGTGGTCAATGACCTGGGCGGCAGCTCCGAAGGTGAAGGCGCCGACGCGAGTCCGGCCCAGGAAGTGGTCTCCGAGATCCGCAAGGCAGGCGGCCAGGCCGCCGCCAACGGGGACTCGGTCGCTTCCGCCGCGGGCGGCGACCGGATCATTCAATGCGCACTCGACCACTTCGGCCGCATCGACGTCGTGGTGAACAACGCCGGCATCCTGCGCGACCGAATCTTCCACCGCATGTCGGTGGTCGACTGGGAAGCGGTGATCCAGACGCACTTGATGGGCAGCTTCTACGTCGCGCGGGCCGCGGCCTTGCACTTCAAGGAGCAGAACTCGGGCGCCTACGTGCATTTCACCTCCACCTCGGGTCTCATCGGCAACTTCGGCCAGTCGAACTACTCGGCCGCCAAAATGGGCGTCGTCGGCATGTCGAAATCGATCGCGATGGACATGCAGCGGTACAACGTCCGCTCCAACTGCATTGCCCCCTTCGCCTGGAGCCGGCTGATCGGAACCATCCCGACGGATACCGAGGAAACGAAGGCACGCGTCGAGCGGCTCAAATCGATGGGCGCCGACAAGATCGCGCCGCTGGCGGTCTATCTGGGAAGCGACCTGGCGAAGGACGTGACCGGCCAGATCTTCGGCAGTCGCAAAAACGAGATCTTCCTCTTCAGCCAGCCCCGGCCGGTGCGCTCAGTGCACCGCGATGCGGGCTGGACCCCGCAGTCCATCGCCGAACACGGCATGCCGGCGCTGCGCGGCAGTTTCCACTCCCTCGACAGGACCAGCGATGTCATTGGCTGGGACCCGGTCTGAGCGGAGGGTGGCCATGAAATCGAGAAACCCGCGGAGGTCCCCGTGAGCGTGCGCGGCAAGGCCTGCATCGCCGGCATCTACGAGCTGCCCACGCGGAAAGCTCCCGACAAGTCGCTCGCGCAGTTGCATGCAGAGGCCGCGCGCGGCGCGCTGCTCGATGCCGGCCTGACCCTCGCCGATGTTGACGGCTACTTCTGCGCGGGTGACGCACCCGGCGCGCTGCAAATGGTCGAGTACCTGGGCCTGAAGCTGCGCCACCTCGATGCGACCGAGGCGGGCGGTGCGAGCTACCTGCTGGACGTGAGTCATGCGGCCCAGGCGATCGCGGCCGGCAAGTGCCGCGTCGCGTTGATCACGCTGGCCGGTAAGCCGCGTTCGGAAGGCGTGGCCACGGGCACCACGCCGCGCATCTACAACGTCGCCTCGCCGGACGTGCAGTTCGAGGCCCCGTTTGGTGCGACTGTGGTGAATCTCTACGCCATGTCGGCAGCCCTCCACATGCACCTGTACGGCACCACGCCGGAGCAGCTGGCATGGATCAAGGTGGCCGCCTCGCACCATGCCCAGCACAACCCGCACGCGATGCTGCGCGACGTGGTGACGGTAGAGGACGTGGTGAACTCGCCGGTGATTGCCGATCCGCTGCACCGCCTCGATTGCTGCGTCATCAGCGACGGTGGCGGTGCCATCGTGGTGGTCGACCCGGCGATTGCGCGCAGCCTCAAGCGCCCGCTGGTGACCGTGCGCGGGGCCGGCGAGGCAGTCAAGCACACCGCCGGCGGCGATGTGGACCTGTGCACGACGGCCGCGGCACGCTCCGGCGCGCACGCCTTCGAGGAAGCTGGCGTGAAGCCGGCCGACATCCGCTACGCCTCGCTCTACGACAGCTTCACCATCACCACGCTGCTGCAGATCGAGGATCTCGGCTTCTGCGCGAAGGGACAAGGTGGGCGCTTCGTCGAGGACGGGGGCCTGATCTCCGGAGTTGGTCGACTGCCCTTCAACACCGACGGCGGGGG
>Ga0102594_1000221_pt1 | contig 75059 bp, 64 predicted proteins | sample AraplaCol_mLB_r2_2_FD_76863 | JGI IMG/M metagenome (GOLD analysis project Ga0102594, IMG submission 76863) | Arabidopsis root microbial communities from North Carolina, USA - plate scrape MF_Col_mLB_r2 (SPADES assembly) (version 2) | ecosystem: Host-associated > Plants > Roots > Endosphere...
ATGTCACCGTCTGAACGCTCGCCAATCCACGTCGATCGCATCGCCCATATCGTGCTGTTCGTCAGCGACCCTGAGGCGTCCGCCCGGTGGTATTGCGACATACTCAACATGAAGATCACCGCCCGCGCCGGCGACGGACCTTATAAGGGCGGCGTCTTCATGAGCTTTGGCCTCAGCGATCACGACATTGCGCTGTTCCAGGCGGAGGAAGGCGCGACCAAGGGCAAGGAATTCGAGCATATCGGCCTGATCATGGCCGGGACGAGCATGGACGACCTGCGCCAGAATTACGCCTATTTCCGCGAACGCGGGGTCGAGATCGCCGAGATCCTCGATCATGGTGTGTCGGTCGGCATCTATTTCTACGATCCCGACGGCCACATGCTCGAAGTCTTCTGCCAGAAGATTCCCGTGGACGGCGGTCAATCGCAGGCCGAACTCAACCGAAACCAGGGCCAGGCCAACCCTATTGAGCTTTAGACGACAGCTTGGCGGCGGCGGAGGGGCCGCCCCGCTGCCGTTGGCGATTTGTTCCGACAAGACCAGACAGGATAAAAGACATGACGAATTTTGCGCCGAACTTCGGCCCCTTTCACGTTCGCAAATGGTTCAGCCAGGTCGAGGAAATCTGGGCGGGTGAGACCGGCGCCGCCGCCGACGGCGAGCCCTTGTTCAAATATATGATCGGAGCCTGCATCAAGAATCCCTATGCCGGTGCGTTTGTCGAAGACCTGTCGGCGTGGATCGACGCTTCGCCCCAACTGGGTGTGGAAGTCGGCCGGCGGCTCAACGCGCTGTCGGGGGACGCGGCCATCGAAAGCTATGGCAAGGCGATCCTTGTCGGCATCGACGGCGAATATGAACATGGCAACGCGCTGCTCACCAATCCCGCCGCCAATCCGGTGCGCGATGCGATCGGTGGCGGCGCCTCGTGGGTGCCATCGACCGGCAAGCGCGGCGTTCCGGGAACGATCCTGGATATTCCCTTCGGCCACAAGGACGCGCTTTATGTGCGATCGCACTATGATACGATGAGTGTGTCGTTCGACGATGCACCCAACCGTGACGAAGTGATTGTGTGCTGGGCCTTCGCAACCCGCGGCCGGCTCAACGCGCGTCTCGGCGGCCTGCTGGCCAAGGACGCCGAAGGCAACGGCCTGACCTGAATCATGACCGCTCTTTCGCCAGACATCCCGAACCACCCGCCCGCGCCGATCGCGTTGTTGGCCGGCGAACGTACGCGGCGGATACGCGGTGGCGCGGTGGACATCCATGTCCGCGAATGGGGGGATCCGGAGGCGCCGGCAATGGTGCTGCTCCATGGCCTGCGCGGCTATTCGGGCACATGGCGGCGGCTGGCGGAATCCTTCGCCGATCGCTGGCGCCTGATCGCCTTCGATGCGCGCGGGCGAGGGGACAGCGACTGGGATGCGGATCGCAATTACTACACCGACGCCTATCTGTCGGACCTCGAAGCGGTGGTCGACGGGTCAGGTCTCGGCCGGTTCGTCCTGGTCGGCCATTCGATGGGCGGCACGACCTCCTATCTCTATGCTGCCCGGCACCCGGAGCGCCTCGATGGCCTGGTGATCGAAGACATCACCGCAGGATCGTCGGTCGGCGGCGCAGGGTTCGAGCGGATCGTCGCCGAAATGGCGGCGCTGCCGACCCGGTTTTCGGGCTGGGCCGAGGCGCGCGCCTATTGGCGCAAGCTGCGCCCCGGCGTGGCCGATGCGGCGATCGAGGAACGCCTGTTCGAATCGATGCGGGCGGACGAAGCCGGCGGCGTGGTCTGGCGCTATGATGCCGAGGGCATCGCCGCCACGCGCGTAGCGCCCGACCCCGCGCGTGTGATCGACCTCCATCCGGTGATCGCCGCCATTCGCACACCGACGCTGGTGGTCCGGGGCGGCAAGTCGGACTTCTGCAACCTCGCCAAGGTGCGCGAGCTTGAAGCGGGCAACCCGGTATTGACTCACGCCAGCGTGGCTGCGGCCTCGCACTATGTCCACGACGACGCGCCCGAAAGTTTCGCACGGTTGCTGGAAGGTTTCCTTGCCGGCCTGCGCGCCGCCAGGGCCGCGGGCTGACACGAACAGGAACTGGAACGATTATGGCCGAAGAGAAGAATGCAGCGGCAAGACTGGGCGCTGACGTGCTGCTCGATACCCTCTACCGGAGCGGTGCGCGCATCTGTTTCGCCAATCCCGGCACCACCGAACTCGGCCTTGTCAGCGCGCTCGCGCGCGATGGACGGATGCGCTGCGTCCTCAGCCTGTTCGAAGGCGTATGCACCGGTGCCGCCGATGGCTATGCGCGCGTGTCGGGCAATGTGCCGCTGACCTTGCTGCACCTGGGGCCGGGCTTTGCCAACGGCATCGCCAACCTGCACAATGCGCGGCGCGCCGGGTCGCGGATCGTCAACCTGATCGGCGATCATGCCAGCTGGCACCTTAGCTACGACGCGCCGCTGACGTCCGACATCGAATCGCTGGCGGGGCCAGTGTCGAAGCAAGTGATCCGCATGCAGTCGGTGGCCGGTATCGGCACCGATGTTGCCGCCGCCTTTGCCGCGACCGGTACCGATGCCGGCGGTGCGGCCACCCTGATCATCCCGACCGATATTGTCGATGCGGTGGTCACCGACGAGCCCGTCCTGCCGGACGTCGACGCGCCGGGCGCCGCCACGGTCCCGGCCGCGCGGATCGCGGCGGCGGCAGCCGCGACGAAGGACGGCGGCCGCTTCCTGGTGCTGATCGGGGGCAATGCGCTGGCGGAAGCCGGTCTGCGCGCCGGGGCCGCGATCGCCGCGGTGCTGGGCGGCCGCTTGTTGATGGAACCCTATCCCGCCATCGTCGCGCTGGGCGGCGACTTGCCGCCGATCGAACGACAGGCCTATTTTCCCGACGATGTCATCGCGCAGATGGAGGGCGCACGGGTGATCGTGGCGGGCGCGAGGGCACCGATCAGCTATTTCGGATATGAAGGTTTCCCGAGCCAGCTCGTTCCCGAAGACCGGCTGATCCGGCTCGTGGCGCCCGAAGAGGATGGTGTCGCGGCGCTGCAGGCGCTCGCCGCGGCCCTCGGCGCCGAAGCGGTGCCGGCGACGTCTGCTCCTGCTCCCGTCCTCGCCCCCGATCCGGTCGCGGCGCTGACACCAGGCTCGGTCGTCGAGCAGCTGATTGCGCAATTGCCCACCGATGCGATCATCTCGCTCGAGGGCTCGACGCTCGGCGGTCCATGGCTCCGCAACGCGCATCGCGCCGCGCGGCACCGCGTGATGACCAACACCGGCGGTGCGATCGGGCAGGGGCTGCCCTGTGCCGTTGGCGCCGCGCTCGCCGCGCCGGATTCGCGCGTCGTGTCGTTGCAGAGCGACGGCAGCGCCCAGTATACGCTTCAGTCGCTCTGGACGATGGCGCGGGAAAATCTCCCGGTCACGATCATCATTGCTGCCAACCATCGCTACGGCATCTTGCAGACCGAGCTCGACCGCGTCGATGCGCCGCTGGCCGACCCGGTGATCGCGGGCCTCACCCGCCTCGACAATCCGCGCGCCGACTGGACCGCGCTAGCCAAGGGCTATGGCGTCGAAGCCGTGCGCGTGACGACCAATGCCGAGCTGGCGAGCGCGCTGGAGCGGGGACTGGCGCTCGATGGACCCCTGCTGATCCAGGCCGAACTTCCGTGACGGGAACCGCGCCCGTCGCGATCGTCACCGGCGGAAGCGGTGGGCTCGCGCCCGGGCTGGCCATCGCGCTCGTCCGGAGCGGATGCCGGATCGTCCTCACCGCGCGGGGCGCCGAGGCGCTCGACCGGACCGCCTGGGACATCGCCGCGCAGACCGGCGGCGAGCTGACGGTCATCGCGTCGGACGCTACCGACAGCGTGTCGGTCAAAGCCCTTGCGGCCGCCGTGCTCGACCGTTTTGGCCGGATCGATATATTGGTCAACGCGGCTGCGAGCTCGACCCCGATCGGCGGACCGATCGAAGCGATCGACGTCAAGGCGCTGATCGGCGACGTCGATACGAAGGTCGGAGGCTATCTTCGCTATATTCAGGCCGTCGTTCCGGCGATGAAGACGGCCGGGACGGGGAGCATCGTCAACATCGGCGGGCTGACCGGGCGTTCGAGCGACACGCTCAGCGGGCTGCGCAATGCCGCGGTATCACATCTCACCAAAGTGCTGGCGGATGAGCTCGGCCCTTTCGGGATCAGGGTCAACGCCATTCATCCAGGCATTCTCCAGACCCCGCATCTCGACGAGCTGTTCGCCGGCATGGCGGCCGAGCGGGGCTGCACGGTGGATGATATCCGCGCCGAGTTCGTCGCCGATATTCCCGCGCGCCGCATCCTCAGTCCCGACGAGATCGGCGAAGCAGTGGGCTTTTTAGCGACTCCCGGCGGAGCCTCGATCACGGGCCAGTCGATCACGGTCGATGGCGGCTATTCGCGCGGCGTCTATCTTTAGGAGGAAGCAGGCGATGGAGGACAGGTACGCCAGGGGACTAGCGCTTCGCAAGGCGGTGCTCGGCGCCGAGTATGTCGAGCGCTCGCTGGCCGATGCGGACGCGTTCAGCCTGCCGATGCAGCAGCTTACGACCGAATATTGCTGGGGTGAAATCTGGTCGCGACCCGGCCTGTCGCGCCGCGATCGCAGCCTCCTCAACCTCGGCATGATCAGCGCGCTCAATCGCCCGCGCGAATTGAAGCTGCATGTGAAGGCGGCGCTGCGCAACGGCCTGACGCGCGAGGAGATTGGCGAGGCTTTGCTGCAGGTCGCCATTTATTGCGGCGTGCCGGCGGGGATCGATTCGACGCGCATCGCGCGCGAGGCCTTCGCCGAACTGAATCTGGAAGACCGATCGGCACCCGGCGACGCCGGTTAATCGAAGATTGCAAGGAGATTGAACATGCGTGTCGGAACCGTTCGTGAGGTCAAGAATCATGAATATCGGGTAGGGCTCACACCGGAGAGCGCGAGGGAACTCGTCGTTCACGGGCATGAAGTCTGGGTCGAAACGGGCGCGGGGCTGGGCATCGGCTCGACCGATGCCGACTATGAGGCTGCGGGCGCGACGATCCAGCCCGACGCCGCGAGCATCTTCGCCGCTTGCGAAATGATCGTGAAGGTCAAGGAACCGCAGCCGGTCGAACGCGCGATGCTGCGCGAAGGTCAGATCCTCTACACTTATCTCCACCTTGCCCCCGATCCTGAGCAGACCGCCGATCTCGTCAAATCGGGCGTGACCGCGATTGCCTATGAAACCGTCACCAGCCCGCACGGCGGTCTGCCGCTGCTGAAGCCGATGAGCCAGGTCGCGGGGCGCATGTCGATCCAGGCCGGCGCGACCGCGCTCGAAAAGGCGCACGGCGGCCGCGGCGTGCTCCTCGGCGGCGTTCCCGGCGTGATGCCCGGGAAAGTGACCGTGATCGGCGGCGGCGTCGTCGGTTTCAATGCGGCGCAGATGGCGGCCGGCCTCGGCGCCGACGTCACTATTCTCGACCGCGATCCCGAAGTCCTCGAACGCGTGGGAACCTTCTTCGAGGCGCGCGCCAAAACCCGCTTCTCGAACCGCGCCAACCTTGCCGAATGCATCGCCGAGGCCGATCTGGTGATCGGCGCGGTGTTGATCCCGGGCGCCGCGGCGCCCAAGCTTGTCATGCGCGATATGCTCGGCACGATGCGCCCGGGTTCAGTGCTCGTCGACGTCGCGATCGACCAGGGGGGCTGCTTCGAAACCAGTCACGCCACGACCCACGCGGACCCGACCTATGTCGTCGACGGGGTCGTGCATTATTGTGTCGCCAACATGCCCGGCGCGGTGGCGCGCACCAGCACCTATGCGCTCAACAATGTCACCTTGCCGCACGCGCTACGCATCGCCAATCTCGGCTGGCACGCCGCACTGGCGTCGGATCCGCATCTGGCAGGCGGCCTGAACGTGCACCTGGGACAGGTCACCTACAAGGCGGTCGCCGACGACCTGAATTATGAATTCGTCGATCCGGCCCGAATTCTTCGTGCGGCCTAGGTCTTTCTACGAGGCGTTCGGTATCGTCCGGACGCCTCGGCCCGGCTGACTGAGGTGCCTTGATGATGGACATTTGCGAAGTGAGGCAGGCAGCCGCGCGTGCCGCGCCCGATCCGCGGCAGTCGGTGGGAGGCGAATCCGGCGGCGCGAAGTCCTTTGACATCTATCTGGTCCATGCTCTCGCAGACGATGACCTGGTTGCGGGTGTGCGGCAGATTCTCGAAGAGAGGGGCCATCGCGTCTGCGTCGACTGTGATAGCGCTTCCGCAACAGCGAGCGTCTCGTCCGCGCTGGCAACCTGCGTCGCGGACATGCGGCGGTGCAGCGCGATGTTCTTTGTCTACCAACCCCATCTCGCCCCGTCGGACGCGACCATCTGGAAGCTGGGCCATTTCGAGGGCATGATGATGTCTGGCCCCCGGCCCTTTCTTCTACCCGTCATGAAGAAAGGCGAAATTGGCGAGGTTTCCGGACTGTTGGCGCGCTATGAAACCGTCGACCTTGCGACCTATGAAATCATGTATCCACCCCGTTCGAGGCTGAACTGGCTTCGCCGTTTGATCGGCAATCAATATCCGGAATTGGCCTGTCGTCCGCCCTTCTGAAGGACGACATTCTAAAGGAACGCGAGGCAGGCGGCGATCATCTGTCCGCGCGCCGCCGGCGAAATCAGCTGGGTTTGGAACGCGCGCCTGAGCGATTGAGGAAGAGCGTTTCCCCGGCTCAGGACTGCCGCGGTCGAGCGGGATGCGCAATGCCGCGTCGCTTCTATCCAACCTGAACACTGGGTCAGTCGGCCCAATACAGTCGCATCGGGTTGTCAACGAGCATTCGCCGCTGCAAATCCCCGGTCACCGCGATGCTCGGGATCATATCGACCAAATGGCCGTCGTCGGGGATATTGTCCTGCATATTGGGATGCGGCCAGTCGGTGCCCCACAGGACGCGGTCCGGATAATCCTCGACCAGCGGCCGGACCGCACGGGCGAAATCGCCCCACGGGTCGCCCGTCCGATCGAGCCGGTCGGGGCAGGTCGCCTTGAACCAGATGTCTTCGCGCGCATCGAGCAGGCGGCGAAAGGCGCGCATGTCGGATCCGTCCGGTCCCTGCGCCACATCGGGCCGCCCCATATGGTCGATCACCAGCGGGACAGGAATCGCATCGAGGAACGGCCGCAGCTCCTCCAATATGTCGGCCTCGAAATAGACGACGATATGCCAGCCCCGGGGGAGCCGCCGAGCGACGTCGAGGAACTTGTCCTTTGGCGCATCATCGACCAGCCGCTTCAGGAAATTGAAGCGGATTCCGCGGATGCCGCCGTCGTGCAGCGCGTGCAACGCGGCTTCGTCGATCGCGGGATCGACCACCGCGACCCCGCGCGCGCGACCGTCCGACCGGGCGATGGCGTCGAGCGTCGCACCATTGTCGGTGCCATGGCAGCTCGCCTGGACGATGACGTTGCGGGCAAAGCCCAGATGGTCGCGCAGCGCGAACAGCGCCTCCGCGCCCGCATCTTCGGGCAGATATTTGGCCTTCGCGCTGAACGGGAACTCAGCCATCGGGCCGAAGACATGGCAATGCGCATCGACCGCGCCGGGCGGCGGGGTGTAGCGCGGTTTCGACGGATTTCCGTGCCAACTGACGATCCGCTTGCTCATCCGAATACCGCTCCGTCCATCAGTTTGCGCGCGGTGCGCAGCAGCGCCGCCGATTGCACCACCCCATGGGAATCCAATTCGAGGATGCAACTCATCTCGCCGGTCGGATGTTCGACCGACAGCGTCTTGCGTGCGCCCGGCGGTACCTGTGCCACTTCGGCGGCGGGCGATCCCTCGATCAGGCAGGCCGTCGCCACGCTCACCGCCCCGAGCACCCCGATGGTGGCATGGGCGCGGTGCGGGATGAAGCTGCGCACGGTCACCGCACCGCCGTGGCGTGGCGGGGCGACCAGCATCATTTTCGGCACCGATTTCTCGCGCACATCGCCTAGGTTCATGCGTTCGCCGACCGCCAGCCGGATCGCCTCGATCCGCGCTTTCAGCGCCGCGTCGGCGTCGAGGCTTTCGCGGTCCTCATAGCCGGTGACGCCGACGTCGCTCGCCTTCATCACGACGCAGGGCATGCCGTTGTCGATCAGCGTCACGGGGACCCCCTCGACCGTCTCGACCGCGAGCCCCGTGGGGAGCAGCGCGCCACACGACGACCCCGCCGTGTCGCGAAATTCGATTGGCACTGGCGCATGGGTGCCCGGCACCCCGTCGATCCGCGCCGCGCCGGCATAAGCTACCTGGCCATCCGGCGTCGCCACGGTCGCGACCGCGGTCTGGCCGGTATTCTCCATGAAGATCGTGACCCGCGTTTCGTCGCCGGTCGCGGCGACGAGGCCGCGCTCGATCGCGAAGGGGCCGACCCCGGCGAGGATGTTGCCGCAGTTCTGCGCGTCGCTCACGATCGCATGGTCGACGAAGACCTGCAGGAACAGATAGTCGACATCGACCCCATCGCGCGCCGATCTGGCGATCACCGCGACCTTGCTGGTTAGCGGATCGGCACCGCCCATGCCGTCGATCTGCACCGGATCGGGCGACCCCATGATACGCAGCAACAATGCGTCGCGCGCCGCGCTCTCGTCCGGCAGGTCGTCTTTCAGGAAATAGCCGCCCTTCGACGTCCCGCCACGCATCCACATGCAGCGGATCGCCGTCATGTTGCGGCCCCTTCCGCGCGCAAACCCGGTGCCCGCCTGAGCTGAAGGGGCCGGTCAGACATATTTCAGCCCCATCGCGGCGAGCTTCTCGCGCATATTGTACATGTCGAGACCGAGTTCGCCGGCGGCGAGCCGCGCGCGCTTGTCGGCTTCGTTGGCCTCGCGCGCCTCGGCCGCCTTTGCCACCTCGGGGGCCTTTTCTCGGGGCACGACGACGACGCCGTCGTCATCGGCAACGATCACGTCGCCGGCCGCGATCGGCGCGCCGGCGCAGACCACGGGGACGTTCACCGATCCCAGCGACGCCTTGATCGTCCCTTGTGCAAACACCGCCTTCGACCAGACGGGAAATTGCATTTCGGTGAGGTCGCGCACGTCACGGATACCGGCGTTTATGATCAGTCCCTTGCAACCGCGCGCCTGCGCCGAGGTCGCGAGCAGGTCGCCGAAATAGCCGTCCTCGCACGGGCTCGTCGGTGCGATGACCAATATGTCGCCGGCCTTCAGCTGTTCGATCGCGACATGCACCATCCAATTGTCGCCGGGCGGGGCCGAAATGGTGACCGCGCTGCCCGCGATCCGCGCCCCGGCATAGATCGGCCGCATCGAACTGGCGAGCAGGCCGGTGCGTCCCCGCGCTTCGTGCACCGTCGATACGCCGCAGCGTTCGAGCGCCGCGATGACATCCGGGTCGGCCCGCTCGATAGTCTGGACGACGATTCCGCTCATTGGACTCTCCCCAAAGCAAGTCCCTGTCATCGGGGACAGCTGATCAGACCTGTCTAGAAAAGCGATCCGGCAAAGGACATTCAGAAGTTTGAAACGGGTATAAGGCCATGCTAATTCATTCGTATCATGCTGTGGACCCTCAACCTTCGTCACCTGCGTGCGGTGTCGGCCGTCACCCGGCTCGGGAGCATCTCTTCCGCCGCGCAGGCCGTCAGCATCACCCAGCCCGCGATCACCCAGGCGGTGGCGCGGATCGAACGATTGCTCGGCCTGCCGCTGTTCGAGCGGCGCCCCGACGGCATGGAGCCCACTACCGCGGCGCGCCAATTGTCGGCGCGGATCGACGCCGCGCTTGCCTATGTCGGCAGCAACCGGGTGACGATGGCGCAGCTCAGGGCATTGCTCGCGCTGGGCGAGGTGGGCAGCTATAGCGCGGCGGCGGCGCTCACCGGCCTGTCCCAACCGTCGCTGCACCGCGCGGTCGGCGACCTGGCGCTCGTGCTCCGGCGTGGCATGGTCGAGCGGCGGGGACGCGGACTCGCCTTTACCGACAGCGGGCGCAAGACGTTGCGCGCCTTTCGCCTGGCACGCGCCGAACTCGAGGCGGGGCTGGCCGAAATCGAAGCGGTGAAAGGGGCCGAAACCGGACGGATCGCGATCGGCGCGATGCCGTTGTCCCGGGCGCGGGTGTTGCCCGCCGCGATTGCGGCCTTTCACCGCGATTATCCTAATGCGCGGATCAGCGTGATGGAAGGCGCTTGGCACGAATTGGTCGAGCCGCTGCGCGATGGCGCGATCGATATGATGATCGGCGCGCTGCGCGCGCTGGCGCCCGGCGATGACCTGGAACAGCGTCCGCTGTTCAGCGACCATCCGGTGATTTTGGGCCGCTCCGGGCATCCGGCGCTGCGCGCGGCGGAGATGGGGAATTGGGCTGAACTCTTGCCCTTGCTCGCCGGCTTTTCGTGGATCGTGCCCGAAGTGGGCACGCCGCTGCGCGCGCAATGGGCGCGGCTTTTCGACGCGGCGGGCATTGCGCACCCCGCGGTTCCGATCGCCTGCGGCTCGGTGATGATGATCCGCCAGATCATGCTCGACAGCGATTTCCTGACGCTCCTCTCGCCCGATCAGGTGGCGGTCGAGCTGGAGGCGGGCTGGCTGGAGGTGGTGGCCGAACTGCCCGCCGACTTTGTTCGCGACATCGGCGTGACGCGCCGTTCGATGTGGCGGCCGACAGCGATGCAGGCGTCCTTCCTGCGTCATCTGGACTCGGTTGCGCGAACTGCGGCTAGTCAGACAAATTAGCCAAAACTTATAGGAGTCACTTTCTTCCGATTGGTCGCGTCGCCGAGGGTTTGGCACGAGGACGGCAATGACACGGATGCTGACCCTGATCGGCTTTGGAGAGGCTGGTTCGACCTTTGCCCGCGCGGCGGGCTGGGAAGCCGACGCGCGGGCCTTCGACATTCGCCCGGTCGATTTCGCTAGCGCCGCGGTTCGGGGGTGCGCCTCGCTCGCCGAGGCGATGGCCGGATCGCCTGCGGTGCTTAGCGTCGTAACCGCCGATAACGCCCTGGAGGTCGCGCGGGACGCTGCGACGCTGCTCGATCCCGGCGCCCTTTTCTTCGACATGAATTCGGTTGCCCCCGACACCAAGCGCGCGGCCGCGGCCGCGATTGGCGCGGCGGGTGCGCGCTATGTCGACGCGGCGGTGATGGCGCCCGTCAATCCGTCACGGCTGGCAACGCCCTTGCTGCTGTCCGGAAAGGACGCGGAAGCCGGGCAGGCGGTGCTGGCGACGCTCGGCTTCACCAATGTACGGATCGTTGGCGACGACGTCGGACGCGCCTCGACGATCAAGATGCTGCGCTCGGTGATGGTCAAGGGCGTCGAGGCGCTGACCGCCGAGTGTCTGATCGCGTGCGAACGTGCCGGCGTGACCGACGAGGTCCTCGGCAGCTTTGGCAACGACTGGGCGACCGGCGCCGACTACCGGCTCGACCGGATGCTGGCGCACGGATTGCGCCGCGCGGCCGAAATGGCCGAATCGTCACAGACTTTATCGTCGCTCGGCGTGTCCCCGATGCTCACCGACGGCACGGTCGGCTGGCAACAGGCGATCGGCGAACTCGCCATTTCCCCCATACCGGACGGCCTGCAGGCCAAGCTGAGCGCCATAGTCGGAAGAATGCCATGATCATCGATTGCCACGGTCATTATACGGTGCTGCCCAAGGCGCACGACGCCTGGCGCGAGGAACAGAAGGCGGCGTACAAGGCAGGCGTTCCGGCGCCGCCCTATCCGGAGATTTCCGACGCGGAGATCCGCGAGACGATCGAGGCGAACCAGCTGCGCCTGATCAAGGAACGCGGCGCCGACATGACGATCTTTTCGCCGCGCGCCTCTGCGATGGCGCCGCACGTCGGCGACGAAGGGGTCGCGGTCGAATGGGCGTATCGTTGCAACAATCTGATCGCGCGCGTCGTCGACCTGTTTCCCGTAACCTTTGCCGGGGTGTGCATGCTGCCGCAGTCGCCGGGGGCCGACATGGGTGCGAGCGTCGCCGAGCTCGAACGTTGCGTCACCGAGCTTGGGTTCGTCGGCTGCAACCTCAACCCCGATCCGGGCGGCGGCCATTTCACGCATCCGCCGCTCACCGACCGTTACTGGTATCCCTTCTACGCGAAGATGGTCGAACTCGACGTCCCGGCGATGATCCACGTCTCGGGAAGCTGTAACCCCGCAATGCATGCGACCGGCGGCTATTATATCGCCGCCGATACCATCGCCTTCATGCAGTTGCTCGAAGGCGATCTGTTTGCCGACTTTCCCACGCTCCGCTTCATCATCCCGCATGGCGGCGGCGCTGTGCCCTATCATTGGGGCCGCTATCGCGGACTTGCCGACATGCTGAAGAAGCCAGGGCTCGACACCCATCTGATGAACAATATCTTCTTCGACACCTGCGTCTATCACCAGCCGGGAATCGACCTGCTCGCCGACGTGATCGACAACAAGAATATATTGTTCGGGTCGGAAATGGTCGGCGCGGTGCGCGGGATCGACCCGACGACCGGCCATTATTTCGACGACACAAAGCGCTATGTCGACGCGCTCGATATGGGCGATGCCGAGCGCGGCATGATTTTCGAAGGCAATGCGCGCCGGGTTTTCCCGCGGCTCGATGCGCGGTTGAGGGGGCAGGGCCGGTGAAGCAGGACATCCACGAATATCTCGCCGAGCTTGAGGATATTCCGGGAACGCGCGTGTTCACCGCGGCGCGCGCGCGACGGGGCTACTGGCTGAACCAGTTCGCGATGAGCCTGATGAAACCCGAGAACCGCGAGCGCTGGAAGGCGGGCGAGCAGGCCTATCTCGAGGACTGGCCCATGACCGCCGACCAAAAAGAGGCCATATTGGCGCGTGACTATAATCGCTGCCTTGATCTGGGCGGCAACGTCTATTTCCTCGCCAAGGTCTTTTCGACCGACGGTTTGAGCTTTGCCGAGGCGGTGTCGACGATGACCGACATGGGCTTTCCCGAATATCGCGACATGATGCTGAACGGCGGCCGGTCGGTCGAAGGCAATCGTTCGATCAAGGCCAACCGCGCGGCGAATAACGAAGGGACAGATTGAAATGGCCCGTTTAACCGCAGGTGTCGGCTCCAGCCATGTGCCGCTGCTCGGGGTCGCGGTCGATCAGGGCAAGACCGGCGACGATTATTTCGGGCCGATTTTTGCCGGATATGAATGGACGCGGCAATGGGAGCGCGACACGGCGAAGCCCGACGTCGTGATCCTCGTCTATAATGATCATGCCTCGGCCTTTGACATGAAGATCATTCCGACCTTCGCGATCGGTTGCGGCGAGCGGTACAAGCCCGCCGATGAGGGGTGGGGGCCGCGCACGGTCCCCGATGTCGAAGGGCATCCCGATCTCGCCTGGCATATCGCGCAGAGCCTGATCCTCGATGATTTCGACATGACGATCATCAACGAGATGGACGTCGATCACGGCCTGACGGTTCCCCTGTCGATGATGTTCGGCGCGCCCGCGGCCTGGCCGGTGAAGGTCGTCCCGCTGGCGGTCAATGTCGTCACCTACCCGGTGCCGTCGGGCAACCGCTGCTGGGCGCTCGGCGAAGCGATCGCGCGCGCGGTGGAAAGTTTCCCCGAGGATCTGAACGTCCAGATCTGGGGGACGGGGGGCATGAGCCACCAGCTCCAGGGACCGCGCGCGGGCCTGCTCAATCGCGAATGGGATAATAGATTCCTCGACGCGCTGGTCGGCGACAGCGATGCCGCGCGCCATATCCCGCACATCGAATATCTGCGCGAAACGGGCAGCGAGGGGATCGAGATGGTGATGTGGCTGGTGATGCGCGGCGCGCTGGGTCCCAAAACGCGGTGCCTGCACCGCCATTACCATATCCCGTGCAGCAATACCGCAATCGGGCATATCGTCCTGGAACCGGCCGAATAGATCGAAAGCCGGACGGCGCTCTGGCGCCCAAGCAAAACGGAGAATGACATGCGTATCGCTCTCGCCGGTGCCGGCGCCTTTGGCGAAAAACATCTGGACGGACTGAAACTGATCGATGGCGTCGAGATCGTCTCGATCATCAGCCGGACCGCCGATCAAGCCGCAGCCGTTGCGGCCAGATATGGCGCGCGGCACAGTTCGACCGAACTCGCCGATGCGCTGGCGCGCGACGATGTCGATGCGGTGATACTGTGTACTCCGACCCAGATGCACGCGGCGCAGGCGATCGCCTGCATGGACGCGGGCAAGCATGTCCAGGTCGAAATCCCGCTCGCAGACAGCTGGGCCGACGCCGAGGCGGTGCTGGCCAAGCAGAAGGAAACCGGCCTCGTCTGCATGGTCGGCCATACGCGCCGGTTCAATCCGTCGCACCAATATGTTCATAACCAGATCGTGGCGGGCGCGTTCAACATCCAGCAGATGGACGTCCAGACCTATTTCTTCCGCCGCAAGAATATCAATGCCAAGGGTGAGGCGCGCAGCTGGACCGATCATCTTCTGTGGCACCATGCCGCGCATACGGTCGACCTGTTCGCATATCAGGCGGGGCCGATCGTCAAGGCCAATGCGATCGAAGGCCCGCATCATCCCGAACTCGGCATTGCGATGGACATGTCGATCCAGCTGAAGGCGGCATCGGGCGCGATCTGCACCCTGTCCTTGAGCTTCAACAACGACGGGCCGCTCGGCACCTTCTTTCGCTATATTGGCGATACCGGCACCTATATCGCGCGCTACGACGATCTCGTGACGGGCAAGGAAGAGGTGATCGACGTTAGCAACGTCGATGTCAGCATGAACGGCATCGAATTGCAGGACCGCGAATTCGTCGCCGCGATCCGCGAGGGACGCGAGCCGAACAGCTCGGTCGCGCAGGTGCTGCCCTGCTACAAGGTGCTGCACGATCTCGAGCGGCAATTCTGACCGGTGAAGACGCAGGTCGCCATCATCGGCGCCGGCCCGGCCGGACTGCTCCTTGGCCATCTGCTCCGCGCCGAGGGCGTGGATTGCGTGATCGTCGAGCGAGCCTCGGCCGATTATGTGCTCGGCCGGATCCGCGCGGGGGTGCTCGAACGGACGACGACCGATTTGCTCGAACGGCTCGGCATCGACGAACGGCTTCGCCGCGAAGGCCTGCGCGAAGAGGGTTTTTGTCTTGCCAACGGCGAACGGCTGATCCGCATCGATACCTTCGGCCTCACCGGCAAGCATGTCACCGTCTATGGCCAGACCGAAGTGACGCGCGACCTGATGGACGCCGCCCCCGGCCGCGGCCTCGAAATCATCTATGAAGCCGAGGATGTCGCGCTTCACGCCATCGACAGCGACACGCCCTATGTCAGCTTTACCTCAAATGGCAGCGAGCGGCGGATCGATGCGCGCTTCCTCGCCGGCTGCGACGGCTATCACGGCCCGTCGCGCCGCGCGATCCCCGCGTCGGCAGCGCGCGAATATGAGCGCGTCTATCCTTTCGGCTGGCTCGGCATATTGGCCGATGTGCCGCCCTGCCATGGCGAGCTGATCTACGCCAATCACGCGCGCGGCTTTGCGCTCGCCTCGATGCGGTCCAAGACGCGCAGCCGCTATTATATCGACGTGCCGCTGACCGACCGGGTCGAGGACTGGTCCGACGACCGGCTGTGGGACGAGCTGGCAGTCCGTCTTGGCCCCGCCGCCGCCGCACGCATCACCCGCGGCCCCGCGATCGAGAAGAGCATCGCGCCGCTGCGTTCCTATGTGTTTGAACCGATGCGATACGGCAGCCTGTTCCTCGCCGGCGATGCGGCGCATATCGTCCCGCCGACCGGCGCCAAGGGGCTCAACCTCGCCGCGTCGGACGTAGCCTATCTCGCCGATGCGCTGACCCGTCATTTTTGTCGCGGCGAGCAAGACGGCATTGCCGGCTATTCGGCGAAGGCGCTGGCGCGCGTCTGGAAGGCCGAGCGCTTCAGCTGGTCGTTGACCAAGCTGATGCACCGTTTTCCCGACGACGGCCCGTTCGAGCGCCAGATGCAGATGGCCGAACTCGACTATATCGCCTCGTCGCGCGCGGCGCAGGCGGCGATAGCCGAAAACTATGTGGGACTGCCGCTATAAGCCGCGGCCCTAGGCGGCGGGGGCGAGGCGGCGTTCGGCGGACTTGATCGTGTTCTCGAGCAGCATGGCCACGGTCATCGGCCCGACGCCGCCCGGTACCGGCGTGATGGCGGCGGCCTTGCGGCGAACGCCCTCGAAATCGACGTCGCCGGTGATGCGGCCGTTGGCCAGGCGATTGATGCCGACGTCGATCACGACCGCGCCATGCTTGACCATCTGCGGCACGATCAGCCCGGGTATGCCGGCGGCGACGACCAATATGTCGGCGAGGATCGTATATTGGGCCAGATCGCGGGTCTTGGCGTGGCAGATCGACACCGTCGCGTCGCGCGCCATCAGCATCAGCGCCATCGGCTTGCCGACGATATTGCTCGCGCCGACCACCACGACATTCTGCCCCTCGACCGCGATGCCCTCATGCTCCAGCAGCTTGACGACGCCATAAGGGGTGCAGGGCGAAAAAACAGTGGTGCCCGTGACCAGCCCGCCGACATTGTAGAGGTGGAAACCATCGACGTCCTTTTCGGCCGAGATCGTCTCGAGCACGCGCGGCATGTCGATGTGCGGCGGCAGCGGCAGTTGGACCAATATGCCGTGGACATCGGGATCGGCGTTCAGCTCGACGATGCGGCCCAAGAGCTCGGCATTACCGATCGACACCGGCAGATGTTCGGAAAAGGAGCGGACGCCGACCGCCGAACAGGCCTTGATCTTGCGTCCGACGTAAACGGCGGAGGCTGGATCCTCGCCGACGAGCAGGACCGCGAGGCCGGGGGTCACGCCGTGCCGGGCGAGCGCCGCGACCCGGTCCGCAAAGCCGCTGCGCATCGATTTCGCGAGCGCCAGCCCGTCGATGATCTTCGCCGTCATTGGAGGTCAGTCCCGAAACACGACGGTCTTGTTGCCGTTGACGAGCACCCGGTCCTCGAGATGATAATGAACCGCACGGGCGAGGACGCGGCGTTCGATGTCGCGGCCCTTACGGACCAGATCGTCCGGTGAATCGGCGTGGCTGATCGCTTCGACATCCTGATGGATGATCGGGCCTTCGTCGAGGTCGGCGGTGACATAATGGCCGGTGGCGCCAATCATCTTCACGCCGCGGTCGAACGCCTGGTGATAGGGTTTGGCGCCCTTGAAGCCGGGCAGGAAGCTGTGATGGATGTTGATGCAGCGCCCCGACAGAAAGGCGGCGAGGTCGTCTGACAGGATCTGCATATAGCGCGCGAGGACGACGAGCTCGGCTCCGGTCTGGTCGATCAGCGCCTTGACCTGCGCTTCCTGCCGCGCCTTCGTTTCCCGGCTGACCGGCAGATGATGGAAAGGGACATCGCCGATCAGCGAGATATTCAACGCCTCGCGCGGATGGTTGCAGATGATGCCGACCACATCCATCGGCAATTCGCCGATCCGCTGGCGATACAGAAGGTCGCCCAGGCAATGATCGAACTTCGACACCATCAGCATCACCTTGCGGCGGTCGGCGGCGCCGCGCAGCGCCCAGGTCAGCGCATTGGCTTCGGCGAAATAGGCAAAGGCCGCGCGCAGGCGCCCGGCGTCGGCGTTCGCCGCGAGCGAAAGGACGACGCGCATGAAAAAGCGGTGCGATTCGGCGTCGTTGAATTGCTGCGATTCGTCGATGTTCCCGCCATTGTCGGCGAGAATCCGGCTGACGCCCGCGACCAGCCCCGGACGATCGTCGCACGAAAGCGTCAGGATATAGCGATTTTCCGACATGATAGGACGACTCTCCCCAAATTATTGTTTGTGTTGCATACAAAGATTGATATGCATTGCATATAAGTTTTTAGAAATGGGAGAGGCGATTCATGTCGGCACAAAATCTGGAACAGGTCTTGGCGGCCGCGGGAAACACAGTGGAGATGCTGCGCAATTCGCAGCTCGGCGCCTATGTCTATCCCGTCGTCGCGCCCGAGTTTCACAATTGGCGCGACGAGCAGTGGGCGTGGCAGCACAGCGCGGTGCTGTTCGACCAGTCGCATCATATGGTGAACCTGTATATCCGCGGCCGGGACGCGCTGCGCCTGCTGACCGAGACGATGATCAACTCGCCCAAGGGCTGGGCCGTGAACAAGGCCAAGCAATATGTGCCGACGACGCCTTATGGCCATGTCATCGGCGACGGCATCATCTTCTGGCTCGCCGAAGAGGAGTTCGTCTATGTCGGGCGCGCGCCCGCGTCGAACTGGCTGCGTTTCCATGCGGCGACCGGCGGTTATGACGTCGAACTCGAACTCGATGACCGTTCGCCGATGCGCCCGATGGGCAAGCCCGTCACCCGCTCGTGCTGGCGTTTCCAGATCCAGGGTCCCAAGGCGTGGGCGATCATCGAGAAACTGCATGGCGGCCCGCTCGAACAGCTCCGCTTCTTCAACATGTCGACGATGAACATCGCCGGGAAGACGATCCGCACGCTGCGCCATGGCATGTCGGGCGCCCCGGGCCTCGAAATCTGGGGTCCGTATGAGGAGCAGGAAGAGGTCCGCGCCGCGATCCTCGAGGCGGGCCAGGAGTTCGGCATCGTGCCGTGCGGCAGCCGCGCCTATCCCTCGAACACGCTGGAATCGGGCTGGATCCCGTCGCCGCTGCCGGCGATCTATACCGGCGACAAGCTGAAATCCTATCGCGAATGGCTGGGCGCCGACAGCTATGAGGCGACCGGCTCGATCGGCGGCAGCTTCGTGTCGGACAATATCGAGGATTATTATCTCAATCCGTGGGAGCTGGGTTACGGTCCTTTCGTGAAGTTCGACCACGACTTCCACGGCCGCGAAGCGCTCGAAATGCTTAATCCCGCCGAACAGCGCGCGAAGGTGACGCTGGCCTGGCATCCCGACGACATGGCGAAAATCATGGCCTCGCTGTTCGACCCCGACGGCGACCAATATAAATTCTTCGACGTGCCGCTCGCCAACTATGCCTCATCCAACTATGACCGCGTCGTCGATGCCGGCGGCCGCACCGTCGGCCTGTCGATGTTCACCGGCTATAGCTTCAACGAAAAGCAGGCCCTGAGCCTCGCGACCGTCGATCATGAAATCCCGGTCGGCACCGAGTTGCGCGTCGTTTGGGGCGAGGAGAATGGTGGTACCCGCAAGACGACGGTCGAGCGACACAAGCAGCTTGAGGTCCGCGCCGTGGTGAGCCCCGTTCCCTACAGCCGCGTCGCGCGCGAAACCTATGCCGAAGGCTGGCGCACCCAGCGCTGAACCGGCCGCGCGCTATCCCGCACCGCGCCGATCATCGGCACGGTGCGGGTCGCGTCGCCGCCTGACAAGGAGGGCCGAATGACGGTGCCCCTGATCCATCCCAACTGGGCAAAGCCGCCGGTCGGCATGACCGACGGCTATTCACTGGAAATCACCGCGAAGGACGTCGCCGCGCTGCGCGAGGCGGCGCCGCAGATGCCGGCCGAAACGCCGGTGGCGATCACCTTCCTGCCCGGCGAAGACGCGCAGTCCCGCGTCGCCGCCGCGATCGCGGTGCGCGAACTCGGCTTTGAACCCATGCCGCATTTCTCGGCGCGGCGGATCGTCTCGCACGACGAATTCGAGACTTATCTGGCGGCGGTCGCACAGGATGCGGGGGTGCGGCGCTGCTTCATCGTCGCGGGCGACCCGCCCGAGCCGCAGGGGCCGTTTTTCGATACGTCGGCGCTCATCGCGACCGGCGCCTTTGAACGCGCGGGAATCAAGGCGATCGGCGTCGGCGGCCATCCCGAGGGCCATCCGGTGATGTCGCCCGAGGAATGCTGGCAGGTGCTCGAGCGCAAGGTCGCCGACATCGAACGGCGCGGCATGGCGCCGCTGGTCGTCACGCAGTTCGGTTTCGACCCCGGCGCCTTTCTTGGCTGGCTGAAGGAAGCACGGCATCGCGGGATCGAAGCGCCCGTCCGGATCGGCGTTCCAGGCCCGGCCAGCATCAAGACGCTGCTGCGTTTCGCGTCGCGCTGCGGCGTCGGCGCCTCGACCAGCGTGATGAAGAAATATGGCGTCTCGCTGACGAGTCTGATCGGAAGCGCCGGCCCCGATCGCCTGGTCGATGCGTTTGCCGGCGGACTCGGCGACGAGCATGGGCGCGTGCGCCTGCATTTCTATCCTTTCGGGGGCGTCAAGGCGACGGTCGACTGGATTGTCGATTATGATCGGCGGCAGGGCGGTTGATCCCGCTTTGCGTCATCACTTGTATGTTTTACTGACAATTGTAACACCGTGTCGATGACCAGGAAAAAGGAAACGCTCGTGCCGACGACCCCGCATGTCGAGGGCGACGAGGACATCGGCGAAATTCGCAATATCGTCGGCTTCCATATCCGGCTGGCGCATGGCGCGGTGTATCGGCATTTCACCGAGACATTCGTCCATGTCGACCTGACGCAGAAGCAGGTCTCGGTCCTGTGGCTGATCGACGATCATCCCGACATCGCCCAGACCGATCTGGCGCAGCGGATGCGCATGGATCGGGCGACGACGATGGCGATCGTCAACCGCTTGCAGGCGCGCGGTTATCTGGTCCGGGGCAAATCGCCCGACGACGGGCGCAAGCAGACGCTGAACCTGACCGATGCGGGACGCGCGGCGCTGAAACAGGCCAAGACGGCCATTCTGGACCATGAGCATTGGTTGAAAAGCCGCTTCACCGAGAAGGAAGTACGCCAGCTGATCGAGATGTTGAGCCGCATTCACGAGTAACAAGAAATAATTCGGGAGAGACATGATGGCGGGGGCCGACCCTAAATCGACGATCGACGATGGCCCGATGCACGCCTGGCAATGGCTCGCGGTGGCGATCACGGTCGGGCTCAACGGGCTCGACGGCTTCGACGTGCTGTCGATCAGCTTCGCATCGCCCGGCATCGCCAGGGAATGGGGCGTCGACCAGAGCATATTGGGTTGGATCCTGTCGATGGAACTGCTCGGCATGGCCATCGGATCGGTGCTGCTCGGCGGGGTTGCCGACAAGATCGGACGGCGCCCGACGATGCTGGGCTGCCTGGTTGCGATGACGATCGGCATGCATTTCGCGGGCGTCGCGGCCAGCGTCAACGAACTGCTCGGCTGGCGGCTGCTCACCGGGCTCGGCATCGGCGGCATGCTCGCCGCGATCAACGCGGCCGCGGCGGAGTTTTCGAACAACCGCTATCGCAGCCTCGCCATGTCGCTGATGGTCATCGGTTATCCGATCGGCGGCGTGGTCGGCGGACTGGCGGTGCAGCAACTGCTCGTCGCGGGCAGCTGGCGCGACGTCTTCTCCTTCGGAGCGTGGGCGACCGCCGCCTTTATCCCGCTTGTCTGGTTCTTCGTACCCGAAACCCCCGCCTTCCTCGATCGCCAGCGTCCCGAGGGCGCGTTGCAGCGCGTCAACAGGACGCTGGTCCGCTTTGGTCACGCTGCGGTTGCAGCGCTTTCAGCCGAGCCCGGCGATGCGCCCAAAAAGTCGATCGCCGACATCTTCAAACCAGCGCTGATCGCGACGACCTTGCTCATCACCTTTGCCTATTTCGCGCACATCACCAGCTTCTATTTCATCTTGAAATGGGTGCCCAAGATCGTCGTCGACATGGGCTTCGAGCCGCGGGCCGCCGCGGGCGTGCTGACCTGGGCGAACGTCGGCGGCGCGACCGGCGGCGCGGTGTTCGGGATGCTCGCGATACGGTTCGGCCTGAGGCCGCTCACGGTGGTCGCGCTTGTCATCTCGTCGGGGATGATCATATGGTTCGGTTCGGGCGCCAATGATCTGGAGCGCCTTTCGATGATGGTCGCGGCGACCGGATTTTTCACTAACAGTGCGATCGTCGGTCTCTATTCGCTCTTCGCGAAGGTCTTTCCGACGCATGTGCGCGCGACCGGGACGGGATTTGCCATCGGCGTCGGGCGCGGCGGCGCCGCGCTTGCCCCGGTGCTCGCTGGCTATTTGTTCGCCGCGGGCTTCGGCTTGCAGACCGTCGCGCTGTGCATGGGCTTCGGCTCGTTGCTCGCGGCGATCGCGCTGCTGATGCTGAAGGAGCGTGCCGCCGACTAGGGTGGCGCGTTGAATCGTGCCCCAACTCCAAATCCGTTCGTGCCGAGCTCTCGAAGCGCCGTCCTTCCTTGCAACGTCGCAGCGAAAAAACGGTCCCCTTCGGCTGCCTCGCAGGCGGCCGGGGCCGGCTTCGAGAGGCTCGGAGCGAAGCGATCATGTAATCGCAAGATGAGCGAGGCTGGAAGCCTTTCGCTCAACCGATCAGCATCAGCGCGTCGAGCGCCACCGCGCCCTCGCCTTCGGGATAGACAACGACGGGGTTGAGGTCGATCTCGCGGATCGCGGGACCGGCCTCGAGAACCGCGCCGAGCGCCAATATGATGTCCGCGACCGCGCCGACATCCATTGCAGGCGACCCGCGAAAGCCCTGGAGCAGCGCCCCGCTCTTGAGCGCGTGAAGCTCGCCGACGATCGCACCGCGCGTCAGGTCGATCGGCAGCAGGCGCACGTCCTTCCAGATCTCGGCCTGTACGCCGCCAACGCCGGCGAGGATGATCGGTCCCCATTCGGGATCATTCCTGGCCCCGATGATGAGCTCGAGCCCGCGTTTCCCCATCGCTTCGACCAATATCCCGTCGAGGACAAGCCCCGGGCTGTACGCCGCGATGCTGGCCTCCATCTCTGCCCAGCCCGCGGCAACGGCAGCGGCATCGCCGACGCCGACGATCACGCCGCCCACGTCGCTCTTGTGCGACAGGGCGGGGGATTGGGCCTTGAGCACGACGGGATAGCCAAGGTCGGCTGCAATCGCCTCCGCCTCGGCAGCGGTGCGCGCCAGGCGGGCGGAGGGAAAGGGGATACCCAACGGACGGAGCAGGTCCTTTGCGCGATGTTCGGGTATCACGCCGGCCGCAGGCAGCGCGATCGATACCGCCGCGGGCGCCGCGACACCGGCATCGCGCGCCGCACAGCGGCTCAGCCCTGCCATCGCGCGGAAGACGCGGTCGGGGGTGGGGAAATAGGGAATGTTCAGCGCGCGCAGCGCCGCGATATACTCGGGCGGCACCCGCGCGCCATCGTCCATGCCGGCAAAAATCACTGGCTTCTCCGGCTTGAGCTTCCGGATCGCCTCGATGATCGGAGGGAATTTGAGCTCGCAGGTCGCCGCATCGGTCTGGATGATCGCGAAGACGACGCTGCCGAACCGGTCATCGTCGAGCAAGGCTGCCAGCGCGCGGCGGTAAAGGTCGGGATCGACGAGCGCCTGCGCGGTCAGATCGACCGGGTTCGACACCGGGACGAAGAGCGGAAGCGCCGCGCGGAGGGCGGGCGCATCATCGTCGCCAATGGCGGGGAGGGGCAGGCCGACCGCTTCGCACAGGTCGAGGGTCAGCGCCTTGAACGCGCCCGATTCGGTCAGTACCGCCGCGCCGCCTGCGGGCACGACGCCGCAGGTCGCAACGATGTCGGCGGTGTCGCCGAGCTCTTCCAGCGTATCGGCGACGAGCACCCCGGCGCGTTCGACCTTGACCCGCATCAGGGCATGGTCGCCCGCCATCGCGCCGGTGTGCGTGGCGGCGGATTCGCGCGCGGCGCTGCTCTTGCCGGGGTGCAAGAGCAGGATCGGCTTGCCCGCGGCGCGCGCCTTTTCGGCGAGCGCGAGGAAGCGGCGCGGCTGGCGGAATTGTTCGACGATCATCGCGATCGCCTTCGTTCCGGCATCGTCGATCAGATATTCGACATAATCTTCGACCCCGCTCGCAGCCTCGTTGCCGGTCGAGATCGAATAGGAAACGCCGATCCCGCGCGAAAAGAGCGTGACGGCCAGCACCGCCGCCATCGCTCCGCTCTGCGAAACGATCGCCATGCCCTCCCGATCGCCCAGCGGAACCGAGGGGGTTTCGACGAAGGTCAGCGGGATCATGTCGATATAGTTGACGAGGCCCAGGCAATTCGGTCCTTCGATCACCATATCATGGGCGTCGGCGATGCGCGCGATTTCGCGCTGTTCGGCGCGCCCTTCTTCGCCGCCTTCGGCGAAGCCCGCGGAGAAGATGATCGCCGCGCCGACCCCGCGCGCCGCGAGGGCACGGATGCCGTCCAGCACCGAGGCGCGCGGGATCGCGAGCACGGCCACATCGACGCCGGGCGGCAGTTCGTCGATCGCGCCGAGCGCCTGGCGTAGCCCGATCATCGGGCGTTTGGGATTGACGAGGTGGATGTCGCCGCCAAACCCCTGCCGCTCCAGGTTGGCGAGCACCGTCGCGCCCAGCGCGCCGGGGGTTGCCGACGCGCCGACGATCGCGACCGATCGCGGGCGCAGCAGGCGGTCGAAATTTCGGGCAGGCGGGGCCATGTCCGCGTCAGCCATCGCGTCAGCGCTTGATCTTGCTGGTGTCGAAGGTGCCGAGGCCCGGTTTGAAGGATTTTTCGTCGAGGAACTGGCGCGTCGCTTCATGCCGCGCCTCGACCCCGCCGAAATTGTGCAGCGCTTCCTGCGCGCGGATCAGATAATCTTCGGCATTGTCATAGGTCATTTCGGTCATGCGCCGCACCGCCCATTTGGTCGCGCGCAACGCATGGCCATCCTTCTTCGCCAGCGCCTCGGCGATTTCCAGCACGCGCGCCTTGAGCCGGTCGGCGGGCACGGCTTCGGTCACCAGGCCCTGCTCGGCGGCCTCGATGCCGGTCAGATTTTCGCCCATCATCGCATGATACACCGCCTTGCGCAGGGGCATCAGGTCGGCGACGACCTTCGACGCTCCGCCGCCGGGAAGGATACCCCAGTTGATTTCGGACAGGCCGAATTGCGCATCCTCGGCCGCGACGGCGATATCGCAGGCGAAGAGCGGGCCGTAGCCGCCCCCGAAGCACCAGCCGTTGACCATCGCGATCGTCGGCTTTTCGTACCAGCGCAGCCGGTCCCACCAGCTATAGGCTTCGCGCTGTGCCTTGCGGATGGCGCTCAGGCCCTGCTGCTCGGTCTCGCGGAAATATTCCTTGAGGTCCATCCCCGCCGACCAGGCCTCGCCTTCGCCCGCCAAGACGAGCACCTTTACATCGTCCCGGAATTCCAGATCCTCGATGACGCGTCCCATCCGGCGGTTGAGCTTGGGGCTCATGCAATTGCGTTTCTCGGGCCGGTTGAAGCTCACCCAGGCAATGCCATTCTCGACGGTGAAGGCGACGGTGTCTTCTTCGGTGCGGTCTGCGGTCATGAATTTTTCCTTGGATTCAGATAGGATAATGGCCGGGCTGGGTCTCGATCGTGATCCAGCGGGTTTCGGTGAAGCTGTCGATGCCCTGGCGGCCGCCGAAACGGCCGTAGCCCGATGCGCCGACGCCGCCGAAGGGCATCTGCGCCTCGTCGTGCACGGTCGGGCCGTTGACATGGCAAATGCCCGACCGGATCTGCCGCGCGACGCCCAGTCCGCGCGCGGTGTCGCGGGTGAAGACCGCCGCCGACAGGCCATAGGCGCTGTCGTTGGCGATACGGATCGCATCGGCCTCGTCCTTGGCGCGGATCATCGCGACGACCGGACCGAAACTTTCGTCGCGATAGATCGCCATCGCGTCGGTCACGCCATCGACGACGGTTGCGGGCATCAGCACGCTGTCGGCCGCACCGCCGCTCAGCAGCCTTGCGCCCTTGGTCAGTGCGTCGGCGATCAGGCTGTTGACATGGTCGACCGTCTTGCGGTCGACGACCGCTCCCAGCGGAGTCGTCGCCTCGCGCGGGTCGCCGGCGGCCAACGACTGCGCCTTGGCGGCGAATTTCCGCGCAAAGGCGTCGGCGACGGCATCGACGACGATGATGCGTTCGGTCGACATGCAGATCTGACCCTGGTTCATGAAAGCGCCGAATGCCGCGGCCCTTACCGCTTCGTCGAGGTCGGCATCCTCCAGCACGAGCATTGGTGCCTTGCCCCCCAGCTCGAGCAGGCAGGGCTTGAGATGGTCGGCGGCGCGGTGCGCGATGATCTTGCCGACCGCGGTCGAGCCGGTGAAGTTGATCCGCCGGATCTCGGGCGCGTCGATCAGGGCGCCGACGACTTCGGCGGCATCGGCAGGGGCGTTCGACACGAAATTGACGACGCCGTCGGCGAAGCCAGCCTCGGCAAAGGCTTCGACGATCAGTTGATGCGTGCGCGGGCAGATTTCCGAGCCCTTGAGGATCACGGTGTTGCCGCATGCCAGTGGAACCGCGATCGCGCGCACGCCCAGGATGATCGGCGCATTCCAGGGCGCAATGCCCAGAATGACGCCGACCGGCTCCTTCAAGGCCATGGCGAGGCAGCCGGGCTTGTCCGACGGGATGACCTCGCCCGCAATCTGGGTGGTCAGTGCCGCCGCTTCGCGCACCATCGACGCGGCGAGGCCGAGGTTGAACATCGCCCAGCCCCTTGTCGCGCCGATCTCGCCCATCATCGCCTCGACAAAGGCCTCGGCGCGTGCCTCGAGCGCGGCGGCAGCTTTCATCAATATCGCGCGGCGGGCATTGGGGCCCATCGCCGCCCAGGCTGGAAAGGCGGCCGCGGCGCGGGCGGCAATCGCGGGAATATCGGAGGGCTGCATCGCGGCAGCGGTCGATGCCACCTGCCCCGTCAGCGGATTGATTCGCTCGAATTCCATCGGAATGCCTCCTTAATTGCTATGCTGTATAACATATGGATTGCTATGAGCAATAGCATTTGCTAACCGGGTCCTCATGCAGGATCCGCTTTCTTCCTTGCCCGGTTATCTGCTGCGCCGCGCGTCATCGTCGGTTCTCGCCGAGTTGAACCAGCGGCTGGCCGAACTCGACGTCAACCATACCGATGTGTCGCTGTTGATCCTGATCGATGCGAACCCCGGTCTGACGCAAAGCGACGCGGCGCGCATGCTGGGGATACAGCGCGCCAACATGGTCGGCCTGGTTGCGCGGATCGAGGGGCGCGGGTTGTTGGTGCGCGAACGGGTCGATGGACGTTCGCAGGCCCTGTCGCTGTCGGCGGCCGGCAAGGCGATGCTGGCGCGCGTGTTGTCTGTCGTCGGTGCTTTCGAGGCGCGCCTGCTCGAGCGTGTGCCTGAAGAGCTGCGGCCCCATGTCGTGCCGATCCTGCGCCATCTTTGGGGCGAGGGTCAGGGGAATGGTGCCGGTACCGGACGTAGCTGACCGTCGGGTAAAATGTCCGCGACCGTCGGGAGCGGCCACCGCCCTCTGTCAGGGCTCGAGGGTCGATCCTTCGATGATCCGCTGCATCAGCGTCTTCAGCAGCGCCAGCTCGTCTTTCGACAGCATTTCGGTCAGTTGCTCATCCTGGCGCGCGATGATGATCCGCAGTTCGTCGAGCCGCGCGCGGCCGGTTTCGGTCAGGTAAATCCCGCGCGACCGGCGATCGCGCGCGTCCGGGCGGCGCGAAAGACAGCCGCGGGTCTGCCAAAAATCGATCGCCAGCGTGGCGGCCGGCTTCGAAAGGCCCAATATGCCCGCCAATTGCACCTGTTGCAGGCCGGGATTCGCGCCCACGACTTCGAGCAGCGAGTAGCGCAGCGGTGTGATCGCCCGGTCGCCGACGGCGTCGCCGAATATCGCGAAGGTGCGCAGGCTGGCTTTGCGAAACAGGAATCCCGTCAAGGACGGGAGTTGGCCATAGTCGAACGCCGGATCGAACATCCGGACGCCTTTCGGCTGCTTGTCCGCCACCGCTGATCCTTCCTCTGTGTCCGCTCCGCCACCGGCCAATGGCGGACAATCGCGGTTTCCCGCAAGTCCTATTCGGACGCATTCGCCATATGCGCATAAATGGTTATTGACGATAACTAAATTTCGTGAGACCTTTCCTCAAGCCCGCAAGAGGCGTCGAAATTGAAGGGGAGGATATTATGGGATCGACCAGCCGTTCCGTGCGTTTTCTCGCTCACGCGAGTCTCGCCGCCTTGGGTCTCGCTGCGACCACCACGCCTGCGGTCGCGCAGGACGGTGCGTCCGAAAGGACCGATGCAAATCCCGAGATCGTCGTCACGGCCCGGCGCCGCGAGGAATCGCTGCAGGAAACGCCCGTTGCGATTTCCGCGTTCAGCGCCGAAGTCCTCGAGACCCGCCAGATCCAGCAGACGCAGGATCTTGAACGGATCACCCCCAATCTGCAGTTCAAGCCGGCCGGCCAGTTGTCGGGCAACAGCGCGGCCTCGGTCGTCTTCATCCGCGGTATCGGACAGCTCGATCCGACCGCCGCGGTCGATCCCGGCGTCGGCATCTATATCGACGAAGTCTATGTCGGACGGGCGGTCGGCGGCGCGATCGAGTTCGGCGATATCGCGGGGGTCGAAGTACTGCGCGGTCCGCAAGGCACGTTGTTCGGGCGCAACACGATCGGCGGCGCGATCCTCGTCCGCACGAAAGAACCCGAACTGGGTGAGTTCTCGGGCAAGGTCCGGCTGCGCACCGGCGAGGACGATCTCTACGAGGGCTTTGCCGCGCTCAATCTGCCGATCGGCGAAACGCTCGCCGCACGTGTCTCGGGCGGCTTTCGCAAGCGCGACGGCTATGTCACGCGGATTTTCGACGGGCTGGACCTCGGCAACGACAACAGCCTGACGCTGAACGGGGCACTGCTGTGGGAGCCGAGCAGCGACTTCAAGCTCAACCTGCGTGCCGACTATACGAGGCGCAAGGAGAATGGCGCGCCCTTCGTCTTCGCCGGCATCAACGAAACCGCGCCGGTACCGGCCATCGTCAGCGTTGCTGCGGGCTGTCCCGGCGCCACCATACCCTTTGCTCCGCTCGCGCCGGGCGACCCGCGATTTGGCGCGCCTTTTGTTCCCTCGATCAACGACCCGCGTTGCGCCAATGATTTCCAGGCGCGGGGAAATTTCACCAACGGCGGCACCGCCCCGGTTCTGAGCACGTCAACGGTGTGGGGACTGTCGGCGAATGCGCGCATCGACCTGACCGAGGCACTGACGATAAAATGGATCAGCGCCTATCGTTCGACCGAATCGCGCGGCATCCGCGATGCCGACAACACGCCGTTCGTCATCCTGACCACCGATGTCGGCAGCAAATCGAGGCAATTCAGCCAGGAAGTACAGCTTCAATATGAATCGGACCTGCTGAGCACGATCGTCGGCGGCTATTATTTCCACGAGCGCACGCGCGAACGGGCCAGCGTGCCGATTTCTTTCCCGCCGTCGCCACCGGTGATCGGGTCGCTGCTCGCGGGCGGCCCCGGATCGCGGGATTTGCAAATATCGCTGCTCAAGACCGACTCGGCCGCGGTCTTCGGCCAGGTCTCGCTGACGCCCGCCGACGGGCTCGAGATTGCGGGGGGCCTTCGCTATACGAACGACCGGAAATTCTATCTCGGATCGGTCCAGAATCTGTTTCCGTCGACCTTGCCCGATCCCGACCCGCTGCCGACGCTCGCCATTCCCCAGGGCGGGCCGCTCTTCATCTTCTACCGTCCTAACAGCGACAATTTCTCGGCGCTGACCGGCTCGGCGAGCATCCGCTATAATTTCACCGAATGGCTGACGAGCTACGCCTCGTTCGCGCGCAGCTTCAAATCGGGCGGCTTCAACACGCGCTACAACGCGCCGCCTGCCGGTTTCGTGCCGGTCCCCTTCGACGAGGAATCGGTCAACAGCTACGAAATCGGCGCGAAGCTCGATTTCGGCAAGCTGCGCCTCAATCTCGCGGCGTTCCAGGCTGACTATGCTGATATCCAGCTGATTTTCCGTCAGGGTGTCGTGCCGTTGCTGTTCAACGCCGGCAAGGCGAGGATCCGCGGTTTCGAGGCCGAACTCGACTATAGGCCGGTACGCGGCCTCTCGATCAATGCGACGGCGAGCACGCTCGATGACGAAATCCGGTCGATCACGCCCGTTCCGGGTGCGACCGCTACGGTTGCGCCGGGCGACGACCTGCCACTGACCCCGTCCTTCCAGGGCAGTTTCGGTATCGCCTATGAGGCGCATCTCACTGATCGGCTGACGCTGACGCCGCGGTTCGACGGCAGCTATACGTCCAGCCTGACCTTCATCACAGGCAGCGTGCCGATGATCGAACAGCCCGCCTATTTCGTCGGCAACGCATCGATCCGCCTCGCCGACAAGGACCGCGGCTGGGACATCACCGCCGGGGTCGCCAACCTCTTCGACAAGCAATATCTGATCCAGGGCAATGCGTCGCTCGGAACGCTCGGATATGCCGAGAAAATCTATGCGCGGCCGCGCAACTGGTATGTGCAGATCGGCTTTGCTTTCTGACCTGTCAGGGCGAAGGGTTGGTCAGGCCAAGGCGACGGCCGCGCGGCGGAGGAGGGCTCGCGACCGCGCGCGCAGCGCGTCGGTGAAACGGATCGTCGGAACGGCGATGCCGATCGCACCCACAGGGGCGCCACCGACCATGACCGCGGCGCCGATGCTGCAGATGCCGGGGGTGCTTTCCTCGCGCGCTTCGGCGAAGCCATCGGCGCGGATCGCAATGATCTGTCGGCGGAGTTCATCTTCGTCGATCACGCTGTACTCGGTCACCTGTTCGCGCGTGGTCTGGGCGAAATATCGATCGAGCTCCCCGGCCGTCAGCGTCGCGAGGATCGCCTTGCCGGCGGCGAGCGTGTGCAGCGGTTTGCGCTCGCCGGGCTCGATCGCATAGCGCAGCGCGTGCGCGCTCGCTTCGGTCACCACTGCCGAAACCTCCCAGCCGTCGCGCACCATGAAGGACACGGTCTCGTTGAGTTCGCTGCGCAGCGCGCGAACGAGCGGGGCTACTCGGTCGGACAGCGGCAGTTCGGTCTCGGGCACGCGCAGCCGGTCGAGACCGCGGCCGGGAAGATATTGCCGGCCTTCGCGCCGCAGATAGGCGCGATCCACCAGCGTCGCGAGCAGATAGGACAGGCTGCTGTCCGGGATATTGAGCGCCTTGCCGATCTCCTGCGCGACGACGCCATGGCTGTGCGCGACGACGAATTCGATCACGTCGAGCGTGCGCATCGCGGATTTGACGGGGGAGGGGGCGGCGGTCATGCGGGGAAGGTCAGCGAGCCGCGCCGCTCGGTGAAGCGCCAACCCTCGTCCGTCAGTACGAACCCATCGTCGAAGGAGCCGACGATCGGCGCGCCCGGTTCGACAAAGAGCAGCATCGCGCTCCGTCCGCGCGCGCGCGCCGGACTTTCGACGTCGATCACGATATTGCTGCAAATGTGGCGCGTCGTCCGCGCGGGGCGGGCCTCGAACGCCGCGAGGATCGCCGCGCGGCCGACGATCCGGTCGTCGGGCGCCGTCGGCCGCGTCATCCAGCCGTCCTCCGCATACAGCGCGGCGACATCCTCCCAACGCGCATCGTCGTTGAGATTGGCGTATTCGCAGATCAGCCGCGCGCATTGCCACTCGATGGCCAGCCGCTCGCCTGGCGTCACAATCTGGTCCCTGCAATATCGGCGCCGGCGCGCAGCGCCTTCAGCTTCTTGTCGGTCACGATCGGGTCGATCTTTCCATAGCCTGCGAAGGTCCCGAAACCACAGTCGGTGCTCGCGACGATGCGGTCTGCGCCGACGATGGAGGCGAAGCGTTCGATGCGCTGCGCGACGAGTTCGGGATGCTCCACATAGTGCGAACATGTGTCGATGACACCGGGCGCGAGAATTTTCCAGTCGGGAAGTTTCGCCGCCTGCCAGACCTTCCACTCATGCTCGTGACGCGGGTTGGCGGCTTCGAACAGGATCGTCGCGGGCCGCGCCTTCAGCACGATGTCGATGACTTTCTCGAGCGCGATGTCATGGTCGTGCGGCCCTTCGTAATTGCCCCAGCAGATATGCATGCGCATCTTCTCCGGCGCTATGTTCGCGGTCGCGGCGTTCAGCGCCTCGACATTCGCTTCGGCGACCTTGAGGAATTCGGCTTCCGGCAAGTCCTGATAGCCGGTGTGGCGCGACATGGCGAGATCGGGGCAGTCGAGCTGCAGGTCGAAGCCGGCCTTCACGATTGTCTCATATTCCTCGCGCATCGCGTCGGCGAGATCGGCGAGATAGGCCTCGTGGGTCGGATAATGGCGGTTGACCTGGAACGCCGAGATGAGCCCCGGCGATGCGGCGTTCATGAAGGCCCCGGTGGCCGCCGGCGCTTTAGCCAGTCCGGTCTTGAATCGCCTGATGTCGTCGTGCAGCGGCGCGAGGCTGACGAGCTTGACCGGCCCGATGCACGATGCCCGGACGAATTCCTGGGTCCCCATGATCGCCGACAGCTTCTTCGCGAGCCCGGGAACCTCGGCGAGATCGGCGGCGGGCTTGCGGTCGATATGGCCACCGAACCCCGACAATCGCTCGATCATGTAGGTGGAATAGCCGACCTTGCCGAGCTCGCCGTCGCTGACGATGTCGACTCCGGCCGCGACCTGGAAAGCGACGACATCCTCGACCGCCGCCGATACCACGCGATCGAAGGCGCCGGTATCATAGGGCTGGCCCGCATCGCGTGCGAGGAGGAGCGGGGTCAGCGCCTCGCCGCGCGGCATGCTTCCGACATGGGTGGTGCAGATCCGGGGCATTTTTTCGTCCTTCACGGCGTCTGGACGTCTCTCGACGTCAATCTCGGGTGCTCGATTTCTCGCTGGCACATGCTCTCCAAATTTCGTATAGGAGAAAACTTCATGTATATGAAGATCAATTCTCCTTCCGATGTTATTTGGGCGCTCCTTCCGGGCCTTCTTTGCGATTCGCGCATGTTCGGTGCGCAGCTGGCGGCGCTTCCGGGCGCTATCTGCATGGACGGCTTCTATGGCGGCGCGGACCGGATCGAGGCGATGGCCGACCATGCACTGGCGCGCCTTCCAGCGAAGGTGAGCCTGCTCGGTCATTCGATGGGCGCGCGCGTTGCGCTCGAGATCGTTCGCCGGGCGCCCGGGCGCGTCGAGCGTCTGATCCTTGCCGACACGGGGATCCACCCGGTCCGACCCGGCGAGCGCGAGAAGCGCTACGCGCTGCGCGACCTCGGCCGCGAGCGGGGAATGGCGGCGCTGGTCGATGCCTGGCTGCCGCCGATGATGGCGCCCGTCCGCCGCGCCGACCCCGCGCTCTTCGCTCCGCTGCGGTCGATGGCGATCGATGCCGGTATCGCGATTTACGAGGCGCAGATCGAGGCGCTGCTGCACCGACCGCTGGTCGATGACCTGCTTCCCGCCATCGCCTGCCCGACGCTCGCGATCGTCGGCGCCGAGGATCTATGGTCGCCGCCGGCGCAGCATGAGGACATCCGGCGGCGTATTCCCGGCGCCGACCTGCGCGTCGTTTCCGATGCCGGCCATATGGCGCCGGCCGAGAACCCGCATGAATTCACCAGCCAGATTCGCGAATGGATCGGGCTTGGCGCCGACGCCTGAACCCACCCGGATGCATCGAGAGGAAAGAAGAAGATGACCAATAGCCTGCAACAATTGCTCGACGGCCAGGCGAATATCGTGGATTTCCTGCGCAATCAGCAGGCCGGTCCCAACGCCTATCCCGGGGTGCCCGCCGAATTTTCCAACTGGCGCGACGAGCAGCGCGCGTGGGCCCAAACCGCGGTGCTGTTCAACCAGAGCTATCATATGGTCGACCTGCTCGTCACCGGCCCCGACGCCTTTGACATGCTCGCCTATCTGGCGCCCAACAGCTTCAGGAATTTCAAGCCCGACCAGGCGAAGCAATTCGCCCCCGTGACGCCCGACGGCTATGTCATCGGCGACGTGATCCTATTTTATCTCGAGGAAGGCAAGTTCGAGCTGGTTGGCCGCGCGCCGTCGATTGAATGGGTCGAATATCACGCGCAGACCGGCAAATGGAAGGTGCAGGTCGAACGCGACGAGCGCACCGCCGCGCGCCCCGAAGCCGAAAAATCCTACCGCCGCAACTATCGGTTCCAGTTGCAGGGGCCGAATGCGATGGCCGTCCTCGAACAGGCGATGGGCCAGACACCGCCCGATCTCAAATTCTTTCGCATGGGAACGGTCGAGATCAACGGCGTCCAGGTTCGCGCGCTGCGCCATGGCATGGTCGGTCAGCCGGGCTATGAGCTTTTCGGTCCGTGGGCCGATTACGACAAGGTGCACAGCGCGCTCGTCGCGGCCGGAAAGGACCATGGTCTCGCGCTGGTCGGCGGCCGGACCTATTCGTCCAACACGCTGGAATCGGGTTGGATTCCCTCGCCATTGCCCGCCATATACACCGGCGAAGCGCTCAAGGACTATCGCGGCTGGCTCGGCGCGCGGTCCTATGAAGGCATGTGTTCGCTTGGCGGCAGCTTCGTATCCGAAAATATCGAGGATTATTATCTGACGCCGTGGGACCTTGGCTATGGCATCATGGTCAAGTTCGATCACGACTTCATCGGCCGCGAGGCGCTCGAGAAGAAGGCGAGCGAACCGCAGCGCCGGAAGGTGACGCTGGCGCTCGACAATGAAGATATCGTGCGCGTGATGAGTTCGATGCTCCAGACCGGCGACAAGGCGAAATTCCTCGAATTTCCGAGCGCGGTCTATGCGATGCATCCCTATGACGCGGTGTTGAAGGACGGCAGGCCCGTCGGCATTTCGACCTGGATCGGCTATACGGTGAACGCGGGCCGTTTTCTCGCGCTTGCCATGGTCGACGAAAGCGTCGCCGAGCCCGGTACCGAGGTGACCTTGCTTTGGGGCGAACCCGATGGCGGCACGACGAAACCGACGGTCGAGCCGCATGTGCAGACCGAGATCAAGGCGATCGTCGCTCCGGTGCCTTATTCCGAGGTCGCGCGCGACGGCTATGCCGAAGGCTGGCGCACGAGAGGCGCCTGATCGCCGAGGGAGGGGCGAAGCCTTGCAGGCTCCGCCCGCTCCGCGGGTATGAAATGGCGCGGAGGAAGCGTTAGCGGGACCGGATGATGCAGCGAAATCCGATATGGCTGGTCGAACTGTCCACCGTCTGCGCGTGGCGGGCCGCCGGGCGATAGCGCTGGCAATAATTGGCTGCACATAGGTGCGATCCGCCCTTGAGCACCTTGCGCGGGACGGCGATGCCAGGGATCGCCGGATCGAAGCTCTCATGCTTCTTGCCGCCGCGCGGGTTGGCGGGAACGCAGCAACCGCCCCTGCTCTTGCGCTCGATCTTCGGCTGCCCGAACCAGTCGCACGTCCATTCCCAGACATTGCCGATCAGATCATAAAGCCCGTAGCCGTTGGCGGGATAGCTGCGCACCGGCGATGTGCGTTCGTACCCGTCCTCCAGCGTGTTGCCATAGGGGAAGGCGCCCTGCCAGTAATTGGCGAGCATCGCACCATCGGGTGCGAGATCGTCGCCCCAGGCATAATCGGCGCCGTCGAGACCGCCGCGCGCCGCAAACTCCCACTCGGCTTCGGTCGGCAGCGCCTTGCCGGCCCAGCGCGCATAGGCTGCCGCATCCTCATAGGCGACATGAACCACCGGATGGTCCTCGATGCCTTCGATACTGCTGCCAGGACCGTATGGATGGCGCCAGTCCGTTCCGATGCTGAACGACCACCATTGGCTGTAGTCCGACAGATCGACCGGGCCCGCCGTGCGCTCGAACAGCAAGGATCCCGCGGCCGCGAGCGCGGGATCCATGCCCGGATAATCGCTGGGATCGGGCGGGATCTCGGCGAAGCTGCGATAGCCGGTCGCATCGACAAACTGCGCGAAGGCGCGATTGGTCACGGGGGTTTCGTCGATCCAGAAGCCATCGACCCGCACCCGGCGCACCGGTGCCTCTTCGGGGTAGAAGCGGTCCGATCCCATCGAGAACGTCCCGCCCTCGATCCACTGCATGCCGTCTTTCGCCGTCACCCGTCTTGTCCTGTTGCTTCGCCTTAGCCAGCCGGCCCAAGGGCGCCGCCGGCCTTGATCCGCGCCTGCATGCCTTCCCAATCGATGATCGGCACCGATGGTGCATATTGGCCGGTCAGCCGCAGTGCGAGATATTTTCCCGCGCTACTCAGATATTGATTGCCGCTATCGATCATGGCCGTCGCGGCGTCCAGTGCGGGCTTCGCGGCGTCGCCGATAAACGTCAGGGCGTTGATCGCGTGCAAGCGGATTTGCCATGGGTGCGTGGGGGCACACAGTGCAATCAGCGCCGGTACGGACCCGCGGGTTTCACCCAGCCGCGCCAAGGCCTCGCTCAATTGAATCCGGACGTGTGGGGACTTTTCGGTCGCGAGGCGCTCCAGCATCGCCTGCATCATCGGGCGCGCCGCTTCGCCCTGAATGACGAGGCCCATCGCGCCCCAATAGCGGATCACTTCCACCGGGCTGGCGATCGCTTCACGCAGCCTGGGAAGGGCGTCGGCGCCCCCGGCGGCGGCGATGCGCGCGAGGGCCATCACCTTCTTGAGCGGATAAAGCTGCGGATTGCGCGATTCGGTCCAGCCTTCGCCGGCCATGCCCTCGGGCAGGAAGCCATTGTCGTGGATGCCGCTCATATGCGCGTCGAGCAGCCGGGAAAATCTGGCGCGCGTCGCGTCATGCGCCGGGTCGCGGGCCAGATCCTCTATCTCGTGCGGGTCGACCGACAGATCGTAAAGTTCCTCGAACGGCTTGGTCTGGAAGAAGCGGTCCTGCACCGCGTTCAGCTTGCCGTCGATATGGGCCTGTTCCCAATCCTGATAACCCTTGGCGAGCCATTCGAACGCCTGATGCTGGCTCCAGGGACGATGCGGCATATAATTGCGGATGTAGCGCCAGCGGCCGTCGGTCACGGTGCGCTGAAAGTCGATCCGCTCGTCCATGCGGTTGCGCATCCCGAACGCGAGAGCCTGCGGTCGGGCCTTGCGGCCGAGGAAGGGCTTGCCGCGCATCTGCGGCGGCGATGCCACGCCCGCGAGCGCGAGCACGGTGGGGGCCAGGTCGATGAAGCTGACCGGCGTCTGGATCTCGCTGCCCGGCGCGGCGGGCATCAGGTGGCGCCATTTGGGCGGCACATAGACGACCATCGCACAGCGCAGGCCTTCGTCGTAGCAATAGCGCTTCGATCGTCCGAGAACGCCGCCATTGTCCGAATAGTGGAAGACGATGGTATCGTCGGCCAGTCCATCGGCCTCGAGTTCGGCCAGCCGCTCGGCCAGTTGCCCGTCCATCTTTTCCATGAGGTTGTAGTAGCTGGCGAAATCCTGCCGGATGCCGGGCGTATCGGGCAGGAAGGGCGGAAGCGTCACCATGTCGGGCGTCACGCGGCCCGGCGTCGGCTTGAACAGACGCGATTCATGGGTGGTCTCGTAATTGAAGACTGCCATGAACGGCTGCGCCTTGTCGTCGCGCGACCGCCAGTGCGCTGCTTTTCCTTCATTGTCCCAGATCGCCTTGGGATCGACATCGCAATTATAATCGGTCTTGGCATTGTTCGTGCAGAAATAGCCCGCCGCGCGCATCAACTCGGGATAGGTGCGGAAATCCCTGGGCAGTTTCGCGGTCGCGCGCATCTGGTTCGCGGGGGCGCAGCTTTCGGGATAGACGCCGGTCAATATGCCGAAACGCGACGGGGCGCAGACCGGCGCGTTGGAATAGACGTTGCGAAAAAGAAGCCCCTTCTTCGCCAGCCCGTCGATCGTCGGGGTGTGGGCCAGCGTGTCGCCATAGGCGCCGACATAGGGATTATTATCCTCGCTGACGATCCACAGGATATTCGGCCGGTCGACCTTCGTCGGCCCCGCGATCGCCGGAGATCCGGCGGCGGCGGCGAGGCCCGCGGCCGATCCGAGAACAGCCCGCCGCGAAAGCCCGTGGTTCATTCCTTGCCTCCTCCGCTCTGGCGGGTCAGCTCGTTTCGCAGCGGCGGCGTGTACACGAACGGTTCGCCCCGCGCCTGAGCGGCCCGCTTGGCGGCGCCGTCCGGCAGGATCGGATCGAGACGGTCGGCGGGGTTGGGCTTGATATACCAGCTGGCCGGGAAGTCGGCGGCGCGCTTGCCGTCGATATCGCGGCGCACCGCACCGATCGACAGGCGCGCGCCATAGGGGATGACGTGCCGGCCGTCCCGGTTCGCGAGCTGGTCGTAGAGCGCCACGCGCAATTCCTGCTTCTTGGCCGCCCATGCGGGGTCGTCGACCAGATTGTGCATCTCGTCGGGATCGTGCCTGAGATCGTACAGCTCGTCGGTGTCCCAGACCCCATAATATTGGATATATTTGACGCCGTCGCGCTCGATCGCGAAGGTCCCCGGCGTCATCGGGAAATTATACTCCCAATAATATTCATAGACGAAGTCACCCGGCTTCCAGTCCGTCACCGCCTGTTTGCCGGTCCACAGCCGCCAGGCACTCTGTCCCTCGAACTGCCTGGGTCTGGCTGCTCCGGCGACGTCGAGGAAGGTCGGCGCGAAATCGAGATTGCGGACCCGGCCCGCATTGATCGTGCCCGCCGGGACCGTGCCGGGTTCCCACACGAGCAGCGGCACGCGCACCGACGCCTGATAGGCGTTGCGCTTGTCGATCAGCCCATGCTCACCGATCATGTAGCCGTTATCGGAGGTGAAGATGACCAGCGTGTCCTTGTCGAGCTTGTTCTTGCGCAGATAGTCCATGACCCGGCCGAGGCTATCGTCGATCGCGGACAGCGTGCCGTAATAATATTTGAGATATTCGGTCATCGGCACATCGGCATTGTAGAAGAAGTCGATGCCGTGCCAGCTGTTGCGCTGGTTGCGTACCCAGACGGGCTTTCCTTCACTATTCTCCGGCGTGTCCGCCGCGCTGGCGGGCAGGGTGAATTTCGCCTTGTCATATTGGTGCGCGTGGCGCGGCGGGGGCAGGGGGTCCGAATGCACGCCCTTGTGGCTGAGGTAGAGGAAGAAAGGTTTGCTGGGGTCGCGTTCCTTCGTCAGCCAGTTCATCGCATAATCGGTCAGTTCGTCGGTGATATAGCCCTTCTGCGGGACGACCTGCCCATCGACATTGAGGTTGGGCGACGAGTGCGCGCTTTCCGCCTTGGCCGGCCAGTAATTGCCTTGGCCCTTGAAGCTCACCCATTTGTCGAAGCCGGGACGCGGGCCATCGGTGTTGCTGCCCATATGCCATTTGCCGACGAAGGCGGTGTCATAGCCTGCCTTCTGCAGATAGGCGGGGAAATAGGTCAGCCCCGCCTCGCTGCCGTCATTATTGTCGACGATGCCGTGATTGCGTGCGGTCTGGCCGGTCAGGATCGTGGCGCGGCTGGGGCTGCACAGCGACGATGTCACCACCGCGTTCGGGAAATAGCTGCCTTCCCGCGCCATGCGATCGATATTGGGGGTTTTGAGCAGCCCGGGCTGGAGAAAGCCCATGCCGTCATGCCGCAGATCGTCGACCAGCACGAAGATGATGTTGCGCGGCCGGCTTTCCTTGCTGGCGGGTGCAGGCGATGCCGGCGCGGTCCTCGCCGTCGACGGCATCGGGCTCAGCATCAGCAGGGCCATGCAGGAAGCACCCAGCAGGGTCTTTGCGATCGCGGAGGGTTTCTTCTTCATCGTCTTTCCTCGTCAATAGACCATCTCGGTCTCGCGACCGTTCACGATGACCTTGCGGGTCACATGGAGCTTCCAGAGCGGCTCGGGCAGTGAACCGCGGAAGGTCTCGATCGCCTCGGCCAGCCGTTTCGCCGAGGCGGGATCGCTCGCCGACAGGTCACGCGATTCGGCGGGATCGTCCTTCAGGTCATGGAGATGAGACTGTTTCCAGTCCTTCGACAGCCAAAGCTTGCGGTCACCGCGCCGCGCTGCGTAGACCGGCTCCTGCCCCCAGACGAGCAGGCGGTCGGGCCGCGGGCGCTTCGCTGTCGCGACCAGGTCGTGGCCTTCCAATTCCCTGGGCAAAGGACGTTTGGGATCGGCCGCGCGCAACACCGTTGCCGCGATGTCGAGCGACGAGACCGGACTGGCACTGATGCCGCGCGTCTTCATGCCTGCGGGCCATGACAGGATGAACGGCACGCGGATCCCGCCTTCGAGATAGGTGAACTTGCCCGCGCCCCAGGGGTGGTCGGGGTTGCAGAAGCCGAAACGGTGGGGGCAGCCATTGTCGGACAGGAAGACGATAATCGTGTTGTCGCGCAGGCCCCGTTTGTCGAGCGTATCGAGGATACGGCCGACGCCATCGTCCATGGCGGCGATCATCGCGATATAGGTTCGCCGCACCGGATCCGCGATATGCGCGAAACGGTCATAATAGGTCTGCGGTACCTGCAACGGCCAATGCGGTGCATTATAGGCGACATAAGCGAAGAAGGGCTGATCCTTGCGCGTCGCGGCGCGATCGATGAAGTCGATCGTGCGGTCGGTGATCTGGTCGGTCAGATAGCGGGTAAAATCATCCGCCGGGCGGGCGTCCGGCCCCTCGATCATCGCCTGGTTGCCGGTGCGCGGTCCCACCGGATATTTGTCCGCCTTGGTGGGGGTCGTGACAATGCCCGGCGTGGCCGGGTCGATATAGTTGGTCTCGCCCGCGAGGAAGCCGAAGAATTCGTCGAAGCCCCGGCGGGTAGGATAGAATTGTCTTTCCGACCCGAGATGCCATTTGCCGAAAACGCCGCTGTGATAGCCAAGCGGACGCAGCCGCTCGGCCAATGTCAGCTGGTCCGCCGGCAGGCCCGCACCCTTGTCGCCCTCGTCGTTGATATTGTAGGTGAAACCATATCGTTGCGGCATGCGTCCCGTCAGCAAGCCGGCACGGCTGACGGCACATACCGACGCGGCGACATAGCCGTCGGAGAAGGCGACGCCGCTCCGGGCGATGCGGTCGATATGGGGGGTTGGCGCGTCGGCGCGGCCGTAAGTCGATACGTCCGCCCAGTCGAGATCGTCGGCCAGTATGACGATGACGTTCGGACGGCTCGCCGCGGCCGGAGCAGGAACGGGCTTGGCAACCGTCCCGCTCGCGGGCGTGCCGGCGGTCGCCGACCCAGACAGGCAAAGCGCCAGCGCGCCGGTGGCAAGCGCTGTGGCGGCGAAGGAGCGGATCGATTTTCGGAACATCATATGGCCTCCGGTAGGCATTGCATCAGGTAGCGGGAAGAGGGGCCACGCGTGCTCCGTCGATCGCCCTGCCATAACCTCTGAGGCCGAGCAGCAACGCAGCGACCGACAGCGGCGAGGCGATCGCGCAAACGATGGTGATGGCGTGGGGCAGCGCCTGCGGGTCGCCATACCAATAGTCGGTGACGATCGCGATCGCGAAGGGGCCGCCCGCCGCGCCAATCAGGTTCACCATCAGCATATAGCCGGCCGACATCGATGCGCGCATCCGGTTCGGGGTGATTTCCTGCAACGCTGCGAGCCCTCCGCCGAAGTTGAAGCCGGCGAGAAAGGTCATGATACCGATCAGCGTCAGCGTCAGGGTGACCGTTGGCATCTGCGGGAAGAGCGTTGTAACCGGAATCAGCCCGACGAAGCCGAACAGGGCCGCATAGAGATTGCCGCGTTCGAATCCGCGGCGGCGCAGCGCAGCCGCGGCAAAGCCCCCGGCGAGGGTGCCGCTGACTCCGCAGACGGCGGTGATGGAGCCGTAAAGGCCGCCGATTTCCGCCGTCGTCAGGCCGAATTTTCGTTCGAGAAAGGCGGGGATCCAGGCACCGGTCGCGTTGCCGACCAGAATCATCAGCGCAAAGCCCATGCTGATGCCGAAATAGGCCTGCCAATGCTGCCTGATATGCGCGAGCAGGACGGGAATGGGGGGGCTGGGCTGGGTGCCGCCATCCCCCATGCGCGCGGGTTCCCTGACAAGCAGCATCAAGACCGAAAGCAGAATGCCTGGCAGTGCCAGGATAAGAAAGACGAGGTGCCATCCCTTCATCGCGCCGATGAAGGGAATGTCGACGACGCTGGAAGGTGGCACGACGGTGGCGAGAAGCCCGCCGAGCAGCAAGGCGGCTGCGCCGCCGACATAAATCCCCATCTGATAGACGCCCATGGCCGCCGGCAGCCGGTCCTTGGGGAAATAATCGGAAAGGATGGAGTAAGCAGCGGGGCTGAGGCCTCCTTCGCCCGCGCCCACGCCGACCCGCGCCACGAAAAGCGCCCCGAAACTGCGCGCGATGCCGCACAGAGCGGTCGCAAGGCTCCAGATGAAGATCGCGGCGGCCACGATATTCCGGCGATTGGTACGGTCGGCGAGTCGCGCCACCGGAATTCCGACCAGAACATAGAACATGGTGAAGCTGAGGCCGTAGAGAAGGCTCATGGCGGTATCGCTGGCCTGCAGGTCGTCCTTGATCGGCTGCACCAGAAGTGCCAGCGCCTGGCGATCGACGAAGGCCAGGGTGTTGGCGGCGGCGAGCATCCCCGCCGCGAACCATGCCCGGCGCCGGGACGGCCAGTGGTCCTCTGTCGCAGCCTCGGCCATTATTCCTCTCCCGGTCATTTATTTAGCGCTACAAAGCAATATCGATCCTTCATGTCAACCGCTATCGACGCGGGATCGGTCGGGGCCGCGTCTTGGATATCTGGGAAATGTGAGGAAATTCATAGAGAAAACCTGCGACTTGGGCGTCTCATGGGTCGATGGCCCGCCGCTTCATCGCGATCGGGCATTGACAAAGCGAGCAGAATTCATTTTAGCGTTACATCGAGCGGACCGGCCGTCGTGCGAGTCTGCCCGAAGCGTCAGTCGTAAACCAAAAAAACTGTTCAGTGAGGGGATATCTATGTCGATCCACGCCATTTTTAGGGCGCCCATCGTGTCGGTTGCAGCGTTGGGCATGGCCCTCGCGGCCAGTCCGGCGCTGGCGCAAAGCGACGATGCATCGGGTATCGAGCCCGGCGACATCGTCGTTACCGCGCAAAAGCGCGCAGAACGTCTGCAGGACGTGCCGCTGGCCGTGACCGCGGTCGGGTCCGACACCCTCGCCACGCGTCAGATCAACGACACGAGCGCACTCGTCCGGGCTGTCCCGTCGCTATCCTATCAACAGGGCGCCAATCCTACCAATACCAGCTTCCGGATCCGCGGCGTCGGGACGGCGCTGTTCGGGCAGGGAGTCGAGTCGTCGGTTTCCGTCGTCGTCGATGGCGTGGTCGCCGCCCGCTCGGCCCAGGGCTTTGCCGAACTGGCCGACGTCGAGCGGGTCGAAGTCCTGCGCGGACCGCAGGGCACGTTGTTCGGCAAGAACGCCTCCGCCGGCGTGATCAGCGTCACGACCGCGCGGCCGTCGCGCGATTTCGAGGGCAAGGGCGAAGTCACTATTGCCGAGCACAATGAATATCGCGCGCGCGGGACCGTGTCCGGCCCGCTCAGCGACACGCTGCGCGCTCGCGTTTCGGGCTTTTACAGCGATGTCCAGGGCGTGACCCGGAACATCGGGACCGATCAGTGGGTGAACGGTTCGAAGAGCTGGGGCGTGCGCGGCAAGCTCGAATGGGATGCGACGGACAATCTGACCTTCCTGCTGGCGGCCGAGTATCGCAAGACCGACAGCGATTGCTGCGCCTCCACCTTGATCCAGATTCGCAATCCGCTGCTGCAGACGCTGGCCGGACCGATCAATGCCTCGCGTAAGAATCGCCAGATCAACGAGGATTCGAACACCTATGCCAACAGCGAGGCGCAGACCTATTCGTTGCAGGCCGACTGGGATCTGGGGGGCTCCACGCTGACGTCGATCAGCGCCTTCCAGAAATTCGATCTGGACGTCAACCAGCCGATCGACCGGATCAATGCGCCCCAGCCGATCTTCCTCGGCAGCGCGGCGGTCGCGCCCTACACCCTGTTCAACCTGAATCACGGAACCGTCGACCTGAAGGCCGCGTCGCAGGAGCTGCGGCTTGCCAGCAACGGGACGTCCGACCTCAATTATGTCGTCGGCGTCTTCTACATGCACAGCGACATCGTGCGTCCGTTCGAACGTCGTCGTGCCCGCTGCACGGCCGGCGTGATCGGACAGCCCTGCGCGACCGAGAATGTCGTCTGGCAATCGTCCGCAAGCCGGATTCGGCTGAAGCAGGACAGCATCGCGGCCTTCGGCCAGGCGGATTACCGGATCGTGGGCGAATTGCGCCTGATCGGCGGCATCCGGGTGCAATATGAAACCGGAACCAATAGCGGCTATCGCATCGCCCCGATCGTGCCGGGCGACACGATCTTCCCGAACAATCCGCCGCGCAGCGGGACCTTCTCTGCCAGCGACACCGCGGTAACAGGCAAGGCCGGCCTGCAATATGAGTTCAGCCGCAACGCGCAGGCGTATGCGACCTACACGCGCGGATACAAGGGGCTGGGCTACGAGATGGAGATCGGCGGCGATCTCGCGAACCAGAAGGCGATCCAGCCCGAACATGTCAACGCCTATGAGATCGGCTTCAAGGGCAGCACCATCGACCGCACGCTGAGCATTTCGGCCGCATTGTTCCAGTCCGATTATACGAACCTGCAGGTGCAGGCCAACCGTTCGGATCCGTCGACCGGCGTCGTCCAGTTCGTGACGACCAACGCCGGTTCGTCGCGCAGCCGTGGTTTCGAAGTCGAGGCGACCCTGCGTCCGTCCGACGCCTTCTCGGTCAACGCCGCCGTCACCTATGCCCAGTCGCGCATCAATATCGACGGGCTCAACTGTGCGCTGCAGCTTCAGGCCGGCGCGCCGGTGCTGGCGGGCAATCCTGTCAACATCTGCTACCGCACGGCAGCGGGAGCGACACCGCAACAGAATCTGCGCAACCGTCCGCTTCAGGCGAGCCCCGACTGGCGCATCAGCGTCACGCCGCGCTACGATTATGAGGGTGATAATTTCAATGCCTTCGCCCAGGTCAGCGTCAATTTCACCAGCGAGCAGAATTTCACCTCGGAGCTCGATCCGCTGGCTGTCCAGCCCGCCTACACGCTGGTCGACGCGACGGTCGGGCTGACGACGGCCGACAGCCGTTATGGCGTCTCGGTGTTCGTGAAGAATCTGTTCGACGTCAATTATCTGACCAGCATCGGTCACAATTCGCTGATGTCGACCACGACCAACGCGCTCGACCTCGTCGGCACCTACAACAAGGACAGCAGCCGCTATTTCGGTGCGACCTTCAGCGCGCGCTTCTGATCCAAGGCGGGGTCGGGCATGGCCCGGCCCCGCGGCCTGTTCAAGGAAATGCATGTCCCGAACTCTTCTCCCGCCCTCCACGCCGCTGCGAGCCGCGGCATGAACGTCATGACGGGCTTGATCACCGATCCGCTCCAAATCGATGCCGCGGCCCACAGCTGGGTGGAGCGCACGCGCGATGCCATGAGCATCGAGGAAATGGTGGGGCAGCTCTTCATCTTCTCGACCTCGCGGGACAGCCGCGAGGAACTGGATCCGCTGCTCGCGCTCAGGCCGGGCGGGATCAATCGCTTCCCGCGCGGCGATCTCGCTGCCTTTCGTGATGCGAGCGTCCACGCCGTCGAGACGTCGGCCGTGCCGCCGGTCTTCACCGGCGATATCGAAGGCGGCACGATCAGCTATCCGTTCGCGACGGCGGTGCCCAACATCATGGGGGTCGCCGCTTGCGACGATCTGGCGACGACGGACGCGATCGCGCGCCTCGTGGCGCGCGAAAGCCGTGTGCTGGGTTATGACTGGTCGTTCGGACCGGTGATCGATATCAACGCCGCCTTTCGCAGCGCCGTCGTCGGTACGCGCTCCTTCGGGGCGGACCCCGAACGCGTTCGGGCGCAGGCGAGCGTCTATGTCCGCGCCTTGCAGGACGAGGGGATCGCTGCCTGCCTGAAACATTGGCCGGGCGACGGTATGGACGAGCGCGACCAGCATCTGGTGACGAGCGTCAACCCGCTATCGGTCGATGAATGGCATGAGCTGTTCGGTCGCATTTACGGATCGTTGATCGGTGAGGGCGTGATGACGGTGATGTCGGCGCACATCGCCTTTCCGGCCTATATTCGTGCGCATTTTCCGGATGCGGGCCGGGACGCGTTCCAGCCCGCCACGGTTTCGCGCCTGCTGAACCAGCGGTTGCTGCGCGAGGAACTCGGGTTCCGCGGTCTCGTCGTATCCGATGCGACAGGCATGGGCGGCCTCACGGGCTGGATGGAACGATCGCAGGCGGTGCCGACGGTTATCGAAAATGGCTGTGACATGTTCCTGTTCAGCCGTGCCCCCGAACGCGATTATGGTTTCATGCTCGATGGCCTTCGCTCGGGCCTGCTGTCGGAGGCGCGCCTGTACGAGGCGGTAACGCGCATCCTGACGCTCAAGGCGCGGCTCGGGTTGCACCGCGTCGATCCGCGCGAGCGAATATTGCCGCTCGACGCCATGCGGGACGTGTTGCAGACACCCGCCCATCGTGCCTGTGCCGCCGCTGCCGCCGGGCAGGGCGTGACGCTGGTCAAGGACACGCAGAATCTGTTGCCGCTCGACCCGCGGCTTCATAGCAGAATTGTCGTGATTGCCGATGAAGGCTTCAGTTTCTGGGACGGCGCGCTCGAACGCAGCTACGACCGGGCCATCGCCGAGCTGAAGGAGCGCGGATTCGCCGTGCGCGCCTTCGATGCGGAGGCGATGCCGACGCGCGAGGATACCGACCTGGTCCTGTATCTGGTCGGGCAGGAAGCGACGCCCAGCGCATCGCGCATCTTCCTCGATTTCGTGAAATTGCACGGGTCCAACCGAAAGGCCATGGCGCAGTTTCCGCAGGAGATTCCGACGGCGCTCATCTCCTTCGGCCAGCCTTATTATCTGTTCGATGCCCCGCAGATGATGACCTGTGTCAACGCCTATAGCTCGATCGAGCCGGTGCAGCGCGAAACCATAAGGCGGCTGGTCGGTGAGGCCGCCTTCACCGGTGTCAGTCCGGTCGACCCCTTCTGCGGACAGGAACAGCTTCGATGGTAGCGGAAAATGGGGGCGCGAACGACCAGCGCGCCCAGCTGGAAACACTCTATGCCGCGATGGCGCCGCGCGGTCTGTTGCCCTTGTGGGAAAGCCTTCATGCGCTGGTCTTGCCCGAACCCGCTTCGCCGGCGCGGCCCTGGCGGTGGGATTATGGCGAGGTCCGCGACTTCCTGATGCGCGCCGGCGATATCATCACCGCCGAACAGGCCGAACGCCGGGTGCTGATCATGGAAAATCCGGGACTTCCAGGGCAGTCGGCCATCACGCCCAGTCTTTACGCCGGGCTGCAGCTCATCCTGCCGGGCGAAGTCGCGCCCTGCCACCGCCACGCACAGAACGCGCTACGTTTCGTCATGGAAGGCAGCGGCGCCTTCACCGCTCTGGACGGTGAAAAGGCGGTGATGGAGCCGTTCGACCTGGTTCTGACACCCTCGGGGCAATGGCACGACCATGGCAACGAAACGGCACAGCCGATGATCTGGCTGGACGGACTCGATATTCCGACCGTGCGCCTGTTCGATGCAAGCTTCGCCGAGCGGCTCGACCGCACCGCACATCCCGAGACGGTGCCGCCGGGCGACACGCTGGCGCGCTACGGTCGAAATATGCGGCCGATCCACGGCAGCGCTGCCGATCGCCGGCCGGCGGCGCGCCCGCTTTTCCACTATCGCTATGCCGACTGGGGCGCGGCGTTGAACGCCATGGCGCAGTCGGCGGAGGTCGATCCGCATTTCGGTCATGCGCTCGAATTCCTGAATCCCGCCGATGGAGGGGCGATCCTCTCCACCATTTCCGCGCATGTCCGACTGCTGCCCGCCGGGTTCGAGACGCGCGCGCGCCAGGCGACCGACGGCACTGTCTATGTGGTGGTGGAGGGCAATGGCCACCTGCTGCTCGGCGAGGAGGAAATCGCGTTGCAGCCGCGCGACATGATCGTCGTCCCGTCGTGGGTGGCGCATCGTTTCCAGGCGCGCTCGCAGCTCATATTGTTCGGCTATTCCGACAAAGCCGCGCAGCAAAGGCTGGGCCTCTACCGGGAGTATAATCATTGACCCTCTTGTTCGATCCGCCGCCGCCCGTTCTCGCTCCGACGAGCGATGGCCGCGACTATCCGGTGCGCCGTCTTTTCTGCATCGGCCGCAATTATGCCGAGCATGCCAGGGAGATGGGTGTGGAAGTGGATCGGGACGCGCCCTTCTATTTCACCAAATGGGCTGAAACCGTCGTGCCGAGCGGGCCGATAGCCTATCCTGCGATGACGCAGAACTATCATTATGAGGCGGAACTGGTCGTCGCCATCGGCAAGGGGGGACGGAAAATCCCCGTCGATAGGGCCCTTGAGCACGTCTATGGCTTTGCGACCGGCCTCGACATGACGCGCCGCGATCTCCAGCTCGAGGCGCGCGCGAAAGGCCGGCCGTGGGATGCGGGCAAGAATGTCGAGCAATCCTCGCCGCTGGGACTCATCCATCCGTTCAGCGACACCGGCCCCTTGTCGAGGGGCGCTATTCGCCTGACCGTCAACGGCGAGATCAGGCAGCAAGCGGACCTGGCCGACCTCATTCATCCGGTGCCCGACCTCATCGCGTTCCTCTCGCGGGCCTATCGTCTCGAGCCGGGCGATCTCATTTATACCGGGACGCCCGCCGGCGTGGGCGCGGTCATGCCCGGCGACGAGGTCGTCGTGTCGATCGACGGGTTGACCGATACCGTCGTCACTGTGACCCCGCAGGTCGATGACTGACCCTTTCGTTCTGCACGGTTTTTGGCGATCCTCGGCGTCCTGGCGGGTCCGGATCGCCTTGGAGCTCAAGGGGCTCGACTGGACCGGCCGGACCTGGCACCTGCGCGCTGGCGAACAGCGCTCGGCGGATTATCTCGCGGTCAATCCGCAGGGTCTGGTTCCCGCGCTCGAAACGGCGGGCGCGGTGCTGACCCAGAGCCTTGCCATCTGCGAATATCTGGACGAATCATATCCCGAGCCCCCCTTGCTGCCCGGTGGTCCTCGCGAACGGGCGAGAATACGCGCGTTCGCGCAGGCGGTGGCCTGCGATATCCATCCGCTGCAAAATCTGAAAGTCCTGCGAATGCTTGCGGCGCGCGGACTCGATGAGGATGCGGTGAACGACTGGGCGCGCGAGGTCGTCGAAACGGGGCTGGAAGCCTGCGCCGCGTTGATAGCCGGATATGCCGGGCGCTATTGCTTCGGCGATCGGGTGACGCTGGCCGACATCTGCCTCATCCCGCAACTGGGCAATGCCCGACGCTTCGGCGCGCGTATCGACTTTCCGCGCATCGAGGCGGTCGAGGCCGCGTGCAACCAGCTGCCCGCGTTCGCCGCGGCCCTGCCGGCCCGTCAATCCGACGCCGAATGACCGGTCGCCGGCGCTCACCCGCCTAGGCGCGGCTCATGCCGGCGCGGGCCCCACCGACTGGCGCTCGACGATCGAAAAATCGACGTAGATGGCCATCGGCGATGGGTCGGTTTCCTCGCCCCGCAACCTCGCGACCAGGCGTTCGGTCGCCTTTTCGGCCATCAGCGCCAATGGCTGTCTGATCGTCGTCAGCGGTGGCCAGATTTTGACCGCGATCGGCGTGTCGTCGAAACCGGTTATGGAAATATCCTCCGGCACCGACAATTTGTTGCGCAACGCGACGTTGACGAAAGCAGCGGCCATATCGTCATTGCCCGCGACGACGGCGGTGAAATCCCTGTCGCTCTTCAGGACCCGCTCCGCCAACGCCAGCCCGGCGTCGAAGGTCGGTGATGCTTCCCACACCAGCCCCATATCGGCGACGATCCCCCTTTCTCCGAGCGCGCGGAGATAACCGCGCAAGCGGGATGCCGCGACCAGCGCGGTCGGAAGGGTGACAAAGGCAATCCTGCGATGTCCCTTGTCCAGCAGGATGCGCGTCAGCTCATAGGATGCCTGTTCATCGTCGATGCGGACGCAATCCATGTTGCGAAGCTCGCCCCCGGGGGCAAGCCCGATCATCGCGACGTCGTGCCGTTCGGGCAGACCCGCAGCGCTTGCCGTCTCGCAGATCGGGGGAGGGAGCAGCAGGCCATCGATTCCGTTGCGCAGCAGCTTTTCCACGCTGCCGACGGGATCGGCGATATCATATATTTCCAGGATCAGCTGCACGCCCAGCCGCGATGTCGCGCGCAGCGTGCCGACCAGCATCGCGCTCAGGAGAGCGCTGTCGATGTCGCGATGGAGGAGGCCGATCCGCAATTCCGCCACCGCAGCCAAGCTGCGCGCGGCGGTGTTGGGCGTGTAGTTCAGCGCCTTGACCGCCTCCAGCACCGCCTCGCGCTTGGCCGGATTGACGAAACTCTTGTTGTTCAGGACGTTCGAAACGGTCATGGGCGAGACGCCCGCATGCTTGGCCACGGCAACGATCGTCGGGCCTCCGGCGCCGCGACGCCGTTTCCGGCCATTATCTTCTTTCGTCATAGTCCCCGTTTCCCGGCGCCATTGTCATCTTTGGGGTTAGCAATGACGCACATTCACTTCGCGCGCCAGAGGTCCGGCACGTTGCGGTTCCCTTTTCCACCCTTTTGCCGGTCGAGGGCACTCGGGGTGGTGCGCAGCGGAGCAAAGCGCGCCGCCGCTGTCGCCATTCGCGCCTGCATCGCCCGCACGATATCGGGGTGCAACGAGGCGACACTATAATCTTCGCCCGGACGGCGCATGTCATAGAGCTGCGGATAGCCGCGCCCTTCCAGCAGCATGAAATGGTCCATGTAGAAATCGGCATTCACATATTTCCACGCCTGCGTGCGCAGCCCCACGATATCCTCCCCCTGGAACAGCAGCAGCTCGTTGTGCGGGGTCGCGCCGCCGCGCAGCAGGACGGACGAGATGTCCTTGCCGTCGATCGTCACCCCCGGTGGCAGCGGCGAACCCGAAAGGGCGCAGAAGGTCGGCATCAGGTCGATCCCCATGACGATCGCGTCCGACCGCCGGTTGGCGGCAATATGTCCCGGCCACCGCGCGATGAAGGGGACCCGATAACCGCCATCATAGCCCGCGCCGCCCTTGCGCTGTCGCAGGCCGCCGGTCGATCCCTCGAACCAGGGACCATTGTCCGACGTGAAGATCAGCATCGTGTCGCGATCGATGCCGAGCGTCTTCAGCTTACCGATCAGGCGACCGACGATGGCGTCGATTTCCATCACCGTATCGCCATAGGCGCCTGCGCGGCGTGACGCGCCTTCGAAACCGGGCGCGGAATAGTTGGGCAGGTGAGGAGAGCTCAGCGCCAGTTCGAGGAAGAAGGGGCGGCTCCCTTGCGCTTCGATGAAGCTCTCTGCCTTGGCATGGAAATTCTGTTGCAGCCGCGGGAAGTCGGGTTCCCATTCGCCGCGCGGGCCCGAGCGGTCATATTCATGGACTTTGAGCGGTGAGATATCGTGGCTGTAGGGCAGGCCGTAGAAATAATCGAAGCCATAATGGGTCGGCGCCCATGACGGTCCGCTGTGACCGAGATGCCATTTGCCGATCAGCGCGGAAGCATAGGCGGGTTTGAGCGCCTGCGCGATCGTGACTTCGGACGTCGGCATGATCCGGGTGTCGGCGGCGAGCAGCACTTTCGACAAGCCGGTGCGGATGGGATAACGGCCGGTCAGCAGTCCAGCGCGCGACGGCGTGCAGACATTGGCGGGCGCATAATAGTCGGTAAGCGTTATCCCCTCCCGCGCCATGCGGTCGAGGTGCGGTGTGGGGATGGCGGTTCCCCCCATCGGGGCGATGTCGCCATAGCCCAGGTCGTCGCAGTAGATGACGATGAAATTTGGCGCTCGCCGGGGAACGGGCACGGCAGCCCGGGCCAACCCGGCCGAAGCCAATGCCATCCCGCCTGCAAGAAGCCGCCGCCTGTCCATATGCCTGCCTTCCGCCAAGAGGAGTTAGTCCGCCTGAATGCGATACTTTGCCGGTTCCTGCTTCAATTGAACGGTTCCCCCGGCCAGAACGGTCCGGAAATTGCCGAGCTGCGGATCGCCTGTCCGTTCCATTTCGCGCAGCATGAGGCGTTTCATCTCGTCGGCTTTCGCCCGGTGCGACGGGTCGCCGATCAGATTCCGCCGCTGGCCGGGATCGGCCTGCAGATCGTAGAGCGCCAGCGGATAGCCCCGCACATATTGCTCCACCCGTGCCGCAATCCTTGCGTCGGTTTCGGCTGCTTTCGCCATCGCCGGGTAGGTCAGTCCCCACATGCTCTCGATCTTCAGCGCGGTCTTGCCGTCCGACCAGGCGGTGAAGTGAAAGGCGAATCGTTTATCCTGCAAGGTGCGTGACGGGTAATGCCAGCCGCTCGACACATAATCGACATAGGACATGATGAAGGGGCGGTCGGGGACCGACGCGCCCTTCAGCAGCGGCAGCCACGAGTTCCCGTCCAGATTGGCCGGCTGCTTCACCTGCAACAGGTCGAGCAGCGTCGGCAGAATGTCAAGGTTGGTCGAGAGCGTGTCGAAGCGCCGCGGTGCGCCCATGCCGGGATAGCGGAGCACCACCGGCGTGCGGATGCCATGGTCGTAGCAGCTTGCCTTGGCGAATGGCATCGGCATGCCATGATCCGCGACGAACAGGATGATCGTGTCGTCATAGGTGCCGCTGTCCTTCAGCGCCTTCAGGATATTCCCGACCGCGATGTCGAGCCGCTGCGCCGAATTCCAATATTGCGCCATCTCGGTGCGAATTTCGGGGAGGTCCTCGAGATTGTCGGGAATCGGCACCTCTCCTGCGCGGAGCGGCCGGGGAATCCGGTAGGGGCCGGTCTGGCCGTGATCCAGTTCCTCGGCGTCGGCAGCGCCGTAGAAGGGACGATGGGGGTCGTTGATGTTGCAGTTGGCGAAGAAGGGTTTGTACTGGGCCTGCGCCTCCATGATCGCGAGCCGCAGCATGTCGGCGTGGACTTGGGGATGGCGGTCCTTGCCTTCCTGCTTCATGTCCCACGGGAAGGAGGAGGCTGGCTGCATATGACCGATCTTGTGGCTGGCTGCGCAATAATAGCCTTCGGCCGACAGCGCCGAGCAGAGCGTCGGCGTCCCTTCGTGCATCGGGAAGAAGCCGTTGCCGCCGTTATGGTGGGGCAACAATCCGCTCATGAAGGCCTGCCGCGACGGCATGCAGATGGGGGCAACGGTGCGGATCTGTTCGAAGACATGGCTCTGCGACGCCAACCGGTCCAGATTGGGGGTCAGTCCGCGCCGTCCGTTCATGAAGCCCATCGCCGACCAGTCGATGTCGTCGCCGGTGATCAGCAGGAGGTTGTGGCGCTTGCGCGGGTCGCGCTTGACATAGTCGCGCTTTCCGCCGTCGAATGTCTGGGCGGCGCCCGGCATCGCGGATAGCACGCCCCATGCCGCGCCGGCCTGGAGGAACCGGCGCTTTCGCACATCGACCATTGGACGTTCTCCCAATATTCTGTTCCAGCTGGTCGCGGTCCGAAACGCGGCAAGCCAATATAGCGTTAAATATCGAGCGGGGGTGCGAACTTGTCAATCCGAAACATTGTTTGACACCGGTCGGGCAAAGGATAAATGTAGCGCTATATTTAACGCCGCTTCTCGATTGGGCCACGCGGACTGGGGATAATCATGCCATGCGTATCCGGGGATCGGCCCTGACATATGTTTCCTTCGCTCATCGCTCGTCGCTGCTCGGCGCGCTGACAATCGCGTGCCTCGTCCCGGCTGCTGCGCTTGGCGCCGGCCAGCCTTCTCCCGGGCCTGTCTGGCGTGACCTCAATCATAACGGCACGCTCGACCATTATGAGGATGCGCGTCTGCCGATCGAGCAGCGGGTCGATGACCTGTTGCAGCGCATGACGCTCGAGGAAAAGGTCGGCTTGATGGTGCACGGCAGCCTGCCCGCCGCCGATTCCCCGATCGGGGCGTCGTCTCTCGGCTACGATCTGGCACGGGTCCGAACCCTTGTCGCCGACCGGCATATCAGCAGCTTCATCACCCGGCTCGTCATGTCGCCCGAGGCGTTCGCGCGCCAGAATAATGAAGTGCAGAAAGTCGCCGAAGGCACCCGGCTCGGCATTCCGGTCACGATCAGCACCGACCCGCGCCATCACTTCCAGGCGACGCTGGGGGCTAGCACGACCGGCGGCGGCTTCACGCTGTGGCCGGATACGCTGGGCTTCGCGGCACTGGGCGACGCCGATCTCGTCCGGCGTTTCGGCGATATCGCGCGCCAGGAATATCGCGCGGTGGGAATCCACATGGCGCTGTCGCCCCAGGCCGATGTCGGCAGCGAGCCGCGCTGGTCGCGTTTTTCGGCCACCTTCGGGTCCGATCCGGAGACCATCTCGCGCCTCGCCGGCGCCTATGTCGAGGGATTTCAGGGCGGCAAGACCGGCGTGACCCGCGACGGGGTGGCAACGGTCGTGAAGCACTGGGTCGGCTACGGCGCGCAGCCCGACGGCTTTGACGGCCACAATTATTATGGCCGCAACGTCTATTTGAGCGACGCCTCGCTTGCCGATCATGTCCGCGCCTTCGACGGTGCGCTGGCGGTCCGGAGCGCCGGCGTGATGCCGACCTATGTCGTCATTCACGGCCCGAAGCGCGATGGCAAGGCGCTCGAACCGGTGGGTGCGGGTTTCAACAAGCAATTGCTGTCCGGTCTGCTCCGGCAGGACAAGGGCTATGACGGCTTGCTCATATCGGACTGGTCGATCACGCGGGACTGCCCGGCCAGTTGCACCGATCCGGACGCCGCTGGACCGCAGACGCCGCAGTCCATCGGCATGCCGTGGGGCGTCGAATCGCTCAGCGTCAGCGAGCGATTCGCCAAGGGGGTCGACGCCGGCATCGACCAGTTCGGGGGTGTGGACGATGCGGCGCCCCTATTGGAGGCCGTGCAACGCGGCGCCTTGCGTGAAGCCCGCATCGACGAGTCCGCGCGCCGTATCTTGCGGCTTAAATTCCGGCTGGGCCTGTTCGACAATCCCTATGTCGACGAACGCGCAGCAGGGCAGCGCGTCGGCGATGCGTCCTGGCGGCGCGAGGCGGATCGCGCGCAACGGGAAAGCCAGATACTCTTGCGCAACGAAGGCAGGCTGTTGCCGGTGCCAGCGGGCCGGAGGATCTGGCTCTACGGAGCCGATCCCGCCGCTGCGCGCGCCGCGGGCTATGAGGTAGTGGGCGATCCGGCTGCGGCCGATGTCGCGCTGATCCGCGTTGCCACGCCTTTCGAGCGGCTTCATCCGCATCATTTCTTCGGATCGCGTCAGCATGAGGGGCGGCTGGACTTTCCGTCTGACGACCCGGCGGTTCTGGCCCTGAAGCGCGCGGCCCGTCATGTGCCCGCGATCGTCGCGGTCGAGATGGACCGCCCCGCGATCCTGACCGATCTTCAGCCGCTCGCGCAAGCGATCCTGGTCAACTTCGGCTCGAGCGATGCGGCGCTGTTCGACATCATCGGCGGCCGCGCGGTTGCCCGCGGACATCTTCCCTTCTCCCTGCCATCGTCGATGAAGGCCGTCGAGCGGCAGCGACCCGATCTGGTCGACGACGACGCCCGGCCGCTCTACCGGCGCGGTGACGGAGAAGCCGGGCGGCGATGACGGCAATCTCGATCCGGTGCCGGAGCTTAACGATCCCGCTCGAGCCGGCGCGGGCAGCGCCATAGGCGATCCACCTGTCCCATATCGCGTCCATCTCCGCAGATTCCGCCATGTCCGCGAGGCCTGATTTCGCAGGAGTGTTCTTTCGAATGCCTGCAAGGTTCCGGGCCTTATGATTGGACAGGTCTGCCAACGAGCTCCCATCCGATTACGCAATCTCCTTAGGTCCTCGATCTCAGGCGACGCCAATATCTTCCAGCCTTGCCATCTCATAGCGCCCGTTCAGCAGATCGTTTTTCGGGAGACAGCCCGCGATTTTCGCTTGGTCGGTCGACAGGCCGAAAAAGCGCTCATTCGCCGTCAGGACAGGGGAAATTTGCCGCGAGCGCTTCACCCACCAGCCCCGAAGCCCTGCCGTTGAGGCGCTCCGACGGGACGCTGCGAAGATAAGCGTAAACGCGTTCTGCAAGCTCATGGGGGAGGACCGACCCCGCCCCGCACCACAGTGTCGCGCTGGTGGCATCCGCCACCCCGGCTATATAGGCGTTCGCTCTTGCGGCCGACACGGTGCGTTCGGCTTCGCCGTCCCAAACGCCAGAACCGGACTTGCCCTCCAACGCCCCGATGAGTTCGCTTCCGCTGACGTTCCAGGAACGGAGTTCGTCATTCTTGCCAATTTCAGTCGGTGATAAGCCGACATGCGACGCGGCCTGCAGGAGCGCCATCAGGACCGGCGCCGGAATTTTGAATGTCGCTCCCATGCGCACTCCGTCGATCGGATTGTCCGCCCGCGCCAACCGAGCGCTTGCGAGAGGATATTTGCAGGCAGCCCAGATGCGGTCAACGGGGAAAGGTGGCAAAGGATTCCGCCGCCTGCGGACGTGTCCGACGTGCCGCCTGTCCGTCCTCCTATGTGGGCCCCAAGGATGGTGGGGGCGGCGGGTCACGCAACGCTCCGGCCGGGCCGTCTCCGAGCGATCGACGGCGCCATGGGCGCCGTCAAGGGACGAGCAGCCTCTCGCGAACAAGGACGGGCTTGATCGCGGGTTCGAGCAGGGCGCTGGTCGCATCGGCCGCGTCGTAGAGCGTCACCAGCCGCTCGGGGTGGATGTGCCCGCAGCGCGCGAGATCGAGGACCTTGGGAATATGCGGCCCGACATTGGGGAGCCCGAACGTCATCGACACGCCGCGCAGATACATATCCCAATAGGGAATCTCGGGGTCCTTTAGCAGGATCGCAAGGTTCGACAGATGTCCGCCGGGGGCGAGGCAGAGGATCGCCGCGCGCAGCGCCGCGGCATCGCGCGTGGCCCCTATCAGGATGGGGTAGGCGCGCGTGAACGCCTCGGGGATCGCGGCATGCGGCCGCGCGCCCAATTGCCTTGCGGCCTCGCGCCGGCGTTCGTCGCCGTCGACGAAATCGACGTGGCTGGCGCCGGCGGCGAGGGCATGCTCGGCGGCGAACAGGCCAAGGCTCTCGACGTTGCTGACGACCAGCACGGGCGCGCCGGGGTGGCGGGCGAGGCCGGTCGTTACGCCGATATAGGCGTCGGTCAGATTGTCGCTCGCGCTCGCGACCGCGACGGGGTCGACTCCATCGGGCAGCGGGTGGAGCATGGCATCGGCATAGGGGACGCGGACCTCCTCGGAAAACAGCCCGCCCCAGTCGCCCGCAACCGACACGCCATAGCCCGTCAGGCCCGGATGCGCCTCGCAATGCGCGATCATCCCGGCGCGGCAGGAGCCGCACACGCCGCAATTGATGTGCCAGGGAATAACGACGACATCGCCCGGCCGCACGCGGCGGACTTTGTCTCCGACCGCCAGCACCTCGCCGACCGCCTCATGGCCGATGGCGAAGGGCGGCTCGAACGGCGTCGCGCCCGCAAGGATGCGGCGGTCAAGGTCGCAGGTGGTCGACGCGATCGGGCGGACGATGGCTTCGAGGTCGCCGGCAAGCCTGAGCGATGGACGGTCGTGCCATTCGAGCTGGCCCGGCGCGACATAGACGAGTGACTGCATGGACGATCCCTCCGCTCGATGGAGCGACTATCCATATATCAATATAGTTGATATGAAAAGTCAGGCGCTGGCGGCGATCGCCTTCATCACCTCGGCCCAAGCCATTGCGGCGGCGTCGCCCGCCTGGGCGAACGCACCGCGCATGACGCGGCGCTCGGCTTCCGATGCGGCATGCTCGATCGCCCGGCCGCTTTCGGTCAGGTGGAGGCCTTTGGAGCGATGCTGTTCGGGGTTCCGCGTAACCGCTACAAATCCGGCGTCCTGCAGTTGTTTTAGCGGTCTGTGCAGGGCTTGGGCACTGATCCCCAGATTGTCGCGCAATGCGCCCACCGAGATGCCGTCCGAGCGCGCGATGACGAACAGGATACGGTGATGCGCGCGACCGAAGCCATGCGCCGCGAGCAACTCGTCAGCCTCGCGCGTCATGCCTTTCAGCCCGAAATACATGAGTTCGAGACTGGAATCGGCAGGATCGATCGCTTTCAGATCAACTCTATTGACACGAGGGGATTCGAGTGGTTGAGCCATGACCGTTCCTTAGCGCGACGCGGCGGGCGAAAGAAAGCCCGGCGTGCGGTCCCATGGAGACAGTCTTGAGCAAACGGCGAGCGGGTGACTATGCGGTGATCGAGGTCAGGCAAGAGGTCGACCGCCCGGTCGATCATGTCTGGTCCGTCATCGGCGGATTCTTCGATCTCGACAAATGGCTCGGCGTGCCATGCACCGCCGAGGCGGGAGACGGCAGTGTCGGCAGCGCGCGCCGGATCGGCGACGCGATCATCGAGCCGATGATCGCGGCGACCCAATATTCCTATACCTATGTGCAGACCGAGGGACCGATGGCAGCATTTTGCTATCATGGCACCGTCGCCGTTGAGCCGCGCGGCGAGGGAGCGGCAATCGTCTACACGCTCGTCTATGACCAGTCTTCGATGGATAGCGCGACGCGCGCGTCGGAGCGCGCGCGTCTCGAGGGGCGGTTCGGCGGCGCGGTCGATGCCATGAGAAACGCGGTGCTTGCATGACCGCGGGGACCGTGGCGCACAGCGCAGCGGGCCTCGAACTCATTCGCGGCGTGTTCGCGGCGGGCGGGTTCGGGCAGGGCATCGGCCGGACGCTCGGGCTCGTAGGCGTGTCGGCGGATCCGGGCGCCGTGATACTCGCGGGCAACCCGACCGAGGATCATCAGAACCCGCTCGGAACCGTCCATGGCGGCTATGTCGCAACCTTGCTGGACGGCGCGATGGCGCTGGCGCTCCAGACGTGCCTCGATCCGGGGACGCCCTATGCGACGACCGACCTCAACATCAATTATCTGCGCGCGGTTCCGCTGAATGCCGGAACGGTCCGGGCCGAGGGGCGGGTGGTCGATCTCGGCCGCACGCGAGCGCTTGTGGAGGCGCGTCTTCACGGTGACGGCGGCGCGCTTCATGCCTTTGCGACAGGAAGTTTTTCGGTACGGCGCTGACCGGCTGGCAGAAATAGGCGCCGGGTTGCTCGCCGTCGAAGTTTTGGCGGGCGGGATTCGCGAAGGGACCTGCGATCGGGGTGCTATTGGACCAAGTCAGTCATGGAAGGCCTGGCGACACCGAGGTTCCCGATCGCAAGACGATGATAATCGACGCCACCTATCTCAAGGCGCGCCGCACGGCGTCGAGGCTGCGGGTGAAAAAGGGGCTCGACCGATCAGCGGCGGTAGGAAGGATCTGTCCGGTCAAGCCTCCGAAGGAGGCTGAGCCAGGAATCGCCCAAGGCTGGGCCCTTGACGATTTCGGCCGCCATTTCCGCGAGAATGTCGTCGCCGAGCGTGATCAGGTCAGCGGACGGTCCCGCCAGCAGCTGGACGCGGCACGCCTTTTGAAGTGCGGACAGAAGATAGATGGCAAGCCAAGGGCTCGGACCGACGATCATTGCTCCGTGATTTTCCAGGACCATGACGAATTTGTCGCCAAGCGACGCCTGCAACCCCGGAACCCTCTCGGGATAGGTTTCGACGCCGTCATACGGATGATAGGCGATCCCTCCCGCGATACCGAAACCTGCGGACTGCGACACGGGGAGCAGACGTTCCTTGCGTGCCGACAACGCCATGATGTGATCCTCATGCGTGTGGATCACGTAATTTGCGTCATCGCGTGCCGCATGAACCGCCATGTTCGGCCACCAGGCAGCCTTCAGATGGGGGAGCGACGATTTATCGACGGCATTGCCGTTGATGTCGATTTTCACCAGCGACGATGCTGTCACCTCATCGAACAAGATGCCTTCCGGCGCGAAAAGATAGTGCGGCTCTCCCGGAACGCGAGCCGAGAGCGGCGCCTGGGTAAGATCGTTCCATCCGAATTGGTCAACCGCGCGGTACAGGGCGGCAAGGCTTACCCGCGCTTCCCACTCGGCATCCGGCACCCGCCCCTGGAGCGAAGCATATTCGATATCGCCGAACCGTAGCGTCACAATCCGTCCTTTCTGATCGCCGGCTGAGCTGACGAAAGTCAGCTACCGCGCCTCTTTCCCGTCGTTGCGGACGCCCGCGGCTGCAACGCTATGAAGCCCGGCATCCTAAGGGACGCCTACGCCACCGCAAGCTTTTTTGACGCAAGTCAGATAATTTCTGATACTGATGCTGGTGCGCCGACGGGGTTTCGTCTGCTGTGTGGGGAGCATGAAATGGGTTCGCCGGGACATTTCTACGGAGCGCGATCATTCTGGTTCGGCGATGCGCCCGCCTACGATCCTTCACCGCCTCTGCGCGGGGAACGCCGCGCGGATGTCGCGGTGCTCGGGGGCGGCATCAACGGGCTGTCCACCGCGCTTCACCTGCGTCGTGCCGACCCGGCCTGCACTGTGGCCCTGCTCGAGGGTGAGGTCATCGGCTTCGGGGCAAGTGGCCGCAATGCCGGTCAGCTCATCGTCGCATTCGGTGGCGGTGACCTTGCGCGGGCTCGCCGCCGGTTGGGGGCCTCGCAAATCGCCGAGGGCTGGAGCTATGTCCATCGGGGGCTGGTCGCGATCGAGGAATTCATCGCCTCGGAAGGCATCGACGTCGACTATGCCCAGACCGGCTTTGTCGAAGCGGCACTCGCCGCCGATCGGCCCGGGACCATCGACGCGTTTCATGACTTGCTGGTGGAGATCGGGCAGAGTGCGTTTGTAACCGCCCTCTCGGGCAGCGAGATGGCGCAAGCCTTCAACAGTCCTTATCTCGGCGGCGGAATGCACGACCGGCGCGGCGGGCAATTGCATCCGCTCAAGTTGGTGCGGGGCCTCAAGCGAGCCGCCGAACGCGCCGGCGCGCGCATTTATGAGAATAGTCCCGTTGCTCGCATCGAGACCGCCGGGCCCGGCATCGTGCTGGAAACGGGAACCGGACGCCTCCGCTGCGAACGGCTCGTGCTGGCAACCAACGCCTACACGCATTTGCTGGAGGGGCTGGCCCCCATATGCGGGGACAGGCTGCAAAGGCCGCTGATCGTACACGCAAGCGTGACCGAACCTTTATCCGCTCAACAATGGGAGGCCGTCGGTTGGACTCGCAGATGCGGGGTCAATGTGCTGTCGGACCTTTTCTATTCGTTCGCCCCCACCGCGGACGGGCGCCTTGTCTATGTGTCCGGCTACCACGTCGGCGTGCCCGAGGGAAAAACTCTCGGTCCCGAGGTGAATCTCCGTTTTCTGAAGGAAGGGCACGCGCACCTTGAGCAGTTCTTCCCGGCATTGCGGGGGCTTCGCACGGTGCAAAGCTGGGGCGGCCCGATTTCGATCACGCCGGATTACCTGCCGGGTGTCGGCGTATCGCGCGACCCCCGGATCCTGTATGCCATCGGATGCTGGGGCCACGGTCTGCCGATCGGGATGCAAAATGGACAGGCGCTAGCGGACCTGGTGCTCGACCGTATCACCCAGGACAGTGCGGCCTGGTTCGTGCAACGGCCGGCCAGGCTTTTTCCTCCGGCCGCGATAAGCAGCGCGGCGCTTCGCGGCGCGCGCCGGGTGCAACGTGCAGCAAATCGCCGCAAAGCTCTGAAACTCGATCCGCCGTTGCGCTTCGGCTGACGGGTCGCCGCCCAGGATCAGACCACCACTTCGATCAGCCGCGGCCCGCGGCCACGCATGGCATCTTCGAACTGAGCTTCGAACTCGGCCACGGTCGTGGCCGTCGAAGCCTCGACTCCCATAGCTTTTGCCAGACCACACCAGTCGATCACCGGATCGTGGAGATCCAGCATCGAGAGGGCCACGGGGCCGGGATCGGTGAAGCCCATCCGCTGCATCTCCACGTTGAGAATCGCATAGGAACGGTTGGCGAAGATGATCGTGGTCACGTCCAGCCGCTCGCGAGCCTGGGTCCAAAGCGCCTGCAGCGTATACATGGCCCCGCCATCGCCCGATATGCAGATGACCTTGTGGTCCGGGGCAGCAACCGCCGCGCCGGTTGCGACCGGCAATGCCTGGCCGATCGATCCACCGGTCAGCCGGAGGTAGTCGTGCGGGCAGGCGCCCTGCGTTCCCAGAGCGATCCCGAGTCCATTCGTGGCCGCCTCCTCGGAAATTATGCAGTTTTCCGGCATCAGCGCCCCGATGATTGCGCCGACCGAAAACTGGTCCAACCGATCGCGGGAGTAGGTGGGGGGCGGGACGGTGGGCTTGGCTACCGCCTTGGCCCCCAGATGATCCGCAAGCTCGCTCAATGCCGCACATCCGTCCTCATGTTCTATCGCAAGACGGGTGAGCTGCGTGTGTTCCGGAACGCACCAGCTCGCCTTGTCGGGATATGCAAAGAAGGACACCGGTGGCTTTGCCCCGACCAGAACCAGAAGGTCGAATGGCGCGAGGAACTCCAGGATCTGCTCGGCGAAATAGGGGATGGTTCGCACGTCAGCGAACGGCGCGCCTCGGCGCTGACGCGGCGCGAACGTATCGGCCAGCAGAACGGCTCCTGTGGCTGCAGCGACGCGCTGCGCCGTCTCGATGCCATGAGCAGTCAGGGCCTCACCGCGTAGGAGGATCGCGGGGCTTGCGGCCGCTTGAAGCCGCTCTGCGACCCTGGCGATGGTCCGGGTTGGGACGGGTGCCGGACCTTGAATCGCCAGCGGGTCCGCAGGCCCCTCGGATTCGCTCCAGGCGACATCCGCCGGAAGGATCAGCGTGGCGATCTGGCCAGGAGCCACGCGCGCGGCCCCGATCGCCCGCGCGGTGTCCGATCCGACGGTGTCGGCGCCGACGGCGCTATGCACCCAGTGCGACACCGGGCGCGCAAAGCCAGCGATATCGGAGGCCAATGGCGCATCATAGCGCAGATGGCCGGTGGCGTGGTCGCCCACGATGTTGATCAACGGGGTGCCGGCGCGGCGGGCGTTATGCAGGTTGGCCAAACCGTTTGCCAAGCCCGGTCCCAGGTGCAGCAAGGTTGCGGCGGGGCGGCGCGCGATGCGGCCGTAGCCGTCCGCCATCCCCGTTACCGCGCCCTCGAACAGCCCCAGCACGCTGCGCATGCCGGGAACCTTGTCGAGCGCGGCGACGAAGTGCATCTCCGAAGTTCCCGGATTCATGAAGCAGGTATCGACGCCGCCGGCCAGCAGGGTCCGCAGCAGGGTTTCGGCTCCGTTCATCGGCGATCTCCATTGTCAGATGTTGCGCGGTCGCCGAGCCAGTTAGCGGCGGCTTTCGCCGCCATCGCCATCGTCGGCAGGTTGGGATGACCCGAGATCAGGTGCGGCATCACCGAGGTGTCGACGATGCTGAGACGATCGAGGCCGTGGACGTTGAGATCGGGATCTACAACCGTGCCCTCGCCGGTTCCCATCCGGCAGGTACTCGCCGGATGATATTGCTGGGAGGCGGTCTCGCGGATGAAGGCATCGAGCTCATCGTCCGTGCTGATCGGAGCGGGAAGTATTTGCTCGCCGCGAAAAGGCGCAAGTTCGGGCGAGTTGCCAAGAGCGATGGCGCGGCGAAGGCCTTCGCGAAGGGCTGCGAGGTCGCGCGGGTCGGCAAGCGACCGATATTCGATCTGCGGCCGGTCCATCGGGTCGGTAGAGCGTAGCGAGACCCGGCCCGTGCTCTGCTGCGACATGAGTTGAACGCGAATGCCATATCCGTCCCGATATGGCCGGCCCGGCCACCAGCGGTCGGCGTGGGGCGGCGACAGGTTCAGGAGATATTCGATGTCGGGCTGACGCAGCGCCGGGTCGCTTCGCTCGAAGCCGACCAACACCCCTGGCAGGCGCGTTCCGGGACCGCTGCGCAGGGTGCCGGCGCGCAGCATGTTGACGCCAAGCCTGTCGATCCGCAGCGACGCGTGGAGAGCGCCGTAATCATTTCGTGTCCACCCTGTTTCGACCGCAAGATGATCCTGGAGCCCTAGGCCAACCGGCAAATCCGCCACCACGGGCACGCCCATGCCCGCAAGATGATCGGCGGGTCCGATCCCGGACAATAACAGCAGGTGCGGCGTATTGATTGCCCCAAGACAAAGCATGAGCCGGACGGCGGCATCGGCACGCTGGCTTTGGCCGTTTCGCACATACTCGATTCCGGTCGCCCGCCCTTTCTCGACGATGATGCGCGTCGCATGGGCTCCGGTTCGGACGGTCAGATTCGACCGCCGCATCGCAGGCTGCAGGAAAGCCCGGGCCGACGATGAGCGCCGACCGTCACGGATCGAGAATTGCAGCCAGCCGAAGCCTTCCTGTTCATTGGCGTTATAGTCGGAGTTCAGCGCCCCGCCTTGTCCCGCAACCGCGTCGAACCAGGCCGGCATGATGGGATCGGTGCTGGCCGACTCGACGATCCCCACTTCGCCATTGCGTCCGCGCCGGGCGTCAGCCGGGCCGCACCAATGCTCGATCTCCTTGAGGAACGGCAACAGGGCCTTGTGATTCCATCCCTGCGCGCCCGCTTCCTCCCAGCGGTCATAGTCTGCCGCATGCCCACGGGTGGCGGCGAAGAAATTGATGGACGATGTGCCGCCCAGCACGCGCCCATGCGGCACCCACTGGCGCCGGCCGTTCAGCGTCGGGTCGGGCTCGGAACTGTCTGCCCACTGGAACATTCGCCCGCGCAGCATCGGCGCCGCGCCGACCGGGATCGAGATGAGCGGATGAAGGTCCCGCCCGCCCGCTTCCAGCAGCATCACACGGGCGCCTCGATCACGGGAAAGTCGGTTGGCGAGAACGCAGCCGGCCGATCCCGCGCCAACGATTATATAGTCGAAGGTCTCTGACACGGGCCTGATATCCTATTCCCATCACCGGTTCGAGAGACGGATATCTGACATAAGTCCGATCCCGTCAACAACTGTGTCGCAGTTTGCAGTCCGAGCGGCCGTGGGCTGGCGCAACACTTGCGTGATGCACCATAATTGGACTAAGAACCAATATTGCTTTCGTGAAGGCGTGGCTTCGCTGGGATGTTGAATGCGTCAGTCGCAAAGCTTCAGGTTCGATCAATCGGAGATTATGCGCCTCCGTTGACATAATTGTTGCGGTTGAAGGTCTTTGGGCAACGGCGAAGTCGCGCGTATGTGAATCGGTCTAGCGTCATATTTTGGTACCGAGAGCATCCACTCAGGCCGCAGTTGGCATCCGCCGACAGAAGGGAAAAGTTGATGAGCAAGCGTTTCGGTGGCGTTTTCCAGATTGCCTATATCGTCGAGGATCTCGACGCCGCGGTCGAGCATTGGGCGCACACGCTCGGCGCAGGACCTTTTTTTGTAATCAGGAAAGCGCGCTATGCGACGGCGGAATATCGCGGCGAAGAGAAGGTGCCCGATGTTTCGCTGGCCTTCGGTTACAGCGGTGACGTGAACATCGAGCTCATCCAGCAGCATGACGACACGCCTTCGGTGTTTCTCGACTTTCTCAGATCGCGCGGTCCGGGCCAGCAGCATGTCGGGATCATGAGCGGCGATATCGACGGCGATACCGAGTGGCTCGCAGGGCAAGGCATCGCGATGGTGCAGCGACTGGTCAACGAAAGCGGGGTCGAAACGCGCTTTTTCGACACCGAGCTCCACGGAGGGGCAATGCTCGAGTTGATCCAGGCTAGTCCCGAGACCGCGGCCGCCTTTAGCTTCATGAAGGCTGCGGCCGACGAATGGGACGGCGTTGATGCGTTGGCATCGGCCCCCAGCACCGAGGCCTGACGAACGCCAGGTCACGGATCGTCGATGGCAACGGAGGTGCTGCGCCTGCAGCATAGCATCAAGGCATGCGGAAGGGGACGATCGTGCGATCTTGCACCTTTCCCGAATTACGATATAGAAATGGACGTTAGTCAGAAATTGCTTTGTCGAGGCGCGATTGGCGGTCGGCATTCTCATGTGGGAGGTCCTCATGAAAATCGGAAATATCGAATATCCGTCGCTCAAGGGAAGTGTGTCTGATGCCGAATGGCGAGCACGCGTCGATCTCGCGGCGATTTACCGGCTGATCGCGCTTTTCGGTTGGTGGGACATGAGTCAGTCGCCCGCGGGTGCGCGGATACCTGGAACCGACCAATATCTGTTCAACCCCATGGGCCTTCTGTTCGAGGAAATCACCGCTTCCTCGCTTGTCCGCATCAGCCTTGACGGCGAGATAGTTTCCGACACGCCTTTTACGATCTTGCGCGGGGCCTGGTACCCCCTCCAGGCCGTGTTTGCCGTTCGCGAAGACGCGAACTTCGTGATCCACTCACACGACCGTTATGCTGCGGCGCTTTCGGCGCGCCGCGACAAATTGCTTCCCATTTCGCAGCCGGCCAACTTCGCGCTCGCCGAGGGCGTCGCCTATCATTATTATGATGGCGTCGAGACCTATGAGGACAAGATGGCGCCGGTGCAGGCTTCACTCGGCGACAAAAATTATCTCATCCTCCACAACCATGGCATGGTCACGATCGGAGTGCTCGCCCCGATGGCTTTCGGGCGCATGGAAAATCTGCGCACCGCGTGCGAAATCCAGCTGCTCGCGGGTCACGACCGCGACCTCATATCCGTCGCCGAAGATGTGAGGCCGGTCTTCGCCGAGGAACTGCGGAAGGGCGTCGTGGTCGACAATCTATGGCCGGCGCTGCTGCGAAAGCTCGACCGTCTCGATCCGAGCTACGCCGACTGAGCTGCTCAGCGGGCGGGGCGGCGGGTTTTGCGCGGCAAGGCTCGTCGAGGAGGCGTCGGCATCATCGTCCGCGCGGCGCCCCAGGCCGCCCTCCTCGGCCGCCGTCTCCAGGCCAGATCCGCCCGGGCGCATCCGGATCGCCGCGGCGCTATGTCGATGGTCCAGCGCACCCCTTCGCTCAAATATCGGACTAAGGTAACGACGAATGTCAGGTGTTTATGCGGCATTCGGCGTGACGGAACGATATTTCGCAATTTCTACATCGAGTCCCAAGATTCATATTGGACTTGCGTTCAATAATCTTGGGTGTAAGTTCGCTTCGAATTCCCGGCGAACAGGGAATCGAAGGAACGCAGGAAGACATTGTGCCGCTTCGACACCGCCTCGCGCGGAGGCGTTGCGCGATGCTCAGACGCGTTTGAGCGAACTCAGGGAGGAAGATCATGGTGAATACCCGTCTCGAATTTGGCCCGCTCGCTTGCGCGGTCCTGGCACTGTTCCCGATGAGCACCGCGGCCTATGGGCAGACCGCGCCCGCGGGCGCGGAAGCCGGGGACGACACCGGCAACGATATCGTCGTCACAGCCAACCGGCGCGAGGAATCCGCGCAGAGGGTCGGTATCGCGGTGACCGCGCTCGCACCGCAATCGCTCGAGAATGCGGCGATCATCCAGAGTTCGGACATCGCCAAACTCGTTCCCGCGCTCAACACGATTCCGAACGCGGGCTCGCCGGTGACCGCCTATTCGATCCGCGGCGTCAGCCTGCCCGACGGCTCGGCGCAGCAGGAATCGCCGATCGCTCTCTATCAGGATGGCGTCTATGTGGCGAACACCGCCGCGGCGGGTTTTCCCGTGTTCGATCTCCAGCGGGTCGAGGCGCTGCGCGGTCCGCAAGGTACGCTGTTCGGGCGCAATGCGACCGGCGGTCTCATCCAGTTCATTTCGAACAAGCCCGAGGAAGGCTTCAGCGCGCAGCTCGAGGGGACCCTTGGCTCCTATGATCTCCGCCAGATCGAGGGTTTCGTCAATTACGGCAACGACGTCATCGCGGTCCGCGTCGCCGGATCGCATCTCGAATCGGATGGCTTTATCAAGAACACGCTCGGCCGGAACCTGCTGACCCGCAACGTCGATGCGCTGCGCATCCAGGTCCGTTTCGAGCCCAATCCCGACACTGTCTTCACGCTTCGCGCGGAAGGGTTCGACCAGAAAGGGACCGCGCGCGCCGGCAAGCATGTCTCGACCTGGACACCGCCCGGAGCGCTCTACCCCGAACCGCTGCCCGCCGACGTCGACGCCTGGGGTAGCGGCCCCGGAAACGATCTTTTCGGCTACCGCGACACCAATCCCGATCCCTATACGGTCGAGGTAAATCGTCCGGGCTTTCTGACCAAGAATAACAAGACGCTCGCGCTGACCTATGAGCAGGCTCTCGGTGCCGTCACGCTCAACTCGACCACCGCCTACACCCGCACCAAGGTCGGCTATCTCGAGGACTCGGACGCCGGTCCGACCGACAGCCTCGTCTTCGCGACGAGTTCCGATGTCGACACATTCAGCCAGGAACTGCGCTTCCAGGGTGATCACGGCCGCTTCCGCTGGACCGCCGGCGGCTATTATATCAAGATCGATGGCGACTATGACGGGAGTTTCACCATTCCCGAATTCTTCGGCTTCTCCACTCGCTCCCAGGCGGTCTTCAATCAGAAAACGCGCTCCGTCTCGCTTTTCGCGCAGGGCGAATATGATCTGACCGACCGGCTGACCTTCATCCTTGGAGGGCGGTACCAATGGGACAAGAACGATCTCGACCTCGCGGTCGACTGCATCGACTTCGCGCCCGACAGCTGCGCGGTGATCTTCCCGGGCTTTTCGGACGGCGCCCCCGGCACGCTCGGAACGCTTCGCAATGTTGTCCAGCAGCAGAAGAACGACGACTGGAGCGGCAAGGTCGGCCTGAATTTCCAGGCCACGCAAGACCTGCTCTTCTACGTCAGCGCCAGCAAGGGGCTGAAAGGCGGCGGCTGGACGATCTCGCCCGACGGAACCTCGCTCGTCGACCGGTTCGGTTTCGGACCCGAGAAGCTTTACGCCTATGAAGCGGGGGTGAAGTCGACGCTCGCCGACGGCAAGGTCACAGCCAATCTGAGCGCCTTCTATTATGACTATAAGGGCGCGCAGACCTTCTTCTTCTCGGGCATCACCGCGACCGTGTTCAACCAGGACTCGACGAACAAGGGGTTCGAATTCGAACTCAACGCCCGCCCGTGGCGCGGCGGCAACATCGGCTTCAATGTCGCCTATGCCGATCCGATGGTGAAGGGTATCGTGACCCCCGAGGGCGTCCAGTCCCAGCGGCCGTCGCTCGCCTCGAAGTGGCAGGTCGGCTGGAATGCCGGCCAGTCGATCGACCTCAGCGACCGGGTGAACCTCTATCTCGGCTATGTCGCGAAATATACGAGCAACCGCTATTTCAACATTGTCAACGAGCCGTTGCTGCTGGGCAAGGGCTACACGGTGCACGACATCAATGCCAAGCTCACGCTCGACGACCGCTACTGGATCTCGGTCTTCGCGAGCAACGTGACCGACAAGAAATATGTGAGCGCGAATTTCAGCCAGGCACCGCAGGGCTATGCGCTGCTCCAATATGCCGAGCCGCGCGTGATCGGGCTTCGCGTCGGCGCAAAATTCTAGGCTGGCGGCTCCGCGGTGCGACCGGTTTATCCGGCCGCCCCGCTCCAGCTGTTTCCCTGATCGCGGCGCTTCGGGGCCCTACCCATTTCATTGAGGATCGAGAGGAGAATTTCATGGCGGACGGTGGCAGGGCATTTCGGGAAACCGGGTTCGCGGCGGCGCCTGGCATGAATCTCTATGTCCGCGAGTTCGGCGACCCGGCTTCTCCCCATGTTCCGCTCATTGCGCTCCATGGCTATTGGCGCACGTCGCGCGACTTTGAGGAACTCGCCGAGCATCTCGCGCCGTCGCGCTACATACTGACGCCCGACATGCGCGGCCGCGGCCGGTCGGGCCGTTCGGCCGACGTCGCCGATTATGCATTCGAGCATCTCGTCGACGATGTCGCGCATCTGCTCGCCGCTCGTGGTATCGCCCGCGCGGTTTTCCTCGGCACCGCGCTCGGCGCCTATGTCGCGATGCGCCTCTGGCTTTCGCGTCCCGAACTCTTTGCCGGCTTCATCTTCAATGACAGCGCGCCCGAAGCGCCGCGGAGCGCGGGCGCCAAGGCGGCGACCTTCTCGGGCGGCGATGAGCGCAGCTTCGAGGAAGCCTTGGCGATGATCAAGGCGCAGAATGCGCCAGGCTTCACGCGTTACGGCGACGCGGAGTGGGAGAAGATGACGCGGCGCGCCTATTGGCAGAATGAGAATGGCGCGTGGGTGCGCGATTTCGACCAGCTCACGAACCAGGATATCCCGCGGATGATGGCCGCCAGCCCCGACTTCTGGCGCGAGTATAATTCGATCACCGTCCCGATCGCGGTACTGCGCGGGGAGAATTCCGAATTTCTGAGCGCCGAACTGGCTGAAAAAATGGTGGCGGCCAACCCGAACACGACGATCTACACGATCCCCGGCTGCGGCCATCCTCCGATGCTCTGGGAGCCCGAATCCTACGCGGCGGTGGACGAGTTTCTCGCGCGCGTCGATGGGTAAGGCGTCGTCGCATTCGCGTGGCCGGACCCGAGCGATGCGCAGGCTCCCGGCACCGCGCACAAAGGAGGCTCGATGACGGTTTTTGCGAAGAATATGGACGAGGCGGGAGGGCGCGGTCCCTATTTCGGATGGCGCGTCATTTTTGCGCTCGCTCTGCTCGGCGCGGTGCTGATCGGTGTCGCGATCTCGACCTTCGTGATGTTCGCGGTGCCGCTGAGCGCGGAATTCGGCTGGAGCGAGAGCGAGACGGGTGCGCTCGTCTCGGCGATGTGGCTCACCGGGCCGCTCGCTCTTTTTCTCGGCCCCGCCGTTCCTCGCCTCGGCGCCTGGCGGATGGTGATATTCGGCATGCTCGTGCAGATCGCCATGCTCTTCGCGATGCAATGGGTCACGACCTACGAGCAGATGGTCACGGCGCGGGTCGTGATGGGCATCGGGATGGTCGCCATGGTTCCGGCGGGCCCGGTGATCGTCGCTCAATGGTTCCGCCGGCGCTTTTCCACCGCAATGGCGATCGTCTGGTCCTCATCGGCTTTCGGGCAAATCTTCATCGGGCCGCTGACCGTGTGGCTCTACGAGCAATATGGCTGGCGAAACGCTGCCGCATTACTCGGACTGCTCGTCGGCCTCTTGCTCGCGGTCGCGATCGCGGTGGTCCGGGGCGGGCGGTCGCCCGAAAGCCTCACGATCGATGTGGCGGCGATCGAAGGTGCGGCGCCCGATGCCGGACCGACAGCCGATGGCCTGGCGACCGCCGCTGTGAAGCGGCCCTCGCTGCTCCACATCAATTGGGCAGCGGCGGCGCCCATGTCGCTCGCGGCGCTGTGCGCCGGCCTCACCACGATAGCCCTCCAGGCCGAGGCGCCCATCTTCTTCGATGCGCTCGGATTGACGCAGGCGAACGCCGCGCTCCTGCTCAGTCTCTTCGCGGCAACCGCGCTTGCCGGTGTGATCCTCTCGGGCTGGATGTGCGATCGGTATCCGCCGCTCGTCGCGAGTCTTGTCGTATCGCTGGCCTTCTTCGCAGGCGTCGCGGCGCTGTGGCTCGCGGCGAACGGTCATTCGCCGGTGACGGCGACGCTCGGAATGGCGCTTCTCGGCTATGGCCTGGGAGCGGGTGAAATTCTCTGGGTTACCCTTTTCAAGCGGCAGTTCGGCTCGGCGGTGTTCGGCGCGACCTACGGTCTCTTTTATTGTTGTTTCCAGCTCGGCATGGCGGCGGGCGGTCCCGTCGGAGGCCTTTCCTTCGAACGCTGGGGCGCGGGCGGCTTTCTCGCCACGCTCGCGCTCGCTTACGCCGCGCCGACGCTTTTCGGCGCCTGGCGCCCAGGGCGGATGGCAGAAACCCATCCCGGAAAAACAATATGACATCGCGGCGGTCGGCGCGCCGAACGATGTCGATCGACGGCGCCCGCCGGATCCAGACATGAAAGAAGACCAAATGGACAAACATGATATTATTGTCATCGGTGCGGGGATCGCGGGACTTGCTGCCGCCGACGAGTTGCGGCGCGCGGGACGCTCGGTCACCGTCGTCGAGGCGAGCGAGCGCCCTGGTGGGCGCGTGCGCCGCGTCGCCTACAAGGGCGATTCGACCGAAGCGGGCGGGCAGGGCATTCACAGCAATTACGAGCAGATGCTGGCCATGGTCGAGCGCGAGGGGCTGACACAGGACCTCATGCCGTCGTCCGAGAAGATTGTGTTCCTCGACAAACAGGGCAAGTCGAAGGTGCATACGTCGAGCACCGATCTGCCGCTTATCGCGGGACCGCGCGGGGCGCTCGATCTCATGAAATTCACCGCCAAATATTTCTCCTTCGCCAAGCCGTTCGAACAGTTCGAAACCGCCATCGACATCCCTGAGTATGACAATGTCACGGCGGCCGAGGCGTTCAGGAACTACAGCAAATCCTTCCACGACTTCGTCCTGAAGCCGATGACGCACGCGATGGGCAATTGCACGCCCGAGGAGACCAACCTCTATTATGTCGTCAACAGCTTCAAGCTCGCGCTGACCACGAAAAGCTTCGCGCTGCGCACAGGCAACGCGACGCTGCTCGAGCGGCTCGCCGCAAAGCAGAATATGATCTATGGCGCGCCGGCTGAAAAGCTGCTCACCACCGGCGGCCGCGTCGATGGCGTTCAACTCGCTGACGGGCGCGCGCTCAAGGCTTCGCATGTGATCGTCGCCTGTCCGGCGGGCCATGCCGGGACGCTCGTCCCCGATGAATTCGGTCCCGCCAAGAGCTTCCTTAACGGCTTCGCCCATATTCCGCTTCAGCTCGTGTTCTTCTTCCTCGACCGGCCGGTGGGCGATGGCGTCGGGCGCTGGTTCGGCCACGCCCACCGCGATGCCGTCTTCAACATGGCGGTCGACCATGCGATGAAGACGCCCTTTTCAGTGCCGAGCGGCAAGTCGATCATCTCGGCCTGGCCGACCTATCCGCACACGCTCGACCTCATGAAGCAGAGCGACGCGGATATCATCACCCACGCTCTCGGCGACATGGAAGCCTTCGTCCCGAAGATTCGGCAGTGGGTCGAGCATGTGGAGGTTGTTCGGCACGACTGGGGGATCGCGCGCTATCCGGTTGGCGCGCATCGCCATATCCTGGACTTCAAGGCCTATGCCGAAGGCCTCGAAGGCGTATCGTTCGCGGGGACCGACTATGAATTCGTCCACATGGAGGGCGGACTCCTGAGTGGCCAACGCGCCGCTCGCCGCGCGATGAAAGACGGCTGACGAGCGGCGAGGCCTGGCTGCGTGCGGGCGCTTCGTTCCCGGCGAAGCCCCGGTCAGGTGCCGCTGAAATCGAGATCCGGCGGGGTCTTCCGCGCACGATCGAGGAATTTCTCATATTCGGCGGCGGGCACGAGCGAGCCGCCTGTCGTCCACACGACATGAACCGCGTCCGCCATCAGCGGACCGAGACCGCGCGCGTCGAGATAAGCCCTGCCTGCCGCGCTCTGCGTCATCATCAGCGGACCTGCCATCCCCGCCGCGGCCGACGGCTCGACCGCCATGCCAAGGGCCTGCTGCGCACTGCCCAGCAAGGAGAACATCTGGTCGTCGGTTAGGGTGTACACGCCGGCGAGGCGCGTGCGCATCAGCGGCGCGACGAGGAGCGAGGCCTGGCCGACCGCAAGCCCATCGGCTTCGGTGCGATTGTCGAGGCCTAGCGAATATACCGACATCGGCTCGTCGCCCGCGATCATCTGCACCATCATGCACGGCGAAGCAGCGGGTTCGGCGAAGATACAGTGGACGTTGTCGCCGAAAAGATGCTCGAGGCCGAACGCTATGCCCCCCGGTGCTCCGCCGACGCCGCATGGAATATAAACAAAAAGGGGATGCTGCTCGTCGACCGCGATGCGCTGTTCGGCAAGCTGCGCCGCCAGTTCGCGCGCCGCGGCGGCGTAGCCGACGAACAGGTCGAGCGAATATTCATCGTCGACGAAGTGGGAGGCGGGGTCCGCCTCCGCTTCGCGGCGGCCCTGCGCCACCGCATTCGCATAGTCGCCGCTGTGCTCGACAACCGTCACGCCATGGTCGCGCAGCCGCCGCTTTTTCCATTCCTTGGCGTCACTCGACATATGGACGATGGCGCGGAAGCCGAGCGCCGCCGAGATCAACCCGATGCTGAGCCCGAGATTGCCGGTGCTGCCAACCACGACCGAGTGACGGCCGAAAAGCTCCCGGGCCGCCGGAGCAGCCAGGCCGTTGAGCGGCCCGCCCGGCGCGATGAGCCCATGTTCGATCGCGAGGCGCTCGGCGTAAGCCAGCACTTCATGGAATCCGCCGCGCGCCTTCACCGAGCCGGCGATCGGCAATTCGTGGTCGGCCTTGACCAGCCAGCGGCCCGTTTCCTGTCCCGCGCCAAGCGCGTCTCCGAGAGCATCCGCCGCTATGAGAGGCGAGTGGGTGAGGCGGCCTGTGGCGGGCTGTGAAAAGAGCGCCGCGAGAAGTGGCTGGGCTCGGTCGAGCCGGTTCTCGGCCGCAGCGATGTCGATCGCGGCCTCGCCTGCATCGGGAACCTGCCCGACTTCGGGGTTGATCCAGAGGGAAGGCCGCTTCGCGCGCAGTCTGCCCAAGATGGTCTCATCATAGCTCATCGGCCGATCCTTATTAGACGTTAGTCCAATATCAAATAACCGATGAGCGGATGCGGTCAATGATGAATTGACAGGGTCGCGCCCGCGCGGCCCTGAAAAAGCGTGCTGGGGCGGCACGCGTGCTGCTTTGCGCGCGGCGCCGTCTCCTGCATTCCTGCACGCGATGTGCAGACCAATATTGGATTTTCGCTATTTTACCTATACGCGGGATATCAATCGCGGCGCCCTCCGAGGGGCGGCGCACCACCTCATCCATTTCTCCGGGGCCCGCAATCACGATGAAAACCAGCAGCGGCACGAAAGTCACGCCGAAATCGACCCATCGCAAAAGTCGTTCGGAGACGGCGCAGCGCGCGCAGCTCGCACCTGTCCAGGGGCGTAGCAAGAAACGGCACGAAGAAATCGTCGATGCGGTTCAACGGTTGTTGCGGGACGTCAACATCGAGGATCTCAGCCATTCGGACATCGCGGCCGAGGCAGGCATCTCCAAACCCTCGGTTCATTATCATTTCCCGACGATCGCCGCGTTGCAGCTGGAACTCGGACGGCGCTACGACGAGGAGCTCCACCATATCCTCGTCGAGCATAGCGAGCGATTGCCGCGCGACGGCAAGCGCACCTGGCAGGAGGATATGCGGGAGGGGGCGCTCGTCGCGCGTGACTATTTCAACGCCAACCGTCCGGCGT
>Ga0102594_1000229_pt1 | contig 73554 bp, 35 predicted proteins | sample AraplaCol_mLB_r2_2_FD_76863 | JGI IMG/M metagenome (GOLD analysis project Ga0102594, IMG submission 76863) | Arabidopsis root microbial communities from North Carolina, USA - plate scrape MF_Col_mLB_r2 (SPADES assembly) (version 2) | ecosystem: Host-associated > Plants > Roots > Endosphere...
CGAACATGGGCTTCGCGCGCGCCGCCGACGTTCCTGTGGTGCTGATCGGCGATATCGACCGCGGCGGCGTGATCGCCTCGATCGTCGGAACGCGCGCGGTGATCGAGCCCGACGATGCCGCGATGATCCGCGGCTTCCTGATCAACAAGTTTCGCGGCGATCCCGCGCTGTTCGACGATGGCTATCGCGAGATCGAGCGGCGGAGCGGCTGGGCGGGTTTCGGCGTCATCCCCTGGCTCGCCGCCGCCGCACGTCTGCCAAGCGAGGACGCGGTAATCCTCGAACGCCCCGCCGACCCGCGTGAGGGACGACGGATGATCGCCTGCCCCATCGTGCCGCGCATTTCGAATTTCGACGACCTCGATCCATTGAAGCTCGAGCCCGGGGTCGAGATCGTGATGGTGCCGCCGGGCCGCGCCATTCCGGCCGAGGCAGCGATGATCGTCCTGCCCGGATCGAAGGCGACGATCGCCGATCTGGCCGCGCTGCGCGCCGAGGGCTGGGATATCGACATCAAGGCGCACCACAGACGCGGCGGGCTGATCGTCGGGCTGTGCGGCGGGTACCAGATGCTGGGCAAACGGATCGCCGATCCGCTGGGGATCGAGGGGGTGCCGGCCGACGTCGAGGGGCTCGGCCTGCTCGACGTCGAAACGATCCTGTCGCCCGCCAAGATGCTTCGTCATGTGGAGGGAACGGCGCTTGGCGTGCCGGTCGGAGGTTATGAGATGCATATGGGGGAGACGCGTGGTCCCGGTACGGAACGCCCCTTTGCCATAATAGCGGGCGCTGCCCGCGACGGCGCGGTCAGCGGCGACGGCAAGGTGATCGGTTCCTATCTGCACGGCATGTTCGCGTCGCCCGAACTGCGTCATGCGCTGCTCGCGCGGATCGACGTTACGGGTAGCGGGCGTAACTATGTCGCCGACGTCGATACCGCGCTCGATGACATTGCGGCCGAATTCGCCGCGCATGCCGATATCGACGCGATGCTGCGGATCGCGGGGGTCGGCGCATGAGCGGGACGTCGCTTTTCGTGCTGGGCGGCGCGCGGTCGGGCAAGAGCCGCTATGCGCAGGCGCGCGCCGAAGCCGCAGGCGGCAATCCCGTTTTCATCGCGACGGCCGAAGCCTTCGACGACGAAATGCGCGACCGGATCGCGCGTCATCGGGCAGACCGCGATGCGCGCTGGACCACTATCGAGGCACCACGCGACCTGCCCGAGGCGATCGACGCCCTCAGCTGCAGCAAAACCGTCGTCCTGGTCGATTGCCTGACGCTCTGGGTTTCGAACCTGCTGCTCGCCGACGTCGACATTTCGCGCGCTGGCGAACAATTATGCCAAGCAATCAGCCGCTTCGAAGGCACGCTCATCCTTGTCGCCAACGAGGTCGGCCTGGGCATCGTGCCCGACAATGCGCTCGCGCGCACGTTCCGCGACGCAGCGGGGCTGCTCAACCAGTCGGTCGCGGCGACGGTCGACGAAGTGGTGCTGCTTACCGCCGGACTGCCGCTCACGCTCAAGCTCGGCGCGCTTTAAAGCGCCGCTTTCCGGAAACGTGCTGAATGGCGCGTTTACTATCGTCATGAAGCATATCCTCACGCCGCCGCGTCAAATCGGGTGGCATGAGAAAGCATGCCCATCTTGTCGCTGGCGAGTCGCGATGGCTTCCTGTCTCGGTCGCCCTTGCCGCCGCGGCGCTGACGCCGTCGGCTGCGCAAGCCTCGTCAAAGCTGCTCAACGACAAGGCGTTGGCGGACAGTAAGGCGGCGTGCCCCGTCACGGCAAGCGATGCACAGCCCGCACGGGCCGACATTTCGCGCGCCATTTTGGGCGGCGCGCCAAGCGCGCTCGATCGCATCCGTGCCGGCCAGCAGGGCAGCGCGGCACCCGCGTTCGCCCCCGCAGCGCCGATCACCCCCAGCCTCGATGCTTTCCCCGTCCGCCACACGCTCGAACCCGCGAGCCGCACCCCGATCGCCTTCGCGCCTGCTCCAAACTGCGGCGCGCTGTCGATCTTCGCGCCGCTCGCCGAAACCGCCGAATATGATCCGGCCGCCGAGCTTGGCACCCGCGCGATCCCGGTCAAGCGCACACGTTTCGACGACCGCTGGGACCATGTCCGCCGCGCCGCGCCGGCGGGGCTGATGCAAAGCAAGCTGCGCAGCGCAAACGCTTCGCCGGGCCTTGCCGAGCAGGACCTACTCGCGCGCGTCAATCAGTGGGTCAATCGCGAGATCGCCTATGTGAATGACGACCGCAATTACCGTCAGCGCGATTTTTGGGCGACCGCCGAACAGACGATCGCGCGCGGCAAAGGCGATTGCGAGGATTTCGCGATCCTGAAGATGCAGATGCTGCGCGCGGCCGGGGTCGATGCCGATCGCATGAAGCTGGTGCTGCTCCGCGATCTTGCCGCGAATGCCGACCATGCCTTTCTGCTCGTCCAGACCGACGCCGGAAAGCTGGTGCTCGATAATGTGACTGACCGGCTGTACGACGGCAGCAGGTCGAATGCGGTACGCCCGGTGCTGTCGTTCAGCGAGAACCGGCGCTGGGTCCACGCCTATCGCGGCACCCAGCCCTCACCGAACCTCACCGCGATCCCGGCGTCGCAAAAATCCTATACGCTCGCGCTGAACAATCAGCGTTCGGTGAGCGCCGACCCGCTGACCTTCAAGACCGGCTTGAGCAAGTAGCTCAGCACCGATTTCTTGCCGGTCACGATTTCGACATCGCATAGCATGCCGGGGGTGATCGGCAGCCGCCGGCCGTTCGACGTCAGATAGCTGTTCGTCGTTTCGACGACGACGGTGAAATAGGCCTGTCGCTCGACCTCGTCATAGATGCTGTCGGCCGACACGCGCACGACCTTGCCCTTGAGGCCGCCATAGATCGAGAAATCATAAGCGGTAACCTTGACGTTCGCGGGGTCGCCGACCTTGATGAAGGCGATGTCGCGCGGGGTAACGCGCGTTTCGATCAGCAATTTGTCACCGAGGGGCACGATCTGCATGATCTTTTCGCCCGCATTCACATAACCGCCAAGCGTGTTGACGAGCAGGTCGTTGACGACGCCGCGCGTCGGGGAACGGATCTCCGACCGCGCAAGACGCCCTTCGGCGCCGCGGATCGTTTCCTGATTCACCGCCATCTTGGTCGTGAGCTGGCTGCGTTCATTGAGCGCCTCCTGCTGGAAGTCGAAGCGCGCGCGCGACACTTCGGCGCCCGCTTCGCGCACCGCTGCCTGCGACCTTGAAATCGCCTGACGCGCCGCGGCAAGCCGGCCCTGGATATCGACGACCTCGCGCTGCGCGGTGAGCAGCTCGGTCTGCGGCACGACGCCCTTGGCAGCGAGCGGTTCGAGCATCGTGACCTGCTGCCGTGCGAGGCGCAGGCTGCTTTCGAGCGACGTGGCGGTGGCCTGCGCTTCGCCCATGTCGCGGCGGCGCTGCTCGACCCCGGCGGACAGCGCCGCGAGCTGGCTTTGCAACGACGATCGCCGCACCTCGGCAAGCCGCGCTTCATCGCCGCAATCGGCCCCCGCACACCCTGCCCCGCTGCCTTCGCCCGCGAGGCGCGCGGCGCGCTGCGCGAGGCGGGCATTTTCGGTTTCGAGCTGACCGAGTTCGGATTGCGACGTCGTATTGTCGAGGCGAACGAGCAATTGCCCCTTTTGCACCGTCTGCCCCGAACGGACGAGGATTTCGCGGATCGTCGAGGGTTCGGCCGACTGGATGATCTGCACCTTCGACGATGGGATAACGCGTCCCTGCCCGCGCGACACCTCGTCAACGCGCGCGATACTCGCCCACAGCAGAAAGAGAACGAAGCCGGCGGCGGCGGCGGCCATGATCTGCTCGCTTCCGCGCAGGCGCTGCCAGAATTTTACGATCGACATGCGCTATTTTCCGGGCTGGGTTTCGGGTGCGACGGCGGCGGCCTGCTGGTTCGTCAGGCTGTCGAAACGCGACTTGCCCTGCGTCGGGTCGGGAATATTCGGCACCCAACCCTTCGTCACGTCGACGCGGCCGCCGACGTCGTTGTCAGCGCGGTGGTCGGTCGGATCGCGCGGCGGTGGTACGCCTTCGACCGCGATCGCCTCGCCCGGCAACGCCTCGGCCGTCGCGGTGCCGCCCTGATAGAGCTGGCTGAATGCGGGGATATATTCGGCGCCGGCATAAGCGTCTGAGAAAGCCTTGGGTTTCCCCCACGATCCGGGCCAGCGATAGAAGATATGCGCGCCGATCTGTTCGATCTTGGTGAGCTTCGGCGCCCAGCGCGGCAGGACATAATTGGCGTGATAATGCGTGGCCATGCCGACGCTTACCTCGACATGCCCCGACAATGCGGCACGCGCGATCTCGGCCGAGCGACGCCACAGCGCGGGCACCGGCGGGCGGCGCATCGAACCGTCGCACGCGAAGCTGAACTGGCAGCCCGGGCGCGAGCTGCCCTGATAAATAACGCCGCAAACGGTATTCGGATAGGCAGGGTGCTTCATCCGGTTGAGGATGACCTGCGCGACCGCCGCCTTGCCCGCATCGGATTCGGTCGCGGCCTCATAATAGATCGCCTGCGTCAGACAGCGCTGCGCATTGGTCGACTGGGCGAGCGAGATGGTCGGCATGATGAAGGGCCGTGCGGCCTCGACCGGCAAGGTTGAAACGGGGAGCAGCGCATTGCGCGCCACCGCGTCAGCGCCCTCGGCGGTGGGCACGACCGAGTTGGTTTCGGTCTCGGTGATCAGTTTCGCGATCGCCTTTTGCTTTGCGGCCCTGGCGGTTTCGACGGGGTCGGCGGTCCAATCGGCGACGACATCCTCGACGAAGCGCGACAGGCGATCGTTCGACGAGGCGAACAGGATCGCGGCGGCTATCAACGCAAAACCCAGCAGGACCAGCTTGAGGTTTTTCGACGAACCCTGCCGCTCGCCGGCCCACGGCGCGTCGGCGCTGGCGGCGCCGTCGCGCCCGATGTTGAGTTCCGGGATCATGATGTCGGTTCCTTGGTCGTCCGCGCGAGGATTTCGGCACGCGGGCCGTCGGCGACGATGCGGCCGCCGTCGATCACGATGATGCGGTCGCACATCTGGAGGATCGCCTCGCGGTGTGTCGCGATGATCACCGTCTGCGATTTCGCGACGGCCTTATCGAGCGCCTGGATGAAGAGTCGCTCGCTCTGCGTGTCCATCGCGCCGGTCGGCTCGTCGAGGAAGAGCAGGCGCGAGGGCGAAGCAAGCGCGCGCGCGATGGTCAGGAAGCCGCGCTGGCCGCCAGACAACTGCCCGCCGCGCTCGCCCGTCCCCCGGTCGAGCCCGGTTTCGTCGCGGCCCATGAAACGGTCGGCGCCGATCGACTGCAACGTCGCGAGCAGCTCGGCGTCGGTGGCCGCCGGGGCGCAATATTGCATATTCTGCTTGATCGAGCCGCTGAACAGCACGGCATCCTGCCCAACGAAACGGAATTGCGAGCGGAGGTAGATCGGCGAATGCTGGCGGCTGTCGAGCCCGTCGATGAAGATATTGCCCGCCTCGGGCGCATAAAGACCGCAGAGAAGGCGCCCGAGCGTCGACTTGCCCGACGCGACGCGGCCGACGATCGCGATCCGCTCGCCCGCCTCGATCTTGAGGTCGATATCGGTCAGCGACGGCGCCGCGGCACCCGGATAGGTGAAGGACAGGCCCTCGACCGAGACATTGCCGGTGTCGATCGTCAGGTTGAGCGCGCTGCTGCCCATGCGGCGTTCGTCGTCCGCCTCGATCATCTGCTGGATGCTCGCCATCGTCGTCAGCGCCTGACGACCGCGCGTCATCAGGAATGCGAGCTGCCCGACGGGCGCCATCGACCGACCCGCGAGCATGACGATCGCGATGATCGCGCCCATCGAAATCTTGCCCGCGTCGAACAGATAAAAACCGCCGACCACAAGCGCGAGGCTGGAAAATTGCTGGCCGAGCGTCGCGAGGTTGATGGCTGCCGCGCCCGTGCGCCGCATCGTCGCCTGCGTCCGCGCGCTGGTGTCGACCATCCGGCGCCATTGCCCAAGCACCTGCCCTTCGGCCGCGCAGCTCTTGACCGTTTCGGCCCCGCCGATCGCCTCGACCAGCATCGAATGCTGGATGCTGGCGTCCGCCTGATTGTCGAGCGAAGCCTGCACCATCCGGCGCTGCAGGAAATAGCCTGCGACGCCCATCACGGCGATGATCGTCAACGGCACCAGTGCGAGCCACCCCGCGAGCACCGCGATCATGATCAGGAACAGGAACAGGAAAACGACGTCGACGATGAGCACAATCGTCGTCGAGGCGAAAAAGTCGCGAATGCTCTCGAATTCGGAAACGCGCCGCGCCAGCATGCCGGTGCTCCCGCGCCGGTCGGCAAGCGGCATATTCAGCACTTTCGAGAAGATCTTCTCGGACAATTTGACGTCGAGTTCGCGGCCTAGATCGTCGAGCAGCGTCGCACGCGCCAGGCGGAGCGTGAATTCGACCGCGAAAGCGAGCAGCGCGCCGACCGCGAGCACCCACAGGCTGGACACCGCCTTGTTCGGGATGACGCGGTCATAGACGTTCATCGTGAACAGCGGCAGCGCGAAGCCGAGCAGGTTGATCATCAGCGCCGCGCCGAGCACCGGATAGAAGGAGCGGCGCATCCGCCGGATCTCGCTCCAGAACCAATGGCGCTTCGCCTGCTCGTCCCATGGCCGCTCTTCGGCGCGGATCGCGGTCGGATCGGCAGAAACCGCGACCGCCTGTCCGGCGTAGCTTTCTTCGACCGTCGCTTCGTCGGCCCAGACCGGTGCATCTGCACCCGGCTGCCAGACGAGATATTGGTCGTCCTTCGCCTCGAGCAGCACGGCGCAGCCGCCGTCGGTGCGGCGGACGATCGCGGGCAGTTTGCGCGCAAGGTTCCGGACCTTGTGCGCGTAGAGCCGCTCATTGTTGATGAAGCAGAGATCGAGCGCAGCTTCGGCCTGATGAAAGGGGAGAAAGCCCCTTTCATCGCGCGCCAGCGCCGAGAGGGCGCCGCGCTGGAAGTTCTGGCCGAAGTGCTGCGCAACAAAGAGGATGGAGGCGATCAGCGGATCGCCAGGCGCCTCTTTACCGATACGCGCAATCGAGGATTGACCCTGTCCCATATTCAATTTTTCTACTTAGAATCAATCCACCAAGAATTTATTGCGGGTAACGGCGACGCTGGAGTTCGGCGGGAGCCGGCGGGCCGTAACCAACCTTCTCGCGCGCATAGACGCGGCGCGATTCGGGTGCGGTCAGATTGAACGCCTCCAGCAGGCTGTTGGTCGATGCGAGGATCTGATAGACCGCAAACATCTCCGAGAAACGAGCGGTTTCGGCGCGCACCTGGACGTTGAAGCGCGTGTTCTGCGCATCGAGAACATCGAGCAGCGAACGCCGTCCGACCGAGAATTGCTCGCGGTACGAAAGCAACAATTCGTCGGTCGACTTGCTCTGGTCGACGAGGTCGCGGAACACCGCGGTCTGCGTTTCGCGGCTGTTCCACGCGCGGCGCGTATCGGCCTCGGCATTGCGTTCGGTTTCATGCAGGCGGAAACGGCTCTCGCTCGCGCGGCGCACCATCTCCTGATATTTCGCGCGGTTGATCCCGCCGTCGAAAATGTCCCAGCGCATGACGACACGGCCGAGCAGGTCGTTCGTCTCGCCCCGGAACGCGTCGATATCGTCGCCGATCCGGCCCGAAAGTTCGAGGCCGATCGTCGGGAACAGGTCGCCCTTTTCCTTCTTTGCCTCGGCATTTGCGGCATCGACGTCCGCCTGCGCTTCAAGCACCTTGGGGTGGCGCGTCCGGGTGAGGCCGACGGCTTCGCTCAGACTCACGGGCAGCTTCTCGGCCATCGCCGGCGGCATCTGCACATCATCGACTTCGAGGCCGCTCAGCGCGAGCAACTCGATCTTGGCATTCTGGAGCGCTTCCTTTGCTTCGCTGACGCGCACGCTTGCCGCCTTGGCGCGTTCCTGCGCCTGCTGGAGGTCGGCGACGCTGATCGATCCGGCGGTCACGCCGCTCGACAGGTCCGACACCAGGCTGTTGTGGAACGTCATATTGTCTTCGGCGGCGGCGACGACGCGCTGCTGGAGCAGAACGTCGAGATATTGCCGCGCCGATTGCAGCGCGATGAACTCGGAGCGTTCGAGGACGCGCAGCGCAGCGCCGTCGACGCGCGCCGCCTGACGCAGCTTTTCGCCATGCCGCCGCCCGAAGTCGATCAGCGTCTGGTCGGCGCGCAGCGAAGCTTCGAGCGGATAAAGCTCGTCATTGGCGATGCCGAGGTTGCGGCGCGTCGCATTTTCGAGCCGGCGGACCCCCGCCGACATTTCGAGCGTGACGCGTGGCAGATACAGGCCCTTTGCCTGTTCGAGCTCGAACTCGATCGCCTGCTTGTTCATTTCCGCCTGATTGATCTGCGGATTGGAATCGATCGCGACCGCCATGACATTCTGCATGCTGGTCGGCTCGGCCGACGCCGAGGCGGCGAAGAAGGATATGGCGAGTGCCGAGACAAAGCCGGCGAGCTTATGTTGCGGTTTCATCACTGTCCCCCATTCACTTCGACTTCAACGCGCCGGTTTTCCGGCGTACGCTGGCCATCCGGCGTCTGAACGCGCGGTTTGCGTTCACCCATGCCCGACACCGCAATGGTGTCGGCGGGAATGCCCACGGCACCCATCATGTCGGCGATCACGCGCGCCCGGCGCATCGCAAGCCCCTCATTATAGGGATCGGGACCGGACCGGTCGGTGTGACCGACGACTGTAAAGTTGCGCCAACCACAGCGCGTGCGATTTTCCGCCATGAAGGCGACCGACTGGCTCGCATCGGCGGGAGCGACGGTCGAATCCCAATCGAAATAGAAGGTCGAGGCGACCACCGGCGGGCAATTTTCGGTCGTCGGCGGAGCCGGCGGCACGAGCGGAGCCTCCGGAGCCGGCTGCGGCTGCTTGGTCATCATGCCATAAGCGAAATCGCAGCGACGCAGGCTTTCGGCGTCCTTCGTATTCGATTTGAGGAAGCCCTTTGCGATGCCGCACTGAACCTTTGCCTCCGACGCCCAGGTATAGACATTGCTGTTCGCGGCGACGACCGACCGGTCGATCGTCAGCGCAAGCGCCGCGTCGTACCGGGTCTGAACCTCGGTTCGCACTTGATCGATCGGCAGATCGGCAAGAGCCTGCGCCTGTGCGGCGCCAGGCTGGGCCAAGGCCAGCGCGGCAAATGCCCCCGCCATCCATTTTCCCGGTTGATGTGCCATACTCGTATCGCCTCCCGTTATTCTCTGTTCTAATGGTCTTTGAAATTGCTCGCTCACGCAGCCGCCATGTTGTGAAGCTCCGCTTCCAGCGGCTGGCTGGTCGGGAACGCCACGTCGGGCGCGATCTTCTGATCGAGGAACTGCGCCAGATCGAAAGCGGGCGTTTCGCCAGCCGAGATCTGCACCGGTTCGTGACCGCCGGTGACCGCGTGGATTAGCTGATCGACCGTACTGCCGCCGTTTTCGAGAACCTCGGCGAGCACCGCGGTCGCCGCAGGATCATGTGCTGCAACGTCGGAACCGGCTGCAACCGCCTCGACCGGCGCAGCCGCCAGCGACAGCAAGCCATCCATCGTTCCCGGATCGAGCGAGCCACGATCGGCGATCATGTCGGCCAGCGAATCCGCGTCGCCGGCATCAGCATCATCGGTGTTTTCACTACGCCAGCCGCTATCCTGCGCACCGTCGATCGCCGCGGGGCTCGTGTCGTCGGAGTGAAGCGTGGCTGTATCGGGCGCGGCGGCTGGCGCCGTTTCCATATGGCTGTCGCTTGCCGCATTCGCCGGCGTTGCGGTCGCGGGAGCATCGGTGGCGGTTGCTGCGACACCATCGTCCACCTGAGCGATCGTCGCCTCATCCGCGGCCGCAACGACCGGCGGCGCCGCGCTGTCCGGCTGAGCCTCCTGAACCGCGACGATCAGCGACGCGGCGACCAGCGAGCTGGTGAGCGCCTGGTTGCCGGCGGTACGTTCGACATCGTTCGCGGCGCGCGGCGTGATGAAGGACACGTCGCCCACCGCCGACGTGCTGCCGTCGGTGCGCGTAAAGCTGGCTTCGCCATGGACGATGACTTCGCCATCCGCAGCAAGATAGGGCTTGCCGTCGGAGGTTAGCGCGATGCTGGCGATGCCAAGGTCGGTCAGCGAGCGGAATTCTCCCGCATCGGTGATGCCGTTGCCATTGGCGTCCTGCCAGACGCCGAAGCTTGCGAACTCCGCATCCTCGGCGCTCAGCTTGCCGTCGCCATTGCTGTCATATTGCAGGCGCAGACCCTCAAGGTCGGTCGAACCGGCTACCGAGAAGCTGATCTCTCCCCCATTATTGGCGATCCCGTCACCATTGGCGTCGCGAACGAGAATGCCGTCGCCGCGGCCGACCCATGACGTCGCCTCACGCACGCCGTCGCCGTCATAGTCGAAGGTGACGCCCGCCGAAGACGCGACATATTGCAGGCCGTCGCCATCCAGATCGAGCGTGACCGGGGTGACGCGCGAGCCGATGAGCGTGGTGAGATTAGCGAGCGAAACGCCCTGAAGCTCGACCAATATGTCGTTTGCCGCATTTGGGGTGTTGGCGACCTGTTCATAAATGAAGGTCCGGCCACCTGCGACGAACGCCACCGTGGCCCCGGCGTTGCCAAGGTCGTTGCGTTGCAGATAGTCGACGACGGCCGCGACATGCGCATCGGTCGTCAGCGTCAGCGCGCTTGAGAAGTTATTGACGTCGTCAAAGGTGATGATGCCGTTGCTGATCGCATGCGACCTGATGGCGACACCGCCAATCGTCAGGGCGGAATCGGTGCCGTTGGTGCCGGTCGTATTGCCGACCGCGAACGGGCTGCCCTGCAGGTTCAATATATCGGCCGCCGTGTCGAAATCGGTGATCCGGTCGAACCCGCTGATCGTGCCGTTATTTCCGCTGCCGCCGAGCACGGCGCGCGAATCGCCCGTGTTGATCACGAACGTGTCGGCACCCGCGCCGCCGGTCATCGTATCCGCGCCCCGTCCGCCGTTCAGCGTGTCGGCGCCGCCAAGGCCGTAGAGACGATCATCGCCATCGCCGGCAAGGATCGTGTCAGCATTGGCATCGCGGCCGATGAGAATGTCGTTGGCGCTGGTGCCGTCCAGCGTGGTTTCCCCCGCCTGTGCGCGATTGACCGTGACACGCGCCGAATCCGACGGCGTCGTCGAATAGAAGAAGCTGCCGCCGTCGCTGTCATTGTCGGTGAAGGTGAAGAAGCCGCCGCCGCGCGTTACGCTGGCCGCATCGGTCACATTGCTCGCGGCACCGGTGATCGTCGTTCCGGCCTGGTCATTGGCGAGCAATGCCGCCTCGGCGATCTGGATCGCCGCGCCCGAACCGCTGGCGTTGGTGATGACCATATCGGCGATCGCGATGGCACCCGCGCCGGGACCACCGCCTGCAGCCACCGTCACGGTCAGGGTCGAACCCGCCGTGTCACCGTCGCCGTCGACGACCGAATAGCCGAACACTTCCGAGCCCACCGTCGGATTCGCGGGCGGTGCATAGGACCAGATGCCGGTCGCGAAGTTCAGCGACAGCGCCGCACCGTTCGGCGTCGTGGCCGTGATGCTGTTGCCCGACACATTGCCCGTGAGCGTTCCGGTGCGCGTGATCGTGTTGTTGCCGTCCCAGGTGTAGGTCGTGCCGTTGATCGTGATCGACTGGATCCGGCCGCCGTCGCCGCCGAAGCTGTCGTTGGCGTCGAGATCGCCGGTCACGGGCAAGGCAACGACGATGTCGAGGAGCGTCTGGACGAGATCGTCGAAATCGGCGGTAAGGATCGGCGCGCCCTGGCCGTCGACATCGATGTCCTGAAGACGCGCGGTCGTGATCCCGTTACCGACCCCGATCGCAGTGACATTGACGTCATTGTCGTTGACGAAGCTGTTCCACTGCGTCGCGACCGCCGCGGTCAGCGAGCTGCCCCCCGGACCCGTCTGTTCGTTCGGGTTGCCGTCGCTGAGGAAGAAGACCTGGTTGCTGGCGGTCGGATCGGGGACATAGACGCTCATCAACTGCTGGATGCCGGCGGTGAAGTCGGTGTTGCCGTTGGCGTAGCGCGTCCCGCCCTGCGCGGGATTGAGATCGTCGATCGCGTTCACGAAGCTGACCGGATCGGTGAAGACACCAAGGTTGGCGGCACCGGACGAGAAGCCGATGATGCGGATCGAGACGTCGCCGCTCGAATTGGCGAACAACAGCAAGCCCGCATCGCGAACCGCGTTGAGCATGACGTTGAGCTCGCCGTCGTCGATGCTGCCCGAGAAATCGAGCACGAAAGCCGCATTGAAATCGAGCGTCGCTTCGGTCGTCGTGCCCGAATCGGCGGTCGTTGTCGGGCCGTCGTCCTTGAAGGTCAGCCGCTGGCCGATATTGATCGACGCCTGCGCGCTGTCGCCGTCGCCGTCGGTGATCGTTCCCGTGATCGTGATCAGGTTCGCAGCCGCGAGCGTTTTCGCATCGTCATGCGCCGCGCCCGGACCGCCGTCGGTGTCGTGTGCGATCGCGCGAATCTGGTCGAGCGTGATATTGCCGCTGGTGTCGACCGCGACGGTGAAGACCGTTGGGCCGCCATTGCCGGCAGTGGCGACGACCTGGCCGCCGACGAGCGTCAGGACGACATTCTGTCCGGTCGCCGTATCGACGAGGCCGGTCGAACCGGCGTTAACGCCAAGCGCATAGGTCACGGTTCCGGGGCCGTCGGCGCCGAAATTGGTCGTGAATACCGCCGCACCGACTGCGTTGAGGCCGAAGTTCGATTCATCGACGGTCAGCGTCGGCAGCGGCGTACCGGCTGCGATCGACGGGCCATCGTCGGCGAAGCGGATATTGCCGCCAAGGTCGACAAAGGCCGTGCTCGTCTGGCTGTCGCCGTCGGCATCGGTGATCGTCGCGGTACCGTTCAAGCGAACGAGGCCGTTCGCAAGGCTGGCGAACTGGTCGTCGTAAGGCGCCGACGTGTCGCTGTTCGGCGCATGATCGATCTCGGCGAACTGGGTCAGGGTGACTACGCCCGTCGCCGCGTTGACACCGAGGGTGAAGATGGTGTTCCCGGCGTTCACGCCGCCAGCGGTCGCCGAGGTCGAGCCGACGATCGTGCCGCCCGCTCCCGAATAAAGGAAGATCGAGGCGCCGTTGCTGTCGAGCGTCGAGTCGGTGCCGTTCGCCCCGACCAAGGCGAGCGCATAACCAACCGTCGTCGTCCCCGCGCCATCGGCCCCATAGCCCGACGTCAGCGTGAAGACGCCGCCGAAGTTCGCGGTCGAAACCGCGCTGTCGGTCGCCGCGCCGATCGTCTCGGCATCCTGCGTGGTCAGAATGACGCTGGCTTCGTTCACTGCCGCCAGCGTCACCGTGGGCGTATCGTCATCGACGTTGATGCCAAGCGTGCCGGTCGCCGTGTCGCCGTCGATATCGGTGACGCCATAGGTGAGCGTGAAGGGCTGGTTATTCTCGTCCAGCCCCGCCGCGTGAATGATCGGCGCATTCTGCGCGACAGAATATGCGCCGTTCGCGGGATTGAGGGTGACGGTCAGCACCGTCGTCGCGCCCTGATTCACTAACAGGTTGTTGCCCGACAGTTGGTAGGTGAAGCCCGCGGGTGCGCCCGTCGTCTGGAACGCAAAGGTCAGCGCCCCGTCACCGCCAGAACCGCCCAGCGTGCCGCTGGTGTTCTGGGAATTGACGTCGTCGCCCGTGCCGCCGGCGATGCCGCCGGAAAGCGCATCGTCATCGAGCAGCGCGGTCAGATTGGCCGCAGTCACCGGCGCCGCATCGGCGATGCTGATCGTCAGCGTCGCGGTCGCGGTGTCGCCATCACCGTCGCGCAGCGTATAAGTGAAGACGTCGCTGACGCCGCCAGCCGTCCCGGCGTTGCGGGTATAGCTGTAGCTTCCGTCGGCGTTGATCGTGAGCACGCCATATTGGCCGCTGACCTGGAAATTGCCCAGGCCGTCGGCAGTCGTGTCGCTGTTTGCGGGCACATTGACGCTGACTATCGCGGAGACCGCCGCACCGTCGGCGCCGCGCGTGTCGGCGCCGGTGTCGCCGTCGCCGACATCGCCTGCGGCGGCATCGGTGATGACGTTACCCGTTGCGGGGCCGAACTGGCCGGCGGCAATGCTGTCGGTGTCGTTCGCGGCGGTCGGGACATCGTCGACGATGTTGACCGAAAGCGTGCCAGTCGTGTTGTCGCCGTCGGTATCGGTCAGCGAGACGGCGAAATTCTCGAACAGGCTGTTCTGGTCCGCACCCGTCGCGTGGGTTTCGGCGCCGGTCAGCGTGTAGGTATAGGTCACCTGCCCCGTCGCCGCATTATAGGCGGTGATGTTCAGCGTGTTGCCGAGCGGGGTGGTGATCGTCGCGGCGGTGAAGACCCCATTGTTGATCACCTGCGTACCGTGCACCGACAGGTTCAGAACGCCATCGGGCGCCGAAATATTGAAGGTTCCGGTTGCGGTCAGCGCCGCGGCATTGGGCGACGAACCGTTCGGCAGGTCGTCCTCGTCCACCGTGACGTCACCACCCTGCGCCGCAGGCGTCAGGTTGGTGATCGTCACGCCGTCGTCATCACCCGTCAGCGTGACCGTCAGCGTTGCGGGGTCGCTATCGCTGTCGAGGTCGGTCAGGGTGTAGGTGAAGACGTCGGTAAGTGTCGCTCCGGGAGCCAGCGCCGCGATTGCCGCCTGGCCCGCTGCGTTCAGCGTGTAGGTCTGCGTGCCGTCGCCGTTGAGCGTGATGGTGCCGTAGGTGCCGGTCAGGCTGGTGAAGGTGCGACTGCCAAAGCCGTCCGCACCGTTGCTGTCGTTCGTATCGACGTCGAAGGTGACCGAGATCGGGCCGCCTTCGGTCAGGCCGACCGCATCGTCGTTCGCCACCGGCGCATCGTCGTTGAAAACCAGGTTCTGGCCAATGTTGGCGGTCGCCGTCGCGGTATCACCATCGGCGTCCGTAACGGTAGCGGTCAGGGTGATCAGATTGTCGGCCGACAGGCTGGTCGACTGGTTCGCGCCGCTGTTCGGGCTGTGCATGACCGCACGGACCTGGTCGAGCGTGACCATGCCGTTCGCGCCGACGCTGACCGTGAAGACCAGCGCGTTGGTTGTCGCGGTGCGGCCCTCGACCACGCCGCCGTTGACGGTCAGCACCACAGCTTCGTTCGTCGCGCTGTCGACAAGGCCGGTCGCACCGGCCGAGACGCCGAGCGCATAGGTCACCGAATTGCTGGCGGCAGCACCGTCGGCGCCGAAGGTCGGGGTAAAGACTGACGCGAAGCTGGTCGAAGCATCGGTTCCGAGCGTCGTTTCATCGACCGTCAGCGTCGGCTGGGTACCGCTGGCAACCACCGTCGGCGCATCATCGTCGAACGTGATCTGGAGCGTGCCGGGTGCGGTCGATCCGTCGCTGTCGATGACGGTGAAGCCAAGCGTTGCGGTTGCGTCGTTTTCGTTGCCGCCGGGCGTGTGCAGGACATTGTCGAGCAGCGTAACCCGGTACGCGCCGGTCGCGGGATTGGTGACCTCGACCGTGAACAGGGCGCCGCGCGGGCCGGTGCCGGTCAGCGTATTGGTGCCGGCGTTCCACGCGAGCTGGACCGATTCCTGGCCGATATTGACGAACAGTCCGTTCATCGCCGCAAAGTTCACCGAACCCGCGCCGTCGCCGCCAAAACTGAGGTTGAGCAGGCCGCTGAAGGTCGCCTGATTATTGTCGCCGTCGCTGTTCGGATCGGCAAGGTCGCCGGTCGCACTGGCGGGGTTTCCGCCCGCCAGCGCGTCATCGTCGACTGAAGCCAGCGTCGTGCCGGCGGTCGGAACATTGGCGTCGGTGATCGTGAAGCTGATCGGCGCGGTTGCAGTGTCGCCGTCGCCGTCGCGCACCGTATAGGTCGCCGAAGCGGTGCCGGTACCGGCGACCGAGGGATCAGCGGTGAAGCTGTAGCTGCCGTCGGCCCGGACCTGGATCGTGCCCGCACCGATGTCGATCGCCTGCGAGAAGCCGTCGCCGCCAAAGACCAGCGCCGTTCCGTTGATCTGCGTGACGGTCGCGCCATCGGCGCCCTGCACGAAATCGAGCGTGCCGGTGACCGTCGCACCCTCGGCGACATTCTGGTTCGGCTCGGCCGATGCGGTCGGGACGTCGTCGATCACGGTGATGTCGAGGCTGGCGTTCGCGCTCGATCCGTCGCTGTCGGTGACGGTGACGGCGAAGCTGTCGCTTACCGTATCTTCGCCCACAGCAGGATGCGTCAGCGTGTTGTCGGCAAGCGTATAGCTGTAGCTGAACGTACCCCCGATGACCGAACCGTCAGCGGCGGTCACCGGGGTAAAGCCGGTGATCGTGACGGTGCCGAGCGGGCTGCTCGTCGTCAGGCCTGGGGTGAAGACGCCGTTCGTCATCACCTGCGCGGTGCCGATGGTGACATTGCCCAGCCCGTCGGGCGCGGTGACGGTGAAGCTGCCCGTCTGGGTCAACGCCGCCGCGTCGGGCGACGAGCCGTCGGCCAGATCATCCTCGTTGACGATTTCCTCGCCGCCGGGGACGGCGAGGCCGTTGATCGTCACGCCGTCGTCGGCGCCGTTGATCGTGATCGTCAGCGTGGTGGTCGCCGGATCGCCATCGCCGTCGGTGATCGTGTAGGTGAAGGTCTCGGTCAGCGTCTGACCGGCCGAGAGACCCTGAACCGCTGTATTCGCGTTGTTCAGCACATAGGAATAGCTGCCGTCGGCATTGAGCGTCAGCGTGCCATAGGTGCTGACGAGCGGCGTACCCACCGCGCCGCCAGCAAGGCCGGTGACGGTCGCGCCGTCGGCGCCGCGCGTGTCGGCGACACCGTCGGTTGCGTTCGCATCGCTGCCGCCGCTGCCGGTCAGGACATTGCCGTCGGCGGTGAGCGGGCCATCCTCGGTCACGCTGTCGGCGTCGGCACGCGCGGTCGGTACATCGTCGGTAACCTGCACCGTGACGACACCGCTTGCGATGTCACCGTCGGTGTCGGTCGCCTGTACAGTGACGTTGCCGAGTGCCTGTGTCTGCGCTGCATTGGCGATCGCGTGCGGCAGATTGTCGGCGAGCGTCACCGTGACCGTGGCATTTGCGGTCGCGCCGGGTGCGATGCTGGCGGGAGCGGTCAGGCTGATCGTGATTGCGGCGGGACCGCCAAGGGTCAGCGAGCCCACGATCGTCTGTCCGCCGGGTGCCAGCGTCCAGAAGATGTCGGTGCCCGCGCCGTCGAGATTGGCGACGAGGCCTGCAACGCCGGTGAAGGCGAATCCCGAAAGCGTGTCCGATCCGGCGGTGAAGCTGAGGTTGCCGCTGGCGGTTTCGGCGTTGCTCGCGGGATCGCTGCCATCAGCGAGCGCCGCTTCGTTCACGGTCAGCGTGATCGGGGTCGCGCCCGTCGGATTGGCGCCATCGGTAATCGCGATCGTCAGGCTGTCCGACGTCGGATCGCCATCGCGATCGACCGCCGAAAGGGTGAAGCTGGCAGACGGATTCGCGGCGTTGTTCTGATTGCCCGCGGCGGCAAAGCTGAATGTGCCGTCGGCGTTGACCGTCAGCGTGCCGGTCGGCTGCGCGATCGACACGCTGCTGCCGGGCGCCAGCGACAAGGTCGCGCTGCCGCTGCCGAAGGTCACATTGACCGATGCGACGCCGTCGGCGCCGCGGTCGAGCGTCCAGGTGCCGTTCGCGGTCGCGCCCTCGACGACGCTGACCGGCGTGTCGGAGACATTGAGCGTCGGAAGATCGTCGACGATCGTGACGCCGAACGAACCCGACGACTGAGTGCCGTCGCTGTCGGTGACGGTGAAGCCGATGCCCGGCAGGAAGTCGCTGTCTTCGCTGCCCGGGACAGCTTGGTCGATCGCCTGCGACAGGGTCACCGTATAGCCATAGGTGACCTCGGTCGCGCCGGGGCCGGCAACGGCAGTGGTCAGCGCGATGCGGATCACTTCATTGCCGCCCACCGAGCCGACGAGGTCGTTTCCGACCTTGGCGAAAGTGACGGGGACGCCGCCGACGGTCAGATTCGCATCGAGCGCGGCGCTGTCGTTAAGGACGAGCGAACCTGCAAGCGTTGCGGGAATGTCGCTGCCGAAATCGACGGTGATCGTGCCATTGTCGCTCGCGCTGCCAGTCGAGGCGACTTCACCGGCAAGGCCGTTGTCGGCATTCGCGCCAGCAAGGCCATCCTCGTCGACCGTCACATTGACGGGCGTACGGATCTGCGGCGCCGAATCGGCAACCAGCTTGATCGTCGCGGTGGCGACGTCGGTGTCGCCGTCGCCATCGGTGATCCGGTACTGGAAGGTGACGGGGCCGGTTTCCTGCGCACCGGGCGTATAGGTAAAACTGCCGTCGCCATTGTTGACGAGCGTTCCGCTGCCCGTGAGCGAACCCGCGACGAGTTGGACCGCCGACGGCTGGACGCTGTCGGCGCCCTGTACGTCGTTCGCGAGTACATCGATCGTGACGGGTGCATTTTCGACCGTCTGCGTGGCGGCGTCGTCGATCGCGTCGGGAACGTCGTCGGTGATACGGATGTCGATCGTCGCGCTGGCGCTGCTGCCGTCGATGTCGGTGACCGTCACCCCGATGCTGTCGGTGCGATTGTCCTGCCCCGCCGCCGAATGATCGGCGCGGTTGTCGGTGAGCGTGTAGCTGTAAGTAAAGGTACCGCCGATCACCGAACCGTCGGCGCCGGTCACCGCGGTGAAGCCGGTAACGTTCAGCGTGCCATAGGCGGTGGCAACAGACTGCGGCGTGAAGCTGCCATTGGCGACGACCAGCGTCAGCGGCGCGCCAAGCGGGACGCCGTTGAAGCTGTTGAGCACCACCGTGCCCATGCCGTCGGGGGTCGAGACGGTGAAGCTGTCGCTGTCGGTCACGCCGTCGGGCGTCGTGTCCGACCCCGGCGCTTCGCCCGGACGCACGGGCAGATCGTCTTCGTCGACAAGCAGCTCGGCGCCTTCGGCGTCGAGGCCGCGGATCGTGACGCCGTCGTTGGCGCCGTTGATCGTGATCGTCAGCGTCGCGGTCGCGGTGTCGCCGTCGCCGTCGGTGATCGTGTAGGTGAAAGTCTCGGTCAGCGTTTCGCCCGCCGAGAGGCCTTGTACCGGCTGTGCCTGATTGTTCAGTACATAGGTGTAGCTGCCGTCGCTGTTCAGCGTCAGCGAGCCATAGGCGCCGGCGAAAGCCTCGCCCAGCGAGCCGCCGCTGACGGCGGTCACGGTCGCGCCGTCAGAGCCTTGAGTGTCGGCGACGCCGTCGGTCGCATTGGCGTCGCCGCCACCCAAGCCGGTCAGAACATTGCCATCGGCGGTCGGCGGATTGTCGCCGTTTCCGCTGTCCTCGGTCACGCTATCGACATCGTCGCGCGCGGTCGGGACGTCGTCGACGATACGCACATCGAGACTGCCGTTAGCGGTCGATCCGTCGCTGTCGGTGACGACGACGGCAAAGCTGTCGGTGACGCTGTCTTCGCCAGCTGCGCCATGTGTCAGCGTGTTGTCGGAAAGGACATATTCATAGGTGAAGGTGCCGCCGATCACCGAACCGTCGGTGCCGGTAACGGGCGTGAAGCCGGTGATATTGACCGTGCCGAGCGGACTGGTCACCGTCGCGGCGGTGAACACGCCGTTTGCGACGACCTGCACGCCGCCGATCGTCACATTGCCAAGCCCGTCGGGGGTCGAGACATCGAACGTGCCGCCCTGCGTCAGCGCGGCCGCATCGGGCGACGAGCCATCGGCCAGGTCGTCTTCGTCAAAGCTGAGCTCGCCGCCTTCGGCATTGAGGCCAGAGATCGTGACGCCGTCGTTGGCGCCGTTGATGGTGATCGTCAGCGTCGTGGTCGCAGTGTCGCCATCGCCGTCGGTGATCGTGTAGGTGAAGGTCTCGGTCAGCGTTTCGCCAGCCGCGAGCCCCTGTACCGGCTGCGATTCATTGTTCAGGACATAGGAATAGCTGCCGTCGCTGTTCAGCGTCAGCGAACCATAGGCGCCAGCCAAGGGCTCGCCCACCGCGCCGCCCGCGACCGCAGTGACGGTCGCGCCGTCGGCGCCCTGCACGTCAGCCACACCATCGGTGCCGTTGGCGTCTTCGCCGCCGCTGCCGGTCAGCACATTGCCGTCGGCCACCGTCGGGCCATCCTCGGTAACGCTGTCGCTGTCGGCGCGTGCGGTCGGCACATCGTCGACGATATCGATGTCGAGCGTGTCCGTCGCGGCATCGCCGTCGGCGTCGGTGACGACGAGGGCGAAGCTGACGGTCGTGCCGTCGCCATCGAGCGTGTTGTCGATCAGCGTGTAGACATAGGAGATCGATCCCTCGCCGGTCGCCGGATCGAAGCTGTAGCCGGTGACGACCAGCGTTCCCGTCGCATCGCTCGAGATCGTCTGCGGCAGCGATCCGGGCGTCACCACAACGCCGCCGATCGACACGCTGCCAACGCCGTCGACGGCGGTGAAGGTGATCGTTCCGCTGGTCGAAGCGTCGCTGCCGCCTTCGCCGCCCGCAAAGGCCGAACCAGGGGTTTCGCCTTCGCGCGGGCCAAGGTCGGCTTCATACACGATGGTCCCGCCGTCGCCTTCGCCGTCACCCGGAACGAAGGTGATGACAGCCGGCGCGTCGGCGATGCCGATCGTCAGCGTCGCCGTCGACGTATCGCCGTCGCCGTCGGTAATCTGATAGGTGAACACGTCGTTGACGCCGCCGGGCGTGCCCGGATTCCGGACATAGGTGTAGCCGCCCTGCGCGTTGATCGTCAGCACGCCATATTGGCCCTGCACCGTACCAGGAGCCGCAAAGCCGCCTTCGCCACCCGCCCCGCGGATTCCCGTGAGGCTGGCGCCATCGGCGCCCGGCGTGTCGGCGCCCGCGGCGCCGCTCGTCGTGCCCGCGCCGGTCAGGACATTGCCGCTCTCGGGCGCAAAGCTTCCTGCCGCAACCTGGTCGGTGTCGTTCCGCGCAGTCGGCACATCGTCCACGACCGAAATCGTCAGCGTCGCGGTCGCGGTGTCGCCGTCGCGGTCGGTGACGACGACGGTGAACGGATCGGTCACATTGTTGTTCGCGTTGGTGTTGTCGGTCAGCGTGTAGCTGTAACCCACATTGCCCGGCGTCAGGCTGGTGATCGTCAACTGGCCGAGCGGCGTCGTGATGACCTGGCCGACTGCCGTGATGGCGGTGCCGTTGATCGTGAGCGTGTCGAGGCCGTCGCCAGCGTCATAAACGATCGAGCCCGTCGTCGTTTCGCTGTTCGCGGCGCTGTTGCTGCCCGCGGGCTCGTTGCCGCGCGCCGGCAGGCCGGCTTCGTTGACGCTCGCGGTCGCGGCGGCGATCCCGGCGGGCTGGTCCGGGGTGACGATGACGATCGTCGGTTCCTCGTCGGGAACATCGGGCAGCAGCTCACGCTCTTCGGGCTGCGGAAAGGCAAGCTGCGTATAGGGCAGCAGGTCGCCCAGCGCATAGGCATCCTGGATCGGCCCTTCGGGATCGGCGAAATTGCCGCCCGAGCTGCGGACGCCGGCTTCGGGATTCAGCTCGCCCAGATTTTCCAGCAACTGCGCGACCGTGCTGGCGGGTACCGTATCGCCGTCGACGACGATCGCCGGAACATCGACCGCGCCGCCGGGAATGACGAAGACCTGACCGTTCGGCAGGGTGATGATCAGGTCGGTGCCCGAGATGGTGATGTCGTCGATCGACGCGCCGGCCGGCAGAACGATGCGGCCGCTTGCGTCGGGAACGAGGATCGCCTGGATCGCCAGCGGAATGATCGACGCGGCGGCTGTCACATTTGCGGCGGCGGCCAGAAACTCGCCGCCCGCGACCGCCCGGTTCGATGGCTCGCCCGATGCGCCGTCACGCTCGGGACCGGTCATTCCATTCCGCGCCGGATTGTCGAAAGCATCCATGTCAATTTCCCTCGAACGCACCTCGCCCTGCCGCAAAAGCGGCACAGCAAAATTGTCACCAATGTCAGTGCGACCTCTGTCCGAGCGACTCGGACCTTCCCCACTCATGAGGAGAGCATGGATTCTCGAGAGTCCGCAAGCGCGTTAACACATTTTTAGCAATGGTTAATTTGCGCTGAGCAGCCATTCATTCCGGCTCAATGGGAAAAATAAATAGAACTATTATTCAATGGCTTGAAATATCGAGCCGTTCCGGGATGAACGTCCGAAAAAGCCGATTCACGTCCCAATTCGAGCCATAACTTAACACAGCTCGTCGCAAACATCCGACCCTTCTCGCGGGGAATCGGCCCGATTCTGCGCATTGAGTTAAGCGCATCTGACAGCGGCATGCAGATAGGATTCCATCCACCCGGCGGGCCGGAAAACGACTTGCGAAAATGCAATATTAAGGGTTCGGGCCGATGACTATTCGCCTGAGGAGACGTTGGTGAGATCCTTGCTGGCCCATATCGCGGCTCCGGTCGAAACGCCGAACCGTCGGCGGATGGAACGCCGTACGCTCCGGCTCGACGTCGCCGCGCGTTCAGCGACCGACGAATCCGCCGTCGTCATCCGCAACCTGTCGCGAACCGGCCTGCTGATCGAGACGGATGCTGCCTTTTCCATCGGCGAGACCTTTCTGTTGGTCCTGCCCGAACTGGGCGCCGCCCCCGCGCGCATCGTTCGCAACGAGGGCCGGCTCTTTGGGTGCGAATTTCTGACCCCCGTCCCCGCGAGCGCGATCAGCGCGGCGCTGCTCCGGGCGCCGCACGACGGGGAAGCCGACGATATTGCCGACACCGCGACCTCAGGCGATGCGGGCGGGCTCTATGCCCGGCGGCCATCGAGCGCGATCCTTTTCACCGCGCTGACGGCGGTGTTCACTGCCGTCGTCCTTCTCTTCATCGTTGCGCTGGTCTCGCTGAACTTCACGGCCAATTAAACTCCCGCGCCGTCGTCGGCGCGGGAGGAGGACCGTATCAGAACCGCACCCGGAACCCCGCAGTGCCCTTTAGATTATAGCCGGCGCCAAAGTCGGCGATCGCCGTATCGCCCGACACTTCGGTGTATAGGGTGAAGCGGTCGTCGCCCCAGCTATAGCTGCCGCCAAGCCCCAGTTCGCCCGTCAGGCGGTGGTCGCGATTGGCGATCGGCGTCCCCGATACGTCGGCAACCGCGCCATCGAGCCATTCGTATCCGAGATTCATCACGGTGTAGAGGCGCGTGCGGCGCGTATCGCCCGCGTGGCCCTTCCAACTCGTCTGATGATCGATCGCCAGCCCCCAGCGCGTCTTCAGGCTTTCGCCTTTCGCGACGGAAACTGCGGCCGCCGAAGGATCGGCGAAGCGATCGAAATCGACCTTGGCATAGCTCATCTGGACCTGCGGCGTGATGCTGAGGTTGCGGCCGATCGGGGTCTGCTTGCCGAGTTCAAGGCTGAACGCCTGTCCGTCGCCCTTGTTGCCGCGCGCGAGCGATCCAAGGATGTTCGATTCAAGATCGCTGTCGAACCAGCTAAGCTTGACCTGTCCGTCGACATAAAAGCCCTGCGGCCCGTACCAGGTCATCGTCGCGCCGACGCCATAGCCCTGCGTGTCGATCGTGCCATTGCCGAAGACCGACGCGACATTGCTGTCCGCCTTGCCATAATGCGCGGTCAGCCCGCCGACGAGCGTGGCGCCGTCGCCCCGCTCTGCCAGCACCGCATCGAGTCCGAGTTGCGCCTGCCACTGATCGACATTGCGGTCGGCGCCGCTTGTCGAAACAAGTGCCTCCGGACGCTGGCGTTCCGATTCGAACCGGCCCCACAGTCCCGCACCGGCAATCGGCGACGCCGCCCACGAGCGGTTGCCGACACGCTGTTGCAGGGTCGGCAGCCGGTTCAGCGACTGCAACGCGCCGACATAGGCTTCGTACACGGGCACGCCCGGCTGATAGAGCGGACCTTGCGGATTTTCGCCGGCAAGAAGCGCGGAACGGAGATACCAGTCGCCGTCCTGCGGCGTCGAAACACCATTCTTGTAGAGACGATAGCCATAGGCGCCGAGAACCACGGCCTGCTCGCCGTCGAAAAGATAGCCGCCCTCAAGCGTGAAGATACCGTTCGACGCGCCCGCGACGTCGACGATCTTGATCCCCTCCACCGTCTGGTCGCCCAATCCGCCGCGGTTGATCACCGTGACGCGCGTATTGCCCGACGTGGCGCCGTTCACGATCAAGCGGTCGGCCGCCGAGGCGTCGCCGCCGAGTGCGGCTTCGATCTCCAGCACGCCGCCATTGCCGGCATAGTCGCCCGCGACCGTCAGCGAGCCGATGCCGCTGCCCGGTGCGACGACGCCCGCGTTCGCGAGGCTGCCGACGCGGCCGGTGCCTTCGAGACGGGCTGCCGCGCCGACGGTGACTGCACCGCCAAGACTTCCCTGCACCGCCAGCGTGCCGCCGGCGACCGTCGTACTGCCGCCGAAACCGCTGTTATCGGCGGTAATGAGCAAGGTGCCCGCGCCATTCTTGGTCAGCCCGCCCGCGCCCGAGAAGAGCCCGTTGTAGGTAAAGACCGTATCGACCGCGGCCGAAATCGTGCCGCCGCCGGAGACGACGAAGCCGCGCGCGCTGGCGAGGTTTGCGGTCGTTTCGAGCGTGCCGCCATCGAGCGTCACGTCGCCGCTCGCCGCACCAAGGTTGGCGTCGTTCGAAATGCGGAGCACGCCGCCGACGATCTGGGTGCCGCCGGTGTAGCTGTTCGTGCCGCCGAGGACGAGCGTCCCCGCGTCGGTCTTGACCAACTGTGCCGTGCCGGTGAGCGCCGAATTGACCGTCGCGGTAAAGCCCGCGCCCCCCGTGCTGCCGTCGCCGACGCGGATCGCCGCCTGCACCCCGTCGAGGGTGATGGCGTCGCCGGTGATGACATAGCCGTTCGTCGCGAACTGCATCCCCGTGGCCGTTACGGCGCCCGGTGCGTTATCGACCGTGACCGTACCCGCCGTGCCGCCGAAGATCGCAAAGGCGCCATTGGCGTAGGGCGCACTGAGATTGCCCGTCGCGTCGGTCCAGTTGTTGTTGCCCGCGCTGCTCTGCCACACGCCGTTGCCGCCGTTGATCACGCCATCGACCTTCGGGCCGGCCGCGCCATCCCAGAAGTTCAGCGTGAGGCCACCCGAATTGACCAGATTGACCTGCCCTGCGACCGAGGTCTGGATGGCAGCGTTGGCGCCCGTCGGCATGGTGCCGAACGTCACGCCGTTGTTCGTCAGCGTGCCGCCATAGTTGAACATGCGGTAGATGCCGACGTCGAACGCGCCACCCGTCGGGACACTGACGTTGAGCACGCCGTCGAGGACAAGGTTGCCTCCTACGTTCACAAGATCGTTGAGCGCGCCGCCTGCGACACCCGCCTGCCCGAATTCGAAATCGAGCTGCGTCCCTGCCGCGAGCGACAGATTGCCGTTGATTGTCAGCGTACCCGCGCCGCCCGCGCCTGGCGCCAGCCTGGCTCCGCTGGCAAAGTCGACATTGCCGCCAATCGTCCCCGTGCCGCCCAGCGTCGCGGCCGCGGCGACACTGGTTGCGCCCGTCGCCGCCGAATAGTCGCCGTTGACGAACAAGCTGCCCGCTTCGACGGTCGTCGCACCCGTGAAAGACCCGGTGCCGCCAAGCGCAAGCGTGCCCGCGCCCGCTTTGACCAGACCGCCCGCGCCGCCGACCGGCCCGGTCAGCGTCAGCGTGGTGCCCGCATCACTGCGGAACACGCCGGCGCCGATCAGCGTGACGGTACGGCCCGAGACAATATCGGTGGTGGTGTGGAGAGCGCCGCCGCCGATCGACAGGCCCCCGGCCGCATCGCCCAGATTGGCATCGCTGCCGATCCGGACCGTGCCGCCGTTGATCAGTGTGCCTCCGCTATAGCTATTGGCGCCGGTCAGGACGAGCGTGCCCGCATCGGTCTTCAGCAGTTGCGCCGTGCCGGCGATCTCCGCATCGATGGTCGCAGTATAGCCCGCGCCTGCGGCGCTGCCATCGCCGACCTGAACGATCGCCTGCGCGCCCGTTAGCGTCAGCGCGTCACCCGTAATGACATAGCCGCCGCTGGCGAACTGCATGCCCGACGCGAGGACATTGCCGCCGCTGTTGTCGATCGTGACGGTGCCGGGGGCCGCGGCAAAGACCGCAAAACTGTCCTGCGCATAATCGGCGTTGATCGAGCCATTGGCGTCGGTCCAGTTGTTGAGGGCGCCCGCAACGCGCCACACGCCATCGCCGCCGTTGAGGGCGCCGTCATGCTTGGGGCCGGCCGCGCCGTCCCAGAAGCTGAGCGCCAGTCCCAACGAATTGACGAGGTTCACCTGACCCGCGACTCCGGTCTGGACCGAAATACCGCCGGTGCCGCCCGGGATAGTCCCCAGCGTCAATCCGTTATCGATCAGCGTGCCGCCATAGTTGAACACGCGATAGACGCCGGGGCCGAAGCTGCCCCCGGTCGGGACCGTCACATTGATCGTCCCGTCGAGCGTCAGGTCGCCGCCGACATTGACCAGATCATTGAGCGCGCCGCCTGGGACATCGGCCTGCCCGAATTCGTAGTTCAGGATCGAACCGCCCGCGAGCGACAGATTGCCGTTGATCGTCAGCGTGCCGGGGCTTTCGCCCGGCGCAAGGATCGCGCCGTCGAGCAAGGCGACATTACCGCCGATGGTGCCGGTGCCGCCGAGCGTCGCGCCCGACAGGACCGTCATTGCTCCGGCTGCAGCCGACTGGTCGCCGTTGACCAGCAAGGTTCCCGCGTTCACGAAGGTTGCCCCCGCATAGCTGTTCGCACCGGTCAGCGTCAGCGTGCCGAGGCCTTCCTTGGTCAGCCCGCCTGCACCGACGAAGCGCGGCGAAATGCCGATGTCATGACCATCGGTATCGATGATACCGCCGTTCGCGCCGAACGTGATGTCGTGCGTATCAAGATCGGTGAAAAAATAATCATTGTCCGCGATCGCGCGCAGCACCCCGCCGTCGAGCGTGACGTTCGCGTCGCCGAGGCCGCCGATAAATCCGGCGGTTTCCAGGACCGCACGATTATTCGCCGGCCCCTGCAGGGTCAGCGTTCCATCGACGCCCGCTGCGGCGCCGAGATAGACTCCGCCTTCGGACCGCACGCGGCCGCCGTTTTCGATGAGGAGCGAACCGTCCGCCTGATTGCCGATCGTCAGAGTGAAATCCGTCACCAGCCAGTTCGACCCTGCGCCCGTCACGACGGCGCTGCCGTTGGCGTTGGCGCCGATATAGCCCTGGTTACTCGAAACGCTTGCGCCGTTTTCGATGCGCAAAGTGCCGGTACCGAAGCTGCCGATATTCAGTTGCTGGGTGTTGATCCACGTCGAACCCGCACCGGATATGATCGCATCGCCATGTCCCGAAGCACCGACAACGCCGTCGTTGCTGGAGACCGACGCACCATTTTCGATACGCAGGGTGCCAGTACCGGAACCGCCGACGTTGATCCGTCCGCTGTTTTCCCACAACGAGCCGGCACCGCTGACCAGTACCTGGCCGACACCGTCGCTGTTGGCGCCGATTTGACCACCGACGCTGACGACCTTGCCGCCATCGGTGATGTTCAGCGTACCATTGCCGTCATAGCCGACCCGCACATCGCCGGCATTCGTCCAGGTCGAAGCCACACCATTCGCGCCGACGCCCGAGACGTTGACGATCCCCTGACCGCCGACGTTCGAACCGATCCAGCCCGACTGGCTGCCGACCTGACCGCCTGCGGTGATGTTCAGCGTTCCGCTGCCGAACTCGCCGATGACGATGTCGCTCGTCCCCGTCCACATCGACGCATTGCCGTTGGCGTCCTGCCCCGAAACATTCACTGTCCCCTGGCTGCCCACATCGTCGCCGATATAAGCGATGTCCGCGACGGTCACGAGGCCGCCGTCGAGGATGTTGAGCGTGCCGGTGCCGAGGCGGCCGACACGGAGAATCCCCGTATTGGTCCAGGTAGAAGCGTTGCCGCTTCCATCGGTGCCGATGACGGTGACAATGCCCTGCTCGCCGCTTTCGCGGCCAATCATGCCGTCAGCATTGGTCAGCGTGCCGCCGTCCGCGAGCCTCAGTTCGCCGCCGCGGACGTTGGTTTCGCCGGCGAAACTGTTTGCGCCGGTCAGCACCAGCGTGCCGCGGTCAGTCTTGATGACGTCGCCGACGCCGGTCAGGTTCGACGCGATCGTCGCCGTATAGCCCGCACCGCCGATCGTGCCGTCGCCGACGCGAATGATCGCCGCCGCATCGACGAGCGCGACATCGTCGCCCGCGACAAGATAGCCGTCGCTGGCGAACTGCATCCCCGAAGCCGTGACAGCACCGAGCGAAGCGTCGACGGTTACCGTCCCGCCGACGCCCGAAAAGACCGCAAAGGCCGCATCGGTGAACGGCGCGTTGGCCGATCCGTCGAACTCGGTCCAATTGTCGTTGCCGGCGCTTGCCTGCCACAAACCGTCGCCGCCGGTGATGACGCCGTCATTCTTGCCTCCGTTGACGCCGTCCCAGAAGCGCATGGTGAGGCCTGTGGTGTTGACCAGGTTGATCTGGTTCGCGACCGAGGTTTGCACGAAATAGCCCGCATTGACCGTCAATCCGTTGTCGGTCAGCGATCCGCCATAGTTGATGATGCGATAAACGCCCGGTTCGAAATTGCCCCCAGGGGTTTCCTGGACATTGAGCGTTCCGTCGAGAACCAGGTTGCCGCCTACATCGATCAGGTCGTTGAAAGTACCGCCAACGACATTCGCCTGGCCGAAGTCGACGTTGAGCGTCGCCGCCGGCGCGAGGTAAAGGTTGCCCGCGATCGTCAGCCGGCCCGGAACCCCGCCGACATCGCCGGGATTGAGATTGCCATCAAAGATATCGACATTGCCGCCGATCGTCCCCGTGCCGCCCAGCGTGCCGCCGGTCGCTACGCTGACGAGGCTCACTCCCGCCCCAAGAATACCGTCGACGAGCAGCGTGCCGCCCGCGACCGACGTCGTGCTGATCAGGGCCGAGCTGTCGCCGGTCAGGCGGGTGGTCCCCGCCACATGGTTGATCGTGCCAAGGCCCGTCATGCTGTTGGCGAACAGATAGTCGGTCTCGGTGTGGTTGAAGTTCAGTTCGCCCGTACCGGGCCCAAAGGTAATCGCGCCGTCAAGGAAGCCCGCCGCAGCGGCCGGGCCACCCTCGACGCCGCCGATGTTGACCGTGCCGCTGGTTCCGGCATCTTCGGCAAGCGTTAGGCCGGTGCCGGCGGTCGCCCGTCCGCCGTCGGTAAGCGTCAGGACGCCACTGGCGTTCGCGCCGGTCGACCCCAAAGTCAGGGCGCCGGTCGTGGTGAAGGTCGATCCGGCGCCCGAAACGAGCGCATTGGCGCCCTGTGCGATTGTTCCAATGGTCGCAGAACCGAAGCTTACGGTGCCGCCATTCAGGACCGAAAGCTGGGCGTTGCGAAGCAGAAGAATTCCGCTGCTCGTCCAGTTGGACCCCGCATCCGTCACGGCGATCGTCGACGCGGTCGTGTTGCCCGCGAGGGTTCCGATCGTGCTCAGGATGCCCGTTCGCAGGCTACCGCCATTGCTGATCGTGATCTCCGAGTGGCCAGCAGTTGTGCCAGCAACCGACAATTGGCCGCTACCGCCCAGTTCGACCAGCGAGCCCGCGCCCGAAATATTCAGGTCTGCCGAGCCGGTGCCGGTGAGGGTGCGAAGCTGCATCCCCGTGCCTCCGGTCGTCCGGATGACGCCGCCGTTGGTTACATTGATCGCGGCGCCGTTCGGGCTCGTCACGACGGCATTCACACGCGACGTATTGAGCGTCGAGCCGACACCCGAAACGGTCAGCACGCTGCCCTGGGCCGTGGCCATTCCTGTCGTCGAGACCGTGTTGCCCGCATTGATGCGAAGCTGGCTGTTCGGCTGGGCAGTGATATTGCCGCCGAGGTTGCTGTTGCCGGTGAGGTTCAATATCCCTGCGTCAACGAACACCGTGCCCGCTCCGGAGAGAGAGCCGCCATAGCTGTAGCTGTCCGAACGGTTGAAGGTGAGGGCGGTCCCGGCGTTGACGGCAATGTCACCCGCGAACGAACCGTTCGTGGCGCCATCGCCGATCCGCATCCCGCCCTGCGCAATCGTCGTGAGCCCGGTGTGGGCCGCATTGCCGGTGATGATCAGCGCGCCGAGGCCGGTCTTGGTCAGCGACCCCGACCCGCTGGTATTGCCCGCAAGCGTCAGCGATGTACCGGCGTTGAAGGTCGTTGCCACATCGATTGCGCCGCTGCCGACGAAGCTGATGTCGCGATTGGTGACGATCGGGGCGATCAGTTGCAACATGCCGCCGTCGAAGCTGACGTCGCCCGCTGCATTGCCCAGATTGGCGTCGCTCGTGATCTGGACGGTGCCGCCGTTGAGCGCGGTGCCGCCGGTGTAACTGTTGGTGCCGTTTAGGACGAGCGTCCCCGAATCGGTCTTGACCAGCCGGCTCGCGCCGCCGAGCTCTGCGTTGATCGTCGCGACATACGCCGTGCCCGCCGCCGTGCCGTCGCCGACGCGGATGACCGCATCGGGATCAACCAGCGTTAGCGGTCCGCCATTCACGACATAGCCGCCCGTCGCGAACTGCATGCCCGTCGTGGTGACTGCGCCGCCGCTGTTGTCGACCGTCACCGTGCCCGGAGCGCCCGCGAATATCGCAAAGGTCCCGTCGGCATAGGCCGCGTTGATGCTGCCGTCGGGGCCCGTCCAATTGTTGTCGGCGCCGCCCAGATGCCAGGTGCCGCTGCCGCCGTTGACCACATTGTTGAACTTGGGTCCGCCCGTGCCGTCCCAGAAGCTGAGCGACAGGCCGTCGCTGTTGATCAGATTGACCTGCCCCGCGACCGAAGTCTGGACGGTGACATTGCTTCCGGGAGGCATGGAACCCAGCGCAAGCCCGTTGTCGACGAGCGTGCCGCCATAGTTGAACACGCGGTAAAGGCCGCCGCCGAAATTGCCGCCGGTCGGCACATTGACGTTGATCGTACCGTCGAGCGTCAGATTGCCGCCGACGTTGACCAGATCGTTGAGCGCGCCGCCGACGACATTCGCTTCGCCGAACTCGAAGTTCAGGACCGAGCCGCCCGCCAGCGTCAGATCGCCGTTGATGTTCAGCGTACCGGGGCTGTTGCCCGGCGCGAGGATGCCGCCGTTCAGCACGTTGACGCTGCCGCCGATCGTCCCGCTGCCCGCCAACGTCGCGCCCGACGCGACGGTCACAAGGCCCGTTGCCGCGGACTGATTGCCATTGATGCGGAGCGTACCGGCGTTCACATTGGTCGCGCCAATGTAGCTGTTGTTTGCGCTCAGCGTCAGGATGCCCGCGCCCGATTTGGTCAGGTTGCCCGCACCAGAAATCAGGCCACCCAGCGCGAAAATCGTTCCCGCGTCGGTCAGGATCGTGCCCGTGCCGGTCAGGCTGGCATTGCGCGCGCTCGCGAAGGATGCGGTCGTGCGCAAGGTACCGTTCGAGAAGGTAAGGCCGCCCGCCGCCGCACCGAGATTGCCATCGGCCGACACCTGCAAGGTACCGCCGAGGATCGACGTGCCGCCGGCATAGCTGTTGATGCCCGAAAGCACCGTCGTACCGCTACCGATCTGTTGCACGGCACCGCTGCCCGAGATCGTTCCCGCAAAATTGACGAGATCGGAACGGTTGAACAGGAGCAAGCCATTGTCGACGACGTCGCCGACGATGCTGCCCGTGGTGCCGCCATTGCCGAGCTGGAGCGTGCCCGCGTCGATCGTCGTGCCGCCGGTGTAGAGATTTGTACCGGTTAGGACGGTCGTGCCCGTCCCCGCCTGTCGCAGCGAGCCGGTGCCGACGATCTGGCCGCCATAGGCCAGCAGGTCGCTGCGGTTGAAACCAAGCGTGCCGAAATTGTTCACGAGCGCGCTGGAGATCGACCCCGTCGTACCGCCGCCGCCGACGAACAGCGTGCCGCCGTTGATATTGGTCGAACCGGTGTAGCCGTGGTTGCCGGTGAGCACCCAGGTTCCGCTGTCGTTCTTGGCAAGCGTGGTGACGCCGGTCCCGGCGTTGCCGATCGAACCCGCGAGCGTGTTGTTGCCCGTGTTGGTGCCGCCAAGCGCGATCGTGCGCGCCTGGTTATTGCTCGCCAGCGTCACCAGCCCGGTATCGGTGAAGACGATCGCGCCGGTGCCCGACGATTCGATGAAGGTTACACCCGCCGACAAGGTGAAAAGGCGGTTCGTCGTATCGCCCGCACCCGTATAACGGAGCGTCGAGCCATTGCCGATGATCAGGTTCGACGCCGCCGCCTGCGAGGCACCGATGCTGCTGGCAAGCCCGCCATCGGAAAGTTTGTCGACCGCAAGAACACCCCCGCTGATCGTCGTGACGCCGGTATAGGTGCTGTTTGCATTGGTCAGCACCCAGGTACCTGCGTCGGTCTTGGTCAGGCGAGTCAGGCCCGTGCCATTGTTCGTGATCTGCGCGCCGAAGATGTTGTTGCCGGTGTTCGTCCCGCCAAGCGTCAGCGTCTGCGCCGTGTTCGCACTGGCAAAGGTCAGCGGACCCGCATGGGTGAAAGCGATCGCACCGGTGCCCGATGCGTCGAGCTTGCTCGCCGTCGAGGCGCCGAGCGTAAACTGGCGGTTCGTACTGCCGCCCGTGCCGACATATTGCAGCGTCCCGCCGCTAAGCACGAGATTGCTCGCCGCCGCCGAGGACGAACCGATTGAGCTGTTCGCGCCGCCATCGCCAAGACAGGAAACGGAGAGAATGCCGCCGTTGATGACGGTCGTCCCCCCATAGCTGCTCGCACAGCCCGACAGTTGCTGGAAGCTGCCGCCATTCTTGATCAGGCCGCCGCTGCTCGAGATGGCCCCGCCGCCGATAAGGTAGAGGACATTATTGTTGAAGCCGTCGAGGTCGAGCAGGACCCCAGCCGTGTCGTCGAGGGATACCCAGCCGCTTCCCAAGGCCGTAGTCGACGCGGCCTGCAAAGTGCCATTTATGACGCGGAAGTTGCCGGCCGCCTTGTTAGACCCCGACAGCAGCAGTGTCCCCGCTCCATCCTTGTTCAGTTGTCCGGCGCCGGCAATATTTCCGGAAAATTCCAGCGTCGTTCCTGCGTTAAAGACATTGAGGTTGCCGTTTCCGGTCATCGCGAAGCCGCGATCGGTCGAGACGCTGGCGCCGGTATAGACGAGCGTGCCACCCGCAAAAACAAGGTTCGACGAAGCCGACGACGAGGCACCGATACCGCTCGCCTGTCCGCCATTGGCGATGCAGTCGATCGAAAGCGCGCCGCCGATCGTCGTGACGCCCGTATAGTCGTTGTTGCAGCCATTCAAAATCTGGGTGAAGCCGCCGGTGCGCGTATAACCGCCGGTTCCGGTAATGCGTCCGGTAAAGAGGCCGCCCGCACCGCCCGTCGTCAGCGTGCGCCCGCCAAGGTCGACCTGCCCGCCGCCGATGATCGCCGCGACGCCGATGTCGAACCCGCCAAGATCCAGCGTCGCCCCGCTATTCACGGTCATAAAGCGGCCACCCGCACCGAACGCCCGCGCCGACCCGGCGCGCAAGATGCCCGCATTCACGGTCGTATCGCCGGTATAGCTGTTGGTGCCGCTGAGGATGAGCGTGCCCGCACCATCTTTAAAGAAGGATCCGGCGCCGGTGGCGACCCCGCCGATCGTCAGCGTCGTCGCCGCATTCGCCACATCGATGCCGCCCTGTCCGGCCGCAAGCGTAAAGCCGCGGTCGATGGCGACTGTGCCGCCCGTATATTGCAGCCGGGCGCCATTGCTGATCACAAGATTGGCCGCATCGCTGCTCGCCGCGCCGATGCCGCTCGCCACGCCACCGTCGGAAAGCGTGTTCACCGAAAGCGTGCTATTTCCGGCCGACGTCTGGGTGATCGTCGTGACGCCGACATAATCATTGGCGGCGTTCGATAGAACCAACGTGCCCCAACCAGTCTTGGTCAGACCCGCATCGTCGGGGCTGGTGACCAGGCCGGAAAACTCGACCGTACGTCCGGCCTCGACCTGGATTGCGCGCTCGGCGCCGCCGTTGACCAACGTGATTCCGCGATCGGTGACCGCATCGACGCCGCCCGTATAAGCCAGCGTGCCGCTTTCGAGGACAAGGTTCGCTGCGGCGGCGCTCGATGCGCCGATGCCGCTCGCGATACCGCCATTGGCAAGTTGCGCGACTTCGAGACGACCGCCGCTCAGCGTCGTGCCGCCGGTATAGCTGTTCGCCGCGTTCAGGCGGACCGTTCCGCCGCCGCTCTTGGCAAAGCTCGTCGCGCCGCCATTGTCGACGATCGTCGAGGCGATGGTGAGCGCGCCCGTGCCGTTATGCTGGACGCCCAGCGTTCCGCCCCCGTTGCTGCCGGTCAGCGAACCGCCCGAGATCGTCTGATTTGTCGCCCCCGTGCTCGGCGCGACGATGATCGTACCGTCGATGCCCAGCCGGTTGCCGGCGCCGATCGTCACGATCGATCCGGACGCAGCGGTATAGCGCAGGCCGCCGAGTTGGACATTGCCGTTCACGGTGCCAAAGAAAGGCGTATTAACGGCGCCTGCGGTATCGCTGATGATATCGCCGTTCGCCCAGGTTCCCGCATCGTCCTTGGTCGTGTAGTCGCTGGCGTCGAAGGCGAGGATGCCGCCGCCGACGACTTTCGCATAATCCGACCCGTTGATCGTTGCCCAGCCGCCGAGCACGCCATCGGCATTGCTCGTCGTGATTGCACCGCCCGTCGGCAGCACGAAATTGACCAGACCGCCCGCGCGCACGATCGCGCCGAGGTTGAGGTTGACGATACCGCCCGCGCCGCTCACCGCACGGACCGTGTTGCTGCCGGCACTGACCGTCAGGCCGTTGAAGCTCTGGTTATTGGTCTCGCCCGCCGCGCCGACCACTTCGAGCGTGCCGCCCGTCAGGACGAGCGCCGACGAGGCCGACACGATATTGCTGACAGGTCCGCCCGCGCCCGAAAAATCGAGCCCGAGCCTGCCGCCGCCGACCGTCGTCGCACCGGTGTAGCTGTTCGCGCCGGTCAGGGTCAGCGAGCCCGCACCCGTTTTACGGAGGCCGCCGGTGCCGGTGATGGTGCCGCCAAAGACCTGCGTGGTCTTGGCATCGACGGTCAGTGTCTGCGCGCCAAGCGCGACGGCCCCGCCACTCCCGGTAAGCGACGGCGCGACGAGATCGAAGCCTCCGAGGTCGAGTGTGCCGCCGTTGACGATGAGCCCTGTCGCCGCACCAAAGGCACCGACAGAGCCAGCGCGCAGCGTGCCATTGTTCACAGTTACAGTACCGCGTTGGCTGTTCGCACCGCTCAATACCCACGTACCGGCGCTGTCCGCGACGATATTGCCATTGCCGGACATGGCACCCGAGAAGATGTTGGTACCTGCGAAGCTGCCACCCAGAGTCAGCGTATCGGGGTTCGGGCTCGCCACGTTGAAGACAAGAGCGCCCGACAGGTCGAGCGCGCCGCTGCCGTTATTGCGGATCGAATTGGCGGCGCCGTTGACGAGCCATTCGCGATTGCTGGCATCGCCCGCCCCGTCATAGGCGAGCGTCCCGTTGACGAGGCTGATCGTGGTGCCCGCGCCAAGCGAGCTCTCGTTGCCGATATCGGCGAGCTTGCCGACGCGAATTTCGCCCGCGAGCGCCGCCACGCCGGTAAATGTGTTGGCATTGCCCAGTTGGACATGCCGCCCCGCCGAGGCATTGAAGGCATAATTGCCGCCGCTGAGTGTGCCAAGCAAGCGGAAGTCCGCGGTCTCGGCATAGAAACCGCCGCCGACCGAAATATCGACGTCGCCCGTGATTTCGAGCGTGCCCGTTCCCTGATTGCGGACGAGCCCTGCGTCGCCGTTGATGTCCCAGTTGCGGTTCGAGCTGTCACCGTCGCCGAGATAGATGATGCTGTCACTGTACTGGCTGGACTGGGCGAAGACGATCGTGCCGTTGGCGACCGTCACCGGCGCTCCGAGCGAGCTCGCCTCGCCGAGATTGCCGATCGAGGTAAAGCGCGTCGAGCAGGTGCCGTTGCAGCCGTTAAAGAGTGTGCGTCCGGTATAGTCGCTGAGATCGTTGCTCATCGTGATGCCGCTGGCGGCAAGCTGAACCGATCCGTCACCGCGTATCCGGGCGGCGCCCGCGCCCGTTCCTTCGAGGATCAAATTGCCGCCGTTGCCGATCGTTACGGTCCGCGCGGTGTTCGCGCCGCCGATCGATAGCCGGACATTCGACGCCGCCGCGGTGAAGATATTGTTGCCCGCTGCTCCCAATGCACTGTCGGTCAACGCATAGAGGCTGCCTGCGTTGATGTTGATATTGCCCGTGAAGCTGTTCACCCCGCCGAGGACCAGTCCGCCGCCGCCTGCCTTGATCAGTCCGTTCGCCCCCGCGAGCGCCGAGTTGATCGTGGTGTTACCGGTGGTCGCGGTGATCGTCGAACCGGCACTACCAAGCGTGATCGTGCCGCCGTTCAGGACGTAGCCTGCCGAACTGAAGGTGATATTGCCGACCGTCACCGGCGCGCCCACGGTTACCGTGCCTGCGGTGCTGCCGAAGATCGCATTGTCGAGGTCGCCGTTGACCCAAGGCTCGACAAATGGACCGCTCACCCCATCGCCATTGGGGCTCCAGTTGAGGTTTGCGAGGTTCCAGGTGCCCGTTCCGCCCGAACCGACCGCGGTGCCATTGGCGTCCCAATACCGGTCCTCGGCATGCGCGGCCACCGGCGCACATGCCAGCACCGCCGCGAGCGAGGCACCGCAGAGAAGGCGCCGCGAACGCGCCTTCGCGTTCAGATCGCGGCGGCGGGGCATTTTCTTCTCGGTCATGGAATATCCTCGAACGCAAAAAAGCCCGCCCGAAGGGCGAGCGAGACAATGGAGATGATTATTATTTGGCGGCGAAAGGGCGCGGCTTTGAAGGGCGCGCGGCCGACGGGTTATCGTAACCGGACGGGATGCAAGGAAACACGCAACCTCTATTCATTCGACGACCCCCGGCTCCGACGCAGCCGCCAGCAAGCCCGGCAGCGCCTTTCCTCGATTGCTGCGCGAGCCGTTGGCGACCCGCTCAATCTGCCCCAGCCGCCCTGCCTCCGCCGCCGAAGCGGGTCATCGCGGAGAACAACGCCAGATTCATCCACCGGAGCGCCCGAAGGATGATGCTGGCGGAGCTACAAAATAATGGTTTTCAATTGATTACCAATCCACCGTAAATCGGTGCATGTTACGGTATCGACAAGAAAATCTGGAACTGGGGTCACATCGCAGATGGCGAAATTTTGCTGCCTTGCGAACATGCGGACGCATCCTCTAATCCTCGTCCGGACAAATGCGCGATAGGGACGCGACCATGCCCGCAGGGGGAGCGAACAAGGATGAGTAACGGCACGATCGCCGGGCGACGGGCCGTGCTGACCGGCGCCGCAGCGCTGATCGCCGGTGGCCAGGCGGCCGCTGGCACCGATGGAGGACCGCCTCGATGTTCGAGCGGCAATGCCGCGTGGATCCCGTCCGACGATTTGGTTCGCGACCTGCCGCGACTGATGCGAATTGCCGGGGTGCCCGGCGTCGCCATCGCGGTCGTGGACCGCGGGACACTCGCGTGGAGCCGGGGCTTCGGCGTCAAAAACATTCTCACCCGCGACCCTGTGCAGGGCGACACGCTGTTCGAAGCGGCGTCGATGACCAAGCCGGTCTTCGCTTATGTCGTGATGCGGCTGGTCGACGAGAAGCGCCTCGACCTCGACAAGCCGCTCGTTGCCTATCGTCGGCCGGCGAACCTTGGCAGCGATCCGAATCTCGAGCGCATCACCGCCCGGCATGTGCTGGAGCATTCGACCGGCCTGCCCAACTGGGCTTCCGCGCCGCTCGTCACGAACAGCGCGCCGGGATCGGTCTACAGCTACTCGGGCGAAGCGTTCATCTGGCTCCAGTTGGTCGTGGAAACGATCATGGGAATGGGCCTCGGCAGCGTGATGCAGGCAAAGCTGTTCGGTCCGGCCGAAATGACCCGCAGCACCTTCGGCTGGGACGAGGCGATCGCAAGCTCGGCAGTCTTCGGCCATTCCGAACCGCCCGAAGGCGAACAAAAGCTTCCGGCCCAGCCGACGCGCGAGTTGGGCGACCGGCTGCTTCGGGTCGCCTCGAAGAGGCGCAAGCCGATCGCGTCGTGGACGTGGGAGGATTCGGTCGCGGCGATGCGCGAGACGGATCCAAAGACGCCGCCGTCGACGCACGATCTTCTTGTCAATTCCGCAGGCGGGCTTCTGATGACGGCGTCCGACTATGCGAAATTCATGACGCTCATGACGGACCGGCCGAACCGTGCGGGGTGGGAGATCAGCGATGCGGCCAGGCGCGCGATGCTAGCCCCCCGGCTCGACGTGCGCGGCCGCGACATTATGCGGGGGCTGGGCTGGGAGATCGAGCAATCGTCAGCGGGTCCGCTGTTCCAGCACAGTGGAAGCAATTACGGGATCTTCAAAACCCTTGGCGTCGGCGACGCGCGAAGCGGGCGAGCGATCGTCGTCTTCACCAACGCAACGAACGGAAATGCGCTCGCGGCGCGGATCGTTAGGGAGGCGACGGGAATCGACCGGCTGAAGTCGCTGATCTGATCGAACCGGACTTTTGCCCGAAAGTATCGGTGGCAGCGCACAGCCCCCGGCCCCTACGACCGGATCGTTCGCGACGGATTATCGTGGAAAACTGGAGCGGGCGAAGGGATTCGAACCCTCGACCCCAACCTTGGCAAGGTTGTGCTCTACCCCTGAGCTACGCCCGCTCTGGCGGCTGGAAACTGGTCGGTTCCAGCGGGTGAGGCGGGCGATTAGCACCGGCTTTTTGACTCGGCAACCCCTGATTGCCCCGATTGCGCATTTTCTCCGAAGGGTTGGCATATCGCCTGAAATTCCCACATAAGCGGACATATAGATAATAAGGAGCTTTTCCCCGTGGCCACGCTCGGTCTGAACCCCTCTGAAAAGGAAGCCGTCGAAGCCTTCCGCCGCGATGTCGTCGAACCGTCGATGACGAGCCTCGTGATTCTCGATTTCTGGGCGGAATGGTGCGGCCCCTGCAAACAATTGGGGCCGGTGCTCGAAAAGGTCGCCGCCGATTATGCGGACAAGGGCGTCGTGCTGGTCAAGGTCGACGTCGATGCGAATCGCTTCATTGCCGGCCAGTTCCAGGTCCAGTCGATCCCGACCGTTTATGCGATTTTCCAAGGGCAGCCGGTCGCCAACCTGACCAATGCGCGCACCGAAAGCCAATTGAAGTCGATTCTCGATCAGCTTCTCGCGCAGCTCCCGATCGAAAGCGAAGCGAGTGCGCGCGCGGTCGAGATCGCGCCGCTCATCGAAATGGGCGATGCCGTCCTCGCCGAGGGCGACGGGCCGCGCGCGGCGAGCATCTTTGCGCAGATTCTTGAAATGGCGCCCGACAACGCCGCGGCGCACGGCGGGCTGATTCGCGCGCTGATCCTCGCGGGCGACGTCGAGGGGGCAGAGGCCGCACTCGCCATGATCCCCGCCGAAATCGCCGACGATCCGGCCGTCGCGCAGGCGAAAAGCGCGCTGGCGCTTGCCGCCGATGCGCCCGACGCGGGCGAGCTGGCGGCATTCGAGGCCGCGGTCGCTGCAAACCCCGACGATCATCAGGCGCGCTTCGATCTTGCGAGCGCGCAGATCGGTGCGGGCCAGCGTGATGCCGCCGCCGACAATCTGCTCCACATCGTCGCGGCCGACCGCGAATGGAACGATGACGCGGCCCGCGCCAAGCTGCTTTCGCTGTTCGAGGCCGTGGGTCTCGAAGACGCCTGGGTCGCGGCGCAGCGCCGCCGCCTGTCGCTGATTCTGTTCGGCTAAAGCACCCATGGCCGATACCGCGCCCTTGACCATCCAGCGGATCGCGATTTTTCCGCTTACCGGCGCGGTGCTGTTCCCGGGGCTGCACCTGCCGCTCCATATCTTCGAACCGCGCTATTCGGCGATGGTGCAGGAGGTGCTGGCGCGCGACCGGCAGATCGGAATGATTCAGCCGCGCGTCCTGCCCGGCGAAGAGTCGCGCGAGCCGCCCGCACTCTACGACATGGGCTGCGTGGGCCGCATCATCGACGTCGAGGCGCTCGAGGAAGGGCGTTTCAACCTCGTCCTCGAAGGCGTCGCCCGCTTTCGTGTCCGCCGCGAACTCGACGTGACGACGCCGTTCAGGCAGGTCGAGGCCGAGATCGAGTTGGAAGCCGAAGAGGATGCGGTGCTCGCGAGCATCGAACGCGCCAGCCTTGAGCGCGAGGCCAAGCGCTTTGCGGCGCGGCAGGGCTATGTCGTCGACTGGGATTCGGTCGGGCAGCTCGACGACGCCACCCTCGTCAACGGCATTGCGCAGGTCGCGCCGTTCGACGCCGCCGCGAAGCAGGCGCTGCTCGAGGCGTCGCCAATCGACGCGCGCGCCGAACTGGTCGTCCAGTTGATGCAATTCTTCGGCCGTTTCGACAGCGACGACGGCCGCGCCACGCTGCAATAGGCCAAAAGGCCAAGCCCCTAGAGTCTGATAACTTTGGATTGACCCACGTCGTCATTGCGAGCGGAGCGAAGCAATCCAGAGCGGTTTGCGCAGGCTCTGGATTGCCGCGCGGCTTCGCCGCTCGCAATGACGAGTCCATTCAATGTCATCACGCTTTAGATTTCGGCGCCGGCTAGCAAACGCGGCAGGTCGCCGGCCTCGCCGCGCGCTTCATCCATGAAGAAGCGCTTGAGCATCGGCATCCGCTGCACCGCGCCAAGGCCGGTGCGCCGCACTGCGGCGGCGGTACGGCCTGGGATGCCGAACAGGCGGGTAAGCCCGTCGGTTGCGAGGCTGACCATCATATTGTCGAGCCCGCGCCAGCGCTGATAACGTGCGAGAAGCGCCGCATCGCCAAGGTCAAGACCGAGACGCGCACCCTCGACCAGCACTTCGGTGAGCGCCGCGACATCGCGCAGGCCAAGGTTGAGCCCCTGCCCCGCGATCGGATGGATACCGTGCGCGGCATCACCCACAAGCGCGATGCGGTCGGCGACGATCGACGCGCTATGATGAAAGCCGAGCGGATAGGTCATCCGCGGCGCGACAAGCTCCATTGCGCCCAACACGCCACCGGCGCGCTTCTGAAGTTCTGCTATAAAGCCGCGCTCGCCAAGTTTCGCGAAGCCGGGGCCGTCCTTTTCGGACACCGTCCAGACGAAGGCCGAACGATGCCGCCCCTGTGGGTCGTCGACGAGCGGCAACAGCGCGAAGGGGCCCGACGGATAGAAGATTTCATGCGCGACATTGCTGTGCGGTTTTTCGTGCGCAACCGCCCCGATCATCGCATGATGATGGTACGACCAGTTCGCGATGCTGAACCCGGCAGCATCGCGCGTCGGCGAGCGGCGCCCTTCGGCGACGATCAGCAACGGCGCCGCGAGTCTTGTCCCGTCGGCGAGCGTCAACAGGACACCATGCGCGTCAATCTCTCGCGCCACGACCGCGGCGGGCATTAGCAGACGCACCAGCGGCGCATCGGCCAGCGCGGCAGCGAGCGCGAGGCGAAGCTGGCGGTTCTCGACCATCGTGCCGAGCGGCGGGTCGCCTTCGCCAGTGACAAAGTCGAGTTCGCCGCCGCGGCCGCTGTCGGGAGCGCCGTCGCCCACTTTAATGGCACGGATCGGGCAACCGTGCCCGGCAAGGCGGTCGGCGATCCCCAGCACCTCGAACATCTGCCAGGTCGCGCTGGCGATCGCCGAGGCGCGGCCGTCGAAGCCGGGCGCGATCGTCGCAACGGGATCGGCGGGATCGACGATCTGGACCGACAGGCCGTGATGGGAAAGGGCAAGGGCGAGCGCCTGGCCGACGAGGCCGCCCCCCGAAATCAGGACATCGCTGCGCAGCGTTTCACTCATTTCGTTGCCCTAGCGTGCGGCGGGACGGTTGGAAAGGCCGTGGGCAGGCTCGGGGCCGCGCTTGACGGCGAGTCCCCCCCATGCGCATATCGCCGTGGTTAACTGACAGGGACCGGACAAGAGCATGGCTAGCCGCAAGGCCGCACCAATAAAGGCTGATTGGCGCACCGTTTTCCGCCAAAGCATCGCGCGTTCGCTCGTGATCGCCGCATCGGTGGCGCTCGGCCTCTTTACACTATTCCTCGCGCTCGCGCTGGTCACATATGACAGCACCGATGCGGCGCTGAACACGGCCGCCCACGGCACCGCCGCCAACTGGATGGGCGGCGCGGGGGCGTGGTTCGCCGACCTGGGCCTGTCGATCGGTGGCGTCGGCGTCGCGCTGCTGCTGCCGCTGCTCGCGATCATCGCCTGGCGGCTGTGGCTCGGCGAAGAGCAGCCTTATTGGCCGCGCCAACTCGCATACAGCTTCATCGGCATCCTGCTCGTCGGCCTTGGCGCCGAACTTTGGGCGCCCGCGACAAACGCGCCGATGCCAGCGGGCTGGGGCGGGATCATCGCGCTGCTGATCGGTGGCGCGATAACGCCCCTGTTCGCGCAGGCAGGCGAGCCCGCGGCGGCGCTGATCCGCTTTGCCACCATATTGCTGCTCATCGGGCTTGGATTGTGGCTCGCATGGCGGGCGCTGCGGCTGGAGAAGGGCTGGGCCTCGCGCTTCAAGCTGCCGGCGGCAGAGAGCAGCCGCGTCGTCGAGCCTGCGCGCGTGCCAACTGAAGAGGCGAAGACACCGAACCTTATGGAGCGTGTCGTACGCCCGCGTGCTGTCGCCGAACCGAGCGACCGCGCGCCGCCCGAAATCGCAGATCCTGCCGAGCGTAGTCTACCCTCGAAGCCCAAGGCAAAACCGCAGACCGAGCTGTTCACCAATTACCAGCTGCCGTCGATCGACCTGCTCGCGCCGCCGCCGCCGGGGCCGACGGGTCAGATCGACAAGGCGGGGCTGGAACGCAACGCGCGCCTGCTCGAATCGGTGCTCGAGGATTTCCAGGTCAAAGGCGTCGTCACCGCAGTCCGCCCCGGCCCGGTCGTCACCATGTACGAACTCGAACCCGCGCCGGGGACGAAGGCAAGCCGCGTGTCGAACCTGGCCGACGACATCGCGCGCAACATGTCGGCGCTGTCGGCGCGTATCGCCCCCATCCCAGGGCGCACCGTGATCGGCATCGAACTGCCCAACGCGCACCGCGAGTCGGTCGTGCTGCACGAAATCATCGGCAGCGCCTTGTTTCAGGACCAGACCGGCGCGCTGCCGATCATCCTCGGCAAGAATATCAGCGGCGACGCGGTGATCGCCGACCTCGCCCCAATGCCGCACCTGCTGATCGCGGGTACGACGGGTTCGGGTAAGTCGGTCGGTCTCAACGCGATGATTCTCTCGCTGCTCTATCGCCTTGGTCCCGACCAGGTGAAGATGATCATGATCGACCCCAAGATGCTGGAACTCAGCGTCTATGACGACATTCCGCATCTGCTTGCCCCCGTGGTGACCGAGCCCAAGAAGGCGATCCGCGCGCTCAAATGGGCGGTGGAGCAGATGGAGGACCGTTACCGGATGATGTCGTCGCTGTCGGTCCGCAACCTCGCGTCCTACAACGACAAGGTCCGCGGTGCGCTCGCCAAGGGCAAATCCCTGGGGCGCCGCGTCCAGACGGGTTACGACCCCGACACCGGCCAGCCGGTCTATGAGGAAGAGACGCTCGATTATGCGCCGCTGCCGCAGATCGTCGTCGTCGTCGACGAGCTCGCCGACCTGATGATGACTGCCGGCAAGGAAGTCGAATTCCTGATTCAGCGCCTCGCCCAGAAAGCACGCGCGGCGGGCATCCACCTGATCCTCGCGACGCAGCGCCCGTCGGTCGACGTCATCACGGGCGTGATCAAGGCAAACCTGCCGACGCGCATCAGCTTCAACGTTACGTCAAAGATCGACAGCCGCACGATCCTTGGCGAAGCCGGTGCCGAACAACTGCTCGGCAAGGGCGACATGCTCTATGTGCCCGGCGGCAAGCAGATCACGCGCATTCACGGCCCCTTCGTCTCCGACGATGAGGTCCGCGCCGTCGCCGATCACTGGAAAGGGCAGGGCCGCCCCGACTATATCGAAAGCGTCACCGAGGACCCCGAGGACGGCGGCTTCGCGATGGAGGGCGCGCCCGCGGGCGGCGACAGCGCCGAGGATCGGATGTACGCCAAGGCCTGCCAGATCGTCGTTGAAAGCCAAAAAGCGTCGACGAGCTGGCTCCAGCGTCAATTGCGCATCGGCTATAACAGCGCCGCGCGCCTGATCGAGCGGATGGAAGAAGAAGGGCTGGTCAGCCCGCCCAACCATGTCGGCCGCCGCGACGTGCTCACCGACCAATATGGCCAGCAAAGGTGAGGAACCTTCGCGCGCCTTGCGACTTGAACAACATCTGACGACAGGTTCAGCGCGGGTTCAATGCCCGGCTGCGATGACCGGCCACCATGTTTGAAAATGAGAGCCCGATGATCCTGAAGACGAATATGACCCGCCTTGCCGCCTGGACGCTTGCGCCTTTGGCAGCAGCCAGCCTCGCGATCGGCGTGCCCGCAATCGCCCAGTCGTCGAACGCGCTGGCATCGGTGCAGTCGCACCTGAAGTCGACGAGTTCGATGACCGCCAGTTTCGTGCAGACCGACCGCAACGGTCAGCGCCTGAACGGCCAGCTCACATTGAAGCGGCCGGGCAAGATCCGCTTCCAGTACCAAAAGGGCGTGCCGCTGCTGATCGTTGGCGACGGCAGTTCGCTGACGATGATCGATTATGAAGTTCGGCAGGTGCAGCGTTGGCCGGTGAAAAATTCGCCGCTCGGCGCGCTGCTCGACCCCGACCGCGATCTTACCAAATATGCCAAGGTCCTGCCGACCGGCAACGACGATGTGCTGAGCGTCGAGGTCAAGGATCCCAAGCGCCCCGAATATGGCACCATAACCATGGTGTTCGTGCGCGACGGCGCTGCGCCCGGCGGGCTTCGCCTGCGTGGTTGGGTTGCGCTCGATTCGCAGAACAACCGCACGCGGATCGATCTCAGCAACCAGAAATTCAACGTTGCTGTCGCCGACTCGGCGTTCAAATGGACCGACCCGCGTCCCAAGCAGCGCGGCCGCGCGGGCTGATACGGGACCCGTCTCAGCCGCCAAATCAGGGCGCCGAATTCGCGAAATGAATTCGGCGCCTTTTTTCCGGACCAACGGACGTCTCGTATCGACGAACTGCAGGAATGGCGCCGGAGCGTCGATTTTGTTCAGCTTGGCGACAGGGAACAGCGGCTATTTCATATCTCGAAGGCGCCAACACGGCCCCCGGATTTGGGTTTCCCCCTGTTGCCCCACCCGGACTGCCTGGCACCTTCATTCAAGAGCGTGACGAACGCTGACCTTGAACCCCCGTTCCACCGCCCCTGGGACGGGGGTTTAATTTGTCCGGCGTCGGTTTCTGCCGCTGACGCGGCGGGCGCACCAGCCCGCTCCCCCACCCGGCCTCCCATTTCAGGATACGCTGTTGGGACGCTGGGTGGGGGAGCGGGCTGGTACCGCAATCACATTGCGAACAGCGTCACGCGCCGATAGAGCCACCGCATGACTCGCACCAGCATCGCTTCGTGGAACATCAACAGCGTTCGCGCCCGCATCGGCATCGTCGAAAAATTCCTGCGTGAAGAAGCTCCCGATATTCTGTGCTTGCAGGAAACCAAGGTCGAATGTGGTCTGTTCCCGCCCGAAATGTTCAGGCGGCTCGGATATGATCATATCGTCACGCACGGCCAACGCATGCATCATGGCGTGGCCATCGTAAGCAAAGTTCCGCTGTCAGACGTGCGCAAATATGACTGGCAGGCGAATGGCGAAGCACGCCACGTCGGTGTAACGCTGCCATCGGGCGTGCGGCTCGACAATGTCTATATTCCCGCGGGCGGCGATATTCCCGACCGCGAACTCAATCCCAAGTTCGGCCAGAAGCTCGATTTCTTCGGCCGCATGACCGAATGGTCGGGTGCGCTGGCCGATACGCCGACGGTGCTGACGGGCGACTTCAATGTCGCTCCGCTCGAAAGCGATGTGTGGAACCACAAGGCGCTGCTCGACGTCGTCAGCCACACGCCGATCGAGGTCGAAACGCTCGCGCGGCTTCAGGCGGCGTCGAGTTGGGTCGACCTTGGGCGTCACTTCGTACCGGCGCCGGAACGGCTCTACACTTGGTGGAGCTACCGCGCGAAGGACTGGGAAGCGTCGAACCGTGGCCGCCGGCTCGACCATATGTGGGTCACGCCCGACCTGATGCCCAAGGCGATATCGCACCGGATCGTCCAGCCCGCGCGCAGTTGGGAACGGCCGTCGGACCACATCCCGCTGATCACCGAGTTCGACTTTTGAGCCATGCCGTCGACTCTAGGGGCGCTCGGAACGCCGCGCGCGCGATCGATGCGCTGCGGCGCGGCTGGCCCTTTCGTCTGATCGGCCCCGATGGCGCGCTCGACCTGATGGCCGTCGAAAGCGCACGCGACGCCGCGCTGGCCGAATTCGGCAGCCACGACATATTGTTGTCGGGCGAGCGAGCGGTAACGCTCAAGCTCACGAACCAGCGTGTCGCAGCTACGCCGGGTCCAGTGCGCCTCGCGAATGCCGCCCCCGTGGTGGCCGCGGCGCTCGCGATCGCCGATCCCGCGCTCGATCTTGCCAATCCGCTCAAGGGCCCTTTTCATAGCATTGCTACCGGCGGCGACGCGGCTGCGGCCACAGCGATGGCCATGGCCCGCCACGCCGGCCTACTCCCCGCCTTCTTCGTGCGCGAAGCAGCAGGCGCCGCCGAAACCATGTGCAGCATCGAAGATGTTGCCGTCCTGCTCGATCCCGTCCGCCTTGAAATCGCGGCGCGCGCAAAGCTGCCGGTAGAAGCCAGCGAGACCGCAGAGATCGTTGCATTCCGCTCGCCCGAAGAAGCCTCGGACCATGTCGCGCTCGTCATCGGCAAGCGCGACGGCAATCCGCCCGTCGTGCGTTTGCACAGCGAATGCCTGACCGGCGACGTACTCGGCAGCCTCAAATGCGATTGCGGACCGCAGCTCCATGCCGCGCTCCACGCGATGGCCGACGCTCCGTGGGGCGTATTGCTTTACCTCAGACAGGAGGGGCGCGGGATCGGCCTCGTCAACAAGCTGCGCGCCTATGCGCTGCAGGATCAGGGTTATGATACGGTCGATGCCAATCTGCGGCTCGGCTTCCCGGTCGAAGCGCGCGACTTCGCGATCGCCGGGCGGATGCTCGAACTGCTCAACATCCCGCGCATCCGGCTGATGACGAATAATCCTGAAAAGGTTGCGCGGCTGGAGAAGGAGGGCGTCGAAGTCGTCGAGCGCATCCCGCTCGCACTACCGACGAATAAATATAACGAGCAATATCTCGCGACGAAGCGCGATCGCACGGGACACCAGCTCTAAACGAAAAAGGCGCCGGACGATGCCGGCGCCCTCATCAAATCAATGCACGAAGCGCGCGACCACGTCGCGATAGCTTCGGCTGACCTTCACCTGCGCGCCCGAACCTAGCACGAGGAAGCATTCGCCGTTGGTGTGCGGCTTGACCTGCTTGACCTGTGACAGATTGACGATCGTCGAACGATGAACGCGCTGGAAGTTGCGCGGGTCGAGCCGCTTTTCCAGATCCTTCATCGTCTCGCGCAGGATCAGGCTGTTGTCGGCGGTATAGATGCACATATAGTCGCCGGCGGCATCGATGCGTTCGATGCTGTCGACGTCGACGCGGAAAATCTGGCCGCGATCCTTGATGTTGATCATCTTCTCGTAGCGATCGGCAGCGTGCGCGTCGGGCGCGACCTCGGCGTCATAATCCTCGACAGCTTCGGGCGCGACTTCGGCCAGCACGGTCTTGAGCCGTTCGACCTCGGCCACACCGCGCTTTTCGGCGAGGCGTTGACGGACACGATCGAGCGCATCGGCCAGCCGCTCGGGTTCCACCGGTTTCACCAGATAATCGACGGCCTGCGCCTCGAAGGCGCGGATCGCATGGTCCGAATAGGCGGTGACGAACACCACCAGCGGCGGCTCGACCTCCATCAATCCCTGAATCACCGAAAACCCGTCAAAGCCTGGCATCTGGATGTCCAGGAAAACGAGGTCAGGCTTGTGAGTCTTGATCTTTCGGATGGCTTCGCGGCCATTTTGTGCGGTGTCGACGATTTCGACGTCCGTATGCGGTTCCAGCCGCAACTGCAGGCCCTGAGTGGCCAATTTTTCATCATCCACAAGGATGGTTCTGATCGTCATGTTCTCTCGGTTCCAATCGTCATTTGCCCATCGGGCTGGAACGGAAACTCGATAACCACCGTGAATCCACCCTCAGCGCCCACATGGACATCGAACCGGTGCTGGTCGCCAAAAGCCTGCGCCAACCGGTCCCTGATATTGGCTAAACCCACACCGGTCGATTCCGTTGCAAAGCCAGTGGTGGGGTCGGTCGTTTCGGCTGACAATCCCGCGCCGGTGTCGGACACGGTGATGCGAACATTTTGACCGGCCAGTTGTGCAGAAAGCGTGATATCGGCGCCTTCTTCCTGCGGCGTCACCGCATATTTGATCGCATTTTCGATCAGCGGCTGGAGCAGAAGCGAGGGCAGGCGCGCACGCGAAACAGCAGGATCGATCGCAAAATGGGGCCGCAATCGTTCCTCGAAGCGCATTTTTTCGATGTCGAGATAGAGTTTCAGCGTCTCAATCTCTTGCGCCAGCGTCACCTGCGCGGTCGGCTCGTTCGCGAGTGTGTAACGGAGGAACGCCGAAAGGCGCGACAGCATCGCGTTCGCGGGTTCGGCCTGTTTCAGCAGCACGAGCGTCGAAATGCTGTTCAGCGTGTTGAAGAGGAAGTGCGGGTTGAGCTGGTAGCGCAGCATCGCAAGCTGCGCCGAGGCCGCCTGCGCCTCGAGCCGCAGAACGCGGTCATTCTGTTCCTCTAGCTGGAGGAAATAGTTGATGGCGAAATAGAGCGCCGACCAGGCTGCGAGCGAGGTGGCATCAATATACATGGCGCCGAGCAACAGGCTGGTGAACCCCGCCTCGCTCGCCGGATTCTGAATCTGCGCCACCCATGCATCGATAAAGGCCCAGAGCGCAGTCGCGACCCCCGCCAGTCCGAAACTGACGCCCCACATCAAAAGCGGGCGGCGGCTGATCAGCGCGCGATAACAGGCCGACAGGATCAGCGTCAGCGAGAAACCGGTAATCGCAGAAATCGTCTGCGGGATGAGGAAGGTGAATGCCTGGCCGTTGGCGAGCCCAGACACCCCGCGCAGACCGAGCCAGGCAGCCCAGCCCAATATCTGCAGGTTCCAGAAAGCCCGGACCTTGTTATCAAAGAATGGGCCCGGCGAGGACAGTCGGAAGAGCGGCATGGGCGTCTGTACGATGGCGATGGTCAGTCGCCGCGCGGGCGATATCGGAAACCAGTGCGGCCGATCATTCGGCGGCGACCGGCGGCGCCATCGCACCCTCGCCGCGCACGCGCGCCTGACCAAGCGGCTGCAGTTCGGCGCGATGCTTCCACAGCAATTCCTTGTAGCCGATCACGCGGCCATCGTGCGCAGTGAGCGTGACGGGACCGATCGGCTGCTCGTCACGCGCATCGACAAGCACCGGGGTAGAGGGCACGCCCGCACCCCATTTTTCGCCCCATTGGCGCAGCGCAATCATCGCCGGCAGCAATTCGATACCCTTTTCGGTGAGCTGGTACCTGACCTTGCGCCGGTCTTCGGCCATGACTTCGCGGGCCATGATTCCATGATCGACCAGACGTGACAGCCGGTTCGACAATATGTTGCGCGCGATGTTCAGTTCCTGTTGGAACTCTTCGAAATGATGAACGCCGTTAAAGGCCGCGCGCAGGATCATGAACGACCATCGCTCGCCCATCGCTTCCAGCGCCAGCGGCAGGGCGCAATTGCCCCCATCCATGTCGTTCAGCAGTTCGCGTAATTTTCCCATAACCGATGCCCTAACGTAAAATCGCCCCGTGCGCCAAAAAAATATAGGGCCTCCGTTGCATTTCGCAACTCAAAGTCTAGGGAGCGCTTCGTAACCTTTCAGTTGCGCAAAAACAGGAGGTCAAGATGCCCAAATTCAAGCTTTCTCCCCTCACCCGATCCTTCACGCTGACGAGCTCCGTACTGATCGGTGGCCTCGCATTCATATCATCGGCCGCGACCGCCGCCGGCGGCGCCTATTATCGCGCCGAACTTGCCAGCCCTGCGCCCGAGGCACGCTTCGTTGCGCGCGACGTCGTGTGGGCTTGCACGGATGCCGGCTGCGTAGCGAGTCAGGGGACCAGCCGTCCGCTGATCATGTGCTCGGCACTGGCCAAAAAGGCGGGTCCGGTGACGAGCTTTGCCGCCGGTGGAAAGGCACTCGAAGCCGACGACCTCGCGCGCTGCAACGCCGCGAAGTAATCTGGCCACAAGCCTTTGAAAGCCGCCGCGCTTCATCCGCTTTTGCAGGCGGGGGCGCGGCGGCTTTTCTACATCTTCGCCGGCACCGCGAACGATGCTTCCAACCGACTTTATCAAAGTTGCTGATCTCAAGCAGTTACGCGCAAGCAAATTTCGCATTGCAATATTGCCTGCATGAACGACATTGGACGCGATGCTGAGGCAATATGAACTTGTCGAGCGCGTACGCGCTTATGATCCCGACGTCGACGAGGCGCTGCTGAACCGCGCCTATGTGTTTACCGTCCAGAAGCACGGGAGCCAGAAACGCGCCTCGGGCGACCCCTATTTCAGCCACCCGGTCGAGGTCGCCGGGATTTTGACCGATCTCCACCTCGACAGCGAAACAATCGTTACGGCACTCCTCCATGACACGCTCGAGGACACGCTCACGACGCCGGAGGAGATAGAACGCCTGTTCGGCGCCGACGTCGGTCGGCTCGTCGATGGGGTGACCAAGCTGTCGAAGATCGAGGCGCAGACCGAGAATGAGCGCGCGGCGGAGAATTTGCGCAAATTCCTGCTCGCGATGTCGGACGATATTCGCGTGTTGCTGGTCAAGCTGGCGGACCGGCTGCACAATATGCGGACGCTGCATTTCATCAAGAATCCCGAGAAGCGCCGCCGCATCGCCAAGGAGACGATGGATATCTATGCCCCGCTCGCCGAGCGGATCGGCATGTATGAATATATGCGCGAGATGCAGCTTCTCGCGTTCAGCGAGCTGGAACCCGAAGCCTATTCGACGATCACCGGCCGCCTCGCCAAGCTGAGCGCGGGCGGCAAGGACAAGGTCGCGGGGATCAGCCGCGAATTCAAGGAACTGCTCGCCAAGAACGGTATCGAGGCCGACGTGTCGGGGCGCGAGAAGCATCCCTATTCGATCTGGCGCAAGATGCAGGAGCGCCATGTCAGCTTCGAACAGGTGACCGACATCATCGCGTTCCGGATCATCACACCGACCGATGCCGATTGCTATGCGGCGCTCGGTCTCCTCCATCGCAAATGGAAAATGGTTCCCGGGCGCTTCAAGGACTATATCTCGACGCCCAAGCGCAACGGTTACAAATCGCTGCACACGACAATCATGCACCAGCAGAATATGCGGATCGAGATCCAGATCCGCAGCCTCGGCATGCATCAACAGTCCGAATTCGGGCTCGCCGCGCACTGGGCATATAAGCAGGGCGGTTCGGTGCCTGACGGGCAGGCGGGATGGATTCGCGACCTCATCGAAATCCTCGAACAGACGCACGATCCCGAAGAGTTTCTCGAAAACACGCGCATCGCGATGTACCAGGATCGCATCTTCGCCTTCACACCGAAGGGGAGCCTGCACCAATTGCCGAAGGGCGCCACCCCGGTCGATTTTGCCTATGCCGTCCATACGGGGCTTGGCGATCGCACCGTCGGGGCCAAGGTCAACGGACGACTGGTGCCGCTGCGTACCCAGCTTGCGAACGGCGATACGGTAGAAATCCTGTCGTCCGACAAGCAGACGCCGCAGCCCGCCTGGCTGGGCTTTGCCGTCACGGGCAAGGCGCGCGCCGCGATTCGCCGCCATGTCCGGTCGAAGGAAAAGGTCGAACTCGCGGCTCTCGGCCGCAAGATGTACGACGAGATCGCCCTGCGCCTGCCGAACAAGGTCGGCGACAAGGCACGGATCGCCGCGCGCGAGCGGTTAAAACTCGACGACGATACCGCGCTCTATGTCGCGATCGCGAAGCAGCGCATCACCGACAATGCACTGCTCGAAGCGCTGGTCCCCGGCATCACCGCCGAGATGAAGACCAAGCCGGGCAAGCTTGTGCAGGGCGCTGCGGTGTCGATCGCGGGGCTGACCCCCGGCGTCGCCTATCAACTCGCCGATTGCTGCCACCCCGTTCCAGGTGACCGTATCGTCGGCCTGTCGCGGCCGGGCGAAGGGATCGAGGTGCATGTCATCGACTGCCCGAAGCTCGCCGACGGCATCGACGCGGACTGGATCGATCTGCGCTGGCAGGAAGACAGCGAGGGCGGCAATGCGCGGCTCTGCATCGTGATCCTGAACGAGCCGGGGACGCTGGCCGAAATGTCGGGGATACTCGCGGCCAATTCGGCGAATATTACCAATTTGCGGCTGTCAAACCGCGAGGGCGGCTTTCACACCTATGACGTCGTCGTCGAGGTGCGCGACGTTCAGCATGTTATGCGCATATTATCGGCGCTACGCGCGTCGGACACGGTAGTGCAGGCCGAGCGGCAGTAAGCGGCGGCGGAGGCTGCTTTGGGGTGGGGAGCGGACGTTCCCCTGTTTGGACATCTCCGTGCATATTTCAAAGTTCAGGAAAGTTCAGCCCTGTGCGCACCCCGATTTGAACGTCGCGGGGTTATAGAATGGGCGCGGGACGTCGCGTCTTGGTTGCGCCCATATGCTGGACAGCGACCGCATTTTGTTCACCGAGAGAAAGAGCCGAATGAAGGCTGACACAGCGGGATAATGTAGGAAAGACTTATTTTTGAAGGCGATGCCCTGTTTGACGGAGCGGTCGTTGCGCCTTTGCGGGAGGTTTTAAGGGTTTCGCGCGAAACAAGTTCGCCGACCTCGCGCCATGGCCTTCCGCCCGATACCGCCGCTTCCTACCGTTATCCGCCCGACTCTAGTTCGCGTAAAGCAGCGGCGGCCGCCAAGCATTCTGGTCGACCGCGTCGCTGACCTTATAGACCATGCCTCTGCTGTTCAGGAACAGTTTCTCCATCTCCGGCCGCGTGAAAGGCCGCGATCCGACGCGGCCGAACACTGCCATCTGGCCGCCGGTCTCATCCACCGCGCGGTCGCGGTCGAGGCCCTTCGACAGCGCCAGCGCCGGCGACGGGGTCTTCGCCCATGCGATCAGCTCGGGCGTCGGTTTCGGCGAGAAGCCATAGAGACCCGGATTGTCGGGACTGGTGAGTTGCAGCACCTTGATGCCGTTCCGTCCGTCGGCGACATAACCGAACAGCGACGCATTGGTCGACGCGACGATCACATCCTCGGCATCGGTCAGCGCGCCGCCGAAAGTAAGCCCCGGCCACACGACCGGCGCCGCAGGGCGCGTCACATCGACGATGACGAGGCCGTCCTGCTTCGCCGCAACATACATATAGGTGCGCGCGAGATAGATTTTGCGCGCATTGGCAAGACGCACCGTGCCCGCGGGCACCGCGACCGGCTGCGCCAGATTGGTGACGTCGAACAGCTTCACGCCCTCGGCGTCGGTGACCCAGAGATAGCGGAACTGCACCGCACTCGCGCGCGCGTCGGTGAGCGGCAGCTGCGCGGTGACCTTGGGCTGGAGCGGCGTCGACAGGTCGAGCACGACGAGCCCGGCGTCGGTGGTGATATAGGCCATGCTGCCCGCGAGCGTCACATGCCGCGCGCCAGCGAGCACATTGCCCTCGTTCCAGGTCAGCGCGCGCTTGAACTTGTTGTTGCGGAACTCGGCGTCGGCGAGCGTGTCGATGTCGACCAGCACGAGCCCTTCGACGCTGTCGGTGATGACGGCATAGCGATAGATGTCGTGCATCACCTGTTCGTGGTTCTCGGGGAAATTCTTCACGATATTGTCGTTGCGCGAGACGCTGATCGGCTGCGTCGTCGCTATCGCCATGCACGTCGCATTCTTCGTCTTCACATGCGTATTCTGGCCGAGCGGCGAGAAGGGCGCGCGGATGATGCGTTCGGAGAAGCCCTTGTTGCCGATCGACGCAATGTCATAGACGCGGAACCCGCCCTTGCCTTCGGCGACGAACATATATTCGCCGCGCTGCTGCAGGCAGTTCACCCGGCCGCTCGTGCCCTGAACGATATTGGCAAATTCCTCGAGCGCGTGTGTTTCGCCCGAACCATCCTTGTCGAAGGTCTTGCCGCGCACCCAATTTTTGAGCTCGCGCCCATTTTGTTCGACGTGCAGCTTCCAATAATCGGGATAGGCATATTTCTGGAGATAGGAGCCGATCACCGCCTGCGGCTCGTCCCATTCGGTGACGCGTGTCGCCTGGAAACCACCTTCCATCCCCGACCACACGTTGAGCCCGACGAAGTTGACGAAATTGGTGCCGAGCAAATTGAGCTGCGCCATGATGGCATTATTGTCGTCGGCCGCCGACAGATGGCAGTCGGAGCATTGCTTGGTTTCCGAACGCCGCACCGTGTGCGGGAAATGCGGCGCGAACGCCTGGCTGGAATAGCCCGCCGACGAGATCGGCGGCTGCTGGATATAGATGCGTTCGCGGTTGATGTTCGTCGATGACAGGACAAGCGCCGAGGTCGACCGCACCGGAGTGATGATACCGCGCGCTTCGCCGTTCGGGCCGGGCTCGCCGGGCTTGGTCAGCTGATGGCGGCCGAGCTGGAACATTTCATCACGCGCCACCTGCGGGTTGTAAGTCGCGAAATTGCGCGTCTCCTCGCCCTCGAAATGGTGCATCTTGGTTTTCCAGTTCGCCTCGATGGGCAAATGGCAACCGCCGCAACTCGTCGTCCATGACAGGTGACAGGTGAAGCAGGTCATCTTGTCTTCGCCGTGCGCGCGGTCTTCCTTCGCGACCCCCGGACCCCATTCATACTTGCCGTCCTCGGCCCCCGCGCGCGCCATCAATTTGGCGCGCGCCGCCTTGGCGTTGAAATGTGGCCCCGGCGTCACCGCCTGCTTGACGAGGCTTACTTGCCATTCGAGCTTGGGATCGACGATCGATCGCTGGATCAGCCCGATCACCTCGGCATCGTCATTATATTGGAATTCGAAGCGGCGGCGCCCATCGGGGTTGCGCAGCAGCGCCAGATTATTTCCCTGCGGCCGCGCCGCGACGTTCGAGGTGAGCAGGTTCGGGAAAGCGTCGGCGGTGCCGTGGCAATCCTTGCAGCTGATCTCGACCGCATTCGCGACTTCGCCCTGAATATAGCCATTGCCATGGCTGTCCTGCGCGAAGTGGCAATCGGCGCACTGCATCCCCTTTTCGGCGTGGATGTCCATCATATGGACCGCCTTTCCGGGGTTCAGCCCCGGCGGAACGAACTTGCCCTCGACGCCCGGACGGCCCGGATCGGCGCTCGACAGGCAGAGGTCGCGTTCCTTGGGGTCGCTATAATGGCTGCAGCTCTTGCGCCACTTCTCGGGATCCTTGGGATCGATGATGTTCGCGGTGTCGGTGCCATAGGTCGACATATTGCCGTCGGCGGTCAGCAGATTGCCGTTGCGATCGCGCTTGAAGATGCCGCGGAAGTTCCAGCCGTGGCCGTGATAGTCGGCGAACTGCGTATCCTTGTTGCTGTCATTGACGTCATAGACGTCGCGCAAAAACTCGACATCGGCCCAAAGCCCGCGCGTCGCCGCGCCTTCGGGATTGCGTTCGAGCACCTTGTGGACTTCGGCCGCGGTCGGATAGCGCTGCTGCTTATATTTCTTCTGATATTCCTCTTCGCCCATCCCCGGCGGGCGCGGCGCGGTGTTTTCCGGCCCCGGCCACATTTGCGGCGCGTCCGATTCATAATCCCACATCGTGTAGCCGAGGTATGAGTTCAGGAAGATGTTCGGCTGGTGCATGTGGCAAGTCATGCACTGCGCGGTCGGGATCGCGCGCGTAAAAGTGTGGCTGATCGGATGGCCCGATTCCCGGCGTTGTTTCGGCGGTTGCTGTTGCGGCCCTGCGGCAGCCGCCACCGGATCGATCAGCGAACCATGTCCACCGCCGCTGCCATGGCCGTCGTTCGGCGCCATATGCGATGCGTCCGAATGGCCTCCGCCTGCGGGCTTTTTCTCGCCCCCATGGCCGTCATCATGGCCATCGCCGCCAGTCCGGAGCTTTTCGCGGATCGTCGGATCGACCGTGTCGGTCTCGCCGTCGCGGCCGAATTTGGCATAGGTCAGGCTGTGCCGCGGCTCGCGGTCGTTGGCATAGATGACGTGACAGCCCGAACAGCCCGAATGGCGATAGTCACCGGGCTGATCGTTCGTTCCCATAAACCACATCAAGGGATCGTTGAGACGCGTCTTGTGGATGTTGAGCACGGGGATCGAGACGCGCAGCCCCGTGCCGGGTCCACGGTTCGACTGTTTGAGGTCGGGACGCCCCGGCTCCTCGAGCCGCTGGATGCTGCCGGTCGGGTTCGGCAGCCCGATTTCGGGGAATTGCGTGTTGATGTTGCGCCCGCCCCGTTCGAACACACGGAATACGTCGCCCGGCGGGATGACGCTCCAGCGCGGCAGTGGGTACATTTTCGCGAGCGCGCCACGTTTCTTCTCTTCGTCGGTCAATATCTTGTCGAACCCGAAGCTCGGCTTGCACGCTTCCTTATATTCCTCCGCGGTCAGTCGCGACGAAGGCGACAGGACGCACGCGGGCGCGCCGGTGCGCGTATAGGCCTCGCCAAACACGTAATTCTTATAGGGTACGATGCCGTTGTTATACGCCGCGCCGCCCCACAGCATTGCGCCGGTCGACATCATCGACCGCTCGGTCGCCTCGATCACTTCGAGGTGGCACGAGCCGCACGCCTCGCGCGCGACGCGATAGTCGCTGGGGTTCACAAAGCGGATGAACTCAGGCGATTCCTTGTTGAGCAAGGTATAGCTGCGCTCGGGGTTCGCCGAACTGTCGTGCCACGCGCCGGGCAGGGTCGGCTGCGGATGTGCGAGCTTCATCACCGCCTTGTTCGTTTCATGCTGATAGCCGAGGCTGGGGGTGCCGCGCTGGGTCGCGTCGCCGCCATGGCAGTCGGTGCAGCCAAGCCGGACCGCCGGGCTCGCGTGCATCGACGGCTGGTCGGTGCGCGTATGGCAGCTGTAGCAGCCTTCCGATTTCTGGACGACCTCGGCTTCGCTTTGCTCGCGCGGCGCGGGCGGCGTGAAGCGATATTCGATCTTGAGCGGCTTTTCCTCTTCCGCGGCGCGGCCAACGCTCGCACCAAAAGCGGCGCACATCGTCACGAAGGCGATCAGGGCGAAGAGTTTGCGCAGCATCATTCGCGCCCCAAACCCGTTCGCATCAAGCGAAGTCGAGATGCCGTGAGGGCATGCGCTTCGGATGGGCGTCTCGACTTCGCTCGACGCAAACGGATGAGAGAAGAACAGCGCCATCAGAAACTCACGATCACATTGGCGAGAATGGAGACATAGGCGTCGTTCTTTTTCTTGTTGTCGAACAGATCCTTGAACCCCTTGCCCGGCACCAGCACCGCGGCGCTGAGGCGCCCGACGATATTCTGCGTCGCCTTGGGCCGCCAGATCGTCGCGACCGACAGGTCAAAGCCGATGTCCTTGGGGATCGATCCTTCGGTACGCAGCGCCTGCAGTGACGATGTGTTTTCGAACCACAGATGATTGACGTTGGTGCTCACGCGAAATTCGGGGGTCAGGTCGAAATCGGCGCCCGCGCCGATGAACACCGTGCCCGGATTGTTGAAGTTCGACTGGCCTTCTTCCTTCGACGAGCGAAGCGAATTCAATATGCCGTTGCGGCCGCTGATCGAAATGACGCGGCCGCCACCGGCAAAGGGGATCGTCTGGCGGATCCAGTAGCTCGTATCGGCGCCGCCGAAGATCGGATTTTCGAAGATCGCGTCGAAACCGCCCTCGGTCTTGTTGTACGGATTGCCGTCACCGGTCGCATAGAGCCCCGACAGGCGGAAGCGCATCCAGTCATGGTCGTAGCTGAGCTCGACCGCACCGAAGCCCGCACGGATTTCGGCGGGCTTGCTCGTGAAAAAGCTGTTCCGGTCCTCGCCGAGCGCGGCATAGAAGCTGGCGGTGACGTTGATCCGCCCGATCCGACCATCGGCGCTGTAACCCAGATACACGACATCATATTCGCGTCCGCGCAGATCGCCGAGCAGCGCCGGGCGGACCGGAAACCCATTATGGTCGATCTGCACGTCATTTTTTTCGCGATTCATATTGTAGGTCACGCTGGCCTGGCTGGTCAGCCCGACGAACGGAAAATCCTGACGATAAAGATTGGCCGTCAGGACGAAATCGCTGCGCGGTGACTGTGTGATATCGTTGAGGCCGCTGTTCGTGTCCTTTTCGAGCCGCCAGAAGGCCGCAAGATTATATTGGAAGCGGTTGTTGTCGCGATTGCCGAACAGGCGGATGCCGAGCTGGCTGTCGTTGAACAGAAAGCCGCGAAAATCGCTCTGGAACGGCTGGATGCCGAGGCGGATCGAATAGAAATCGAAGCGATCGGACGTGTTGCCGAGATGCTTGTCGACGAACAATTCCTGGACGCCAAGGAAACTGTCGTAACGATGGCTCGCTTTTGACGGGCGCACGTCGAGAACGCGCCGTTCGGGCACGTCGACATAATTGGCCTGATAGGCGAAGGTGGCGCGATATTCGATGTCGGGCGGCTTGAATGCCGTCGAACCCTTGATCAGCGCGGCCCCGACGATGAACGTCTGCGCAAAGACGAAGCTGCGATCCTTGCCGAACACGTCAAGGCTACCCGGCCGCTCGGTCGTCTGGACGCCGACGGGGATCGGAAAGGTGCGCGGTTCGAATACCGTGTCGGACACCGCATTGCCGACGAAGAACCAGTCGTCGCCCTTGATCGGCAGCCATTTGACCTTGCTGCGGTCGATCGCGCGGTCGCCCTTATAGGTGTTCTGATGATAGGGATCGAACCAGCGTTCCTTGACCACCCCCAAAGTTTCGATGAGCCGCCAGCGATCGGGAAGCGGCAGCTGATCCTCCATCCCCGGAAACGCCTGCGGCGGCGGCGGGCGGAGCGCGCCGACATTGTCCTGCGTCAGCGCATCGGGCAGGTCCGGGCGATAGCCAGGACGGCGGCGGCCTTCGATGATGTCGGTGACAAGGTCGTCCTTGACCATCTCCTGCCAGTCGACGGGCGGCGGCGGCGGAGTCAGTTCTTCGGCCTGCTGTTCGGCCGGCGCTGCATCGCCCAGGACCGGCGGCCCCTCAGGCGTAGGAGGCGGCGGCAACGCCTCCGCTCCCGGCGCGCCCTGCGCCGCGAGTGTCGCGATGACCGGCCAAAGGCTGCCGCCCGTCATCATCGCCTATAGCCCGTCACAGACATTCTGGTTCGCCGTGTCGAGGAACGGCGCGAACGGGCAGCTGATATAGCGGAGGCGAACCCCGGCGCCGACATTGACCACGACGTTGTCCGAACGGATCGCCTTGGGCGCATTGCCGATCCCGCCGATGCGCGCGCCGCCGTTATGGAGCCCGAGGAAGCTGATCATGTCATCCTGATCGATGCCGTCACCTGACACGCCGATCGCGCCGACGAGTTGATTGCCGCGATAGATGGGGACCGATCCCGGAAAAATCTGGATGCCGTTCTGCAGCCGGTTCTGCCCCGCCGCGACGTCAGGCAAAGTCGTGCAACGCGCGGGCGTATCGGTCGGGCTGGCGCCTGACACGAAGCCCAGATGCGCGCCGAGATTGCCGATGATCAGCGCCGATTGCAGCCCGGTCGAGAAGGGATTGAACTGCGCGATCGGGCGCGACAGCGGTCCTTGCGGACGGCCGACCTCGCCATCGGGGAAATAGGGACGCGCCAAATTGCCGACCGCGCGATCGGCATAAGCGACATTGCCGGTGAGCGCCGCCGGACTGTTCAGGAAGGTCCGCGTCGCGGTGACGAACTGGCTGACGTCGGCGCTCGCATTGGCGCTGAGCTCGGCGCCTGCCTGCGCGTTCGAGAAGAAGGCCGCGGTGCGGGCCTTTTGCAGACTGACATCGGTGCCGAAGATCGGCGCGTCGGGCGAACGCACGATGCCCAGCACCGATCCGTGCGTGTCGACGATGCTGATCGTCACCTGCGCACGGCTGTCGAGCGGACGGCGGATCTGCGCGCGCGCGCGGCTCATCACCGTGAAGGCTTCCTCGAGCACCGCGCGCGCCTCGGCCTGTGTCAGCGGGGCGCTGTTCGTCGCGCCGTCGGTGCCGGCGCGTAGCGGATAGCGGTTGGCGCCGCTGCCGTCGGTCAACACGAACGCATCGCGGTTCGAAAATTCGGCGGCGGTCGAGGCGCGGATGCCCGAGGCCTCGCTGCCATAAGCAATCCCCGCGGTCACCGCGGCATTGGCGTAGCCAATCACTGCGACGAGATTGCCCGCGACGCCATTGAGACTCGCAAAGCTGGCGCTGCCGCTGCTCATCACCCCGGCAAAGGTCGCGTCGGAGAAGCGGAGCGACGTGCCGTCGACGGTGATCTTGTCGGCGGTGATCGTGCTGGGCGCCTCGAACCCGCGGGTGCCCGCGAGCGCGATAAATTCCTCGGGATCATTGTCGATATCGAGGATATTGGCGTCGCTACCGTAAACCCCGTCACCCATCACGCCGACGCCGCCGACGAGCACGCCATTTTTATAGAGCGGCAGCCCGCCGGGATCGGCGGCGAGGCCGAGCGGTGAGCGTTTCGGACCGATCAGCGCGGCGTTGCCCGCCGCCCCGAAGCGCGCCGACAGGTCGCTGCACGGCAATTGGCTGAACTGCACCCCGAACAACGGCCCGCTTTCGAGGCCGACGGTCGTGGGCGCCGGCGGGAAATGTTCCTGGACGATCTGGCTGGCGGTGCGGGTCGAGAAAGCGTTGCCACCGCTCGACAGATAGGCGCCGGTGACCGCTTTCGCGATCGCGCCGCCCTCGGCGGGAAAGGTCACATTTTGCGCGTCGATATTCACGCCATTGGGAGCGGGCGCGGTCGTCGCGGTCGCGCGCGCTCCATTCATGCGAAACACGCCAAGCACATTGCCGACGCGATCGGTCACCGCAATCACCGACGGCAGTCCGCGCGCCTGTGCCTCCGAAATCGCCTGCGCGAGCACGCGTTCGACGTCGGCCGTCGTCAATGCCTCGGCGGCGGGCGGCGTATAGACCGTCGTCGGCGTGGGCGTCGGGGTGGGGGTCGGCGTCGGGGTCGGCGTGCCGCCGCCTCCTCCTCCGCCACCGCCGCAGGAGGTGAGGAGAAGCGCGCCCATCGCAGCAACGGCGGCCGAACGGAAAAGATGGGTTTTGCTTTGCATGATCTTATCGCAGCGCCCGGATCGCGCTGACCGCGCTGCCAAATGACGCCTGGAATTCGGTCGGCTTATAGGCATTGGGGTCCTTCACCGCAGCATAAGCGCGGTCGATATCGCTGCGGATGCCCGCCGCCGCACCGACGGTGACACGCCCCGACGACACCATGGCGTTGAGCAAGGTATCGACGCCCATCACCGCCTGCTGCGACCCCGAATAATCGGTGTATCGATCGTTGATCGCCTTCGCCGAAATCGCATCGACCATCGCAAAGGCGTCGGCGCCCGAGAAGCTTCGCGACGCAAAGGCGCTTTTGAGCGAAGCGACGGTCTGCGACAGCTGCGCCGCCGCCGCGACGGCGCTGGGCCGGTCGGTCGCCATCGCCTTGTGGAACGCCGCGGTGCGCACCGCGAGTTGATCGGCAAGCGCCGGCGCCGCGAGCCGCGCCGCGGCGGCGAGCATGATCAGATTCTCGTCATTATAGGGCGGCATCCCTTCGGGGATCGAGCGTCCGGGATTGTTCACGCTGGTCTTGACCGGCTTCGCCTGATCGAAAATGCGGCGGTGGCAGCTATGGCAGTCGAGGAAGTAGAATTCGGGGAACATCCCCTCGGTCCCGCGCTTCGTCTGGAACAGCGCCAGGCTGCGTTCGAGCGCGGTTGCCTGTCCAACCGCCCACATCTGGACATGATCGGTGCGCCGGTTCGCTGCCCCGAATTTGCGCCAGCCATAATCCGCATCTTCCTGATGATGCGCCTGTAGCGACGAGAAAAGATCGAGTTCGAACGCGATGCGCGGATGCCCTGCCGCCATGATGCGGTGGGTCACGAACTGGCCGTCGGCGGCCGAACCGAAGTGGCAATCGACGCAGACGCCTGCGCGCACGACCGGGTCCTCGAGCTTCTTGAGCCCAGCCGACAGGTTCGCAAGATGCTTGTCGCGCATTTCGCGGTCGGGATCGGCGTTGGTTCCGACCCCCGCATAATGGCTGGCGAGCCATCCGCCCGCCGCGCCATGGCAGGATTCGCACCCGACGCCATCCTCGGCCGGGACGGCGCGCGCGACGCCCGCCGTGCTGTGGCAACCGAGGCACATTTGCGCCTTCGCGGGATCACCGATGCCGAGGTTGCGCGCAATGAACTGGCTGCGATTATTGCTCAGCACCGCCCAAGCGCGGCTGTGCGCGCCACCGGCGGTCGAGGGTTCCTGCCATTTCATCAGCTCATCCTGGCGGACGACGGTTCCGTCGCCTTCCATGCGGCCGTGGCAGGTCGAGCCTGCGCAGGACGCAACGCCGGTATAGCGCGCACCGCTTTCGCCCTGCGATTGCGCCGGGGGCGCAAAGACGAACGCCGCGATGGCGAGCACCATCAAGCCCAAGGCGGCAAAAGCCGCCCAAGCCCGATCGCCGCGCTCCTTCCCAGCGTGCGTGGTCATCGCAGTACCCCTTTTCCCCAGCCCGGCGCCTTTACGCCTGATGCTGATATTTACACCACCCCAAAAGCCAGCATGGCGTCGGCGACTTTCTTGAAGCCCGCAATATTTGCGCCCTTCACATAGTCGATATAGCCGCCGCCGCGGTCACCATAGGTCAGGCAGCTTTTATGGATGCCGTCCATGATGTCCTTGAGCATCTGTTGCAGCTCGGGTTCGCTCCAGGCGCGGCGGCCGCTGTTCTGGCTCATTTCGAGCCCCGACACCGCAACACCGCCCGCATTGGCGGCCTTGCCCGGTGCGAACATGATCTTCGCATCCTTGAACACATGCACGCCTTCGAGGTTGGTCGGCATGTTGGCGCCTTCGCTGACCGCGATGCAGCCGTTGGCGACGAGCGCCTTGGCATCGTCGCCAAGCAGTTCATTCTGCGTCGCACACGGCAGCGCGACATCGCATTTGACGCCCCATGGGGTTTTGCCCGCCGTGAAGCTCGCGCCCTTGAACTCGTCGCAATATTCCTCGATCCGGCCGCGGCGATGCGTCTTGTGCGCTTTCACCCAGTCGATCTTTTCCTGCGTGATGCCGTCGGGATCGTGAATGAAGCCGCCCGAATCGGACAGAGTCAGCACCTTGCCGCCGAGCTGGACGATCTTTTCCGCCGCGTGCGTCGCGACATTGCCCGAACCGGAGATCACCGCGGTCTTGCCGACCAGATCCTGCCCTTTCGCCGCGAGCATGTTCGCGAGGAAATAGACCGCGCCATAGCCGGTCGCCTCGGTTCGGATCAGCGAGCCGCCCCATTCGAGCCCCTTGCCGGTGAGCACGCCGGTGAATTCGTTGGTGATCCGCTTATACTGGCCGAACATGAAGCCGATTTCGCGGCCGCCCACGCCGATGTCGCCCGCAGGCACGTCGATGTCGGCGCCGATGTGGCGATAGAGCTCGGTCATAAAGCTTTGGCAGAAGCGCATGATCTCGCGCACGCTCTTGCCCTTGGGGTTGAAGTTCGATCCGCCCTTGCCGCCGCCCATCGGCAGCCCGGTCAGAGCATTTTTGAACGTCTGTTCGAATGCCAGAAATTTGAGCACGCTTTCTGTGACGCTCGGATGAAAGCGAATCCCGCCCTTGTACGGGCCGATGGCATTGTTGTTCTGGACGCGCCAACCGCGCTGAACGCGGATATTGCCATTATCGTCTTCCCAGCAGACGCGGAAAGACACGACCCGGTCGGGTTCGGCGATACGCCGCAGGATTTGCTGCGCGTGATATTCTTCCTTGTCGGCGATGAAATCGAAGATGTCCTCGGACACCTCCTGCACCGCCTGGACGAACTCGGGTTGCCCCGGGTTACGTTTTTTCACGCCTTCCATGAACGTCGAAAAATCGACGTGATCCGAAACTGCCATGCACCCCTCCCCTGTATGACTGGGAAAGCCGGTGCGACCCCTGACGATTTTATCGTTGACCGACCTTGTATGCCAAAGGCTACACCATCGCCAAGCAAAGGCAATATGACAGCGCGCACACTCCGTATTTTTTCGCGGCGCGCACAAAAGGGACAAAAATGAGCGACAGCAAGGGCATGACAGGCGCAAACCGGACAATCCTGATCGCTGCATTCATATTGCTGGCGGCCGCCATCGGCTATGCAATTTGGCGCGATAATGGAGCCGCAAACCCCGATCCCGTGATCGAGAGCGGGGCCGCGCCATCCGACCAGATCGCCGAATTGGAAGCGCGGACGAAACGCGAACCGAACAGCGCCGAGGCATGGACAGCGCTTGGCGCGGCGAAATTCGATATGAGCGATTTCTCCGGTGCCGCCGCCGCCTATGAAAAAGCCGTTGCCTTGTCAGCCGAATCGGCAGGCCTGTGGTCGGCGTTGGGCGAAGCGCGCGTGATGGGAAGCGACAGCGACCCGATGCCTGCCACCGCGCTCGAAGCCTTCAAAAAGGCAATTGCGCTCGATGCAAAAGACCCGCGCGCACGCTATTTCCTTGCGGTGAAGAAGGATATCGGCGGCGATCACAAAGGCGCGATCGACGACTGGTTCGCGCTGCTCGCCGACACGCCACAGGGCGCACCGTGGGAGGCCGACCTCCGCCGCACGATCGAACAGGTCGGGCAAATCCACAAGATCGACGTCGCGGCGCGGCTTGCAAGCACCCAGGCTAGGCCGCTGACCGCTAATGAAATGCCGGTGGCGGCGCGAGCGATTCCGGGCCCCAGCCGCGCCGACATGGAAGCCGCGTCACAGCTACCCAAAGGCCAACAGGACCAAATGATCGAAGGAATGGTGAGCGGGCTCGAAGCCAAGCTGAAAGCCAATCCGGCCGACGTCGACCGCTGGATCATGCTGATGCGCAGCCGCATGACGCTGGGCGAGACGGCGAAGGCGGCACAGGCGCTGAAGGACGGGATTGCGGCGAACCCTGCGGCGGCGGGGCGCTTGAAAGCGCAGGCACAGATGCTCGGCGTACCGGGAGCTTAAAAAACCGGATTGGCGGGCGGTTTCGAAAGCCGTAGACTGCCCGTGCTGCGGGGGGCGCAAAAACATAAGGTCGCCGCGGCCCAATGCCGCGAGACGCTTTCGGACGTATTTGCCCGGGACAGTTGTCCACTCTGTATCGGGCCTCGTGGTTTCCACCATGCTGCCGACTGATGCGCGAGACGGTCACGCCTCGCACATCAGCCTTATACGGTCAGCTCGCCATCAGAGCGGCATTGCCGCCCGCCGCGGTAATGTCGGTCGAAATCGACTTTTCTTCGGCAAAACGGTGCAGATAGTGCGGGCCGCCAGCCTTGGGGCCGGTGCCCGACAGACCGCGCCCGCCAAAAGGTTGCGAGCCGACGATCGCCCCAATCTGGTTCCGGTTGACGTAAACATTGCCGACCTGCGCGCGCGCCGCAATATGCGCGGCGACGCCGTCAATGCGCGTGTGAACGCCAAGAGTTAGCCCGTAACCCGACGCGTTGATCGCGTCGATGAGCGCGTCGAGTTCGCCACCCTTCCATGTAGCGACGTGGAGCACGGGGCCGAAAATCTCGCGCTTCAGGTCAGTGACATGGTCGAGGCGGATCGCCACCGGTGGCACGAAATGACCGTCGTCGGGCAGGTTCGTGCGGCCCGCCTCGGCAATCACGCGGCCCGCAGCCCGTGCTTCGGCGACATAGGCAGCGATATTCGCCTGCGCCTCGTCGTCGATAATCGGCCCCACGTCGGTGGCGAGGATCGAAGGATCGCCAATATTGAGTTCGGCCATCGCACCCGCGACCATTTCGATCATTGTGTCGGCGACATCTTCCTGCACGCAAAGGAGGCGCAGCGCCGAACAGCGCTGCCCCGCCGACTGGAAGGCGCTGGCGACGGCATCGCGTGCGACCTGTTCGGGGAGCGCGGTCGAATCGACGATCATCGCGTTCGCTCCGCCGGTTTCAGCGATCAGCGTCGCGATCGGACCGTCGCGCCCGGCGAGGCTGCGGTTGATCATCCGCGCAACCTCGGTCGAGCCGGTGAAGGCGACACCGATGATGTCGTTGTTGCTCGTCAGTGCCGCGCCGACGGTTTCGCCGCGGCCAGGGAGGTAATGAAGCACATCACCGGGAATGCCAGCTTCGAGCAGGAGCTCGACCGCGGCGTGCGCGATCAGCGGCGTCTGTTCGGCTGGTTTCGCGAGCACGCTGTTGCCCGCGGCGAGCGCCGCGGACACCTGTCCCAAAAAGATCGCGAGCGGGAAGTTCCAGGGACTGATGCATACGAACACGCCCTTGCCCTCAAGCATCAGTTCGTTGCGTTCGCCCGTCGGGCCGGGAAGCGCGACGGGGTAAGTGAAATCGGTACGCGCCTGCGCGGCATAATAGCGAAGGAAATCGACCGCTTCGCGTACTTCGGCAACCGCGTCGACGAGCGTCTTCCCCGCCTCGTCGATCGCGAGGCCAAGGAAAAGCGCGTCATTTTCTTCCAGCAAATCAGCCGCGCGTTCGAGCCGTTCGGCGCGGAAAGCGCCACCGGCCAGGCTCCAATCGCCCTGCGCCTTGCTAGCCGCCGCGACGGCATCGGCGACCGTCGCCGCATCGGCTTCGATCACCTGACCGACGACGGCACCCGTTGCAGGGTTGCGTACGGGTTCGGCTTTGCCCTTTTGCGGAACGCCCCCGACGATCGGCGCCGCGACAAGGTCGCTCCGCCGCGCCGCGCCGATCGCCGAAACCAGTGCTTCGGGCACGCCGGGCTCGCCGAGGTCATAGCCTCGCGAATTGCGGCGAATGGGATCGAAGAGACCAAGGCCCGTCGCAATATTCGAGGTCGCCGCGCTCGCGACGCTGCGCGGATCGACCGCAAGCTGTTCGGCAGTGACGCCGGGATCGGAAAATTGATGGACGAAGCTTGAGTTCGCACCATTTTCGAGCAGGCGGCGGACGAGATAGGCGAGCAGGTCACGGTGCGTGCCGACAGGCGCGTAAACGCGCACGGGGCGCGGCGGCGGGAAGAGCGCTACGAGCGCGTCATGCGCACCCTCGCCCATACCGTGCAGCCGCTGCAACTCATAATCGGCGCCCGCGAACAATTCGGACACGAAGGCGAGCGTCATCGCATTGTGGCTCGCGAAGGCCGGATAGATGCAATCCTGACAATCGCGCAGCAACTGTGCGCAGCGCATATAGTTGAGGTCTGTGTGAAGCTTTGCCGTAAACACCGGGAAATCGCCAAGGCCGAGCGTCTGCGCGCGCTTGATCTCCGTATCCCAATAAGCGCCCTTGACGAGGCGCATCGACAGCTTGACCCCGCGCGTCCGCGCGCGGTTCGCAAGCCAGTCGATCACCGCCGGCGCGCGCTTCTGATACGCCTGGATCACGATGCCGAGACCGGTCCAGTCGTCGGCAATTCCAGCGTCGATCAGCGCCGCGAACACGTCCATATGCGGTTCCAGCCGGTCGCTTTCCTCGGCATCGATCATCAGCGGTATGTTTACCGCGCGGGCCGCCTTGGCGAGTTCGATGACATTGGGGATCAGTTCGTCCTGCACGCGGGCCGCCTGCAGATATTCATAGCGCGGGTGAAGCGCCGATAGCTTGATCGAAATGCCGTGGTTCGCGTGCGGGTCGCCCGGCTTCGCTGCCTTGCCGATGCGCGCGATGGCATTGGCATAGCTCTCATAATAGCGCCGCGCATCTTCTGCGGTCCGCGCAGCTTCGCCAAGCATGTCGAAGCTTGCGAGTTCGGATTTTTCCTTGTCGGCGCGTTTGACCGCCGCGTCGATCGTCTCGCCCATCACGAATTGCTGGCCCAGCATCTTCATCGCCGCGAGTGCCGCCTGGCGAATCACCGGTTCGCCTGAGCGCCTGATCATCGACTTGATCAGGGTGAGCGGGTTCGCCTTGCTGCCCATCGCGTCAAGCATCAGCGTTGCAGAGCCGAGCGACAGCCCGCGCGACGACAGCGCGACGATCAGCGGGCTGTCCTCATCCTCGCCATCCTTCCAATGACGTCCGGCAATCTTGTCGCGAATAAGCGCATTGGCGGTCGCATTGTCGGGCACGCGCAGCAGCGCTTCGGCGAGGCACATCAGCACGACGCCTTCCTCGGTCGACAGGCGGTAGCGGTTCATCAACTGCGCGACGAGCGTCTCGCGCTCGCCCTCTGCCTTCGCCTTGCGGATCAGTTCGAGCCCGCGTCGCGTCACGGCGTCGACGCTAGCCGAAGAGGTGGCGAGAGCGTTGCGCAGTTCGGCGACGATGTCGGATTCACTGCGGCGAGCGAGGGCGCGGATGGGGGCGCGATCAGGGCTTTGGGTCATGGCGCCCGATACCATATCGCCGCAAGTCGATCCGACTTGTTTCGGCGTGTTTCACATATGAATTGACCAAGTTTTGGATCAATCCTAGTTCGTATGCATGAAAAATGCCTCATCGACAGTCGAATTGGATGAATTCGATCGCAAGATTCTCGCGATTCTCGGCCGCGACGGACGGATCACCTTTACCGAGCTGGCATTGCAGGTCGGATTGTCGAAGACTCCGTGCCAGCAACGCGTGAAACGCCTCGTCGACAGCGGGCTGATCGTCGGCTTTCGTGCGATCGTCGATCCCGCCAAGGTCGGCCTCGACCATGTGGCTTTCGCCGAGGTGAAGCTCTCGGATACGCGTGAGGAGGCGCTCAAGCAATTCAACACCGCGGTCCGACAGATTCCTGAGGTCGAGGAATGCCATATGATCGCAAGCAGCTTCGACTATCTGCTCAAGGTCCGCACCCCGGACATCCGTCGCTATCGCATCGTGTTGGGCGAAAAGATTTCGAGCCTGCCGCATGTCGCGAACACATCGACCTTCGTCGCGATGGAAACGATTTGCGAATCGGCCCGCTAATGCCAAGAGATTGACCGCCGCGCGCGGCTGTGCCAATCGCGCAGGCCATGCGGGTGTAGCTCAATGGTAGAGCAGAAGCTTCCCAAGCTTACGACGAGGGTTCGATTCCCTTCACCCGCTCCAGCTTTGGCAGCGATTTGGCCACGCTAAATCTCGATAAGCGAGCGCTCGGCCGACCTCGCACAGCGAAGATCGACGGTGCGGCTTTGCCACGACGGACCCTTGGATTATACCCTCGCCACCGAAACCGACTGGCTAACGAACGCAATATCGCGATAAGCCGTCAGGAAGGATATGTCGGCTGCATCGCGACCGACGCAGATGCGCGCCATCTCCGACGCACTCGCCATGCCTGTCGCATCGACCAGGTGCCAATCGCCGTCTAGATAGACCTCGGCGACGGCGTGAAAATCCTGCGGCGAAACGCGAAGTGCATAAGCGCTGGCCATCCGCGCCGGAATATGCGCGGCGCGGGCGAGTGCGATCATCACATGCGCATAGTCGCGGCACACCCCGCGGCGCTCGACGAAGCTGTCGAGGGCGCCGGTCTCCGAAGTGCTGGAACCCGAAACATAGGTGAAGCGGCTTTCGATCCAGTCGCGCATTCGGCCGATCTTCGCCCCGCCCTCATGATCGCCGAAGCGGCGCTCAACAAAGGCGTGGAACTTGTTCGACGGGCAGTAGCGAGATTCGTTGAGATAGGGGATCGCCTCGGCCGGTAGACGGTGGAGCGGCACCGCGGCGAGCGAGCGAAAGTCGGTGTCGGGCCGGTCGATCTCCACCCGCGCGCGATATTCGGCGCGGAGGCTTCCCTCGGCGCGCAGCCAGATCGGCTCGCAAATGCCATCCGCCGCGGGAACGCGCGCGATAAATTCGGGCGTGCCAACGTCGAGCGAGGCGTCGAGGATGCGCTGGCCATGGCCATTCGCCGCCTCGATCTGCAGCATCAGATCGACGGGTTCGGACAGCCGATAATTTAGGGAGGCGGAAATTTCGAGTTTCATCTATCGGCAACGCATGACGGAGGGTTCGGTGGCGCTAGGGACAGCAGAAAGAAAGAGCAAGTGACGCCGGCGCGGACCATCCCGTTCATCGTCGTGACAATCTTCATGGACGCGTTCGGCTTCGGCATCATCATGCCGGTGCTGCCGCAGCTCGTGATGGAGGTCGGCCGGATCGACCTGCCACACGCGATCGAGGTCGGCGCGTGGATCGGGCTCGTCATGGCGGTTGCGACCTTCCTTGCCTCGCCGGTACTCGGCAATCTGTCGGACCATTTCGGGCGGCGGCGCGTGCTGCTGCTCGCGCTCGGTGGGCTCGCGGTCGACTATGCGCTGCTGACGATCGTCGAGACATTGCCATGGCTGTTCATCGCGCGCGCTTTGTCGGGCATCTTCGGCGGCAGCTATGCGGCAGCGCAGGCCGCGATCGCCGATATCACCAAGCCGGAAGAACGCGCGCGCAACTTTGGCTTCGTCGGCGCCGCGTTCGGCGTCGGCTTTGTCGCAGGCCCCGCTATCGGAGGGTTCCTTGGCGAGATCAGCCCTCGCGCGCCCTTTGTCGCCGCCGCGATCCTTGCGGCCGCCAATATGCTCTATGGCTATTTCATCTTCCCCGAAACGCTGTCGCCCGAGCGGCGCCGCCGCTTCGACTGGCGTCGCGCCAATCCGCTCGGCGCATGGAAAACGATGCGCACGCTGCCCGGCATGGACGGCGTCGCGGGGGTGCTCGTGCTGTGGCAGATCGCAAGCCTTGTCTATCCGATGACGTGGAGCTTTTATTGCATCGCGCAGCTCGGCTGGACGCCGGGGATGATCGGCGCGAGCCTTGCCGCGGTCGGCGTAATGATCGCGCTGGGGCAGGTTTTCGTCGTTGGCCCCGCGGTTGCGCGCTTCGGTGAGCGCGATGCGGCGACGCTCGGGATTCTCGTCGCGGTTGCGGTTTATGTCGGATACGCCTTCACGACCTCGACCATCGGCGCCTTCCTGCTGCTGATCCCCGTCGCCCTGCAGGCGCCGGTGCAGCCGTCGCTGATGGCGATGATGTCGCGCCGCGCGACGGCGGAGACGCAGGGCGAGGTGCAGGGGATTTCGGCGATGGCGATGGGGCTCGGCCAGCTGTTCGCACCCCTGCTGCTCACTGGCACAATGGCCTATTTTACCGCCGACGGCGCGCCGGTGCATTTCCCGGGCGCGGCATTCGTCGTTGCGGCGATCTTTGGCCTGCTCGCCATCCTGATGCTCCGCCGCCTGCCGCGCGCGACGCGGACGAGCGAAGATGAGGCGGCCGATCAGATACCGCCGTCGGTCACGGCATAGCCGAGCGCCTCGAAACCTGTCGTCAGCATCGCAACGCACGCCGCCACTTGCGTCGCGTCGGTCGAGCGGATGACGAAATTCGCACCGGTCTTGCCTTCGCGGAAGAAGGGATAGCTGCCGATCGCAACGCCGGGATAATCCTTTTCCCCCTGCCGCAGCAGGTCGGCGATTTCGCTTTCGGGCGCCCACGCCCCGATCGTATGCGCAATCAGCGGCGCGCCGCCCTCAAGCTCACCAGTCAGCGCGTCGAGCATGCCCGCGGTGATGTGCGGCACCCCCGCCATCACGAACAGGTTGCCGATGCGGATGCCGGGCGCGCCCGACATGCGGTTGGGGATCAGATCGGCGCCGTCGGGCACGCGCGCCATGCGCAGGCGCGCCTCGGTCAGTTCGGCACCACGCGCGGTATAATATCGCTCGAGGATCGCGCGCGCCGCCGGATGGATCACGACGCCGACGCCGAGCGCTTTCGCCACCGCGTCGACGGTAATGTCGTCGTGCGTCGGACCGATGCCGCCGGTGGTAAAGACATAGTCATAGCGCGCCCGAATCGCATTCAGCGCATCGACGATCTCGTCCTCGACATCGGGGACGATGCGAACTTCGCGCAGGCGAATCCCCTGCACTTCAAGCCAGGTCGCGATTTGCGACACATTCTTGTCCTGCGTGCGGCCCGAGAGAATCTCGTCGCCGATCACCAGCACGGCGGCGGTCCATATGCGTTCGTCGCTCATGCCTTTGCCTTAGCCCGGAACGATGACAAAACAAGCCCGATGGATCATCGCAATCGTTCCTGATATGTTCCACCCGAATCATGCTGATATGGGAGAAGCGCAATGGCCGACGAACTGATTTTCTACACCAATCCGATGTCGCGCGGGCAGATCGTCCGCTGGATGCTCGAAGAGGTCGGGGCGCCATATGAACAGCGTATTCTCGATTATGGCACGACGATGAAGGACTCAGAATATCTGGCGATCAACCCGATGGGCAAGGTTCCCGCGATCGTTCATGACGGCAAGGCCGTGACCGAATGCGCTGCGATCTGCGCTTATCTGGCCGATGCCTTCCCCAAAGCCGGCCTTGCTCCCGATGTCGCCGACCGCGCCGATTATTATCGCTGGCTGTTTTTCACCTCGGGCCCCGTCGAGCAGGCGATCACCGCCAAGCATTTCGGGGTCGAGCCCGACACGGAGCAGCAGCGCATGGCGGGCTTCGGCTCGCTTCCCGCCGCGCTCGATGCGCTCGAAAGCGCCGTCGCGGGCAAAGCCTTTGTGGCGGGAGATCGCTTCAGCGCCGCCGATGTCTATGTGGGCAGCCAGATCGACTGGGGCCTGCAGTTCGGCACGATTCCGTCGCGCCCGGCGTTCGAGGCCTATGTCGCGCCGCTTCGGACACGCGCTGCGTACAAACGTGCGAAGGAGATCGACAACGGCCTGATTGCCGAAATGCAGGGAGCTGGCACCGCCGGATAGGACTGCAAAAGCCATCGTCTCTGAGGGGCTGTTTTGGGGTGGGAGCTTTCATTGCCCTCTTTGGACATCGCCCGGCTGGATCCGGATCGGAACGGCGCAAGAGCGGCGCAATATTCCAAAGTTCAGGAAAGTTCAGCCCTGTGAGCGCCCCGATTTGCAAGGCCCGGCGTGCTGGATGTGCGCGGCACGTCCTATCATGGTCGTAACCGTAAGCCGGGCCGCGACCGCTTTTTGTTCACCGAATGAAAGAGCCGGATGAAGGCTGGCACGGCCGGATAATGTAGGAAAGACCTTTTTGGAGGCGATGTCCGTTTTGGGGTGGGAAGCTGACATTCCGTCACCCACTTCCGTC
>Ga0102594_1000230_pt1 | contig 73393 bp, 64 predicted proteins | sample AraplaCol_mLB_r2_2_FD_76863 | JGI IMG/M metagenome (GOLD analysis project Ga0102594, IMG submission 76863) | Arabidopsis root microbial communities from North Carolina, USA - plate scrape MF_Col_mLB_r2 (SPADES assembly) (version 2) | ecosystem: Host-associated > Plants > Roots > Endosphere...
CGTGACCGGCTATCACACCGCGCTATAATCGATGGCTTAGCCGGTGTAGCTCAGTCGGTAGAGCAGCTCATTCGTAATGAGAAGGTCGGGTGTTCGATTCATCTCTCCGGCACCAAACAGAAAAGCCCGTCATCCCCCGATGACGGGCTTTTTCTTTAGGCCCAGCGTTCAGAACGATCCGAACGTCGCCCCGAGCACGATCACCACCACCAGCGCCAGCAGCGCCCCGACGATCGCCACCATCACGATGTCCCGGTAGCTCGCCCGATGCGTGCTGCCGCACACGGCCAGCAAGGTGACCACCGCGCCGTTGTGGGGCAGGCTGTCGAGCGTGCCGGCGCCGATCACGGCCACCCGGTGCATCAGCGACGGGTCCACGCCGGTCTGCTGGGCCAGTTGCATGTAGGTGTGGCCCAGCGCCTCCAGCGCGATGGTGAGGCCGCCCGAGGCCGAGCCGGTGAGCGCGGCCAGGATGTTGGTCGACACCGCCAGCGACACCAGCGGTCCCCCGCCGATGCCCAGCACCCACTCGCGCACGGCCGCGAAGGCCGGCATGGCCGCCACCACCGAGCCGAAACCCACCAGGCTGGCGACCGACATCACCGGCAGCACCGAGGCGTTGGCGCCTGCCGCAATGGTCGCCTTCATGGACGTCAGGCGCGCGCGATTGAGCACCCCCAGCAGCACGATCGCCACCGCGAGCGCCACCAGAACCGACCACACCCCGCCCACGTCCGACAGCGCGAGGCCGCCGAAGCGCGGTTCGGCCAGGTAGCCGAGGTCCAGGCGCGGAAAGACCACCGTGGTCATGAGCAGGTTGACGAGCACCACCACGCCCAGCGGCAGCAGCGCGACCACGATGCCCGGCGCCTGCGCCAGCCCCTGTCCGCCGCGCACCGCTTCGCTCGGGTCGAAGCTGCCGGAGGTGCTGGCCCGCTCTCGCACCAACGCGTCTTCGGCGGCCCCTCGATGCGGGGTCTCGCCAGCAGCGGCGCTGGCATAGCCCTCGCCCGCCCGCCGCGCCGCGCCCTGCGCGCGGCCCAGCCACCACAGCCCGAAGCCCAGCATGATGACCGCGGCAATGAGTCCCAGGCCGGGCGCCGCGAAGGCCGTGGTGCCGAAGAAGGGCATCGGGATCGCGTTCTGGATCGCCGGGCTGCCGGGCAGCGCCGTCATCGTGAAGGTGGAGGTGCCCAGTGCCAGCGCCGCCGGCATCAGCCGCGACGGCACGTTGCCCGCACGAAAAAGCGCATGCGCCATCGGCGCGAGCACGAAGAAGGCAACGAACAGGCTCACGCCGCCGTAAGTGACGAGCGCGCCCGCCATCACCACGGCCAGAACCGCGTGTTGCGGGCCGAGCCTGCGCGTCATGAAGTCGGCGATGGTGCTCACACAGCCGCTGTCGTCCATCATCTTCCCGAAGATGGCGCCCAACAGGAACAGCGGAAAGAACTGGGCGACGAAACCGGCCGCCGCCAGCATGAAGGTCAGCGTCCAATGCGCCAGCAGGGGCTGGCCGGAGCCCAGCGCCGCCACCAGCGCGGCCACCGGCGCCAGCACCAGCACGCTCCAGCCGCGGTACGACAGCCAGATCAGCAGGCCGAGGCCGAGGAGGATGCCCGCCAGGCTCATGCGCTGTGGTCCACGGCCCGGCGGTCGATCTTCTGGCTCAGCACCATCGAGGTCTGCGTCTGCCGCACGCCGTCAAGCTGACCGAGGCGGTCGAGCAGTTCGTCCAGCTGCTGCGGCGATTCGCAGCGCAGCAGCACCATGTAGTCGAACTCGCCGCTCACCGCCCAGGCGCCCTCCACTTCGGGCATGCGCTCCAGCGCCTTGATGACGGCGCCGGCACCGCGCGCCTGCACGCTCAAGGCGCAGAAGGCGCGCACCGATGCCTGTGCCAGCGGCCGACCCAGCCGAACCCCGTATCCGGACACGATGCCCTCGCGCTCCAGCCGCGCGATGCGCGAGACCACCGTGGTGCGGGCCACCTTCAGCTGCCGGGCCAGTTCGGCCGTGGGCAGGCGCGCATCGGCCTGCAGCAGGGCCAGCAGGTGACGGTCCAGCTCGTCCAGGCGCGCTTGGGCAAGGTCCATGCGGCCCATTGTGCAGGCTGACGGCGACATTCGTCATTTCGACGAAAGCCTGTCGGGGCTCGCCGTTCTGCCCGCTTCCTTCCGACAGCGCCCGTGCCTAGATTCAAGGGACACCTTCGAGGAGAACATCATGGGCAGCAAGACTCGGCTGGACAGCATCCTGGTGCTGGGCGCAGGCAAGATCGGCAGCACGGTGGCGGACATGCTGGCGCAGCACCACCGCCACCTGCACATCACCCTGGCCGACCAGCATCCCGCTGCGGCCGACGAGGCCGACCGCCAGGTGCGCCGCACCATCCTCGACGCCGCCCGTTCCGACGACCTGTGCACGGCCCTGACCGCACACGACGCGGTCATCAACTGCCTGCCCTACTTCATGGCCGAGCCCGTGGCCGCCATGGCCACTACCTGCGGCACGCATTACTTCGACCTGACCGAGGACGTCGCCGCCACCGAGGCCATCCGCCGCATGGCCGCCAACGCCAGCGCGGTGCTGATGCCGCAATGTGGCCTGGCGCCCGGCGTAGTGGGCATGCTCGGCTGGGACCTGGCCGGCCGCTTCGACACGCTCTACGACCTGCGCCTGCGCGTGGGCGCCCTCACCCGCCATGCCACCAACAGCCTGCGCTACAACTTCACCTGGAGCATCGACGGCGTCATCAACGAGTACTGCAATCCGGGCGACGCCATCGTCAACGGCGAGCGGGTGAAGGTGCAGCCGCTGGAAGGCCACGAGACCTTCACGCTCGACGCCGAGGCCTTCGAGGCCTTCAACACCGCCGGTGGCCTGGGCACCCTGTGCGAAAGCCTGCAAGGCCGCGTGCGAAACCTCGACTACAAGTCCATCCGCTACCCCGGCCACCGCGAGGCGATGAACTTCCTCCTGCACGACCTGCGCCTGGTCGAGCGGCGCGACCTGCTGCGCCAGGTGCTGGAGCACGCGGTGCCGCACAGCCGCGACGACGTGGTGATCCTCTTTGCCGCCGCCAGCGGACTGCGCCAGGGCCGCTTCGAGCAGGAAACCTGCCTCGCCCGCATCTACGGCGCCCCTCTTCGCGGCAAGGCGCGCACGGCCATCGAGCTGAGCACGGCCGCCGGTGTGGTGGGCGTGCTGGAACTGCTGATGCAGGGCAAGCTGCCGGCCCAGGGTTTCGTGCGGCAGGAGCAGGTGGCGCTGCAGGATTTCCTCGGCACGCGCGTCGGGCACCACTATGCTCAGCTCGTCGGCCGCGCGCCGGCGCCCGCCGAGCGCGAAGCCGAGCCCGCATGAGCCGATCAACGAACCGGAGCCCGATCCATGACCGATGCGCTGAGCCATCTCTTCGAACGCTGCGGCATCACGCCCGGCGAACGCCAGGGCGGGACGCTGCATGTGCGCTCGCCCATCGACGGCGCCGCGCTGGCTCGACTTCACGAATCGACCGCGCCCGAGGTCGATGGCATGGTGGCGGAGGCGCAGGCCGCCTTCCGAGCCTGGCGCAGCGTGCCCGCGCCCGTGCGCGGCGAGCTGGTGCGGCTGTGGGGCGAGGAGCTGCGCGCGGTCAAGGCGCACATCGGCCATGTGGTGTCGCTGGAGGCGGGCAAGATCGCGCAGGAGGGCCTGGGCGAGGTGCAGGAATGCGTGGACATCTGCGACTTCGCGCTGGGCCTGTCGCGCCAGCTGTATGGCCGCACCATCGTGTCGGAGCGGCCGGGCCACCGCATGATGGAGCAGTACCACCCGCTGGGGCCGGTCGCCGTCATCACGGCCTTCAACTTCCCGAGCGCGGTGTTCGCGTGGAACGCGGCGCTGGCGCTGGTGTGCGGAGACCCGGTGATCTTCAAGCCCTCGGAGAAGGCGCCGCTGTCGGGCCTGGCCACCTTCCGCGCCCTGGAGCGCGCCATCGCCCGCTTCGGCGACAAGGCGCCGCAGGGCCTGGCGCAGATCGCCATCGGCCGGGCCGACGTGGCCCAGGCGCTGGTCGAGCATCCCGGCATCGCGCTGGTATCGGCCACCGGCTCCACCCGCATGGGCCGCTCGGTGGGGCCGAAGGTGGCGCAGCGCTTCGGCCGGCGCATCCTGGAGCTGGGCGGCAACAACGCGATGATCGTGACACCGGCCGCCGACCTCGACATGGCCCTGCGCGCCATCCTCTTCGGTGCGGTGGCCACTGCGGGCCAGCGCTGCACCACGCTGCGCCGGCTCATCGTGCATCGCAGCGTCAAGGACGAACTGCTGGCGCGGCTGGTGAAGACCTACGCAAGCCTTCGCATCGGCGACCCGCTGGCCGAAGGCACGCTGGTGGGCCCGCTCATCGACGAGGCCGCCTTCGAGGCGATGCAGTCGGCGATGCGCTCGGCCGGCGAGCAAGGCGGTCGCCTGCTCGTCGGCGGGGAGCGCGTGCTGGCGGACCGCCATCCGCAGGCCTGGTACGTCCAGCCCGCCATCGTCGAGATGCCGGCGCAGACCGAGGTGGTGCGGCAAGAGACCTTCGCGCCGCTGCTCTACGTGCTCGGCTACGACACGCTCGAGCAGGCCATCGAGATGCACAACGACGTGCCGCAGGGCCTGTCGTCCTGCATCTTCTCCAGCGACGTGCGCGAGGTGGAGCTGTTCCTCTCGGCGGCGGGATCGGACTGCGGCATCGCCAACGTCAACATCGGCCCCAACGGCGCGGAGATCGGCGGGGCCTTCGGCGGCGAGAAGGAAACCGGCGGCGACCGCGAGAGCGGCTCCGACGCCTGGAAGCAGTACATGCGGCGCAGCACCAACACCATCAACTACTCGCGCGAGCTGCCGCTGGCGCAGGGCATTCAGTTCGGCTGAATCAGCCTCGGCGCGCCTCCATCGGCGTGACGTGCAGGTACAGCGACTGCCCGCCGCGCACGATGCGCAGCACGCACAGCTTGCCGATGCGCGATTCGTCCAACAGGCGGTGCAGGTCGTCCACGGTGCGGGCCGGCGCACCGTCGATGCCGACGATCAGGTCGTCGCTCTTCAGCCCCGCCGTGGCCGCGGGCGACCCGGGCTGCACCTCGGACACGCGCACGCAGCTTTCCTGCAAGTCCACGCTCAGCATCCGCGCGGCGCGGCGCGACAGCGGCACGGTGGAGCCCGACAGCCCGATGTAGGCGCGCCGCACCCGCCCGTGGGCGAAGAGCTGCGGCAGCACCCACTGCGCCGAATTCACCGCCACCGCGAAGCAGATCGCCTGCGCGCCCGGGATGATCGCGGTGTTCACCCCGATCACCCGCCCACGGCTGTCCAGCAGCGGCCCGCCGGAATTGCCCGGGTTCAGCGCTGCATCGGTCTGGATCACGTTGTCGATCATCCGCCCCGACTTCGCGCGCAGCGAGCGGCCCAGCGCCGAGACGATGCCGCTGGTCACCGTGTGGCTGAAGCCCAGCGGGTTGCCGATGGCGATGGCGATCTGCCCGACGCGCAGCTTCGACGAATCGCCCAGTTCCAGGTGCGGCAGCGCGCGGCTGGCGCCGATGCGCAGCACCGCGAGGTCGGTATCGGGATCCTCGCCCAAGAGGTGCGCCTCGCTGCGCGTGCCGTCGGGGCGCATCACTTCCAGCCGCGCGGCGCCATGCACCACGTGGCTGTTGGTCAGCAGGTAGCCGTCGGGGGTGAAGAGGAAGCCCGAGCCGGTGCCGCCGTGCCCCTTGCCCGGCGCCGCGTGGGCCGCGATGGCCACCACCGCGTCGCGCACACGCTCCACGGTGCCGGCCACGGTTTCGGAATAGGCGTCCAGCAGCTCGGCGTCGGTGCCGTTGGACGGCGGCTCGATGAAGGAAGGTCGATCGCCCATGCGGCTGCAGGTGGCGGCAGCCGGGCCGATTGCAAGGGCCAGCCTCAGGCCAGCATCTCGTCCACGATCAGCGACCAGTGCTTCTGGTCCACCGGCGTGATCGACAGGCGGTTGCCTCGCCGCAGCACGACCATGTCGGCCAGCTCGGCCGTGGCGCGCATCTCGGGCAGCGACAGCAGGCGCGTCTTGCGCAGCGCCTGCACGTCCAGCAGCAGCCAGCGGGGCGACTCCGCATTGGATTCGGCGTCGTAGTAGGCCGACTTGGGATCGAACTGCGTGGGGTCAGGCCGGGTGCCCGAGGCGACGCGGGCCACGCCCACCACGCCGGGCTCGGGGCAGCTGGAGTGGTAGAAGAGCACGCCGTCGCCCACCTGCATCTTGTCGCGCATGAAGTTGCGCGCCTGGTAGCTGCGCACGCCCGTCCAGGGCACGGTGGCATCGGGGGCGGCCAGGGCGTCGTCGATCGAGCAGTCGTCGGGCTCGGACTTCATCAGCCAGTACTGGGTCATCGCTTGTCTCCGCGTCGTGGGGCCGCAAAGCGTAGCAGGAGCGCGCCGCTGCCGCGCGGCATCCGCGAGCGGATAAGATTCCGCCCTTCCCGAATTTCGCATGTCCACCGCACGCCGCCCTCACCGCCCAGCGCTGCCACGCCCCGTCGCGTGGCTGCTGCTGTGGATCGCGCTGCTGCTGCCGGTGGCGCAGGCGGCGGCCGCCTGCCACGTCTACTCGCACACCGCCGAGCTGGCCGCGGGCGCCATCGACCTCGACAAGAGCAAGCACTCGGCCGGCGCCTCGCACTGCGACCTGTGCCTTGCCGGCAGCGTGGTCCACGGCGGCGGCCTGCCGTCCGCGGAACTGCTGCCCGCCCTTCCCCATCTTCACCACGCGGCGCCCGCCGCCGCCTTCGAATCGCCCTGGACGCCGCCGCTGCTGCTGGCCTACCAGGGCCGTGCCCCGCCCATCGCCCTGTCTTGACGCTGCCTTTGCGCGCCCGTGCCGCCTTTCTCTTGCGGCGCACGGGTGCGTTTCCAGACGTGCTTGCCAGGAGCGATATCCATGCACAAAAAACTGATCCCCGCGGGGAGCCTTGCGCTCGCCCTTTCCCTGCCGGCCGGCGCACAGACCGCCGCGGCTCCCACCTCTGCCGATCTCGACGCCATGCGCAAGGAGATCGGCGCCATGCGCGCCGACTACGAATCGCGCATCCAGGCGCTTGAAAAGCGCGTGAAGGATGCCGAGGCCACGGCGGCCAAGGCGCAGTGGTCGCCGCCGCCGACGGCCGCCGCCCCGGCGACGGCCCTGCCGGCACCTGCGGCAATTCCGCCCGCACCCGCGCTGGCCAGCGCGCCCGTCCCGACGCAGGGCGGCGGCGCGGCCAACGGCTTCAACCCGGCCGTCTCGCTGATCCTCTCGGGCGGCTACGTGAACACCTCTCAGGACCCGGCCAACTACGGCATCAGCGGTTTCGCCCGCACGCCGGACGCCGAGCAGGGCCCGGGCACGCGCAGCTTCAGCCTGGGCGAGACCGAGCTGAGCTTCTCGGCCAGCATCGACCCCTACTTCCGCGGCGCCGCCACCCTGGCCGTCACGCCGGAGAACGAGGTCGAGGTGGAGGAAGCCTTCGTCGAGACCACCGCGCTGGGCAACGGCCTCACGCTCAAGGGCGGCCGCTTCTTCTCCAACATCGGCTACCTCAACCCGCAGCACGCGCACGTGTGGGACTTCGTCGACGCGCCACTGGCCTACCAGGCCATGCTGGGCAACCAGTACGGCAACGACGGCCTGCAGCTCAAGTGGGTGGCGCCCATCGACCAGTACCTGGAGTTCAACGCCGAGGTCGGCCGCGGCGCGAGCTTCCCGGGCAGCGAGAGCGGCAAGAACGGCAACGGCATGTACAGCGTGGGCGTCCACACCGGCGGCGACGTCGGCGTGAGCAACAGCTGGCGCGCAGGCGTGTCGATGCTGGGCACCAAGGCCAGCGACCAGGCCCTGCTGATGAGCGACGGCGCCGGCGGCGAATTCACCAACGCCTTCACCGGCAAGTCGCGCGTGTACGTGCTGGACGGCGTCTGGAAGTGGGCGCCGAACGGAAACGCCACCCGCACCAACTTCAAGCTGCAGGGAGAGTACCTGCGCGCCGAGCGCGACGGCGACCTGGTGGTGGACAGCACCGGCGCGGCCCTTCCGGGCAGCTACACCGACGCGACCACGGGCTGGTACCTGCAGGGCATCTACCAGTTCATGCCGCGCTGGCGCGTGGGCCTGCGCACCGAGCGGCTGGACCCGGGCTCGCCCATCTTCTCCGGCGGCAACGAGCTGGTGGCCAACGACGGCTACAACCCGACCAAGAACTCGCTGATGCTGGAGTACGCGCCCAGCGAGTTCTCGCGCATCCGCCTGCAGTACGCACGCGACCGCGCACGCGAAGGCCAGCCCGACAACCAGATCTGGGTGCAGTACCAGATGAGCCTGGGCGCGCACGGCGCGCACGGCTTCTGATCCCGTCGAAACCCGAGAGAGAAAGAGAGGAACGCACATGAAGCTCCATCGCTTTTCATCCTGGCTGGCGGCACCGCTCCTGTCGCTGCTGCTGGCCGCGCCGGCGGGCGCCGCGCTGCGCGTGTTCGCCTGCGAACCCGAGTGGGGCGCGCTCGCGCAGGAGCTGGGCGGCAGCCTGGTCGACGTGACGGTGGCCACCACCGCGCTGCAGGACCCGCACCAGATCCAGGCCAAGCCCAGCCTCATCGCCCGCACGCGCAACGCCGACATCGTGGTGTGCACCGGCGCCGAGCTGGAGATCGGCTGGCTGCCGCAGCTGCTGCAGCAGTCGGGCAACCCCAAGGTACAGCCGGGCCAGCCCGGCAACTTCGCCGCGGCCGACTTCGTCACCAAGCTCGAGGTGCCCACGCAGCTGGATCGCGCGCAGGGCGACGTGCATGCCGCGGGCAATCCGCACATCCAGACCGACCCGCGCAACATCGCCCGCGTGGCCGCCGCGCTGGGGCCGCGTCTCGCGCAACTCGACCCGGCCAACGCCGCCGAGTACGCGAAGCTGCAGGCCGACTTCGGCAGGCGCTGGCAGGAGGCCTCGGCCCGCTGGGACGCCAAGGCCGCGCCGCTCAAGGGCAGCGCGGTGGTGTCGCAACACAAGGGCTTCGCCTACCTGTACGACTGGCTGGGCCTGAAGGAAGTGGCGGTGCTGGAGCCCAAGCCCGGCATCGAGCCCACGGTGTCGCACCTGCAGGGCGTGCAGGCTGCATTGAAGAGCAACCCGGCGCGCATGGTGATCTACGCGGCCTACCAGGACCCGCGGCCGTCCGAGTGGCTCAGCAAGAACGCGGGCATCCCGGCGGTGAAGCTGCCCTTCACCGTGGGTGGCAGCGACGCGGCGAAGAACCTCTTCGGCCTCTTCGACGACACGCTGGACCGGCTGCTGGCCGCGGCCAAGCCATGAACTGGCACGCTCTGGACCTCGGCATCCTGGGCCCCGCCATGCTGGCGGGGCTGCTGGTGCTGGCCACCCACGTGCCGCTGGGCGCGCAGGTGCTCGAGCGCGGCATCGTGTTCATCGACCTGGCGATCGCGCAGATCGCCGGCCTGGGCGTGATCGCGGCCGATGCCCTGGGCGTGGAGCATGGCGGCGTGGCGGTGCAGTTCGCGGCCGTGGGCGCGGCCCTGGCCGGCGCCTGGCTGCTGACCTGGACCGAGAAGCGCGCCGCCCAGCAGCAGGAAGCGCTGATCGGCGTGCTCTTCGTGCTGGCCGCCTGCGCCGGCATCCTGATGCTGGCGGGCAACCCGCACGGCGGCGAGCACCTGAAGGACCTGCTGGTCGGGCAGATCCTGTGGGTGGACGGCACGCACCTCGCCTGGCTCGCCGTGGTGTCCGCGCTGCTGCTGGTGGTGATGCGCCTGGGCTGGGCCGCGCGCCTCGGGCGCTTCGGCTTCTACGGCGTGTTCGCGGTGGCGGTGACCGCGTCGGTGCAGCTGGTGGGCGTGTACCTGGTGTTCTCCAGCCTCATCATCCCGGCGCTGGCGACGCGCGGCCTGCCCTCGGGCTGGCGGCGCAACGTGATCGCCTACGGCGTAGGCGCGCTGGGCTACGCGCTGGGCCTGGCGCTGTCGGCGCTGCTGGACATGCCATCGGGCGCGATGATCGTGTGGACGCTGGCCGCCATCGCCGTGGCGGCCGCCAGCGTGCTGCCGCGCCGCGCGCCGCAGGGCGCCGGCGGGCATTGAGCGGGCGCTACTTCGGCGCCATCGTGGTCAGCAGCGCCACGCTCATTGCCTCGACGCTGGTCTTGATGGACGGCTCCGGCACCGGCGCGAAGAAGGGCGAGTGATTGAAGGGGACGGGCTTGCCGCCCGGCTTGGCGGCATCGGCCCAGTCCTGCGGCGCCACGGTGCCGACGAAGAACATCATGCCGGGCACGCCGGCGTTGAGGAATTCCGAGAAGTCCTCGCTGGCGGTGATGGGTGGCACCTCGGTCACGTTCTTGTCGCCCAGCGCCGCCTTGAGCGCGGCGGCGGTGCGGTTGACCACCTGCGCGTCGTTGACGATCGCAGCACCGCCCGCATCGAGCGCCACCGTGGGCTCGGGCGCGCCCGCCATCGCGGCGGACGCCAGCGCCGTGCGGCGCACGCCGGCCAGCAGCTTCTCGCGCACCTCGGGCTTGTAGGAGCGGATGGTGCCGCGCAGCACCACCGTATCGGGAATGATGTTGCCCACCGTGCCGCCCTGGATGGCACCCACCGTGACCACGCCGAACTCGGCCGGGTCCTTCTCGCGGCTCACCACCGTCTGCACGTCGCTGATGAAGTGCGCGGCGATGGTGATGGGGTCGATGGTCTTGTCCGGCGCCGAGCCGTGGCCGCCGCGGCCCTTGAAGGTGATCTCCAGGCCGTCGGAGTTGGAGGTGGTCGGGCCGGCGCGGTAGCCCACCGTGTTGTAGGGCGCGGGCGAGGTGTGCAGCGCGAAGGCGTAGTCGGGCTTGCCGAAGCGCTTGAAGAAGCCGTCGTTGATCATCGCCTTGGCGCCCGAGACCAGCTCCTCGGCCGGCTGGCCGACGAACATCAGCGTGCCCTTCCACTGGTCCTTCATCGCCAGCATCGTGCGCGCGGTGCCGACCCAGGCCGCCATGTGCACGTCATGGCCGCAGCTGTGGGCCACGAAGGTCTCGCGGCCGTTGGACGTGGCCTTGGCCTTGCTCGCGTACGGCAGCCCGGTCTTCTCCTCCATGGGCAGCGCGTCCAGCTCGGTGCGCACCAGCACCGTCGGCCCGGCGCCGTTCTTGTAGATGGCCACCACGCCCGTGCCGCCAACCTTCTCGGTCACCTCGAAGCCGAGCTTCTTCATCTCCTCGGCCATCCTGGCGGCCGTGCGCACTTCCTGGAAGCCGATCTCCGGATGCGCATGCAGGTCCTTGTAGAGCGACTCCAGCGACGGGTACATGCCCGAGACGATCGGCGCCACCTGGGCATGCAGGGGCGAGCCCTGGGCGGCCGCCATGGATGCGAGGCCCAGCACGGCGCAGGCCACGGCGCAGCGGCGGAAGAAAAGAGAATCCAAAAGCATTCCAGGTGTCCTTCTTGGTGTGTTGCGAATGAATGGAGCGGCTAAGGTAGCAGGCTCCGTGCCGGCGTGCTGTCCCACGCGGGCCAGTTGTGTGACGAGGTGAAAATGTCCGGCATGCAACGCGCCCTTCCCTTGTCCGCACTCGCCGCCGCCCTGCTGCTGGCGGGCTGCGCGACCCAGTCGCCTCCCTTGCCTTCGCCATCGCCCGCGCCCGCGCCCGCGCCGGCGCCTTCCGCCAGCACACCGGCGCCTGCGGCGGCGGACGCCGAGCTGCAGCAGCGCTTCGCCCAATGGCTCGCGGGCTTCAAGGATTCGGCTCGCGCCGCAGGCATCAACGACACCACCCTGCGCACGCTCGATGGCGCGCAGTACCTGCCCCGCATCGTGGAGCTCGACCGCGCCCAGCCGGAATTCACGCGCCCGCCCTGGCAGTACCTGGACAACACCGTCTCGCCACAGCGCGTGGCGCAGGGCCAGGAGATGCTGCAGCAATGGCGCGCACCGCTCGACGCCGCCGCCGCGCGCTACGGCGTGCCGCCCGAGATCGTGGTGGCTATCTGGGGCATGGAGAGCAACTACGGCGGCAACTACGGCAACACGCCCACGCTGAGCGCGCTGGCCACGCTGGGCTTCGACGGCCGGCGCGAAGCCTGGGCGCGCGGCGAGCTGCTGGCGGCGCTGAAGATCATCCAGGCCGGCGACATCGATGCCGCCCACATGATCGGCTCGTGGGCCGGCGCGATGGGGCAGACGCAGTTCATGCCCTCCGCCTTCGCAAACTACGCAGTGGATGGAGACGGCGACGGCCGCCGCGACATCTGGGGCAGCATGCCCGACGTGATCGCCTCCACCGCCAACTTCCTCGCGCGCTCGGGGTGGCAGGCGGGCCAGGCCTGGGGCGCCGAAGTGCAGCTGCCGCAGGGCTTCGACTACGGCCGTGCGGACCCGGGCGTGCGCCAGGCCAGCGCGCAGTGGCAGGCCGAAGGCGTGACTGGCCTGGGCGGGCAGCCGCTGCCCGCGATGCCCGACGCCTCCATCTTCCTGCCGGCCGGCGCGCGCGGGCCGGCCTTCGTGATCGGGCCCAACTTCCGCGCCATCCTTCGCTACAACAACTCGACCAATTACGCGCTGGCCGTGGGGCTGCTCGCGCAGCGGATCGCCGGCGGCCCCGGCGTGCAGGCGGCCTGGCCGCGCGACGTCCTGCCGCTGTCGCGCACGCAGGTGCGCGAGCTGCAGGAGGGGCTGAACGCAGGCGGCTTCGACGCCGGCACGGCCGACGGCGTCATGGGCCCGGCCACGCGTTCCGCCGTGCGCCGCTTCCAGCAGCGCCTGGGCCTGCCGGCCGACGGCTACCCGACGCTGGAACTGCTGGACCGGCTGCGCGCGCCCTGAGGCTGTGCTAAGTTTCGCGGCCCCTTCCCTTGGAGCCGACCGCATGTCCTCTCCCACCGAGCACCCCCTGCAGGTCTACGCCCGGGCCTGGGCCGCAGGCGATCTGCGAACCATGTTCGCGATGTACCACGACGAGGTCGTGTTCCGATACTTCGGCACGCATCCGCTCGCCGGCGTGCACCGCGGCAAGGCGGCTGCCACGACGGCCATGAAGGACTTCAGCCTGCGCACGCAGCGCCAGTTGGTCCGGCTGGTGGAGGTGATGGTTGGCGACGGCTGCGGCGTCATCGTCTCGCGTGAGTCTTTCGCTCAGGGCGACACGCGCGTGGAGATGGAACGCGTGCTGCGCTACCGCCTGGACGGCGGCAAGATCATCGAATGCCGGGTCTACGACGAGGACCAGCGCCTCGTCGACTCGCTGGTGGTGGCACAGGCGCTGCCGCCTACTCCTTGACCGAGCCGGTCAGCCCCGAGACGTAGTACTCCACGAAGAAGGAGTACACGAAGGCCACCGGCAGCGAGCCCATCAGCGCGCCCGCCATGAGGGGGCCCCAGTGGTAGACGTCGCCTTCCACCAGCTCGGTCACCACGCCCACCGGCACCGTCTTGTTCTCCGACGACGAGATGAAGGTGAGCGCGTAGATGAACTCGTTCCACGACAGCGTGAAGGCGAAGATGCCCGCAGAGATCAGCCCCGGCACCGCCAGCGGCAGGATGATCTTGATGAGGATCTGCCAGCGCGTGGCACCGTCGATGAGCGCGCACTCTTCCAGCTCGAAGGGAATGGAGCGGAAGTAGCTCATCAGCAGCCACGTCGCGAAGGGGATGAGGAAGGTCGGGTAGGTGAGGATCAGCGCCCAGCGCGAATCGAACAGCCCCAGCTTCACCACGATGGCCGCCAGCGGGATGAACAGGATCGAGGGCGGCACCAGGTAGGCCAGGAAGATCGCCCCGCCCGAGGGCTTGGCGCCGGAAAAGCGCAGCCGCTCGATCGCGTAGGCGGCCAGCACCGAGCAGGCCAGCGAGAGGAAGGTGGAGACCACCGACACCACGATGGTGTTCCACAGCCACGAGGGGTACTCGGTGTGGAAGAACAGCTTCTCGAAGTGCGCCAGTGTGGGCTGGATGATCCAGAAGGGATTGCCCTCGCGCGACAGCAGTTCCGCATCGGGCTTGAGCGAGGTGGCGCCCATCCAGTAGAACGGGAACAGCAGCACGAAGATGAAGATGCCCAGCGGGATGTACAGCGTCACCCAGCGCCGCGGCATGGACACGAGGTAGTCCATGCCCTGCGACTCGTCGCGGCTGGCACGCGAGGAAGGCTTGCTTTCGTCGTCGCTCATGCTTACTTGTCCCCGCCTTGCTGCCACGCCCGGCGCTGCAGGCCGAAGTAGCTGAACATGATCGCCGCGAGCAGGAAGGGCACCATCATGGTGGCGATGGCCGCGCCTTCTGCCAGCGCCCCGCCCGGGATCGCGCGCTGGAAGGCCAGCGTGGCCATCAGGTGCGTGGCATTGAGCGGTCCGCCGCGCGTGAGCACGTAGATCAGCTGGAAGTCGGTGAAGGTGAACAGCACCGAGAAGGTCATCACCACCGCGATGATGGGCGACAGCAGCGGCAGCGTGATGTGCCGGAACTGCTGCCAGGGCGTGGCGCCGTCGATGGCCGAGGCTTCGTAGTAGCTCGGCGAGATGGTCTGCAGCCCGGCCAGCAGCGAGATCGCCACGAAGGGAATGCCGCGCCAGGTGTTGGCCGCGATGGTTGACAGTCGGGCGTTCCACGGATCGCCCAGGAAATCGATGTAGTGGTCGATGAGCCCCATGCGGGTCAGCGCCCAGCTGATGATGGAGAACTGCGCATCGAAGATCCACCAGAAGGCGATGGCCGACAGCGCAGTCGGCACGATCCAGGGCAGCAGCACCACAGCGCGGAAGAAGCTCTGGAAGGGCAGGCGCTTGTTGAGCATCAGCGCCAGCCACAGCCCCAGCACGAACTTGAGCACGCTGGCCACCGCCGTGTAGAAGAGCGTGTTGAACAGCGCGAGCAGCGTCACGCTGTCGCCCATCAGGAACTCGAAGTTCTCCAGCCCGACCCACTCGCCGGCGCGCCCCACCTTGGCATCGGTGAAGCCCAGCCACACGCCCAGCCCCAGCGGGTAGGTCAGGAAGAGCAGCAGCAGCACGGCCGCCGGCAGCATGAAGCTCCAGCCCAGCGCGTTGCGGCTGTTCTGCCAGCGCTGCAGCAGGCCGGGCCGCGGCCGCTCCTGCGCCGCGGGCATGCCGGCCCCAGCGGTGGCCGTTGCGGAGAGCCTCGGATCTGCTGCCATGCGGTGCTCAGACCTTGTAGTAGCGCTCGGCGCGTTTTTGCGCGCGCTCCATCGCCTCCTGCGGCGTCTTGGAGCCGCTGATGGCCTCGGCCACCATGTTGGCGACGATGAAGTCGGCGCCGGCGCCGGCCGAGGCGTAGCCCAGCTTGCCCTCGTAGCCGGTGGGGCGCATGTTCTTCACCGCGTCGCGGTAGGCCGTGTTCTTCGGGTCGGAAGTCCAGATCGAGCAGCTCTCGTAGGCGGCCAGCGGCTGCGCGATGTAGCCGGAGGCGCCGATCAGCCAGTTGTCGAACTGCTCGCGCTCCATCATGAAGCGCAGGAACTCCTTGGCCGCGTTCGGGTACTTGGTGTACTTCATCACCATCTGGTTGAAGAACAGGTGCGACTCGGTCGGCACGCCCACCGGGCCGACCGGGAAGTTGGCGTGGAAGATGTCGTCGGCCATGGCCTTGACCTTCGGGTCCGGCGAGTTCTTCGCCGCCACATAGATCGAGATGCCGTTGTTGGTGACCGAGATCTGGCCGTCCAGGAAGGCCTTGTTGTTGTTCGGGTCCAGCCACGACAGGGTGCCGGGCGCGAAGTTGGGATACAGCTCCTTGCCGTACTCCAGCGCCTTGAGCGTCTCGGGGCTGTTGATGACCACCTTGTTGCTCTTGTCCACCAGCTTGCCGCCGTGCGACCACATCAGCCAGTTGGTCCACAGGCTGTCGCCGGTGGCGTTGCCCAGCGCGTAGCCGCCGGGCGTGCCCTTCTCCTTCAATGCCTTGTGCAGCGCCAGGAAGCCGGCCGTGTCCTTGGGGAATTCCTTGAAGCCGGCCGCCTCGATCTGGCTCTTGCGGTAGACGATCATCGAGCCGGCCGCGCCCAGGCCCAGGCCGAGCCAGCGCTTGCCGTCGGGGCGCAGGTACTGCTGCACCGCCGGGTACCAGCCGCCGTACTTCTTGCCCAGGTACTCGGCCAGGTCGGTCACGTCCAGCAGCTTGTCCGGGTAGAGGTTGGCGTCGTCGTTGGTCGACAGGATGATGTCCGGCCCGGCGCCCGTGTTGGCCGCCACCGCGGCCTTGGGGCGCACGTCTTCCCAGCCCTCGTTGTCCACCCGCACTTCCACGCCGGTGGCGTCCTGGAACTTCTTGACATTGACCATGTAGGCGTCGATGTCGCCCTGAACGAAGCGACTCCACCGCAGCACGCGCAGCTTGGCACCCTTCTCCGGCTTGAAGGCCAGCGTGGACTGGCCGTGCGCCGCCGTGGTGAAGACGGTGGTGCCCACCCCCAGCGATGCGGCAGCGGCCACGCCGGCCGAGCCTTCGAGGAACTTGCGGCGATTGAACTCGTTCATTCGTGTGTCTCCAGGGTTGTTGATTTCAGGAACGACGGAACAAAAAAGACGTCAGGACCGCAGCACCGCGCCGGTGCCCGCGTCGAAGAGGTGCGCCCGCTGCAGGTCGGGGCGCAGGTGGATCACGCTGCCGGGCGTGAAATCGTGGCGCTCGCGGAACACCGCCGACAGCTCTGCGCCTTCATGGCGGCAGGCCACGAAGGTGTCCATGCCGGTGGGCTCCAGCACCGCCACCTTGGCCGCAATGCCGCCCGCGTTGTCGCCCACCAGCACCAGGTGCTCGGGACGCGTGCCGTAGACGACCGGCTGGCCGTCGACGCCGCCCGCGTTGACCGGCGCATCGAGCTGCGTGCCATCCGCCAGTTCCACCCGCGCGCCGCTGCCGTCGCGGCGCAGGGTGCCGGGCAGGAAGTTCATCGCGGGCGAGCCGATGAAGCCCGCCACGAACTGGTTGGCCGGGTGGTCGTACAGCTCCAGCGGGCTGCCGGTCTGCTCGATGCGGCCGTCGCGCATCACCACGATCTTGTCGCCCATGGTCATGGCCTCGATCTGGTCGTGCGTGACGTAGATCGAGGTGGTCTTCAGGCGCTGGTGCAGCTCCTTGATCTCGCTGCGCATGGCCACGCGCAGCTTGGCGTCGAGGTTGGACAGCGGCTCGTCGAAGAGGAACACCTGCGGGTCGCGCACGATGGCCCGGCCCATGGCCACGCGCTGGCGCTGCCCGCCCGACAGTTGCCTCGGATAGCGCTCCAGCAGCGGCGACAGTGCCAGGATCTCGGCGGCGCGCTTCACCTTGGCATCGATGGTGGCCTTGTCGACCTTGGCCAGCGCCAGCGCGAAGGCCATGTTGTCGCGCACCGTCATGTGCGGGTACAGGGCGTAGTTCTGGAACACCATCGCGATGTCCCGCTCCTTGGGCGGCAGGTCGTTGACCTTGCGCTCGCCGATGAGGATCTCCCCGCCGTTGATCTCCTCCAGCCCGGCGATCATGCGCAGCAGCGTGGACTTGCCGCAGCCCGAAGGGCCCACCAGCACCGTGAAGGAGCCGTCGCGGATGTCGATATCCACGCCGTGCAATATCGCAACCTCGCCGAAGCGCTTCTTGACTGACCTGATCGTGACACTTGCCATGCAACGCAATCCCAGGGTTCGACAACAAGGAAGGAACGCTCAGGATTGACCCACCAGGCCCACTCTCTCGCATTCGCCGCGGCGCAGTATCGACACAGCACCCCGCCCTCGCCATCAGGGCAAACCAATACGTGGCAACCCTGAGAGAATTTGTATGATGACCGGATAACCGTGCTGCACGCGTCCAAATCCCCTCCCGCCCCCGCCCGACCGGCCGAGCCCCTGCGCCAGCCGGCCGACCGCCTGTCCGACCGGCTGGCGGCGCGCCTGGCTGCGCTCATCGAGTCCGGCAAGCTGGCGCCGGGCGACCGGCTGCCCACCGAATTGGAGCTGGCCACCACGCACGGCGTGTCGCGCACGGTGGTGCGCGAGGCGGTGCACCAGCTCAAGTCGCGCGCGCTGGTCGACTCGCGCCAGGGCTCGGGCGTCTACGTGACGCCGCGGCCGCACCACCAGCCGCTGGTCTTCGACCCCAGCGTGCTCGAATCGGTGGATGCCGTGGTGCATGTGGTGGAAGTGCGCCGCGTGCTGGAGGGCGAGATCGCCGCCCTGGCGGCCGAGCGCGCATCCCGCGCCCAGGTCGCGACCTTGCGCCGGACCCTCAAGGCCATCGACACCGCGGTCGCCCAGGGCGGTGACGGCGTTGCCGAGGACCTGGCCTTCCATCACGCCATCGGCGAGGCCACCGGCAACCCGCAGTTCAGGCTGCTGCTGGGCTTCCTGGAGCAGTACCTGCGCGAGGCCATGCGCATCACGCGCGGCAACGAGGCGCGCCGGCAGGACTTCATGGAAGAGGTGCAGCGCGAGCACCACGCCATCGTGGAGGCCATCGCCGCCCGCGACCCGATCGCCGCGCGCCAGCACGCGCTGCACCACATCGCCCGCGGCCGCCAGCGCCTGGCCGAGGGCGGCGTGCTTCCCATCCCGCACAAGGCGAACAAGACACCCAAGGAGAAACGATGAAACTGATGATCACCGGAGGCGGCGGCTTCCTCGGTGCGCGGCTGGCGCGCACCCTGCTCGCGCGCGGCGAGCTGGCCGGCCGAAGGATCGAGCGCATGGTGCTGACCGACATCGCGCCGCCGCCCGCCGACCTCGCGGCCGATGCGCGCGTGGAGGCCCGCACCGGGCCGCTGCTCACGCAGACCGATGCGCTCAGGACGGAGGCCTTCGACGGCGTGTTCCACCTGGCCTCGGCCGTGTCGGGCGAATGCGAGGCCGACTTCCAGCTGGGCATGACTTCCAACCTGGACAGCACACGCGCCCTGCTGGACGCGCTGCGCGCCCGCACCCAGGCCGGCGGCAGCCCGACGCGCCTGGTGTTCTCCAGCTCGGTCGCCGTGTTCGGTCCCGACCCGGCCGTGCCCTTCCCCGGCATCGTGGCGGATGACACGCTGCCCACGCCGCAGACTTCCTACGGCACGCAGAAGCTGATCTGCGAGCATCTCATCGCCGACTACACCCGCAAGGGCTTCATCGACGGCCGCGCCGCGCGGCTGATGACCGTGACGGTGCGCCCGGGCCGGCCCAACGGCGCCGCCTCCTCCTTCTTCAGCGGCATCATCCGCGAGCCGCTGGCGGGCGTGGAAGCCATCTGTCCGGTGTCGCCGGACGTGTCGCATCCCATGTCCTCGCCCAGCCACACGGTCGATGGCCTCATCAAGGTCTTCGAGGCCAGCCGCGACGCCTTCTGCGGCCGCACCGCGCTGAACCTGCCCGGCCTGAACGTGCGCGTGGCCGACATGCTCGACGCGCTGGAGGAAGTGGCCGGCCCCGCGGTGCGCGCCCGCGTGCGCTTCGAGCGCGACGAGCGCATCGCCGGCATCGTGGCCAACTGGCCCACGGGCTCCACTGCGGCGCGGGCCGCGCGCCTGGGCCTGCATCCGCACAAGAACTTCGCCGAGATCATCCGCCAGTACATCGACGATTGCCGCCAAGCCCCCAACGCAGAACAAACCTTGAAGGGACTCGCCTGAACATGCCCACGCCTGAAAACCAAGCCGCGCCGAAGAAGGCACGCAAGAAGCACAACGCCATCAACAAGAAGCACAAGCTGCGCTCGCAAGCCTGGTTCGACAACCCGTCCAACGCCGACATGACGGCGCTCTACATCGAGCGCACCATGAACTTCGGCCTGGGCCTGGAAGAACTGCAGTCGGGCCGCCCGATCATCGGCATCGCGCAGACGGGCTCGGACATCGCGCCCTGCAACCGCCACCACCTGGTGCTGGCCGAGCGCGTGCGCGAGGGCATCCGCGACGCGGGCGGCATCGCCTTCGAGTTCCCCATCCACCCGATCCAGGAAACCTGCAAGCGGCCCACCGCCTCGCTGGACCGCAACCTGCAGTACCTCTCGCTGGTCGAGATCCTGTATGGCTACCCGATCGACGGCGTGGTGCTCACCACCGGCTGCGACAAGACCACGCCGGCGCAGATCATGGCGGCCGCCACGGTCGACATTCCGGCCATCGCGCTGAACAGCGGCCCCATGCTCAACGGCTGGTACGACGGCCAGCGCACCGGCTCGGGCACCATCGTCTGGCGCGCGCGCGAGATGATGGCCGCAGGCGAGATCGGCTACGAGGGCTTCCTCAAGCTGGTCGCCTCGTCGGCCCCGTCCACGGGCCACTGCAACACCATGGGCACGGCCTCGACGATGAACTCGCTGGCCGAGGCGCTGGGCCTCACGCTGCCGGGCAGCGCCGCCATTCCGGCGCCCTACCGCGACCGCCAGGAGATGGCCTACATGACGGGCAAGCGCATCGTCGAGATGGTGCGCGAGGACCTCAAGCCTTCGCAGATCCTCACGCGCGAGGCCTTCGAGAACGCGATCATCGTGAACTCGGCCATCGGAGGCTCGACCAACGCGCCGATCCACCTGAACGCCATCGCCCGCCACATCGGCGTGAAGCTGGACAACGACGACTGGGAGAAGCTGGGCTACAAGGTGCCGCTGCTGGTCAACCTGCAGCCCGCCGGCGAGTACCTGGGCGAGGACTACTACCGCGCCGGCGGCCTGCCGGCCGTGGTGGCCGAGCTGATCGCCAAGGGCAAGATCAAGCCGGCGCTCACCGCCAACGGCAAGACGCTGATCGACAACTGCGAAGGCCACTTCTCGAGCGACCGCAAGGTCATCTGGCCCTACGCCAAGCCGATGAAGAAGGACGCGGGCTTCCTCAACTTCAAGGGCAACCTGTTCGACTCGGCGATCATGAAGACCAGCGTGATCACGCCCGAGTTCCGCCAGCGCTACCTGGAGAACCCGGCCGACCCGATGGCCTTCGAAGGCCGCGCCGTGGTGTTCGACGGCCCCGAGGACTACCACGCGCGCATCGACGACCCCAAGCTGAAGATCGACGCGCACTGCGTGCTCTTCATGCGCGGCGTCGGCCCCATCGGCTATCCCGGCGCGGCCGAGGTGGTGAACATGCGCCCGCCGGCCTACCTGATCAAGAAGGGCATCCTGGCCCTGCCCTGCATCGGCGACGGGCGGCAGTCGGGCACCTCGGGCTCGCCCTCCATCCTCAACGCCTCGCCCGAGGCGGCCACGGGCGGCGGGCTGGCGCTGATCAAGACCGGCGACCGCGTTCGCATCGACCTGAAGAAGCGCACGGCCAACATGCTGGTGGACGACGCTGAACTGGCGAAGCGCCGCGCCAGGCTGGAGGCCGACGGCGGCTACGCCTACCCGGCCAGCCAGACGCCGTGGCAGGAGATCCAGCGCAACGTCGTAGGCGAACTCAACGAGGGCATGGTGCTCAAGCCGGCGGTGAAGTACCAGCGCATCAACGAGACCAAGGGCCTGCCGCGCGACAACCACTGAAGGCTCGCGAATTGAAGAAGCAAAGGGCGCCGCGGCGCCCTTTCTTCATCGGGCAAGATCGGCGCAATGCCTGTTCTTGCCACTTCGACCTTTCTTTGCCTCGTCATGGCCGTCTCCGACGGCGACACCCTCAAGGCCCGCTGCCCCGATCCGCTTGCCGGCGGTGAAAGCCTGCAGGTCATCCGCCTCGCCGGCATCGACGCGCCGGAGCGCGACCAGCCCTACGGGTGGCGCGCGAAGAAGTCATTGAGCGAACTGACGCTGCGCAAGCCCGTGCGCCTGGTCTGCCGCGAAAAGAAGGACCGCTACGGCCGCTCGCTGTGCAATGCCTGGGTGACGCCGGCCTCCTGCACGAAGCCGGGCTGCGAGTTCACGCTGGATGCGGGCCTGGCGATGCTGACGATGGGCCTGGCCTGGTGGCCGCCGCAGTTCGCGCGGGAGCAGACGGCGCAGCAGCGGGGCCAGTACGAGTTCGCGCAGGTCGAGGCGAAGGCCAAGCGCGCGGGGCTCTGGCGCGAAGGCGGCAGCGCGGTGCCGCCCTGGCAATGGCGCCGCGAGCACCCCGGCTGGCCACATGCGCAGGCCCGCGCCGGCGGTTCGGCAGGTCAGTGATGCAGGCCGCCGCGGTGGCTGTCGCTGAAGTCGGCGCGCGGGCCGATGTAGGCGGTGACTACGGGCACCGCGTCGCCGTCGGTCCGCGCGTCGGCGCGGCGCTGCAGCGCGGCGATGCCGGCCATCATGGCCGCCGAATAGCTGGGCAGCGGACCCTGCGCGTAGTCGACCGCGCGCGGGTGCTGGTCCGGGCTTTCCTCCTTGAGCAGCATCCAGTAGTAGTGGCCTGGAATGGGCTCGTCCACCATCAGTTCAATGTCGTTCTGGCTCACGGTGCGGTTCCTTTCGCTGGCACGGGCTCCCTTGATCCCGAGAACGAATCGGCGGCGCACGCTTTCAAAAAAGCGAGACATCGCGGGACGGCGGCGGGACGAATCGTTCATGCGCCAATTGAATGGCCTTCGGGCCCGTCGCGGAAGCGAGCTATTTCACGAAGCGCCGCACTGTGCAAACGTTTGGAAACAGTCCGTGAGAAATGCACGCCGCCGGACGTGCCGGGGGGTGCAGGTCAATGCAGCTGCGCGGGCGTGGCGCCGCCGGGGTGCGCCAGCACGCGATCGATGCGGCGGCCGTCGAGCACCAGCACCTCGAAGCTCCAGCCGGCGCAGTCGATGCGGTCGCCCACCGAGGGCAATTCGCCCGACACCGCCAGCAGCAGGCCGGCGACGGTGTTGTAGCGGCCCTTGTCCTCGTCGGGCAGCGAGCGGATCGCCAGGCGCGCCCGCAGCTCCGACACCGGCATGAGGCCGTCCAGTTCCCAGGCGCCGTCGGGGCGCGGCGTGGCCCAGGCGTCGTCCTGCTGGCCGGGCTGCAGCTCGCCCGTGATGGCCTCGAGCAGGTCGCGCGGCGTCATCAGGCCCTGCACCACGCCGTACTCGTCGACCACGAACACCACGCGCCCGGCGCGGGCGCGGAACTGCTCCAGCAATTCCATGCCGGTGAGCGTCTCGGGCACGAAGGCGGCGGACTGGGCCACGGCCTCGATCGGGCCGGCATGCTCCCGCCCGAGCTGCAGCAGGCGCGCCACGCTCACCACGCCGACCACGTCGTCGAGCGAACCGCGGCACACCGGGTACCAGGAATGCACCAGGTCCAGCGCGGCGGCCTTGGCGACCTGGTCCAGCGTCTCAGCCACGGTCAGGGACGCATCCATCCACTCGATGTCGGCGCGCGGGATCATCAGCGAACTCAGGCGCCGGTCGTCCAGGTGGAAGACGTTGCGCACCATCTGGTGCTCGTGCTGCTCGATCACGCCGGCGTCCACGCCCTCCTCCAGGCTGGCGGAGATTTCCTCCTCGGTGACGGCGCGGGCGGCGTTGGCGTCGATGCGGATCAGCTTGAGCAGCGCCGAGGTGGCGCCCGCCAGCAGCAGCACGAAGGGCCGTGCCGCCTTGGCCAGCCAGCTCATGGGCCGCGAGACCCAGCGCGCCACCGGCTCCGGATAGAGCTGGCCGATGCGCTTGGGCACCAGCTCGCCCACCAGGATGGTGAAGAAGGTGATGCACACCACCACGAAGCCGGTGGAGACGATGCTGGCCGCGCCGGCGCCCATGCCGTGGCGCTGCAGGACCTCGGACAGCGGACCTGCGAAGGCGGCCTCGCCGACGATGCCGCTGAGCATGCCGATGGAGGTGATGCCGATCTGCACGGTCGACAGGAAGCGGGTCGGATCCTCCATCAGCGCCAGCGCCGACCTGGCGCCGGCGTCACCGGTTTCTGCGAGGGCTGCGAGGCGCGCGCGTCGCGCGGTCGACAGGGCCATTTCGGACATCGCGAACAACGCATTGCACGTCGTCAGCAAAGCCAGCAAGAACACGTCCATTGAAGAGGCAAGGGAGAATGGGGGAATGGCACTTTACTTGATCGGTGACGTCCAGGGCTGCGACGGCGCCTTCGAACGCCTCCTGGAAAAGATCGACTTCTCGCCCAGCCGCGATCACCTGGTGCTGCTGGGCGACCTGGTGAACCGCGGTCCCGACTCCCTCGCCGTGCTGCGCCGCGTGCGCGCCATGGGCGGCTCGGCGCAGAGCCTGCTGGGCAACCACGACCTGCACCTGCTGGGCGTGGCCCACGGCGATCGCAAGATGGGCCGCAAGGACACCCTGGCGCGCGTGCTCCTGGCGCCGGACCGCGCCGAGTTGCTGGAGTGGCTGCGCCGGCAGCACATGGCGCTGCACCGGCGCATCGGCGAGGGCGACGACCTGCTCATGGTCCACGCCGGCGTGGTGCCGCAATGGACGGTGGCAGACACACTGGAGCGCGCCGGCGAGCTCGAATCGGTGCTGCGTGCGCCGGACTACGGCGATTTCCTTCGGGTGATGTACGGCAACGAGCCCGCGCGCTGGGACGACGGCCTGGCCGGCGAGGCGCGCCTGCGCGTCATCGTCAACGCCCTCACCCGCATGCGCTTCTGCAGCGCGGACGGCAGCATGGACTTCGACACCAAGGACGCCGCCAGCGAACCGCCGCCCGGCTACATGGCGTGGTTCGACGTGCCGGGCCGCAAGACGGCCGAGGCGACGGTCGCCTTCGGCCACTGGTCGACCCTGGGCTGGAAATCGCGCCCCGACCTCATCTCGACCGACACCGGCTGCGTGTGGGGAGGAAAGCTCAGCGCCGTTCGGATCGGCGCCAGTCTGGAAGAGCGCGAACTCATCCAGGTGAAGTGCCCGCAGGCGCAGAAGCCGGGCTGATCGCGCCCGGCCCGCAGGCCGCTCAGGACGTGGTGGTCTCGGGCGCCGCCTTGAACAGCGCGGCCACCTTGCGCTTGGACTTGATATTGGCCGACACGCCGCGCGAGGGCGCGCTCTTGCCGGTCGGTTCCCAGGCGGGCGCCTTGTCGCGCTCGCCGGCCTCGTAGGGCTTGTCGAAGAAGGGATCGCGCGGCGCCGCCGAGGGGCGGTGCGGACGCTGGAAGCCGGCACGGCCGCTGCCGGGGCTGCTGCTGCGCGGCTCGCGCGGCATGTCGAGCACGTCGCGAGAATCGCCCGACTCGCCCTCGTCGCGCCAGCGGCGGCGGCCGTCGTTGATGCGGCCGCGCGGACGGTCTTCCTCGAACTCGACCGGCTCCAGTTCGATCTTCTTCTTGATCAGCTTCTCGATGTCCGCCACCAGGCGCACGTCGTTGCCGCCGGCCGCAAAGGTGACCGCCAGGCCCGAGGCGCCGGCACGGCCGGTGCGGCCGATGCGGTGCACGTAGTCCTCGGCGTTGAAGGGCACGTCGAAGTTGAAGACCGCGGGCACGTCCTTGATGTCCAGGCCGCGGGCCGCCACGTCGGTGCACACCAGCAGGTCGACCTCGCCGGCCTTGAAGGCGTTCAGGGCCTTCAGGCGCTCGTCCTGGCTCTTGTCGCCGTGCAGGGCGTTGGTCCTCAGGCCGTCGCGCTCCAGCGAGCGCGCCAGGCGTGCGCAGCCCAGCTTGCTGTTGACGAACACGAAGGCCTGCGAGATGCCGCGCTGGCGAACGATCTGCTTGAGCGCTCGGCGCTTGTCGTCGTCGGACACGCTGAAGAAGTGCTGCTCCACCGTGGAGGCCGTCTCGTTGGGACGGGCCACCTCGATGGTCACCGGGTTCTGCAGGTAGCTGCCGGCCAGGCGCTTGATCTCGGGCGAGAAGGTGGCCGAGAACAGCAAGGTGGTGCGCTGCTTGGGCAGGTAGCTCAGGATGCGCTGCAGGTCGGGCAGGAAGCCGATGTCCAGCATGCGGTCGGCCTCGTCGAGCACCACGTACTCGACCTGATTGAGCACCGCGTTCTTGGCCTCGATGTGGTCCAGCAGGCGGCCCGGCGTGGCCACCAGCACCTCGACGCCCTTCTTCAGTTCCAGCGTCTGCGGCTTCATGTCCATGCCGCCGAAGACCACGGTGCTGCGCAGCTTGGTGTACTTGGCGTACAGCTCGATCTGCTGGGCCACCTGCACCGCCAGCTCGCGCGTGGGCAGCAGCACCAGGGCGCGCACGGGGTGGCGCGCCGGCGAGGTGGAGGCGTTCTCGTGCTTGAGCATGCGCTGCAGCAGCGGCAGCGAAAAGGCGGCTGTCTTGCCGGTGCCGGTCTGGGCGGCGCCCATCACGTCCTGGCCAGTCAACACCACCGGAATGGCCTGCGCCTGGATCGGCGTCATGTTCTCGTAGCCCATGTCGGCCACGGCGCGCTTCAAAGGTTCCGCCAGCGCGAGGTCGGAATAAAGAGTACTCATGAAGCCCTCTATTGTCGCACTGCCGCATAAAGCAGGTGTGACAAGGGCCCATGGCCCTTTCTTGCTATGGTTTTAGTAGCAACGTGGCCGATTCAGAGGGATTTCGCGGAGAAAGTGTCGCAGTCCTGCACCTTGCCGCTCTTGAAGCCGGCCTGGAACCAGCGCTGGCGCTGGGCGCTGGTGCCGTGGGTGAAGCTGTCGGGCACCACCGCGCGGCCGGCCGAGCGCTGCAGGGCGTCGTCGCCGATCTTCTGGGCGGCGGTCATGGCCGACTCGATGTCGCCGGGCTCCAGCCACTTCTTGGATTCCTGCGAATGGTGCGCCCAGATGCCGGCGAAGCAGTCGGCCTGCAGCTCCACCCGCACGCTCAGCGCGTTGTTCTGGCTCTGGCTCAGGCGCCCGCGCATCTGGTCCACCTTGCCGGTGATGCCCAGCTCGTCCTGCACATGGTGGCCCACCTCATGGGCGATGACATAGGCGCGCGCAAACTCGCCCGGAGCGCCCAGCTGCCGGCTCAGGGTGTCGAAGAAGCCCAGGTCGATGTAGACCTTCTTGTCGCCGGGGCAGTAGAAGGGGCCCATGGCCGACTCGCCGGCGCCGCAGGCGGTCTGCTGGTAGCCGCGGAACAGCACCAGCCGGGTGGGCGTGTAGCTGCCGCCCGCCTGCTGGAAGACCTGCGACCACACCTGCTCGGTGTTGCGCAGCACGACCGAGACGAACTGCGCCTCGGGGTCGTTCGCAGGCGGCTTGGGCGCCGGCCCCTGCTGCTGCACCTGGGGCGCCGGCCCGCCGCCGCCGCTGAGCAGGCCCAGCACGGTGAGGGGATTGATGCCGAAGATCCAGCCCGCGATCAGCGCGACCGCGATGGTGCCGATGCCGATGCCGCGCCCGCCGATCGGGAGTCCACGTCCGCCGCCACCGCTGCCGCGGCGGTCTTCGACGTTCTCGGACTGCTCATTGCCTTCCCATCTCATGGCCTTCTCCTGGGTCTCCGCGCATGCGGGAGGAGGCCGATGGTACTGCCGCCGAACCGGCCCGCGTGTCGGACACGGACCGATCAGGCGCTACGGCGCCGCTGCCTGAGGCCGCCGGATCCCCTGGAACACATAGCGCAAGGCATCGGCCGCGGTCGACTCCCACACGGCCCACTCGTGGCGGCCGTTGACGATGCGCAGCTCGGCCGGCTGGCGATTCCTGCGCAGCAGCTCGTAGAGCTGCACGGCCTGGGCCTCGATGAAGAACTCGTCGTCGTCGCCCGAGTTGATGTAAATGGGGACCTTGATGCCCTTGCGCAGGAAGGCGTCGAACAGCACCGGGTAGTTGTAGGCCTTCCAGACCTCCGGGCTGAAGCTGCCGTCGCCGCCCTGCAGCGCGAACACGCGGGCGCTGCGGGCCGCCGAGTTCTCCGGCGGCTCGGGGTTGTACACGGCGGGGCTCAGCAGGGCCGCCGCCTGGAACTTCTCGGGGTACTTGAGCACGTAGCGCAAGGCCCCGTAGGCCCCCATCGACAGGCCGCCGATCACCCGGGCATCCCGCGTGTTGAGGGCCCGGTAGTTCTTCTCGATGACCGGGATGAGCTCCAGGAAGAAGGCGCTCTCGATCGGCTCGCGCAGGTCCACGTACCAGCTGTTGCCGGCATCGGGCATCACGATGATGGCCGGCGGGATCTCGCCCGACTCGATCAGCGCGTCGGCGGTGCGCCGGATGCGGCCGCGCAGCGTCCACTCGTTGCGGTCGGCGCCGTTGCCGTGCAGCAGGTAGAGCACCGGGTAGCGCAGCGCCCCGGCGGGGTCGTAGCCCGTGGGCAGATAGACGTTGAAGGCCCACGTGCGGCCGAGCACCGCGCTCCTGAACTCGGCGCCCTCGATGGTCCCGGCCTGCGCGGCGAGCGCCGCCATGCCCGCCAGCAGGGCCAGCAGCCAGGTGCGAAGCCGGCGCATGGCCTCAGGTCTTGGGCAGGGTGACGCCGCGCTGGCCCTGGTACTTGCCGCCGCGGTCCTTGTAGCTGGTCTCGCAGACCTCGTCGCTCTCGAAGAACAGCACCTGCGCGCAGCCCTCGCCGGCGTAGATCTTGGCAGGCAGCGGCGTGGTGTTGCTGAATTCCAGCGTCACGTAGCCTTCCCACTCGGGCTCGAAGGGCGTCACGTTGACGATGATCCCGCAGCGGGCATAGGTGCTCTTGCCCAGGCACACGGTGAGCACGTTGCGAGGGATGCGGAAGTACTCCACCGTGCGCGCCAGCGCGAAGCTGTTGGGCGGGATGATGCAGTGGTCGCCCTCCATGTCCACGAAGCTCTTCTCGTCGAAGTTCTTCGGGTCGACCACCGTGCTGTGGATGTTGGTGAAGACCTTGAACTCGGGCGCGCAGCGGATGTCGTAGCCGTAGCTCGAGGTGCCGTAGCTGATGATCTTGTGGCCGTTGGCCTCGCGGATCTGGCCCGGTTCGAAGGGCTCGATCATGCCGTTCTTCTCGGCCATGCGGCGGATCCACTTGTCGCTCTTGATGCTCATGTTGCGCGTCCTAGTCAGGGCCGCAATTCTAGGGGGAGCCCGGCGGGCGCCCCTGCCGCCGGCTCAGGCCGCCAGCGCCTGCCCGATCACCGTGCGCTCGATGAGCCGGTCGTCGCCCAGCACGATCATGGCGAAGAGCAGCTCCTCCAGGCTGTTGGCCAGCTTCGTCTTGCGCGCCAGCAGCGGCGTGGCGGCCGGGTTGAGCACCAGGAAGTCGGCCTCGCAGCCCGGCTGCAAGTTGCCCGCCACGCCGGCCAGGCCCAGGGCGCGCGCCGCGCCGCCCGTGTGGTGCCACCACAGCTGCGAGGGCGGGATGCTCAGGCCCGGCTTGGTCTGGCCCTCGCGGCCGGCGTAGTAGGCGGCCAGCATGGTCGCGAAGGGGCTGAAGCTGGTGCCGCCGCCCACGTCGCTGGCCAGGCCGTAGTGGTAGCCGATGCGGTCGGCGCCCTCGAAGTCGAAGAAGCCGCTGCCCAGGAACAGGTTGCTGGTGGGGCTGACGGCGGTGACGGCGCCGGTCTCGCGCATCAGGCGGCGGTCGTCGTCGTCGAAGTGGATGCAGTGGGCGTACACGGCGCGCTCGCGCATCAGGCCGAAGCCCAGGTACACGTCCAGGTACGAGCGTGCCTTCGGGAACAACTCGCGGGCCCACTTCACCTCGTCCTTGTTCTCCGACACATGCGAATGGATCCAGGTGTCGCCGTAGGCCTTGGCCAGCTCGCCCGCGCCGTGCAGCTGCGCATCGGTGCTGGTGGGGGCGAAGCGCGGCGTGATGGCGTAGCCGAGGCGTTCGACGCCGTGCCAGCGGCGGATCAGGGCCTCGGTGTCCAACAGGCTCTGCTCGGTGTCGTCGCGCACGCCGTCGGGCGAATGGCGGTCCTGCAGCACCTTGCCCGTGATCATGCGCAGCTGGCGGCGCTGCGCCGCCTCGAAGAAGGCGTCGACCGAGGCCGGGTGCGAGGTGGCGAAGGTCAGCGCGGTGGTCACGCCGTTGCGCATCAGCTCGTCCAGGAAGAACTCGGCCACCGCGCCGGCATGGGCCGGGTCGGCGAAGCGGCTCTCGGCCGGGAAGGTGTAGTTCTCCAGCCAGGGCAGCAGGCCGGCCGCGGGCGCGCCGATGATGTCGGTCTGCGGGTAGTGCACGTGCATGTCGATGAAGCCCGGCGCCAGGATGCGGCCCGGCAGGTGCTCCACCGGCACCTGGGCGAAGCCGGCCTTGAGCATCGACCAGGCACCCGCGGCCTGCACCACCTGGCGGCCGCGCGCATCGGGGCCGATGACCAGCAGGCCGTCCTCGTCGAACTGGGCCTGGCCGGTGGCGGGGTCGAATCGCAGCAAAGAGGCGCGCAGGGCTTTCATCGTCATGGGCGCAAAGCGTAGTTCAATGACCACGCTTTGCAATGTGAGAGGCCGTATAGCCCCCATATGCCCAGCCTGACGGACATAATTTCGCAGGATGAGAGTCCTGCTGATCGGCAACTACCCGCCGGACGACCAGAAGAGCATGCTGGCCTTCTCGGCCATGCTGGAGCGCGAACTGCCCCGCCTGGGCTGCGAGGTCCGGGTGCTGAGCCCCCAGGCCCGCGCCAACCTGCTGCCCATGCCGGCCCGGCTGCGCAAGTGGGCCGGGTACCTGGACAAGTTCGTGCTCTTCCTGCCCACGCTGGTCCGCCACGCCCGCCAGGCCGACGTGGTGCACGTCTGCGACCACTCCAACGCCATGTACATGCCCCGTCTCAAGCGGCATGCCAACCTGCTCACCTGCCATGACGTGATCGCCATCCAGGCGGCGCGCGGCATCGTGCGCGACTGGCAGGTGGGCTTCACCGGGCGCATCTTCCAGAAGCTGATCGCCGACGGCTTCGGCGATGCCGACCGCGTGGTCTGCAGCTCGGCCGCCACGCAGCGAGAGGTGCTGGGCCTCGGCCTGGCCGACCCGGGCCGCGTGCAGACGCTGCTGATCGGCCTGAACAACGAGTTCGGCCCGCTGCCCGAGGCGGTGGTGCGCGAGCGGCTCGCGCGCTACGGCCTGAAGCCCGAGGACCGCTACCTGCTGCACGTGGGCCACGAGCACGCGCGCAAGAACCGCATGGCGGTGCTCCGGAGCTTTGCCGAGCTTCAGGGCGACGCGGCCACATCGCCCGTGCAGCACCTGGTCTTCGTGGGCTCGGCGCTGACGCAGGAAATGATCGCCCTGGTCGCCGACCGGCCGGGACTGGCCGGCCGCATCCATGTGCTGCGCGACGTCTCGCACGACCAGCTGCGCGCGCTGTACTGCGGCGCCGCCGCCCTGCTCTTCCCTTCGCTGCAGGAAGGCTTCGGCTGGCCCATCATCGAGGCGCAGGCCTGCGGCTGCCCGGTGTTCACCTCGAACCTGGCGCCCATGAACGAGATCGGCTCGGCCGCCGCCGTCTATGTCGACCCGAAGGACGCGAAGGCGATCGCCGGTGCCATCCGCGAGGCGGCGCCGCGCTTCGCCCAGATGCGTGAAGGCGGCCTGGCCAACGCGGCGCACTACTCGGCCGCCCACATGGCGGCCCGCTACGTGGAGCACTACCGCGAGGTGATCGCCGCGCGCCAGCGCGCCCCCGAGGGCGCACGCGCGGCCAACCGCTGAACGGCGCGCGGGCCGGGCCTACTTGATCCGGCCCTGCACGCCCTCGACCAGCCAGTTCATCTGCAGGATCTCGGCGTCGGTGAGCGACTTGCCGGCGGCGATGCGCACCTTGCCTTCGTTGTCGCTCACGTCGGCCGCGGCGCGGAAGGGCTGCACCTTGCCGTCCGCGATGTCCTTCTGGCGCGCAAGCACCTCGACCTGCACCGGCTTGGGCACCTTGGGACCGAACTCGCCGACGCGGATCATCCCCTCCTTCACGCCGCCCCAGAGGTTGCCGCTCTTCCAGCTGCCGTCGAGCACGGCACGGGCGCGCTGCGTGTAGTAGTCGCCCCAGAGGTGCTGCACCGCGACGATCTGGGCGTCCGGCGCGACCTTGCGCATGTCCGAGTGGTAGGCGATGGCCATCTTGCCCCGCTCCTGCGCGGCGGCCATGACCGCGGTGGAGCCGGTGTGGAAGGCGATCACGTCCACGTCCTGGTTGAACAGGGTCATGGCGGCGTCGCGCTCGGCCGGCGGGTTGAACCACTCGTTGAGCCACACGACCTTGACCTGCGCCTTCGGGTCCACCGAGCGCATGCCCAGCGTGAAGGCGTTGATGCCCTGCAGCACCTCGGGGATCGGGAAGCCCGCCACGTAGCCCGCCACATGGGTCTTGCTCATGCGGCCGGCGGCGACGCCCGCCAGGTAGCGGCCCTCGTAGTAACGGGCATTGGCCGTGGCCACATTGGGCGCCTGCTTGTAGCCCGTGATGGACTCGAACTTCACGTCCGGGAAGTCGCGCGCCACCTTGAGCGTGGGCTCCATGTAGCCGAAGCTGGGCGTGAAGATCAGCTTGTGGCCCTGCTGCGCCAGGTCGCGGATCACGCGCTCGGCATCGGGGCCTTCGGCGACGTTCTCGACAAAGGTCGTCTTGACCTTGTCGCCCAGCGCGGCAGCCACGGCCTTTCGGCCCTCGTCATGCTGGTGCGTCCAGCCGGCGTCGGTGACGGGCGTGACGTAGACGAAGCCAACCTTCAGCGGATCGGCAGCCTGCGCGGTGTGGGTGGTGGAAAGAAGGAGAAAACTGGTCGCGGCCAGCGCAGACATGGCGCGGCCTACGAGGTTTTTGTACATGGTGTTCCTCTACATGGCCCCAAACAAAAGAAAAGGCGCTGCGGGGCAGCAGCGCCAGTCTTCATTTTAACCGGGGACTGGAGGTCAACCGTCCAGGTGCTCCACGAACAGCGGCACCACTTCGCGCAGGAAGTCCTGCTCCCCCATCTCGATGCTGCGCGGCTCGAGGTCGAAATGGATGAAGGTGCCGTAGGGACTGCCGTCGGCGCGCCGCAGCACGTGGCCGTAGTAGGACTCGACCAGGCCTGCATAGGGCCGGGCCAGCCTTTCGTCCGCCGAGGCATGCTCGGTCTGGAATTCGCCGTGCTCGATGGCGAAGCGGCAGAAGCTGCTCTCCAGCGGCACGGCCGACAGCCAGGTGCGGTACTCGCTGGTACGGTCGTAGGCGCACACCGCGCGCATCTCGCCGCCGTCGAGCTTGTACAGGGCGGTGAATCGGAAATCGGTCCGGTCGTTGAGCACCGCGAGTGCGGCTCGCGGACCGTGCTGGGCCAGTACGTTGCGGACGGCTTGCGCCTGCGAAGGCACGTCGAGATCGAGCATGGGGCCCTTCCTTGCGTCGAGATGGAGAAGCTTGCACTTGCCCGGCAGGACAAGCGGATCGTCGGCCCATTCTAGGAAGGCCGAATGATCCTTTTGTGAGGGCCGAAAAAACCCTTTGCCTGCTCAGGCAAAGGCCGCGAATGCCGCATCCAGCCTTTCGATGTAGGACTTCCTGCTCCGCTCGTCGATGAAGCTGGCCTCGAAGCTGTTGGCCGCCAGCTGCCATGCATGCCTCGCGTCGAGCCCCGTGGCCGCGAAGGTCTGCAGCCAGTTCTCGTTCATGTAGCCGCCGAAGTAGGCCGGGTCGTCGGAGTTGATGGTGGCGACCAGGCCCGCGTCCAGCAGGGACTTGATGTTGTGCTGCTTCAGGTCGGGGAAGACGCACAGCTTGAGGTTGGACAGCGGGCACACGGTCAGCGGCACGCGGTCCTTGGCCAGGCGCTGCATCAGGGCCGGGTCCTTGCTGCTCTGCACGCCGTGGTCGATGCGCTCGACCTTGAGCACGTCCAGCGCGCTCCAAACGTAGGCCGGCGGACCTTCCTCGCCCGCATGGGCCACCAGGTGCAGGCCCAGTTCGCGGCAGCGGGCGAACACGCGGGCGAACTTCTCCGGCGGGTGGCCGACCTCGCTCGAATCCAGGCCGACGCCGATGAACTTGTCGCGGTAGGGCAGCGCCTCCTCCAGCGTGGCGAAGGCCTCTTCCTCGCTCAGGTGGCGCAGGAAGCACAGGATCAGCGAGGCGCTCACGCCCAGCTTCGCCTTCGCATCCACGCAGGCGCGGTGCAGGCCGTCGATCACCGTCTTGACCGGCACGCCCCGCGCGGTGTGGGTCTGCGGGTCGAAGAACATCTCGGTGTGCACCACGTTGTCGGCGGCGGCGCGCTCCAGGTAGGCCCAGGCCATGTCGTAGAAGTCCTGCTCCTTGAGCAAGACGCTGGCGCCGGCGTAGTAGATGTCCAGGAAGCTCTGCAGGTTGGTGAAGGCGTAGGCCTTGCGCAGCTCTTCCACGCTGGCGTAGGGAATGCTCACGCCGTTGCGCTGCGCCAGCGCGAAGATCAGCTCGGGCTCCAGCGAGCCCTCGATGTGCATGTGCAGCTCGGCCTTGGGGATGGCGCGGATCAGTTCGGGCAGCCGCTCGGGAGCAATGTTGGGGAGGGTGGTGGTCATCAGCAGACTCCGACGGTGATGCCGAGACCCTTCAGGTATCGGCGATAGAAGGATGAGGCCTTGTCGGCCGCGGTGTGAAGTTCGGCGCGCAGGTCCAGCGGCAGGGTCTTGGGGCGCTGCGATTCGAGCACCGGCTTGTCCTGCAGGAAGATGGTGTCCTGGAAGGCCTGCAGCTCGGCCTCGCTGCGCTGCCAGTCGGCCGTGGCCAGGCGGAACCACACGGTACAGCGCTCGCCGTCGGTGGGGCAGATGAACAGCGCGATGGATTCGCGGTACCCCTCGGCGCCCACGCTCTGCGCCTCCGGGATCTTCACCAGCACGGCCGAGTAAGGCGCCGTGACCTCGTAGCTGTACTCCACATGCGCGGGCCGGGTGGAGTTGATGGTCGACTGCGGCTGCCAGGCCTTGCAGCCGGTGGCCAGGATGCCGGTGGGCGTCGCCTCGACCTTGTAGTCGTCGATGGCCGCCATCTCGCGCGCACCCAGCCAGCCCTCGTGCACGAAGCCGAAGTGCGACATGTCCAGGAAGTTCTCGACCAGGCGCGGCGCGCTGGCCTCGACCACGTAGGGCCCGCAGTTGAGCTTGCGCAGGCGATCGTCGCCTTCGGCCTCGAAGGCCGGCAGCTCGCCGGCCTCCTCGCCGTCCAGGCGCGCCCACACCAGGCCATGCGCCTCGCGCGCCGCGAAGGTCCGCGCCTTGTGCGTGGCCGGCGGCGTGAAGCCCGGCAGGGCCGGCACCTCCCTGCACTGGCCGGCCGCGTCGAAGCGCCAGCCGTGGTAGGGGCACTCCAGCCGCGTGCCGCCTTCGTCGTCCTGTGCGCACGGCAGCACCCGGCCCAGCGACAGCTTCGCACCGCGGTGCGGGCAGCGGTCCTGCCAGGCATGGACCCGGCCCTGGGCGTCGCGCCACAGCACCAGGTCCTCGCCCAGCAGGCGTACGGGGACGGGCGCCTCGGCCACGTCGGCCGCGAGCGCCACCGGATGCCAAAGCGATTTCTCGATCATGGGGATTTCTTGTACTTCAATGAAAAAAGGGTTGCCCACGCGGGCAACCCTTGGTTCGACGCAAGTTGTGCGCCGAGGAGCTTACTTCTTGTCGCCGCCCGGCACCTTGCCCTCGACGCCCTTCACGTAGAAGTTGACGCCCGAGAGGAACTTGTCGTCGGCCACGGCGCCGGCTGCCACCAGCTCCTTGCCGTCCTGGCCGACGATCGGGCCTTTCCAGATCGAGAAGCTGCCGTCCTTCAGGCCCTTCTTCACTTCCTCGACCTTGGTCTTGATCTCGGCCGGCACGTCTTCGGCGATGGACACCAGGTCGATCGCGCCTTCCTTCACGCCCCACCAGGTCTGGCCGGTGGCCCACTTGCCGTCCAGCACGTCCTGGGTGGTCTTGATGTAGTACGGAGCCCAGTTGATGGTGGCCGAGGCCAGGTGGGCCTTGGGGCCGTAGGCGGTCATGTCCGAATCCCAGCCGAAGGCGCGCTTGCCCTTTTCCTGGGCCGTCTTCAGCACGGCGGGCGAGTCGGTGTTCTGGAACAGAACGTCGGCGCCGCCGTTGATCAGGGCGGTGGCTGCCTCGGTTTCCTTGGGCGGGCTGAACCATTCGTTGACCCACACCACCTTGGTCGTGACCTTCGGGTTGACCGACTGCGCGCCCATGGTGAAGGAGTTGATGTTGCGCAGCACCTCGGGAATCGGCACCGAGCCGACCACGCCCAGCACGTTGGACTTGGTCATGCCGCCGGCGATCACGCCGGCCATGTAGGCGCCTTCGTAGGTGCGGCTGTCATAGGTGCGCATGTTCTCGGCCGTCTTGTAGCCGGTGGCATGCTCGAACTTGACGTCCTTGTTGTCGTTGGCGACCTTGAGCATCGGCTCCATGTAGCCGAAGGTGGTGCCGAAGATCAGCTTGTTGCCCTGGCCGACCATGTCGCGGAACACGCGCTCGGCGTCGGCGGCCTCGGGCACGCTCTCGACGAAGGTGGTCTTGATCTTGTCGCCGAATTCCTTCTCCAGCGCCTTGCGGGCGTTGTCATGGGCGAAGGTCCAGCCGCCATCGCCAACCGGGCCGACATAGGCGAACGCGATGTTCAGCGGGCCGGCCGCAGGCGCCGGCGCGGGCGCGGCGGCGGTGGGCGCCGGCGTGGCCGGTGCGGCTGCCGGTGCGGGCGCTTCTTCCTTCTTGCCGCAGCCGATCAGGGCCGCCGCGGCCGCTGCCGAGGCGGCAGCCAGGAGCAGGGAACGCTTGTTCAGGTCAGTCATTGTCGAGATCCTCAAAGGACAGGTTGGCGAAACAAATTGCAAACAACTGCGATTATGAGCCTGGGTAGAAGGGTTTCCCGATGGAAGCCGGCATGTTCACGCGGATGAACGCCGGGTTGCGCGAGATGATGGCCAGCACCACGATGGGCGCGATGTACTGCAGCATGCTCAGGAACTGCGAGGGCACGTTGACCCCGGTGCTCTGCAGGTGGAAGCCCAGCATCGACACGCCGCCGAAGAGGTAGGCCCCCAGCAGCACCCGCACCGGCCGCCAGGTGGCGAAGGTGGTCAGGGCCAGCGCGATCCAGCCACGGCCGGCCACCATGCCCTCCACCCACAGCGGCGTGTAGACGGTCGACAGGTAGGCGCCGGCCAGCCCGCAAAGCGCCCCGCCGGCGATCACCGCCAGGAAGCGGATGCGCCGCACCGGGTAGCCCAGCGCATGCGCCGACTCGGGCGACTCGCCCACCGAGCGCAACACCAGGCCCGAGCGGGTTCGATAGAGGAACCAGATCAGGCCGATGGTGAGCAGCACCGCGAAATAAACCATCGGGTGGTGGCGGAACAGCGCCGGGCCCACCAGCGGGATGTCCGCCAGCACCGGGATCGAGAAGGGCGTGCTTTCCGGCAGCTTGGCCTGCACGAAGCGGATGCCGGCAAAGGCCGAGAAGCCCGCGCCGAACAGGCTCAGCGCCAGCCCGGTGGCGTACTGGTTGGTGTTCAGCCAGATCACCAGCACGCCGAAGAAGGCGGCCAGCAGCGCGCCCGCGGCCATGCCGGCCAGGAAGCCCAGCCAGGTGTTGTGCGTGGTGACCACCGTGGCGAAGCCGGCGATGGCCGCGCACAGCATCATCCCTTCGGCGCCCAGGTTGACGATTCCGGCCTTCTCGTTGATGAGCAGGCCCAGCGCCGCAATGGCCAGCACGGTGCCGGCCGAGAGGGTCGAACCCAGTAGAAGTGCGTAGCTTTCCATGGCTCAGGCCTCCGTGCCGTGCGAGGTCGCCAGCGCCGCAGGCGTGGCGGTGATGGGCGTGCTCGCCTGCAGCGAGGACGTGCCGGCAGCCGGCACCTTGCGCGCCGCGCCCTTGCGCTTGATGCGGTAGGCGATGAGAGTGTCGCAGGCCAGCAGCGTGAACAGCAGCAGCCCCTGGAACACGCCGGTGAGCGACTTGGGCAGCCCCAGGCGAGACTGCGCCAGCTCCCCGCCGATGTAGAACATGCTCATCAGGATGGCCGAGAAGATCATGCCCACCGGATGCAGCCGCCCCACGAAGGCCACGATGATGGCCGCGAAGCCGTAGCCGGCCGGCACGTAGGGCGTGAGCTGGCCCAGGGGCCCGGCCACTTCCAGCGCGCCCGCCAGGCCGGCGGCGCCGCCGGAGGTCAGCAGCGCGATCCAGATCGCCCGCCGCGCCGAGAAGCCCGCATAGCGCGCCGCCGCCGGTGCCAGCCCGCCCACCTGCTGGGCGAAGCCGGCCCGCGTGCGGAACAGGAACACCCACAGCGCGCCCGCCCCGACCAGCGCGATCACCAGGCCGATGCTCACCCGCGAGCCCTTGAGCAGGCGCGGGATCTGCGTCACCGCCTCGAAGGTCTTGGTCTGCGGGAAGTTGTAGCCCGCCGGGTCCTTCCACGGCCCGTAGACCATGTAGCCCAGCAGCAGCGTGGCCACGTAGACCAGCATCAGGCTCACCAGGATCTCGCTGGCGTTGAAGCGGTCGCGAAGGAAGGCCACGATGCCCGCCCAGAACATGCCGCCCAGGATGCCCGCCAGCAGGATGGCCGCGACGATCCAGCTGCCGGTGTCCTTGTTTGCCAGCAGTGCCACGCCGCCCGCGGCGATGGCGCCGAACACGAACTGGCCCTCGGCCCCGATGTTCCACACGTTGGAGCGGAAGCACACCGCCAGCCCCAGCGCGATGATGAGCAGCGGCGTGGCCTTCACCATCAGCTCGCCGATGGCGTAGCCGCTCTTGATCGGCTCCCAGAAGAAGACCTGCAGGCCCCGCACCGGGTCCTTGCCGAGCGCGGCGAACAGGGCCACGCCGATCAGTACCGTGATGAGCAGCGCCAGGATGGGCGAGCCATAGCTCCAGAAGCGCGAGAGCTGCGGGCGCGGTTCAAGCTTAAGCATGGGCCGTCTCCTTCTGGCTGGCCGTCTTGTCCCACAGGCCGCTCATCCACTCGCCGATCTGCGCCACCGTGGCGGCAGCGCGGTCGATGGAGGGCGACATGCGGCCCTTGGCGATCACGTAGAGCCGGTCCGAGATCTCGAACAGTTCGTCCAGCTCCTCGCTGACCACCAGCACCGCGCAGCCGGCGTCGCGCAGGGCCAGGATCTCGTTGCGGATGAGCGCCGCGGCGCCCACGTCCACGCCCCAGGTGGGCTGGGAGACGACGAAGACCTTGGGCTTGGCGTCGATCTCGCGGCCCACGATGAACTTCTGCAGGTTGCCGCCCGAGAGAGAGCGCGCCGCCGAGGTCGTGCCGCCGGCCTTGACCTTGAAGCGCTCGATGATGGAGGCGGCCTGCTTGTCCAGCGCCCCGTTGCGGATCCAGCCGCCCCGCCGCACCGCCTCGCTGCGGGTGAGCAGCAGGTTGTGCGCCAGGCCCAGGCTGGGCACGGCGCCGCGGCCCAGGCGCTCTTCCGGCACGAAGTGCAGGCCCAGCGCGCGCCGCTGGCGCGGATGCATGCGCCCCGCCGGCTTGCCCAGCACCTCGACCATGCCGGGCTCGGCGCGGGTGTCCTCGCCCGAGAGCGCGTAGAGCAGCTCCTTCTGCCCGTTGCCCGAGACGCCGGCGATGCCCACCACCTCGCCGGCGCGAACGTCCAGCGCGACCTGCTCCAGGTCCACGCCGAACTGGTCCTCGCGCGGCAGGCTCAGCTGGCTCACCCGCAGCGCCACGTTGCCGGCATGCACCGGGCGGTGCGTGAGCGGCGGCGGCTCGGCGCCGATCATCAGGCGCGAGAGCGACTCGTTGCTCTCGTTCTGCGGGTTGCACACGCCGGTGACCTTGCCGCCGCGCAGCACCGTGCAGGCGCTGCACAGCTCGCGGATCTCGTGCAGCTTGTGGCTGATGTAGAGGATGCTGCAGCCCTCGGACGCCAGCTGCTTGAGCACCACGAAGAGCTTGTGCACCGCCTGCGGCGTGAGCACCGAGGTGGGCTCGTCCAGGATCAGCAGCTTGGGGTCGGTGAGCAGCGCGCGGATGATCTCCACCCGCTGCATCTCGCCCACGCTGAGCGTGTGCACCGGCCGCGAGGGCTCGATGTCCAGACCGTACTCGGCCGCCTTCTGGGTGATGCGGCGCGCCACCTCGGCCAGCGCCAGGTGCTTGTCCAGCCCCAGCCACACGTTCTCGGCCACGGTGAGCGTGTCGAACAGGCTGAAGTGCTGGAACACCATGCTGATGCCCAGCGCCCTCGCCTCCTGCGGGTTGCGGATGGACACCGCCTGCCCGTTGAAGAGAACGGTGCCCTCGTCCGGCTTCACCGAGCCGTAGATGATCTTCATCAGCGTGGACTTGCCGGCGCCGTTCTCGCCCAGCACGGCGTGGGTCTCGCCGGGCTGGACGGTCAGCGAGACATCGCTGTTGGCCACCACGGACGGGTAGCGCTTGGTGATGTTCGAAAGTTGTAGTCTGGGTACGGTCATGCGGGGTCTCCTGGAAGAAGGAGGCGGGTCCCGCTCAACCGCCGATGTAGACGAACTTGAACAGGAACACGGCCGCGATTATCCAGACCATCGCATGCACGTCCCGTGCCCGGCCGGTCGCGAGCTTGATCGCCGCGTAGGAGATGAAGCCGAAGGCCAGGCCGTTGGCGATCGAATAGGTGAAGGGCATCACCAGCGCGGTGATGACCGCGGGGATCACTTCGGTGGACTCGTTCCAGTCCAGCTCGGTCAGCTCGCGCAGCATCAGGCAGGCCACGTACAGCAGCGCCGGGGCGGTCGCGTAGGCGGGCACCGAGCCGGCCAGCGGCGAGATCACCAGGCAGGCCAGGAAGAGGATGGCCACCGTCAGGGCCGTCAGGCCGGTGCGGCCGCCGGCCTGCACGCCGGCGGCGCTCTCGACATAGGCGGTGGTGCTGGAGGTGCCCAGCAGCGAGCCGGCGAAGATGGCGCCGCTGTCGGCCAGCAGGGCCTTGTTCAGGCGGTGCATCTTGCCTTCGGTCAGCAGGCCGGCGCGCTTGGCCACGCCCATCAGCGTGCCGGTGGCGTCGAACAGCTCCACCAGGAAGAACACCAGGATCACGTTCAGGATGCCGCCCTTGAGCGCACCCATGATGTCCAGCTGCAGGAAGGTGGGCGCGATCGAGGGCGGTGCCGACACCACGCCGTTGAACTGGTTGCCGCCGAAGAAGAAGGACAGCACCGTCACCACCAGGATGCCGATCAGGATCGCGCCGGGCACGCGCAGCCGGTCCAGCGCCACGATGAGCAGGAAGCCCAGCGAGGACAGGATCACCGGCGCGGTGTGCAGGTCGCCCAGCGTGACGAAGGTGGCGGGCGAGGCGGCCACGATGCCCGCACTCTTGAGCGCGATCAGCGCCAGGAACATCCCGATGCCCACCGTGATGGCGATGCGCATCGAATGCGGGATGCCGTTGACGATCAGCTCCCGCAGCCCCGTGACGGTGACCAGCAGGAACAGGCAGCCCGAGACGAACACCGCGCCCAGCGCGGCCTGCCAGGTGAAGCCCATGTGGCCCACCACCACGAAGGCGAAGTAGGCGTTCAGGCCCATGCCGGGGGCCAGGGCGATGGGGTAGTTGGCGTACAGCGCCATGATGCCGGTGCCCAGCGCCGCGATCAGGCAGGTGGCCACGAACACGGCTTCCTTGGGCATGCCCGCCGCGCCCAGGATGCTGGGGTTGACGAAGATGATGTAGGCCATGGTCAGGAAGGTGGTGAGGCCGGCCACCAGCTCCGTGCGGAAGGTGGTGTTGTGCTCCCTGAGCTTGAACACCTTCTCGATCCAGCTCGACTCGTCGTGGTGAGCTGCGGCTTGCCCGCTCGCCTGGGGCATCTTTTCGGTCCTGTCCATGTCGCTTGTCTCCGTCTGTCTTCTTGAAATACATGCGGCCATGGGGGAAGGCCGCCGCTCTGGGTGAAAACTAGGTCTTGGTGTCGCTCTCGGCCGTGGGCGGCCGCAGCGAGGCGGCCACCGCCTTGATGCGCTCGCGCAGCCAGCGCGCCGAGGCCGAGGAATGGGTGCGCTCGTGCCACAGCTGGTAGTACACGAGGCGCGGCAGCGCGATGGGGCACTCCAGGATCTTCAGCGGCAGCCGCTCGGTGAAGCGCTCGCAGTACTGGCGGCCGGTGGTCAGCACCAGCAGGCTGGAGGCCACCATGTCGGGGATCAGGCTGAAGTGCGCGCAGCGCGCCGAGATGTTGCGGCGCAGGCCCATCTCGTCGAGCATCTGGTCGATGATCCCGCGCGCGCCGGGGTGCAGCGGCGTGGGCGCGATGTGGTCCACCGCCAGCCAGGTATCGGCGTCCCAGCCGCGGCGCGTAGCCGGGTGGTCCTTGTTGACCAGCGACACCAGGTCGTCGTCCAGCAGGCGCGCCATGTGCAAGTCTTCCGGCGGCTTGAGCCAGTTGCCGATCACCACGTCCACCTGGCCCAGCGACAGGTGCGCGTGGTAGTCGGAGTCGGAGGTGAGCGGATGGATCTCGATGCGTGCGAGCGGCGCCATGCTCTTGATCTGCGCCACCAGCAGCGGCAGGAAAAGCGGATCGAGGTAGTCGCTGGCGGCGATGCGGAAGGTGCTGGTGGCCGTCTGCGGATCGAAGCCGCGCGCATCGGAAAACAGCATCTCGGCCGAGCGCAGGATGGCGGCCGCCGGCTCGATCATCCGCAGCCCCGCATCCGTGGGCACCATGCCCGTGCCCGAGCGCACCAGCAGCGGGTCGCCCGCCAGGTCGCGCAGGCGCTTGAGCGCGGCGGACACTGCGGGTTGGTACATGCCCAGCCGGATGGCGGCACGTGAGACGCTGCGATCGGTCAGCACGGTGTGCAGTACTCGGATGAGGTGGAGGTCGATCTTGTCGAAAAGCGCTTGTTCTCTCATATCCGCCCGCGCAGGTGATTCATACGCGGGCAGTTATACAGCGCGCAACTTCGTTGGAAATGGGGGTTCCGCGCAGCGCCTTGCAGCGCTGCGCCGGGCCCTCGCTCGTCAGCCGGCGGACCGGACTGCCGTGATGGCGTTGAGGATGGCTTCGCTGGTGGCCGGCGCGCGCAGCGGAGGGTCGGCCTTGTGGTCGCCCGCGGCCGAGACGGCATCGCGGATCGCGTAGAACACCGAGAAGGGCAGCAGCAGCGGCGGCTCGCCCACCGCCTTGCTGCGGTGGATGGAGTCCTCGAAGTTGTCGCCTTCGAAGAGCTGCACGTTGAACACCGGCGGGCAGTCGTTGGCCGTCGGGATCTTGTAGGTGCTGGGCGCGTGGGTGGTGAGCAGGCCGGTCTTCGGATGCCACACCAGTTCCTCGGTGGTGAGCCAGCCCATGCCCTGGATGAAGGCGCCTTCCACCTGGCCGATGTCCACCGCCGGGTTCAGCGAGCGGCCGGCGTCGTGCAGGATGTCGGCGCGCAGCAGCTTCCATTCGCCGGTGAGCGTGTCCACCACCACCTCGCTCACGGCGGCGCCGTAGGCGTAGTAGTAGAAGGGGCGGCCGGTCATGGTCTCGCGGTCCCACGACAGGCCCGGCGTGGCATAGAAACCGTCGGACCACAGCTGCACGCGGTCCATGTAGGCCTCGCCCACCACCGTGGCGAAGTCCAGCGTGCGGCCGTTGACCTCGACCTTGTCGTTGGCGAAGCGCACGTCCTCGGCCTTGCCGCCATGGCGCGCGGCGGCGCACGCGGCCAGGCGCTCGCGGATCTGGCGGGCCGCGTCCTGCGCGGCCTTGCCGTTCAGGTCGGCGCCGGTGGAGGCGGCGGTGGCCGAGGTGTTGGCCACCTTGCTGGTGTCGGTGGCGGTGGCGCGAACGCATTCGAACTTCACGCCCAGCTCGTGCGCCACCACCTGCGCCACCTTGGTGTTCAGGCCCTGGCCCATCTCGGTGCCGCCGTGGTTCACCAGGATCGAGCCGTCGGTGTAGACGTGCACCAGCGCGCCGGCCTGGTTGAAGTGCTTCACGTTGAAGGAGATGCCGAACTTCAGCGGCGCCAGCGCGATGCCGCGCTTGAGCACCGGGCTGCCGGCATTGAAGGCCTCGATGGCCTCGCGGCGCGCGCGGTAGTCGCTGCTGGCCTCCAGCTGGCCGACCAGCTCGTGGATGACGTTGTCGGTCACCACCTGCCGGTAGGGCGTGACGTTGCGCTCGCCCTTGCCGTAGAAATTGATGCGGCGCACATCCAGCGGGTCCTTGCCCAACTGGCGGGCGATGGAGTCCAGGATGTTCTCGATCGCGATGGCACCCTGCGGCCCGCCGAAGCCGCGGAAGGCGGTGTTGCTCTGCGTGTTGGTCTTGCCCGAGTAGCCGTGCATGGACACGTCCGGCAGCCAGTAGGCATTGTCGAAGTGGCACATGGCGCGGGTCATCACCGGGCCCGACAGGTCGGCCGAATGGCCGGCGCGCGACACCATGGAGATCTCGGCGCCCAGCACGCGGCCCTCGTCGTCGAAGCCCACCTCGTAGTCGTACCAGAAGCAGTGGCGGCGGCCGGTGATCATGAAGTCGTCGTCGCGGTCCAGGCGCAGCTTGACCGGCTTCTTCAGCTTGTGGGCCGCCACCGCGGCCACGCAGGCGAACAGGCCCGACTGCGACTCCTTGCCGCCGAAGCCGCCGCCCATGCGCCGGCACTCGACCTGCACCTCGTTGGCATGCAGGTGCAGCGCATGCGCCACCAGGTGCTGCATCTCGCTGGGGTGCTGCGTGGAGCAGTGCACCAGCATCGCCCCGCCCTCCTTCGGGATGGCGTAGCTGATCTGGCCTTCCAGGTAGAACTGCTCCTGGCCGCCCACGTCGAAGGTGTTCTTCAGGCGGTGCGGCGCGGCGGCGATCGCCGCCTTGGCGCCGCCGTTGGTCGAACGTTCCAGGTGCATCGGGGGCAGCACGTACTGGCCCTTCTCGTGCGCCTGCTGCGGGGTCAGCACCGGCGGTGCGGCCTCGATGGTCAGGGCTTCCTTGGCCTTGGCCGCGGCGCGGCGGGCCGCGTCACGCGTGCGGGCCACCACCGCGAACACCGGCTGGCCCAGGTAGCGGATCTCGCCGTCGCACAGGATGGGGTCGTCGTGGATGATGGAGCCGCAGTCGTTGCTGCCCGGAATGTCGGCGGCCGTCAGCACGTCCACCACGCCGGGCATGGCGCGGATCCCGTCCAGCGAGGTGGCCGTCAGGCGGCCGTTGGCCACCGGCGAGAGGCCCAGCGCGCAGTGCAGCGTGCCGGTCAGCTCGGGGATGTCGTCGATGTAGGTGGCCTCGCCCGACACGTGCAGCGCGGCCGACTCGTGCGGGCGGCTGATGCCCACGCGGGCACCCTGCGCATGGGCCTTGGCCTCGGCGCCGGTGTCGATGCGCGCGGCGGTGTTGGCGGCGTAGTCCGCGAAGGCTTCCGCGTTCTGGAGCAGGCGGGGATCGATGGGCTTGTTCATCTCAGGCTCCTTCGGCGGTGGCGGTGGCGCCCACGGCATGCGGCATGACGCTCCACACGCTGGTGGCCTCTTGCGGCAGCGCGTCCTGGCGGCGAGTTTCCAGCCACAGGCGCGTGAGCAGATTCTGCGCCACCTGCAGGCGGTAGCCGGCCGATGCGCGCATGTCGGACAGCGGCGTGAAGTCCTCGGCCAGGGCGGTGCGGGCGGCGTCGACGCTGGCCTGCGTCCAGGGCTGGCCCACCAGGGCCGCCTCGGCCTTGGCCGCGCGCTTGACGGTGGCGGCCATGCCGCCGAAGGCCAGGTTGATGGCCCGGACCTTGTCGTCGGCGCCCAGCTCCAGGGAGAAGCCGGCGCACAGGGCCGAGATGTCGCAGTCGAAGCGCTTGCTGATCTTGTAGGCGCGCACGCGGCGCGAGGCGATGGCCATGGGCACCGCGACGGCCTGCACGAACTCGCCCGGCTCCAGCTTGTTCTTCATGTAGTCGACGTAGAAGTCGGTCAGCGGCATGCGGCGCACGCGCTCGCCCTGGCGCAGCTCGATCTGCGCGTCCAGCGCCATCAGCACCGGCGGCGAGTCGCCGATGGGCGAGCCGTTGGCCACGTTGCCGCCCATGGTGCCGGCATGGCGGATGGGCGGCGAGGCAAAGCGCAGCCACACGTCGGTCAGGCCCTCGAAGCGCTGCGCCAGCGCGGACCAGGCCGCTTCCAGCGAGGCGCCGGCGCCGATGTAGAGCTCGCGGCCCTGCGCGCCATCGCGCTCCTCGACCGCCTTCATCTCCTCCACGTCGCCGACGTAGATGATGTCGCCCAGGTCGCGGAACTGCTTGTTGACCCACAGGCCCACGTCGGTGGAACCGGCCAGCACCTGCGCGTTGGGCTTGGCCACGCGCAGCGCGGCCAGCTGGGCCAGGGTCTTGGGCGCGTGGAAGTGGTCGGTGCGCGTGCCCAGGGGCGCGGTGTAGTCGAAGGTGGCCTCGTCCTGCAGCGACTGCAGGGCCTGCACCACGGGCTGCGTGTCCAGGCGCACGGCGGGCAGGTCGAACATGCGCTGGCCGGCATCGAGGATGGGCCGGTAGCCGGTGCAGCGGCACAGGTTGCCCGAGAGATCGTCGGCCAGCTGCTGGCGCGTGGGCCGCGTGCCGCAGCCCTGGTGCGACTCGTAGGTGGACCACAGCGACATCACGAAGCCGGGGGTGCAGAAGCCGCACTGCGAGCCGTGGCAGTCCACCAGCGCCTGCTGCACCGGGTGCAGCGGCGTGACCGGGTGCTTGCCGTGCTCGTGGCCGTTGCGCGTGGCCGGGCCGCACTGGCGCTTGAGGTCTTCCACGGTGAACAGCGCCTTGCCATTGAGCGTGGGCAGGAACTGGATGCAGGCATTGACCGTCTGCAGCTTCAGGCCGCCCTGCGCGCCCTCGGCACCGGGCTCGGCCAGCTCGCCGATGACCACGGTGCAGGCGCCGCAATCGCCTTCGTTGCAGCCTTCCTTGGTGCCGGTGCAGTGCGCGTCGTCACGCAGCCAGTCGAGCACCGTGCGGGTGGGGTGGACGCCGCTGACGTCGACGACGCGGCCCTGATGGAAAAAACGGATCGGTTGGGTGCTGCTCATGTTCGTGGGGCCTGGTGTGTTGTCGGGCCGACTTCGTGCACCGTAAAGGTAGTGCCTGGCGCGCCCATGCGCATATCTGCGAATCGATATGGCGTATGTGGCGGCCGGTATGAAGGACCCGGGGGAAACCCTCGGTCAGCTTTAGCAATTGTTGCGCCACCGGCGGCGGCGTCAAGCCGACGCGCCGCTATGGCTGGCGCGCGCGACTGCGCAGTTCGACGCCCAGCCGCTGCGCCAGCCGGACCAGGTTCGCGCGGTCCAGCCCCAGCGTGCGCGCGGCGGCGGCGGCGTTGCCGCGGTGCTGGGCCAGGGCCCGTTCGACCAGGCGCTTCTGGAACTCGTCGACCTCGGTGCGCAGGTCGCGGGGCTGGCCCGGCGCAGGCAGGTGGGGCGCCGGCGATGGTGCGGGCGGCGCGGCGGACGCCGCCAGCTCCAGGTCCGGCGCTTCGACGGTGACGATGCCGGCGCGCGCATGGCGGGCACCCTGGTTCGCCGCGGCCGTCCGCGCCTTGGCCTTGAGCGATGCGCGCGCGACCAGGTACTCCAGCTCGCGCACGTTGCCCGGCCACGCATGCGCCAGCAGCGCCGCCTGCGCGCCGGAAGACAGGCGCAAGCCGCGCAGCCCCATGCGGCGCCGGTTCTCCTCGATAGAGGCGCCGGCCAGCACCAGCACGTCGCGCCCGCGCTCGCGCAGCGGCGGCACGTTCAGCGGGAACACGCTCAGCCGGTGGTAGAGGTCGGCCCGGAATCGCCCCGCCCGCACCTCGCCGGCCAGGTCGCGGTTGGTCGCGGCGATCAGCCGCACGTCCACGCGATGCTCGCGGTCGGAGCCCACGCGCTGCAGCTGCCCGTCCTGCAGCGCGCGCAAGAGCTTGGCCTGCACCGCCAGCGGCAGCTCGCCGATCTCGTCGAGGAAGAGCGTGCCGCCGTCGGCCATCTCGAACTTGCCGCGCCGATCGCCCACCGCGCCGGAAAAGGCGCCGCGCACATGGCCGAAGAGCTCGCTCTCGACCAGCGTCTCGGGCAAGGCCGCGCAGTTCACGCTGACCAGCACCTTGTCGGCCCGCGGCGAGCGCGCGTGCAGCTGCCGGGCGACCAGCTCCTTGCCCACGCCGGTCTCGCCGGTGATGAGCACCGTCAGGTCGCTGGGCGCCACCAGCTCGATCTCGGAGGCCATCTGCCGGTACGCCGGGCTCTGCCCCGCCAGCACCGGGCGATGCGGCTGCGCGGCCAGCCTATAGGCCTCGGCCTTGCTGCGCTCGCTCTCGACCGACAGCGCGAGCTGGTCCAGTCGCGCGGCCGCCACCACCGTGGCCGCGGCGAGGCCGGCGAAGTCGTCGAGCATCTGCAGATCGCGCGGCGAGAAGCGTTCGGCCTGCAGCGCGTCCAGCGTCAGCACGCCCCAGGCCTCGCCGCCGACCTGCAGCGCGCAGCCCATGCAGTCGTGCACCTCGAGCGGATCGCCGGCGCCTTCCACCAGGCCGTCGTAGGGGTCGGGCAGCTCGCAGTCGGTGGGAAAGCGCATGGCGCTGGGCGCGTCCAGCAGCGCCTTCAGCCGCGGATGGGCCTCGACGGCAAAGCGCCTGCCCAGGGTGTCGGCGCTCAGGCCCTGGACCGACAGCGGCACCAGCACCTCGCCTTCCAGCCGCAGCAGGGCTGCAGCGTCGCAGGGCAGCAGCCGGCACAGCGCGGTCAGCAGGCGCTGGTAGCGCAGCTCGGCCGGCAGGTCATGGGCCAGGTCCATCACCAGGGGCAGCAGGGCGTCGAGGAGTTCGGATGAGCGGGTCAAAATGACATTTCTGCAGGTCGATGCGAGAGTCATTTTTACACGTCGGTTTGACCCACACCACTCGTAGGTGCTTGATTTCCTTGGACGCCGAGCCTGGCACGCCGCATGCACTGAAAAACGCGCATCCACAAGCAAAGGAAACGACATCATGGCTCTGACCACTGCCCAACGCGACATCATCAAGGCGACGGTGCCCCTGCTCGAGACCGGCGGCGAGGCCCTCACCACCCACTTCTACAAGGTCATGCTCGCCGAGTACCCGCAGGTGCGGCCGCTGTTCAACCAGGCCCACCAGGCCAGCGGCGCGCAGCCGCGCGCCCTGGCCAACGGCGTGCTGATGTACGCGCGGAACATCGACCGCCTCGAGGCCCTGGGCCCGCTGGCTGCGCAGATCGTCAACAAGCACGTGGCGCTGCAGATCCAGCCGGAGCACTACCCCATCGTCGGCGCCTGCCTGCTGCGCGCCATTCGCGAAGTGCTGGGCGCCGAGATCGCCACCGACGCGGTGATCGACGCCTGGGCCGTGGCCTACCAGCAGCTGGCCGACATCCTCATCGGCGCCGAGCGCGAGGTGTACGACACGCTGGCGGCGGCGCCGGGCGGCTGGCGCGGCGGGCGGGACTTCCGCGTGGTGCGCAAGGTGCCGGAAAGCGCGGAGATCACCTCCTTCCACCTGGAGCCCGTGGACGGCGGCCCGGTGCTGGACTTCAAGCCGGGCCAGTACATCGGCCTGCGCCTCACCGTGAACGGCGGCGAGGAGATCCGCCGCAACTACTCGCTGTCGGCCGCGCCCAACGGCCGCAGCTACCGCATCAGCGTCAAGCGCGAAACCGGCGGCGTGGCGTCCAACTACCTGCACGACCAGGTGGCGGAGGGCGAGGTGATCGAGATGTTCCCGCCGGCGGGCAATTTCGCGCTGGCCGAAGGCGACCACCCCATCGTGCTGATCAGCGGCGGCGTGGGCATCACCCCGACGCTGGCGATGGCCGAGGCCGCGCTGGGCAGCACCGAGCGCGAGGTGGTCTTCATCCACTATGCGCGCAACCCCGAGGTGCATGCCTTCGACGACCTGATCGGCGACTGGACGAAGCGCTTTCCGCAGAAGTTCAAGGCCTACGTGGCCTACGAGGACCCGGCGCCGGCGCCGGCGCGCCAGCCCGATGCGACCGGCCGGCCGCACCTGGACCAGTTGAGGGAGTGGCTGCCGCAGGGCGGGGACTTCGATGCCTACTTCCTGGGGCCCAAGCCCTTCATGGCCTTCATCAAGCGCTCGCTGCGCGAGCTGGGCGTGCCTGAAGAGCGCAGCCGCTACGAGTTCTTCGGGCCGGCCGAAGCGTTGAACTGAGGCTGCGTGCCATCATCGCGCCCTGTCCTTGACCGGAGCGCGTGATGAGAACTCGCCTGACTGCCTGGGCCCTGGCTGTGGCTGCAGTTGCTGCTGCTACTGCCAACGTGGCCTGGGCTCAACAACCCGGCGCGGAGCCGCCGGTTCGCCTGCGCGGCACGGTGCAAAGCGCGACGCCCGGCACCTTGACGGTGAAGGAGCGTCGCGGCGAGACGGTCGTGCTCCAGCTGTCGGACAAGCTCGTGGTGCAGGAGGTCTATCCCATCGAACTGCGCGACATCAAGCCCGGCAGCTTCATCGGCACGGCCGCGATGCCGCAGCCCGACGGCACCCAGCGCGCGATCGCGGTCACGGTGTTTCCGGAGTCGGCGCGCGGTGCGGGCGAAGGCAGCCGGCCCTTCGACTTGCTGCCGCAGAGCACGATGACCAATGCGACCGTCGCGGACCTGGTCGAGGCGCCCTCGGGGCGAACGCTGCATCTGAAATACAAGGACGGGGAGAAGACCGTTGTCGTGCCGGCCGAGGTGCCGGTGGTCAGCTTCCGGCCGGGGGATCGGGGCTTGCTGGTGCCCGGTGCCAGCGTCTCGCTGACTGCGCAACTGGTCGATGGGGCGCCGGTGGCTCAGCGGATCAATGCAGGAAAGAGCGGATTCGTGCTTCCCTACTAGCCGGTCCGCGTTGCGGATGAAGGCTTGGCCTCACGCAAGCGCGCAGGAAAGCCCTCCAGCAACCAGTCGATGAAGACCCGCAGGCGGTGCGTGACGTGGCGGCTTTGCGGATAGACGACGTGGAAGGGGTACGGCTGCGGCCGCCAGCGTTTCAGGATCTCGACCAGCGAGCCCTCGCGCAGCGATGCTTCAGCCGCGTAGGCGAAAGTCTGGACGATACCCAGCCCCGCCACGCAGGCGGCCAGATGGGCGTTGCTCTCGTTGACGCCCATGCGATGGTCGACCTTGATCTCGGTCTTCTCGCCGTCGCGCTCGAAGCGAAACGGCACCGCGCGGCCCGTCAGGCTCGACACATAGCTCACCAGCCGGTGACCGTTCTTCAGCTCGTCAGGGTAGGCAGGCGTGCCGTACTGCTTGAGGTAGCCAGGCGTGGCGCAAGTGATCAGCGCGGCCTCGCCCAGGCTGCGGCCCACCAGTGACGAGCTTTGCAGAGGACCACCCCGGATGACGCAGTCGACGTTGTCGCTGATCAGATCCACCGAGCGGTCGGACACGCCCAGGTCGATCCGGATGTCCGGATAGCGCGACACGAAGTCCGGCAGCAGCGGGATGAGGACGTCACGCGCCGTGGAGCCGCCGACGTCGACGCGCAGATGGCCTCGAGGCTTGCCGCGCGCCAGGTTGAAGGAGGCGTCGATGTCCTCCAGGTCGCGCAGGATACGCGTGCTCTTGGCGTAGTAGTCCTGCCCTTCCGGCGTCACCGTCACGCGCCGGGTCGTGCGCTGCAGCAGGCGCACGCCGACATGAGCCTCCAGTTCCCGGACCAGCTTGCTGACCGTGGCGAGGGGCACATCCAGCGAATCGGCAGCCCGGGTGAATCCGCCCGACTCCACCACGCGGGCAAAGGCGCGCATTGCCAGCAATTGATCCATCGACAACTCCTCGGTGAGATCGATTATCCATGCTCATGGATAGTGATTCCATTAATCGCTCTTTTTCCATCAATTACCCAGGCCTAGAGTCGCGTCATGTCCTGGACACCAGGTTCCACCCCTCAAACCACGAAACGGAGCTCACTCATGAACAAGCAACTCGAAGGCAAGATCGCGCTGGTCACCGGCGGCAGCAGTGGCATCGGCCTGGGCGCCGCCAAGGAGCTGGCGGCCCAGGGCGCGCGAGTCTTCATCACCGGCCGCCGCCAGCCGGAACTGGATGCCGCGGTCGCCCAGATCGGTCCGGCCGCCACGGCGCTGCGGGCCGATGCATCGGTGCTGTCGGACCTGGATGCGGTCTATGCACAGATCGCCAAGACGGCGGGCCGGCTGGACATCCTGTTCGCCAACGCCGGCGGCGGCGACATGATGCCACTGGGCGCCATCACCGAGGAACACTTCGACCGCATCTTCGGCACCAATGTGCGCGGAGTACTCTTCACGGTGCAGAAGGCGCTGCCGCTGCTCAGCAACGGCGCATCGGTGATCCTCACCTCGTCCACCACGTCCATCCAGGGCACGGCCAACTTCAGCGTCTACAGCGCCAGCAAGGCGGCGGTGCGCAACTTCGCGCGCTCATGGGTCCTGGACCTGAAGGATCGCGGCATCCGTGTGAACGCCGTCAGCCCCGGGCCCATCCGCACGCCAGGCCTGGGCGATCTCGTGCCCGACGAGGCGCGCCAGGGACTGTTCGACTTCCTCGCGTCGCAAGTGCCGCTGGGCCGCCTGGGCGAGCCCGGCGAGATCGGCAAGGCCGTGGCCTTCCTGGCCTCCGACGCTGCCAGCTTCATCAATGGCATCGAGCTGTTCGTCGACGGCGGCATGGCGCAGGTCTGACGCCCGAGGCCCGGCAAGCAAGCGCGCTAGGTGTGAAGTGTCAAGAGGTTCTTTCGAGACACTGAGAGACGGGAAGCCGGCGCCATGAGGTTGATGCCATGGTGCGGGCGATGCCAGTTATAGAAGTGATTCCAAATTGGCAGGGCTGCGCGGCGCTGCTCTGAGTTCATGTAGGTGGGCCCGTAGGCCCACTCACGCAGGGCCGACTGTATGAAGCGCTCGGCCTTGCCATTGGTCTGCGGGCGATAGGCACGAGTGAACTTCTGGCCGATGCCCAGTTGCAGACACGATGAAGCGAACAGCTCGGAGCGGAACGCCATGCCGTTGTCCGTCAGCACCCGCTGGATGGGCACACCCAGGCTGGCGAAGTAGCCCACGGCCGAGCGCAGGAACGCCTCGGCGCTGGTCTTGGTCTCATCGGGGTACACCTGCGTGAAGGCCAGGCGGCTGTGATCGTCCACGGCCACGAAGACATAGTCCCAGCCGACGCTTCGGGCGCGCTGCGTGCGGTCGCCGGTGATGCGGTGGCCCACCTTGTCGAATCGCCCAAGCTTCTTGATGTCGATGTGCAGCAGCTCGCCGGGGTGCTCAAGCTCGTAGCGCTGCACAGGCTCATCGGGACGCAGATCGCTCAGGCGCGACAGGCCCGCTCGGCGCAACACGCGGCTGACGGTGGCGCGCGACACGCCCATGTAGGAGGCGATGCGCGCCTGCAAAAACAGCTTGCGGCGCAGCTCCACGATGGCTAGGGCGGCATGCGGCTCGATGGCCCGGGGCGACTTCTCCGGGCGAGAAGACTTGTCCAGCAAGCCTGCGGCGCCATTGGCCAGGTAGCGGCCCAGCCATTTGCGAGCGGTGACGGCGCTGACGCCGTGCAAAGCGGCTGCTTCCGATGCGCTGACACCACGCTGGGTGATGTCTTGAACCATCTCTAGGCGGCGCAGGTAGGTCAATCGGGCATTCTTATGGGTGTTCATCCGGATTTGCTTGATGAGTTGACTGGGGGTTTGGCGATTTCCAGTCTCTCAAAACTTCTCCGGGTGAACACCCGCAACAACCTATTGGAACTTCACAGCTAGCCAGGCCTTGGTGTGCTACCCGACGCGGGTGGCGCCTTGCGGCCGGGGCCGGCCGGATCATGGGGCGATTCACCCCCACAGGATCCCCATGAGCCAGGCCACCCCCCGCACCCTGCGCGAATCGCAACTCACGGTTGCGGACGGCGTCGCGCATTTCTCCCACCAGCGCCCCGCGGCGCGCAACGCGCTGTCCATGGACCTGCGCGCCGACTACCAGGACATGCTGGCGCAGGTGGAGTCGGACCGAAGCATCCGTGCGCTGGTCATCTCCGGCTCGGGCGGCAGCTTCTGCGCCGGTGGCGACCTGAAGTCCCTGCAGGCCCTGCGCAATGCCGAGGACCCCGAGGCCCGCTCGCCCGACGCCATGCGCCTGCGCCTGCGGGCCGGACACGTCTGGATGGAGCGGCTGCGCTCGCTGGAGATCCCGGTGATCGCCGCGGTGGACGGCCCCGCCGTGGGCGCCGGCTTCTCGATCGCGCTGGCGGCCGACTTCGTGCTGGCGTCCTCGCGCGCCGTGTTCTGCATGTCCTTCGCCAAGGTGGGCCTGGTGCCCGACCTGGGCGCCTTCTACTTCCTGCCCCGCGTGGTCGGCATGGCCCGAGCCAAGGAGCTGGCCCTGACCGCGCGCCGCGTGGGCGTCGATGAAGCGCAGAAGCTGGGCATCGTGCTGTCCGTGCACGCGCCCGAAGCCCTGGAGACCGAGGCTCTGCGCTTCGCCAGCCGGCTCGCCGCCGGCCCGCGCGAGGCCATGGGCCTGACCAAGGGCCTGTTCAACAAGAGCTTCGAGACCCCCTACGCCACCCTGGCCGAACTGGAGGCGCAGGCACAGGCGGTGGCCTCGGCCGCGCCCTTCCATGCCCAGGCCATCGACGCCTTCCTCGGCGGCAAGCCGGCGGCCTACGACTGGGACCGCCAGCAGGGCTGAGCCCCTTCCTCGCCACCCATCGCAGGTGGTGGCCCGCCACGGGGCCCGCACCACACTCGAAGAACAGAGACAAGACACCAGGAGATTCATCCGTGAATATCACCCGCACGGTCTTCCGCGAAGACCATGAGATGTTCCGCGACACCGTTCGCCGCTTCCTCGAAAAAGAATGCCTGCCCCGCCAGGCCCAGTGGGACGAGGCCGGCTTCGTCGATCGCGAGACCTGGCTCAAGGCCGGCCGCGAAGGCCTGCTGTGCGTCACCCTGCCCGAGGAATACGGCGGCGGCGGCGGCGACTTCGGCCACTCCACCGTGTTCAACGAAGAGGTGGCGCGCTCGGGCGTGAGCGGCCCGGGCTTCGGCATGCACTCGGACATCATCGCGCCCTACATCCACCGCATCGGCAACGAGGAGCAGAAGAAGAAGTGGCTGCCGGGCGCCGCCAGCGGCGAGATCGTGCTGGCCATCGCCATGACCGAGCCGGGCACCGGCAGCGACCTCAAGGCGGTGCGCACCACCGCCATCCGCGAAGGCGACGAGTACGTCATCAACGGCAGCAAGACCTTCATCAGCAACGGCCTCACGGCCGACCTGGTAATCGTGGTGTGCAAGACGGACACCAGCGCCGGCGCCAAGGGCATCACGCTCATCGCGGTGGAGACCAACCGCGCAGGCTTCCGGCGCGGCCGCAAGCTCAAGAAGCTGGGCCAGTACGCGCAGGACACCGCCGAGCTGTTCTTCGACAACGTGCGCGTGCCGGTGGCCAACCGGCTGGGCGAGGAAGGCAAGGGCTTCGGCTACCTGATGGGCGAGCTGCCGCAGGAGCGCTTCGCCATCGCCGTGGGCGCCGCCGCGCGCCTGGAGCGCTCGCTGGAGCTGACGCTGGAATACGTGAAGGAGCGCAAGGCCTTCGGCCAGACCGTGTGGGACTTCCAGAACACCCGCTTCAAGCTGGCCGACATCAAGGCGCAGGCCATCGCGGTGCGCCTGATGGTGGACCACTACCTGGGCGAGCACATGCGCCGCCGCCTCACGCTGGAGGAGTCGGCCATCGCCAAGCTCTACGCCACCGAGGCGCTGGGCAAGGCGCTGGACGAGATGGTGCAGCTGCACGGCGGCTACGGCTACATGCTGGAGTACCCGGTGGCGCGCGACTTCGTCGATGCGCGCGTGAACCGCATCTATGGCGGCACCAGCGAAGTGATGCGCGAGCTGATTTCGCGAAAGCTCTGACGACGCCCCTCGTCCTCATTTCAGATCCCATCCAAGGAGACAGATTCCCATGACCCGAAAGACCTTCGTCGCCGGCGTCGGCATGATCCAGTTCAAGAAGCCGGGCACCAGCGAGCACTACGACGTGATGGGCGCGCAGGCCGTGCGCCACGCGCTGGAAGATGCAGGCATCGACTACAGCGCCGTGCAGCAGGCCTATGCCGGCTACGTGTTCGGTGACTCCACCTGCGGCCAGAAGGCGCTGTACCACCTGGGCATGACCGGCATCCCGGTGCTCAACGTCAACAACAACTGCGCCACCGGCTCCTCGGCCCTGTACCTGGCCCGCCAGGCGGTGCAGAGCGGCGCCGTGGACTGCGCGCTCGCCGTGGGCTTCGAGGAGATGAACCCCGGCGCGCTGAAGTCGGCCTACACCGACCGCCCCAGCGCCCTGGAGCGCGCCAACAAGGTGGTGGACGAGCTGGTGGGCCGCAACGACCTGCCCAGCAATGCCATCCGCCAGTTCGCCGGCGCCGGCATGGCGCACATGAAGAAGTACGGCACCAAGCTGGAGACCTTTGCCGCGATCCGCGCCAAGGCCAGCCGCCACGCGGCCAACAACCCGCTGGCCGTGTTCCGCAACGTCGTCAGCACCGAGGACGTGATGAACGCCCCCATGCTGTGGGACGGCGTGCTCACGCGCCTCATGGCCTGCCCGCCCACCTGCGGCGCGGCCGCCACCATCATCGTGTCGGAGGACTTCGCGAAGAAGCACGGCCTGCGCACCGACGTGTTCATCGCCGGCCAGTCGCTCACCACCGACCGGCCCAGCAGCTTCGAGTCCGGCGACATGATCCGCGTGGTGGGCGCCGACGTGACCCGCGCCGCCGCCAACCAGGCCTACGAGCAGGCCGGCGTGGGCCCGCAGGATGTGGACGTGATCGAGCTGCACGACTGCTTCGCGCAGAACGAGCTGATCACCATGGAAGCCCTGGGCCTGTGCCCCGAGGGCGAAGGCCCGAAGCTGGTGGCCGACGGCGACAACACCTACGGCGGCAAGTGGGTGGTCAACCCCTCGGGCGGCCTGCTGTCCAAGGGACACCCGCTGGGCGCCACGGGCCTGGCGCAGATCTACGAACTCACGCACCAGTTGCGCGGCACCGCCGACGCCCGCCAGGTGAGCAACGCGCAGGTCGCGCTGCAGCACAACCTGGGCCTGGGCGGCGCGGGCGTGGTCACCATCCTCAAGCGCGCCTGATTCCCGGGAAGAGACACCAGATGATCGACAAGAAACACATCGGCAAGCAGCTGCCCGGCTTCAAGGCGGTGGCCGAGGCCGGCCAGCTGCGCTTCTTCGCCAAGGCCATCGGCGAGACCAACCCGGTCTACTTCGACGAGTCTGCCGCGCGCGACGCGGGCCACCCGGGCCTGCCGCTGCCGCCCACCTTCTTCTTCTCGCTGGAGTTCACGCAATCCTCGGCCGGCTGGCGCGACGAGCTGGGCATCAACCCGGCGCGCATCCTGCACGGCGAGCAGCAGTTCAGCTACCACCGCATGGCCTACGCCGGCGACACGCTGAACTACGAGAGCCGCATCGCCGACATCTACGACAAGAAGAACGGCGCGCTGGACTTCGTGGTGCGCGAGACCCGCGTCACCAACCAGAAGGGCGAGCACGTCGCCGACCTGCGCAGCATCCTGGTGCAGCGCAACGGCTGAGGGAAGGAACCCACCACATGAACAAGATCCGCTTCGACGACCTGAAGGTGGGCGACAGCCTGCCCCCGCTGGCCCTGCCGCCGGTGGACCGCACCATGCTGGCCCTGTTCGCCGGCGCCTCGGGCGACCACAACCGCATCCACATCGACACCGACTACGCCCGCAAGGCCGGCATGCCCGACGTGTTCGCGCACGGCATGCTGTCCATGGCCTGGCTGGGCCGCCTGCTCACGCAATGGACCGACCAGCGCCAGCTGCGCAGCTTCGGCGTGCGCTTCCAGGGCATCACCCACCTGGGCCACCAGATCACCTGCACCGGCAAGGTCGTCGAGAAGTTCGAGGCCGAGGGCGAGCAGCGCGTGAAGCTGGAGATCCAGACCGCCAACCAGTACGGCGACGTGCGCATCGTGGGCGACGCCATCGTGGCGCTGTGACCCTGACCAACACTGAATAGAGACAGACGACATGACCCAGAAACTCGAAGGCAAGGTGGCCCTGGTCACCGGTTCCGGCCGCGGCATCGGCCAGGCCATTGCGCTGAAGCTCGCCAACGAAGGCGCGCGCATCGTCATCAACGACCTGGACGCCGACCCGGCGAACGAGACGGTGGCGATGGTCAAGGCGGCCGGCGGCGAGGCCGTGGCCTGCGTGGGCAGCGTGACCGCGCCCGACTTCGCCGAGCGCTACATCAAGACCGCGGTGGATGCCTACCAGGGCATCGACATCATCGTGAACAACGCCGGCTACACCTGGGACGACGTCATCCAGCGCATGACCGACGAGCAGTGGTACGCCATCATGGACTGCCACATGACCGCGCCCTTCCGCATCCTGCGCGCGGCCTACCCGGTCATCAAGGCCAAGGCCGCCGCCGAGGCGGCCGAGGGCCGCGAGGTGTTCCGCAAGGTGGTGAACATCTCCTCGGTGTCGGGCCTGCAGGGCAATGCCGGGCAGATCAACTACTCGGGCGCCAAGGCTGGCGTGACCGGCATGACCCGCGCCCTGGCGCGCGAATGGGGCCGACTGAAGGTCAACGTGAACGCGGTCGCCTTCGGCCTGATCCTCACGCGCATGACCTCGGCGGATGCCAAGGCCGGCGCCACGGTGAAGATCGAGGGCCGCGACATCCGCGTGGGCATCAGCCCCGAACTGCTGGCCACGCATGCGCAGCGCTGCCCGCTGGGCCGCGCCGGCACGACGGAGGAAGCCGCGGGCGCGGTGTACCTGTTCTGCTCGCCGGAGTCGAACTACATCACTGGCCAGACGGTGGCGGTCTCCGGCACGCCCTGAGCGCGTCTAGGCGCGAATTCCCACGCCGTTTCGCGGCGCATGCCGAGGGCATGAGGGCGTGTTCCTTCGCGAACATCCCCATGTGAACGCCTCCAGAGATTCGAACCGGGCCCGCAGCGTCATCGTGCGTGGTGCGCGAGAGCACAACCTCAAGGACGTCAGCGTGGAGATCCCGCGCGATGCACTGGTCGTGTTCAGCGGCGTGTCCGGCTCGGGCAAGTCCTCGCTGGCCTTCGGCACGCTCTATGCCGAGGCGCAGCGCCGGTACTTCGAATCCGTCTCGCCCTACGCGCGCCGCCTGATCGACCAGGTCGGCGTGCCGGATGTCGACGCCATCGAGGGCCTGCCCCCGGCCGTCGCGCTGCAGCAGCAGCGCGGCGCGCCCGGCGCACGCTCTTCCGTGGGCAGCCTCACCACGATCTCCAGCCTGCTGCGCATGCTCTATTCGCGCGCCGGCGCCTATCCGCAGCGCCAGGCCATGCTGTTCGCGGAGGACTTCTCCCCGAACACGCCGCAGGGGGCCTGCCCGGCCTGCCACGGCCTGGGCCGCATCTACGACGTCACCGAGGCGAGCATGGTGCCCGACGACTCGCTCACCATCCGCGAGCGGGCCATCGCCTCCTGGCCACCGGCCTGGCAGGGGCAGAACCTGCGCGACATCCTCGTGAGCCTGGGCTACGACGTCGACACGCCCTGGCGGGACCTGCCCAGGAAGGACAGGAACTGGATCCTCTTCACCGAGGAGCAGCCCACCGCGCCGGTCTACGCGGGCTTCACGCCGGCAGAAACGCGCGCCGCGCTGCGCCGCAAGATGGAACCGAGCTACCAGGGCACCTTCATGGGTGCGCGCCGGTACGTGCTGCACACCTTCGCCACCACGCAGAGCGCCACCATGAAGCGGCGGGTGTCGCGCTTCATGACCGGCACGGTGTGTCCGGCCTGCCAGGGCAAGCGGCTCAAGCGCGAAGCCCTGAGCGTGCGCTTCGAGGGACTGGACATCGGCGAGCTGTCCGGCCTTCCGCTGGTCGAGCTGGCCGAGGTGCTGCGCCCGGCGGCCGAGGGCCGGATGGCGCAGGCGCCACCTTCGCGAACACTGGGCCGGGAAGCGGCCCGCAAGGCGGTGCAGCGCCGCGTCGCCGCCGGCGGCGCCAGCCACAGCGCGGCGCCCGATGTCCGGCGCACGCCCAACCTCTCGGAGGAAAAGCGCATCGCCGCGCAGCGCATCGCGCACGACATCCGCGAGCGAACGGCTTCGCTGGTCGACCTGGGCCTGGGCTACCTCTCGCTGGACCGCACCACGCCCACGCTCTCGCCGGGCGAGCTGCAGCGGCTGCGGCTGGCGACGCAGATCCAGTCCAACCTGTTCGGCGTGGTGTACGTGCTCGACGAGCCGTCGGCGGGCCTGCATCCGGCGGACGGGGAGGCACTGCTGCGCGCGCTGGAGCGCCTGCGCGAATCGGGCAACTCCCTGTTCGTCGTCGAGCACGACCTGGACCTGATGCGCCGCGCCGACTGGATCGTGGACGTGGGGCCCGACGCCGGCGCCTGGGGCGGCCAGGTGCTCTACAGCGGCCGGCCCGAGGGGCTGCGGGACGTGCCCGGATCGCACACGGCGCGCTATCTCTTCGGGACCGGACAGCCGCGGGTGCGCGAGCTGCGGACGCCGACCGGCTGGCTGCGGCTCGCCCAGGTGACGCGGAACAACCTGCGCCGGCTCGATGCGGATTTCCCGCTGGGCGTGTTCGCCTGCGTGACCGGCGTGTCCGGGTCCGGCAAGTCCAGCCTGGTCACGCAGGCGCTGGTCGAACTGCTGAGTGCCCACCTGGGGCACGAGCTGCCCGCGCCCGATCCGGATGCGGGCGAGGACGACGAGGCGCAGCGCATCCGGGGCACGGGCCGCATCGCCGAAGGCGCCGAACTCGTGCAGCGCGTGGTGCAGGTGGACCAGAAGCCGATCGGCCGAACGCCGCGCTCCAACCTGGCCACCTACACCGGCCTCTTCGACGGCGTGCGACGGCTTTTCGCGGCCACGCCGGCCGCCCGCGCCCGGCGCTACGACGCGGGCCGCTTCTCCTTCAACGTGGCAAAGGGCCGCTGCGCGACCTGCGAGGGCGAGGGCTTCGTCAGCGTCGAGATGCTCTTCATGCCCAGCGTCTACGCGCCCTGCCCCGCCTGCCACGGCGCGCGCTACAACGAGGCCACGCTCAAGGTGCTGTGGAACGGGCGCAGCATCGCGCAAGTGCTGGACCTGACGGTGCGCGAGGCCGTGGAAGTGTTCGCGGGCGAGCCGGCCGTGCGGCGCCCGCTGGAACTGCTGCAGGCCATCGGCCTGGGCTACCTGCGCCTGGGGCAGCCCGCGACCGAGTTGTCCGGCGGCGAGGCGCAGCGCATCAAGCTGGCGACCGAGCTGCAGCGCACGCCCAGGGGCCACACGCTCTACGTGCTCGACGAGCCGACCAACGGCCTGCATGCGGCGGACGTGGACAAGCTGCTCGCGCAGCTGCACGGCCTGGTGGACGCGGGCAACAGCGTGCTCGTGGTGGAGCACGACCTGCGGGTGATCGCGCAGGGCGACTGGATCATCGACATGGGGCCCGGCGCGGGCGATGCCGGTGGCCGGATCGTCGCCGCGGGCCGGCCTGCCGACGTGGCAGCGGCTGCCGGCAGCGTGACGGGCCCCTACCTGAAGTCGAGCACGAACATCCTTCCCGAAGCTTGACCCAGGTCAAGCGCGCAAAGCCTCGCCCCTGTCTATGGTGGAGAGTTGCATAGAGGAGACGCCATGGAACTCGAGATACCGGAGCCGCTGGCCGCCGCACTGCAGGGGCAGGTCGGCGCGCAGACGCCGCTGGGCCTGCAGCTGGGCGGGCAAGGCGCCGGCAGCGGCACCCGGGTCGTGTCCAGCCAGCATTTCGACGGCCACTCGCTCAACCTGCTCTACCAGATGAGCCGCGCCGCCGGCGCGCGCGACCTGGTGTTCCAGCTGCTGGCGCTGGACAACCTCAACGGCGAGCCGCCGGTGCGCCCCATCGCCAGCCTGGAGCTCATGGTCCCGGCGCTGATCGAATGGCTCGGCCGCGATCTCATCGACGGCTGGCTGTACCAGCGCGGGCGCGACGGCGTGCTGCTGGCCTGGCTGGTTCATTCGGTGCGGCTGGTGAAACCCGCCGACGGCGAGTCCTACGTGCTGGTGGGCCTGCTGGCCAATACGCTGCGGGCGGCGGGGCGCGAGGCGCCCACCGAGCCGCGCCTGCGCTTCGCCGGCATGACCTGGGGCCTGAGCTTCTACACCGAGGACCTGGCCGGCCGCACCCTCGCCGGCATGTTCGCCGCGCAGGGTTTCCACAAGGAATGCCCCGAGTTCAAGCGCGAGTACGAGCACCAGGTGGCCATCTTCAGTCGGCTGCAGCCGCAGTTCGGCGCGCAGTTCACCGTCGGCGGCAGCGCCTGGACCGCCGGCGACAGCCCGCGCAGCGAGATGGGCCTGCACCGCCTGCCCGCCGGCGTGGCGGCCCGCTGCGTGAACGACGAGGAGCTGCTGCACCGCCGCTTCGACATGGCCGCCGACCCGCAGTACTGGCGCGAGAGCGGCATCGCCAAGGGCTTCGACCGCATCCCGCAGCACTGCTACCTCCACCTGTTCCACCTGGACTGGCACCGCAACATCTGGGCCCACGTGCAGCATGTGCAGGAATACAGGTACCAGCCTGCCCTGCGCGAACGGCTGGTGCTGCCGCAGGCGCACCGCGACCTGATCGACATCCTCACGGCCGACCGCAGCTTCCTGCTGGAGGACGTGGTGCCCGGCAAGTCCGGCGGCACCACCATCCTGTGCAAGGGGGCGCCGGGGCTGGGCAAGACCCTCACCGCCGAGGTCTATGCGGAGGTGGTCGGCAAGCCGCTGTACCGCGTGCATTCGGGCCAGCTCGGCGTCACGGCCAGCTCGGTCGAGGCCAGCCTGACGCAGATCCTGCAGCGCGCCGCGCGCTGGGACTGCGTGCTGCTGCTGGACGAGGCCGACGTCTACATCCGCCGGCGCGGCGACGACCTGCAGCACAACGCCATCGTCGCCGAGTTCCTGCGCACGCTGGAGTACTTCAGCGGCCTGCTCTTCATGACCACCAACCGGGCGGACGACATCGACGAGGCCATCCTGTCGCGCTGCATCGCGGTGATCAGCTACCAGCCGCCCGGCGCCGAAGACGCGCGGCGCCTCTGGTCCATGCTGTCGGCCCAGCTGGGCGTGGAGATCCCGCAGGCGCTGATCGACCGGCTGGTGGTGGACTATGCCGAGGCCAGCGGCCGCGACATCAAGGAGTTGCTCAAGCTGACCAGCAAGTACTGCCGCTGCATGGGCCTGCCGCTGTCGACGCCCGCGTTCGCGCAGTGCGCCGTGTTCCGGGGCCTGGCCTGCGCCCCCTCTGCCGACGCGGCGGCCGCATCATGATCGACCCCAGCCTGCTGGGTGGCCCCCTGAGCGGCCGCATGACCTTCCGGCCCGGCGACGCGCCCGTGGCCGACCCGCTGCCGCCCGGACGCCACGCCCTGCCCTTCCCCGAGGGGCGCGAAGCGGTGCTGGTCGTTCCGGAGGACCTGCCTGCCGATGCGCCGCTGCCGCTGCTGGTGATGTTCCACGGCGCGGGCGGCGAGGCCAACCGCGTGCTGCCGCATCTCGTGGCCCATGCGCGCGCGCGGCGCTTCCTGCTGCTGGCGCCGCAGTCGATGTATCCCACCTGGGACATCGTGATCGGCGGGCACGGCCCCGACCTCGAGCGCCTGGAGTCGGCGCTGTCGCGCGTGGCGGCGCATTTCCGCCTGGATCCCGCGCGCCTGGCCTTCGCCGGCTTCTCGGACGGGGGCAGCTACGCCCTGTCGCTGGGCCTGACCAACGGCGACGTGGCGAGCCACGTCATCGGCCTGTCGGCGGGCTTCATGAATGCCTTCATGCAGTTCGGGACGCCGCGGGTGTTCCTCGCGCACGGGCGCAGCGACAGCCAGCTGCCCATCGAGTCCAGCGCCCACGTGAATGCGCGGCGGCTGCTGGAGAGTGGCTACGACCTCACGCTGCAACCCTTCGACGGCGACCATGTGATCCAGCCGTGGGCGGTCGCGCGGGCGGTCGAGTTCCTTTTCGGGCCGCAGGCGCCGGTCGACTGATGTGAGCCCGCGCCGCGTCCTGCTGGCGATCGCCATCCTGCTGGCCACGGGGGCCTGGGTGGCACTCGTGCACTGGATGACGGGGCTGGAGCACAAGGAGACGGCCTACCTGGACATCGACCTGGCGCAGGTCCCGCCCGGCAGCCCGAAGTTCTACACCTTCCAGGGCACGCCGCTGGCGCTGGTGCGCACCACCGACGCGATGCTGGACGACCTGCGGGCGCAGACCGTCCACACCTGGAGCCAGCGTCCGATCCCGGACGGGCACCCCTCGTTCTTCGTGCACGCGCTGGTGGGCCCGGCCGATGGCTGCGAGCTCGACCACGTGCCGCGGGGCGCGGACCGCTATGCGCCGTCGCGCCCGTGGCAGGGCGGCTATCGCGATCCCTGCCGCTTCGGCGAATGGGACTACGCGGGCCGCGCGATCCGGCAATACCCGGACCAGGACCCGCAGCTGCTGCGGATGGCCGACCTGGACGTCCCGGACTTCGAGCTGCGCGAGCAGCGCATCCTGCGCATCACGCGCGCCCCGAAGCGATAGCGGGACGCCGCGTCACAGGTACTTGAACAGCGCCAGCCCGCTCAGGCTCACGAAGGTCTGCTGCGCCGCCTGCAGCGAGGTCTGGCGCTGCGTGAACTCCGACAGCGCGTCGTAGTAGTCCAGGTCCTCGATCTCCGACAGGTAGCTCTTGTCGATCAGCGCGCGCGACTCGCCGTCGCTGTCCAGCTGCTCCAGCTCGGCCATGCGCGAGCCCACCGAGGAGCGGATGGTCAGCACGTTGTCGTGCGCGTTGGTGATCTTGACGTTGGCGGTGCTCAGCGCGTTCAGCAGCTCGGCCTGCGCCTTGTCGCCGCCGCCCTCCAGCGGCTTCTTCAGCGCGTTGACCAGCTCGCCCATCGCGGCGAAGACGTCTGTGCCGGCGTTGCGCGCCGTGGAGACGTCGAAGCTGTCCCCGTCGGCGGGCGTGCCCTTGATGCTGACCTGCATGCCGCCGAAGGAGATGGGCGTGCCTGCCTCGTAGGGTCCGGCCGACACCACCACGGGCGGCGTGTCCTTGGTCTGCACGCTGTAGTTGCCGCCGGTGAAGCTGATGCTGAAGTCCTTGCCGAAGTTGGGATCCGTCGCGTTGGATACGCTCACCGCGCCGAACACGCCGCTGCCGGTATTGGCCGCGGACGCCGAGCTCACGTAGCCCGCCCCGCCCTGCACCGACAGGAAGATGCTGCGCCCGTCGTCGGTGGCGGGCATCTGGCGCGCCACGTCGACTTGCATCAGCCGCTGGCCCTGGTCGCCCATGTACTGGTAGCCGCCGCCGGCCTGGGCCGCGAAGGGCACGCTGCCGCTCTTGAAGCCGGCGAACAGGTACTGGCCGTTGCCGTCGTCGGTATTGGCCAGGGCCACCAGCTGGTCGAGCTGGCCCTGGATGGTGGTGGCGAGCGAGGCGCGGTCGGCGTCCGACAGCGTGCCGTTGCCGGCCTGCACCACCAGCGACTTCACGTTCTGCAGCACCAGGGCCACGCTTTCCAGCGTGTCGTCCTCGCGCGAGAGCATGGTGGTGGCCTGCGAGCGGCTGGCCGCGTACTGCGAGCCCTCCGACAGCGCCTGGCTCACGTTGAGCGCGCGCGCCGCGCCCACCGGGTCGTCCGAGGGCGTGAGGATGTTGCGGCCGGTGGCCACCTTCTGCTGGATGCGGAAGAGGTTGAGCTGCTGCGAGCTCATGGCCGACTGGCCCTGGTCATAGAAGGTCTGGGTGCTGATGCGCATCTCTCGGCTCCTTGCGTGTCTTGTTGTCGTCGGGTCGTCGCCAGCCGTCAGCCGGCGATGCCGAGGATGGCGTCGAACATGGTCTGAGCGGTCTGGATGACCTTGGCGTTGGCCTGGTACATCTGCTGGAACATCAGCAGGTTGCCGGTTTCCTCGTCCTGGTTCACGCCCGAGACGGACTGCTGGGCGGAGCGGATCTGCGTGACCAGGCTGTCCTGCGTCTTGCTGGCCACCTTCACTTCCATGGCCTTGTTGCCCACCTCGCTCACCAGCTGCGAATAAGCGCCGTTCAGGGTCGAGGTGCCGTTGCCCACCAGGGTCTTCTTCTGCAGCGCGCCCAGCAGCAGCGCGTTGCTGCCGTCCGAGACGCCCGCGACGTTCTTCGACAGGGTGAAGGTGTCGCCCTGCGCCGGCGCGCCCTTGAAGCTGACGCTGATGCCGTCGAAGCTGATGGTCGCGTTGGCGGTGTAAGGCACGGCGCTGCCCGCCGGGTAGTTGGTGACGGTGCCGTCCGGCGCGGTCACGGTGATGGCCGAGGCCGCCGGGAAGCCCGACAGCGTGCCGGTGGTGGCGTCGTAGCTGAGCGTGACGTTGGCGGCCAGCGGCGTGGCGGCGTAGCCCGAGCCGATGGTGGCCGAGCTGATCGCGCCGGTGCCCAGGTTGCCCGAGGTGTTGCCGGTGATGACCGGCGAGGCCGCGGCCACCTTGGCCGGGTCCAGCACCAGCACGTCCAGGTCGCGGGCGCCGGTGCGGGTGGGCTGCACCAGGAAGGAGTCGCCGGCGTCGGCGGTGCCGCTCACGGCATCCAGGCGCACGCCGTCGAAGTCGATCGGGAAGGTGGTGGAGCTGGCCACCACCGACTTGTCCGACAGGCGGGTCACGGTGTAGGTGAGCGTGCCCGCCACGTCCTTCACCTGCACCGAATAGTCGCTGGTGGTGAGGGCGCCGCTGTCGGTCAGGCTCGCGCCCAGCTCCAGGTTGCCCGAGTTGCGGGTGTTGGAGAACACGCCCGGCTGCGCCACGGTGAAGAAGTCCTTGCCCAGCGCGCCGTTCAGGTCCACGCCCAGGCCGTGCTGCTCGTTGAAGGCCTCGCCCAGGGCCATCGCCAGGCGGCCGACGGCGTTCTGCGTGGGCGTGAGCGTCTCGGCGCGGAAGGCCATCAGGCCGCCCAACGAGCCGCCGGTGAACACGCTGTCGGCCACTTCCACCTGGTTGCCCGCCGGGCCGGTGATGGCGATGGCCATGCGCGTGGGGTCCGAGGCCGAGGTGACCGCCGCCACCTTGGCCGCGCGGTCGCCCATCACCAGCGACTGGCCGTTGCCGATGAAGACGTTGTACTTGCCGGTGTCGGTCTCCAGAACCTTCACGTCGGCGATCTTGGACAGCTCGCTCACCAGCAGGTCGCGCTGGTCCAGCAGGTCGTTGGGCGGCTGGCCGCCGGCCATGCTGCTGAGCTGGCTGATCTGCTGGTTGAGGTTGGCGATCTGGCTGGCGTAGGTGTTGATCTGGTTGGCGCTGCTGGTGATCTGGTCGTTCACCGAGCTGTTCATGTCGCTCAGGTACTTGTCGGTGGCGCGGAACTTGTTGGCCAGGGCCTGCGCCGAGCTGATCAGCTGCTGGCGCGCCGCCGGGTCGGCCGGCGTGTTGGCCACGCCCTGCACACTGTCGAAGAAGCCCTGCAGCAGCGGCTGCAGGCCCGAGGTGCGGTCGGCCAGCAGGCTGTCGATGCGGTTGATCTGCGAGGCGTAGGTCGACAGGGCGGAGGCCGAGGAATCGGCAGCCGCCAGCTGCGCCGTGAGGTAGCGGTCGTAGCTGCGCGAGACGGTGGTGACTACCGCGCCCGTGCCGAAGAAGCCGGCGCCGGTGGCGTTGGGCGTGGCGGTGGCGATCTGCGCCACCTGGCGGCTGTAGCCCGCGGTGTAGACGTTGGCCGTGTTGTGGGCCGTGGTCACCAGCGAGGCACGCGCCGCGTTGAGGCCGCTCAGGCCGGTGAGGAACAGGTTTCCGGACATGGTGCTCCAGGGGATGTAAGGGTGTCTTGGCGGGGCACGGCCCCGGCTTCAAGACAGTTATCGGCAGGCCGGCGCGAATCTGAAGGGCCGCGCGGCCTGCCTGCGGGATTTCATGCAGCCTGCAGGCGGAACACGCTCACGGCATGGACCAGCCCGCCGGCCTGCTCCTGCAGCGAGGCGGCGGCCGCAGCGGCTTGCTCCACCAGCGCGGCGTTCTGCTGCGTCACCTGGTCCATCTGCGTGATGGCCTGGTTGATCTGCTCGATGCCCGAGGTCTGCTCCTGGCTCGCCGCGGTGATCTCGCCCATGATGTCCGTCACGCGCTTCACGCTGCTGACGATCTCTTCCATGGTCTGGCCGGCTTCGCCCACCAGCTCGCTGCCGGTCTGCACCTTGCCGACGGAGTCGTCGATCAGGCCCTTGATTTCCTTGGCGGCCGCGGCCGAGCGCTGCGCCAGGTTGCGCACCTCGGAAGCCACGACCGCGAAGCCCCTGCCCTGCTCGCCGGCCCGTGCTGCTTCCACCGCCGCATTCAGCGCCAGGATGTTGGTCTGGAAGGCGATGCCGTCGATGACGCCGATGATGTCCACGATCTTCTTGGACGACTCGTTGATCGAGGCCATGGTGTGCACCACCTGGCCGACGACCTCGCCGCCCTTGACCGCCACCTGCGAGGCCGACATCGCCAGCTGGTTGGCCTGGCGTGCGTTGTCGGCGTTCTGCTTGACGGTGCTGGTCAGCTCTTCCATCGAGGCGGCCGTCTCTTCCAGCGAGCTGGCCTGCTCCTCGGTACGCGATGACAGATCCTGGTTGCCGCTGGCGATCTGGCCCGAGGCCGTGGCGATGGTGTCGGTGCCGGTACGCACCTCGCCCACCACGCGTGCCAGGCTCTCGTTCATGCCCTTGAGGGCCTGCAGCAGCTGGCCGGTCTCGTCCTTGCGGTCGGTCTCGATGCGCGAGCCCAGGTCGCCGCTGGCCACCGTCTCCGCCACCTTCACGGCCTCGTTCAGCGGCTGCACGATGCTCCGGGTGAGCCGCCAGGCGCACAACGACGCCACGGCCAGCGCAATCAGCGACAGAACGATGAGCGAATTGCGGCCGGCACGATGCTGCTGCGCGATGGCGGCCGCGGCCGCCTCGATCTGCGCGCGCTGCTGGTCGCCCAGGGCGACGAGGCTGGCCTCGTACGCCTCCAGGCGCTTGCTGAGCTGCTCGTCGGCCATGCGCGCGGCCGCGTCCCATTCCATCTGGGTCTTGAGCTTGCCGATCTGCTCCACCATCTCCAGCACGCCCTTGCGCACCTCGCCCATCTGGGCGTAGAGCTTCTTCTCCTCGGGCGTTTCCAGCATGGCTTCGAGCTTCTTCTGGACCGGCGCGATGCGCGCCGATCCCTCGCCGATGCCCTTCTTGAAATAGGCCTCGGAGGTGCCGTCGGAGGCCTTGACCATGGCATAGGTCCGCACGATGTTGGCCTTGACCTCGCTGGCCCACTGGGCGACCAGGCGCTCCTTGACCTGCGGCCCCGCCACCATCTCCTCGGTGGCGTCGCCGACGTTCTCCAGGCGCATCAGGCCGGTCGCCGCGATGAACGCCATCAGCGCCAGCACAATGGCAAAGCCCAGCCCCATGCGGGCGCCGATCTTGAGATTCTTCAAGTTCATTCTTCGTGTTCCTTCAGAACTCGGTCCAGTCGCCTGCGGCGGCGGGCGCGCTCATCGCGGGCTCGGAGCGCACGGGGGCGCGCTCGGCCGGCTTGGCCTTGGACACCGCCTTGGCCCCGGCCTTCGCCGTCACCGGGGCGGGCTTGACCGACGGCATGACGGGCTTGCGGGCCACGGCGCCGGCGGCGCCCTCGAGGCGGAACACGCTCACGGCCTGCACCAGGCTGCCAGCCTGCTCCTGCAGCGACTGCGCTGCGGCGGCGGCTTCTTCCACCAGTGCGGCGTTCTGCTGCGTCACCTGGTCCATCTGCGTGATGGCCTGGTTGATCTGCTCGATGCCCGAGGTCTGCTCCTGGCTCGCCGCGGTGATCTCGCCCATGATGTCCGTCACGCGCTTCACGCTGCTGACGATCTCGTGCATCGTGTTGCCCGCTTCGCCGACCAGCTCGCTGCCGGCCTGGACCTTGCCCACGGAGTCGTCGATCAGGCCCTTGATCTCCTTGGCGGCCGCGGCCGAGCGTTGCGCCAGGTTGCGAACTTCGGAGGCCACGACTGCGAAGCCGCGGCCCTGCTCGCCGGCCCGTGCTGCTTCCACGGCGGCGTTCAGCGCCAGGATGTTGGTCTGGAACGCGATGCCGTCGATCACGCCGATGATGTCCACGATCTTCTTGGAGGACTCGTTGATCGAGGCCATGGTGTGCACCACCTGGCCCACGACCTCGCCGCCCTTGACCGCGACTTCCGACGCCGAGACGGCCAGCTGGTTGGCCTGGCGCGCGTTGTCGGCGTTCTGCTTGACGGTGCTGGTCAGCTCCTCCATCGAGGCGGCGGTCTCTTCCAGCGAGCTGGCCTGCTCCTCGGTACGCGACGACAGATCCTGGTTGCCGCTGGCGATCTGGCCCGAGGCGGTGGCGATGGTGTCGGTGCCCGTGCGGACCTCGCTCACGATGCGCACCAGGCTGGTGTTCATCTCGCGCAGGGCCGCGAGCAGCTGGCCGGTCTCGTCCCGGCTGCTGACCTCGATGCGGCTGCCCAGATCGCCACCGGCCACGGCCTGCGCCACGCGCACGGCTTCGGACAGGGGCTTGGCGACGATGCGCGCGATGGCCAGGGCCAGCGCCAGGCCGATCAGAACGCAGGCCACCAGGATGCCGATGATCAGGTTGCGGCTGTTGGCGTAGACGCGGTCGGCGGCATCGGAGGCGGCCTCGCCGCCGTCCACGTTGAGCGTGACCAGCTTGTCGATCTGGCCCATCATCTCGCGGTAGACGCGCATGGACTCGCCTCGGCTGAGCGAATCGCTCTGGCCTTCACGCTGCGAACGGGTCGCGGCGGCGATCTTCTGGTGCTCCTTGTCGTACGCCTCCATGTTCTTGACGTACTCGGCGAAGATCGCCTTCTCCTCGGGCGAGCTCATGAGCTTCTCGTAGGTGCCGCGGTGCTTCATCCACCGGTCCCAACCCTCGGACATGCCCTTCTCGTAGTAGGCCATGTCCTCCTGGTTCAGGGCACCGACGAACTGCACTTCCTGCTGGCGGAAGCGCGCCATCGAGGCCTTCATCTCCAGCAGCGAGCGGGTGGAGGGCATCCAGTTGTCGGCAATGTCCGTCGACAGGTCGTTGACCTTGGACAACTGCATCACGGAAAAGACACCGACGAAGACCGTCAGCACGATCACGGCGGTGAAGGCCAGCAGCAGCTTGGTGGCGATCTTGAGGTTGTAGAAGGCTTTCATGGGGAGCTCAGGCTGCGGCCTTCTCGATCAGGCCCATCTCTTCGCTGGACATCAGCCGGTCGATGTCCACCAGGATCAGCATGCGTTCGCCCACCGTGCCCAGGCCGATGAGGTAGTGGGTGTCCAGCAGGGAGCCCATCTGCGGCGCTTCCTTGATCTGGGCGGGCTCCAGGGTGATCACGTCGGACACGCTGTCCACCACCATGCCCACCACGCGGCCGCCGATGTTCAGCACGATCACGACCGTGAACTGGTCGTAGCTGGGCTCGCCCAGGTTGAGCTTCACCCGCATGTCGATGATCGGCACGATGATGCCGCGCAGGTTGACCACGCCCTTGATGAAGGCGGGCGCGTTGGCGATGCGGGTGACGGCGTCGTAGCCGCGCAGCTCCTGCACCTTCTGGATGTCGATGCCGTATTCCTCGTCGCCGAGGTTGAACGAGAGGAATTCGAGCGGCCGGTCGCCTTGCGCCGAAGCGGCGCTGGCGGACATGGCGGGGGTCGGCTCGACGGTGTTTTGAGTCTTCATCAGCACTTTGTTGATCCTGTAGTGGTTAGAACGATGTCCATTCCTGCGTGCCCGCGCCGGCGGCGGCCGGCTGGCGTGCAGCGGGGTTGTTCTTCTTGCTCTTGTGTGTTGCCGAGGGCCGGCTCGCCGCCCCTGCGCCCGCCGGCCGGAACAGGCCCACGGCCTGCGCCAGCCCGCCGGCCTGCTCCTGCAGCGAGATGGCGGCCGCGTTGGCCTCTTCCACCAGCGCCGCGTTCTGCTGCGTCACCTGGTCCATCTGCGTGATGGCCTGGTTGATCTGTTCGATGCCCGAGGTCTGTTCCTGGCTGGCCGAGGTGATCTCGCCCATGATGTCGGTCACCCGCTTCACGCTGCCGACGATCTCCTGCATCGTCTGGCCCGCCTCGCCGACCAGCTCGCTGCCGGCCTGCACCTTGCGCACCGAGTCATCGATGAGGCCCTTGATTTCCTTGGCCGCGGCGGCCGAGCGCTTGGCGAGGTTGCGCACCTCGGCGGCCACGACGGCAAAGCCGCGCCCCTGCTCGCCGGCTCGTGCTGCTTCGACAGCCGCGTTGAGCGCCAGGATGTTGGTCTGGAAGGCGATGCCGTCGATGACGCCGATGATGTCCACGACCTTCTTCGACGAGTCGTTGATCGAGGCCATGGTGTCCACCACCTGCCCCACCACCTCGCCGCCCTTCACGGCCACTTCCGAGGCAGACACGGCCAGCTGGTTGGCCTGGCGGGCGTTGTCGGCATTCTGCTTCACCGTGCTGGTGAGCTCCTCCATCGAGGCGGCCGTCTGCTCCAGGGCACTGGCCTGCGCCTCGGTGCGCGAAGACAGGTCCCGGTTGCCGCTGGCGATCTGCGCCGAGGCGGCCGTGACGCCCGCGACGTTGGCGCCGACATCCGACACCACCGCCATCAGGTTGGCGCTCATCTGGTTCAGCGCCAGCAGCAGGCTGCGGGTCTCGTCCTCGGGCCGGACTTCGAAGCGCACCAGCTCGCCGGCGGCGATGGCGCGCGCCACGCGCACGGCGCTGTCCAGCGGCTGGAACACGGTGCGGTCCAGGAACACGCCCAGCGCCAGCCAGGCCAGTGCCGAGCCCAGGCCCAGCATGCCGGCCACTGCGCCCCATGGCGCAGGCGCGGCCACCCAGGCGGCGACGGTGCAGGCCAGGCTCAGCAGCGTCGAGGTGGCGGTGACCGCCAGCACGCGCTGGCGTGCGGGAATGCGGCGCAGGCGCGCCAGCGGATCGGACCAGCCGCGCCTGACGACCTCGCCGCGCCAGATCGCCAGCCTGCCGGCACGGCCTTCCTTGAAGCGGCGGTAGATGGCATCGGCCTGCTCGACCGCGGCACGGGCGGGGCGGCTGCGCACGGACATGTAGCCCTCGATCGCGCCGTTGCGCCGGATCGGCGTGACGTTGGCCAGCACCCAGTAGAAGTCGCCGTTCTTGCGGCGGTTCTTCACCAGGCCCGTCCAGGGAAAGCCTCCGTCCAGCGACTCCCACAGGTCGGCGAAGGCCTCGGGCGGCATGTCGGGATGGCGCACGATGTTGTGCGCCTTGCCGACCAGCTCGTCCATCGTGAAGCCGCTGGCTTCCACGAAGGCCGGGTTGGCATAGGTGATCCGACCCTTGAGGTCGGTGCGCGAGACCAGCGCCGCATCGGGCGCAAGCTCGTATTCGTTGGCAGTGACAGGCAGATTGACGCGCATGACTTGTTATCGGCTCGGGCCGGCGAAGTTGAAGGGCCGGCCCGCCATGCCTCAGGCCTGCGCCGCCAGGGCGCCACGCTCCAGCTTGAAGATGCCCACCGCGCGGGTGAGCCCGCCGGCCTGCTCCTGCAACGAGGCGGCGGCCGCGGCGGCCTCTTCCACCAAGGCAGCGTTCTGCTGCGTCACCTGGTCCATCTGCGTGATGGCCTGGTTGATCTGCTCGATGCCCGAGGTCTGCTCCTGGCTCGCCGCGGTGATCTCGCCGATGATGTCGGACACGC